>Ga0209369_1000005_pt1 | contig 762232 bp, 648 predicted proteins | sample EBPBio142010_DNA_FD_185865 | JGI IMG/M metagenome (GOLD analysis project Ga0209369, IMG submission 185865) | Wastewater treatment Type I Accumulibacter community from EBPR Bioreactor in Madison, WI, USA - Reactor 1_10/4/2010_ DNA (SPAdes)... | ecosystem: Engineered > Bioreactor > EBPR >... | reverse complement strand
ACGACTAACAAGACAACGGAAGAAACCACTACTGCTAACAGCGGTTTTGCGTCAGGCGGGGGAAACGGCTTCGTATGACAGTTTTTCGTAACTTTGAAGTTTACGGCTTCGTAAGGAAGTTTTGTGCGAAAAACCCGCCCGAACGCAAAGCCGCAAACCGTTAGTGGCAATTACTATGACAACACAACAAGACTTCAATAACTGGTTAGACTCAATCCTAAAGACTGAAAAACCAGACAACAGTATTATCGCCTATTGGTTCGGCATATTCGAATCGACCGACGGTTATCAAACATATTTGACCGGCTCAAAGGTGTTCGACGACAATGATGACGACTGGGCATGTGACGTGGACTTCGCTCCAAAAAATAAATATTTTGTGCTCGGACAAAATGATACGGACTGGGAAGTTATTTTGGACCAGGTAAAAAAATTCGTAACAGACTATTTTCAAACACCTGTATTCAAAAATAGTTTCCTCGACAAATCTACAGCAATCGCATGTGGCTTCGACGGTGGAGACTTATACAGACTAAAGTAACAGCCACTAACAGCACCTACTGGCAAGCGGGCAGACGTGGTAACAGAAACTTTTGTATCTTTAAATAACCTTTTGTCGGTGCAGACAGATGAAGCTTCGAAAACCCGCCTGCCAGTAGCCGCAAAACGATATGGTACATTAACTAAAACCCGAATCTATGACACGAGATGAAGCGCAACTAGCTTGGGAAATAATTGTTGACAAAGGTTACTCGGATTACAAAAGTTTAAGTAGAGACGAACGTGTTTGGTTTAATATTGAACCGTTGACAACTGACGGACTTTGGGATCATTACATGAACACTGGTGCAGAGTTTAATGCCGAGACAATTGAAGATTTGGATTATATTGGTTTCAATTCTGTAGCTAACCTTCTAAGAGAGTTCAACCAAATTTACTTCCCAGCTGGTGTTCCAATTGAGCCAGACGACCGACAATTAGTATTCGATCAATTCCCAGATGACAAACTAGAAAAAGACATAGAAACCATGGATAATAAGTTTTGGGATGTATCGGAAGAGCTAGAGGCACGACTTTTAGAACATATCAACTCATCAGGAATTGGAATAACAAAAACGTACCATAACAGCACTTTGCCAAAAGCAGGGCGTTCGTGGTGGCAGAAACTTTTCAGCTCCCAATAAACATTAATCGTAGCTTGACATGAATTGCTTTCTATCTTTGAATTTTAAAGGTCTTTGACAACCACACCTTACCTCTGCCACGGGTAACCGTGTTGTGAATTGCTTTCTATCTTTGAATTTTAAAGGTCTTTGACAACCGTATGGTTGAGTCTTCATTGTCACGCACGGTTGTGAATTGCTTTCTATCTTTGAATTTTAAAGGTCTTTGACAACGTCCTGGGCACTTACGATTACTTCTCCCTGGTTGTGAATTGCTTTCTATCTTTGAATTTTAAAGGTCTTTGACAACAGAACTACCGACAAACCCGGGTCATAAGCCGTTGTGAATTGCTTTCTATCTTTGAATTTTAAAGGTCTTTGACAACAACGAGTTCAACAACATGCCGCATCCCAACGTTGTGAATTGCTTTCTATCTTTGAATTTTAAAGGTCTTTGACAACTTCTTATGGGTTTGTTATCTTACTACCTTTGTTGTGAATTGCTTTCTATCTTTGAATTTTAAAGGTCTTTGACAACACATGATTTCGCACGGTCTTATCATGGTTCGTTGTGAATTGCTTTCTATCTTTGAATTTTAAAGGTCTTTGACAACGGATTTATTGAAGAAGTTGAGGCATGGGAAGTTGTGAATTGCTTTCTATCTTTGAATTTTAAAGGTCTTTGACAACAATAACAACCATACCAACAAAGCCGCTGCCGTTGTGAATTGCTTTCTATCTTTGAATTTTAAAGGTCTTTGACAACAAAAGACAGGCCAACTGCTTGGGTTTTTCTGTTGTGAATTGCTTTCTATCTTTGAATTTTAAAGGTCTTTGACAACCTAGACATTTTATTTTGTATTAATTGGTTAGTTGTGAATTGCTTTCTATCTTTGAATTTTAAAGGTCTTTGACAACGATACGACGATCACTTAAAGAACACCTGCCGTTGTGAATTGCTTTCTATCTTTGAATTTTAAAGGTCTTTGACAACATGGAGTTCAACACATTTATGAACTTTCTTGTTGTGAATTGCTTTCTATCTTTGAATTTTAAAGGTCTTTGACAACTTGCATACGGCTATCTGCTGCACCGCTACAAGTTGTGAATTGCTTTCTATCTTTGAATTTTAAAGGTCTTTGACAACTTAGAAGAGTGGCCAAATTGCCGGTTAACAGTTGTGAATTGCTTTCTATCTTTGAATTTTAAAGGTCTTTGACAACTCCGAATATTATTAACTAACCAACCCTACCGTTGTGAATTGCTTTCTATCTTTGAATTTTAAAGGTCTTTGACAACAGCAGATCAGTTATGAAGACATCCAAGATAGTTGTGAATTGCTTTCTATCTTTGAATTTTAAAGGTCTTTGACAACCAAGGCTCCGTTTAACTGTTCGATTTTGTCGTTGTGAATTGCTTTCTATCTTTGAATTTTAAAGGTCTTTGACAACTTCAACCGGCGTTCAAAATTACGGCGTGGCGTTGTGAATTGCTTTCTATCTTTGAATTTTAAAGGTCTTTGACAACATACTGTAACAAGAAGTGAGGTAGAGAATGGTTGTGAATTGCTTTCTATCTTTGAATTTTAAAGGTCTTTGACAACGTTGCCATCATACGAGCGGCCATCGGCTTGTTGTGAATTGCTTTCTATCTTTGAATTTTAAAGGTCTTTGACAACAAAAGCCTTACGGGCAAAATCTTTTTTGGCGTTGTGAATTGCTTTCTATCTTTGAATTTTAAAGGTCTTTGACAACCAAAGTACAGTTTTTAACGGCCTCCCAGGTGTTGTGAATTGCTTTCTATCTTTGAATTTTAAAGGTCTTTGACAACTTGATCCAGGCGATTACCTGGGCCGATTCAGTTGTGAATTGCTTTCTATCTTTGAATTTTAAAGGTCTTTGACAACAGAAATCGCCAAAGACATTGCACAACTAAGGACACAAAGACTTTTTAGAATAAAAAAATGCTCCTCCGGGAGCATTTTTTTATTTCTGTTTGTTCGGATTTTTTCAGTCTATTTGAAAATCACTTCAAAAAATAAATTGCCGTCTAACGAACGCCGCTCTTCAAATTCCAAAATGCGCGGACATAATTTGATTATCCTGCGCATATTGGCCAAAACAAAATGATCTTCTTCAAAAAATCCGTCCAGTGTAATTATCTGCCCGTCCATAGCCTTTAATAAAGTGTCAGCCTTGAGGTCTGCCGGCATTCGACTGGTATTTACAATAAAGGCCGAACGTTTAACCGCTTCCGCCATCTTTTGCGGATCGGAGAATCCGGAATGGATTACCCCATAAATTTCATCGGTTTCGCTGTGGTTTACCAATTCATCATAAAAGCTATCCCCGTCCGGAACATCCAGTTCGTCCTCTGCATCTAAACCCAGGGTTCGGTCACCCAATGTATAATAAACCGGGATTTCCAAGCTTGTTAAATAGGACGGAACTTCATCATTCAGTTCTTGCATAACATACACCGCTATATGTAAATGCTCCCACGAAGCGGCATCGGCCTCCACAGCTACAATTTCGGCCAAAGGTGTAAGAATGTTGGCGTCCATCAGCCGGCTCAGCACATAAATTTCTTCGGCAGGCAAATAGCCAATTTTTTTCTTCCTAAAATAAACGGCAATGGCACATTCATCATACGCATTATGGGGTTCACGGCAAAGTTCTAATGCCGCCTGGGCATGCATTTCTCCCAATAAACCAAGCCCATCATTATATTGAAAACCGCGAACAAAAGTTTGCAAGAGGTATACTTTTCTATACTCTTTCAAATAGGTAAGCGGTATTACACTGATGCCGAAAGTGGATGCCAGACCTTTTAAAAAATCAATCCGTTTCATCTGCTAAAACAATTCAAGTTGTTGTGATACGGGTGGTGCCTGAGCTTCTGCGCCCCCATAAAAAATCTCCATGGCGCCAAACTGTTTATCCGTCACCAGCATAATACCTATGTGTCCTTTGGGCGGCAATATGTTTCGCACGCGCTTCAAGTGTACATCTGCATTCTCGCGGCTACTGCAATGGCGAATGTACATACTGAATTGAAACATCTGAAAACCGTCGGCCAAAATAGCCTTGCGGAACTTGCCATAGTTCTTCCGGTCCTTTTTGGTTTCGGTAGGCATGTCGAAAAAAACCATTACCCACATAATACGATAAGCGTTAAGGCGTGAAAACATACTTTGGATAAAAGCCAGGATTTTAAGGATAAAAAACCTCCATTTTATATAAGTTCAGGATATAGAATTTTACGTTGTTTTCCTTCGAAACATTTTGATAAGGAGGCAGTCGTACGCTGCATGGCTACCATGAGCGGACTTTTTTCACCGTCCAGCTGAACATCCATTGCCGGTATGCTGAGCAGTTCCTGCTTCATTTCGCGGGTCATAAATTCCAAAAAATCGCCATTCATACGCACCATGTTGCATACCAGTTTGTCTACGTATGGCCGGTAGGGCTCCATGATATCATCCGCCAAACAATAGGCATTGTATTGGTTACGGTGAAAAATACCCAGGGTAGGCAACAATCCCGAGGCCGTTATGCTGCGTGCCGTTACCGCCCTCAAAATGGCATAGCCGTAATTCAGCAAATTATTCGGGGGCGCACCTTCCCGGTGACGTTTGAAACCTAAAAAATCTGGAAAAATATTTTTCCAATAATACGTGGCGGCGGTGGCCTCTGCATTCCCCGTATCACCGCTCTTAACGGTTTTGGCCAATTCCAACAAAAATCTGTTTTCTTTACGCTCCATACCCAGCAGCAAAGCCTGATTTTGAATTTTGGCTATTACGGTTTGCTGCCAGAGCTGCTTTTTAAGCGGCTCAGAAGCCTCAATTTGTGCTTTAAACTTCATACTCTGCAAGCTGTGCCCATCAAGGTTGAAAAACAGGCCTACCGGATGATGCTTATCATCGCATGTAATCAGCGCAGTATTGTTATCCAGCAGTTTTGCCAACAGAGCCTGGGTAATGGTAATCTGCTGATGATCTAATACCATTAAGCCTATATCTTCAATGGGCACTGATTTTTCCTCGCCTGTTTCTTCCAACTGCATAACCAGCTGTTCATTCCGGGTTTTGAGGTAGGCGGGGTTACCAAAGTAAAGGGTTCGTTTTATCATAATGATTATTTTATCTTTTTAGACTTTTTAGACCCTCAAGGTTTTGAAAACCTTTAGGGTCTAAAAAGAACTTCAGCACTTGACTTATACTCTTACTTATAAACCTTCAAGGTTTTCAAAACCTTGAAGGTTTATGGTTTAAGTAGTGAGTAGTTAAGCTCTTTTCTAATCAATTCCAGTTTCATTTGGTGGGTATGAATGACAATAAACAAAATTTTCAACATCATCAAAATAGCCCAACACCGTTTCACGCTTTACAATACTTTGAACCTGATTAACAATTGCATTATAGGATGAAAACTTCCATTCTGTTGGCGAAGAACATATTCCTGATGATATTGGATTGTAATGAATATAGTGTACCAATTTTCTAAAATAGGAATCATCTGCCACTAATTTTCGCTTGTAGGGATGCATAAATAAGGATCCCATCCGCTGATGTTGTTTGTTATAAGCCTTAGAATATGCATTAAAAAAATTACTGAACTGTCTGCTAAGAAGATTCTCTATTAAACCCAAATCCCCCAAACCCTTAAGGTTTTGAAAACCTTGAGGGTTTGGGTTTTGAAAACCTTGAGGGTTTGGGTTTTGAAAACCTTGAGGGTTTGGGTTCGCTCGATATTTATCGCCAAAAAATTGAATCAACTCATTTTCAGGCTTAACCTGAACCAAAAAATGAAAATGATTAGGCATTAAGCAATACGAAAAAGTATCCATTACCGGACTGATGTATTCTCCATACTTACGCAAAAAGTAATGGTAATTATCCTCCGAGCGGAAAAGCAATTCATTGCCATTGGCACGGTTGTAAATATGGTAAATCCGCTCGGGTTCCAGTAAGGTTTTTTTATCTTCCATTTTTGATGCTGCACTATTTTTCCATTTAAACCTCCAAGGTTTTAAAAACCTTGAAGGTTTAAGGTGTAAGGTGTAAAGATTAAAAGATAAGTTTCAATCAGCCATTTATTTTGATTTCTTTTATTTTCATTATGCTTTTGAAATATTGCCTAATCTATCTACTTTGAGTTTTATGCAAACTTCTTTTATTCTTTCTCCATCAGCATCCATTGTTGTCTCAAGTTTATTTTGACTTGATAGTTCACCTACTTTTGATTTGGGGTCATATTGCTTAATCAAAGAAGCAATATCATAACGAATGAAATAACATTCACTACCCGAAGCTTTTTCCATTTTGTAAATTCTATTTATTTGCTCTTTGCTTAAGTTATTAAAATCAACTAAAGTAGAGTTATCAATTTCTTCTTTCGTAGGTACATAAACCAAATCATTCGGTGAAAGGTAAAACAGTAAATGATGTCCATTTGAATTAACCTCAGGAACGGATAATAATCCCTGTTTCTGGCGTTCGATAACAACATTTAAAGGAATAGTATCATAACTTCTTTTACCCTTTTCATCTTTATATATAGCAAAGAAAAGGTTTGTTCCTTTGGCAGCTTCTACATACTTATCTTTTTTATTCCCTGTTTGACCTAAAGGAAACTTACTTCCCAATTCAAAAATCCGTGCTTTGTAAATTGGCTGATGTGGCTTTCCGTCATTGTACTGGGCGATATTTTTATTCATATCCTCAATACCTTCAGGCGAAAAAGCTAATTCAGGAAGGTTATTTTTACTTGCAAGATAGTTCTTCAAAATTTTCTGAATACCTGTATCTGTTATTGATTCAATGGTTTTTATATCAAAAGACGTATCAATACTTTTTCGTGTAGCCGTTAGTATTTTATCTTTAGGTACTTTTATTCGTTTCAATTCTACTTTTCCAGAAACAGTGTCTTTGTGCATTGGCTTACGGATTGCCCAATTTACTCCCTCCTGTTTCTTATCTGTCTTTTTCCCGTTTTCAAACCTTTCATAAGTGTTGGTGGCCTTATTTATAACTCGTAAATTCTGCTTAAAGCTGACAACTGTTTTTTCTAATTCATTGCGTGTATCTTGGGTAAAGGTTTCCCATGGCTTTTTGAATTCCGTGAATTTATCTCTTTCCTTTCCATTTTTATCAGTCCATTTTTCAGTGTTGCGAAGCTTATATTCCAAGTCGTAACGTTTGGTATCTGATTTCGCAGATTGATTATTCAATAAATTAACATGATTACGAGTCGCACAAGCAATGATTAAAGCATCCATTGCGTGGTGGCGGTGGTCAATTCGTTTCTTTTGAAATCCTTTTGAAAGTTCCAATGGAACAGTTGGAATTATTTTGTTGCTCGTATTTTTTGAAGTAAACGCCGTTGTTTTTGTTAATTCATTCATTCGTTCAAAGCGCCATAAAATCAATTCATTCCAAACATCGTTCAAGCCCCAGTCCTGTTTTAATTTTGCGGTTATTTTTCCATTGCCTGGCAAGATATTCTTGGAATTAACCCCCTCATCATCTTTTTCTTCACGCACAATGTTTGACAATACTGAAGAAATATATTTACTGATGTAGCGAGTATCATTCATTTGCCGCTCAATCATCTTTTCGGGAATTTCTTCCAATAACAATTTAGTTTTTTTACTATGATTTTTTTCGTAGTGTTCTTTTACAAAACTCGTGAAAGCTTCTTCCGAAAAAATCTCTACCAAACCTATACTAGTTGACACTTTTTGCCCATGATGATTTTTAATAAACTCCAATGCCAGTTGTTTATTTTTCAAACTATTCACTTCGGCTTCACAAATTACCTTATTACTAAAACTATCATCAAAATAGAGGCTCTGTGGAATAACGTGTTCTATTTCGTAAGCCGATGTAAACAACTTACTCAATGGAATTGCTTTGCCCGTATATGGCGAACGATATTTCTGCTCTAACCAAAGTTTGTAGCGTGCTAACTCCGCTTTGGTCGGTTGTGCGGATTTGCTGATCTTTACAATATCATCAGGTACTTCAATATTAGAATTTAAAACACCGTCTTCATATATTTTCAGCGCCTCCTGCTGCGTAGGAGAATATGGACGAACGTCATCAACAGGTAATTTCCCGTCAGAGTTTTCTTTTAACTCCATAATCAATGCCTTTATACGCAAATTAGTGTTTTCGCTTTCTGAAATTTGATTGGTTATTCGTTTACGGTCTTCAGCTGTATTTTTCATTTCTCTACCCAATTCAATATGAATTTCATCAAAGAAATCTTTTGCTCCGTTTCCATATTTCGTCCAAATGTCTTTTACAACTCGAAGTGTTTCGGTTATAACTTGTTCTACAATTGGGTTGCGTAATGAATGTTGTTTAAACTCGATTAAAAACGTATTTAGATCTTCTGTAGTGTTCCATTTTGAAATATTGCCTGCTTCTGAATGTCGATTGTAGACTACATAGCTTGCCAACGAAAGTTGCAAGCCCTGAAAATGGCCATGTTCTGTTAAAGTTATTGCTTTTTCACGAACCCTGATTTGCATTTCTTCATCAAACTCTCCTGTCAAAACTTTATCAATTCGTGTTTGAGTTTTTAAGTCAATGTTTTCCCAATTCCAATACTTCCCTAAACGCATTAAAGGCAGCAATTTTTTAATTGCCTTTTCCGAATAAGAGCCGTAATTCTTTTCTTTCCATACCATATTCCTGAAGTTGTAGACAAAACATTTTTTGTTTGGATTTTTGTCATCACGCTCAGATTTTGGGACAAAGTATAAGGAATGCTTTTTTGCAAATGTTTCTAATGCTGCTTCATATTCCTTTTTATCGGTTACAGAAAAGATAATATGCCAAAGGTGTTGTTCAATTTCACGATTAAGAAAATTGGCAGGCACATTTTCAACTTTTTCAAGTCTTCTGCGGATTTCGTAACCTGTTTCGTTCATAGGATAAGTTTTTGATTCGTCTTTTTCCGAATCGTAAACATAATTCCAACGATACTTGGCAATTTCTGCTGTTTGTACCTTTCCTTTTAAATCTTTGAAGAAGTATTTGAGAACGTCTTTGTGGTCAACTTCCTTTTTACTCATTAAAAACTCAAACAAATTTTCCAAATCCTCAATTGATTTTAGAAACGTTTCTGTTACATCAATATCGTCTGTTTGGGCATATATTTTTAGGTTATACAACCATTGCCAAACCCTAAACTCTTGGTAATAAGGATTTGATTTAGGAATGACTTTTAAGTATTCCTTTTTTTCCTCGCCATTTACTTTGTACGTTCGGTATTCCAACGAGCAATTTCCGATAGATGATTTTTGGCTACGCAATGGACGCTGATAGAAAATAATGTCATCTAAAAACAAATGAACAAAATCCCTTTTGCTTAATTGCAGTTGGTGAGCTTCATTACTTCTGTATAACTCACATACACAAGCGTTAAAAATATCATCAGTAAATAAATTAGGTTGCAGATCAATTTGCTTTTCTAAAATAACTCTTAGTTCTTCTTTGTAAAATTTACGTTCAATAGTACGAACTAATTTCCCTCTAATTTTTTGTGTAGGATTTTGCAGAAGTGTTTCATAAATGTATTTACCCACGGTTTTCTTTGATTGTTCAATTTCGTGTTCGGTTTTCTTTTTCAGCAATGTCCAGTCATCTTCACTTGGCGCTCGAAAGCTCCGTTTTTCTTTTCCCTCTTTATCTATTTTTACCGAGCCATTATCATTTAAGTCAGAAGTAACTATAAAATCTCGCACTTTGTCTTTCCAATCAAACAAAGGTATTTTGCTTGACCTACGATATTCCCAACCGTTTTCTAATTTCAATGAATACCAGAGTTCTCCTTTTTTATTCGGAGTTTCATCAGCAAATACATCTACTATTTTCAATGAATGAAACTCAACTAATTTGTTCGTTGTTTCTTCTTCTTCCTCCCCACGTAACTGATAATATCCACGCTTTTGATTAAAATTCAAAATCAACCAAGCCAATTCTTCTTTGGTTATTTTTTGCGTTAATGCTTTTTTCCGCAAATAGTAAATTGTCCAATCGTAAGGGATTTTTATATCTTGTCCGTTTGCTTTAAAATCAGCAAGCATTTCATTGAATGAAGATTGAAATAAAAAGGAAAATTTCCCGTCTATATCTTTTTTCCACGCCAACTTAGGTTCTGTTTCTTCCAAAAACTTTCCCAATCGTTTTTCAAAATCAATTTCTGCCGCATAATGCTCAGGTAAGAAACCTAACACATTTAAAACTCGATGTAAACGCTCTCTGCGAAGTAGATTTCGCTCCCTTAATCTTCTAACGCTTCTATATCTTGTCCGTTCTGCTGTTTGAGAAACAGAATTTCCTTTCCCAAAATCTCCTAAAATATCCTGGCCCATCGGTATAATCCGACTTCCCATTCCAAGAATTCTACCTTTTTTATTCTCAAAATCCTGCTCAACCAGCGCCCAACCAATGGAGTTAGTGCCTAAGTCAAGACCTAAAATTTTCTTGTTCATCGTTTGTATATTAAAAGTTTATTATATTTGTCATTAAGAAAGCAATTCACAATAAGGATTATTCCGTTGTGAAAACATTTAAGGCGGCCCCGATTCACATCAGGGTCGTCTTTTTTTATACCATAAAATCTGCTTTTATCAATCAGGGTCATGTAATATTGGGGTAAAAAATAGATGACTAAAGTAAGGATTATTTTGAAAAAACAAAAACACGCCAATAGAAATATATAAAAAGTATGAGTTGGCAATACGTGTATCGGAGGGATTTATTTTTTACTCAGTTTCAATTTATGAAATGAATAGGCATCAAGCCTTTAGTGCAAAAAATAGGTAAAGTCATCCTGTCCTTGCTCTTTGTTATTTTGTCAATTGCTTATCTATTCAATTTTAGTGCATGCTCCGGCTATCAGACAGAAAGCAATGGCCAAACAATTTCATTAGCATAATAAAATCATTAGCACATCAGCACATTAATCAGGCAATCGCCTATCTTAAATTACAGGTGAAAAACATTTTCAAATTTTCCCGAGCGCAGCGGAGCATGCAACGCACGTCCGATGGCTACAAAGGGAGTAACTGAAACGGAATAAATTTTCAAATTACCCGGAGCGCAGCAGAGCATGGAGCGGAGCGGAATAAATTACCAAATTTTCCGGAGCGCAGCGGAGCATGGAGCGGAGCGGAATAAATTACCAAATTACCCGGAGCGCAGCAGAGCATGGAGCGGAGCGGAATAAATCACCAACATCAAATCCCCCTAGTCAGATTCCGTACCAGTTTGAAATGGCTGAAAAACTGCTTCAGGATAATGCGTATGAACGTATAAGCCGGAATGGCCAGAATCATGCCCAACATGCCTCCCACATTGCCTGCCACCAATAACACGATAAATAATTCCAAGGGATGCGCCTTCACGCTTTTTGAAAATATAACAGGTTGGAACAATACGTTATCCAATAACTGTGTGATGGAAAAAACCACAAACATTTTTATGATGAGGGGCATGGTACCCGTGTAAAAATCTAAATCTAAATTATTGGTGATGGCCAGCATGATACCAAAAACACCACCCACCAACGGACCCACATACGGTATAACATTAAATAAACCCGCCGCAAAACCAATGGTAAGCGCCAGTTCAAAATCGAGCCCCACAATGAGGGAACCTACCGTTATACAGGTTGTAATAAGTAATATTTGTATACCGATTCCCACAAAATAGCGGGTAAGCAGTTCACGGCTGTCTTTAATTACCTGCATCACCTGCTCTTCGTAACGGGTAGGCACGGCCGACATTACGCCTTTATAGAACAAAGTCTGGTCGCGCAGAAAAAAGAAAGTCATGAAGGAAATGGAAAACACGGCAATGCCCAATTCACTGATAAATCCGAACAGGGTACCGAACAGGTTACTGAATTCCGAAACATCAAAGGCATTTACCACTTCGGCATTTACATATTCTTCGAGCGACTGGTTTCCGCTGAATTTGATGTTATGCTTTTCAAACCATAACACCAGCCGGTCTATAGGTTCCTGAAGCGCATTGAGAATGGCGCTGCTGTCAACCTGCGAAAATTTCTCAACCTGTATGGCCACACCCGGAATAACCAGGGCCAGAATGCCACCTATAAAACCCCAAAGCAGGAAAAGGGTAAGCAAGGCCGAAACCCACTCGGGAATTTTAAACCGCCCCAATTTTACTTTATCCAACAGATTTACAACGGGCTTACCAATAAGCGAAAGCACCACCGAGGCCAAAATATAACCCACTATGGCCGAAAAATACCAAAGTAGATAAGCCACCGTAAGCAATGATACGGTAACTATAACAAACCGGATAATACGGTTGATTGAATACGGCGAATTTGCGTTCGTGTTCGTGCTTTCCATGGTAGTACAAAACTAAAATAATTCAGACTATGCCAACCGAAGTTTCGTAAAGTCTATTCTTTGCTCAGGTCCAACAACAGTTCCGCATGCAGGGTATGTCCGCCGTTGAACGTTTTAATTTGCACGGGAAGCCCCTTTTCGGCCACTGTTTTTTCAATCTCCTGCGGCTTAAGCATGGCCAGGTACTCATCCGCAGTACCGTAAACCAAATACGATTTACCCCGCGAAAGCAGGGTCTTTAGATCCGGCAGGGGCATATCGTGCGGTACTGAACCCGCCCAAAGAAGCAGCTTGCCGGGCCGGATGGATGTTCGATGGAGCCAACGGCACAAAACCGGAACACCCTGCGAAAAACCCAGAAAATTAAATTGTGTACCGGCTCCGCAGCCAAACCGGGTGTATACCGAATCCAACACTTTATCCAGATAGGCATTTACGTCTTCAACATCGGCTTCGCGGTTCCGCTTGGTCATCCAGCTGGCTCCCACACGGTCGTAATCGCTTCCCAAATAAAAACGGGAGGGAGCCTCGGGGGCCAAAACCAGCACTCCGGGTTCAAGTAAAGGCTCAAAATGGCGGATGAAATATTCGGCCAACTGACCATACCCGTGCAGCACCACCCAAACCGTATGGGGCGACTGCGTTTCACCGGCTACCGAAACAAAAGCTGTTTTTTCAGACTGTATGCTAAACGAATTCATGGCTTCAAAGATATCAATTGTTCAACTTTTTATAACCGTTGAAAAGGCTACATTTGCCTTTTAATTCGTTCCATAAGATGAAAATATCCGCTATAAAAAGTCTTTCTGCCAAAGAAAACGTGGTGTATCTGGTAACAGCCGCCAACTTTTCGGGCAAAGTACTGGGCCTGGATGAGGCCGCCGCTGCCTTTGCCGCCAAAGAACTGAAAGCCGGCACAGATCCGGTTTACATCAATGAATTTAACCGCTATGTGGTATTGGTTTCGGTACCGGCTTCAGATAACCGTACCCAGTTTCTGGAAAGTCTCCGCAAAGCGGGAAACAAGGTGCAGTCCTTCTTTAAAGGAAAAAAAGCGACAGTGGTTCAGGTAGATGACAAAGCCGCCGGAATGGCCGGATATACCGCTTTCTGCGAAGGATTCATCCTGTCCTCTTACGGATTTACGCGCTATTTTACCGATAAAAATGCCCAAAACAGCTATCCTTCGGAACTGAAACTGAAAGGTGAAATCCGCATTCCGGAGCTTAAAGCCGTTACGGATGCCGTATTTCTTACCCGTAACTTGGTAAACGAACCCCATATTTCAATGGGTGTGGGCGATTTGGTTCGCGAAGCCGTAAAAGTGGGCGAAACTTCGGGCGTAAAAGTGGAAGTATTCAGCAAAAAGAAAATAGAATCACTGAAAATGGGCGGAATTTTGGCCGTAAACAGGGCCAGTAAAGAAGATCCTGCTTTTATTGTGATGGAATATAAACCCAAGGGCGCCAAAAATACCAAACCGCTTGTGCTGGTTGGAAAAGGCGTGGTATATGATACGGGCGGCGCCAGCTTAAAATCATCGGCCGGTATGATGACCATGAAATGCGACATGGCCGGGGCCGCAGCCGTCATTGGAACCATGAAAGCCCTGGGCGACAACAAAGTGCCCGTGTATACGGTAGGACTGATTCCGGTTACCGATAACTTTATGGATGCCCATGCCATTGTGCCGGGCGACGTAATTACCATGTACTCCGGCAAAACCGTAGAAGTGCTGAACACCGATGCTGAAGGAAGACTCATTTTGGCCGATGCCCTGCATTATGCCAAAAAATACGATCCCCTACTGGTAATTGACCTGGCCACGCTCACCGGAGCAGCCGCCAGAGCCATTGGTGAGTTTGGTATTGCCGCCCACGAGGTAAATGCCGGCAATTACCGCTACGGACTCGAAGATGCCGGATACGAAGTATACGAACGCCTGGTTTGGTTTCCGATGTGGGATGAATACGCCGACATGATGAAGAGCGATATTGCCGACCTGAAAAACATAGGCGGTGCCGATGCCGGCATGATTACGGCCGCCAAATTCCTGCAACATTTTACGGATTACCCATGGATTCACCTGGATATTGCCGGCCCCGCATTTGTGGAACGTAACGCAAGCTATTGGGGCAAAGGAGCCACCGGCGTTGGCGTGAGATTGCTTTATAATTTTGTGCGGAACTTTTTTCCCATGGAAACAGCCACGGGTAAAACCAAAAAGAAATGAACAAAGAAAAAGACGTCGTTAAATCGGCACCAAAAATAAAGGTAGGCATTAGCCTGGGCGATATAAACGGAACCGGTCCGGAACTGATTATTAAAGCCTTGGGCGATGCACGCATGACCGAACTGGTTACACCGGTAATTTTTGGAAATTCAAAAGTGATTTCCTTTTACCGCAAAAACCTGCAGGGATATGCTGAATTTCAATACACTAAAACCAGTGAAGACCGCATTTTGCATGGAAAAGTAAACCTGGTTAATGTATGGGAAGAAGAAGTACAGATTGAACCCGGAGAACGCAATGTAAATGGCGGAAAATATGCATTTTTAGCCTTGGAAGCTGCCAGCCGTGCTCTGGCCGCCGGACATATTGACGTTTTGGTAACCGGTCCGGTTGATAAGGCACTGATTGAAGAATCGGGCACCCAATTTTCGGGACACACCGAATATTTTGGTGAACAGTTTAAGGGCGAACCCCTGATGATTTTGGCTGGCGAAAAACTGCGTGTAGCCTTGGTTACCGGACATAAAGCCATTAAAGATGTTGCTTCGCTGATTACGGTGGATGGATTGGTAAAGCGTATCCAAACACTGGAGAAGTCGATGAAAGCGGATTTTGGTATACGCAAACCCAAAATTGCCGTGCTGGGTTTAAACCCGCATGCCGGCGATAACGGGCTTTTTGGGAACGAGGAACAGCAAATCATTATACCCGCCATTCGCAAAGCCGCCGAAAAAGGCAGTATCGTAAACGGACCTTATGCCGCCGACGGATTTTTCGGTTCGGGGGCATTCCAGGGCTTTGATGCCGTGCTGGCCATGTACCACGATCAAGGACTGATTCCGTTTAAAACCCTGGCCGGCTGGGAAGGCGTAAACTTTACGGCCAACCTGAACGTAATCAGAACCTCACCCGACCACGGACCGGCCTTTCAACTGGCCGGTAAAGGCACGGCCGACGAAACCTCTATCCGCAATGCCATTTACATGGCAGTAGATATTTTCCGTCGCCGGGAAGAGTACGCAGAAATTACGGCCAATCCGCTCAGAATTATGAATTCGGATGAGCTGGGGGATTTGAAATAAGGGAATTGAACATTTACTTTCCTCGGAAATAAGGAATCAACAAACAGGTTAACAGGCAAATGGACTTGGAACAAACAAAATTTTTTTGTTTCGCCAAGTAATCATATCTTTGCAGCCCTCTTTATGAAAAAGTCGGATGAATTTATAGTGCAATTTGAAGGATTGAAGCTTGGTTCACACCACTTTGACTGGGAGATAAATGAATCGTTCTTTGATGATTTTGGCGAAGTAGAATTCGGCAAAGGGCAGTTCCGGGTTGATATGGAGCTTACCAAACAGAACAACATGCTCATTTTGGAGTTTGATGTTAAAGGTAAAGTGCCTTTCCCCTGCGATCTATGCCTGGAAGATATTCATGTTTCTGTTTCCCACAAGGAACAGGTAATCGTGAAGTTTTCATCCGATGCCCCCGAAAGTACGGACGATATGGTGGTACTGGGTATCCATGCACACGAAATAGACGTGAAACAGTTTATTTATGAGTTCATTGCGATATCCGTTCCCTTTAAACGTACCTGCGACAAACCCGGGCAAACGGCTTCCTGTAATAAGGAAGTATTGAAACATCTTTCCGCATTCGAACTGAGCGAAACCGCAACCACGGAAGAAGAACCCGGCGAAAGCGGGGACGGATCGCCATGGGACGGCCTGAAATCATTAAAGGATAAGTTTAACAACAATTAAAAATAGAATAAAATGCCAAATCCGAAGCGCAAACATTCCAAAACGAGGAGTAAAAAGCGTAGAACGCATTACAAAGCTACGGCTCCTACCTTAGCCAAATGCAACGTTACCGGAGTGGTTCACCGTATGCACCGCGCTTATGAGGTAGACGGAAACCTGTTCTACAACGGTAAACTCGTAAGTGAAGCTAAAGCAGAAGCGTAACAGCCTGTGAGTGAAAAACTGAATATAGGATTAGATATAGCCGGTGGCGATTTTGCCCCCGGATGTAATCTGGAGGGCGCCTCGCTTGCGCTGGCCGAATTCGGTGAACGTTTACACCTCACCCTGTTTGGGCCCGAGCAGCAGATACGTGAAGGAATTTCAGCACTTGGAATTCCCGATTCTGCGTACACGGTGGTAGACGCTCCCGAGGTCATCGAGATGGGTGAATCGCCCATCAAAGCCTTTATGTCTAAACCCAATTCCAGCATATCACTCGGTTTTAAATACCTCAAAGAAGGTAAAATTGACGGGTTTGCCAGTGCCGGAAATACCGGTGCCATGTTCGGCGGAGCTGTGGTTTCATTGGGTACGGTAGTGGAAAACATCAGGCCATGCCTCATGACCTATGTGCCCAAGCCTTCGGGAAGAGACGGAATCATACTCGATATCGGGGCCAGTGCCGACTCTAAACCGGAAAACCTGTATCAGTTTGCCGTGCTCGGCAGCACCTTTGCCGAGCACATCTCCCACATCAACAATCCCAGGGTGGGCCTCATGAACATCGGCGAAGAGCCCGAAAAAGGAAATGAACTTGTGAAAGCCGCATACAAACTGATGGTGGACACAAAAGATTTCAACTTTATCGGAAACGTTGAAGGGCATGACCTCTTCAGAGATAAAGCCGATGTATTTGTGTGTAACGGGTTCACCGGGAACATCATCGTGAAACTGTGTGAATCCTGGTACCACATCAGCCGAAAGTTCGGCTTCAACAACGAATTTCTCGAACGATTCAATTTCGAAAACCAGGGCGGTTCACCCGTACTGGGCGTTAATGGTGCCGTGGTTATCGGTCACGGAATCAGCAACGGAAAAGCCATCAAAAATATGATCGGCCTCACCATGAACGTGGTTGAAAACAAACTTTCCCAACGTATTAAAGAAGCTATATTGCGCAATGCATAAGCTCATCCGAATACTGAAAAGGAACAATCCATGAGTAAAATTACTGCTGCCATAACGGGTGTTCAGGGCTATGTGCCTGAGTATATTCTTACGAATGAAGAACTCTCCAGTATGGTTGATACCAATACGGAATGGATTACCTCCCGTACCGGCATCAAAGAACGACGTGTACTCAAAGGTCATTTGGGCACTTCCTTTATGGCCATTGAAGCCGTGAAAGGTTTACTTCAAAAAACGGGCACCAAACCCGAAGACATTGACCTACTCATTGTGGGTACCGTAACTCCCGACTTTACTTTTCCGGCCACCGCCAATATCGTAGCCACCGAAACCGGCTGTGTAAATGCCTATAGCTATGATATCAATGCGGCCTGTTCCGGTTTTATTTATTCGCTCATCACCGGTGCCCAGCATATTGAATCGGGCCGTTACAAAAAGGTAATTGTGGTGGGTGCCGACAAAATGTCGTCCATCATAGACTATGGCGACCGCACCACCTGCGTAATCTTTGGCGACGGTGCCGGAGCAGTGCTTTTAGAACCATCTGCGGATGAAAACGGTATTGTGGATTTCATTCTCAAAAGCGACGGAGCCGGCTGTAAATACCTGCACAAAAAGGCCGGCGGGTCGGTTAATCCGTCAAACCCCCGAAACGTTTACGGCAAAGACCATTATGTATACCAGGAAGGTCAGGCCGTATTTAAGTTTGCCGTGGTAAACATGGCCCAGATTTCCTACGATATCATGGAGCGCAACGGACTCAGCAACGAAACCGTAAACTGGCTGGTTCCTCATCAGGCCAACAAACGCATCATTGATGCTACCGCCGAGCGCATGAACCTTCCCTCCGAAAAAGTAATGCTCAACATCGACCGCTACGGCAACACCACCGCGGGCACCATCCCACTCTGCCTCTGGGATTACGAATCCCAACTGCGCAAAGGCGATAACCTCATCATCTCCGCCTTCGGCGGCGGCTTTACCTGGGGCGCCATTTACCTGCGTTGGGCGTATGACGGGCTTGGGGTTCGTTAATGGTTATCGGTTAATCGTTATCTGGCTGTATTAAAAAGTAATGAGTAGTTGGTATTGAGTATTTTGACTGCGATCGTATCTTTTGTCCTTAATCCTTGTTCCTTAATCAATCCGTTAATCGTTATTTGTCTTTAATTTTAAAGGTATTAAGTAGTTAGTATTGAGTATTTAGACTTTGGTTATTAGTATATCGGAGCTTAATCCTTTTTTCCTTCATTAATCGGTTTTTACTCTGATGGAAATCATGGCTCCTGAATACCGTTCATTACCCATCTGCCCATTTTCAAATCATCAAATTATCAAATCAGCACATTAAAACTACCTTTGTCCTCATGAAAGAAGTCGTTTTAAATCATATTCATGTGGCACTGGGTGCCAAAATGGTGCCATTCGCGGGGTTTTCTATGCCCGTTACCTACAAAGGCTTAAATGCCGAACACCTTGCCGTGCGTAATGGTGCGGGTATTTTTGACGTATCGCACATGGGTGAGTTTTTTATCACTGGTCCCAAGGCATTGGAACTGATTCAGTTTGTTACTTCAAACGATGCATCAAAACTGGTTGACGGACAAGTGCAGTATTCATGCCTTCCGAACGAAAACGGCGGCGTGGTGGATGATTTGCTCGTATACCGCTACCATGCCGAGAAATTCCTGTTGGTGGTAAACGCTTCCAACATTGAAAAAGACTGGAACCACATCTCCAAATACAACCAACAGATTGGTGCCGAAATGAGCAACCAGTCTGACGAATATTGCCTTTTTGCCGTTCAGGGGCCAAAAGCAGCCGGCTTTCTGCAAACTCTTACCGATGTAAACCTTTCCGAGGTTGCCTACTATAATTTCAAGGTTGGTACTATGGCCGGCATTGAAGAAGTTATCATCAGCAATACCGGATATACCGGCGCCGGCGGTTTTGAATTATATGTAAAAAATACCGATGCCGAAAAGTTATGGAATGCCGTTTGCGAAGCCGGTAAAGCCGTAGAACTCGAATATGCCGGTTTGGGCTGCCGCGATACACTGAGACTTGAAAAAGCATTCTGCCTTTACGGACATGAACTGAATGATACTACTTCTCCCATAGAGGCCGGACTGGGCTGGATTACCAAGTTTACCAAAAACTTTGTGGGCCGCAACATCATTGAGTCGCACAAAACAAACGGGGTAAGCCGCAAATTGGTGGGTTTTGATATGATAGACCGCGGAATTCCACGTCAAGGCTACAAAATTGTAGATGCCGAAGGAAATACACTCGGCGAAGTTAGCTCAGGTACACAATCGCCAAGCCTCAACAAAGCCATCGGTCTGGGTTATGTAAATACTTCACATGCCGCTCTGGGTTCCGAAATCTATATCGAAATACGCGATAAAAAAATAAAAGCGGTAGTGGTAAAAACTCCGTTTCTGTAAAATTTATACATTTATCGGATGCCGATTGTAAAAGTTTGTTTTTCGCCCATGCTTTATCCGCTTTATGCGGCCGAAGAAACGGTAACCGTGGTGGTGGATATTTTAAGGGCCACCAGCGCCATCTGCACTGCTTTTGAGCATGGTATTGAACGGGTTATCCCGGTACCGGATGTTGAAGACACCTATTTTTATAAAGACCACGAAGATGTGATTGTAGCCGCCGAGCGGGGAGGCGAAGTGGTTGAAGGGTTCCATTACGGAAACTCACCGTTTTCGTACATGAACGAACAAATCAAAGGCAAAACTTTGGTCATTACCACCACCAATGGAACCCAGGCCATCGAAGCAGCCAAAGATTCACAAATTATACTGGTGGGCGGATTCGTTAATTTCGAAGCACTCACACAAACCCTTCGGGCCATTAACCGTGATGTGATGGTTCTTTGTGCCGGCTGGAAAAACCGGTTTAATTTAGAAGACACCCTCTTTGCAGGCGCGGTAACCGAAAACCTGCTCGATGCCGGTTTTACTTATGCCACCGACAGTGATGCCGCCGTGGCTTCCCTTTCGCTATACCGTGCGGCCAAAAATGATATGTTTGCGTTTTTAGAAAACTCATCGCACCGCACACGCCTGGAACGCCTCAACCTGGAACAGGACATCAAATATTGCCTCAGCTTCAATAAAACGGCCTGCGTTCCGTTCTTGAAAGAACATGCACTAATTGATGCCAACAAGCACGGAGGCATTGAACTCATCAGGGCTTCGCTCGTTGAAAACAAGGCTCAGTAGCGTGAAAAACATAGGAATTCTGCTAGTTCTGTTAATTGGTTTTGGCAGCGCCGGAATGGCCCAAAAACCGCTCAAATTTGCCAAGACGGCTTGGTATGATGCATTGGCGCAAGCTAAATCCGAACAAAAAAGCCTATTGTTTTACATTTCGCAGCCCGGTTGCGAATACTGCAAAGAATTTGATCAGGTAACCCTCAAAAATCCCGAGCTCAGTGACTTTCTGCAAAAAAACTTCGTATTAGTGAAACACAGCGTAAAAACTAAATACGGCGAAGCCATTGCCCGCGATTTTCACCTCAGCAGTACTCCGGCCATCCTGCTGCAGAAGCCCGATTCAAAAAAAGAAATACGAATTTTATATAACAACCAGAACGCTGCTTCTTTCCTGCTCGAACTGCAAAAGTTTCTAAACGAACATTAACTAACCACCTTCAGCAGCTCTTTTACCCGCTTAGCTTTCAGCATCGCCTGTTCCGGGTCTGCATCCAAAATGGTAACATGCCCCATTTTTCGGTACGGTTTGGTTTGGGTTTTGCCATACAGGTGCACATATACGCCAGGCATGGCCATTACCTCTTCCAGTCCTTTGTAAAGGGCTGGCCCCGTATAACCAGGCTCACCCAGCAAATTCACCATAACCGAGGGCTGTATGATGCCCGTTTTACCCAGGGGCAAATCGCAGATACTTCTGAAATGCATTTCATATTGCGAGCAGTAATTTCCTTCAATGGTCTGGTGGCCGCTATTGTGCGGACGGGGAGCAACCTCATTCACCAATATCTGGCCCGTACGGGTTAAAAACATCTCCACGGCCAAAATGCCCACCATATCTAAAGCAGTGATCACGTTTCGGGCAATTTCCTGCGCTTTTTGTTCCGTTTCGGCACTGATTTTGGCCGGCGAAGCCAGAAACTCTACCATATTAGCCACCGGATGAAAAACCATTTCCACCGCCGGATAAACCGCCACCCCGCCCGAAGCATTCCGGGCCACGATTACCGAAAGTTCCTTTTCAAAATCAACCGTTTCCTCCACAAGTGAAGGCTCATCAAAGGCCTGATCCAAATCTGCAACAGTGCGAAGGGGTTTTACGCCATACCCGTCGTACCCGCCCTTGCGCAGCTTTTGGAATACCGGAAAACGCAGGTTTTGCGCATTTAGTTCGGCCGCATTTTCAACCAAAAAATAAGCACCCGTCGGAATGCAATTCGCGGTGTAAAACGCCTTTTGGGCGCCTTTATCTTTAATCAGCTCCAGCACGGCCGGCTGCGGATATACTTTTTTACCTTCCTTTTCCAGGGTATGCAGGGCTTCAACATTTACATGCTCAAACTCAACCGTAACAATGTCCTGGGCGCGGCCAAAAGCAAGCACGGTTTCATAATCGCTAAAATCACCCTGAACAAAATGCGGAGCCAGCGCATGGCATGGAGCATCGGCTGCCGGATCCAGCACCGAAACCCGGGCATTGTAATTGTAACTTTCCTGCAAAAACATACGGCCCAGTTGCCCGCCGCCCAATATACCAATACGTTGTTCCAACTTGTTCATGCCCCAAAGGTAAGAAGCCATTTGTTTTCAGAGAACGGCTTTTTACATTTTGCTTGGGCGGCAGTCACGCTTTCCGCTGCAAGTCCTCATGCCGACCGAAACGTCGGCACTCCGGGCTTTCCGCTACAATCGTTGCCGCATAAATAGAGCCCCCAATTACCATTTTTCACCAATTTGGTTACTTTTGCACCCGACAGAACAATTACTTACACATTAATATAGCTAAAGCATGAGCAAAATTAAGGTAGCCAACCCAGTGGTGGAACTCGACGGCGACGAAATGACCCGTATCATCTGGAAATTTATCAAGGATAAACTTATTCTTCCCTACTTGGAGCTGGACATTAAATATTATGACCTGGGTATGGAATACCGCGATGAAACCAATGACCAGGTAACTATCGATGCCGCCAATGCCATCAAACAATACGGTGTGGGTATCAAATGTGCAACCATCACGCCCGACGAAGCCCGTGTGGAAGAATTTGGCCTTAAACAAATGTGGAAATCACCCAACGGAACTATCCGTAACATATTAGACGGAACCGTTTTCCGTGAGCCCATCGTATGCAGCAACGTACCACGCCTTGTTCCAAACTGGACTGCGCCTATCTGCATTGGCCGCCACGCTTTTGGCGACCAATACCGGGCAACCGATTTCGTTACCAAAGGAAAAGGAAAACTTACCATAAAATTTGAAGGCGAAGACGGAACGGTTCAAGAATTTGAAGTATTCAACTTCAAAAGCGATGGCGTTGCCCTTGCCATGTACAATACCGACGAAAGTATTCGCGGTTTTGCCCATTCATGCTTCAATCAGGCACTCAGCAAAGGATGGCCGCTTTACCTTTCTACCAAAAACACCATCCTCAAAAAATACGATGGTCGTTTCAAAGATATTTTCCAGGAAATTTATGAGCAGGATTACAAAGCCCGCTTCGAAGCAGCCGGTATCGTTTATGAACACCGTTTAATTGACGACATGGTGGCTTCGGCCCTCAAATGGAACGGAAACTTTGTATGGGCCTGTAAAAACTACGACGGCGACGTACAGTCTGACACCGTGGCTCAAGGTTTTGGATCATTGGGCCTGATGACCTCTACCCTGGTTACGCCCGACGGTAAAATCATGGAAGCCGAAGCCGCACACGGAACGGTTACACGCCACTACCGCGACCACCAAAAAGGAAAACCAACCTCTACCAACCCAATCGCTTCCATTTTTGCATGGACCAGAGGACTGGAATTCCGCGGTAAACTGGACGGAAACCAGGAGCTTATCAATTTCTGCCAAACCCTTGAGCGTGTATGTGTTGAAACGGTTGAAAGTGGAAAAATGACCAAAGACCTGGCCGTTTGTATCCATGGAAACAAAGTAAACCACGGTGAACATTACCTGTATACCGAAGAGTTCTTGGAAGCATTGGATACCAATCTGAAAGCCGCACTGAACGACTAATTCAGAACGCACATAAATAAAAAATGGCTGCCTCCAAAAGAAGGCAGCCATTTTTTATTTAAACCACTCCCAACATCGAAACTCAAAAGCAAGCAAAACTTCATAACATGTCTTAAACAGGCATCAATCCGGCAACTAAAACCGTTCATGTAAAATAGTAATGTAAAAGCGAATCATGAAAATATCACTCAGCATACTTCTTCTTCTGGTGGTGCTGCTGGTTAGCAGCAGTTGTGCCGGAACACGCAAATGCAACGGCAGCAGGGGCACCCGGGTTCCCATGGGCGTTATGTAAAACATTACGTTTACAATTTGGGCCACAACGTATACTACCCCGTTTAATCTTACGTTATTGCCTGCAAACTTCCCTGCGTTATCGGGTAAATTTACAGAGGTCGGACAGCATGAATGCCCCGTTTTGCTCAAATTGCCCGAAATTTATGTAGGTTTGCAATGTTTAATAAACGATAATGAAAAAAACACTTCTCTTTTTGCTTGTGGCCTTACTCAGTGCCACGGGTGCCATAGCCCAGACTCCCGCTCCGGAAGCAGCACAACCCGCTAAGGTTATCAAAAAAACCAAACGTCAGGATCAAATCATCCTAGACCTGCATAGCAGCCAGATTCTCCGTCAGGAAGGACAGCAAGTAAAAAATAAATGGTATTCATACGGCGTTACGTTCCAATTGATGTGGGATCAACCCATCAAAAAATCACCGGTTGCCCTTGCCATAGGTTTGGGATTCAGCAATAACAACTATTTTATCGACAAACAGGTAAACCGTGGTCCGGACAATACCACCTTCTTTGCTGATTTTCCAGATGCATATAAACGTTACAAATTTTCAACCAACCATATCGAAATCCCGCTTGAATTGCGTTTTCGTGTTAAACCCGACCGCAGAAATACGTTTAAGGTAAACCTGGGTTTCAAAGTAGGATACCTGCTCATGGCCAGAACCAAATACGTGGGCGCCGGCGAAAACTACGGAGTATACACGGATAAAGTAAAGATTAAGGAGTACAACATTCCCGGAATTAATACTTTCCAGTACGGTGTTTATATGCGTTTGGCCTACAGCCGCTACGGAATCACGGCCGGATATCAGTTATCCGAAGTATTCAGGCCCAATAAAGGCCCACAAGGATGGAACCCGATCACCATCGGTATCACGGTTGCCCCGTTCTAAGTTAACAGATAGTTCAGCGCAAGTACCGAAATAGATTGAGTCACAAGCCCTGTCAGGTATCCCGAATATACTTGATAGGGCTTGTGGGCATTTAACGCTATACGGGCAAAACCCGTGCAGCCGGCAATCAGTATACTGAACAGTAAGGGCAGCAAAAAATAAGGCCCCAACAAATAGCCCGAGACTATAAAAGTGCCCGAAAGTGCCCCGATGGCGGCCATGTGTAAGCTAATCTGAAAGCGCATGGTACAGAAAAAAGTAACCAGTAATACGGCTGCAGAACCCAAGGGAAGTAAAAAGAAAAAAGGATTGAGGTTTGGAATTTTAATCAAAAATACGAACCCAAAAATACTGTATCCCACACTCAGCAAAATAGGCATAAGACGGTCTTTACGCCTGGGCAACTCTATATGATGGGTAAGCCCGAAAATTTTCATGAGCACAATCGTCATCAAAGGCAAAAGGGTAGAAAAAACGAGGGTAATAACCAGAATTAAACGTTTGAGCAGGGGGTGCATAATCTGCATTTCCGGCGCCTGACTTAGATACAGAATCCACCCGATTCCAAAAATGGGAATGAATAACGGATTAAACAGCGCCGAGAAAAATTTGGCTGCACGCAAAGATGACTGACTCATTATACGGGCTTAGAAGGCGGTTCCATAAGCGTACCGCATTTTTTGCAGGTTCTTAATTCTTCCGAACCGTAAAATTTGGCAAACACCTTCTGAAAATCATTCTCAATACTCTGTAATTCAAAGTATTCTTCGAATAATTTTTCATTACAATTTTCGCAAAACCAAAGCAGACCATCCTTTTCGCCATTGCGGCGTTTACGTTCAATTACCAGCCCGATTGAATTTTCGGTACGCATTGGATTATGCGGAATACGCGGGGGAAGCAGAAAAACATCACCTTGTCTGATGGGCACTTCCACGGCTTTTCCTTCTTCCTGAATTTTCACTACGATATCACCTTCTAACTGGTAAAAGAATTCTTCCCCTTCGTTAAAATGGTAATCCTTACGTGAATTGGGACCACCCACCACCATGACTATAAATTCGGTGTTTTGCCATACCACGCGGTTTCCCACGGGCGGTTTCAGCAGGTGGCGGTGCTCATCTATCCAGGCTTGAAAATTAAACGGTCTTTGAACGGACATCTGTATTACTTTTGTGCTGAATCAAAAGTACATATTATCTATGATAATTTCATTGGAAGGGAAAACCGCTTTAGTATGCGGGGGCAGCGACGGAATAGGAAAAGCCTGCGCAATGGGCTTTGCCGAAGCCGGTGCAAAAGTTATACTGGCCGCTCGCAATACCGATAAACTTCGTAATACACTGGCAGAACTTCCATCCAAAAATGGGATACGTCATGAATTTGTTGTGCTGGATTTAGATCAACCCGAAAATTTAAAACCCATTCTGGAAGAGTTAATCAGCCGGGTGGGCACCATTCATATTTTGGTAAACAATGCCGGCGGGCCGCCCGCTGGGCCCATCACCGAAGCTTCGGGAGATGCTTTTACAGTGGCTTTCCAACGCTTATTACTATCGGCTCAAGCCGCTTCACAGGCCTGTTATCCGGGTATGAAACAAGCCGGTTATGGGCGCATTATCAATATAATTTCCACATCAGTAAAAGTGCCCCTTCACGGGCTGGGCGTTAGCAATACCATACGCGGCGCCGTGGGCAACTGGGCCAAAACCTGGGCCAACGAAACGGCTGCTTTCAATGTTACTGTGAATAACGTATTACCCGGCGCCACCGAAACGGAGCGCTTAAAATCCATTATCCGTAATAAAGCTGAAAAAACAGGCAAAACAGAGCAAGAAATTGCCAATGAAATGAAAGGGGAAGTACCGGCTGAGCGCTTTGCCAAACCGGAAGAAATTGCAGCAGCAGCCGTGTTTTTAGCTTCGGAACAGGCTGCCTATATCACGGGAATCAATATCCCGGTGGATGGCGGAAGAACCCCGAATTTATAATTCAGGACCGGCTCCGGGTACCAACAGTTTGAAACCTTTTCCGTGAATATTGAGGATTTCAATTTCAGGATCTTCTTTCAGGTATTTGCGGAGTTTGGTGATGTAAACATCCATACTCCGGGCATTGAAATACGAATCATCATGCCAAATGGCTTTCAGCGCATAGTTACGGTCTAATACCCGGTTGGCACTTTCGCAAAGCAGACGGAGCAGCTCCGATTCTTTTGAAGTGAGTTTTTTGCCTTCCTGTCCGTCCATGAGTAAGGTTTGTTTGAGCGAATCAAACGTATATTTTCCGAGGGCAAAAATTCCTTCTTCTGCCTGTTCAATGGCATTGAATGATGAGCGTTTCAAAATGGCACGGATACGAAGCAGAAGCTCTTCCATATTGAAAGGCTTAGTCATATAATCATCGGCTCCGGCCTGAAAGCCTTCAATTTTATCATCGGGCATGGCTTTGGCAGTAAGGAAAATAATGGGCACGTTTTTATCTGCCATCCGAATTTCCTTGGCCAATGTGAAGCCGTCCTTAACAGGCATCATCACATCTAAAATACACAGGTCAAAACGACCGCTCGTAAAGGTATCAAACGCTGTCTGACCGTCTTCACAAAGCTTAGTATCAAAGCCTTTTGCATTAAGATAATCACGCAATAGGCTGCCCAGATTGATCTCGTCTTCTGCTAAAAGAATGTGTGGTGTTTCTGTTTTCATATACAAATAAAGTACTAAGATAGTATTTTCTTACTGCTGTACGGGGATTTTTACGATAAAACGGGTTCCTTTTCCCAAATCACTTTTTACCGTAATTTCTCCTTTATGATGGGTTACGATGGATTTTACATAATTCAGCCCCAAACCGTAACCCTTCACATTATGAACGTTACCGGTGCTCACCCGGTATAGTTTATCAAATATTTTTTTCTGGTCATCTTTGCTTATGCCAATGCCGTCATCTTCTACCGTAAGGTAAAAGTAGTTGTCTTTCAATGAAGTACTAATGTGCAGCAAAGGATTTGGGTGATTGGGTTTACTGTATTTGATGGCGTTATCGATTAAATTAAAAACCATGTTGGTGAAATGGGTTTCATCGGCCATGATATAAGGTGAAGCGGCATTGAGTTCAAGAACCAGATTCACTTTTTGCTTTTCCATACGCATGGATAAACTCTCTACGGCAGTTTCAATCACGTCATGCACGCTGATGGTTTCAAAATTGAGTTTTAGATCTCCCTTTTCCAATACAGCCGATTGCAAGATATTCTCTACCAAACTACCCAATCGTTTATTTTCCTGGGCAATCACGTTCAGGTAATTATTCCGGATTCCCTCAATTTTGGCCATATCTTCATCATCCAAAGCCTGGCAGGCTAATGAAATAATTGAAATTGGTGTTTTTAGTTCATGCGTAATGTTATTAATCAGGTCGTTTTTCATTTCCGACAGCCTGCGCTGCTTGTATATTATGCGGATGGAATAAACGAACAATCCTACAATAACCAGAATCACAAAGAAGGTAGAAACCAATAGAAAAAATATGTTGTACAGAATGTACTGGGTTTTATTGGGGAAATTCACCGAAAGCATGATTGCATTCCGCAAGCCGATATAATACAGCGGAATCTGATACCCCGAATAAATATAAACCGAGCTATTGGTAGTTTGTGCGTAGCGGAAACTGTTATTGAAGCTGTTGTAAATTCCGAACTCAAACTGGGTATTAATTCCGCGCAGCGCCAACTCCTCTCGCAAAGCCGTATCAATCAGGCCAATGTTTAGGTCACGGTTATTATAGGAGAGGTATCCGAAAAGTAAATCTTTAAAAATGGATTTAAGTTGATCCGGATTTTGTTCCAGCATTTCAACATTTCCGTCAAAACGTTCAATAATCCTTCCGGGCGTTTCCTGCGAAATACCGGGGGTTTCGGAAGTATTTCCCTGCAAATCATCATATAAGCCGGGAGCATTAACCAAAGCACTGTCGGGCCAGAAAGGCGATTCATCTCTGGGCGCATTAAAACCTGACTGAATGGAATCAAGGCTGTTAATTATGTCGCGCTGAAGGGCATCCATATTGATGCGTTTGTTGAGCTGCTGCTCGATATGATTCCGTTCAACCCGGTACTTTACATTGATCAATGCTTCTTTAACCGACTGTTCAAAACGTTCGTTTTCGCCAATATAAGCACCGCTGAGCAGGTAAACCTGCATGGCCGTGAGCAGCGTTAACGCTACGGCCATAATGATGATTATATTTCTTAACGATAGAAAACGTCCCATACCTAAAACAAAGAAAGGAAGGTAAACGCAATTTACCTTCCTTTCGGGATATAAAGTTGATATTTTTTAACGGATCAGCAAGATTGAACCGGTTTGAGAGCCGGTTTTAGCCGGCAGATACGAATAGCGCAATACATAATTGTAAACACCCTGAGGTACAATTTTACCCTTCATACGACCATCCCAGCCTTCGCTTAAATCCTGGGTTGCAAAAATTAATTCGCCCCAGCGGTCAAAAATAAAGAACTCTCCACCGGTAACATCCGTATTGGTAATTACCCGGAATACTTCGTTGGCAAAATCATCATTGGGCGTAAATGAAGTTGGCACCCACACCAATGGATTTGGACGTATCTCTTCGGGCATTTCTTCAAAATAAGCCGTCAACGTATCCGGTTCCATCAATTTGAAACTTACATACGAAGCATTGTTGTTCGGATTAAGCGAATGGTTATTGATAGTCCAATTTATAAACTGATATCCGTTTTCGGGCAAGGCCTCAGCCGTAACAACAGAATTGGAGTCAAGCAGAGCCGTGTAGGGATACACATTGATGAGGAAGCTGTTCAAATCTACTTTTCCGCTTCCGGGAGGCACCACATTTACAACCAGATCATATTTGGCCGGAGCAGGCGGCTCAACCACCGGAATCAGACGGAAAAATGCCGTAAGGGTAGCCGTTGTATCAAAATCAAAATTGGCAAGCGCAGTGCTATCATCCGGAAGAATGGTATGACCATTGGTAACTTCCCAGTGATCAAATTCGTAACCTGCAACCGGCGTGGCATTAATGGCCAAATTGGTATTTGCAAAGTAAGTACCTGTCCAAGGGTAGGCGGGCGGTGTAAACCCGGCCACGTTTACGTTTCCGGATAAGGCCGGACTAACCTGAACCGTTAAATCAAACTCAGGTGGAGTTTCCAATACAAAATGGGCAATAATTGTATCCGGAGCCGTTACTCTTGAAATAGTATTGGGCAATAAAATATCCGGCGTTATGGTAGAAGTTCCGGAAGCCGTTTCCCAATAATCGAACACATAACCGGGGTTGGCAAAAGCATTGGTGATGATGTCAATATTACCATAATACGTGCCGGCAAAAGGATAAGCCGTAGGAAACAATGAATTCACCTGTAAAGTACCGCCACCAATGGGTTCAACCGTAAAAACGGTAGGATAAGGTCCTTCCACATCGTAACAATCCACCAGTCCGTCTTCAATTTCCACACAACGGGCTTCGATAAAATTACGAAGTTGGAGTACATTGTTTTGATAAGTACCTATGTTTCCACCCCAACGGGCAATCTGTCCGGGCATTTCGGGAGCAATTACGGCCAGCATGCTATCCAAAACGGCCAGCATGTAATCGCAGCTGAAGGTTGTATTGCCCAAGTCAATATACCGGGAAACATAATATTGGTAAACCTCATCATTTTCTTCAATGAGTTTAGTCAGAATTTGAGTATGTCCCTGACCACCCGGATTCGGGAGTGCTTCGGCATTACATGGATCGGCATTAGGACCGGTTTGAGGTACGCCGGTGTAGTTGATGTAATGACCAAAAGTGGCATCCATATCCCAGAGGGCATAACTCCATTTGGCGCGTGGGTTATTAGCCGGAGTATTGATACCCCTCCACCAGGCAGTATTCCAGTTTAACCAGTCGGTACAAACCGTATAGGAGTTGATACAGAAATAATCAACCAAACTTCTCCAGTTCAATTGGGCATCAACGTTGGCAAAATTGGCCGCATTGCCCATATCATTGTTCAGGATGAACGTACGCAAGGTATTCCAATCAGTCTGGGCTTGCCCTCCGCCGTATTCAGACCAGGTTCCGCCCCATGTTTTCAGGAATTGGATATTCTGTTCTTCAATACCATAGTAATGCTCGATAAAATCTTTGTCATCTACTTTTTCACGGATTTCATAAAGACCCCAATACTGACCGTTTTTATAAACCACTACGGATTCAGAGGTCCGGGCATCTAAATCAAGTCCTCCGATTAACGATAAAGTATGTACGTAGGCATCACGGATATATGCACCGCCGTTTTCAAACGGATAATTATCGTTGGCGCCTGGTTTAAACATGATACGGTCAAACTTATCCCGGTTACGGATGGCAAAAATTTGGTCATCAATTTCGGCTGCATATCCAAATTTGTCACGGATGATAAAATCTATACCGCGCTGGGCATAAGCCCAAGAATCGTTTCCGTGTTTATTGCTGTTTCCGTAAACCTTTTCGCGGAGTGTGCCATTGGCGTTAAAATACTCCATGCCGGTTTCAGGTTCATTTTGCGTACCGTTAAACAACTGATTAAGATCATTATTACCCCAAAGTGAAACAATGGGCAAAGTATGGCTCACTCCTATTAAATATGTATGTGCTTCAACAAAACCGGGAATAATGGCCGGGTTGGCACTAAAGGCCCTTGCTCTTAAAACGGTAGTATTGTTAATGGGAATTGGCCCGGTATAAAGCGTTGAGGCCGCTGTAGGCGTTGAACCATTTGTGGTGTAACGAATGGTAAGTGTGGGATCAACCGTAGACAAGGTAACGTTTTGTGCACCGGGATAAATACCTCCGGCAATGCTCATATTGGGGCGGTCGGCATAGGCCACAGCTGCATTATTTGCCGCATTGGGGGTAGGATTGGTAAACACGCCCCAAGTGGCAGCACCGTCCGGAGTACGTCCTCTGGAATGGTTTTGCTGACAGCGGCGTACATTGGTTGAATCCAGGATTACCCCGGCAGGATCGGCCAGAATGATGTGGTCATTACCTTCACTTTGTGTAAGGTTAAAATTGGTGTGATAAGGGCCCGTCGATATATCTCTTCCGGAACACCAGATAATTACGCGCTGTCCGGCATTCAGGTTAATAGCGGGCATTTGCCATTTCTGAATATTGGCCACTTTATCACTCATCCAGTAACCCGCCAAATTTACCGGCGCAGCACCTGCATTGTAAAGTTCAACCCAATCTGAATTGTCTCCAAAATTATCAACGTTTACAGAAACGTTTGCCCCGCAGTACTCATTAATGAGAACCTGGGCATCAATTTTTGATGAATACAAGCCAAGCAGAGAAAAGGCAACAATTTGTAAAACTCTTTTCATGGAGTTAAGATAAAATTAATTATCAAAGATGAGTATAATCACACTGAAAAACAAGAGTTTCAGAAATAATTTTAAGCATTGACTCCAAAAAATGCTCCGCACTTTCTTAACGTACAGTTTACATAGCTCATTCAAGAATTCACGAACATAAGATAAGCCAAATTTCTGTTGATTTTTTACCCCAAATACCTACAAAAATAATTCAACAAACAGAACCCAAAACAGAACTAAATTTGAAAACTTAGAGCCATTTTCAGCTTCGAATAGTCAAAAAACTACCTTTGAACTTTCTGTTTTAAACATGATTGAATTAAAAAACTTTATAAACGGTGAACTGATACCGGCAAAAGAAGGAGCATTTTTTCCGGTATTTGAGCCCGCGAAAGGCATCCCGTATGCCAACTTACCCGATTCATCTGCTTCAGATGTGGATGATGCTTACCGTGCGGCGGAAAAAGCCTTCCAAACTTGGAAAAACGTAAAAGCCGAAGAGCGTTTCAAAATTTTAGAGCGGATTGCAACACTGATTGAGACTGAACATGAGCGCTTTGCCCAAGCAGAATCCCGGGATACGGGAAAACCGGTTTGGCTTACCCGGAAAGTTGACATTTACCGGGCCGCCGCCAATTTTCGGTTTTTTGCCACCGCCGCCATGCAGTTTTCTTCCGAATCTCACTATACAGAAGGAGAAGCTATCAATTACACGCTGCGCAGGCCCATTGGCGTGGTGGGCTGTATCTCGCCCTGGAACCTTCCGCTCTATTTATTCACCTGGAAAATTGCCCCGGCTCTTGCCGCCGGAAACACGGTAGTAGCCAAACCAAGCGAAGTTACGCCCTACACGGCTTTTCTGCTGGCTGAAATTTGTCAAAAAGCCGAACTTCCTCCCGGTGTGCTGAATATCGTAAACGGGTATGGACATTCGGCCGGAAAAGCAATCATCGAACATCCAAACATTAAAGCCATTTCCTTCACCGGTGGTACGGCCACGGGAGCAGAAATAGCGCGTATTGCCGCACCCATGTTCAAAAAACTGTCTCTTGAACTGGGCGGTAAAAACCCCAATCTGGTATTTGCCGATTGTAACCTGGAAGATGCCGTAGAAACATCGGTAAGAGCGGCTTTCACCAATCAGGGTCAGATTTGCCTCTGCGGGAGCCGCATTTTTGTGGAAAAATCTATCTACAATCAATTTACGGAAGCATTTGTGGCCAAGGTTAAATCCCTAAAAACGGGGAATCCGGCCGATGAATCGAACTTTTTGGGTGCCGTGGTTTCACAAGCCCACCTCGAAAAAATTGAATATTATGTGTCTTTGGCCCAATCTGAGGGCGGTACGATTGCCTGCGGCGGAAAACGCATTCAGCCAGGCGGCGAATTTGCTGCCGGATGGTACCATGAGCCCACGGTAATTTTAGATTTGAATCATGCATGCAGGGCTGCTTCGGAAGAAATTTTCGGGCCGGTGGTTACCATCATCCCTTTTGAAAATGAAGAACAGGCACTTGAATTTGCCAACCACGGCCGCTACGGACTGGCTGCAATGGTTTGGACCGAAAATTTGAAACGTGCCCACCGCATGGCCGAAAAACTGGAATGTGGTATCGTGTGGGTGAACTGCTGGATGCTGCGCGATTTACGTACCCCCTTTGGCGGAGTTAAAGATTCGGGAGTGGGAAGGGAAGGCGGCCAGGAAGTGATGCGATTCTTTACCGAGCCCAAAAACGTATGTATCAAATACTGATGAATAATCTGCGATTCCTTAGTCTTTTATTATTACTTGTAAGTTCTGGCAGTCAGGCGATAGCCCAGTTTCCTAAAGGAAGACAGTTTAGCCGGGCGGCCGTGGTTTGTGCCCATCCGGAAGCGGCAAAAGTGGGCGAGGAAGTACTCAAAAACGGCGGGAACGCAGCCGACGCGGCCTTTGCCGTTCATTTTGCCCTGGCTGTGGTTTATCCATCTGCCGGTAATTTGGGAGGCGGCGGATTTGCACTTTGGCGCGATAATCAAGGATCAAGCAATTTCCTGGATTTCAGGGAAACAGCACCGGCCAAAGCCAAACGCAACATGTTTCTGGATAAAAAAGGAAATCCGGTAAAAGGAAAAAGTACCGATACCCATGCAGCTGCAGGCGTACCGGGCAGTGTGGCCGGCATATATGAACTTCAGGCAAAATACGGTACCCAAAAGCCCGAAAACTTGATCGCTTACGCCATCCGGCTCGCCGAAAACGGATTCCCGATTACCCAACTTCAAGCCGATGATTTTAATTCCTACGCGGCAATCTTCAAAAAGAGAAATCCCACAAATTCTTATCTTCAAAAGCAAACGGCCTGGAAAGCGGGGGATACCCTGTTTCAAAAAGACCTGGCCAAAGTGCTTTTAAGCATTCAAAAACATGGCCCTGCAGGCTTCTATGAAGGAGAAACGGCACAACTCATCCTTGCCGAGATGAAGCGTGGAAATGGACTGATCAGTTTGGATGATTTAAAAGGGTACAAACCCGTTTGGAGAAACCCCCTCATTGAAGAATATAAAGGACATACCATAATTACGGCACCTCCCCCATCCGGCGGTGGAATTGCCCTGCTCCAAATGTTAAAAGCCGCCGAAAAAATAAATTTCGGAAATTTTGCCCACAAATCATTGGATGATATTTTTTTCAGCACCGAAATACAACGTCTGGCCTATGCCGACCGGGCCAAATTTTCGGGAGATCCGGATTTTTACCGTATCCCGGTTGACAGTTTACTGAGCGAAAAATACATCCAAGACCGAATAAGCCTAATTAGCCGGACGTTTAAACCCAATACATCCGACAGCATTTTACCCGGCCATTTTGAGGTAAAAGAAAAAGAATACACTACCCATTTTTCAATTGTTGATTCATACGGAAATGCCGTTTCTCTTACCACTACCATCAATGACCATTATGGTTCGAAAATATTTGTAAGCGGAGCAGGCTTTTTATTGAACAATGAAATGGACGATTTCAGCATCAAACCGGGCGTGGCGAATTTATACGGGTTAACGGGGATGGACGTGAATGCCATTGCGCCCAATAAACGCATGCTCAGTTCCATGACACCCACGATTGTTGAACGTGAGGGCAAATTATTTATGTTGCTCGGAACGCCCGGCGGAAGCACCATCATCACAACGGTTTTCCGCCTTATCATCAACGTGATTGACCAAGGCATGAGCATGAATGAGGCCGTATCGGTTATCCGGTTTCATCACCAATGGCTGCCCGATGTTATATATCACGAAGAAAATGCCTTTACTCCCGAAATGAAAGAAGAACTTCAACGAATAGGATATACATTGAAACAAAGAGGCTATATCGGCAGGGCTGATTGTATCCTTATAGAGGAAGACGGCAAAATAGAAGCGGCTCCGGATCCCCGTGGGGATGATACGGCCGGCGGTTTTTAATATAGAATTTATGCAGTCGATACTTCAGCATAAATACCTGGCCCACGCCGCCCTGTTAATCGTAAATTTACTGTATGGCATTAATTTTTTGGTGGCCAAAGAAGTAATGCCGGCGTACGTGGGACCTTCGGCTTTTATTTTTATACGGGTTACCTGCACGGCCGTTTTGTTTGGTTTGTTATTTTTTTCAATTACCCGCGAACGCATACAACGGGCAGATATTCCAAGGTTTGTTATATGTGCCATTACCGGCGTAACCGTAAACCAGCTTCTTTTTTACGAAGGCTTGAATTATACCACACCCATCAACGCGTCTGTTATATTTACCTCCAATCCGATTCTTACGTTGTTGGTTTCGGTATTGGTATTAAAAGAAAAACTGACAAGCAGAAAAATAATAGGTATTCTGTTGGGGGCTACCGGTGCCATTGCCCTTATCCTGTTTTCGAGGGGTGCACTGAGTTTTGACGATCATACACGGCTGGGAAATGCGTTCATACTCATCAATGCCCTTTCGTATGCCATTTACCTGGTAGCGGCAAAACCCCTGATGAAAAAATATAAACCCCTTACCGTTATTACCGTTAATTTCATGATGGGTTGGTTTTTTGTAACCCCTTTCGGATATGCACAGTTTACGGAAATCAACTGGGAATCTTTTTCACCATTTGTTTGGGGCGCCTTGGCTTTTACGGTTATCGGTGTTACGTTTATTGCGTATCTGTTTAGCATTTTTGCCTTAACCAAACTGAGCCCTTCACAGGTATCCATTTATGTTTACGTTCAACCCGTAACGGCAACTTTATTGGCCATATTTCTTGGCAAAGACAGTCTTACCCTTGAATTGGTAATCTGTTCTGTTTTAATTTTTGTGGGTGTGTTTATGGTCATCCGTGACTAAAAATCACCTTGGTACCTCAATCAAGCTCAAAATTTCAGCTACGGCGCGTTCCGGACTTCCACCTTCCATTTCGCTTTCGGGCGTGAGTTGGATGCGGTGACGCAATACCGGAAGGGCAATATATTTAATGTCTTCGGGTGTTATAAAATCACGGCCGCTGATGGCTGCTTTTGCCTTGGATCCGGCCAAAATAGCCAAAGATGCACGGGGTGAAGCGCCCAGAATCAAATTTCGGTTATTACGGGTTTGATGAACGATTCGGGCAATGTATTCCATCAGCTTATCTTCGGCATGAACTTCCCTTACTTTTTTACGATATTCGGCCAATTCAACCGCACTGAGTACCGGATTAATCTGCGCGGGTGACAAATCACCGCCCAGACGCTGAAATTCACTTATGATTTTAAACTCATCTTCGAGGGAAGGATAATTCACCAGCACCTTAAACAAAAACCGGTCGAGCTGGGCCTCCGGCAAACGGTATGTACCCTCCTGCTCTATCGGATTTTGAGTGGCCAAAACCATGAATGGCGGCATAAGCGCATGAACCGCGCCGTCTACCGTAACCTGATTTTCCTGCATACACTCAAACAAAGCCGCCTGCGTTTTGGCCGGCGCACGGTTAATTTCATCACACAAAACAATGTTGGAAAAAACGGGACCCCGTTTAAATTCAAATTCTTGTGTTTTTATATTGAAAATAGATGACCCGATAATATCAGAAGGCATTAAATCGGGGGTAAACTGTATCCTCGAAAAACCTACGGATAGGGTTTTGGCCGTAAGCTTAGCCGTTAAGGTTTTGGCCACGCCCGGAACACCTTCAATTAAAACGTGTCCGTCGCTGAGCAGCGCAATGATGAGCAAATCAACCACGTCCTGCTGGCCCACGATGATTTTTCCGATCTCGGCCCGGATCCGGTCAGCCCCGTTTTTAAGTCCGCTGAGGTCAATGCGGCTGTGAAATTCATTTTCGAGATTGCTATTTACAGTTGATTCCATACTTTGCTGTTTTAATGTTATAATTTTGCCTGTTGCCAGAACAATTCTATGGTATGATTTAATGATTTAAGTTCTTTTTCTGAATAGGCGGAACTGGTTTGGGCCACCATGAGCATGCGATATAATTCTTCAACCAAACTCAGGTTTACACCGGAACGCGCACTCAGTAGTTCGGCACTTTTTTTATCGCCGGTTTCTATTTGAATCTGATAGCGTAATTTTATCTTTTCTTTGAAATAAAGTACCTTTTTCTTGGCAAGCGAAGCATGGTCACCTCGCTTAAAATAAAGCCGGGCTACCGTTCCCACATAATTGAGTGTAGAATTTTCATAGGGTAAAATAACCGGAATGATTCGTTGACGGCGTTTACTTTGAAAAACCATGAAAATTAAAATCAGGGTAAGCAATAAAATCCAAGCCAATTTAAGGGCCGGATTCTGTAAAATTACCCGGATGGGTGTGCCGGCGTTTAAACGGCCTACTTTGTAATATTCATCCCAAAAAACCGGGGCAATGGGTAAGTACGCCATACAACGGCTAATAAACCCGTGGTTATTTAAAGGCAATAAATAATAATTGGTAAAAGCCAATGGAACACTGCTAAAATAAATAAAACCATTGCCCCATTTTTTCTCAACCAAAACCGGTAATCCGGCGGCATTGGTAGCCAAAATTTCAACATCTTCCACAGAATCCGTCAAAAAAACATAATAATCTGCTTCATTGGGACGGAATTTAAATCCGGAATCGGTTTTTAATTGTTCATCGGTAAAATTTAATACATTTTCACCGGAAGGCGTAAATAATTTCGAACCCTCTCCATAACTGAACTCGGTAAACAAACCGATTGAATCGGACAAAGGTCCGGTGATAGATTCGGCGGCAATAAACACATGGTTTCCCTTATCCGCAAAATTGAGAATTGCTTCCGTATCAAATTTATTAAAATCGGCCGATTGGTTTACCAGCAGATAATTGCTGCTGCCATTTTTATTTTCTTTGATTTCAGAAGTATTTAATAATTCATAAGCCGGCACATATACTGGTTTAATTTCTTGTTGTGGAAATACACCTGAAAGGAGTTCAAAAACGGCTTTGGATGAAAATGGCGAAGTGTCTTTCTTTGAAAAAGTAGGTTTCCATGAAATTCCTTCAGGCTGCGAAAGCAACAAGCCAATAAACAGCAGCAATAAAACCACCGGTAAAATCAAGTATGCTTTTTCCCGTTTCATGCCTTTAGTGGTTCTTGGGTAAAACGACGGTTAAAAGCCCTGAATTTTTCAAACGTCTGTAAAAAAAGTTCTTCCGATGGTTGAAACTCCCCGTACCAAACATATTCAAAGGCAAGCGATAAATAATCAAACTCATCCCGAATGGCCTGGGATTTTATTTCGCGGCGGTAATCTTCATTGGTTTTATTCAGTTGCCAGTCAATCATGCCATCATCTGACATAAGTTTTAAGGCTTTCAAATAAAATAACCGTGTGGCCTTGCGATAGTCTTTTTGTGCAACAGCCATTTCAATTTCATCAGCAAAGTTGATTGAGTGAATATCTTCTTGGTAAACCGTGTAATCTTTCTCTGTTCTTTTAAATTTTTTGCCTTTAAAAATCCAGGCCCATTTGCCTTTAAAAATAATGTAAACCAGAAAAGCAGCTGCAATACCGGCTACCAGCCACACCACCAAACTTGCGTAAGCTTCAGAATCAGGTATTTGAACATTCGGAATATCAAAGTTCTTGAATAACCAGTTTAAAATTTTCTGAAGTATACGTTGCAGATAATCCCATATATTGAACCGCACACCTTCCTCGTAGATGTATTCATTCTTCTGCCGGTACTCATTTAATTTTTCGGCATCAAACTCACGCAAAACCGGCTCCGCAGCGTGCAAAACACCTGTAAAGGCAAACACAAATGCGCCTAAAAATAGTGTATATTTGGCCGATTTACTCATCAATAAGATACTTCATAAAATTCAGGACCCGAATCTTTATGAGTGCCCAATTTGTCAACTTTATTGAGCAATCCCTTGGCATTTAATCGTTCATCAAGCGAAGTAGTTTCAAACCCTTCGGCAATCAGGAACACCATAAAGGAATAATAGTATAACAAGGTAAGTATTGGAATCAACACTTTAAACAATAACATAAACCCAATACCGCCAGGCTCCATATCAGAAGCATCCAATGAGTTAAAACCTATGATTCCGATGATGATGGTTGCCGGCAAAATGGCAATATACCGCAGAATAAATAAAATTAATCCGCCCGTGATGGTAACTCCGAAGGCATTCATAAAATTTCGCTTCCGGTTAACCAGGTTAAAACTGCGGCCAAAAGCGGTAAAGATATCCACCCGCTCAAAAGCACTGATAAATATCATGGGGAAAGTAGTAACCTGAATGTAAATAATTACCACATACTCAATAAGCACAACCGTTATATAAAAAACAGCCATGAGTACCGTTGAATTTAAGGCCGCACCCAGAAACACGCCTATGATCATCAGGAAATAAAAGAACAAGTACACCATGCCGGTAAACACAGAAACAATTACTCCCCAGAGTAAAACATTGGCAAAGCCGATTAAAAATCGTTTGCGGGTGGCTTTCCACACATCGGCCAGTGTTATGGTGCGTGGGTCGGCAGCTTCATGATAAAGCCGCATGAATTCATAAATGAGGGTGATATAACCTGAATAAGCCAAATAGCCCGTCAAGGCTCCAAAAAGGATCTGAACCAGATAAATGAAAAACGTTATCCAATTTCCGTCTATACCATTTACAAAAATGCTGATTATTTCACCTATGCTGTTTGAAATCAAAAAGGAAGCAAGCAGAACAAAAGGCATGATAAAGTAGGTAATGGATTTTGCCAGAATACCTTTATTTTGCCTTATAAAGCGGAACGTGGTATTATAAACCTGTCCGGTATCTCGGGCCATCCTGAAGTTTATTTTATCAAACCGGTTCATCATGGATTAAGCGCTTCCTTTTCTTTTCGCAGTAAATAAATAGGATAAAAAACAAAATACCAAAGTATGAACGCGAGTGAGGTAAGAATAATCAATACACTCAAATAAATATTTACATCATAATGGCGGGTTACAAAACCTTCGAGTAGGGCCGCCAAAATAAAACAGGGAACAAGACCCATAATGATTTTAATTCCGTCCTTCATGCCCCGCATGAGGGAAACCGTGCGTTTATAGGTTCCCGGAAAAACAATTGATTTTCCGAGAGTGAGGCCCGCACCGCATGCAATGATAATAATTGAGATTTCGATGGTTCCGTGTATCCAAACGGCTGTCATGGCATCGGCAAAAACGTTCTGTTCATAAAACATTTCAAAAAAAGCACCGATGCGCAAGCCTTCCCGAAACAAAAAAAAGAGCGCACCAATGCCAAAAAACAAACCGAAAACAAAGTAAGTGAACGACACCTTAATATTATTGGCGGCTATATACAGAAACATGGCTCCTTCATTCATGGTTCCATATACGTTCATGGGTTTTCCGCTTTCAATGTTTTGCATGGTTTGGTTCACGTATTCATCACCAAACATGAGGTAGATATATGAACTGTCTCGGGAGGAAGAAAGCCAGCCGGCGCCAAAGGCCATCAGAAAGGTAATAAACGCAATAAGTATATTCCGGTGATTTCGGGCCACGGTCAGCGGTACTTCTTTTGTCCAAAACGAGAAAAAGCGGGAACGGCTTTCCTTTTTATTTTTATAAATTTCGTTGTGCAGCCTTATACTGAGTTGGTTCAGATAAGCCGTGGTTTTGCTCTCAGGATAAAAAGTGCGGGCATAAGAAAGATCATCGGTGAGCTGCACAAATAAATCGCACAGTTCATCGGGGTTAATAGGATGACCTTTTTCGAGGGATTTCTCGAGGCTTTCCCATTTATTTCGATAGCGGTTCAGAAAGCTGACTTCTTTCACGCTACTAAGCTATGAAACAATTTGAAAAATAGAAATGCTTAGTAACAGTTTGAAAGAGGTAAAAATTTTTTGTTAAAAAAATATTACAAAATGAAATAAATGTTAAATTGCGAAATATTTACCATTAACACTCATTTAGTTATGAAAAAACTTTTCCTTTCAACCCGAAACTTAAGCTTGGCTGCAGCATTTGTGGCGAGTGCCGGGCTAAACGGTTTCTCACAAGCATTTACAGAGAATTTTGACGACATCACGACCTTGGCTGGTAGTGGATGGAATTTGCAAAACCTCAGTACTCCAATTGGTTTAATCCCAAATTGGTTTCAGGGTAATCCAATAAGTGCAGGAGGTCCATTTGATTCGTTCAATGGAGCTACAAATGCCTATATAGCTGCAAACTATAATTTTGTGACCGGAGCAAACACAATCAGCGGATGGTTGATAACACCCAATAGAACATTTAGAAATGGGGATGTAATCTCCTTTTACACACGAAGCATTAACAGCCAATGGTCTGACCGCCTTCAGGTAAGGTTAAGTACAAATGGAGCGAGTACGAATGTTGGAACTACAAACACCTCGGTGGGAGATTTTACGGCTTTACTTTTAGAAATTAATCCAACCCAAGTAACTGGCCCGTATCCCAATGCATGGACTTTACACACAGTTACAATCTCAGGCTTAACTGCTCCAACATCTGGCCGTATTGCATTCCGCTACTTCGTTGAAAACGGAGGACCTTCAGGAGCTGACAGTGATTTTATAGGCATTGACAACGTGGTATACACACCTTATGTTTGCCCAATCTTAACCGTAACAACGCCAAGCCTGCCAGGCGGAACCGCCGGAACAGCATATAGCCAGAGCCTTACTCAAACCGGAGCCTTGGGTGCACCCAACTTCGCAGTTACCGCCGGAGCACTTCCTGCGGGATTAACTCTTTCGGCTTCCGGTGTAATTTCGGGAACACCAACAGCCACAGGAACTTTTAACTTTACAGTTACGGTAAGCGACAATAGCGGATGCTCAGGATCAGCACCCTATTCAATTACGGTTATTTGTCCGGCAAACCCTATTTCGTTTTCGGCATTCCCGGCCATATGCTCCGCAGATGCAGCCGTAACACTTTCGGAAGCTTCTCCCGCCGGCGGAACCTATTCCGGCACGGGAGTAAGCGGAGGCCAGTTTAATCCTGCTTCCGGTACACAGAACATCACGTACGATTATGTAGACCCATACGGATGTGCCCACACATCTAACCAAACCTTTACGGTAACGGCAACTCCGGCAACTCCAACCATTACAGCATCTGCTTCTACAGCCATTTGTGACGGAAGCTCCATAACCTTATCATCCAGCGCAAGCTCAGGAAACACTTGGTCAAGCGGCGAAACAACACAAGATATCACGGTTAACACAGCCAACACCTTTACGGTAACCGTATCAGAAAATGGCTGTGCTTCAGCGGCCTCAAGTGCCATTACCACTACGCTTGTAGACCTGGTATCTCCTTCTTTTACGGTTAGCGGTACTTCACCAACATTCAATTTCAGCAGCACTTCACAAAATACCACAAGCGTAAGCTGGAATTTTGGCGACGGCTCACCTACCGATAACAATACTAACACCAGCCACACGTATACCACAAACGGAACGTTTACGGTTACACTTACGGCTACCAACGAATGTGGTTCTGAAACAACCACTGAAACCGTTACCGTATTCGGAATCAATATCAACGAAGTGGAACTGTTCGAAAACATGAACCTGTTCCCCGTACCATCAAATGAAAACCTTACCATTCAGTTCTTTACGGCTTCTGATAAAGAAGTACGTTTAAAAGTACTCGATCTGCAAGGCAAACTCATCCATTTCACATCATTGGGAACCGTAAATGGAAATCACACTTCTACCATCGATATCTCAAGCTTTGCGGCAGGAACCTACAGTCTGATTTTAGAATCGGCTGACGGATATAAAGCCGTGAAACGATTCGTGAAAATGTAAAATGCTCTTCTAATAACAACAAAAAAGCCGCCTCCAACTAAAGAGGCGGCTTTTTTATTAAAAACATTTTTACTTTTACCCTAACCAAAAACAAAGATGAGCCAATCGGAATACATACACGTTGAAACTACCCAAAACGTAAAACTACATTACGAAGTATCGGCCATTGGCGACAGGCTTTTTGCTTATATCATTGATTACCTGATCATGCATGGGTTTGCCCTGATTGTATTCTTACTATACAACTACACGGTGCGTTTTGACAGTAGTGAAGGAAATATGATTATTGGTATTGTTTTGGTGTTATTAGTACCCGGATTTTATCACCTTATTTTTGAATTGTTCAACAGCGGCCAAAGCATTGGTAAAAAATTGCTCAAAATAAAAGTCATCCGCCTCGATGGAACTGAACCCACCCTGGGGAACTACCTTATACGCTGGCTTACACGTATAATTGAAATGCAGGGCATTTTTGGATTGGGACTTATCGTGGTTTTGATTAACGGAAAAGGACAACGGATAGGCGATTTAGCCGCCGGAACTACCGTGGCCAAAGTGAAAAAAAGACTCAGCATTGAAGATACCGTGGTATCAAAAACAGACAGCAATTATGTGCCCGAATATCCGCAGGTACAGCAGCTTTCGGCTAAGGATATTGAAATCATAAAAGAAGCACTGCATCATCATGCCAAATACGAAAACTTCAATTTAATCAACACCTGTGGCATGAAAGTTAAAACCCTTTTCGGACTTGACCCATACAGCACCAAGCTCCCCAATCACGACTTTCTTCAACGTGTTGTGGATGATTTCAATTATTACCAAAACACCGAGCATTTACCAACATTTTAATAGCATTTAATCAAGTATTAAAGGCGCATAATTATCCATCCGCAAGAGTTTTGATTTGGTCTGTAACACTTCCATATCGTTCCATTCGGCATAGCGTACTTTGGCTAATTTCATTACAAGCCCTTTCGCAATTTTTTGTTCATCATGGGAGTTTACCACATAATCCGGCTTCAACAGGTCTGTCAGTTCAGATGCATTTTCAAGCCCCGGATTAATAACACCGCCCAACAGCAGCGGGAGCGTAAAATGTGTATACGTAGTAATGAGCAAGGTGCAGGATAATTCTTTTAAAAACGCATACTGTTCTGCAGTAATGGTAAATCCGTGCGGGGCATAAAAAATATACCGGTTTCCATTTTTAATTACCAAGGCATGGTATATCGGATCTATTAAGCGCTTGGGCGATATCTTAGCCAAGTCCAGATTACCCATTTTTATGAAGCCCTCCGAAATATCCGGAATAAGGGAAAGAGATTTGGAAGGCAACCACTTTTTAATTTTTGAAGAAGCCTGTTTTACCGAAAATACATTGAATTCACCCGGTAATTTTTGAAGGGTTTCCTGATGACAGTGATCGGCATAAGGTTGCGAAACCAATACATGCGAAAAGGTATCCAACTGTTCGTAAGGCAAAGCATCGGTGGCGTGCCATTGAATATTGAATGCGGCAAATCCGTCAATCTCGGGTCCCGAAAGCCATGGATCCAATAAAAAAGAATCTCCATCCCAGTTTATAAACCAGGAATTATCCAAATTTAATCGTTGAATGCGCATCATGCGGCAAAGGTAGTCAAACCGATGCGATGGTGTTTATTCGGTAATTATACCAAGCGAGACTTTGTCTGAAGCAGAAACCGGGTTGATGCGTTTGGTTCTTCCGTCGGGAAAAGCCACCTTGTAATCAGTCCAGTTTTCCGGTTCGGTTTTATAACGCGGATCGGGACGGTAATAATCAGTAGAAATAATTTGTGCACCGCTTTCAAAAGCCGCATTCATCTTGGTATAATCGCCTGTTCTGGCTTCTTCCGTATCTCCATCGGCGCGGGTTCTCACTATAAAACCTTGCATAACCGCTTGTTGGATCTGCGAAAACGCATTGATGGGATTATTCAAAATCACAAAAGCAGCCTCTTCATCATTGGGATCGGCAAAGGTAAACATGGCTCTTCCCGAGAGGGAGGGGTGATTTTGCTTGTAAAAGGATACCAGACCTCCTTGCATAATAAATATAACTTTTCCGCGGGCCTCAGCCAAGGTGGGCCAATTACCGGACAAAACCGCTTCTCTGAGAGTAGGAAAATCCCCACGCACATCATCCGGAGTAATCACGCCTTCCAAATCATTTCCATAAACTTCTCTAACTTCTGCATCAAGCGCATCGGCAGACGAGAGAGAATACGGCTGGGAAGGCGTAAGATTGGTAAGCGGCACCTGGTCATGAACCGTTTCTGTTTTAGATTCTATCTGAATAAAAATGGGTAAATGATTCGGGTTTTGGGCAGTCCATGATTTAATTGTTCGCAAGGCATCCTTAAATGTAAGGTGATGGGTGTTATAATCCACATCCGGAATGTGCAGAACCTTAAAACCGGGTTCATTCAGTTCGGGTAAATTAGAAGCAACGGGCTCTTCTAAAAAAAACAAGCCGCCACGGTTATAAAAACGGCCGCCCTGTGCATCTTCATAAATATCTATTTCCAGTGCCCGCATACCGTAAGCGCCCAATTGTTTGGGAAGTGATTCATGTGTATAATCCCATCCGTTGGGATTCAGATTTCCGGATATCACTCCCTGGGCAAATAAATCCTGCACAAAATCATAAATGGGCTGGTATGTCCGCGTGCGGTAACTGTTGTGGCTGCCTATCACCTGAACCTGGTTGATTTTGAGCTGATCGACCGAATCGTTCTGCTGTGGAAAAACAGCATCAGGCAGTTCAAGAATTTTAGCTTCCTTTTTACAAGAAGCAAAAACAATCAGCAATACACTCAAAGACAGTAAAAGTTTACGATGCATGGAGACGAAAATTACGTAAAGATTAAATTATGGTTAAATATAGAAACATATATCAGATTATGAAAAGATTGGGATGAAGAAATTATTTGGCTTACTTTGGTAAAAAATAGGGAAGTGAAAAAATATGGGTATGTCGTTTCTTGCCTATTGGGTTTTATACTCACACTTTATGCCTGCCGTAAAGAAACAGAACCCGATTTACCGCCCGAAACACAATGGATCCCCGTATTACCGGATACCCCATATGACTACCTGAACATCAATCTGCCTCCTGATTTTTCGCTTCCGCCTCTGGGATTTACCCCGGCATACCCGGCCGACAATCCGACAACCAATGCCGGAGCAACCCTGGGTCGTGTATTGTTTTATGACCGCCAGCTTTCACTTAATAACAGCATTTCATGCGGTTCATGCCATCTGCAGAGCCGCGGGTTTGCCGACCCGATGAGCAAAAGCACCGGCTTTAACGGCGGACTTACCGACCGCAATTCCATGTCGACGGTGAATATGCGTTTCAGTAACCGATTTTTTTGGGATCTGCGCACAAACACGCTCGAGGCGCAAGTACTCCAGCCCATACAGCATCCCATAGAAATGGGTATGGATTTACAATTTCTGATTGAGCGTTTATCGGCCATCAGCTATTACCCTCCCTTATTTCAGGAAGCCTTTGGAAACAATGAAATTACGCATGAAAAAATTGCCTATGCCCTGGCCCAGTTTGTACGATCTATTTATTCATACCAATCTAAATATGACACAGGAAGCCAAACGGGCTTTTCCAATTTCAGTGACCTTGAAAAACAGGGGAAAGATTTGTATTTAAACGGAAGCATTACCTGCAACTTTTGCCATATCGGTGCCAATTTTTCGGGCAACCAGGCACTGAACAATGGGCTCGACAGCGTTTATGCAGATGAAGGACGGGCCGGTATAACACAGAACCCCGAAGATATCGGCAAATTTAAGGTTCCTACCCTGCGCAACATTGCACTCAGCGGTCCTTACATGCACGACGGCCGATTTGCCAGCTTAGCCGAAGTGATTGAATTTTATGACCAGGGCATACAGCCCCACCCAAACCTGGACGACCGCTTAACCGAAGAGGGCATAATTGGAGGCACGCCCCGCAAACTGAACATGAGCAGCCAAGAAAAAGCCGCCCTGCTGGCCTTTTTGCAAACCCTTACGGATGAAGTACTGATTAATGACCCCAAGTTTTCGGATCCTTTTGTGGAGCAGTAAATCACAAAGAACTTAATTCAGAAATTGTGTATGCAAAAACCAAAAAGATTTTTCCTAATCAAACCAAAAACATTGTTCCTGATAGATGCATTGGGAGCAGGAGCAAGTGCATTTAATTTGTTTGTGATTTTGAGGGCCTTTAATGCACAAATCGGGATGCCCGAAATATGGTTGGTATATCTTTCTGTTATTGCCCTTGTGTTCTGTTGTTATTCTACGGCATGTTATATACTGACAGATAAAATTTGGAAGCCATATTTACGTATAACAGCCATCGCAAATACATCATATTGCCTATTAACAGGAATTTTAGCCGGCATACATTTCCAAGACTTGAGTATACTCGGAATCTGTTATTTTGGGATTGAAATAAGTATCATACTGACCCTTGCCTTGGCCGAATTCAGTACAATTCGCTATTTTGAATCCTAGGTATTTAATACCATTTATACACCATATCCCCAAAACGACCGAATAGATAAAATCAATTACAGAGTTTTTCAATATATACGTCCATTTCCGGATGTTTAAGCTCTTTTGCTGCTGTAAAATCTTCACATGCCCCTTTTTTATCGCCTAGCTTATACTTCGCAATACCACGGTCGGCATAATTCTGGCTTTCTTTAGGATTTAGGGAGATAGCGGCAGAAAAATCAGTAACAGCGTCTGAAAATTTACCCAAATTAAAATACGCCAATCCCCTGTTGGAATAGGCATCTGCTAATTTTGAATCTAAGCTAATGGCCTTGGAACAATCCTTAACGGCGTTTTCAAATTCCGATAATTCATAATACGCCAAACCACGGTTGTTATATGCAACAGCATTCGATGGGTCTAATCCAATTGCTTTAGCATATTCTGCAATAGCAGACTCATAATCTTCGGCATCATAAAAGGCATCGCCCTTTTTCACACAATCAGCACTCGATTCCTTTTGGGCAAAAGTTAAGGAAACGCTTAAAATAAAAATCAAAGAAAAAATAGCTTTCATACACAGTATTTAGCCCAAAAGTAGGATACATGGACTCTCAGAAACTTAACTTATTGATGAACCCTGCATAAATCTTTGTCAAGTAAAGATAGTTTTTAGTGAAACTTACTTTCCGATACAAAAATTAGTGAACCCTTATGTATCAGGGCTTTCCGAAGATTGGGCAACAAATAGCCAACAACAACTGAATAAGCAAGGGAAAACGCTACACAAAGAAAAGAAAAATCTTTGTTGATGGTAGGGTGTGCTGTGCCTTATCATAGACAAAAGCAAAGATAAGATTTCTACTTACCTAAGTTGCTTTGCAACCGTCTCTGGTTGCAAGCCCATGTACTGGCAAAACTCATCAACAGTAACAACCTGGTGCTGCTGCTTCTTGAAGTGATCTTTAATCTTCTTGATGAGGTTTCTTCCATACCTGTCGCTTCTGCCTGTGATTACCTGAATGTCCTTCGGATAAATGCACAGTCTATTCATTATTTCAATTATACTTTCTAATACACTATCCATACCGATGATATACTTCAAATATGAAAGTGATACTGCAAATATAAATCATTTTCATAGGCGGTGAAAGTGTGTTTGTTGGAATAATGCGGAAGAAACGGAACGGATGACTTTCAACTTTTGCATAGCCTAAATACTGCTTCTATTTTTGTTTTCAAATGCTGATAAAACAGCTAAAAAAGAAACGGTTTTACTAACTCATAAAAATTTTAAGCAATGGCAAAATTAAAAGGTATCCTAAAAATTGAAGGCACTCTGGATGAGTTAACCTTCTACAAAACACAAGATGGCCACCTGGTGAAAACCAAAGGTGGTGTATCTGCTGACCGTATTGCAAATGATCCAAACTTTCAGCGTACCCGTGAAAACGGTTCTGAATTTGGAAGCTCTGCAACTGCCGGTAAAGTTCTCCGCAATGCAGTTCGTAATTTGATGATGAACGCTGCTGACAATCGTGTTACCAGTCGTTTAACTCAAATCATGACGCAAATCAAAAATTACGATGTGGCTTCTGTACGTGGTGAACGTACCGTTGCCGATGGTATTGCTGATCCTGCTGCATTGGCACTGTTGAAAGATTTTGATTTCAACGACAAAGCTCTTTTGAGTGGTGTAATGTTCGCACCGTTCACCGTTGTGCCTCTTACCGGGGTAATCAACATTCCTGCGTTTGTTCCGATTAATGATATTTCGTATCCTTCAGGGGCTACACATATCAGCATGAAAGGTGCTTTTGCAAATGTTGATTTCACCAACGAAATCAGTGCAATTGAGTACAGTCCTGTTACCAACTTGCCGATTGATGGAACCAACACTCCTGTAACTCTTACTCCTGCCGGTGTTCCCGCTGGCACAGGAACTAAGTTTTACCTGATGCTGATTGAGTTCTTTCAGGAAGTGAATGGTATTCAGTATTCGCTTAAAAATGGCTCATACAACGTGTTGAACATCGTTGATGCTGCATAAAAATTGTTCGTTCTTTCAGTTAGGAAAAAGCCCTGCCGATTTGGTGGGGCTTTTTCTTTTAAGCAAAGCCCCTAAAAGGGCAATGCTGAAAGCTGGCGAACACCTGATGGATAACGCCAAAGGCAACAACCACAAGGAAGGCGATAAACCCTAACGCCTGTGTGATGCTGGGCAATGATAGCCGACCTGCGAACATAGCGGCTATATGCATGAGGTGAAAGCTGCAAGAACTGATGAAGGACCTGCGGAGTAAATGGGCAAATGCCTGGATGGCTGCCGGAACTGATACGTGGATGCTTTTGCATAATAAATAAATTTTATGTGCATCTCTCAGCATGGCGGATAAAAAAACCAAAAGGAAACGGAATAAATGATAGCCTTGTGCGGTGGGTCTGTGTTTATGCCGTAGTCTTTTGGTTTTTTTAGGTTGGCTTTGTGCGTCTGCCCGCCATGCTACCTTTGCACATTAAAATTTATTTATGCAACGAGCAGTATCATGTAAGGGGCTGCCCTACATTTTGCTTTTTAAGTGCCGGTAAATCATGGCTCTTTTCAAATCATTGATTAAAGCCAACTGCTGCCGGATATTCTTTTCCCTTTCTTCCAGCTGCTTGATTTTATCAACTGTTGCGGTGTATTCGTTTTCCTGTGTGCTTACCACTGCTGCCTGAGTGCTTACCTCTTGCTTAAATTCAGCAATCCGAATAAACGGAATAACGGAACCAGTGAGTAACTGATGAAAGTGTTTTGCTTTCCACAAACCGAATAGCAGCCAGAAATAAAAATCCTTTTGCTTTTGATTCTTGCAGATGCAAACAAATGAATTTGGACAAGGTGCAGTAAGAGGCTTACCGCTGTTTAATCCTTTACAAAGGATGTAAAACTCAAACTCTGTGGCTTGATTTTTTGGGCTGTACGTTTGAAACTTTGGACTGTGCATGATTGTAGCTTTAAATTTTAAGCTGCTTTGAATCTTTGCAACTGCCCTGCTTCGCTTACGCTACGCAACACATATATAATTTGACAAAGAAAAAAAACAGAAAAAAAAAGAAAGCAATCGCAGAGGTGGCGTGGCTAAAAAACCAAAAGGAAACGGAATAAGTCCCGAAGGGTGAAAGGCAAATACCAATAAAAAAATAAACAGATTATTTGCCTTTCATTATGCCGTAGTCTTTTGGTTTTTTTCAAGCGGTGGCCTGTGCCAGCCACCTACCTTTGCTGCACTTTTTATTTTTATTTTTTTCAGGATTATCTTTTCTACTTCTATTCTTCTTTAGAAAAAAGAAATCCGAATTGTATTTCTACAATGCTTATCAATCACTATTAAATTTCAATTGGAACCGAAATGTCTTTCGTGGGTAGGCTGGGGTAAACACTTCGCAGGAAAAAATAAAGCATACCGCTTTCAAACGTGCGGTGGGTCAAGAGCAAATGCAATGACTGAACGGAATGGAGCAAACCGGGTTGGTGGCTTGGAGTGGCATGAGCAGTTTGCTTAGAAGCGTTGGCGGCTTTTGTAACTTTTCAAAACACAAAAGCCAATGTGGCGAGGGATAAGCAAACGCCATGACACGGAAAGCCTGTGTGATGGCTTTGCGGAATGCAGAGAAGGAATTGCTTTTGCTGTGCGGTGCTGAGGTTGGTGAAATGAACGGAGGCGGAATGTAGTGAAGGATAGTGTAGAGAATGAAGCGAAGCGGAATGAACGGAACGCCTGAACGGAATGGAGATGAAGTGAATGAACCTACCGCAAGCACATGGCCATAAAACAAATCATGCTTTATTTTTTGCTGCACCATTGAAAGGGTGGAGGGGTGTGTGGCTCTTGGGGGGTGCGGTGGCAAAAAGCACGGCTTCATCCCGTTTTTCACGGGATGCTATGGTGTTGGCTACTTAACATAATGGCGACTTATGTGACAGCCACTGCGGTGGGATGCTTGCATAAGCGATGGGTGGCTGTGCGAAGCGAACACATAAGACCGCATTATGTTTAAGTATGCTTCCGCCAATTTTTATACTGGCATAAGCGAAACGGTGGTGGTGGTTGGAGTGCAGCGTCTTTTTGTTGCTATGCTTGTGTTGGCTTGGCTCTTTGACTGAGTAGCGAAGCGGAACAGGCAATGTGCCAAAAGCGTGGGGAGCATAGCCACAAAAAGTATGACAGTTAAAAATGGCGGCAACACCATAGATGCAGTGGAAGGGTTGGCTTTGTGGGTTAGCCACTGCATAAGCCGTGCTTGTGGGCTGGCTGGGGGGCTTCAAAATATTCGTGAGGAACGAACACCGATTTGGTATTACTTGACTGGAATCGGATATAGAATTAAAGGAGGCAAATGTTTAACTTTGCATAAATTTCATGTAACCAAAAAAGATGAGTATTTCAATTTATTTAGAACCAATAGCTAAAGGAGCTGAGTTAGTAAAAAAACTATTGCAGGACGAGTTTGGTGTAAATGATGGGAATGCTCAAATTCTATATGACAATTGTGTTAAAAAGCATTTTGAAAAATTCAAGGATACGACCTATTTACTTGCAGAATCAAGCTATGTTGACAAAGTTTATCGTGACAGTTATTATCACTACTACTCTTCCAAACTATCTAAGTATAAAAGAGACTGTATAAGAATTTCAATTTTTGAAGGGGAGATATTGGAAACTGATTTCTGGAAGGAAGATAAACACTTGGAATTGCAAGATAAATACCGGGGCTTCATTGTTATCAGACCAACTGATCCCTTTATTATCGGAAGAAGTATTATTTCACCCAAAGTTCTGAAAACAAATAATTTTTTCAGCTGTACTACGAAATTCCATACAACAGCTAATGGGCTTAAATTCACCGTTGAAGGTTTTCCGCATTCCTCCCAAGATACTGAAACGATAAGTTGTGCTGAAACAACATTATGGGCTGTTATGGAGTACTTCAGCAATAAGTACTCAGACTACAAGCCGGTACTCCCTTCAAAAATAATTCAAACATTAAATAAAGTTTCCTCGGAAAGACAAATCCCATCAAAAGGATTGAATATTGCACAAATGTCTTTTGCTTTAAAAGAATTTGGTTTTGGAACAAGAATATACAGCAGACAACAATATAACAATGAATTTGACAGCTTATTGAGTTGCTATATTGAAAGCGGTATACCGATAATCATCGCTATGGAGAACAGGCCACATGGAAGTATTGGACATGCTTTACTTGCAGTTGGACATGAAAAAGTTGATGATGCCAAAATTGATGCGATTACACCATATGTTATTTCCGACCCAATTTTAAGGGCACATGTTACCGGGAAAAACATAGTTATACATGATTACGATTCAATAAAAAAGGATTTCATTTTTATTGATGACAATCAGCCTGTATATCAAAGAGCAACGCTTGATAATCCAGCCGCTCATTATCCAGCCGACTGGCATAATTGTAAAGTGACATATTTCATTGTTCCTTTATACACTAAGATTTATTTAGAAGCATTCGAGGCCAAAAATTACATATTAAGGTTTCTAACTACTGGCCCAGAACCATTAACTGATAATTCTCAAATTTTGCTCAGGTTTTATCTTGCATCAAGTCGCTCTTTTAAAAATGAGGTAGCAATGAACGCAACCATCCAGGAAGACCTAAAAGGGCTTCTATTGGAGGCATCAATGCCTAAATTTATATGGGTTGCTGAAATAAGTACAAAGGACCTGATTAAGCAAAAAAAAGCCAATGGGATGGTCATTCTGGACGCAACAGAAGCCAATATTTACTTCAATAAGCCTTTGATTTTGGCAGCATTTCAGGGTAAACTGGTTATTTTTGACGAAAGTAGTGGCAAATTAGAAAGTGATTTATTACCTTTGCAGGACTTTACAGTATTCGAGCATAATCTTAATGCCTTCGACATATGATTAACAAAATTAGCAAAACAGAAGCTATCAAAGCTAAAATGAAGCAAGAGGGCAAGGTTACATACCTTGACCAACCCAAGCACATTGCAGCTATTGTTGCAATGAATGAGCAATTGGAAGCTGTAAGAAGAGAATTTCAGGTTAAAGACAGAAACTCTCAAATAACCGCTGCTACGGTTATATTAACTGCATAATTCAGAATATTGAATATTTGAAAAGGGGCTAATCAGCCCCTTTTTTATTTTATCATAGTCTAAAATATATCCTCTTCCTTTTCTCTTTTTGTCTGAACTATTTGGTTTTCCTTTTCCGTTTCAGTAAGAACCAGTTTCTCATCATTTCTTTCTGAACTTGCCGGTCTGGCTCTTGTTGATGCCCATTCTCTTAGTCCATCAATTTTCTTCTTCATTGTTTGTGCCAATGGAACAATCTGATCAATTGCTTTCTCCAAATGGCGAATAGAAATTTGAGTACTCTCAGGATCTTCTACATAACTAAGGAACATTGCTTCTTTTACAGTCTCCTCAATTTCTGCACCGTTGAAATATTTTGACTTTTCAGCAAGTGCAGCATAATCTGTAATATTCTGCTGACCATATTTTGCAAGGTGAATCTGAAAGATGTTGCTTCTTTCATCTTTTGCTGGCAAGTCAACAAAGAATATTTCATCAAAGCGGCCTTTACGAAGTAATTCCGGTGGCAGGTCACTTATGTTATTGGCAGTCGCCACAACAAACACCGGCTTTGTTTTTTCCTGCATCCAAGTCAGGATTGTAGAAAATACTCTTGAGTTTGTACCTCCATCCTTTTCTCCACCTCCAACACTAAGACCTTTTTCAATCTCATCAATCCAAAGCACACAGGGAGCAACAGCTTCAGCTGTGGCAATTGCCATGCGGATATTATTTTCACTACTTCCCACTTCTGCCTGAAAAACCTTTCCAATATCAAGTCTGAGCAAAGGTTGCTTCCATTCAGTTGCTACACACTTTGCCGTTAAACTTTTACCGCAACCCGGAACCCCAAGCAACAGAATACCTTTTGGCTCTTTCAGACCAAAATTCTTTGCCTTACGTTCAAAAGCCTTACTTCTCTGCTTTAACCAAGTTTTGAGATTATTCAAGCCCCCAACACTTTTCTCCAAATCTTCGTTTACCTGGTAGTAGTCCAGAATGCCACTCTTTTTTATAATCTGTTCTTTCTCGTTTGCAATAATTCTTGAAGCATCTTTTGAATTTAAACCCACTTTTTCCTTTGCAAGACGGAATGCTAAATCTGCCTCCATATCGGTCATCCCTAAAGCTGAATCAATTAGGTACTTTTCTAAATCAGGGTTTATGTTTTCTGAACCTGAGATGGTTGCCAATCTTGTTTTCAAATCATCCCGATCCGGCAACGGAACATTTAATATGGTCACATATTTTTCCAATTCATCTGGCAATTTTAAAAACGGTGACATCAAAACAAGATGCTTATCATAGGACTTCAAGATATTAGTGAGTTTACGCAAGTAAACAATCACCTTGTCGTCTTTGAAATATTTATGAAAGTCTTCAACGACATAAATTTCCTTTTTGGAACTGCCACCCTCTGAATCTCGTTTTATGTATTCCAGCAACTCCTGATAGCCCTTGGTTTCCTGATGAGCTTTATGCTTTTCAACCTTTTCTAATCGATTGCTTTGATTCTTTACATGACTTTGTAAACCATCCACATTATCCCATGAATAAAAAGCATAGTCCATCTCGTATGCAATTCTTCTTAATTTCTGCAAGGCTCTTCCATATTCAGAAGTGGCTAAATAAAGCAAAGGATAGTTTGCTTTTAGCATGTCCTTTATATCGTCAAATGTTTTGTCCATATTATTAATGTTTTGCTTTTATTTTATTGTTTACTGTACAGTAGGATTTAGTTAAATATTTCTCTGGAACTTCTTTACGGATAATTTCAAAGCCTTCTCTTCGTTGACTTCCGAAAGCACCATCAATTTTCTGCATTGCTTCATCTGCCAGCTTATGAATATCCTCCGGTATATAGTTAGAATCTGTAACTACTGTGCCATCATTTAGGATTGTAAATTTTATTTCAACTCGCTTTTCATCTTCATTCTCAATTCTTGAAATACCAACCATAAAAAACTGTTCAACCTGTTCTTCAGTAGCCACAAAATCATAATCTCTCTTAAATGTAAAACCTACCCCTTCAAACTCTTTTAAAATGGTTTCTTTTGCATAGCATACATTTAGTTTATAAAAAACACCTTGAAGCTCGGAAACAAATTCCTTGGCATTTTTCATGTAATAGCTATTATAAGTTACGGTATCACCTTTTACTTTCAACAGGTATTCCCCTCTCAGATTTTCTTTCTGATTTGCGTTTAGAACAATGAGTTCATTATTCCTTATTTCATACTTCCAGCCTAATTCATCACAGGCTTTTTGGAGTACAACCTGATTCATCACTTGCGGATTTTTCAGGAATTTAGAAGATTCAAAACAGGACATATTTTACGATTTTATTGATTGGTCAAATTTAGTTTTAAATTCTTGCAGGTTCATCACCTTCAAGTCAAGTACATTTTGAGCCTTTACTGAAAGCAAATTGTCAGATGTAATAAGTATTCCATGATTATTGTGATATTGTATAGCAACTGACAATATCAAATTATCGGGTGTTTTTTGATTAAGGTCAGGTGGCAATAATTTTGGACGGCCCTTGTTATGCCTGATGTTTCTATTTTTATCCTGCTGAATTATTTTAACAGCCCTGGAAACAATTGCAGATAAATTCTTATCCATTTTAAATTTATCTAATTCATCTAAAACCTTTGCTGCGATAATAATTGCATGTTTTTTATCAACCCTAAGAATTACTTCTGGGTCTTCTAATAAAATGTTTGTATCGATAATAAACGAGTATATTCTTTTCTGCTCTTCAATTATCTCTTTTTTAGATTCCAGTAAGCTGATTGCTTGTGCAATACCATTAACTAAAGAAGCATCACTTACCACCATTTGTTGTTCTAAAGCTGTTATTGCTTTTTTTATTTTAGCTATTTCCTGTAACTCCTTCACATCTTCAATTGAAGCAACTAATTCGTTCAATTGTTGCTGAAGTCTTTCATTAAGCAATTGAATCCTTTGTGTCTTAAAATCTGTAATTAATTCAATCGTCATTGCAACAGTTTGTGCTTGCTCACCAATACTTATAAAAGGCATTAGTTTAAATTCGATTTCGGATAGCCTTTCTAATTGGTCTTTCGTTACAGGGGTTTCCATGTCGCTATTAATCAAGTCGTTTGCGTTAGAGCATAATGTTAATGCCATTTCATTGCTGAAGCTCGTTAAAAGATACTTCTCAAACTTTGTAGCCTTAGCATCATACTTCAATCTTTCTGCAATTTTGATTGGTATTTCATTTATTGAGGTATCAACTAATTCCATGTAAAATGGATTCAACTCCTTATTAGAAATCATCAAAAAAGACTTTACATCTTGCTGCATTATATACAAATTGCTTATGCCTTTTGAGAGTGAAATCAGTTGCTCAATACCCTTCCTCATTGAAGGATTTACTTCCTTTGGAAATACAATAAAATACCGGGAGTGATTGTTTTCAGATTGCTGTATTAAACCTGCAACTGAGCTATACAATAATTCTGTAAGGATAGGAATACATAAATAGAAATCGACTTTTTCAGAAGCGTTTAAAAACAACTTCAAATTATTTAAAACCAAGTATTGGTCTATGTATGCAAATTCAATGAGATTGTTAATTGCTGCTTTTAATTTTCCATTCGGGTACTGATCCTTCAGCACTGGAAAAAGGGTTGGTGTTGGCTTGTCTGAAATGGGAATATTATTTTTCAATTCCTCTATAAGTTCAGATGTTATCTCCACTTGAGTTGAAAGCCATGTAGTAAAATATATGTGTACTTTTTTTGCTGATTTGTCGTAACAATGAAAATTAAATTGTTCCCTATGTAAATCAAATGTTATACCAACCGACATAGAAATACTGTAATCATCGGAATCAACAACTACTTCATCGGTAAAAGAATAAAGTTTTGCAGGATTATAGATTGTTGGCACTTGAACAGCAGCAATTTCTTTTAATTCAATTTCTCCGATAACTGCATCATCGTTAGGTTCTGAATAAACATGACCATCAGCAAACTCAAAGTTTTCTTTTGCCTGCTTGTGATTGCCGGTTGTTTTGTCAAAGTATATAATAAACGGCTTATTTTCTGTTTTTTTGAACTTATGCTTTTTTTCGGCATACTCTCTACCAATTGCTGTAAGCCTACATCTTGAAAAATAAATATCACCGCCTTCAATCATACTGAAATCAGCCAATGATTGCAAAGCCTCCATTAATATTTCATATTCAGCATTGTCCTTTATTGATTTCCCACTTTCAATATCACCGACATTTAAGCCTAATATTCTACCTATTTCATGGAAGCTAAGATGTTCCTCTATCTGAAGTAATTCACAAATTACTTTATCAAATGCATTGAAGGGAAATGCTTCGGTACAGGTAGCCTGATATTCAGTTTTTGTATATTTAAAAGCATAGCCAACATGACCAAGATAAATCTCAGATGCATTAAGCCTATCGCAAATAGCACTATATATTTCTATGTCAAGCTCTTGGTTCATTTGTATCTATTCAGCTTTTTATAGTCATCAATTATTAAACCTTCCTTCCTAATTATTTCAATGGCATTTTTATAAATAGCATCCCCTGATTTATCTTTATAAGATTCAAAAAAGTGCAGATTACCAACTACAATTAATAACCTTCTTGCACGGGATAATGCAACATTTAAGCGTTCAGGAGCTTTCGCAAAACCTATATCAGCATTTGGCTCTAAAATACCATTGCGAATTATTTTATTACTTCTTACCGTTGAAACAATTACTATATTCCTCTCCATACCTTGAAATTTATCAACGGTCTTTAATCTGATTGGAATATTCAAGTCGTTTTGTGCATACTTTCTAACATCCTGAAGTTTCTTTACCTGATGCCCGTAGAAACTGATTATGCCTACTTCCTGTTCCTGTATCCGTTTGTCTTCATCCTTTATACTTTCCCATGAACTAAAGTATTCCTGAAAACCAGTGGAATTTTTCAAATAGGTAAGAACCGTTTTTACAGCTTCCGCTTCTTTTTCATTTACCCTGGATGTTCCACTTTGCTCTTCCGGTTCATCCACATTTACCCAAATGGTATGAATCTCAGGTTTAATGAATTGATCGTGCAAAAATCCATGATGCCTTGAAAATGGATTTGAAAGATTTGTATCGTCTGCATTATCTAACAGTTCCTGTGCAGGATTAAGCCCTTTGTCAGTTTCCCCGGTATAAAATTGTTTAATTACATTATTGATTTTTGGGTGCATTCTATACTGAATATTCAGCCTTGCAACGATAGTCTTTGAAACCTTTGGATTCATGATAAGGCGTTCAAACTGGCTTGTCTCGACAAACTCCTTATCAATTTCTTCTGACAAAACTTTTGCCCGAGGGTCTTTTACTTCAAGTAAAGCCTCTTTAAATTCCTTTTCGTTCAACATTGGAGGCAGCTGCTTATGATCCCCAATTACAATGGATTTCTTACCGAAACACAGAGGCAGTAACATTTCAGGCGGTGTAGCCTTACTTGCTTCATCCATTATAACCACATCGAAAGTTGTATTCAATTTTTGCTTTAGTGCAGCTTTTATTTCCGGGAAATGATTACGAGAATGTAATTCTGCTGGCAGTTCCAGTTCTTCCAATAATGACCATATTTTTCTTGAATCGGGGTATGTTTCAATTAAGTAAAGTACTTCGCTTGCAACCTTAGGATTAAAACCTACATTAAATATTTTTGCATAATCCCGATTAAAACTGCCACTACCAGCAGAACTACAAGTGCTGCCAACTACATTGGCATACTTAAAATACTTATCCGAAAAATATCTCTTAATTTCTCTATCTGGTTGGCTTAATTCGATTGCCCAATTTTTTAAAGCATTATCATATTTACCGCTGATATTTTTATGTGATCCTTCAGCAATCCGATTCATCCAAATTTGAACTGCATTATTTCTTGGGTCTTCTTTGGCTAATTCTTCGTCTTCATTTTCTTCAGCTGAATCATCTTCAAAATCCTCCTCTTCAAACTTTTCATCAATCCATTTCATTATGCGATTGAATGAGTATTTCTTCCCTTCCTCTTCAAATTTGGTATCCTTGCCAAAACGTAAAGGCTTTACAATTGTATGCTGCTTATTAATTAATTTTTCAATTGCGTTATCTACTGCCAGATTTGTTTCTGAAGTAAGTAATATTTTTTGATTTTGGCTTTGGCTTATCAATTGCCAAATCAGCTCTGCAATTACTGTTGTTTTTCCTGTACCTGGTGGACCTTGAAGTAAACATAAGTCACGGGCATGAAGTGCAGCTAAAATTGCTTCACGTTGTGAATCATTCAATTTCAGCATTTCGTTTGCTTTTACTCTTTGCCATTCTTCGCTATCAGCTGAAATATCTTTAAATATTTCTTCAGCCTTACTTGAATCAAAAATGAATTGACCAAGTTTGTCGTTTATAGCTTTCCCATTTGGTCTGTCGGTCTGGTTGGTGAGTTTTGCCATTGCCTGAACCAGCCAACCAATTTTTGCCTGGTCTCCTTTCAGATTGGGTTCAACAGATGATATTGGTGGTTTTTCATCTGTGTAATCTAACAATTTTTTAGCTGCTGCTTTTTCATCCTTTCTTTTAAGTGGAATTGAAAAAACCAAAGAAGTAAGATCTGATTCGTTTGCGATTAATTTGCCTATTGGCAAATAATCATTTCGTTTTGCACCTTCTTTTAATGGCAAGGCAATTTGAAAATCAACACCACGAAGGTTTTCAATTCGTTCATAGAATAATTGTTTGTCAGTCTTATTCTTTATCAGGTTGGTTTTTATCTTGAATTTAAAATCAGCTTTATCGGGAGTGAAAACTATCTGGAATTTTGAAACCGTTTTTAGTTTATTATACTTCTCAATACATTCTTCTTTGGAAGCAAAATCAAATGATAAAGTATTTGTGGTCTCATTGGCCTCCACCTTGAAATCAAGATTGTATATATCCCGTTTGAGGTCTGTCCAAAACTCATCAGTAAGAGTACCGTCATTCTGCTTTGTAACTAAGTACGATTCTCCAATCCTGAACTTTACACTGCTTACATTGGGGTTTTTGAAAAGCTCATTTCGATACTTAACAATACTCGAAGCAAATGTTGTCTTTGCCCTTTCAAAATCCCGAAACGGCATTCGTTCATTCAAATCTTGCTTTTTGTATTCTACGGTAAATTTGCCGTCATTATCTGTAATCCGGATTGATGCAACAACACCCAATCTTTTCAAACCATACTCCTTAAATATTGGCTGGGGTATAGGATTGATTCTGGTATCAGAAGAGAAAACAGAAATTTGCTTTGTTCTATATTCACTACTGAAGGTACAATTCGGCATCCTATTCCTTAACTCAATTGCTAATGTATCTAAAGCTGACAGTGCTTTTATCTGTAAGATGCAGGCAATAGATTTCTCCCGTTCAAGCACTTGCTTAAACTTTTTTTCAATTACAAAATCAAGGCCCCTGAATACGTCATCGAGTTTTAATTGAATATTACCTTCTGCATCAAATTGGTCATAAATATTAAATTCGGTTCTAAGCTCTTCTTCAATCTCTTTGTAATCAGCACCATCAGGTAAATGCAAGTCTACCTTGAACTTGTATCGGGTAACATTGCCACTTTCACTTTTGATTTCCAAAAGCGGATAATACCTTTTAACCGGAAAGGGTTGCGAATATCGTTTTAGCAATATGTCCTGAGCCTGGATATACTTATCCCATATTTCAAGGTCGTTTTCAATCTTGGTTTTAGGTAAAATTTCAAGAGATGCTACTCTTTGAAATAACTCTAATTGCTCTCGAACCGGGAATCTGGAATCATTAATATCTATAAAAACGATACGGCATGTTTCTTCAATAAAATATTCCTTCTCGTCTGGCAAAGAGATAGGAGTAGCAACTCTCGTCTTTTTGTTCGTTTTTACTTTAATCTTATGACTGAATAATTTCTCATCCCACTCTGCAAATATTTCAACCTGTAATTCCTCATTAGTAAAAGGAATAATAATACGCTGTTCTAAATCCTTTACTTTTAAAAAGTAACATTTCAGTTCCTTGCCATCAATAAGCTGTTTTATTTGCTCATAGGTCTTTGGGCTGTTCTTATTGAAATCAGAAATGGCTTTTTCGTGCCAACGAACAATTACTTCGATAGCATTACCACCTCCAAATATATCTTCATGAATTGCCATAGTTGTTCATTTTTTTACAAAAACCACAGGCTCTCCTTGCCGTGGTCGGGTAGTTTGTCGTGGGTGAAGTATGGGAATATCTCGGCCACCATTTCGGGGTATTTGATTGTTACCGGCAGGTTCTGCTGGCTTACGCTTTTCCAATACATTCTGCTGAACTGATAAACCTGGTCAATGAGTTGGTTTATCAATGCAGGGTCATCTAATAATTCTGCTTTGTCGCTGAAGAATGAAATCTTTACCGGGAAGTGGTGCTCCCTGTCTGTTGGTGCAGATGCTTCTTCGTACCGGGTGTTGTTGAATAGCAGGTATTCTTTTGCACCCACCTTTACAATGGTTCCGCTGTAAGGCATCAGCTTTTGACTGCTTGTATCAAATGCCAATAGTTCTTTGCTCTCTGTCTTGTTGATGGTTACTACAATTACCGGAATAGGTAAGCCCAACGCATGGAGGGTGTCAATGATGGGTTTGAGTTCCTTTTTACTGAGGTCTTTGTAGAAATGGATAATAAGCCTTGTGGCTTTGTAATTGGAGGCAATAAATTTGCCTACTGCTTCCCTGATGGAACCTGCAATGCTATCCGTATCATTTGCACCGAAACAATCAAAGCCTTTGAAAATGCCTTCGTTGTTGAAACAGAAAGCTGATCCTACATATTTTGATTTACGGGTAATGGAATAGAAAGCACCTACACCAACAATCAATTCATTGGTAGTATCTCTTTTCAGCCTCCAGGGAACACCGCCCAGCTTGGCTAAGATGGCTGTTTCAATGTTGGGCAGGAACAGATTGAATGCAGGTTTGGAAATGTTCTCCTTCCAAATTACCTGAGAGGTGATGCCTTCGTACAACAATATTTCTTTCATGCGGTGGTAAATACTGTTCCGCTTGGGGTCTTTCTCCCACTTGGGAATTGGACTTATGTACACAGCAAAATATTTTGTATCGGGCAACCTGTCTTTATTCTTGATTGCTTTTTGAACTACTGAAACTGCATCATCAATATTATCAAATGAAATGCTGCCGTTCTCCTCCAATTCAAATGGCTGACTGATGAACTCTTCCATTTTAGGAAAAGGATACTGGCCGTTGTAACCATCTTTAAAGTATTGCCAAATATTCTTTACTGCATGTTCTCTGTCTGGCTTATGGTAAATGAAAAAGAACTTTACATTGTTTGGTTTGGGAACCGGCTTGTATGGCTTCAATCGTTTTAAATCTCTCTTGGGTTCAACACCTACACCATTGCCAAACTGCAATTCATTGGATGTGCCATTGATGCGTTGCACGGACAAACCGTTAGGTTTGAAAAATCCGTCCGCTGAAAGCGGCAGGATTGCTTTGAAAGCATCTGTATTTAGATAATTGTTGTAAAAGTCATTTAGCAGGGTGAAATATTTGGGATAACGGTTTTTGAAATCAGGTACATCAAAAGCAATATCGAAGTGAGGCTTTAATGTGTTGCTAACTACCGGATAGTTTTTCTCGTGGTTCAGCTTCTGTTCATCGGTGAGGTATTTCCACCTGTTCAATTCACCGTTGCAGTTTATCCAGTTGTATAGCTCCGTTTTAAAGTTGTGTATTTCGGCAATACTTTTATTCAGCACTTTTGTTGTGCCATCAAATGAAACAACCAATTCTGGACCTTCGGTAACTCTGTCATGCTGCACTTTTAGTGTAAACTGATTGTACACTTTGAATTTTGTGCTGCTTGCTTTTGTGTTGTGAAACCAAACTTCTATTTCATTGGTGAAGTTCTTCCGCATGATGTCTGCAACTCCTTTGAAGTGAGTACGGATTAAATGCCTGTAATAGTGCTGGGCAAAGTATTTACATTCATTGAGGTTTACCGAAATGATAATGGCGTTCTCTTTTGCCGGTGCAAAGTCTGTGTAGAGCCAGTTCCCATAATGCAGTTCACTTTCATCAACTAAACCTTCAATTGCTCCGTTTAAATCGTCTTTGTGGATTGGGCAATAGCCATCTTGCTTTGCCGTGTAAAAAGCAAATTCAGCTTCCTCAACGGGAGCTGTAAAAGGGATGATATTTAGTTGAATTTCTTGCTGCATTTTAAAAACATACTTATTATTAAATTAAATGACGCACCCTTATTTTCTTATACTTCTTACCCATTCCTAAAGCAATTGCCGTTGGGTTTTTTATTATCAACTCTCCCTTTTGTAAACCGGCAATAGCCTCTTTGATTTCCTGAAAATCTTTGCCTGATACTCCGAACAAATCTTTAATCACTCCATCATTGATTGACTGTTGCTTCATGATAAGTGGATACTGAGCATTGGCATAGAAATCAAAGTATTCGCTTTTGTAACTATCCATGTTTTGAGTGGCAAGGATAATACTCAAACCTTTGTTACGGCCAATGGCAATTAAGTCACGAAGTGGCTTGTTGTCGAAGCCAAGCATGTAATGAGCTTCATCAATGATGGTGAAGTGACGAAGCTCAACGCTATCTTCATCTACTGCCTGTTTCGGTAGTTTTTCGTAAATGGTATTCAATTTTGAAACAATAAAATATACGATTGCTTTTGCGATTGGACCATCTTTTGGAAAACCATCCATCTTAACTATGTAGCTATCCTTTATAAGGTCAATTCTATCTTCGGTAGCAAATAGGTTATTTCTTATCAACTGCTTTAATACTGATTTTATGCTATCATCTTTATCCCTGTCTTTATCGGGCTGCAATGCTGTATATTCCTTAATAATGCCATCAAAAGTTACAGGATGGTTTTGCGATTTTTTATAGGCGTTGATAATAGCTTCTGATAAACGATTGCTCATGTTGGCACTGATAGTTGCCCGGTCAATAGAACAAATAGCCAAAGCCAATTCAGTAGAGTAGAGATTGATTTCATTTTGTGCCCTGCCTGTAAAATCTTTGAATGGAGTGAACGGAAGGGGAGATACAATTGGATCAAGGATAGCACTTCTATCTATTTCAAACAGATTGAGCCATGCGTTATTGGCAGGGTCAGAAAATTCACCTTTATAATCGAACAATAAAAAGTTTACCGGGTAAGGACTTTCGATAGAAAGTGTTCTTATCTCATTTAATAGAACGGCCAGCAAATTTGACTTGCCTGAGCCAGTTGTACCTGCAACTAATATTTGAGTATTGGAAATATCTCTACCATTCAAATTGAGTAATGCCGGAATTTCGTCTTCATAGGTACCAATATTCAAATTAAGGAAAGGGATGGAACCCGCCTTGCCTGCTCTGGCAGAACTAACTGTATTTAATAACCAATCATCCAACACTTCATCTTTAAGCAATACATCACGTCCACGGAGTATTTCAGCGTTTACTATTTTGCTTTTTAAACCTGTGTTTTCCCAATCAACTTGCAAACCATTATAGCGAAGTTTTAATAAAGCGGAATAGGCTGCCCCCAAGTTGTGCAGTGTAAAAAGTGTTTCAAAAATTCTGTTGCTTGTTTTCGACATTTGGATTTGCTCTATTGAAGCAAGGTCTCTATGCTCTTTGTTAGAAAGCCCTGCCAGTAAGCATATCCGCATTATTTTGTTTCCGTTTAAAGAAACAGGTTTTTGATTGGCTGTGTATTTTTCCAGATTAATACGTTGCTCAATTTTAGTACGCACATCATGCAAACTATCCATTAAGCCTTCTGCCTGTCTTATATTTTGTAAGTTGATTACACTCATGACTTATTCGTTTATGTTTACTCCAAAATAACCGGGAACAATATCTGTAAGCTGCTTTTCCCTGTCTCGCTGAAGCGTAAATGTTTTTGAAATAAAGGGTTCAATTTTTTCAAGGTCTTTGCCAGTTCGTATTTCACTGTCAGAACTAAGCAATATGGTTTGTTGCGATAGCTCCGGAAAGTAATTTTCCAGCACTGTTGCCCGGCTTGTTTCATCTAATACGCCCATTACAGTATCAATCATTACTGGTGGATCATAATCGCCAAACTCATGTAATGATTTCAGCAATACCTGAATTACAACTTGCTTGGAAGCTGTATTTAATTGATTCAAGTAAAGTTCATTTCCTGCCTTATGGTAAATTTTGAAAGTTAAGTCTTTCAGGTTTTCAGATAATTCAACCCTATCAATTACATCTCTATAAGCAGCCAGATTGATGTTGAGGTCTTGCTTCATTTTTAATTCTATCTGTTGCTTTTTAACTTTTAACAAGCGATTGGCAACATCCTCAAAGAAGCCTTTTAGTCTGCCCAATGCTTCATATTTAGGGTCGGGTTCCTGGCTGGTTTGAATATCAAACTGGTGCAATCGTTTTTCAATTTTACTTATTTCGCCTTTTGCATCGGCAATGCCCATTTCATGTTTCTTAATGCTGCTTTCATTATCTTCATAGGCTTTTAACAATGCATAATCTCTGCCTGTTATTTGTGCCCTCATGTTTTCTATCTGCGTTTCCAGTAGTGGAATTTGATTGAGAGAAACATTCAATTCTACCTGCTGTTGATTTAAAGAAGGGAACGTATTGTTAGTTTTTACATTCAATAAGTTTTCGAGTGCCTTTACCTCCGAAAATTCTAAAAAGTCATATTGGTCTTTCTCAGCAGGATTACTGGAAGCTGCTATGACATAATCAACCAATTCTGCCGTTGTAATATCTTTTAGTACAAGGCTATTTTCTTTGAGGTATTGTAATATGGTTTTACTAATCGCTTCAATCTGCTCTGGAGAAATATTGCTGTTATGTTGTTGTTCCTGCTGGCCTTTTACTTTAAGAATAAGATTGATTTCTGATTTGATTGCTTCTGTCATCTTTGGCAAGCAAACATTCAATTCCATTTCTTTAACAAATTCATCTAACTCATCATGATAAATGCCTTCTTTTTTGTGGATGGTTTCAATTTGCAGTTTAGTCTGTTCAATTTTATTCTTGATCGTAGATTCCTGATTTAGACCACCTTTCAGGTTATCATACAATTCTTTATTGGCAACGGAGTATTGCAAGGCATCCTGCAACTGTAATTGTAAAAGGTTTATTATTTCGTCCTGTTTTTTCTTTTGGTCGAGTAGTTGTAAGTATTCCTGTTTTTCATTTTCTACCTGCAAACGCTGAGCTGTATATCCCTGATATAAACTTTCTGCACTCTTTGCCATTACCATGTACTTATTGAAACCCATTACGTTTTCAATGTTCTCTTTTATAACCCTGTTTAGTTGGTCTTCTTTTAACAGGTTCCCGGCTTCCATTGCATCAAATAAAAAGTACCTGCTAAGCTCCTGTGGTAAATTGGCTTTGATAATTTTGTTTACTTGTGCTTCCTGTTCTGCCCTTTGTGCTGGTGGGGTTGCTGTGCCATACGAAAAGATAGTACCATTCATATTCAGCTTAACAGCTTCCACAGGCAAACCTGAAGGATTAAGCAAGTAGGTTCTTGTAAGTACATATTGTTGCTCTTCATTTAGCACCTTGCCGGTGAAGTGCAACTCCAACATTATCTTTTCATCTTCGTGCCCAATGGAACCTGCATTCAGCAGTTCTTTAAACTGCTTTGCACTGTGAATGTGCAAACCATACAATGCTCCATAGATGGCTTCAAACAATGTAGTTTTTCCCCCGCCATTGGCACCTCCAATGAGTATGATAGGTTTATCCTGCTCAACCGATATATCTAAATCAAGATTGAGATAGGTTTTAAAATTTTTGGCCTTTATTCTTTTTATCAGCATGGCAGGTTATTTTATTTTAAGCAAGGCTTTTTCAATGATTTTTTCAATTCCTTTATCGTCCATATCCTGATTACGGATTTTCTTCTCATGAAACTCTTTCAGCAAATCATCTTTTACCCAATCAAAATCAAGTTTATGCTCCGTGCATAATACCTCAATCAAATCCATATCCTCTTTGCGGATACCGAAATGAACAAATGTGGTGTCTAATCCTTTTTTTGCCATTATGCTTAGTTTGTATTTATGTTAGCAGGGTTAAAGAAATCCCAGCCGGTTAAATCTTTATCGTTTTCAATTCTGTTTATGCAATAACGCCAACTGCCTTTTTGAGGAATGATAATACTACCAAGTGCTTTTTTCCCTTTTGCATTTAACTGTTCAATGTATTCTATTAAAGCGTTGTGCTTTACTACATTTTCAGGATCACTTTCAACTGTTTTAGGATCGAATAAACCTAATACACCATTTTTAAATTTGATGACAATGTCAATGTAGAACAATGATTGGGTGCCATCTCTTTTAATATACGGAATAGCAAAATCTTCTTTATTACTGCTGCCGTTTTTGTACCACCATTGTATATGGTCGCCTTCATTTGCAATTAGCACATCAATAAACTGATGTTCATTAGTACTATCGAACAATTGATTTACACCTCTATTTCTTGCATACAAAGGATCTAAAGCATGTGCCTTAGTTTCATACTCCACATATTTATCATTGAATATTTTAAATTCAGGTACATCCCAGGGTTGTTCATACTCTTTTACCGTTGTTGTTTTGCTGGAGGCTTTGGCTGCCATAATTTGAGCATAAACTTCCCTTGCCAAATTGAACAAGTCGTTAAAACGAGGGTCTTGATTATACAATACAATCTTGTAAACATCTGCTCCAAACATTCCCAAGTACTCTTCAAATAAAAGTTGTGTATGGTATTTGATACGTTCCCAGCTTGCATCTTTTTGATAATCGCCACAGCTTGCCAAGCAATACCTGTTAAACAATTGCTCCAATTGATAAGCTGTTTTTGCAAATTTTTCTACATGCTCTGCTCTGGTAGCACCTACTTGTGTTACATCAATATTTACATCAGCCGGAATACCAATTTCAATGTTTGCAACATCCATTATTATCCCTGCCTGTTGCATGGCTAATTTGTTGGTATGGTAAAAGGATTCGCCAGCTACTGAACCGATTTTGATATTAAAAAGCTTTTCGGCTGCTCTAAAAAGTGCTTCTCTAAAGTGCAAACCAATACGATTGCGGTCTATTTCTTTTTGGATGTAGTAAGATTTTAAAGCAACAGCCGAATAAATATCGTTGTTACGATTTGCTCTGTTTTCAGAAATATAATCGGCTTCTTCCGGCAATATCGTAATAAGGTCCTTATTTAAATTGGTATAAACATATCCAAAGTTTAGTGCTTCATTTGGATAATGCTTTTGTTCCGGCATTCTTAAAATTCTACCCATTGTTTGCACCGTAAATCTTTCATTACGCATTTCACGATAGATCAACAATACTGAAGCTCTTGGGCAATCCCAACCTAATGCAATGGCCTGCTTAAACAACAATACTTCCACCATATTATCAGGCTTAGAAATATCTTCCAGATTGGTTTTTTCACCACTCAGCCAAACAGCCAATTTACCGTTCTGCTCAGTAATGCCTTGAACAGATAAATATTCCACAGCCAGGTCTCTTATTCTTGTATCATCTGCTGAAATTTTTGCAGTATCGGAAGGCAGTTGAATCAATAATAATGGCCGGATATTCGTTTTTGCTTCCTGATATAATTGTTCTAATTCCAAACGCTTTTCTAATGCCTTTTGAAGTAATACAATATCAGCATCTCTTCCTGCTTGTTCTTCTGCTTTTAATAATGGGTTTAGATGAACTCCTTTTTTAATCATCTGAGCTTTTACCACATCCTCTCGTGGTATCATAACCCGATATGGAGATCGCAAACTTTTATCAGTTAAAGTGGCTGATACCCTTAATTCGATTTTTGGACGAATACGCTGCAAAATCATTTCTGCTTTTTCGGCTGTTTTGCCGCCCGCCATTAAATGCTCTTCATCAATAATTACAACAATTTGCGTATCGTTTAGTAATGTCTGATTGATGATGTTGTAAAAGCTCTTACCATCTTCTCCTTCTCTCATAAACAGTGTATCATCTCTGTTGATGGTTTGCCAGTTTAGGAAAAGCATTTCATTGGGTTTTAAACATTCGTCTGTAATGTCTTCAATACCAATGGTGCGTATATCTCTGGTTTCGCTGTAAAAGTTGGAAAGACTTGCATAACTCTGTAAATGCAATGTATTGGGAGCAATCCAGATGTAGGTAACATTGCGGTTGGGAATTTCAAAATGGGTTGGGAGTTCGTTTACAATATCCCTTAACAAGCAAGCCATAGTTACCGTTTTGCCAGAGCCGGTTGGAGCCTGAAACGCCAAAATATGGCGATAAAAATCTTTATTGAGCAAATTGAAAAAGTGACCTTTCAATTGCTTTAATGCTTCGTCTCTATAATCTAATTGAAGTAATTTCATTGAATGCTTTTTTAAAGGATGGATAACTGTTCGCCATTTTCGTTTGTTGGTGTTTCTGAAACTTCTTCCATCAATGGAACAGTTCTCTTTTTCTTTGGCAATACGTTTTGATAAGCTTTGTAAATGGCATCGGGCAAGGCACAAAGTGTTACCTTATCTAACACCTCTGCAAAGTCTTCGGTATAAGGATCACTACCCATAGAAAATACATATACCTTAATTTCTTTTGCATCCATTCTTTTTATCAGCTCGACTGCATCGGGTATAATGTGGTCATCAAATAATATGAGTAGTGTAACTCTTGCATTAGCAAAAAGCTTTGCTTGCTTTATTTTTATTTTCTGTTCAGTGTAGCAGTCTTCTTTTATACAAAGTAATTCGGTAGCTAATTGCGTAAGTTCTCTTTTGTTTTTAAGAGATGGTTCACGACTTACAAATTCACTTTTAAAATAACGTAAATTATTTTTTGGAAAATTAGGCATATCAATACCCTTTTTGTTTTTATAAGGAATTATGGTTCTTGAACATCTGGGATAAGTCACTTCTTCGCATATATTACTTTCGTTATTTGTGGTAACTATACATGTTCGCTTTCCATTATCCATAGTATTCAAGTTCATCACTGAATGCAATGCAGTACCAGAACCAGCAAAAAAGTCCAGCACCTTTATGTCATTAGATTTGTTAGTTATTTTAATCAAATGTTGAATTAGTTCAAAGGGCTTTGAATAATTAAAATCAATATCATATTGCTTAATGAAATCGGCTCCTTTTCTATTAATGAAATTATCTAAATAGTCTCTAGGAGAGGCCCCTTTTTCCGAACGAGAATTTAAATAGCTTTTGGTATAAATATTCCATTTTGCCTTATGACCATTACCATCAATTAAAGGGGACTGTTTTGTTTGTTTGAAAACTAAAAGTTCTTTTTGCTTAAAGTAAGTATCTACAGACCACCGCCAAACTTTATCCTCACCTGTTTCTGGCGGTATTTTGGAGCCCTCCGACTTTTCTGAAGGTACTATATTACCAGGGGGTAGCAAAAGTGAACCATCCGGTGCCTCAACATAATATCTTTGATTAACACAACCTCTCATTGGGTCTAATGAAGATTGGTAAAAAGCTACGTCATCTCTGTATCGTTCACCTTTTTTATCTCCTTCTGTTTCAATTTTCTTGAATAGGCTTTCATCAACTTCATCTTTAAAATCAGAAAGTATGGCTTTATTCTTAGAGTAAGCTAAAACATAGTCCTTGCTTGGGGCAAAATAGCTTCCTTTATCACCAGCAGTTTTTGCCACTCTAGCAATAACCCCCAATTTGTTTTCTTCAATAAATATTTCATTAAACAATAATGTTAATTGCGATATCTCATCATCGCCAATCGAACAGAATATAACTCCATCAGAAGTCAATAATCTTTTTGCAATATTCAAACGCCTATGCATAAAGGATATCCATTTTGAATGTCTAAAATCATCCTCTTTATCTACATAGTGGTCGTTATAAATAAAATCCTCTTTGCTCCCTGTATTATATGGAGGATCAATATAAATAACATCTATTTTGCCTTCATGTGTAAATGAAAGTGCAGTTAAAGCATGAAGATTATCACCTTCTATCAGTATATGATTAGGGAAATCTTCTCCATTTACAATGGCTTTATCTTTTACTTCCTTTAATACCGGCAAGTTTTCACGAAGTTGTTCTTCTACCTCTTCAGGTTTATCTTCCCACACCAAGCCGTATTTCTTTTTGGTGTTTACCAAATTTATTAAGTAGGCTCTTTCATCCTGGCTTAAACCATCAAGGGCTTTAACTTTTTGTATCAGATCGGTTTTGTTCATCTTAATTTTCTTTTTCGTCTTCGTTAGTATTCAAAATAATTTCAGGTAATTCAATTGCTGCTTCCACCGCTGGCAATGTTTCTACATTCCGTAATTGGCGTTGTATGGCTCTTGTACGGGTACCCACAACATCATCTAACTGACCAAGCCCGGTTTGTATATTTTTTTGTGCCTTTTCTAACAATCCGCCAAATACTTCAAATTCTTTTTTAACGGAGCCTAAAACTTTCCAAACTTCGCTGCTTCGTTTTTGTAAAGCCAATGTTCTAAAGCCCATTTGCAAGCTGTTTAATATTGCCATTAAAGTAGTAGGGCCTGCAACGGTTATTTTAAACTCAGAACGCAACTGGTCAATCAATGAGCTACGTCTTATTACCTCTGCATATATGCTTTCAAATGGGAGGAACATGATAGCAAAGTCGGTAGTATTGGGAGGGTCAAGATATTTGTCTCTAATATCTTTTGCCATTTTCTTAATTACCGTTTCCAAATTCTTTGTCGCTGCTTCAATATCATCAGGTATTGCACTTTCATAAGCTGCCAGCAAATGCTCATAGGTGTCTTTAGGAAATTTGGCATCAATAGGTAAATACACAAAGGCACTTTCATCTTCGCTGCGGCCAGGTAATTTAATGGCAAACTCTACTGGTTCTGTACTGCCTTTTTTAGTGCGTACATTGGCATCGTATTGGTTGGGTGCTAAAATCTGTTCAAGCAATAATGCCAACTGAACTTCGCCCACACCGCCTCTTAATTTCACATTGCTCAATACTTTCTTTAAACCACCTACATCGGTTGCAATTGTTTGCATTTCGCCCAAACCTTTTTGCACTTCAATGAGTTGTTTGCCAACTGTTTCAAAACTTTGGCCTAATCGTTCACTTAGTGTTTTTTCCAGTTTTTCTTCTACCGTAACCCTAATAGTTTCCAGTTTGGTTTCGGTACTTTTTACCAATTCGTTTTGCTTGGTATCCATCAAAGCAAATTTTTCTCTTTGCAGGTCGTTGAATGATTTGATGTTATTGTCAAATGTTTCCTGAAAGCCTTTGAATGCATTTACCAGTGCCTCACGAATTAATTTATTATCTTCTTTAGCCTGGTTATTAATTTTGTCTAATTGAATAATATTGGCTCCTGAAAAATCAGTAATATTTTTAGTAAGCTCTTCACGGTTGACTTTATTGTTAGCATCAATTTTTGTGATTAATGCTCCAACTTTTTCATCCAGTGTTTTATTAATTTCTTTTAAAGCATTCTGACTTTGCTCAGTAATTGTTTTTAATGTTTCAGATTGTTCACCCTTAAAACCAATCAACGTATCGTTCAACTCTTTTCTGTTGTCCTTTGCTATGGTTGCATTTTCTTCACGGTTAATGCGAAAGTCTTCTTTAAGGTTGGTTTCAATTTTGGAAAGGCTGGTTTGCAATTCAACTACCTTATTTTGTAGCAGTGGCAATTCGTTGCTGCTTTTGTTTCGGAAAACAATGATGAGTACAATCGCAATAAGCAACAATACACAGATGACTATTAATAAGGTTGTTTCCATTACTTTGTACGCTTTTTTAAGTTAATTTTTTTCTCTGCAACCTGCATTGCTTCATTTGCCATCTTTTCATCTTTTACCACATCATAAATTTGGTCGGCTAACCATAGTGTCATTAATTCATCGCTACTTGCTTTGAGTATTTCGGCAATGATGGGTATCTGTTCCCGTTTGAGTTGCCGCAGACCTTTTTCAATTTTACTCAGTTGAGCCGTGTCCATTTCGAGCAATGGTGCAACCTGCCGCAAATACAAATTTTGCTTCTCTCTGAGTGTCCTTACTCTCTCACCAAATTGACTTTTCATCGTTTTAATATTGACTTGTCAAATATTGGCAAATATAAGAAAAGAAAAGCAAGTGCTTACTAAGAATAATAGCAATGTGCAAAACTTGCAAAGTCTGCAAACAATGCAAAAAGCCCCATCCGTTTGGCGGCATGGGGAGCAATGCAGGAAAGTGTAATGTGCTTAGATTTTGCGGTAAAGCCCGGCCTTCAGCTTTTCCAAAGCCTTGCCAGTGGCATTGTGGAGTATATCATCCACAGTGCGGGCAGAAAGCTGAAACTGCTTGCCGGTTTCAACGGCTTGTTGTCGGGTAAATTCTGCCGGTAGAGCATCAAAGAATTTGCGTTTGCTATCGCCTGTTTTGAATTGGGTGGCTTCGCTTTGCTTTGGCAGGTTGTTGAACATTAAAATACTGTGGTGGAGGTAGATTTCGGCCAACCGCAAAGCTGTGTCGAAATCTTCATCGGTACAAACCACCTGGTTTGCTGCTTCTCCGTTTTCAAATTTCCGCAAGGCGGTAAAAAGCATGGCCATACGGTACAGGATCAAGCCCAAACGTTTTACAATACTGGCGGCTTCTTCGGCTGTGAACATGGTTACTTCATTCAGCCATGCCTCACAGGTTTGGTTTAGCTGCTGCCATTGTTGATTGGTTAGGGTAACGATGGTTTCTTCCCGTTGCAGGAACTGGACCATGTTAAACACCTTTAAGGACAATACTTTAAAATGCTCGGTGAGGTTGATGTTATTGGCATTGGGAGAAACGTCTTTCCATTTTTGCTCCACCTTAAAAGCATAGAATATGAAACGGCTGAATAAGCCATCTTCGGAAGAAGATATTAAGCCCGTTACCTGATTGGGTGTACCAGATAAAGCGATTGACAAGCTGGGTGCATTTACCTCTGTAAATTCATTGTTGCCTTTCCGGGAACTGGAAAGCCTTTCGTGATGAAACGATTTGCGAAGCATATCGGAATAGGAACCCCACTCTTGCTTAAATACATTGCCCAGGGTGTCGGCTTCTGTTTCGCAAATAATACCTGTGCCTTCGTTCTGCTCCAAGTGCCAAAGGATTTTAGCATAGCTTGTATTTGCAGGAATGTACACCACTTTAAAAGTTGGTTTGGTAGGCTGTTCTTCTGTGGAGGTATCGCCCTTCTTCTTACTGCTGATTTTTTGTTTGTGTTCGGAAAGTTCCTGATTGTACTGTGATTCTGCCTCCCGACTTGCTTTCAGTACAAAGCTGTGGTATTCGTCTGCCAGCATCTTTGCAAACTTCAATGCACCTTTACCACTGGCGGCAGGGGCAATTGCAAATGAAAAGACATTCGGAAAAACTTCGTTACCTGCATACACTCCTTTTACACCGGGCAAACATCCGCTGAGAATTGCCAATGCACCTGTAAGAAAAACATCCCGTTCTCTTTCATCGGTAAATGCCATTGCACCGTGCTGCAATATTTCAGGCATTTGCAAATACTGTTCTTCGGGAATGGTTGGAGTAGCTTTTAAATAGTCTTCCTGCTGTGTTTGCTGTTCTGCACTTTGCAGCTTTGCAGTGTTTGCAAACTTTGCAAACTCGGGTTTGTGGTGGGAGTAAACACTTTTTACTGCCTCTTTAATTTCTCTCTCAGGTAGGTCAAAATGTTGCGTACATAAAAGTTCAGTATCGGACTGCGATAAACCAGCTCGGTTGCAATTAGAAGCAAGCCGATAAATATAATTGTTCCTGTTTCCATCGGTGTATTGGGTTTTTTGATTGGTGAATTGAATTTGTTGATTGAAAATAAAAGCGATGTTCAGATCCTCTTCGGGTTCTTCCTGCATTGGTGGGATTGGTGGCTGTGCTTTTGGTTGCACTTCCTTTTGACTGAAAATTTCGGGCAACTGTACTTTGAACTTTTCGTTACGGATGTTCTTAAACAGTCCAGGGTGATAACTCATGAAGCAAAGCCTTGTGATGTCTTTACAGCTTGGGTCTGCTTTTAAACCTGTTGCATCTTCGTAATGCTTCTGCACCTGCAAATAGGCAATGTCGTGGTGTTCAATTTCAGTATTCACCTCAATGAACACTTTGAGGCCGTTACCGCTGGGGCTGATAAAACATAAGAAGGTGTAAGGGATTTCAGCAATCACTTTGAAAGCTGCATCCAACTGTTCCGGTGTCAGCTTGTCAAAATCGAGATGTACAAAGCCGCTGTACATTTCAAGGAAAGGCATTTGCCTTTTCTCGCTAAATACTGCGGATGGAGTGAAAGCCAACAATTGCTTTTTCTTATTGGCAGCTTCTTCCGTTTTGCCCTGTTCCAGCAATGCCCTGATTTCTTCAACCTCCGCTTTGTATTTGCCGGAGGCAATATCATTGGCTATTAAAAGCAATGATTTCTTTTCCACCGGCACGGTGAAATTTTTAAATATGGTACTTGATGCCATTGTTCTGTTCGTTATTCAGTTAGGAAAAAACTACTTCTTGCGTTTGTTGCGGATAACATAATCGGCAGCCATCTGATCAATTTCATCTGCTGCTGATTTGCGGTTACGTTGTAACCAGGTATCCAACTCCTCCCGTTTGAAGTAGAGTTTTTTGCCCTGAGGACAGAAATGGGGAATGTGCTTTGTACTGGTGAGTTTGTACAAATGCGATGGGCTTACATCTAAGTATTTGCAAGCCTCATTAAAGTTCAGTACTGTTTTTTGTAACAGGTTTTGCTCATCCAGCTTGTTAGCGATTTCGGTGAGCTTGTCCAAGATTAATTCTTCGTGTGCCATCTTTTTTTATTTTTATGAATGATGGCACAAACCTCTTAAATGCAAGAGGGGCAATGGTTAAGGGGTTAATCCCTTACTCACATTACTGAATAATCTTAATGTTTTTTATTGCAGATGTTTAAAAATCTTATCGATGTTTGCCTTTTCCTTTGGTTCAATTTTGTTCTTTGAACCACTTGCTGAAAGATTGTTTGCAGTTATCAATGTATCCTTTTTGGAATAGAAGATTTTTGACTTTTCAATGTTCGACAATGAAAGGCTATTGAAGTACGGTGTGAACTTATCAATGCAATAACGAAAGTGTTTTGTTTCGCAGCCCAATTGAATTTTAATTGCACCGGGCAATATGCTTTTTGCTGTTAATGCCTTTATCAATTCATCAGCACTGGTAACATCATCATTCAATAATTCTATTTGATGGCACAACTGATTTACAACCGTTGTGAGCTTTGCAATATCATCTTTGAAACCGAAGTGAATAGCCTCTTGATTGCCGTTGTACTCGGTGCTGACTTTTTCATCTGCTGCTGGCGGTCCTACATACTCTATTTGCTGAACTGTTGCCAATGGTTCTTCCAAATCCAACACATAAAAATCTTCAATGGTTGTAGTTTGTGAAAGGCTTGCCTTGAACTGTTCCTGTATGCTGAAATAAAGCTGAATGAGGCTATGCTTTAAGTAATACAAAGCGAAGTGAACAACGGTGCTGTCTGCATCTGGAACCGTTGTAAAACCCTGCTCATTTAATTCTGTGGTAACCTGCTTGGCTAATACTCTCACATTGGTAAGGGTCTTTCCAACCTGATAGCGAATATCAACTAACTCAGTCCAGTTTGCAGCTTGCTGCAATACTGCATTGAAAACACGAAGTGTTTCTGCTGTGATTACGAATAAATAAAAGTGGGCAACGGCATCTTTATATTTAGGCAAATCCGTTTTGTATAAAGGCTGCTGCAATGCTGTGTTGGCTATGGCTTCATCAGACACTATTTTTTGAAGGGTTGGGTAATCAACCAACAATGCGGTGAGTTGCGAAAGCAACTCTGCATTGGTATTGGGTGAAGCTGCTTTTGCAGCTTTCGCCAATTCAGTGAACCGCCTTGTGTTGGTGGTGTCTATTTTCCACGGCTTCAATACACCGTGCATGATGCTGTCTAATACTTTTACTTCCATCGCTATAAGTCTAATTTAATTTTATTGGCGGCCTCCTGTTTTTTATGGTCAATTACCTTAGCGTAAATTTCGGTTGTTTTTAAATGCCTATGACCTAAGAGTTTTGAAACCGTGTAAATATCTGTACCCAATGTAATTTGTAAAGTGGCGTAGGTATGCCTTGCACAGTGAAAAGTGATGTGCTTGGTGATACCTGCTTTCATTACCCATTCACGGAGTTTTAAGTTATGCCAGGCACTGTAATACAATCCTTCAAATACTTTATCATCCTGCTTTCTTCTTTCGCCTAATAGCGAAAAGGCTTGTTCTGAAATGGGTAATGTTTCTGCTCCCTTTGTTTTCTTCTGCCTGAAACGGATGTAATACCCGGACTGCTCGGAGTGCTGCACTTCTGACCAAACCAACTTTTCTATATCCGACCAACGCAAACCACTCAATGCAGAAAAGATAAAAGCATTTTTGAGCACCGGCATTTCACACTCCACTTTTGCTGCTGCCTGTAATTCTTCCAAAGTGAGGAACTCTCTATCAGGATCATCTGACCTGATGCCTTCCACCTGATTTGCCGGATTGGTTTGAATGATGCCTTCTTTAACTGCTTCCTTCAAAGCTGCTGTTACCTTGCTGAAATAGGAGGACTGTGAATTTTGCGAAAGGCGTTTGTTGGTTTTGCTCTTGGCTTCGGATATGAGATAGGTTTTGAAATCTTCCAACCAGTTTTTATCAATGTCTTTAAATGATGCACCGTTCTTGGCGAACTTCTTCAAGTGTTTCAGCACACTATCCCAATTACCCCAATTACCCTCGCTGCCTTTTCTTTTCTCGGTAAGCCTTTCAAAGTAGGCAATGAAGCTGCCTTTGGCTTTATCGGTATCCCGAAAGCCATATTCTTCATTCTTTATCTGGAGCAATCTTTTAGACCGGATGGCTTCTGCCAGGATTATTGTTTTACGGTTCTCTTCCTTCTGCTCTTTGGTGAGCTTGCCTTTCTCTGGCTCGGGTATGATGTATAATTGCAAATACTCATAGTCTCTTTTACCATCACCATAGTAATCAAGATACAGGCTGATTTTATCGCCCTTTTTGCGTTGTCTTAAAGTTACTGTCATGCTTCAGTTAATTTGAATAGTTCGTTGATAGCTGTTCGGGGGATTCGGGTACTTCTGCCCAACTTACCTGCTTTGAGTTCGCCTTTGTCGATGAGCCTGTATATGGTCCATCGGCTGGCGTTGATTAACTGGCAGGCTTCATCTACGGTTAGAAATTCCTTTTGAGAAATGGCAGGGTTGTAAATGGCTTTCTCGGTTTCTTCCTTGATGGCCACTTCAATTTTTTCATCCCGCTTCCGTTGTTTGTATGCTCTCTTGGCACAGGTATCTGAGCAAAACTGTGTAACAGTAGTCTTGGCGGTAAACCGGTTACCGCAGTGCTGACAAGTTTTTTGAAGACGAATGTTGCTGCTCATTTTGTTGCCTGCTGTTGCTACATGTAGCAGCTTGTAGCTGTATGTAGCATGTTCTCTCCCGAGTGTTGCCTGATTTGTGGGCAACAAATCTGGGCAACAATCAGGCAACAAATATAGGTAAAAAAGTGGAGTTGGGCAACAAATAAAAGAAAGATAAATCAGCTAAAAGCTAACAATAACAGGTACTTATGAAACAAAGGAAAGATAGTTACTTTCCAATACAAAACTTACTAAAAATGGTAGCCAGTAAATCATCGGTGGATATTTCACCGGTGATCTCACCCAGGTGAAACAGGGCCTGCCGGATGTCCATGGCTAAAAAATCAGCAGAAATATGGGTATCCAAATCCGAAAGTACCTTGCGTAAAAATTCAGTGGAGCGTTTCAGGGCTTCGTAATGCCTTAAATTCGTTACCACGGTGCGATTGCTCTGCAATGCCGAAGTATCCAAACTGTTATATAACAAATTTTTCAGGGTTTCAATTTCCTGCTTTTGGGCAGCCGAAATAAATACATAAGGCACGGAAGCAAAATGAGCCAAAATGTCTGTTTCAATTATTTGGCGTTGGGTATCATTCACCAAATCTGTTTTATTGATAACCAAAATTTTAGGCCGCTCACCTGTTTTTTGGGCTAGGCTTTTAAGTTCAGTTACATTCCAGGCAGAAGCATCGGCCAGTAATAACACCGTTTCGGCTATTTTAGCTTTTTCCAGCGCACGTTCAATTCCAATGTTTTCAATCGTATCCTTTGTTTCGCGTATGCCGGCCGTATCAATAAACCGGAATAAAAGTCCGTTAATGGCTAATTCATCCTCAACGGTATCCCGGGTGGTACCGGCAATTTCACTTACGATGGCTCTTTCTTCATTGAGCAGCGCATTGAGCAGGGTACTTTTACCGGCATTGGGTTCACCCAAAATGGCAACAGGAACGCCTTTTTTTATCACATTCCCAAGCTTGAAAGAGGACAAGAGGCTGTCCATTTTCTCCAAAACGGTTTCAACATGACTTTTGAGGAGCCTGCGGTCGGCAAATTCAACGTCCTCTTCGCCAAAATCCAGTTCCAGTTCAATGAGTGAAGCAAAGTTTACCAACTTTTCGCGGAGCTCGCGGAGTTCCTCTGAAAAACCGCCCCGCATCTGATGCATGGCTACTCGATGTTCAGCCTCGCTTTCGCTATGGATGAGGTCGGCCACGGCTTCGGCCCTGGAAAGATCCATTTTACCTTTCATGAAGGCCCGTTTCGTGAACTCACCTTCGGTAGCCGGCCGGGCTCCGTTTTCAATCAACAGCTCCATAACCCGTTTACGGATAAAGGGCGAACCATGCAGGCTCAGCTCTGCGGTATCTTCACCGGTAAAAGAAGCCGGTCCTTTAAACAGGGTTATGACGGCTTCGTCGAGGAGTTTATCCCCATCCAATACCCGCCCAAAAACTACACAGGGGTATGTTCTATTGCTAAGCAACTTATTTTTCCCTGCCGGGATGAAAATACGTTCACAAATAAACATAGCCTTAGCACCCGACAAACGAATAACGGCGAGTGCTCCGTATCCTTCGGGTGTGGAAACTGCACAGATGGTATCGGTGGAGGATAAATTCACGGTTCAAAATTACCCAAAAAGTAAGTAACCGTGCAGAAAGTTATATTCAAATATCGCTATTAGGTTAAATAATCCTAAAAATGAAGCAATTACTCAAAATGTATTAGCATAATTATGAAAGTACTGACGTTACTTTGAAATAAAATCTAACCCATGCGAAACTGCATTTTTCTATTTCTATTCCTTTTTAGCGGCTATTGGGTAAAAGCGCAAACAGCAGCCGGTTTATGGCAAGGCCAATGGGAATCACCTGAAGGGTATGTATTTGCTTTCGTGATGCATATTGACCAGTTTCCGGATAATTCACTTGAAGGCTATATAAACTGGCAATTTAAGCAGGCCCCGGCAGGCGACTGGTATTATAAAAATAAAATAGACATGGAAGCCACAGAGTTTATAAAAGGAAAACTCAAAAACGGATTTGCCGTAGAAGTGACAGGCTATAAAAAAGACGACCCACATGAAATCATAAGCTTAGACAGCTATAAATTCATGTTTGATGAAACGTATGGCAGCTTTAGTGGAATAACGGGCAATCACGGCTCCTGGAAAGCTAAAATCAGTGCGGTTAGGATTGGTCTCCCTTGAGCTTACTTTACAATAGGCAACATGGCTTTTTCCCAGGCTGAAATTCCGCCGGTCATATTCACCACCTTTTTAAATCCCATCAGTTTTAACTTTTCGGAAGCTTCGGCACTGCGCCCTCCGGAGAAACAATACACGTAAATGGGTGTATTGCGCGAAACGGCGTCCATGATTTTTTCAAAATCATCACCCATAAAATCTACATTTTCGGCTCCCTTCAAATGTCCTTTTGCAAATTCCCAGTCCTGACGCACGTCAATCAGTTTCTCGCCCGCTTCTTCTTCAAGGGCAGTATTAAACTGCGCAGGAGACAAGTTAATAAACCGAACCTGGGCATTTCCCATGAAGCCGGTAAACACCAGCAAGGCCAATAATAACAGTTTTTTCATATTCAAAACCTTTCCTTAAATAGTTGCAATAACCTTTAATTCAATGGCGATGGGGGTGGGAAGACAATTAATTTCGAGCGTGGTTCGGCAAGGCGGATTTTCGGCAAAATATTCGGCCCATAAACGGTTATATATTTTGAAATCATCCTTCATATTGGTCAAAAAAACCGTTACGTCCACAATATTGGCCCAAGAAGAACCGGCATCCTCCAAAATCTGCTTCACGTTATTAAACACCGAACGGCATTGCACTTCAATATCATAGGAAAGGATGTTTCCTGCTTCATCCAGTTCAACACCCGGAATTTTTTTGGTGCCACGCTCTCGCGGACCTACTCCCGATAAAAACAGGAGATTCCCAACTTTCCGCGCATGCGGATAATGCCCAACAGGTTCGGGCGCTTTGGCCGAGTGAACGGATACTTCGTCTTTTGTACTCATAACTTAATTGCGGATTAAAGGTACAACATTGGGTTTAAAATCCTACTCCGGTTCGGGTGCAATTTGGGTATTTATCCAATTTAGGTAAGCCGGCTCAACCCTTGAAACCGGAATGGCAAAAATGGCCGGTTTCTCATAACTGTGCTTACTTAAAATCAACTGTTCAACCGATTCATACATAGTTGCATCTGTTTTGATAAGCAAAACGGCTTCTTTGCCCTGTTCAATTTTTCCGTTCCACCAGTACATACTTTCCATTTGTGGCAAAATATTCACGCAGGCACAAAGTTTCCGCACCAATAATGCATGCCCCAGACGCGAAGCCTCATCGGCCGAAGCCGTTACCACATAAATCAAAATCATGAACTTTCCCCCTGTTTGTGTGTTTATGGATTAAAATTAGACCAAAATCCTTTTCGCAACACAAAAAAATGCAATTTTGCCCCGATGTATGTAAGTGAAAAAGGAATCAGGCCGGTAACAGGCTGGCTTTATACGGGAATCTTTCTCGTTTTTACCATGATTCTGGTGGGTGCCATTACCCGATTAACCGAATCCGGATTATCAATCACCGAATGGAACGTAGTAACCGGAACGCTGCCTCCGCTCAGTGCAGAAGACTGGCACCTGGAATTTGAAAAATACAAAAAAACACCCGAATACGTCGACAAAAACCGATTCCATTTTGGCGAGGGAGACGAAGCACTCGACAACTTCAAAAAAATATTTTTCTGGGAATGGTTCCACCGCTTTCTGGGGCGATTTATCGGAATTGTTTTTCTGATTCCCTTCTTATGGTTCTGGAGAAAAGGGTACTTTAAAAAGAAAATCATTCCCAGGCTTTTATTCATTTTCTTACTGGGCGGATTTCAGGGCTTTTTAGGCTGGTATATGGTGCAAAGCGGACTGGTGAACGAACCTCGCGTAAGCCACTACCGGCTGGCCATGCACCTGAGTACGGCCATTACTACGCTGGCCCTTATCTGGTGGCTTATTTTAGACATTAAATATCCACCCAATTCGCAGCTTAAAAATAAATTTCCGGTACTAAGCCGTATCTGGCATGTAAGCTTCCTGTTGCTGGTTATTCAAATCATATACGGTGCATTTGTGGCGGGAAAAGATGCCGGACAAATCTTCAATACCTGGCCGCTTATGGACGGACACTTCATCGGTGAAGGTATTTTTGAGCAAAGACCATTCTACCTGAACCTCATTGGCGAATCAAATAACATGGGTCCCAATTTGGGTGGAATACAATTTATGCACCGAAGCATAGGCATATTGCTTTACCTGGTTATTTTTATCCTATGGCTGGTATCCCGTTTCAGAAACCTTCGCTATGATGAACGCTTGCTGGTAAACGGCATGTTTATAACCGTAAACATGCAATTTGCCTTAGGTGTGTTCACGCTACTTTACGCCGTGCCCATCTGGTTGGGAGTATTGCATCAGGCCGGTGCGGTGGTATTGCTGATGATATCCTTGTTTTTCTACCATCAGCTTCGCGGAACGAAATAAAAATCAGAATCGGTTTATTTCCATCTTACCGTTTCAACCAAATGGTCTACATCCTGCTTCAGAAATTCAAGCACGGGAGAAACGGAATCGGGATTGGTTTTTAGGTCAAAATACAATGAACCACGCAGGAAATGCGTCTGGCTGTCGGTTACATGGAACTGGTAATTGGTAGCCGCATCACCGTCAATGTCATAAATAATTCCGTAAACGTTGTTGGCCGGCGATGCCGTAAATATTTCATCAATGGCATTGGCCTTACTGGTATGCTTATATGCCAGAGTATGCTGGTCTTCGGAATATTGGGCGAAATTTCCTTTTACGTTTTCGTAGCTTAAATGTAGGGTTGCCTTATACTTGGGAAACACCACATCAAACCAACAGGTTTTGGAAGCATCACGTGAGAAAGGCTTTATACCAGCATATAGCGGATACTCAAATGTAAACGGACAGATGCTGTCATACACTTGATATTCCTTTTTGGGAAACGAAATTTCGTGAAAACCCTTAGGCCGGGCGATGAGTTCGGCGCCATTTCCACAAGAAGCCAAAAGGCCTGAGACAAGGAACAAAAGAATAAGTCCCAACCCGTTTTTGGAGGAGGATGAATGTTCGGCCGTATCTTTCATAATGGAAACCTTAACTCTGTTTATCCGTCTGTTATCTGCATTCATAACTCTAAAACTCAAGTCTTGGTATGTTACGGTTTCATCCCTTGAGGGAATTTTTCCGCTCAGCTCAAGCAAAATACCGGCTATGCTCTCCGGTTCGCTTTCAAACTCTTCGAAATAATTGCGTTCAAAATCAATGATCCGCAAAAAATCGTTTACGGAGGTTTTCCCGGCGAATATGAAATTGGTTTCATTGATTTTGTGGTAGTCCACATCATCATCGTCATACTCATCGTTTATTTCACCAATAATTTCTTCCATGATGTCTTCAAGGGTAACCAAACCTTCAAAGCCGCCAAATTCATCCACCACCAGAGCCATGTGCATTTTACGCACCTGAAACTCTTTCAGCAGGTCATCAATTTTTTTGCTTTCCGGAACAAAAAACGGTTCCCGGATCAGCTTACTCCACTCAAAATCATCCCCTTCATGTATGTAAGGCAATATATCTTTGATATAAATAATGCCCTCAATCTGATCTTCTTTGTCTTTATACACGGGAATTCTAGAATAACCATATTCCAATATTTCGGCCAGCAGCTGCTTAAAAGTTAAGTCGATGCTGATGGTTTCGGCATCGGTACGTGGGGTCATGATTGCTTTTACGTCCAATGAACCGAACTCCACGATTCCTTTCAGGATTTTTTTATCCTCATCGGTGGTTTCATCCTCGGTGGTCAATTCAAGAGCATCCGATAATTTATCAACCGAAAGGCTGCGGCCCCGTTTTTTCACCTTATTATCGAAAAAACTGCTAAACTGCGTGAGTGGCCAAGTAAGCGGACGGAAAACCTTGACTGCCAAGCTCATAGGAAAGGCAAAAAATAATGACAAGGCCATAGAATGCTTACGGGCATATACCTTCGGAATAATCTCCCCGAAAAGTAAAATCAAGAATGTAATGAAAACCACCTTCACAACAATCTCGATTCCGGATGGAACCGACTGCCAGTCGATGTTTTTAAGCAAATCATCAGAAATAAAAATTACCCCGATGTTAACAGCATTGTTCATCAACAAAATAGTTGCCAAAAGCGATTTAGGAGAATCAAGCAGTTTACGTAATTTTGATTTGGCGGCCGAATCAACCTGTTCCTCTAACTGAAGCGTTTTAATTGAAAAGAAAGAAACTTCTGAGGCTGATATCATACCCGAACAGATGAGCAACACGGCCACAGCTACAATCCCGCCGGGAACGTTAAAATCGCCTCCGCTTGCGGATAACAAAATATTAAATGGAATCGATATGAGATAACCGCCGGGGTCGTCCAAAGTCAGTGTATTTTTTTACAAAAGTAATGAAGCCAGATAAACTTGCACCAAAATTTACAATTAAGTTTATCAGTCTATTTCAAAATTAATATCGGGTTCAGTGGGCGGAACAATAGGTTCATCCTCGGTTGCGCCAAATTCGTAACCCTCCTTGCCGCCGGCTTTGAATCCCGGTCCGTCCTGACGGCGGTCAAGCATCACCAGGTTTTCGGCCTCAATTTCGGTAATGTTCCGTTTGGCTCCGTCCTGCCCCACCACCTGACGGGTACGCAGTTTTCCTTCCACGTAAATGCGGCTGCCTTTATGCAGGTATTTATCTGCCAAATCAGCCAATCCGCGCCATAAAATTATCGTATGCCATTCTGTCCGGTCAAACCGCTCGCCCTGTGCGTTGCGATAGGTTTCTGTGGTGGCCATTCGTAAACGGGCCTTCGATGCTCCATTGTCCAGCTTGGTGTATACGGGATCCATGCCCATATTGCCCACTAAAATCACTTTGTTTACGCCGTTCATGTATTTTCCTTTAATAAGTTGTCCACACCAAAAATAGAAATACATAGCATATCGGCAACTTTCTTCAAAAAAAAATCCGTACGTTCGGCCACAAACTGAAACGTATTTATTGCATTTATAGTTATGAGCAGCAAGGAATCATTGAGCGAACTGGTGAAAACCTCATTTGTGTTTAAAGGTGAAAGTATTCCCCTCGGTGCACCCGTTTACCAGGGCGAAGTTTTAAGTTCATGCCTCGTTACGGCTCCGCTTCGCATGTTTAACCGTCACGGACTCATTGCCGGCGCCACCGGAACCGGAAAAACCAAAACCCTGCAAGTACTGGCCGAAAACCTATCTTCCAAGGGGGTTTCGGTACTGATGATGGACATTAAGGGCGACCTGAGCGGGATTGCCGCAGCCGGTACCCCGCACCCGAAAATTGATGAACGTATGCAGCAGATAGGCCTGCCCTGGACACCCAAAGCCAGCCCGGTTGAACTGTATTCACTCACCGGCAACGACGGCATAAAAATCCGGGCAACCGTTACCGAATTCGGTCCCATCCTGCTCTCCAAAATATTAGGACTTAACGACACCCAGGGCGGCATTGTGGCCGTGGTTTTTAAATATGCCGATGAAAACGGACTTCCCCTGCTCGACCTGGAAGATTTCCGGAAAACCCTGCAATACATCAGCAATGAGGGCAAAGCCGAAATCAATGCCCAGTATGGCATGATCTCTACTGCCTCGGTGGGAACCATCTTACGCAAAGTGGTAGAACTAGAGCAGCAAGGCGCCGGCGCATTCTTTGGTGAACCTTCGTTTGACGTGAACGACCTCTGCCGGCTCGACGAAAACGGAAACGGTATGATCAGCATTTTACGATGCAGCGATATTCAGGATAAACCCAAATTTTTCAGCACCCTGATGCTGCAATTACTGGCCGAAGTATATGCCGAATTCCCCGAAGTTGGCGACGTGGATCAGCCCGAACTGGTTATTTTTATTGATGAGGCCCACCTGGTTTTTGAAGAAGCCTCCAAAGCCCTGCTCGATAACCTGGAAACCGTAATCAAACTCATCCGTTCCAAAGGAATCGGCGTATTTTTCATTACACAGGATCCAACGGATGTACCCGAAAAAATCCTGGGTCAGCTGGGTATGCGCATACAGCATGCGCTCCGGGCTTTTACGGCCAAAGACCGTAAATCAATCAAACTTACCGCACAGAACTTTGTGCCCAGCGAATACTTTAATACCGAAGAACTGCTCACCACACTGGGCACGGGGCAGGCGCTGGTGAACGTACTTAACGAAAAGGGAATTCCATGCCCATTGGTTGCCTGCCAGATGGTTGCCCCGCAAAGCCGCATGGATATTCTTAATGCACAGGAAATGAATGATATCCTATGGGCATCCAAGCTGGCCTCAAAATACCGCGAAGACCTCAACCGGGAATCGGCCAATGAAATACTGGCCAAAAAATTAGAAGCTTCGAGCAAAGAAAAAGCCGAAGAGGAAGCTCGGAAAGTGGAAGAAAAAAGCGAAAAAAGCAGTGGCCGCAAAGAAAAATCCACTTTTGAAAAAGCCGTAAACAGCTCGGTGGGCAAAACCATCATACGTGAGGTTACGCGCGGATTTCTGGGTGTACTTGGTTTGGGCGGAAGCCGTAGGAGAAAATCGATTTTTTAATCCACTAAGTCTAAAAAAGACTGCGAATTCAGGTAATTGGCAATCACCACGGGAAAGGCATACTGCCCAATTGCATCAAATGTAACCCGAAGGGCTTGTTCGTTTTGGGGCAATTGCTTCATTTTCAAACCTACAAAGCGGATAAACAGATTCTGGTGCGAAAGCACATGTTTAACCGGTTCAGATACCCGTATATGCGAATATTTTAAGGCCTTAAAACGATCATTCAGCATTGCCGGAATTTCTTCCTCGGCGGCTAAAGAAGCCGTTTCAATAAGTGGAAACTGATACAGGCCCTTCCAAATTCCGGCATCTTCGCGGCGCTCAATGAGCAGTTCTTTTCCGTTACTGAATACGGTATAAATAAAGTAACGGTTCCGGGACGCTTTTTTAGGTTTTTTGCGCGGAAATGTGGATACGCTTCCAGCTTGGAAAGCATGACAGGAATCAGACAGCGGACAATCGGCACAGGACGGATTTTTGGGCGTGCACACCAATGCCCCAAACTCCATGATGGCCTGGTTATGTAAATCGGGCCGCTTGGGATGAAGCAGTTCGGAGGCCAGGGCTTTGAACAGTTTTTTTCCGGCCACGGAATCGGCCTCCGTTTCAACGGCAAACAGGCGAGAAAGTACACGAATCACATTCCCGTCCACCACCGGAACCGCTTCGGCAGCGGCAAAAGAAGCCACGGCAGCGGCGGTATATTCACCAATTCCTTTCAGGGAAAGTAAATCGGCATACCGTTTCGGAAATGTACCGTTAAAGCGCAGCATGACTTCTTTGGCGGTGGCCAGCATATTGCGGGCACGGGAATAGTAACCCAGTCCCTGCCAAAGTTTTAACACTTCATCTTCTGATGCAGAAGCCAGATCCGAAACGGATGGATACCGGGAAACAAAATTGAGGTAATAGGGCAAACCCTGATTCACGCGTGTTTGCTGCAAAATCACTTCGGAAAGCCAAATTTTATAAGGGTCGTCAATATCCCTCCAGGGCAAGTCCCGCTTGATTTGCAGGTACTTTTTTATTAAAAGTTCCGAAATTTTATGATTCATGGGTACAAAAATCAATATAAAGACCGTACATTTGCACCCCGATTAAAAAAAGTATTACAAAGAGTATCAATCAAAAACGATAGAATAATGACAAAAGCTGAAATCGTAAATCAGATTTCCGAGACAACCGGAGTTGAAAAAGTGGCTGTACAAGCAGTAGTTGAAGCCATGATGAAAAATGTAAAAGATTCTCTTTCAAAAGGAGAAAATGTGTATTTGCGTGGGTTTGGCAGCTTTATCATTAAAAAGAGAGCTGAGAAAAAAGGACGTAACATCAGCAAAAACACAACGATTGTTATTCCTGCACACAATATTCCATCATTCAAACCTGCCAAAGTGTTTATGGAGCAGGTAAAGAAAAAAGTTAAATAAGGAATAGCAGTTGAACAAGGCCAAAATCATACAACTTTCAGTACTTGCCGCATCGTTGGCCGTATTGGTGATTGTATTTGCTGCGCCTAAAAATTATTCCGAGAAAAAATTGGCCGAGCGCGCCCGCATCGAAGTCAAGAAAGATGCCGACCAACAGCTGGTAGAAATCAAAAAAGAATTGAAACCGGAGGCGGGTGCGCGCGTTGCCGAACTCGAGAAACAACTTGCGGAGGCCCAAACCGATGCCGAAAAGGTAATCGTGTTAGATTCACTGGCTGCATTCTGGGATGTTCAAATGTATCCGGGAGCATCAGTGTTGTATGTTGAAGAGAAAGCTGTTCTGGTAAATACGGCACAACAATGGATTATAACCGGCGACCGTTACCTGAGCATGGCTGATTTCGGTGATGACGAAAACAGACCCTACCGCTTGGATAAGGCAGAAGAGGCTTACCAAAACGCATTGGATGCGGATGCCAAAAACCTGAATGCAAAAACAGGATTGGGAACCGTGCTGGTGCGTAAACAACAAAACCCGATGCAGGGAATTGCCCTGCTTCGCGAAGTGGTTGACGAGGATCCCAAAAATATCCGCGCACTGCTTCAACTGGCCGATTTTTCAATCATGTCTAATCAGCCCGATAAAGCATTGGCCCGTTTTGACCAGGTGCTGGAAGCCGACCCGAACTATGTGGACGTGTACTTCTTTAAAGCAGAAACCTACGCCAAAATGGGAAACAAACCGGAAGCCCAAAAATTTCTGGAAGAGTACAAAAAAAGAGCGCCAAGCCCCGAAGCGGGTGAGGAAGCCGCTAATTATCTAAAGATAAATTACGGACTTTAAACATATTTATTCATTTTAAAAAATCTTGATTATGCCCTGCGGTAAAAAAAGAAAAAGAGCGAAAATCAACACGCACAAACGCAAGAAAAGACTCAGAAAAAACAGACATAAAAGCAAAAAAAGATAATTGCTTTTTTAAGCTGAATCTTAGCCTTTATTAAGTTTTAAAATACCACACGACAGGAGTACTTCTGTCGTGTATTACCGTTTTCACGTGTATGAATAATGAGTTAATTATCAACGTAAAAGGAAACGAGGTATTTCTTGCTGTTCTTCAGGATAAAAGACTGGTTGAATTTAACCGTGAATTGGTTGACAGTGCCTATACCGTAGGCGATCTGTACCTGGCACGTGTGGCACGCGTGATGCCGAACCTCAATGCCGCATTCGTGGATGTCGGTTACGAAAAAGATGCTTTTCTGCACTATTTCGATTTGGGTCCGGGTATACGTACCCTCAATAAGTTTGTTGACGACCTGGCAACCGGGAAAGCGAAAACAGGGAACCTGATGTACCTGAAGCATGAACCGGAAATTCAAAAAGACGGAAAGATTACCGACGTTATAAAACCCGGGCAACGTATTCTGGTGAAAGTGGCCAAAGAGCCCATCTCACAGAAAGGGCCCCGGCTTTCCTGCGAAATTTCAATACCGGGCAGATACCTGGTACTGGCTCCGCTTGGAGACCGTATCTCCATCTCCTCAAAAATTAAGGAAGGCGAAGAAAAAGAACGCCTCCGGAACATCGTTACGCCCCTGCTGCCCAAAAATTTCGGCTGCATTATCCGCACCGCGGCAAAAGGCGTTAAAACCTCCGAAATTGAAAAAGACCTCCGCGAACAACTTGAACGTTGGGACAAAGGAGTGGAACTCATCAAAAAAGGCGACACGCCCGTAAAAGTGCTGGGCGAACTGCGCCGCACATCGGCCATCCTGCGCGACCTCATGAACGAAAGCTTCAGCTTCGATTCGGTAGTGGTAAACGCACCCGGCCTCTACGACGAACTGCGCGACTTTGCCGAAAAAACCATGCCCGGCAAAGAAAAAATGGTGAAACTCTACGAAGGTAAAATTGACATTTTTGACCATTTCGGAATCACCAAACAGGTAAAAGCCGCCTTCGGACGGAACGTTTCTCTCAAAAGCGGCGGATACCTTATCATTGACCATACCGAAGCCCTGCACGTGATTGACGTGAACAGCGGAAACATGCTCAAACGCGACAACGACCAGGAATCAAACGCAATCGAAGCCAACCTCGAAGCCGCCGAAGAAATTGCCCGCCAACTCCGCCTGCGCGATATGGGCGGCATCATCGTGGTTGACTTTATCGACATGCACAAGGCCGAAAACAAATCACGGCTCTTTGATTACCTGCGTGCCCAGATGAAGAACGACCGCGCCCGCCACAATATCCTGCCCCCATCCAAAATCGGACTGGTGCAGATTACCCGCGAACGGGTAAGGCCGGTAATGGACATTGAAACAAAAGAAGTTTGCCCAACCTGTAGCGGAACTGGTAAAGTAGAAGCCACACTTTTGGTAGTGGATGATATCGAGAACCAACTCCGTTATTTACTCATGGAACAAAAAGAACCGGGACTCATGATTGAGTGTCATCCTTTTATCCATGCGTACTTGTCGAAAGGCATTTTTTCGAGGGCATTCAAATGGGCCTGGCAGTACAAAAAATCCGTGCGGGTGCGCCCCAATATGGATTTCAAACTCACTGAATTCCGTTTCCGTACCAAACAGGGCAAAGAAATTATCGTGTAAACACCAAGTCTCTGAACAGCGTATACCATGAACAGAGCACCCGTGTATAAACCCCTTTTTCAAAAAATCCGTTTTCCATTGGGAAGCGGATTTTTTGCTGATATACAAATCCTTCGCGAAGACCTGAACCACCCGCTGCTACAAGGCAACAAATTCTGGAAACTGCGGCACAACGTGTTATATGCACAAGAACAGGGCATACAAAACCTACTTAGTTTTGGCGGAGCATACAGCAACCATATTCATGCCCTGGCAGCTGCCGGAGAACTGTACGGCTTAAACACCATAGGCATCATACGGGGCGAAGAGCCGGAATCTTATAGTTCAACCCTGCAATTTGCCCGTGAAAGAGGCATGCAACTGCATTTTATAAGCCGCGAAGCCTACCGGAATAAACATACCGAAAACTTCCTACAGGACTTAAAAGAACAATTCGGCAGCTTTCACCTTATTCCCGAAGGCGGCTCCAATGCCCTTGGCTTTAAAGGCTGTTTGGAATGGGGTACTCATTTGCAGGGAACAGCCGACTTATTTTGCCTGGCCGCAGGCACCGGAGCCACGGCCGCAGGCATAGCCAAAGCCAATCCAACAGCCCTTGTTTGGGCTTTCTCTGCCTTAAAAAATGGTGGATTCCTGAAAGAGGAAGCCGAAAAAATAGCCGGTTCTCCCCTACCCAACCTGCATATTATTACCGATTATCATTTGGGGGGATATGCGAAGTATAACAGTGAACTCCTCCATTTTATTCATGAAATAGAAAGCGAATACCAAATTCCGCTTGAACAGGTATATACCGGCAAAGCCTTGCACGGATTACTTGATTTATTCAAAAAAGGAAAAATAAACCCCGGTTTAAAAGTCTGTTTTATTCATACCGGCGGATTGCAGGGTAAACTAAGCCAGTGATTGGTTTCCCTTTTGCAGGAGATTGGTATGCTTGTGCAAGAGGTAAATAAGTGCAGGCGGTATAAGCGGAACGGCGAAAACCGTGAGTTTATTCAATATTCCCGGAATACATTCGGCACGATTATATAACAAAGCCCTCAGCGCTTTTTTAGCCACATATTCTGACGATTGCATTACACCCAACTTGCGGGCCAAGGAGAGGTTTACCTTGGCCGGATCGTATAAACCCGTTTGGGTGGCACCCGGAATCAAACAGCAGACTTGAACTCCGTAAATACGCATTTCGGCCCTCAGGGCGCGTGAAAAATACCGCATGAAGGTCTTGGTTGGACCGTATAAGGAAATACCTGGGAAAGGCATTACCGAAGAGATAGAGGAAACATTTAAAATATAACCCGATTTCCGTTGCTTCATTTCGGCACCAAAATAGCGGCATAACAAAACCGGCGTATGCATGTGCAAATTTAAAATGGTTTGAATACGCTCCGGACCGGCACCCGCCACTTCCGAAAATAACAGGATTCCCGCATTGTTTACGAGTACATCAATTTGTAGGATATTATCTGTACAATACCTGTAGAGTTCGGCGGCAGATTGTTGATTACTCAAATCGGCATAATAAACCTGACACGAAATAGCCGGAAACCGGTCTTCAATCTGTTGTTTACATTCGGGTAGGGCATCGGCCTGATTACTCACCAGAAGCAGGTTAAAACCACGTTCCGCAAAAACATCGGCCAGGGCACGGCCAATACCCGAAGTACCGCCGGTAATGAGCGCCAGTTGATTGCCGGATTTAAGCATGAGTTGATTTTGTTTTATGCTGAATACAACTGAAGGGTTTGTTATACATTACGGCAATACAGTAATTACAGGTATCGCAGCTTGATTTTGCCAATTCCTCAGAAAGTAATTTGTTCACAAAATCGGGATCACGGATGAGCGAACGGGCCATGGCCACGGCTTCAAAACCCTCCGCCAGCACTTCTTCAATTGCCTCTTTGGATAGCAGTCCGCCCACATAAACTATGGGTATTTTGAGTGTCTTGCGGAATATACGGGCATCTTCGAGGAAATATTTTTCACGGAAAGGAACATCTTTGATGAGCATTTTCCCGAAGAGGCGCACAAAAAAGCGCATAATGCCCGGATCCATATTATCGGCCAGCACGGGTACGGGCATAGAACCGCGCATGACATACATAGGCGCACGGCTCACGAAACCGCCGCTAAGCACCAGCGCATGCACACCCGATTCCTCAATAGCCTTGGCCACCTGTAAAGACTCATCGATATCCATGCCACCTTCAAAACCGTCGCGCATATTCATTTTTACGAGCACGGCCGTTTTATCTTTGGCCGCTTCCATCACTTCCTGCAAAACCATGCGCATAAAACGCATGCGGTTCTCCAGCGGACCACCAAATGCATCCTTGCGGCGGTTGGTATAGGGCGATAAAAACTGACTGATGAGATAGCCGTGTCCGGCATGCACTTCAACGGCATCAAAACCTGCTTCACGAGCCAGGTAAACTGCCTTCCCGAAGGATTTTGCCATATCGCTCATTTCAGATACCCGCAATGCCCTGGGGAAAGAAGGCGCATACAGGTTAAACCTTGTGGAGGCAGCCACCGGTCGAAGTCCGGTAACGCCGTATTTGGACATGTTTCCGCAATGCCCGATCTGAATGGAAGCCGCTGCCTGCTCGGCGTGTATGGCATCGGTAAGCCGGCGCAAATCGGGCAAAATTTCATCGCGCAGCCATAACTGGTGTTTAAAGGAAAGTCCGGTTCGGGTAACCGCTGCGTATGCCACGGTGCTCATGCCAATACCGCCGGCAGCCACGGAACGGTGGTAGCGGATCAATTCATCGCTCACCCCATGGCCGGCGCTCATTCCCTCAAAGGCCGCAGCCCTAATGGAACGGTTTCGTAAAGTAAGCGGCCCAATGCTGACCAGACTAAAAAGCATGCTTATAAATTTGAGGTGAAGATAGGCAATTCCGGAAAGAGAAAACTACCGGATGGTAAAGCCAACCGGCGCATAAAGCGGACCATAATCATACATGTTTATGTACAATGATACGGTATCCTCCGTCCCTTGCCAAGTAACGCTGTAAACATCCAGAAGACCTCCACCCAAAAAACCATTTGGTGTTTTAAAATGACAGCAACTTCCCCTTCTCGTATACCAAATGTCTTCACCACCCGGACCAGCCAGAGCATTCAAAAAACGCCGCTCATTCATGGGACCCTCCGACTTGTCGACCCCGCCTACCTTTACCGGATTTTTTTCAGTATAGGCATAGGTTTTATCTGTTGAAATGCGGGTTAATTTAAAAACTGAATTGTTGAGTAGTTTGGTTTGGTTCTGCATGGCTGCATTTTTTGTACTTGAACAGGAAATAAAAACGACAAACAACAACATTAAAACAAGGTATTTTTTCATGGTTATAACAATTAAAGGTTTGTAAGTTAACGGAATTGGTAAACCAATTATTATTCTACCAAATGAAAATTATAACACCAGCCCAAACAAAAAAGCCCCCGAAAAAATCGGAGGCTCTTTGTGTAAACGAAAATGTGTGTTATTAATTCTGGTTGGCTTTGAACTTTTTAAATGCCTCCAACAAACGCGGAGCCACTTCAAAAGCATCACCCACTACCCCATAATCAGCCGCTTTAAAGAAAGGTGCTTCCGGATCTTTATTGATAACCACGATCACCTTGCTCTGGTTTACACCCGCTAAGTGCTGAATGGCGCCGGAAATACCGATGGCAATATACAGGTTCGGACGAACGGTAATACCGGTTTGTCCTACGTGCTCGTGGTGCGGACGCCATCCGATATCGGCCACCGGACGTGAACAGGCCGTAGCGGCACCCAATACCTGGGCCATTTCTTCAATTACGCCCCAATGCTCAGGGCCTTTCATGCCGCGTCCGGCAGAAACCACCAATTCAGCTTCGGGAAGCGGAATTTCGCCCTCCTGTTTTTTCACTTCAAGCAGTTTCACCTTGCTGCCTTTTACGTCAGGGGCAAAAGCCTCTACTGAAGCCGTACCGCCCACCGCATGCAGTCCGGTGCTGTTTGGCGTGAACGAAATAATTTTTTTATCGGTGCCGATTTCCACAAAAGCAATGGCTTTTCCGGAGAATACGTTCTTTTTAACTTTTAAAGCCGATCCCGAAACCTCGGCATAGGCCGTAACGCCCGAAACGAGTCCGGCAGAAAGACGGGCCGATAAACGCGGAGCCAGGGAACGGCCCGAGTTATCAAAAGGAAAAACCAATACCGAAGAACCTTCTTTCTCGGCAGCGGCACTCATGGCATCGGCAAATGCGTTTGATTCAAAGGTATTGAAAACCCCACCCGAGGCATGTAATACCTTACTCGCACCATACTCACCCAATGAAGCGGCCGCAGCGGCATCCGCCTCACCAAATAAAACGGCGGTTACGCTTGTACCCAATTTATCGGCCAGGTTTTTACCGTAAGAAACGCCTTCAAAACCGGCTTTTTTAATCGCTCCGCCGGCGGCTTCAACATATACTAAAACTGACATATTATTCTAATTTTTTAGTTTCTGATTCATTAAATAACCTTGGCCTCGTTGTGTAACAACTGAACCAGCTCGTCCATATTTTCGGGAGCAATCATTTTTACACCGGCTTTGGCAGGCGGCATATCAAAACCCACCACTTTTACCAGCGGATTAACGGCCTGTGGCTCAACCACGGCAATGGGTTTGGTACGGGCAGCCATAATTCCGCGCATGTTGGGAATACGTTGGTCGGCCATGCCTTTTGCAGCCGAAATAACCAAAGGCAATTCAGCCTCGAGGATGTAAGTGGCACCGCCGGCTTCACTTTCCATGCGGGCCGTGGTTCCGTTGATGTCTAATTTATTGACGGGTGATACAAATTCGGCACCCACCAGTTCGGCAATCATACCGCCAACCTCGGCATTGTTATGGTCGATGGTTTCTTTACCGGTAAGGATTAAATCAAAATTTTTGGTTTTGGCATAGGCAGCAATCTGCGCAGCCACATAGTACGAATCAACCGGCTCTGCATTGATGCGTACGGCCTCATCGGCACCGATGGCCAATGCTTTGCGTATAATGGCATCATCTTCGGCCAAACCAACGGTGATAATGGTTACCGTTCCGCCCAGCGCTTCTTTCAGCTCCAGACCGCGAACCAGTGCGTACCATTCATCCGAAGGATTTACGATATACTGTACACCCGCAGTATTGAACTTAGTGTTGTTATCGGTAAAGGAGATCTTTGTTGTGGTATCAGGCACCTTGCTGATACATACCAAAATATTCATATAGTTTACTTTTTATAGTGAATGAATAGGGCAAATTTAGAAAAAAAGTTATGCATGACGAGCATTTTTTAGCTTTATCAATTACACTCTGTTAATCAGAAAGATAACAAAGAGGCCGCCGGCTTGTTTAGAATGAGTAGGCGAATACCGCCAAGCTTATTACATTTGTACCATCAAATTAATGAAACGTTATGCGTCAAATTCAATTTAGAGAAGCCCTTCGCGAAGCCATGTCGGAAGAAATGCGCCGCGACAAAGATATTTTCCTCATGGGCGAAGAGGTGGCCGAATACGACGGCGCCTACAAAGTATCCAAAGGCATGTTGGACGAGTTCGGACCCAAACGCATCATCGATACGCCCATTTCGGAACTGGGTTTCGGAGGCATAGGCGTAGGTGCGGCCATGAACGGCATACGCCCCATCATTGAATTCATGACCTTCAACTTTTCATTGGTGGCCATTGACCAGATCATCAACAACGCCGCCAAAATTTACCAGATGAGCGGCGGACAGTTCAATATTCCCATCGTTTTTCGCGGGCCAACCGGTTCGGCCGGTCAGCTGGGCGCCACGCACAGCCAGAATTTTGAAAGCTGGTATGCCAACTGCCCCGGCTTAAAAGTGGTGGTTCCGAGCAACCCCTACGATGCCAAAGGACTGCTGAAAACAGCCATCCGCGACAATGACCCCGTTATTTTTATGGAATCGGAGCAGATGTACGGAGACAAAGGCGAAGTACCCGAGGAAGAATACCTGATTCCAATCGGCAAGGCCGACATTAAACGCATGGGCACCGACGTTACCCTGGTTTCGTTTGGTAAAATGATGAAAATTGTGCTTGGTGCTGCCGAGGAACTGGCCAAAGAAGGCATTGACTGCGAAGTGGTGGATTTACGTTCCGTGCGCCCCATTGATTACGATACCGTGGTAAACTCGGTAAAGAAAACCAACCGCATGGTATTTATCGACGAGGCATGGCCTCTGGCCAATATTGCCACCGAACTAACCTATATGGTTCAAAAGCGCGCCTTCGATTACCTGGATGCGCCCATTATACGCGTAACGGGCAGGGATGTGCCGTTTCCGTTTGCTGCTTCGCTGATTGAAGCCTACCTGCCCAACGTAAAACGGATTATGGAAGCCGTGAAAACGGTTACCTACAAAAACGCATAAAAACGAGTTTAAAATAGTAAAGCGCTTCTGATTTTTCGGAAGCGCTTTTTTTGATTTTAATTAAGCTTAAAAAAAATAAAATATAACAAATTGCATTTTTTAGCAATATTAACCTGAACTATATTTGAAATTACAGAAGCAAGCGAAGCAAATAAACTTCCCAATCCAAAATTTTAGTACTTTTACCTAAAGTACTAAACCATGAAAAGCCGCTTATTCCTTTTTGTGCCTCTGTTTCTGCTGCTTTTGGGGGCATGCCGGAAAGAATATCCCCTGTACAGCGGACCGGGTAAGAAGCCCGTTTACATCAGCGATGCCGAACTCAACGATGTTAAAAATTTACCTCCGCAGCCCATAGAAAATACCGGCGTTATTTTTTTGAAAGATCCCCTGCTGTTTATGGTTGAGCAGTTTAAAGGCATTCATGTAATTGAACTCAGCGATACCACCAATCCGGTAAACCTTACCTTTTTTAATATTCCGGCGGTTACGGATTTCTCCATTTCGGGGAATACGTTATACGCCGATAACGGTCCGAACCTGATTTCCATCGATATCACAAACATTTACCAGATTCAGGTATTGGGTATCAGTCCCGGGGTTTTTCAGCCAGTATTGTACCCCACGCTCTACAACGGTTTTTTTGAATGTGCCGATCCGGCCAAAGGAAACATCGTAGGCTGGGAAGACACCGAACTCGAAAATGCCGCATGCAATACCACAAACTAATACAAAACAGTATGAAAAAATACATCCATAACACCGTATCCATTGCCCTACTTACCTTTTTGGGCTTTTATATACTTACGGGCTGCAAGAAAGACGGGGAAATGAATACCCAGCAAAACGGGCTGCCCGGCTCCATAACCCGCTTTGCCGTGCTAAACAACTATCTGTATGCGCTGGACCAGAACCGGGTGCTCACTTACGATGTAAGCAACAGCAGCAATATGATTAAAGTAAGCGAGCTGAAAACCGATTTCGGACTCGAAACCATTACCATTTACGAAGGCACCATCTACATCGGTTCCCGCACGGCCCTCTACATTCTGGGGCTCAACAACCCGGCCGCTCCCGAACTGCTCAGCAAAAGCGAGCGTGACCCTATGTTCAGCGGAGGCTGCGACCCGGTGGTTGTGAAGGGTGATTATGCGTATTCAACCATAAAAATCATCGAAAACATATGCGGTACCGTGAACCAGTTCAGCCGTCTGCTGGTGTATAACGTAAACAACCCCGAAAACCCAAGCCTCATAGGCGAATACGAAATGAATATTCCGAACGGATTGGGCTACAAAGAAAACACGTTATTTGTTTGCGACGAAGGTGCCGACCAGGTTATCCTTTTTGACATCAGTTACGCATACGACCTAAGCCAAATAGGGGCAATAAACCTTACCGATCCGGTGGATGTGATTGTAAACGCCGACCGAATGGTGGTATCAACCAAAACGGGGTTTTCATTCTATAACATTGCGGATATCAACAATATCCAAGATCTGGGAACCATCAGCTTTTAAGCCATGCGGATAGTAAAAAACGTCCTGCCCCTGCTCTTCCTGCTTCTTTCCGGAATGCCTTTGTTTGCCCAGGACGGTGAAACAAAAAAACCGGCCCGGAATTTCCCGAAGGCTTCGCTGAAAATAAATCCTACGGCCCTCGTTAATTTTTTCAGGCCCTCTTTGGCGCTTAGCACGGATATCTGGATAAGCCAACACATGAGCATTGATGTGGGTGCCGGCTGGTTCTTCGGCTCTGCGCTGCGCGAATACAAGGGTGAAAGCATGAACGGATACCGGCAGAGGCTGGGTTTTAAATATATTTTTCTTCCGCGCAGGCGGGTAAATCCATACATCGGCGCAGAGGGAAAATGCAACCTGATTTACGAAAAAAGCATAGAGCAGCTTTCACGTTTCGGAGGCCAATACGAAGAAGTAAAGCTGATGAACCGGAACACCCAAAACTACGGTGCCGACCTGCGCGCCGGTGCCCATTTTTTCCTGGGCGAAAAACGACGTTTCATGATTGATTTGTACGGCGGATTTGGATACCGGTACACCAAAGTAAGCATGAAGCTCCCCGCTGACGCCGAACTGATAAGCAACGAACTCATTTTTGCCCTCGAACGCCCCGTAGGAATCTACCATTTACCCGATCTCATTTTCGGCTTCCAGCTTGGATATGTTTTTTATTAGAAAATTCTCCAACGACAAAATAATAATCTAAAAAGGTGCATTTATGAGGTCAAAAATAACTGAACCTCAAAAGCTAAAATATAACCCAAACCTTTTGTGAACTTATGTGCCCTTATGTGGTCAAAAAAAGACTTAACCGCAAAAGACGCAAAGAGATAACCCGAACCTTTGTGAACTTATGTGTCCTTATGTGGTCAAAAAAAAGGAGAGCACTGTGTGCTCCCCTTTCCAAATTGATCTTTGATTTTTATTTCAAGTCAAACGACTCTAAAAACTTGGTTGTGTAATTCCCCTTACGGAAATCCTCGTTTTTCATCAATTGCTGATGAAACGGAATGGTTGTTTTGATTCCTTCGATTACAAACTCATCCAAGGCACGGCTCATTTTATCAATGGCTTCCTCTCGGGTTTGGGCCACGGTAATGAGCTTGGCAATCATACTGTCGTAATACGGCGGAATAACATAACCTGCGTACACCGCTGTATCCACCCGTATTCCATGTCCGCCCGGCGAATGGAAATTAATGATTTTACCCGGTGAAGGACGGAAATCATTATACGGATCCTCGGCATTGATACGGCACTCGATGGCGCACATCTGCGGATAGTAATTTTTACCGCTGATTTTATCTCCGGCAGCCAGTTTAATCTGCTCTTTGATGAGGTCAAAATTAGTTACTTCTTCCGTGATGGGATGCTCAACCTGGATACGGGTGTTCATCTCCATGAAGTAGAAGTTGCGGTGTTTATCAACCAAAAATTCAATGGTTCCCACGCCTTCGTATTTGATAGACTCAGCCGCCTTTACGGCAGCATTTCCCATAGCTTCGCGAAGCTCGGGAGTCATAAACGGAGAAGGCGTTTCCTCAACCAGTTTTTGGTGGCGGCGTTGGATGGAACAGTCGCGCTCACTGAGGTGACAGGCTTTCCCGAATCGGTCGCCCGCTACCTGAATTTCAATGTGGCGGGGTTCTTCGATAAATTTTTCCATGTACATGCCGTCGTTTCCAAAGGCTGCACCGGCTTCTGCGCGGGCACTGTCCCAGTTTTTTTCGAGCTGGCTTTCTTCCCAGATTACACGCATACCCTTACCTCCGCCACCGGCCGTAGCCTTAATGATAACGGGATAACCAATTTTCTTGGCTTCTTTTTTGGCCTCCTTGAGGTCTTCAAGCAAACCGTCGGAACCCGGAATGGTTGGCACACCGGCGGCCTTCATCGATGCTTTGGCCGAAGCTTTATCGCCCATGGCATCAATCATTTCGGCAGAAGCACCGATAAATTTGATATTATGCTGTTCGCAGATCTTAGAGAATTTGGCATTTTCCGAGAGGAAGCCGTAACCTGGATGAATGGCATCGGCGGCCGTAATTTCGGCTGCAGAAATAATGTTCACCATATTCAGGTATGAACTCTTTCCGGCCGGCGGACCGATACATACCGCTTCATCGGCAAAACGGACATGCAGACTGTCTTTATCGGCAGTTGAATAAACGGCTACCGTTTTTATGCCCATTTCCTTACAGGTCCTGATTACGCGCAGGGCAATTTCTCCGCGGTTAGCTATAAGTATTTTTTTGAACATGCTATTGCGTATTTGTTTCACATAGAGACATTTGCCTCCTGAGCAATTCCGGCAGGCGGATTATTTTGGCTCAACCAGAAAGAGTGGCGTATCATACTCCACGGGACTTGAATCATCCACCAGAACTTTTACGATACGGCCGGAAATTTCCGACTCAATTTCGTTGAAAAGCTTCATGGCTTCAATTACGCAGAGTACCGTTCCGGGTTTAATTTCGTCTCCGATGTTTGCGAAAACATCCTTATCAGGCGAAGGCCTGCGGTAGAACGTTCCGATCATTGGTGATTTTATTTCAATGTACTTTGACGTATCTTCGGTTTTGGCTGCTGCGGGCTGCGGAGCCGCTGGCGCATTGGCTGCGGGAGCTGCTGCTACCGGCGCCTGTACCACCATTGGGGCGGCCTGAACGGGCGCCTGCACTACCTGAACGTTACTACCGGTTTTAATAACCAGTTTTACTCCTTTAACCTCAAGTTCTACCTCACTCACACCGGATTTGGCCACAAACTTTATGAGGTCCTGAATTTCTTTCAGATCCATAAGCATTTTAATTTTTAACGAACGACAAAAATGAGAAAAAATCGGCAGGCACAAACCAATGCCCCCATATCAAAACATAAACAACTGATTACAAATAAAATAGATTATCAACCAAAAATAAGCTCAGCCGCTAAATACCTGGATAAAATCATAAACATATCATATTCAATTCTTTTCAAAATAAAAATGGGTAAACCAGCAGTTTAGGTTATTTTCACGAAGTTGCTGATTCCATTCTAATTTGTAAATATTACCTTTGCGCTAAACGCCCCAAGGGGTTTATTTTGCGTGCCGGTATTTTATGAAAAAAATTAAGCTGGATATCGTTGGCCTTTCATACAGTCAGACACAGTCGGGTGCGTATGCGCTTGTATTGGGCGAAAGCGGTGGAAAAAGAAGACTTCCGATCATCATTGGCGGATTTGAGGCCCAGGCCATTGCCATTGAACTCGAAAAAATGGCCCCATCCAGGCCACTCACCCATGATTTATTCAAAACCTTCTCCGATAAATTCGGTATTACGGTAAAAGAAGTAATCATTCACAACCTGAGCGAAGGCATCTTTTACTCGAAACTTATCTGCAACGACGGACTCAAAGATGAGGAAATTGACAGCCGCACATCCGACGCCATTGCCCTGGCCGTGCGATTCAAATGCCCCATTTACACCTATGAATTCATCCTATCTTCGGCCGGAATCGTGATTGATGAAGACAAAGAGGCCGATGAAGCCCTGAGGGTGCATACCGATGAGGAAGATGATTTTGAAGACATTGAAAAAGAAATCAGCGGCGACCCTTTTGCCGGTCTGAGCATAGAAGAACTGAAAGAACTGCTTAAGAAAGCCATCGGCGACGAAGCTTACGAAAGAGCTTCCCAAATTCAGGCCGAAATAAATAAACGCATACAATCCTAAGCTTTTACCCGTGAATACATTACGCATCCTCCTGTTTGGCTTTCTCCTCTTTATGGCAATGCCGGGCATGGCCCAGGACAGCTTAGTAACCGATTCAGCAAACACCTTAATCAGCGACAGCCTGCAATCAGCTGGGGCAGATACAGCAATGGCTGCCGCACCGGAGCCCAAGTTTAAATTTACGCAGGTAGAATCGGCGGGCGGGTTCAACCTAAACTCCATCCTACGCGGATTGCTCGGTATCGTATCGCTTTTGGCCATTTCATGGCTATTCAGTGCCAACCGCAAAGCCATCAACTACAAACTGGTGGGTAAGGGCATTGCCCTGCAGTTGGTAATTGCCCTGCTGGTTTTGAAAGTAGAACAAGTGCGTACCGTTATCTCTTTTATCAGTAAAATATTTGTGAAGGTTTTATCCTTTACCGATGCAGGAACCAAATTTTTATTCCGCTCGTTCATTACCGGCGAAATTGAAATCCCCATCATTTCATTTGCCATCACCATTCTGCCCGTAGTCGTTTTCTTCTCAGCCCTCACCAGCCTATTGTTTTACCTGGGCATACTCCAAAAAGTAGTTTATGCTTTTGCCTGGGTAATGAAAAAAACGCTCAAACTCAGCGGAGCCGAAAGTTTGGCTGCAGCAGGAAACATTTTCCTCGGGCAAACCGAAGCGCCTCTGCTCATTAAGCCCTACATCAAAAACATGACCCGCTCGGAGCTGATGAGCCTGATGGCCGGCGGAATGGCAACCATCGCGGGAAGCGTATTTGCACTCTATGTGAAATTTTTGGGCGGAGATGATCCCGAACAGCAGCTCTACTTTGCCACACACTTACTTACCGCTTCAGTAATGGCTGCACCGGCAGCCATTGTGGCTGCTAAAATTTTGGTTCCCGAAACCGAAGAGTTCTCCGAAAAAATGGAACTCAGCAAAGAAAAAATAGGTTCCAACGTGCTCGATGCCGTAAGCAACGGAACCACCGACGGACTCCGCCTGGCCGTGAACGTGGGTGCCATGCTCCTGGTTTTCATTGCCCTGGTTACCATGCTGAATTTTATCCTCACCTATTTTGGCGGATTAATAGGTCTCAACGACCTGATTGCCCAAGTTTCAGACGGAAGGTACACGGCCTTCAGCCTGGAATTTTTGCTCGGCTACCTGTTTGCACCCCTGAGCTGGTTGATGGGTGTGCCATCGGAAGATATATTCATGGTTGGGCAGCTCCTGGGGCAGAAAACGGCCCTGAATGAACTGTTTGCTTATTCGCAACTGGGCGAGTTCCTTAAAATGCCCGAAGGCGGATTCAGCAATCCCAAAAGCGTAATCATGGTTACCTATATGCTCTGCGGATTTGCCAACTTCTCCTCCATCGGTATACAGATTGGCGGAATAGGCGCACTGGCGCCCGAAAAACGCGCCGTACTTTCATCACTCGGTTTCCGTGCCTTATTGGGCGGCACCCTGGCCAGTTTGTACAATGCCGTAATTGTGGGCATGATGTACTAAAGCCACACACAAAGGCTTCCCATTTTATTACCATAGCTTTAACATTTAGCTGCGTATTGATTTTTACCTTTGCGGGAGTTAAAACCAAAATGTGGCCGGAACCAAATTAAATCTGGATATTGATTTTGAGGGCCTGGTAATCGTATTTACCTGCGCCGAAGCCGATTTTCGGACGGCCTGGGCCGTGAATAAGGTACTGAAAACTGCCTTGGCCCAAAAAGAAGAAATAGCCCTGAGCGGCCGTATCGCGGGCAAAGAAATCCTGTATTCACGCTTTGAATATGTTGATGAGGTAGGGCAAAAAACCTGGCGGATGCTCAGCAACCGGAGTGAATTTGGCTTTCTGGTGCCCGAGTACAAAAAGTTCGATTACCTGCTCCTGGGTCTGGGCGAGTTTTATGAGGGACAGGCCGAATATGTGCTGGAAATGTTACGTTCGGTGCGCTTCATCACCTCCGCTTTTTCGGTGCCTTACCAAACCATTAAGGCCAAAGAATTGTTATTAATGTAATATAGAACGAATGGATAATTTCACTAAAACCAAAATTGTAGCCACCATCGGGCCGGCCTCTTCATCCTACGAAGTGCTGAAACAGATGAGCGAAGAAGGCATGAACGTGGCACGGATTAATTTTTCGCACGGTTCCCATGCCGACCATAAACTGGTGATTGACAGCATACGCCGCCTGAACAAAGAAACCGGTTCACGTATTGGCTTACTGGCCGACTTACAAGGTCCTAAAATCCGCACCGGTGTGGTTGAAAATGAGCCCATGCTGCTTAAAGACGGTGAAATGCTTACCCTGAGCACCGAGGAACAAATCTGCAAAGAAGGAACCTTATACATCAAATATGATCGCTTTGCCAAAGACGTTAAACCCGGCGAACAGGTTTTGATTGACGACGGAAAAATCGTACTCCGTATTGTTGAAACCAACGGTGCCGATACCGTAAAGGCAGAAGTAGTAAGCGGCGGAAACCTATTTTCGAAAAAAGGCGTAAACCTGCCAAATACGAAAGTTTCCATCCCCTCGCTTACTCCCAAAGATTTAAACGACCTGGAATTTTTACTGCAGGAAGAAGTGGAATGGATCGGACTTTCGTTTGTGCGCTCCGCAGCCGATATTATTGAGCTGAAACACCGGATTCGTAAAAGCGGAAAACGTTGCCGCATCATAGCCAAAATTGAAAAACCTGAGGCCTTGGAAGATATCGACGATATCATTACCGAAAGCGATGCCATTATGGTGGCCCGGGGCGATTTGGGCGTGGAAATGCCCATGGAGCAGCTTCCCATCATCCAGAAGATGATTGTAAAAAAATGCCTTAAAATAGGCCGCCCTACCATCATTGCCACACAGATGATGGAAAGCATGATAACCAATTTTTCACCCACAAGAGCCGAGGTAAACGATGCCGCAAACTCTATTCTGGACGGAGCCGATGCCGTAATGCTGAGCGGGGAAACCTCTACCGGTAAACACCCGGCGAGGGTAATCAATGCCGTGAAACGTATTATCCAGCATGTTGAATCACAACCTGCCTACGAATTCCCGATTACGTTCCAACAAAAAGACCAACCCAATAAAGACCGCTACATTTCAAACCAGATTTGCCTTACGGCATGCCGTATTGCTAATGAGTTGGAAGCCGTGGCCCTGGTTGCCAATACCCACTCGGGTTATTCGGCCATCAAACTGTCGAGCTTCAGGCCTAAAGCCAATATTTATGCTTTTACGGGTAATGAATTTATCTTAAATGCCTTAAGTCTGGTTTGGGGTGTACGTTGTGTGTATTATGATAAATTCGTAAGCACCGACCATACCATTGCGGACATCCGTTATACACTCAAAAAATCGGGTTTTGCACAAGAAGGCGCCTTTATTGTGAATATCGCCAGTATCCCAATGGAAGAAAAAGGAATGTCTAACATGTTAAAAGTTAGTGTAGTATAAGCAAATCGCCAAAAACTTATTAACGAATTGGAAATCCTGTTAATAACCTTTTGCGGCAGCGGCCGGGATGGAATATTTTTGCATAAACTTTTGAAACGATGATACAGAACGATAAACCACGCGTAATTGTAAAGAATAAAAACCTACAGTTTGTATTTGATTACTGCATTGAGAGTAAAACTCCGTTTTCGGTAAATCCGCGCCTGAGTGGTGATGAATGGGAAGTGGAATTCAAAATTTCAGATATCATGGGGGCCGTTGCCCTGGGTATGTTCCTGCGTGAAAACCGCATGGAGCCGGTGGGTGTTCAAATCGTAAAACCACAGGCAGCCGTGGCCCAGAGCGTAAAAGCCAAACCGGCCAAAGCCAAAAAAACCGATAACGCTGAAATCAGCGAGCCCGTATTTGCCTCAGCACCTTCAGCAAATCAGGAACCTGCACCTGTTTTTGAACAACCTCAGGCTGAGCCGGTGGCCGAAATTGTAAAAGAAGAAGAACTGGAAGAAGCGGCAGCCGTTGAAAACGGCGGATTTTCGCCAGAAATGCTTTTCGACGAAAACTAAGCTACACGTTTACATCATATTAAACACGCTTCCGCCTGTAAGTTAACAGCGTGAAAGCGTGTTTATTTTTTTCATCCGGCGCAAAAGCTTCCGAATCAGAAAGTTCCCAATCTTCACCCGGCTCAGGGAAATACGTATCACCCTCAAAATGTTCGTGTACCCGTGTAATGAACAGTTCATGCGCCAAAGGCATAAAATAACGGTAAATCTCTCCGCCACCGATGATAGAAACCCGTTCCTCCTTTGCGCAAATGCCAATGGCCTCTTCGGGCGAATGTACCCGTTCAACCCCCTCCACGCTGAAATTTTTATCGCGGGTAATCACAATATTCCGCCTTCCCGGCAAGGCACGGCCTATTGATTCAAACGTTTTTCGGCCCATGATAATCGGAAAACCCAGGGTCAGTTCTTTAAATCGTTTCAAATCGGCCGGAAGATGCCAAATCAACTTGTTGTCGTTTCCGATTACGCCGTTTTCGGCAGCGGCTACCACCATACGGATGACCGGACCATTTGTATTTGTAGGTTGATGCATAACTTTTAAACTTAAATGAACCCCGAATGCGGGATTGAAGTACAAAAGAAGTATTTTCGTAGCGTTATGTCCACCCTGACTCAAAAATTAAATAACATTGATAAAAAAGCAGCCTTATCGGCGGGCCTTTTTTTAGTGAAGACCGCCGCTGTATATGCAGTTTGGAAAGCCTTTACATACGCCATGGAACATATACCGGCGCTCATTCCCAAGTGGAACGCCTTCCGTGACGATGTGGGTGCCCTGCTGGCCAAAATCACCGGTTTTTTTGTGGTTGACGTTTTTGGATATCCCGGACAGGCCATAGGCCGTGTGCTACATGTAGACGGAACCCCCGGCATCTTTATCGGCAATTCCTGTATCGGTATTTCGGCTATGGCCATATTTGCGGGCCTCATTTTAGTTTACCCCGGAAGCTGGAAACACAAAGCCTGGTATATTCCGCTGGGCACGATTTTGGTGCAGGCGTCAAACGTGTTCCGCCTGGCCGGTTTGGCCATCATGCAAAAGTATAGCAGTGAAGCATTTGTGCAGTTTAACCACGGCTATACGTATGTTATTATCACCTATAGTTTTATCTTCTTTTTGGTGGTTTTTTGGTTCAATAAACTTTCGCATAAAAAGTAAACACACCAATTTCTGCCTTCAAAAAAGTTAATGAAGGGTTAAAGATTGTAAAGGCACTGTTATAACGGTGCGCTTTTTGCGGTTGTGAATTTACCTTTGGCTTTAATGCGCATGAAAAACAGATTTTTACCGGTTTCCATAATCCTGATGAGTGCGGCCCTTGCGGGTATTTTTGCATTACAGGTGTATTGGTTCAAACAGGCTTATGAACTTAAAAGCCGGGAGTTTGATGCACGGGTGAACATGGCCCTCATCAAAACCGCCGAACGGATTGAAGCCATGGAAACCAAATCCATTATTCGAAATAAAATGGATCCGGGTGTGGATTATTACCCCAATTATCCCGACTCAACTACCGCAACATCCATCCCCTCCGGTGCACTGATTGACCAAACCGGTTTCTCTATTCGCGAACCCGAGGCCGAAGCTGAAGCATCGCAACAAAAAATAATCCTGCCCGACGGAACCGAACTCACCATCAATACCAATACCATAGGCGGCCCCATGTCCGACAGTTTGCGGAATGCCGTTCAAAACGAAGCCCGGCAGCTGTTCACCGACATCCTCATGGAACTGGAAGCGTTCAAAAACCAGGGTCTTCAAACCGTAAATACCCGTTCAGTTGATTCGGTGCTCAATGCCACCCTGCGCGATTTTGGCATACGCTCCCATTATTCAGGGGCAGTATATCTTCCGCAGTCCGACTCGGCCATGCTCCTAAACGGTACCAAGTCCTTCACCCAACTGCACGAATCACAGTATTATGTAAGGCTGTTTCCACAGTTCATGTTTGCCTCTCCGCAGTTTCTGGTGATTGATTTTTCTGATAAAGTAGCCTCTATTGTGGCCGAACTGCAAACCATCATCATTCTGTTCCTGCTCTTTTCTGCCATCATCATCGGTGTATATGCCTATACCTTGCGGAATTTTCTGCGGCAGCGAAAATTATCCGAATTAAAAACGGATTTCATCAATAACATGACCCATGAATTTAAAACACCAATTGCATCTATCTCATTAGCAGCCGATTCACTCAAGAACCCAAAAATATTGGAAAATCCGGAACTGATTTTGCAGTATGGAGAAATCATCAAAGAGGAAAACAGACGAATGAACCGCCACATTGAATCGGTATTACAGTCGGCCATACTGGAAAAAGATGCCTTGGAACTTCGCAAGGAGACGGCGCATGTTCATTCCCTGCTTGAGATTGCCACCGACCGTGCACGTTTTCAGCACCGGCACATGGAAATACGCATTGCTGAAGAATACCTGGCCGAACAGGATACCGTATACGGCGATGAAGTTCATTTGGTGAACCTGTTCATGAACCTGCTCGACAATGCGGTGAAGTACTGCGAACAAATTCCGGAAATTACCATCCGCACACGCAATGAAAACGGCTTTATCATCGTTTCTTTTGCCGACAACGGAATAGGCATGAAAAAAGACGACCTGAAAGAAATTTTTCAGAAATTTTACCGGGTTCCCACCGGAAACTTACACAACGTAAAAGGTTTCGGACTGGGTTTAAGTTACGTAAAATCAATAACCGAACTGCACGGAGGTACCGTGGAAGTGGACAGCATATTGGGCAAGGGCAGCACCTTTACCATTCGAATTCCCTTAAAAAACAAAATGGAGGAAACTGTATGAGCGAAGCACTAAAAAGTAAAATCCTGCTGGTGGAAGACGATCCATCCTTTGGCGGACTTATGCGTGATTTTTTGCGCATGAATGATTTAGATGTTGAATTGTGCACAGACGGCGAAATGGGCCGTGAAACGTTTTACCGCGAACGTTTTGACCTGTGTATTTTGGATGTGATGATGCCCAAAATGGACGGTTTTACGCTGGCCACCGAAATCAAAAAAATGAACAAGGATATTCCGGTCATATTCCTAACCGCAAAAACCCTGCGCGAAGATGTGATGAAAGGTTATCAGATAGGTGCCGATGATTACATCACCAAGCCCTTCGATTCTGAAATTCTGCTCATGAAGGTGAATGCCATCCTGAAAAGAAATGCTTCGCAGAATGCCCGCGAAAAACAAAGCGTTTTCCGGATCGGCGATTTTGAATATAAGCACAGCACCCGTGAACTGGTTCATCCAACAGCCGGAACGGCCAAACTGTCGCCTAAAGAAGGTGACCTGCTCCGCATGCTGCTGGTGGCTCAGGACTCGGTAATGTCACGCTCCCTGGCCTTAAAAACCATCTGGAAAGACGATAACTACTTTACCGGCCGCAGCATGGATGTTTATATGACCAAACTGCGCAAATACCTCGCTCCCGATTCCCGGATTGAAATCCGGAACATCCACAGCGAAGGGTTTATGCTTACCGTAAATAAATAAACCGATTATTGTTCCTCCGGCGCAGATTCTGCCTTGCGAATGATTTCCCAGGTATGGTCGGCCAATAATTTTACCTCGGCACGGAAGGCGCTGAAAGGCATTTTTTTACCCCATTCTTCTGGCGAAATCATAGACAGCACGGGTTTCTGGCCGCTCCTTTCGTACAAAAAATAGGTATGTCCCACATTAGGCCTGAAATTCACGTCGGCTTCATATACGGCATATGATAATTCCATACGTTCGCGCAGCTCGGCGGCCTGTTTGGCCAAGAGTTCCATTTGCCGGTAAATCTGCTTGAGCTGCATTTCAGTCTGCTCTACCATGGCATTCATTGCTTCTCCTTTAATACGGCCTTTGTCGAGCGGTTTAATTACAAAACCGCCCACCGTATGGGCATAGGGCAAATTATGCGGATTTTCGGCCGTTTTGTCTTTGTCTATCGGATTCTGCATCGCCATGCCGGATTGAAATTTGAGTACAAAAATTGTAAAAGCCGGCCTTCATTCAAAAGGTAAACTTTGATTTTACACATTGCTTCACACAATTTGCCGCAAGCTGTTTACCTTTGCGGCATGCAAAAGTTAAGAGTAAACGGCCGGAGCCTGTTTTTGTTCGGTTTTATGCTGATGCTTCTGGCAAGCGGATGCACCAATTCCGGTTATACGCCCATGAACGAGTACAGCGGGTATGCGCAGGGAACCAGTTTCCACATCATCTGCGACAGTGTAGGTCCGGACTTGGATACCGAAATAGAAACCATTTTTAAATCCATTGACCAATCCATGTCGCTTTGGGACAGCACTTCCGTCATCAGCCGATTTAACCGCTCGGCAGGCGGCATGCAGGTGGATGCGCATTTTGCGGAAGTATTCAAGCTTTCCAAACGTATTCATGCCGAAACCGAGGGCGCTTTTAATCCGGCCATTTATCCCATCGTACAAATTTGGGGCTTCGGACCCACGCGCTTTGCCGATGACAGCATTTCAAAGAAATCCGTGCTGGCCGATTCCATGCTGCGTTTTACCCGATTTGAGGATTTTACGCTCAGCGCCACTTCGAAAGACTCAACCGGAAAAGCCGGATATTTCCTGAGCAAAAAATATCCGCAAAATGCACTCGATTTTAACGGTATAGCCCAAGGATACACGGTGGATGTGATTTGTGAATTTTTAGATTCAAAAGGCATACAGAACTACATGGTAGAAGTGGGCGGCGAAGTGCGGGCCAAAGGCAAAAACCGCCGTGGAGAGAACTGGCAGATCGGGATCGATAAACCGACCACCGAGGGGGAAACCCGCATCATTCAGGCCATTGTTTCCTTAGAAAACAAATCCTTGGCCACTTCGGGGAATTACCGAAAATTTTACGAAAAAGAAGGTAAACGCCTGAGCCATACCATCAATCCGGCTACCGGGAAACCGGCCGAAAACATGCTGCTCAGCACCTCAGTTTTTGCTCCAACTGCCGCCGAAGCCGATGCTTATGCCACCGCTTTTATGGTGATGGGCGCCGGAAAAGCCACCGAATTTTTGAAAAAAAATAAATCCATTACAGCCTATTTAATCTCTGCCGGCTTCGGAAACGATTTCCAAACCTGGATGTCGCCCGAGTTGGAGAAACTCATTGACGAAAAAAAATAAACACATATGGCCGCAACCGAAACGCTCCAGATACCCTTGGGATTTCCTGCTCCCGAATTTTCACTTCCGGATACGATTTCAGGGAATACCTATTCTTTCTCCGATTTAAAAGGCGAAAAAGGCAGTTTGGTTATGTTCATCTGCAACCACTGCCCGTATGTGATTCATGTAAAAGATGAACTGATAAAGCTGGCCGCAGATTATCAGTCCAAAGGCATTGGTTTTATTGCCATCAGCAGTAACGACGTAGAAAAATACCCCGACGATTCTCCCGAAAAAATGAAGCTGTTTGCCGCTGAAAATGGATTCAGTTTCCCCTATCTGTATGATGAAAGCCAAGACGTGGCCAAAGCCTATTTTGCCGCATGCACACCCGATTTCAGCATTTTCGACGCCGAAGGGAAATGCGTATACCGCGGACAGTTGGACGATTCACGCCCTAAAAACGACAAACCCATAACCGGAAAAGACATCCGCGAAGCACTGGACGCGCTCTTACATGGACAGCCTGTGAGCGAAAGGCAAATTCCAAGCATAGGCTGTAATATCAAATGGAAAAATCCGGCTTGATATTAAAAACACTCATTTTCAGTCAGATAATCTGTATTAACAACCATTTGGGGGAATTTGTGTTAATTTGCTGCCAGAAACACAGATTGATGCGCTGCCCCCTGACAATTCAAAACGTTTCTGCCTTCTAAAGAATGAATATACCATTTGAGCATCGCCAATCGGCCCATTGTGAAAACGGAGTAACGGCCGGTTTATTCAGCTACAACGGCATAAAAATGACCGAACCCCTGGTGTTTGGAATCGGCTCAGGCCTTTTCTTTGCGCACATGCCCTTCATGAAACTCTCAGGAATTCCGGTTACGGGGTTCCGGCCCATGCCCGGTGTAATTTTTACCCGTGCGGCAAAAAAGCTGGGCATCAAAATGAAAATTAAAACCTACAAAGACGAAAATAAAGCCATGCAAGAACTGGATGCCAATCTGGCTCAGGGAATTCCCACAGGCTGCGTGGTGGGCGTGTTCCACCTTACCTATTTTCCGGCTCCCTACCGTTTTCATTTCAATGCACACAACCTGGTGGTTTTCGGCAAAGAAAACGAGCGCTACCTCATCAGCGATCCAGTGATGGAAACCGTAAACACACTCAGTCCGAACGAGCTGAAAAAAGTACGCTTTGCCAAGGGCACTGCCGCCCCAAAAGGAAAAATGTACTGGCCCGTTTCGGTACCCGAAAAAATAAATCTTGAAAAAGCCATCATCAAAGGCATCCGCAAAACCTGTTACGACATGACCGAAATTCCCCTGCCCTTTTTCGGTGCGAAGGGAATCCGCTATTTGGCCAAACAGGTGCGCAAATGGCCCGAAAAACTGGGTCCGAAAAAAGCAAACCTGTTTCTGGGTCAGGTAGTACGCATGCAGGAAGAAATTGGCACGGGCGGAGCCGGTTTCCGATTTATGTATGCCGCATTTTTGCAGGAGTGCAGCCGCATTTTTAACGATAACCGGTTTAGGGATTTTTCCATGCGCATGACCGAAATTGGCGACTACTGGCGTGAATTTGCCGTTGAAGCCTCACGCGTGGTAAAAAACCGCAGCCACGGCGCACACGATTTCAACTCTGTGGCCGCCATGCTCGACAAATTATACGAAATGGAACAGCTGCTCTTTACCGAGTTATATAAAGTTGCTAAAGAACTGGATAAAAAATATTGATTTCCCGCCTCCGAACCATGGATAAAGACCAGCCCCACATCATTGAAGTAAAACAGATCAAAAAGTCCTACAAAGGATTGGCCGAACCGGTGCTGAACCATGTAGACCTCAACGTGAAGGCAGGTGAAATTTTCGGATTGCTGGGTCCGAACGGAGCCGGAAAAACCACACTCATCAGCATCCTCTGCGGACTGCGTAAATTTGATACCGGCTCGGCCAGCATTGACGGGCACGATATCGTAAAACACCATGGCGTACTCAAACGCCTGATTGGGGTTGTTCCGCAGGAAATTGCACTCTACGAGCGACTTTCTGCCCGCGAAAATTTACATTTTTTTGGTTCCTGCTACGGATTAAGGGGCAGCGAACTGCACGATAAAACGGAGGATTACCTGCAACGCTTCGGGCTTCAGAAAAATGCCTCCCGCATGCTCAAAACCTTTTCGGGCGGTATGAAACGACGTGTAAACCTTATTGCGGCCATTTTGCATAATCCCAAAGTGCTGTTTTTGGATGAACCCACGGTGGGTGTCGATGTACAATCCAGAACGCTGATTGTGGAGTTTTTGAAGGAATTCAACCGGCAGGGATGTACTATTTTTTACACCTCGCATCACATGAAAGAAGCCGAGAACCTCTGTTCCAGAGTGGGCATCATTGATAACGGGAATATTATTACCGAAGGTAATCCGCTGGCCCTTATGGAACAATACAAAGCCGAAAACCTGGAAGCCCTGTTTCTGCAACTCACCGGAAAAGATTTACGCGACTAAAACCCCAAACCATGCGATTTTTACAAGCCTTAAAAAAAGAACTGTTGCTCCTCATGCGGGATCCGGCCGGACTTACCATTCTTTTTGTGCTGCCCGGGGTGATGGTTTTTCTCATTACCTACATTCAGGATATGGCGTTCAACCGGTTTAACGAAACCAAACTCGAAATACTCATTGCCGATGAAGACCGCGACAGCCTTGGGGCTAAAATAATCCGCAGTTTTAATGCCTCGGGTGCTTTTAGCGTGATTGATGAAATTGACGGAAAAAAAGTAGGTACACAAAGCCTCACCGAAGCCGTGGCCCGTGGCGATTATGAAATAGGTATCGTGATTCCGGCGGGAGCTACCCAAAAAATACGCGACAATGCTGCGGGTATCCTGGGCGGAACCCTGGGCGGAACCCAAGCACAAACAACGGCCCCCGACACCACATTCGGCGTTACCCTCTTGTACGATCCTGCCCTACTGCCCTCATTCAAAGCCTCGGTAAATGCCCATTTGGATAAAAATATAACACAAATTCAGAGCGGTATTCTGGTGGATGCGTTTTCTTCCGAAATGCAGAAACTCATTCCGGGCATGCAGCCCATTTCCATCGGAGACAGTCCGGGGATTCGCATCAACGAAAAATACGCCAAGGCACCCAACAATAAATTAGAACCCAATGCCGTGCAGCACAATGTACCGGCCTGGACCATCTTCGCCATGTTTTTCATTGTCATTCCGTTAGCCTCCAATATGGTGCGTGAAAAAGACAACGGTATTGAAATGCGCCTTCGCACCATTCCGGGCTCTTATTTCTTTTCCATTGCCGGCAAAATGACCGCCTATCAGATTATTTGTCTGATTCAGTTTGGTTTTATGATGCTTGTGGGCATTTTCGCCATGCCCTTGATGGGACTTCCGGCCCTGGCCATTGGCAGTAATGTACCGGAATTATTCCTTACGGCGGGCATTACCGCCCTATCGGCCACGGCATTTGGTATTTTATTGGGTACCATTCTTACCACACACGATCAGGCCGCTTCATTCGGATCCATATCGGTAATAATCATGGCGGCCTTGGGTGGCATTTGGGTACCCACCTTTGCCATGCCGGACTCGGTCATCAGCATCGGGCAGTTTTCACCCCTGAACTGGTCTTTAAATGCGTTCTACGATGTTTTCTTGCGGAATGCCTCGGTAGATGTATTATGGATAAATTGGGGCAAAATGATCCTGTTTACGCTTATTTTGTCCGGTATCAGTATTTTCATCAAAAAATATCAGCAGGCCCGATAAACAAAGTAAATCCCCAGCCGTTTGTAGCACATGAGCAGTATCCAACTTACAGAACGCATCACTACCCGCGTACGCTTCGATGAAGTGGATGCCCTGGGCATTGTATGGCACGGAAACTACGTTAAGTACCTGGAAGATGGCCGTGAAGCTTGGGGCCGCAAATACGGCATACCTTATATGACCATTTTCCGTGAACACGGTTTTTCGGTTCCGTTGGTAAAGCTGAACATGGATTACAAGCGCCCCCTGCGCTACGAAGAAAACTGCATCATTGAAACCCACTTCATTAACTGCGAAGCTGCCAAAATACAGCTTGCCTACACCATTTACAACGAAGCCGGTGAAGTGGTGCTTACAGCCGAAAGCACACAGGTATTCCTCACTACCCAAGGCGAACTCCAACTTACCCTTCCCGATTTTTTTGCGGAATGGAAGAAGAAATGGTTTTTGGGGGTGTAAAGCCCAGCCAGAGGATGTGTGCCTAATTAGGGTAAAGTATATAGTTTTTTGATTGGTTGATTTTTGGGGCTTTGAAATGTAAGGAGTAAATTTGGATTTATACTTGATTAATTATGGAATTGGAATGATAAAAAATGAAGTATTTTAGCAAATGACAACTCTACAATCTTTAGCCCTTCTGATTTCATACATTTTATTTGCCATCCTTGTATTTTTAATCGTTAAAATAGATGAGATAAACAACTCAAATTTCAGAATATACGTGAAAAAATACATTATGAACCAAAATGATGAACTGAACGAGGCAGAAAAAGAAATTCAAATTCAACGAATAAAACAGAGTAACATCTTTGAACTCAAACGGAGGTACTTTTCTATATTTATTCATTTCTCATCTATCACAAATCCCTTTAAAAATGCTAAGACAGGAGAATTAGGAGTAGATGATTTTGAAATCATTTCAAAAAACAAAAGAAAACAAATTCTATTGACATCTATTTCAACAGATACATTGGTCACTGCAATTGTACTGATGAGTTTTGCCTATCAAGATTAACTCACATTCTTTAACAAAGGTTATTTCACTTGATTTTGGACTAGAATATCCAAAAGTGAAAATCAATAGAGGGGTGCGCCCGATGAAAATAATGCAGTTACTAAGTTTATTTTAATTTAACCAAGCCGTTTCTTGATTTATAAATTCTATTCTGCCATGAAATGTATCCGAGCGAAGCCTGAACTTTGATTTCACCCCTTATTTTTTTTATTTCAATTCGGTCTTTGTACTTTAATTTTCGTCTCCTTTCATTGATAGTGACAAAAAAATAATCGCCAGCAACATTCGGCACAATAACAATCAAATCTATATAAAATGAATCTAAATTTGGTGTGATTTTAACTGATAACTTATTAAAGCCAATCACTAAAATATCTAATTGAGAAATAGACTTTGCATTTATATTTATTTTAAAATAGCCCAATGAATCAGAAAAATATACATATTTTTTATTCACAATAATTCTACTTTGTGGCACTGGCAAACCATCATTTAGATTGATTACTTTACCTTCAATTACTTTCGACTGCGAAAAACATAGCATTCCATGAAGAAAGGCAATAAATAGCAAGGCCGTTTTAATCATTATGGTATAGTGAAATAATTTTTCAATCAGTATTATTTTCCGATGATTCGTCAAATATAAAGATTCTGTTTTTAAGGCTATAAGTAATTATTTGATTATCCTTTATATTCAAATTAAATATAGTATCAAAAAAAGCTTCACCCAATCCGCTTTAAACGCTCTACTCCGAATTGGCCGCATCCCGCTTCAAAACCAGGTAGGGTGAAGACATTAATTTTTTGTCAGCTTCGCGAAATGTTTCGTTCCATACAATGAGCATATTGGCAAATTGCATGTCTACTATATGGGCCGGAATGGTCCATTTTAAACTAAACTCACAGCTTTCACCCGGGGCAAGCACACATTGTTTCACACCCGTATTGGAAATACCGTAAGATTGGCCGTTTTCAAGTTTGCACAATGCCTTCACCGGATTAACCAATCCCATTTTACTGCCCGTATATTGTACCGCAAAATTGGCTTCCGTGAGGCTGGTCTTTTTTACTGCCTTCTTTGGATTATGTGTGATCTGAAACGGACCGGCAGAAAAAATATGCTGTGTGGCGGGCAATTTAAAATCAGGAGCAACTACTAAATCAGCATAGGGAATAATCCGGTAAAGCCCTTTCACGATAAAATCAAACTGTGCCGAAACTAATCCTGCGGAACCACATTTCACATCAATAACCTTTGACTCGGTCTCAAATGGTTTAATCATTACAGGCTTTTCACCAGGAGAAATAGGAACCCCGCCCTGAAAAATAAATTGTGCCTGACTTCCTTCAAAAATAAAAAAATCACCCGTTTTATTCTGAATTTTTAATTTCAACTTTGTGTAATCACTTGTGGCCACAATATCTTCCACAACTATTTTAAAATCATCTTTCTCATAGGTAATCGGAAAAAATACGGCTTTTGATTTGGGTGGCTGTTGGGCAAAAAGTCCAGCAGTAGAAAGGAGGAATAAAACAAAACAACTAAATATAGTTTTCATATTCAGACAATTTATACAAAGCTATTAAAAACACAATAAATGTGCCAATCAAAAGCACTAGTCATTCTTTTTTCATTAAGTGGTTTAGGAAATTTAGTAAGTCATGGGCTTGCTTCGTGAGGCATCAAAAACCAGTGCTTTATCATCCACAAAAATTTCTCTCATAAAATTCTATCTTCGTGTTTCAAACCAAATGCATGAACCGTAGAGAATTTGCACGTAATACCATCCTGGCTGCACTTGCTGCCGGTGTGGCCCCGTCTTTGCTGGCCAAACCATACTTTCAGAATCCCTTCAACAAGACCGATTTCGGCGATGATTTTTTATGGGGCGTGGCCACCGCCGCCTATCAGATTGAAGGCGCCTGGGATGCAGATGGAAAAAGTCCCTCGGTTTGGGATACGTTTACCCACAAAAAAGGGAAAATCAAAAACAACGAAAACGGCGATATCGCCTGCGATTTCTATAACCGGTTTCCGGAGGACATCGAAAACATTGCGTCGATGAATTTTGACGTGAACCGTTTTTCGCTGGCCTGGACCCGCATCAAACCCAACGGAACAGGAACCGTGAACCAAAAAGGGGTTGACTTTTACCACCGGGTAATTGACAAAACCCTTGAACAGGGCCTGCAACCCTGGCTTACGCTTTACCACTGGGATTTACCCCAATGCCTCGAAGACAAAGGCGGATGGGCCAACCGAGACGTAATTGACTGGTTTTCGGAATATGTGGATTTTTGCACCAAAACATACGGTGATAAGGTTAAAAACTGGATGATTTTTAACGAACCCGCTGCCTTTACGGGACTGGGCTACATGGCGGGCATGCATGCGCCCGGAAAGGTAAATTTCGAGAAATTTAAAAAAGCCGTTCACCACGTGGTACTCTGCCAAGCCGAAGGAGGCCGCATTGCTCGCCGTAACGTAAACGGAGGCCATATCGGTACTACCTTCTCGGTTTCAGCCATACACCCCAAAACACAAGCCGAAAAACATGTAAAAGCAGCCACACGGATGGATGCCATCTTCAACCGCCTGTTTATTGAACCCTCGCTGGGCATGGGCTATCCGGTAGATGGCTGGAAACACCTGCGTACCATGGAAAAATACTATAAACCGGGTGATGCCGAAAAAATGAAATTCGATTTTGACTTTTATGGTCTTCAGAATTATTTCCGCACGGTGGCCCAATTCAATATTTTTCCGCCCATTATGTGGGCCAGTCAGGTAAAACCCAAAAAACTGGTGGAAAGTGAAGATGAACTCACCGACATGGGCTGGGAAATTTACCCGGCAGGCATTTATGAAATGCTCAAAAAATGGGGAACTTACCCCGGCGTAAAAAAAATATACGTTACCGAAAACGGCTCTGCCTGGCCCGATAAAGTAGAAAACGGCGTGGTAAACGACGAAAAACGCATCAACTTTTTTAAAGGTTATTTAGAACAGGTGCTGAAAGCAAAAAACGAGGGCGTACCCGTAAAAGGCTACTTTGTTTGGACACTCATGGATAATTTTGAATGGGCCGAAGGCTACCATCCGCGCTTTGGGCTGGTACACGTTGACTTTGAAACCCAGAAAAGAACCATCAAAAATAGCGGTCTATGGTTCCGCGATTTCTTAAAGTAGTATACACCCGCTGCATTGGGCTGATTTTAATTTGAAAAAATAAAGCCCCCGAAAAACAAGTTCCCGGAGGCTTTGTGAGGAAGGGAGATTAAGATAAATAGTCCGATCAGGGCAAGGCTATTCCTTGACTTCTTTCAGTTTGATGCTGAAATCGGTCTTCATTTCGGCAATTAAATAATACGGCTCCAATTCTATATAATTAAGCTGATACGAATTAGCCTTGCCATAAATTACGTTGTAATTCAGTTTTTGGTTTTGGCCATTCACTTTTACTTCCATTTCGCCGGCCATTCCGGGGGCCAGTTCATAATCCTGCATACCATCACCTAAATCGAGTTGGGTACTGGCTTTTTTATCTTTTACCAGATCCTGTATAACAATATCGGTCAAAAATACCGTACTCATGTCGGTAAAAGTTAAATCGCTGCCGTCGGTAAAATAATTATTGAATGTGCGGCCGTTTTTAAGGGCATCGGCCGTTATGGTAACTTTACCGCTGGCATTGGCGGGCGGGGTCATATTCCAGTTAAAGGACAGTCCATCGCTAGCAGAAAGTATATCCACCGTAAAATCATAGGCATCAGAACCCGACTCCACGGTAAAAATCAATTGCGTGCCTTTTTTAATTTCAAACGGAACCTTGTTTCCGGTAGAATTTCCGCAGCCGGCAAAACTGAATGCCACAAGCGTAACCAAACAGAATGAGAAGAAGGGAAGACATTTTTTGAGCTGCATAAGTGTTTACGTATTACAATAATTTGTATATACCAAAACTACAGCGAAAAAATGAATTCAGTTATAACACAGATGTGCTATTTTCCTGCCACTACGGTACTTAAACCGCTCAGATACTGTTGCGCTGTTTCACGAATAGCCCCGGCACTTACATCCTGTATCCCGGCAGCATAACGTGCAAAAAAATCCAAAGGCAAACCATACTGGATAAGGCTTTTATATCTGTCCATAATTGCCTGTGGGCCATCAAACGATCGTAAAAATGAACCGCTCATATACGTTTTTACCCGCTGGAGTTCATCGGCCGCAAGGTGTTCGGTTTGCAATATCTCAATTTCATGTGCAATTTCACGGCGGGCATCGGCAGAAATTTCAGCACCCACATCGGTCGATATTTTAAATACATCCGAAAACTGCATCCGCGAAAGACCCGAACCTACGCCATACGTATAGCCATTTTTTTCACGCAGGTTTGCCATGAGTCGGCTTCCAAAATAACCGCCCAGGGCCGTGTTCATAACCATAAACCGGGTGTATTCTTCTACCTCACGAATCCACAAACGTTTACCGATGATTATCGAATGCTGCACCGAGTTTTCAACCGGAATATGGAGATCCGAAGACTTCGTGGCATCATCCATAACACTCAGGGACTGTGCAGAACGGGGTTTTAGATTTCCAAAATGGGCATTCAGTAAGGCTTCCCATCCCGAAGGCACATTTCCGCTGACAAAAATTTTAAAAGGCGTTTCCAACAACCGTGTATGAAATGTACGGGCGTCTTCTACCTGCAATACATCAAAATGGGAGGATTTTACATACACCCCATACGATGTATTTTCGCCAAATATAACAGACGGAAAACGGGCCGAAGCCACATAATCGGTTTTTTTACTGTTTATGCCGAAGGCCGATTTACGGGCATCGAGCCAGATGGTAAACTCGTGTTCCGGAAAAATAGCCGAAGTAAACATTTCAGCCACAATGGGAAGCACTTCGGGTAAAAAACGTTTTAAGGTAAACAGACGCAGGGTAAGTTCATCCCGGCCCGAATCGGCCGAAAAATAAGAACCGTAATAATCCAGTGCTTCATTGAGCCCATACGCATTTCTACTAGCCGTTCCTTTATTCAGCAGTTCAGCACAAACCGAAGCCTGCATCACCTTTTGGGCATAAATGGAACCCGCCTCAAAAACCCATTCTATCTTCAACGTTTCGGTTTCATCCGAAAGCACCGAGTATACGGGGACGCCGTTATCCAACCTTGATTTACCGGGACTGACAAATGCGGGTACTGTAAATGCTTGCTTCTGTGGCCCTGCGGCATATATTGACTGATTCATTCTTATGCTTTTGATTTATATAACATGGTGTTCGATTTTTCAGGCACAAAAACAGAGGCAGCGGCACGCAGTGAATCCAAGTTCACGTCGGCATAAAACTGTTCTTCGCGGTCAATCTGCTCGGCAGCGCCCAACAATTCAAATGCACAGAGTTTGGTGGCTTTATTCATGATGCTGTCATTCTCAAAAGCACGACCCGTAAGCATTTTATTTCTGATTTTATCCAATTCACGTTTATCGGCTCCTTCAGCACCCATCCGGTTCATTTCTTCCCATACGGCTTTCTCCGCCCGGTCAAACGAAACACCCGGAACCAAGCGCCCCGATATAACAAGCAAACCCCGGTCAAGCGAACCCAATACGTAAGCACCCACCTGGGTAAACAGCCTTTCTTTCAAAACCATTCGTTGATACAAACGCGATGTTTCGCCGGAACCCAGCATATCCGACAATAAATCGAGCTCTGCATAACCGGCTGTCCAATAGTTGGGGCAGGGAAATGCCAGCATAAACAAATCCTGTGGCACAGCACGTTCCAGTTCAATCCGGCGCGCGGCGGTCTGTTCGGGTTCCTGGGGCAGATTACGTTCATACGTTTTTCCGCCCGGCAAAGGCCCAAACCAGGTTTCGGCCATGCGGAAAACCTCATCGGGTTTAACATTTCCGGCTACACAGAGTACCGCATTGTCGGGCAAATAAAATTTCCGGTGAAAAGCCTGTACTTCGTCCAAGGTAGAGTCGGCCACATGCTGCGTACTTTTTCCGATGGTTGGCCAATTGTATGGATGCCGTGTATAAGCCAGTTTACGCATTTCGGCCCAAACATCGCCGTATGGCTGGTTCAGATAACGTTCTTTAAATTCTTCAATCACCACCTTTTTCTGTATATCCAGTTTTTCCTGTGTAATGTCTAAAAAGCCCATGCGGTCGGCCTCCAGCCAGATACCGGTTTCGGTGTTTGAGGCCGGCAGTGAAATGTAATAATTGGTAATATCGTTGCTGGTAAAGGCATTATTGGTTCCGCCGGCATCCTGCACATGCCTGTCAAAATGTTTCACGTTTTGGGTGCCTTCAAACATCAGGTGTTCAAACAGGTGGGCAAAACCGGTACGTTCAGGATCTTCATCACGGGCACCCACATCGTACAGAACGTTCACCACGCTCAGTGCCGTATTTTTATCAGGGTGTACAATGACCCGCAATCCATTGGGCAGGCGTATTTTTTCTATATGCATATCGACAAATTTAGGCCCCTAAAGGCAGCGCAAATTACGTCAATAAACTGCAGAATTACACCAGCATTTCTAAAGTGCTTTGATTTTGCCGCTTTTGGTAATCTGCATCGAAACAGTATTGTCTTCCAAACCCGATACCGTGCGCACCGTTATATTTTGCATGGATGAAAAATGTAGGCTGCAGGAAGAGCTGGAAGGGGCAAAACCGCCCACTGTGGCCAACTCATCGGTAAGTTTAGCCGATTTGATGTTATATACCTGCATACTAAGCGTGTAAAAAAGATTATCCGCATTACCCGAATAAAAGAAAAACACGGCCAAGTTATTTTCACGGTCAATATAATAGCCTACGGGATGGCAATTGGTTTCTTCGGGTTTCATAAACTGGTTTTTCTGCCAGAGGTAAGTATACGCCAATTCAGGATTGATCCGTATATTAAGTCGTTGCAGCATAGCATACGAACCGATAATTTTGGGTCGGTCCATTTCTGTTCCGAATTCAGTAAAAAGTTTTACCATATCCGGATGCGCGCCAGGTGCATCTGACTGTGAAAAAAGCGGAGTAGCTGCCAAGCTAAAAAACAAAAAGAAAAACCAGTTTTTCATATATGTGAATTTCATATAATCTCAAAGATAAAATAGGTAATCTCCTATTCATTCCACACTCAACCAAAACCCATCATCACTACACAAAAACGGTTCAGCACTTTTTGAAATCATTGCAGGAATTAAGCTAAAATCAAAAACAAGGGTAAGGCAAGAGCCGCTATCCCCATAAATAGCGGCTTCACCTCATAAAATCAATTCCACCCGATTGGCCCCACTGCCAAAACATATAATTTGCCTCGGACAAACGAGGAATGCCTGATTTATAACAAGATTCATTGAATGGTCCATCCTGCTTTATAACCGGATGCCTGCTTATTATTTTTCTCGTATGATCAAATGTTATAATTCATATTCATCAAACCCTCTGCTTCATGCAAAAACTGATAGCACATGAGTTTTAGAACAAACTATTTTGCTCTAAATTGTTATGTCAAAAAAACACTTCAGAATTCGGTTCTGTCAAGGGATTTACCAAGGCAATCCTCTGGCTTATGTAAAGCAATTTCTATTTTATATACTTCCAGTTCCGTTGTTTTCCTTCAGCAATCCAAGTTATGGCCTGTGCAATACGTTTGTTACGGGTTTCATTGCGCTTGGCTTCATTTATCCATTCAATATATTCGGTCCTTTTAGCAGGGGTAAATGCCTCAAAATGACTTAGCGCTGCGGTTTTTGCAAGCAATGCTTTTTTAAAATCCACCGGAACCGGCAATTCTTCTTTTTTCGCTTTTTTTCGGGGTACACTGAGATGGTTTAATTCAACGGCTTCTGAAATTAACCGGCCCAATATGGAGGCAGGTGGCAATTCACTGATATCCTTAATCTTGCCCATAGTACCCAAACTCGAATCTTCTTCCGGTGCCAATACACCGTCGGGGTCAGGAATCAGCCCGGCATTCCTAAAGCCAATGGCACAATGTTTTTTAAATGCAGCCATGAAACACAACACTCGCCCGTCTTTCATAAAATGCGGAACTCCCCATTTCAGGGTCTCTTCCACATCCGGACAAGCCGTGTGTACCAAATTTCTGAAATGCGCTAAAACAGACTGTGCAAACGGAGCAGATTTTTGAATATACACATCTACCTTTTCGTTTGTCATAGCCGGTTTCTGTTAATAGGCGCGCTTATTCTTGCCTTCCACAAAATTAATCAGGGCACGGTTGCTTACCCGCATACCGCCCGGCGTGGGGTAATCGCCCGTAAAATACCAGTCGCCCAAGTTCAGCGGACAGGCTTTGTGCAGGTTCTCTACGGACTGATACACCACCGAAACCTTCGCTTTCACGTCGGGCGGCGAAACCAGTTCGGCAATTTTATCCGAAATCTCTTCGTACGTAAATGGTTCATATACCTGCTTGGCGCAATTTTTGGTATGCAGCAGTCCTTGTTTTTCAAGGTTTTTGGCCTCAGCGTAGGCATCAGTTATTACGTGCCATAAACCGCGTTCTTCCAGCAGGGCCGTAGCCGCCTTAAAGGCAATAAAGTCCTGAATTTTGGCCATATCAATGCCATAACAGTCCGGAAAACGGATCTGCGGGGCCGATGAAACCACCACAATATGTTTCGGATTCAGACGGTCCAGCATACGGATTATGCTTTTCTTCAGCGTGGTTCCGCGCACAATGCTGTCATCAATCACCACCACATTATCCACTCCCGGGTTTACGGTTCCGTAGGTAATGTCATACACGTGGGTCACCATGTCGTCGCGGTGCTCATCGTCAGTAATAAAGGTGCGTAGTTTTACGTCCTTTATCGCTAATTTTTCCACCCTTGGGCGTTCACCCAAAATACGCACCAGCTCGGCGGTATCGGCATTTGCGCCCAGAGCGGTTATTTTCTTTGCCTTCAGTTCATTCAGGTAATCTTCAACCCCTTTCAGCATGCCGTAAAACGAAGTTTCGGCCGTGTTCGGAATAAACGAAAACACCGTATGGTCCAGGTCATGGTCAATCTTTTTCAAAATCTGGGGTACCACCAGGTTGCCCAGCTGTTTACGCTCGCTGTAAATTTCGCTGTCGCTTCCCCGCGAAAAATAAATCCGTTCAAAAGAGCAGGCCTTACGCTCGGCCGCCGGCAAAATTTCCGAAATATTTATTTTGCCGCTTTTCTTCACCGTAAACGCATGGCCCGGAGGCAGCTCGTGTATGGTTTCGTAAGCCACGTTAAACACGGTCTGTATCACGGCCCGTTCCGAGCATACCACCGCAATTTCGTCATCGTGGTAATAGTACGCCGGCCGTATGCCGTTGGGATCCCGCAGCACAAAACCGTCGCCGTGGCCCATCAGGCCAGACATTACATAGCCCCCGTCAAAACGGTCCGTGGCTTTTTTCAATATGGCCTCTATATCTAAGCTTTCCGCAATCATTTCCACGGCTTCCTTGCGTTCATGGCCCGCATCCCTGAACTTGCGGTACAGCACTTCGTTTTCCTTATCCAAAAAATGCCCGATTTTTTCCATCACCGTAACCGTGTCGGCCTTCTCTTTCGGATGCTGACCCAGTTCAATCAACTCATCAAAAAGCTCGTCCACATTAGTCAGGTTAAAGTTTCCGGCCACAATTAGGTTTTGGGTCATGCGGTTGTTCTGCCGCAAAAACGGGTGGCAGCTTTCAATACTGTTCCGTCCGTAGGTGCCGTAGCGCAAGTGCCCCAGAAAAAGCTCGCCGGCAAAAGGCACTTCCCTTTTCAGTTTGGCAATATCGTTCAATATGTCCTTATCGGCTTTTCGGGCTTCATTCACGCGGCCGGTAATGCGTTCAAACAGGTCTTTTATGGGAGCCTGTGCAATGGAACGCGAGCGGCTTATGAAGCGGTGGCCGGGCTCCGGATCAAACTTTATGTTGGCAATTCCTGCCCCGTCTTGCCCGCGGTTGTGCTGCTTTTCCATCAGCAGGTACATTTTATTGAGGCCGTAGAGGGGTGTTCCGTATTTCTGACGGTAAAATTCCAGAGGCTTTAAGAGGCGCAGAAAGGCTATCCCGCACTCGTGTTTGATTTTATCGCTCATAGTGTGAATGAAGGGGCAAAGGTACTATTTTTCCGGCTCAAAAACCGGCAAATCAACCGGGTGCTTAAAGCGCTGCATTGGGGCGTGTCCCTCCGGGCCGGGCTGTCCGCTGCAAGTCCTCACTCCTTCCTAAGCGTCGGAGTTCCGGGCTTTACGCTTCCATCCCTCACGCGGGTGTTTGGCTTCATGCGCAAAAAAATTACCGTTGAAAATCTATTCAACCGCTCCGCGGTTGTGTTGGTAATGATGCATTTCGTGCACCGCATTTCATGCGGGTCTATGCATATTCAATCCCTCTGGGATTGGGGTCCGAAAATTGAACAATTTATTCAATACCCGCATTGCTTGTAACCCAACGCATATTCAATGCCTTCGGGATTACGCCGCCAAAGGCAACCACGGCATAGCAAGTTCTAATCTCAAAAACAGCTGTCAACCCGCTAAAATCAGCCACCTGAAGAAATATGTTGCCAAACCCCGAAAATTCCTTACCTTTGCCGCCCCAAACGTTGAGTACTTTATATGATGGATTTACAAGCATCCGCTTCACTCAGCCTCATGCCGCACGAATGTATTCCCGGAAAGATCGCTTTCCGCAGTCCTTCCAATATCGCCCTGGTAAAATACTGGGGTAAACGCGAGGTGCAGATTCCCATGAATCCCTCGGTGAGCTTCACACTTTCCGCATGCCACACCGAAACGGTACTGGAATACGCCTATTCCGATACCGGAAAAGTACAGGTCGATTTTTATTTTGAACAGAAAGCCAATCCCGCTTTTGCCGCCAAAATCGAAAAATTCCTGGAAAGCATCGCCGATGCACATCCCTATCTGCGCCAGCTCAAACTGAGTATCCACTCCCATAATACCTTTCCGCATTCAGCCGGCATTGCCTCTTCGGCCTCGGCCATGAGCGCACTCTGCCTCTGCATCTGTGAAATGGAAAAAGAACTGTTCGGAACCCTGCAAACACCTGAGGAATTTGGTCAAAAAGCCTCCTACCTCTCCCGTCTGGCCTCCGGAAGCGCATGCCGCTCGGTGTACGGCGGACTGGTGAGCTGGGGAACGGTAAACGCTCCGGGTTACGAATACACTTCGGACCTTTACGGTTCTCCACTTACGGAAGGTATTCATCCGGAATTCCTTACCTACCGCGATACGGTCATCATTTGCGATCCGGGCGAAAAAAGTGTGTCGAGCCGGGCCGGTCATGCACTCATGAACACCAATCCGTTTGCCCAAAGCCGCATTGAACAGGCCAACCGTAACATCGTGGATTTGTTCAATGCCATGAAAACCAACGACTTCGACACCTTCTGCAAGATTGTGGAAACCGAGGCCCTCACCTTACATGCCATGATGATGACCAGCGATCCGTATTTCATCCTCATGCGGCCCAAAACCCTCGAGTTTATCGAGAAAATTTGGGAATTCCGTAAACAAACCGGCACCAAGCTCTGTTTTACGCTCGATGCCGGACCCAATATACACCTGCTTTATCCGCAGGCTGAAGCAGAAAAAGTGGAAAAGTTTTTGGAAACTGAAATTTCCGTATCTTTGCCACCGAATTCCCTCATTAGGGACTTTGTCGGAACAGGCCCCGTGCGCACGAACTCATTAACTTAAACAAAGTGGCCAAAAAGTTCTTCAAGTCAAAAATTCTTCTCTTCGGAGAATACAGCATCATCCATGATTCCATGGGTCTTACCATTCCATTTGATTTTTTCAAAGGGAAACTCACCTTCAAAACCCGGAGCCTGAACGCAGAGGATGCCAAAGAATCCAATCGCCATCTTCGGGAATATGCCGTTTTTCTGCGTAAGCTGGTTGAAAGCGGGGAACTTAAATTTAAGTTCGACATCGATGCCCTCGACCGGGACATTGAGAAAGGTTTACTCTTTGATTCTACCATCCCGCAAGGCTTTGGTGTGGGAAGTTCGGGTGCCCTCGTGGCTGCCCTTTACGACCGCTATGCTTTCGATAAAATATTTAACGAAGAAAATCCATCGGGCGATCAAATTATTGAGCTGAAAGGCCATTTTGCCCAAATGGAATGCTACTTCCACGGTACCAGCTCGGGTATTGACCCGCTGATTTGTTATCTGCAGGAGCCCCTGCTCATCAAAAGCAAAACTTCAATTGATGCCGTGGGTATGCCCGCCGGCGGATCGGCCGATGCCAACCGGGGAATTTTTCTCATCAATACCGGAAACCCGGGCAAAACACAGCCCATGGTAAACATTTTCCTCGACAAATGCCGCGAAGATGGCTTTGTTAGCCTGGTACGCAAGGAAATGATTCCGTTTAATAACAACTGTATTAAAGCCTTCCTTAAAGGAGAGGTGAAAGAACTGCTCAGTAACGTGAAAGAACTTTCAAAATTCCTGTTGGAATACCTAAACCCCATGATTCCGGAGAAATACCAGCGTATCTGGCAGCAAGGCATCGATTCTGAAACATATTATCTTAAACTCTGCGGTTCGGGCGGAGGCGGTTACCTGCTGGGCTTCACCGAAGACCTTGAAAAAACCCGTCAGGAACTCAAAGATGTTCACATTGAGGTGATTCACCGTTTCTAAGCTATTATTCCCTATTCTATTTGTTAGCACCTCGTTAAAAAGAAACGGGCAATTGATTTTGTACTTTTCTTTGAAGTAATGGTGCTCTTCTGGGTCATACTCTCCTTCTGCATTTCAAACCCAAACGATTCGGAAACGGAACACCCCGTTTTTAAACCCGAAAGCTATACGGTAAATTACGGCCGGGTTGATTCTGCATCCAATACCAAACGGGAACTTCATTTCACCAATGCCGGGCAGGCTCCCTTGCTCATTACCACCATAAAATCCTCTTGCGGATGCATGTATGCCATCTGGCCAAAAGAACCCATCCCAGCAGGTGGAAAGGATAAAATTACGGTAGTTTATGACACCCGGCGAATAGGTCCGTTTACCAAAACCCTCACGGTTGTAACCAATGAACCAGAGGCCGATGAGAACAATTTCCACATCATACGGGTTATAGGGCAGGTTGGTTCAGGAAATTAGGACGGAGTCCATCCATTAATACTGACAGAATTACTTACTTTTGCAGCCTTAAATACATTTTGCATTATGCATCACGAATTATCAGACCAGGAACAGGTACGCCGTCAGGCACTTACAGAATTGCGGAATTTGGGCATTGACCCTTACCCTGCCCCGCTTTATCCCGTAAATACCGATTCGCTGAAGATAAAACGTGAGTTTGATGCGGAAACCAATCCCATGCCGGATGTTTGCATAGCCGGCCGCCTCATGAGCATACGCATTATGGGGAATGCCTCGTTTGCCGTGCTGAAAGACGGTGAAGGCGAAATTCAGGTGTACATTGCCCGCGATGCCATTGCGCCCGGCGAAGACAAAACCCTATACAACACGGTTTTCAAAAAGCTCATTCACTTGGGCGATTTGGTGGGCGTAAAAGGGTATGTGTTTAAAACCAAAACGGGCGAAACCTCGGTTCACGTAAGCGAATTTACCCTGCTGGCAAAATCATTACGCCCGCTGCCCGTAGTAAAAAAAGACGATGCGGGCAATATTTACGATGCCTTCACCGATCCCGAAAAACGGTTCCGTCAGCGTTATGTTGACCTCATCGTGAACGAGGGTGTGAAAGAAACCTTCGTGAAACGAAGCAAAATGATCAATGCCATCCGCGATTTTCTGAATGAAAACGGTGCCCTGGAAGTGGATACACCCGTTTTACAGAACATTCCCGGCGGCGCGGCGGCACGTCCGTTCATTACACACCATAATGCCCTCGACATTCCGTTTTACCTGCGTATTGCCAATGAGCTTTACCTGAAAAGACTGATCGTGGGCGGTTTTGACTGGGTGTATGAATTTTCGAGAAACTTCCGCAACGAAGGAATGGACCGCACACACAACCCGGAATTTACCGTGCTGGAATTTTACGTAGCCTACAAAGACTACTATTGGATGATGGAAACCACCGAGAAACTGCTTGAAAAAGTAGCCTTGGCCACCAATAATAGCACCGAACTTACCGTTGGCGATAAAAACATCAGCTTTAAAGCACCTTACCCGAGGGTTTCCATTTATGATGCCATTAAAGAACATACCGGTTTTGATGTGAGCAATATGAATGAACAAGAATTACGCGAGGTTTGCAAAAAACTGCACATCGAGGTGAACGAAACCATGGGACACGGCAAACTGATTGATGAAATTTTTGGTGAAAAATGTGAGAAAAACTACATACAGCCCACATTCATCATTGATTACCCGGTAGAGATGAGTCCGCTCACCAAAAAACACCGCAATAAAGCCGGATTGGTTGAGCGTTTTGAGCTTATGGTAAACGGCAAAGAAATTGCGAATGCGTACACGGAGCTCAACGACCCCATTGATCAGTTGGAACGTTTTGAAGAGCAGGTTCGTTTAGGCGAGAAAGGCGATGATGAAGCCATGTTTATTGACCATGATTTTGTGCGTTCACTTGAATATGGCATGCCGCCAACCTCCGGTATCGGTATCGGTATCGACCGCCTGGCCATGTTAATGACCAATCAGGTGTCCATCCAAGAAGTCCTCTTCTTCCCTCAAATGAGGCCAGAATAGGACTCATTCACGAGTTCCATTAAAAAAAATAAAAAAAGGCGAGCTAAATGCGACCTGAATAGGGAGCATTTGAAGCCAATCTAGAAATGTGACATTAAATCATAAAACAAAACAGCCCGGTTAGTGAAACCAGGCTGTTTTGCTTACTATCAACCATGAAAACTGATTATCTTAAATCTTCAATTTTACCTTCGGGAGTTATATAGAAACCCAACGTCTTTTTCTCAATTTTTCCGGCATTACTATTCACTTCTTCACCGGTCATTTTAAAATCGGCAGCAATCGTTGTATTTCGCGAAATAATCTGATTGTTAAGACGGGCATCATAACAATAAAGTTCTTCTTCATCTATATATTCGCCATTGGCATCATACACGTACAACATGGCGGCATAATATTTTACCCCGTTTTTAAAATCAACTTTAAACGCGACCAACAAGCCCATTCTATTTCCGCCTATTACAAACTTACCTATCGGTTTGGCTATTTGCTCAACAGAATAAACTTCATCGTATTGTTCAATACCCTCTATCGTATATTCAGATCCATTTACTTTGCTCAGAAATTTTTGTTCGGCAAAAGCTTTGTCCAAGGTTTCCTGATTTACCGAAAACGGCACTTTAATATCAGGAAACTCGGAAAGAAACTCTTTAAAATTTTGCGAAAACAAAGCCGGTACCGATACAGTTAAAAAGAATAAAACAGCTATACTTTTTTTCATTTTAGAATATATTTATCCAAAAATGAAAAAAGAAGGTCAACAGCTCATCATTATTTCACCAGCAGGCGCTTTCGCTTCAGGAAAAACAAATTCCATTTAACCAAATCATTTACTCATATGAAGGGTAAGCTTAAAATGTTCTCCCGGTGTACCGGCATAGCTAATGGTAAATACCTCCAGTTTCCGTGCGGTTGATTTGGTAATGGTATAGGCAATATCACAGCCAATTCCCTCGCACAAGGCATTGTATACAATCCAACGGGAAGCTTCATCATCAATTTGTCCACTACCCGCCAGTTCGCTTGTGCCTCCCTGGGTTTCAATTGAGCCAGTGAATTCCAGTTCCTTGTTGTATTTTTGGTCGGGAAACGGATTGGTAAATGTTATATAACCCGCATTTTCCTTTTTATATAACACTTCCGTGCCCGACTGTTTGATTAAATCACGTTGGTACAAATCAACATTCCATGTTCCCAGAAACCGATTCCGCATAATTTTATCTTTCCCGCAGGAGAAAAAGGAAAGCGAAACGAGTAAAAATAAGATGTATATACCCTTGTTTTTCATGTATTTTACTTTTTACCAAACGGAATCATGAATTCTAAATTTAACTGGATAAGTAAGCCGTTATAATTATTGGCATTTATTCCATTTTCCTGATTTGAGCCATCTACATCAGCAATAAATTCGCCAAAATCCTGCGGAAAATTATGTGATCGGTATCGCCATGCGCTGTAATCCGTTAAATACAAAGGGGTTTTAAGAAAAGGCAAGGTATATAAAACCCTTCCCGTAAGGAAAAAATTCCAAACCCTTCCACCCACGGAAATTCCCGGTGCAAATGCATTGGTTGTGCCGGTGTACATGCCGTTAATATCGTATTCGCCGCCTATGCTTTTGGTTCCATCTTGGTAAACCGTAGCCGAACGGAGGCTTGTTTTGCGAAACATAAAATCAAGACAGGCGTTAATAAAAACAACCCCCTTAATACCCACGCCTGTCTCCAGAAAAATCTGGTGATCACGCATTTTATGGGCAAAATCCATTCCAATACCATTGGCAAACGTAGCCGAGTTACGATTAAACGCGGAGGCAAATGCGTATCCTCCAAAAAACGAAAACGTGGTTCGCTCACGGTTTAGGTAACGGTAACCGCCACCCACATTATATCCGTGCGATTGAACCATTTTATACTCAGAAAGCGGTGAGGGAATAACTCCCTGATAATAGGCATTAAAACTGCTAACAAAACGATTCAGATCGGCCGTTTTGGTACCCGAAGCCTGATACCCGCCCAAAATAACCAAACCACTATTTTGCGTTTGCCCATTTAAACAGAGTAAAAACAAAACACAAGCAATAAAAACGCTTTTCATGCTCAACAAATTTGAATCAAAAATAGCCATACGAGGATAAAGTTCCGATGATACAAATGCACTATTCTAAATTGGGCCAACTTTTTTCAGATTGGATGCGTATGTATCAATTTTAGTACATTTACAAGTTAAGGCGTTTACAACGGTGTATGAAAAAACAGGTTTGGGTGTTCTGGATATTGATGTTTTTGCCCTTGGCGGCGAAAGCGCAGTTTCCCACATCCGCACGAAACCTTGAACTGGCCATTAGCGATACTCTGCGCTTAGATTCCTTGAGTATCCAGTCTGAAACATTCAGGCTCAACCTTACAGATGGCAGCACCATCTCTTCGGATTACTATCGTTTATATCCCCTGGAAGGTTTTGTTGTGCTCAATCAAACCAAACTCAAAGACGATTTCCCAAACGCAAATTCATTGGAAGCAACGTTTAAAGTGTATCCGTTCCGGTTTGGGAGTAAATACCAGAACAAAAGCATACCCAAAAAACGATCAGGAATCCCTATCGACAGCCTGTATGTCTGGACCTTTGATTACGGAAAAGACACGGCGAATACATCGATTTTTCAGTTTGACGGATTAGATAAAAACGGAAGCCTTTCGCGCGGAATCAGCTTCGGAAACAACCGTGATCTGGCCGTGAACTCCTCATTTAACCTACAATTATCCGGATACCTGGCCGACAGCATTTCCATACGGGCCGCCATAACCGACGAAAACATTCCGGTTCAGCCCGACGGCAGCACCTACCGTTTGCAAGATTTTGATAAAGTATTTATTGAAATCGGATACCGGCAGCACAAACTCATTGCCGGCGATTTTTATGTTACAAGACCATCTTCGTACTTTTTAAATGTGTACAAAAAAGCGCAAGGTTTGCAGATTCAAACTTCCTTTAACAATACTTCCATTTTTAAAACAGGCAAACCGAAAGGCGAAATCAGGGCACTGGCATCGGGTGCTATTTCTAGGGGAAAATTTGCGGTAAACCGATTCAACGGAATTGAAGGAAACCAAGGCCCATACCGCCTCACGGGAAATGAGGGTGAAACATTCATTACCATTTTATCGGGAACGGAACGGGTTTATATTGACGGAGTTTTGCTGAAACGCGGAAGAGAAAACGATTATGTAATTGACTATAACACGGCAGAACTCAGTTTCACACCCAAACAACAAATTACCAAAGACCGAAGAATAACGGTTGAATTTGAATATGCAGATAGAAATTACGGCCGCCTGTTATATCACATCAACAACGAATGGGATTTAGGCCGGTTTAAGTATAAACTCAACATCTTCTCAGAACAAGATTTAAAAAATCAACCTTTACAGCAAACCTTGACTGACGGTCAAAAACTGCTATTGGCAAATGTTGGCGATAGCCTAAACCAAGCCGTTGTGCCCTCTGCCCTGTTTACAGATTTTAATCCGGATGAAATATTGTATGCTAAAAAAGATACTATAATAAACGGCAACGCTGATACCATTTTTGTTTACAGCACAAACCCCGACAGTGCAAGATGGCGGGTAAGTTTTGGATTTGTTGGCGCCGGAAACGGCCGTTATAACCAAATACAAAGTACGGCCAACGGACGGGTATTTAGATACGTAGGACAAGGGAACGGAAGTTACGAACCCTCGGCCAGACTTGCCGCGCCCCAGGCCCAACGTATGATTACGTTTGGAACCGAAATTAGTCTTGGAAAGGGCATTATTGCGGAGGCTGAAATGGCCTACAGTTATAACGATGTAAATACGTTCTCTGATAAAGACAATACTGACAACAGCGGATACGCCTTCCGTGTAAACTTAAGTCAGAATAAGGCTTTTGGAAGAATAATCAATAAAAAACCAGTTAATAATTTTAGATGGAAAATATATTACGAACAGGTTGAAAAAACCTTCTCTCCTTTTGTTCGATTCAGAAACGTAGAATTTACCCGCGACTTTAACATCAGTACGCTTAATCCGCAGGGAAACGAATACATACCCGGATTGGAAGCCGAATTTACCCGAAACGGATTGGGTAAAATCGGATACGCTTTTAATGGATTCATTAAAGGCACTGATTACAGTGCATACCGCAATCAAATTGACATTTCGCTATCCAGGGCCGGTTGGAATTTCACTAATTGGAGCAGTTATATTTTCAGTACAGGAAAAGTTGTAAATTCAAACTTTTTCCGCCATCGGACAAGGCTATCAAAAACATGGAAAAAAATTACGGTTGGTTTAGTTGGCGAAGATGAACGAAATATTTTTAAAGACGCAAGCGTCGACACCATTCGAAAAAACAGCTATATGTTTAACGATTGGGAAGCCTATATCGGATCGGCAGACAGCAGCAAGTTTTCGTGGAAAATATTTTACCGTGCGCGTTTAGACCATCTGCCCCTCGAAAATAGCCTCAAGCTGGCAGGGATAGGGCAAAATGCCGGAATAGAAGCCGGATGGAATTCCAATATAAACCACCAAATAAGGCTTATGACAGCATTCCGAAACCTTACTGTTTTAGATGATGCCCTTTTAAATCAAAATTCGGATAATTCGGCAGTGGGCCGGGTTGAATATAACGGGAAATGGCTGAAGGGAGCCGTGCTGTGGAGTACGTATTTTGAAGTGGCTTCGGGCCTTGAGAATAAGAGACAATACGCTTATTTACCGGTAAATAACGGACAGGGCACACACTTTTGGGATTTAACACTGGATTATAACGGAAATGGGGTGCCCGATTTAGATGAATTCCAGCCCGTATTATATAACGGACAAGGAAATTACATCAAGGTTTTTACCCCATCGGGTGAATATGTAAAAACCTTTGATACCCGCTTTAATCAATCCTTGAACTTGCGCTTTCCAAGCCTTTGGGCATCAAAAAAAGGAATAAAGAAATTTTTATCCCGCTTTTTCTGGCAGAACGTATATTCACTTGACCGGAAAACCCAAGACAAAAACGTAGGCAGGGCCTTTAATCCCTTTGCCACAGGCATTGCCGACAGTTCACTTCTCAGCATGAACAATACGCTCAGGTCCAGCTTATTCTTTAACCGGAGCGCCGGAAAAATAGGATTGGAATTTTCGTACAGGCAGCTAAAAAACAAAGTATTACTCACAAACGGAATTGAGTCAAGGCAAACCCGTTCCGGTATTATTCGTAGCCGTTATAACCTATCTAAACTACTCACCCTAAACCTGGATGCGGAAGGCGGAAGAAAAGAAAATTTTGCACCGCTCCTGCGGAACCGGAACTTCGACCTTGAGTTTTATAGCGTAGAACCCAAATTGATTATTCAACCCGGAACCGAATGGCGCATTACGCTGAACTACGCATACCGTCAAAAATTCAACCTTCGGAAAGACGAGGGAGGCATTACCACGGGAGGCGAATTGGCACGTATCCATCAAGCAGGTATTGAAGGTAATGTAAACATTCTGAAAAAGGGACTGCTGAATGGTAGAATTAATTTTCTATACATTGAATTCAACGGATTAACCAATTCGGCACTGGGCTTTGAAATGATTGAAGCCTTAGCACCGGGAATAAACGGAACTTGGAATTTAAACGTTCAATATAACATCGGGAGCAATTTGCAGCTTAGTCTGAATTATGACGGAAGGGCTGGGAAAAACTTTTCTGCCATACATTTTGGCGGAATGCAGGTGAGGGCATTCTTTTAAAAATGCTACTTTAAATCAAATGTATTTTTAGCAGCCAGTGTATTTTCAATATATACACTAATTTTATAATTCCCTTTTGCCAAGTCTTTTACTCCATCAGAAAAATCCATACACATATCCTGTTTAGACCCATCAAAATAAAATGATTTCTTTACCGTATAGAACACTTCAGACCCTTGTGATTCAAATACATTTGATTCATTTTCTCCAATGAGTTTACCTGTGGGATCTATTACAACCAGATAGGCGGTTTTGTCTCCGCTTTCAACCACATCATTTTCAAACACGGTGAAGCAGCTTTCAATTTTATTTGCCTTTTTGGATTTATTGGTAATTTTCTCTTTCCCGCTTTTGCTCACAAATATAGGATGTGATTCAATGGCACTTATTTTAAGTTGTTTGGCTAAGTCAACTTTTCCGGACAAATCTTTATTACTAACGGACAGGCTTGCATTTTCACCTTTTACGATTGAAATTTCAGTATCCAACTTAAGATTCGCGGTACGCAAATCGGCATTTTCTTGTTTCAGCTTTTCAATTTGGGCCAATAAATCTGTAATCTGGGCTTCGAGTGCTTTCACTTTGGCCTTCAGTTTTGAGGATCCCCCGCCACCGCCAGACCGGTTCTGCATACGCAAACTGGCAATTTCCATATCCTTAACGGCCACCACACTGTCGATACGTTCGTTTCCAAATTCGGTCAATTTAGAAAATTGTTCGTTTAGGTCTTTCAGTTGAGTATCCAGTTCGAGTTTTTCCTTTTCAACCCTTTCGTTGTCGGCTTTTGTTTCGGCAAGTACTTTGGCATTATTCAGATACATGAACCCCAAAAAGCCGGCTCCAACCGTCATTAGAATGACCAAAACGGCCAGAATAATAATTAGGGCAATATTGCCACCGCTTTTTGAAGACGTATTTTGTGAATTAGGAGTAGTCATTGTAGAATCGTTTAGGCAAATCTACCAATTATTTTAACGCTTCATTATAAAGGGGTAAATTAACCCTAAAAGTAGTGCCTTTGCCGGTTTCGGTTATAAAGTCAATATTTCCGCCTGCTTCACGGATGATATTACGGCAAATGGCCAAACCTAAACCGGAGCCGCTGCTTTTGGTTGTAAAGTTGGGAATAAAAATGCGTTCACGAAGATGTTCAGGAATCCCTGTTCCATTATCCTTGACTAACACGGTTATGGTGTTATTATCCGTGAAGGCAAAAACCTCAACCTTACCTGATTGCGCTGCGGGAATGGCCTGGATTGCATTTTTTATGAGATTATTAAATACCCGCAATAAATGTTCTTTATCGGCCCAAACCCACATTTCGTACTGTTGTTCTCGATAAATTACTTCAACTTGGGATTCATTTTTGCTGTAAAGCCCGGTTACCCCTTTTAGAATTTCATTGAGCTCTGTTTTTTCATTTTGCGGAGGAGGAAGTTTGGCAAAGTTGGAGAACTCATCCGCAATACGGGAGAGCGTATCAATTTGCTCAATCATAATATTTTTAAACTTCAACAGGCGCTGAGCGAAATCAGGGCTTCCATCATTCCATGCACGTTCCAGAAACTCTACATTGAGCTTCATCGGAGTTAACGGATTTTTAATTTCATGGGCAACCTGACGGGCCATTTCGCGCCAAGCAAAATCACGTTCTTGTTCAGCCAACAATTTGGCACTGTTATCCAATTCATCAGCCAAGCGGTTATATTCTGCAACCAGGTCTCCAATCTCATCAGAGCCTTGATATACAATTTTAGATGTTTTGGCTCCATAACGCAACTCCCTCAGGCGTTTACCCAGTTCCCTCAACGGATCGGTAATTCGATTAGTTACCAATAAAACCAAGGTCAGCAAAAGGGTTATGGAACCAATAAATATGTTTACCAATGAATTTATGGATGCCGATAATTCTTCATTAATCTGCTTCTGCTTTGAAAAATAGGGAATGTTTAAGAATGCCACCGTATGGCCGTCTTCATCAATGAGCGGAGCATAGGCAGAAATATACTTCAGGCCACCAATATTTTCCTGACGTATAAACTCGGTAAGTTTTCTGTTTTTAAGCAGGTTCATGGCTTCGGGTTCGATGCGTTCAGAAATAAACCCCGACGTAAACAAATCAGGTCGGGAACCTGATATTAAAAAACCATCAATACCATATACATTAATATCCGTGCCCAAAAGATTCCCCAATTCAGATAGACGATATTCGAGATAACCCTTCTGGTCATATATCCGTGAAAGTCTTCCGCCCATTGTTTCTTCCAGATTTATGGCAACGGCATGTAATTTTTCTATCACCGAACCGGAGTTCTGCACTTCATGCTGCTTTTCGAGGAAAAATACACTTCCGCGCACCATTACTATGAAAAATGCAGAAACAGTTACTAATATAACAAACTGAATCTTCCTTTTAAATCCAACATTTTTACCAAAAGGACTCAGGTTTTGTCTTTGAACAAGCAAATGATCTATTCCCACAATTAATAGTGCAGCCAAAAACCACCACGAAAAGCGATTAAATAAATCAGTGAATGTTAATTCTTTGCGACTAATGATGATGATATCATTATTATCGTTATTTTGAATATAATGGATATGCCCTTCGCTGGTAAATTTCTGACGGTTGCCTATACTGACCTCCCAGCTTTTAAAGTCGCTATAGTAAGGGAACGTACCATTTTCGTTCACCAACCGATCATTGGTATATCTTGCATAACTGTAGCCTGCTGCCAACTGGTTAGAAATAAAACTATTGTCAAGCAGGATATCGGGTAATCCGGCTGTTTCGCTAATTACCCGAGAGTTAAACTCCAGAAAAATGGTTCGTTTAGGATTTCCGTAGCGCAATTCATCACTAAAATCAAGCCGGGCGATATACGCAATTCTTCCAGATGGCTTGCGTACAAAATAAAGCCCGTCAACAGGTGTGGATAGTCCGGTATTTGTAATAATTTCATTGTAATATTCGAAATCATAAACGCCGGAGTTATTCATATTTAACCTAGAACGGGTCTTGGTATCAAACACACCGGCTGTAATTCCATATTTTAACCAATATCCGTTGAAATATTTTTTTATCAGAAGATCTGAAAATTCAGCCGTAAGCCTGGAAGAAGAAAAAAGTCCGTTTAAAAATGCTTCATCCTGATTAATGCGAAGTTTTACATTTTCATACAAATACTCCGTAATCGGATCATTTTCAAGCGCCATTTTTGAGGCCATTACAGCCGCTTCGGTATCCCTTTTTTGTTTAAGCGGTTCCGAAGGAGAAAGGGCAAACAAAACACCTCCGGCAAAGGCCGCCATTAAGTATTGAAATAAGCTTTGGGTACTTACCAAAAATAAAGCGGTATAGGATAGAATGAATGCCGGAACCAACATAAAAAACTGAAAATCAACTAGAATTCCCGCAATACTAACCGGTAAAGCCAAAAGTAAAACATAAGTCCGGAGCCGAGCTATTTTTTCATTCCGGATACAAGATGCTATGCCACGTAGTAAAAGACGTATGGAACTTACTATTACAAGTAAAGAAGCAGCCACCGAAATAGAATAAAAGTCCATATCGGGTAATATATCCGGGTGTGGATACACCACCGAATTGAGCACTAAATCTTCAACCAGTTTAAAAAATAAATAAATTAAAACGACCGAAAATGCCGGAACCAATATAAAAAACACGAACGCAAAAGAAATATTCAGCCTATTTAACAGCCGCGGAAGTGAGTAATGAAGACCGGCCGACACATACAAAAACCAAAATGAAAAAAGAATTAAATTACCCAGAGAATCAAAGTATTTACCCGCATATAAGCCAGGAGCAAATATGGGTAAATTGCCAAAATAATTTAAAAACGGAGGAAAATCAACAAAAAGGAATAGGCCGGTTATAGAGCCCGTAAGCATTAAAAAAGAAAATGCCCATTTACGATTGGGAATAATTCGGGTAATATAATATAGTAGCCAAAACAACAGCGATATGATAAGGGTAAGAAAAATGGTTAGTATGATTTCTGATTCCGGATTCCGTAAATTGGATAGTGATACTGCCATCAATGTATTTCCTTCTTCATCCTGAAGCAGTACATCTCCGCTTTCAACATTGGTTACTTTGGCATCTTTTGGAATTCCGTATTCGGGTAAAAAATAATTTGTGAGATAACGGTTCGAAACCGGATATTCATCTTTAATTTTAATGAGGGCTACAAATTTTTTATTGCCTTGTTTTTTTACAATTGGCTTATAATATCCATTTCCGGGATTCAGGGTTGAATTTAAAAAGTAATTATACTGATAAAAACTGGGAACCGGTATGTTCCGGTCAGACCAAAAGATGAGTTTATCATTTTGGTAAATAAAATAAGCAATGCCATGCCCGTGATGAAGCCTGAACACTTCGGCAGAAAAAAGAGAGTCGAGTATCTTGTCGGTGCCGGTTTCCGTTAAGTAAATTAAATCATAAATTCCATTCTCAGCCGTTTTGGTTTTTTTAGATAACTCTTTTGTAAACTGAGATTTTATACGATCCGGATTATTGTACTCATCCGAAAATTTACTGAATAAATACAAGCCAAGCAAAAGAAACAAGAGTAAGACAACTCCTGCCAACAACCTTTTTTTTGCACTTGTTTTTCTATTCATTTTTTAAAAGTAACTGAAAACTAGGAAAAAGCCATCAATAAAAACCAAAAAGCACCGCCGGCAAGCATACTTAAAAAATTTAGTATAAAGACCAACACAGCCATTCTGCCCAATGAACCTACCTTTTTGGTGAAAAACCAAACAAATAAGGTTTCAAAAACAAGCACAAACAGTTCCCCCATAATCCAACCCAGTGAAGAATTCATCAAATTCATGATACCGAACCAGAAAATGGGCAATGAAATTAAATTGGCAAACAATACAGCCCACAAAAACGGTTTTTTATCCGGATAGCCAAATAACATTAACAACAAAAACATCCCCAAAAGTTCTACAGTTAATGTTATGATAACTGCCCTGATAAATGAGTAGGGTTCCACCTCGCGCATAAACCAGGAAGTGGTGTTTTCAATTGTTAATCCAGATTTTGAAACAATTACCGAATAGGATGAGTTAAACGCTTGCTTCTCGAAAATAGGGCTGTAAAGTGTATCATCAGTAAGTATAAGCATTAATTTATGATAAGGCCTGTACGAGTAAGCCAATGAATTACAGGAATTGGCCGAAGCACAATCCAGTCCTTCTGGTCCTCGCCGGGTTTCTTCGTGAAGCGAATCGGGCATATCCGAGCCGTCGGCATTGCGGTACTGAAGTTGTATCAAGCGCACAAACGTTGACTGTAAATCGTCTTCATACCGAATACTGAACGTCATTTTGGGTTTCGGACCCATATCGGCATAAGTGAGCTGAGCGAATGACACAAAGAAAAAAAGAAAAAATACGAACTTCTTCATACAACAAATATTAATGAAAATTCACAACCTCGTGGTATACTTTATCAAAATCAGCTTTTAGTTCTTCAAAAAGTACATCATCAAAACCCAAGTAAGACTGAAAATAAGGATCCAATAAGCTACGGAATTCAGTAATTTTTATTCGGTTAAAATATAACATTCCAGTACGGCGTACAAAAAAATCAGAAAGTGTGGCTGCCTGCTCTTCATCTATGCTATAAGCCAATTCAGCCAAAAGCAATGGATGAGTTAAATCACGATTCTCGTTATATAAATCATAAGCCAGATCAACAATTTTCTGGGTATTTGAACCATATTTTTCAAACAAATCTTCGAGCAGGCTCATGGAATTGGGAATTTGCCCGCAAGTATCTCTCAGGTTCTCTAAAAATACACGTCGGTTTCCAAAATCAGCCCCACTGAGTAAAATATGTTGTGTATGGCCGGGTTTAAGTTTTTCTTTCATTCCCGCATGAAGGCTAAGCCAAGCATCAATGCTACGTTCTGCCATTTTACGGTAGCCCGTGAGTTTACCGCCTGCAATGGAAACCATCCCCGAAGGAGAAATAAAAAGCTCATCTTTTCGGGATAATTCTGATGCCGATTTTCCTTCCTCCATAATAAGCGGTCGTAATCCGCTCCAGGTAGATTCTACATCAGAATCTTTAAGTTCAGCTGAAGGAAACATCGCATTTACGGCACTCAGGATATAGGACACGTCTTCTTTGGTTACATTCGGGTTATCCACATCCTCATAAAAGGTATCCGTGGTACCGGCATATACCGCGCGGCCTCTGGGAATAACAAATACCATGCGGCCTTTGTCGCCTTTTACGTCGATATATACAGATTGGTTTATGGGCAATTTTTTAAACGGAAAAACCAAATGCACCCCTTTAGAGAGCTTGAGGTGTTTACCCTGAAGCGATTTGTCGGATTGACGGATTTCATCAACCCAGGGTCCGGCAGCGTTGATTACGCCGGCGGCCCGTACAAAAAACAATTCACCACTGAATTCATCCCGTACTTCAAAACCGGCAATTTTTCCATTTTCATAAATCGGCTTTTGCGCTTTAACATAATTGATGGCAGTTGCTCCGTATTGAGTGGCCGTTTTTATCAATTCAATGGTTAACCGTGCGTCATCGGTGCGGTATTCGGTATACAAAGCAGCTCCAGTTAATCCTTCGGGATTTAGCCCCGGCTCTAATTTCAGGGTTTCGGCAGCACTGAGCATCTTACGCCGCTCAGAGGCCTTCACACCGGCCAGGTAATCATACAGATAAATGGCGGCCGAAGCCGTTAGTTTTGATAAAGAACCATCCTTTGTGATGGGCAGCAACATTTTTTCAGGGTGCACCAGATGGGGCGCATTGCGCCATACAATTTCACGTTCATGGCCAACTTCGCGCACCAAACCGAATTCAAAATTTTTAAGATAACGTAAACCTCCGTGAATCAGCTTGGTACTTTTACTGCTGGTGCCCGAGGCATAATCATTTTTTTCGATGAGAACGGTTTTTATACCTCTCGAAGCCGCATCCAAGGCTATACCGGCACCCGTAATTCCGCCTCCGATGACGAGTAAATCGAATTTTTCACTCTTGACAGAATCTATTTTTTTTTGGCGAATAGCCCGAGCTGTATTGAATAACATAACATTCTTGCGAATGACAAATGTACCCATAAGGAAGCGATTAAGCTGAAAAGTTTGGAAAAATATTAATATCGGATAATTATTTAAATAAAATATCCGATATTTGTGGTATGGAGTGGAAAACAGAACTGGAAAAAAATCTGGAACAGATTCGGCCGGCCCTGAGCTTAAACCTTCAACGGGTTCTGGAAAAGAAAAAAAAACTGGATGCAAAAAGGCCCTTATCGGCAGGAATACTCCAGCGCATTAAAGAAGATTTAAACATCGAATGGTCCTATAATTCAAATAGTATTGAAGGAAACACGCTCAACTTAAATGAAACCCGCATGGTGTTGCAGGAAGGAATGACCGTCAAGGGCAAATCATTGCGTGAACACCTGGAAATTACAAATCATCATGAGGCCATTGAGTACATTGAAGCACTTTCTAAAGACCACAAAAAAATAAATGAAAAAAGCCTGCTTAAAATTCACGAAATTGTGATGAGCAAGATTGAAAAAGAGCATGCAGGCCGCTACAGGAATGGCATGGTAAGAATAGTGGGAGCCAATTTTTCTCCCCCGAATCCGCTCAAAATTGATGATCTGATGCTTGATTATTTCAACTTCGTGAATCAAAATCCACTACAACTCGACGCCGTTGAAATGGCCACCGTAATGCATCACCGTTTTGTTTGGATTCACCCTTTCTTTGACGGAAATGGGCGCAGTGTGCGTTTAATTATGAACCTATTTTTGATGCAGCAGGGCTATCCACCAGCCATCATCCTTCGAAATGACCGTAAAAAATACTACGAAGCATTAAACCGTGCAAACAATAACGATTACACGAGGCTCATGTTATTGGTTATGCAGGCCATAGAGCGCTCTTTAGATATCTATCTCATGGCCTACCCTGATGGTTATGAATATAAATCCATCCAACAAATTGTTGAAGAAGAGCAATTACCTTACGGTCAAGAATATCTCAGCTTACTGGCCCGGAGAGGTAAAATTGATGCTTACAAAGAAGGCCGAAACTGGTTTACAAGCAAAGAATCCGTTTCAGAATACATTGAAAAAAGACAGCGAAACCGTAAACTCAGGGATTAAACTTATTGCTCTTCTTCCCATTTCATGCAGCGTTTCACCGCTTTTTTCCAACCGGCATACAATTTTTCGGTAAGTTCGGTTCCTGCATGGGGCAAAAATGTGCGGAAGCGGCCGGTTTGGTTAATGGCATCTAAGGTATTAATCCCGGCAAATACGGCTGCCAAATGTGCAGCCCCCAGTGCGGTAGTTTCTACCATATTGGGCCGGTTTACATTCACATGCAAAATATCAGCCTGAAACTGCATTAGAAAATTATTATGTGTAGCGCCGCCGTCAACCCTCAACTCCTGAAGCGTAATACCGGCATCCTGCTGCATGGCCTCTAGTATGTCGCGGGTTTGGTAAGCCAGTGACTCGAGCGCTGCACGGGTAATGTGTTCAGCTTTAGTGCCACGGGTTATGCCTAAAATTCCGCCACGGGCATACATATCCCAATACGGTGCGCCCAAACCCGCAAATGCCGGCACCATATATACACCGCCCGAATCGGGAACTTCTTTGGCAAAATTTTCAGATTCGGCTGCATTTTCGAAGAAGCGGAGCCCGTCGCGAAGCCATTGGATGGCCGCACCTGCAATAAAAACACTACCCTCAAGCGCATATACGGTTTCGCCGTTTACCCGCCAAGCAATGGTGGTCAGCATTCCGTTTTTTGAAGGAATGGCCTGGCGCCCGGTATTCATCAACATAAAACAGCCGGTACCGTATGTATTTTTAACCATTCCTTCGGAGAAACAGCCCTGTCCGAACAAGGCCGCCTGCTGATCACCCGCCATTCCATAAATGGGAATTTCATGACCAAACAAGGCCGGATCGGTGAATCCAAAATCTGAAGCACTGTCCTGAACCTTGGGTAAAATGCCCATCGAGATATGCATTTCACGGCAAAGATTTTCATCCCAAGACAGCGTGTGGATATTATATAACATGGTTCGCGAAGCATTGGAAACTTCAGTGGCATGTACTTTTCTGCCAGTAAGATTCCAAAGCAGCCAAGAATCAACGGTGCCAAAAAGGAGCTCACCAGCCTCGGCCGCTGCTCTTGCGCCGGCAATGTTTTCAAGAATCCAATTTAATTTGGTGGCCGAAAAATAGGAATCTGGAATCAGACCGGTTTTCTCCCGAATTTCAGCCTCCAGCCCGCGTTTCTTAAGTTGCTCGCAAAAGGCAGCCGTGCGCCGGTCTTGCCAAACAATGGCATTCCCGTAGGGTTCTCCCGTGTTTTTATTCCAGGCTAGGGTAGTTTCACGTTGGTTGGTGATTCCGATACAGGCTATCTGCGAAGCAGAAATACCCGATTTCCGAATCACTTCGTGAAGGGTTGCCAGTTGGGAATTCCAAATTTCAAGCGGATTGTGTTCTACCCAACCGGGCTGTGGGAAATACTGCGGAAACTCCTGCTGCGCCGTCTCAATCAGGTTGTAATCCGAATCAAATAATATGCTGCGGGAACTGGTGGTTCCCTGATCAATAGCTAAAATATATTTCATGATCCAAATATAAGCGCATTCAATAAAAAAGGAGAACAAGTTGAAACTTGTTCTCCTTCAGATAAGCCAATAATACCCTATTTATTCCAATTATACCAATCAATTTTTCGGGTGAGATAAAGTACGATTGCCAATATGGCAAACAAACCCACACTGCCCAGGAGCAATGAATAATTTTCCAATTGCAATAGAGAGAAATAAAAGAAATACAAAGCACTCAGGATAACTGAAAACGAAACAGTTAGTTTTACATTTTTAAATATGAAATATACGTAATATGTCAGCAGTGAAACCGTGAGCAAACTACCAATCAAATAGGCAATATTAAAAGCAAGATGCTCCGAAATGGATAACAAAAGCACATAAAAAACACAGAGGGCAATGCCTACCAACAAGTATTGTATGGGGTGAATTTTACGTTTATTAATGATTTCAACAAAAAAGAAAGCAATGAACGTAATCACAATGAACATGAGGCAGTACTTAACCGAGCGCTCAATTTTATTGTACTCATCAACCGGAAGCATGAGTTTTACGCCGAAATCATTTCGGTCTGCATCATTTATGTAGCTACCGATTCCGGACTGGGCATAATTGCGGTTTAAATTCAATACTTTCCAGCGACTTTTAAACAGATTATCGCTGACTTCGGTAAACGAAGGATCGGGGAGAAAATCACCCTGAAAACTGGGGCTGCCCCATTCCGATTCCAGTTGAACCGAATTGTCTTTCCCGAACGGTTCAAAATTAATGGCGGTACTTCCGTTTATGTCAATATTATAGGAAAAATCGTATTGGGCAGTAAGTGAATCGAGTGCAATGGGAAAACTTAAACCGGTATCGAAAATATCTTTCACCGGAACACCGGGATTAAAGGTGTATTCGGTATCATTCACTTTAAATTTGATGGTTTCTTTAAGTCCTTTCAAATCAGATAAACCAATGGATACAATGGATTCGGAATAGATAACATCTGCAGGATTTATTCCCAGCGAGGAAAAATCGGGATAATTAAACTTACCGTTCACCGCCAGTTTAGCGTTATATAACACCACCACATAAATGCCCCTATACTTCTTCTGGGGAACAATTTTGCCGTCAATCGCAATCGATTCGGGTAGAAAATGGGACCAACGTTTATATTTTTTCACGGTTCCGTCTGATTGTTTTTCATACTCATGAAATGGCACAGAAATTACGGGTCCGGAAATTTTTTGCTCAAGCCCCCAATTGGAGCTTACCTCGTAAACGGCTTCATTTTTCAGACTTTGACGTTCCCTAATCAGGCTACTCACCATGGAAGTGGGAATCATGAGAATCAAAACCAAGATTCCGATGGCAATTAATTTCAACAGGATCGAGGACTTAACCCATTGCGAAAATTTTTCAATGGGGCCAAGATTTGGGTTGGGGATGTTGGGGCCGGGATTTCCTCCGGGTGCATTTGTTTGTGTTTCCATGTGTGCAGATAATTTAATTCGGCACAAAACGCCCTGAAATACAGATATATTGCTTAAGGAAACGTTAAAGCAAATAATCAACTATTATGCCGAAAGTAGTTCAAGATAAAAAACTATTTTTTAAGCAGAAACCATAATTTCATTTAATAGCTTCAAACTTTCATGTACCGTATTTACCGGCTTAAATACGATATTCAATTTATCATTTTTTTGTTTCATTTCACCCGAACGATTGGCTTGGATAAATTGCAACACTTTCCCAAAAACTTCGCTGTTATAATATTCCTTTTTCGACGTGAATTGAAGAATGAGCGAACGATTTTTAAGAATAATTTTTTCAACACCCAATTTGCGGGCTATCAAACGCATCCGCATCGTTTCAATCAACTCAATGGTTTCGTGCGGAAGGGTTCCGAACCGGTCATGGAGGCGGATGGCAAATGCGTCCAACTCTTCGTTTGTACTAAGCGAATCTAATTCTTTATATAAACTTAAGCGTTCTGTTATATTGTCAATATAATCTGAAGGGAAAAGTATTTCCAAATCGGTGTCAATGATACAGTCATCCGTCCAGGGCTTATCCGGTCTGTTATTTTCTTCTTTGAACAATTCAGCAAATTCATTCTCTTTCAATTCGGCAAGAGCCTCATTTAAAATGCGCTGATAGGTTTCATAACCGATATCGTTAATGAAACCGCTTTGTTCGCCACCCAATAAATCGCCCGATCCCCTGATATCCAAATCGCGCATGGAGATATTAAATCCGCTCCCTAATTCAGAAAATTCCACAATGGCTTTCATGCGTTTGCGGGCTTCTTCGGTTAACACGGTAAGCGGAGGTGTAATTAAATAACAAAAGGCCTTTTTATTACTTCTACCTACCCTACCGCGAAGCTGATGTAAATCACTGAGACCAAAATTTTGGGCCTGGTTAATGATAATGGTATTGGCATTGGGAACATCCAGTCCGGCCTCCACTATAGCGGTTGAAACCAACACATCAAAGTCGCCTTCAATAAATTCAAGCATAACGTCCTCCAGTTCCTCACCGCCCATTTGTCCGTGCGCAACCCTTATTCTAGCTTCCGGAACCAGCCGCTGAACCATTCCGGCTATATCCTTAATATCGTTCACCCGGTTATGGATAAAATATACTTGCCCGCCGCGCGATAATTCGTACTGAACGGCATCACGAATGACAGCCTCATCAAACGTATGCAAATCTGTTATAATCGGGTATCGGTTTGGAGGCGGAGTACGGATGATGGACAAATCCCTGGCGCCCATGAGCGAGAACTGCAAGGTGCGCGGAATAGGCGTAGCTGTAAGTGTAAGACAATCCACGTTCGCCTTAAATGTTTTTAGTTTATCTTTTACACTTACCCCAAATTTCTGTTCTTCATCAACAATAAGCAGGCCGAGATCTTTAAACTTTACATCCTTTCCCACAATGCGGTGGGTGCCGATGATGATATCCACTTTCCCGTCCGATAGCTTTTCGAGGGTTTCTTTTTGGGCTTTTGCCGATTTAAACCGGTTGATGTAATCAATGGTTACCGGAAAATCAGCAAGCCTTGACGAAAATGTTTTAAAATGCTGCAAAGCCAAAATAGTGGTAGGAACCAAAATGGCCACCTGTTTTCCGTCGGTTGCGGCTTTAAAAGCGGCCCGTATGGCCACCTCTGTTTTACCAAAACCTACATCACCGCATACAAGCCGGTCCATAGGCCAGGGTTTTTCCATGTCAGTTTTTACATCCTTGGTAGCCTTATTTTGGTCGGGTGTGTCTTCATAAATGAATGAAGCCTCCAATTCGTGCTGCAAATAAGTATCAGGTTGAAAGGCAAAACCACGTTCAGCTTTGCGTTTGGCATATAATTTTATTAAATCAAAAGCCAGTTCACGAATCCGTTTTTTGGTTTTGGCTTTAGTGGCTGCCCAGGCTGTTCCGCCTAATTTATGCAAAGATGGAGCCGTGCCTTCTTTGCCCGTATATTTGGCAATGCGGTGTAAGGAATGAATGCTTACATATAACACATCCTTGTCTTTATACACCAATTTTACCGATTCTTGAATTTTACCGTTCACCTCGGTTTTTTCAAGGCCGGCAAACACCCCGATACCATGGTCGATATGTGTTATAAAATCGCCCGGTTGCAAATTACCCAATTCTTTAAGCGTAATGGCCAATTCTTTTGTGAACTGATTTTTAAGCTTAAACCTACGGTAACGCTCAAATATTCGGTGGTCACAATAACAGGCCACACCAATTTCCTGGCATAAAAACCCGTTATTTAGTGAACCCTTAACGGGGATAAACAACTGGGTGAAATTGGCTGCATGCGATTTGTTATGGTTCTTTTCCAGATCATCAAAAATGGCCGTAAGCCGTTCAATCTGTTTTTCAGCATCCGAAAGTAAGAAATTCGTCATTCCTTTGTCGGAGGAAGATTCCATGTGCGACAAAAGCAGTTCGAAGTTCTTATTGATAACCGGCTGGGGTTCACAAACCAAGTTCATACCGTAATCCGCATGGCCCGAGAAATTGCCATAAATTATTTGCCGGAATCGGGAAATCTGATTGGTAAATTCAATTCCCGAAAGGTATAATTCAGCTGGGGCGGACCGCTTGATCTGCCCGCTTAATGCCGCAAAATCTTTTTCGGCTTTCTGAAATACATCATCCGTTAATTTGACGAGTTGTGCAGGCTCTTCTAGCAATAAAATTGTTTCGGAAGAAATAAACTCAAAAAAACTCTGGCGTATCTCCTCAATCCGTTTATTTTCAATGTTCGGAATAATTTTAGCTTCATCAAGCTCATCTACCGAGAGTTGATCCTCCGGATTAAACCGGCGCACCGAATACACCTTATCACCATCAAATTCTATCCGATAGGGTAATTCATCGGCATACGAAAACACATCAATAATGCCGCCCCTGAGCGCAAACTGACCCGGTTCGTATACAAAATCTTCCCGTTCAAAATCATATTCAATCAGTAAGTCTGTTATAAAATCCAAATCAACGGCTTCGCCTTTTTTGAGGGTCACGGTTAATTCAGCAATTTTTTCGCGGCTAACTACTTTTTCTGACAGTGCAGATGGGTAGGTGACGATTATATCAACTTGGTTTTGGGCAATTTTTTCCAATACTTCCGTGCGGAGCATAATATTGGCATTGTCGGTTTCCTCGTGCTGATAAGCGCGACGATAACTGGCAGGAAAAAAAAGCACACGGGATTCGGGAAGTATAATTTCCAAATCATTCAAAAAATAGGCGGCTTCTTCTTTATCGGGCAAAACGGCCAGTATTTTTTTGCCTGTTTTCCGGTGCATGGCTGCCAGCACAAAAGCACCGGCAGATCCGGCGAGGCCCTTCACCTGCACAACCGACCTATCGGTTAACAATGCGGCGGCAGCTTCATCAACCGAAACGGAGCTTAAAAATTTCTTTAAAATAGAATACGGCTCTTCAAACATCAGCTATTGATTCCCAACTAGAAAAAAATAATACATCAGAAAAAACTATCAATTATTATGGAAAGAAACAGAATACATTAGCCATAAACCGGAAATTTAGGTTTGTTATTCAACACAAGTTCAATTTTTTCCATAATTTCCCCGCTGAGCAGGGGCAAAACATCCAGTGCCGTTATATTTTCTTCGAGCTGATGAACTTTTGAGGCCCCCAAAATAACGGTACTCACATTCGGATTTTTAAGACACCAGGCAATAGCCAATTTGGGAAGGGATGTATCCAAATCGCCTGCTATCTGGGCTAATTCCTGCACTTTTTTTACCATCATTTCGCCCTCGGCTCCGGCAAAACGTTCTTTTAACCAGGTAAGTTCCGGCAAGTGTGCGCGGGTATCCTCGGGCATACCGTTGTTATATTTTCCAGTAAGCATACCGGAAGCTAAGGGCGACCAAATGGTGGTTCCGTAACCGAAACTTTTATAGAGATTCCGGTATTCCAACTCAAAACGGTCGCGGGTAAACATATTGTACTGGGGCTGCTCCATAACCGGCGGAACCAAATTGTTAGCTTTAGCAATACCAATAGCTTCGGTAATGCGTTGGGCATCCCATTCACTGGTTCCCCAGTATAAAATTTTACCTTGACGAATAAGGTCATTCATGGCAAACACTGTTTCTTCCAGCGGAGTTTCGATATCGGCCCGGTGGCAGAAATATAAATCCAGGTAATCGACCTTTAAGCGTTTAAGTGCCGCATGACAGGCCTCTGTTACGTGTTTACGGCTGAGTCCGTATTGGTTTGGCAATTTACCTCCCCAGAAAACTTTACTCGAAACCACAAAGGTATCCCGGCTCCAGCCCATTTTTTTGAGGATGTTTCCCATCACTTCTTCTGATTTACCGTTGGCATATACCTCGGCATTATCAAAGAAATTAATACCGGCATCATAGGCTTTTACCATGAGCGCTTCAGCCACATCATCACCGATCTGATTCCCGAAGGTAACCCATGAGCCCAATGAGAGTTTGCTGACTTTTAAACCCGAACGTCCAAGATTTTTATATTCCATCATTTTTTTGAATTTTATAAAACAGTTTAGGGGCGAAGGTGATTCACCCCGCCCTGATTCATTGCAAAAGTAACCATTTTGGAAAGGAAAGGTTGAGAAACTAAAAAATGGAGGCTAAACCATTTGAACGGAATGCGCAATGAAACAACCGCACACCGATTAATTTGACTCTTAAAACTGTAAATTAATTGAAATTGCTGAGCTTCTGAAACAGCTCGGCATATAATTCATGAACATCTGCCGGGCAAACTTCACAAGGCAGAAACGCGCCTGATTTTCGGGCATCGTTTGGGAAAATAAGGACTTCGGTTTTTTCAATCCCCGTAAGGGAAACAAGGGTGAACAGTTCTTCAATGGCCGGATTGCCGATGGCCAGGCAGCCGATGCTTTTCTCGTTTCCATGAATAAAGATATCCGATCCGGGAGCTTGGATTCCGGCATTTTTGGCTCGGAGCAAATCCGTGGTATTCGGATAGTTCAATTTAAAAGAAAGATGAAACTGGCTGTTCGGATTCAAATAAACCACGGAATACACCCCTTCGGGAACCTGTTTATCACCCTCTTGCTGTTTAGGGCCACGTTTACCGCTGGCCGCCAAAACCGGATAACTGTGCAGGCGGATATTCTTCCCCTTGCATTTAGTATACACTTCTATTATTCGTTCTTCCTTAAAACACAATAAACTCAAGTTTGCCGGCGGAAATGGAGATCCCAAACCGGTGAGAATGGGTTCAAAACGGGCTTTGGTTTTGCTTTCGCAAAGCGTAATTACTTCGTTTATGTTTTTACCGTGATTATTTGGCAAAAGCTGTACTTCTGTCTTGAGTTGTTCCATTGGTTTGTGATTACATCCGATAATCAGGGTACAAATAAGTGGAAATAAAAAAAGCCGTTTCATCTGTTTATTTGGCTAAATTACACGAATAGCAATTTTCCCCCGCACGGCTTCGGTTTCACTAAGGGCATGGGCCTTGGCTATTTCTTCGAGTGAAAAAACCTGCTCCACATGCGGAACAAGCGCCCCGGAATCACACAATGAGGCCAAGGTTTCCAAATCGCCGCTGCTGCCGGCAACCGCCACAAAACGACCTTTCCTGCCCGGACTTATGGACGACAAAGCGTGCATAACCAACACAGAAAACATGGGAATGGTACTCACAAAAACACCCGAGGACTTCAGCATTTTACGACAGGAAAAAAAAGAATATTTGGCCGCCGCATCGAAAATGATGCTATAAGCCGTTTTTCCATTCCGAAAATCAGTTATATCGTAGGGCAATACCTCGTCACAGCCAACGCTGATGGCTAACTGGGTATTGCGCGAATGGCATACACCCGTAACCCGGCAGCCTGCGGCTTTTGCAAGCTGAACGGCAAAATGACCCACACCGCCCGTTGCTCCCGTAACCAGCACATGCATACCGGGTTTCATTTTACCCTGATTATACAAGGCCTGATAGGCAGTAGAAGCAGCAAGCGGAATCACGGCGGCATGAATAAAATCTAATCGGTTGGGTTTAGAAGCGAGGCGTTTAACCGAACAACACATAAACTCAGCATAGGCAGCAGCCGTTGAAATTGCCGAGCTAAATCCGTAAACTTCGTCTCCTATTGCATATCCTTCTGTTTCGGGGCCACATTCAACAACAGTACCACTAAAATCGGCACCCAATATTTTGGGGAATTTTTTACCCGACAAAAACGAAATGCTTCCCGAACGTACTTTCCAGTCAACCGGATTCACAGATGAGGCATGCACCTTTATTTTCAATTCGCCCTTACGGGGAACCGGCTCAGCGCAATCTTCAATTCTAAACACATCGGGTTTACCATATTGGTGAATTTGCGCAGCTTTCATGAATTTGTATTTTGCGGAAAAATATTTACTTTCGTACAAAGTTCTCCAAAAAAATGAACAAGAATATTTTATCTGCCGTAATTTTGGGATTAGCCCTTACCGTAACCGGGTTTACATCCTGCAAAAAATGTCTTCAATGTAAATATGTGGAAGAAAACACCAACATTCCTCGTGAACGTGAAGACTGCGGAAACGGCGATTACTTAGAAAAGTTTAAAGCCGATGTTATTAAAGAAGCTAAAGCTTTCGGAAATGACGAAGAGGACGTTAAATGCGAATATAAATAATTTTATTTTCCGCTTCCATTCGTAAAATGGAGTAAATCTTCCGGAGAATCTACGGAGTGGCTTTCAAATTCCGTTTCTTTCACCTGAATCGTGTAACCGTTTTCCAGCCAACGGAGTTGTTCCAAACTTTCCGCTTTTTCAAGCATCGATGTTCTAAGCCGTGTAATTTCATCTAAAATCTCCCGACGGTATCCATAAATACCAATGTGTTTATAAAACGGATGCGCATCCAACCAGTTTTCCTTTTCTGTTCCACGAACGAAAGGAATGGGATTCCGGCTGAAGTATAATGCCTTTCCGCCCAAGGAAATAACCACTTTAATGATATTGGGATTCCACAGATCTTCTTGATTTTTGAGCCGTTTTACTAAGGTAGCCAATTGTGCATGCGGCTGCTCAAAACAGGAAGCCACCTGATTAATCTGCTCCGGATTGATGAAGGGTTCATCACCCTGAATATTAATTACCGCATCGTATTGAGTTCCGCCTGCCATTTCGGCCATTTCCGCAGCCTCACGGCAACGATCGGTTCCGGTAGCATGTTCGGGAGAGGTCATGATTACATTTCCGCCAAAGGAAATTACTTCATCCACAATTCGGTCATCATCGGTGGCTACCACCACGGCAGCCAGGTTTCCAGCCTTTGAAGCCTGTTCCCAAACCCTCCGTATCATCGTTTTTCCCTGAATATTAACCAAGGGTTTGCCCGGGAACCGGGTACTGGCATAACGCGCCGGAATGATGCCCAAAATTTTGCTCATGCACAATTTTACGTTAAAATTTAATGCCAATGTAATAGTATGCTTGCATAATGTGTTATTTTTGAGAGGAAAAAATCGAAAAACACATGCACCAATTTTTTAAAACATCCACACTAATCTGCTTATCGGTACTGCTGTCCATTGGGGCTTCGGCACAAATCAGCAACCGTAAACTGGCCGAAGACATGCTGGCCAAAATGGCTACCGTAAAAACCCTAAAATACCGTTTATACAAAAAAGAACGGCTATCGGGCGGTAAATACAGAGAATCTGAAATGCAGATTAAATACCAAAAATCACCGTATGCCTGTTACATATACATGTATTCGCCAGATCCTGGAGTAGAAGTGCTTTATAAAGAAGGCGTAAACAACAATAAAGCCTTTGTGAACCCAAATAAAAAAATGGTTTCGTTTATTGATTTTGATTTTGACCCCAAAGGCAAAACACTGCGCAAAGACGAGCACCATACCCTATTTGAAAACGGGTTTGAATACATGCGCGGCATTTTAAAAGCCACCATGCGGGTTGCCGATGAAGAAGGTAAATTTGATGAATACTATAAAATTGAGGGGGAAGTAAATTTCAAAGGTCGCCAGTGTCATAAGATAGTGCTTACCTATCCAAATTTTAAATGGATTGACTACAAAGTACAGGCCGGAGAGGATTTAGTAACAATTGCCCGAAAACTCTTTTTGAGCGAGTACATGATTATGGATAAAAACAAACTGTCATGGTATACATCCGTAAAGGCGGGACAAACCATAAAAGTTCCAAACATTTATGCCAAAAAAGTAATCTTCTATGCCGATAAAATCAATCTGATGCCTATCTATCAAGAAGTACACGACGATCAGGGATTATTTGAGGAGTATCATTACATTAATATGCTGATGAATACACCCATTGCTCCCGAGGAATTCACAAAGGATTACAAAGATTATAATTTTTAATACCACAAAACGGTTTTAAAAGAAAAAGCCCCGACTGCTCAGTCGGGGCTTTTTCTTTATAATTGGCAGACGTTTTATTTACTTATGGGAAAATACCCAATGTAGAATAGGATGTCAAAATTTTATTGATAGCCGTAACGAAAGCTGCGGTGCGCATATCTTTAATACCTTTTGTATTGATGTAGGTATTACGGATGGCGTCATAGGCCGTAATCATGGTTTCTTCTAACCCTGAGTATACGAGAGCCACCTCATCGGGGCCTTCCATGATTTTCTCTTTTTCTTCTTTCGTTAGTTTTTTACCGGTGGCAGCAGCCTTTTCAATGGCTTCGAGCAAACGGGTATTTGAAGATTGGGTAAAACGTTTCTCCATACGTCCGAAACGCACGTGGGATAAGTTTTTCAGCCATTCAAAATAAGAAACCGTTACACCGCCGGCGTTCAGATAAATATCCGGAATGATGAGCACTCCTTTTTTGGTAAGGATAGCTTCGGCTTCGGGAGTTACTGGGCCGTTTGCACCTTCGGCAATAATTTTTGTTTTGATACGGGTAGCATTATCGGCATTAATCTGATTTTCGAGCGCCGCAGGAACCAGAATATCGCAGGCGTATTCAAGGGCCTCTTCAGGCTTTTTGAATGATTTTGTGCCTTTTAACCCGTCCAGTTTTCCCGTAGTACGGAAATGAGCGATTGCTTCTTCCGGATTAATTCCTTTTTCGCTGTAAATTGAACCGTTATATTCTTGAATGGCCACAATTTTGGCACCGCCCTCATATAAGAATTTTGCGGCATGATAGCCAACATTCCCCATACCTTGGATAACAACCGTTTTACCGGCCAAACCGGGTTTCAGGCCCAGTTTTTTCATATCATCGGCATACGATACTGCGTGACGAAGTCCGTAGAATAAACCTAAACCGGTAGCTTCGCGACGGCCACGAATACCGCCCTGGCTGATTGGCTTACCAGTAACACAACCTAATGAATCAATTTCAAGATGATTGAACGCAGCGTATGTATCGGCTATCCAAGCCATTTCGCGCTCACCTGTTCCGTAATCGGGAGCCGGTACATCGATACCGGGGCCAATAAAGTTTTTCTTAATCAGCTCGGTAGTGTAACGGCGTGTAATTTTTTCAAGTGCTTCAACACTGTAGTTGCGGGGGTTGATTTTGATACCCCCTTTTGCTCCTCCAAATGGAACGTCAACCAAAGCACATTTATAGGTCATCAAAGCGGCGAGAGCCATAACTTCGTCCTGGTTCACATGGTCGCTGTAACGAATCCCTCCTTTGGTTGGGGTTTTGTGATGGCTGTGTTCTACACGGTAAGCCTCAATTACTTCAATTTTATCTCCGTTCTTGATTGGGAATTTCATACGGTAAACACTGTTGCAGTATTTAATCTGCTCCAGTACGCCCGGATCTGCATCTACATATTTAGCAGCCTTATCAAAGTACTGCAATACATCATCGAAAAAATTGTTTTCGCGCTGCTCTTTTAATTTCTTAGCCATAGAAACGTTGCTTATATTATATACTTTTAAAATTATCTAACCTCCATTCATCTAACAAACAAGCCTTATACAGCATTCAAAAAGCATATAATTAAGGCTCAATGCTTATTAAATTCGAGGCAAATGTATTAAGTTTTACAACTCAAAAAATTATGGTATGCATGCAGACAAAATATTGTGGGGAGTTTAATAAAAAAGCCTGCGGTAATTTATACCGCAGGCTTTCCAAAAATTATAATTTAACTGCTTAAAACTGTACCTGATACTGTAAAGCAAAGTATCGTGGAGCTTCGGGTGCCAACGGACGGATGGCATACACCCGGTTAAAGATATTGTTTGCAATAAAATTCACTTTGTGTCCTTTGTGCACTTCATAACCGATACGAGCATCCATTACCCAGTCGCCTTTCGGATTACGAGATGCATCCACACCGCTAACCTGTTTGGCCGCCTCGAGGAAATAGAATGCATTATCAATATTTTTCATCATGCTGTTGTAACGGAAACTCAGTCCAACAGTAAGCTTTTTCCAAATAACTTCAACGTCTGCTCTTACCAAATGCTGGAAACGATATTTTAACAACTTACCACCCGGGCTGTTTATGGTATCACTGGTATTGCGGTTGGTTAGTTTTCTACCTTGCGCGTCCGTGGCAAAAACAGAATCCGGGAAGAGAATCGTCGGACTGGTATACGTATAACCGATGAGTACGTTCATGGTTACATCTTTGGTGAACTTACCCTGGCCCATGATAGAACCTTCAACACCCCAAACGCGTGAAGGTCCGATATTTACTGAACGGAAACCTAAACCGAACAAAGGATCGGTAAGTTGCCCCCACTGGGCGAAAGTAAATTCAATGGTATTGTTGAAATGCTGATAGAAACCGGAAATGTCAGCATAACCCATAAAATTACCGATTTTCACACCTTGTTTCACGCCGAGTTCAAAGTTCATACTTCGCTCCGGAGCCAAAACAGGGTTTGGATAAACCTGTGCCGCACCCACCTGGGTTTTCACAAAACGCTCGGCAATAGTCGGGAAACGATAACCCTGACCAAATGAAGCTCGGATATAAGTTTCTTGCGCTACCTTGTAGTTTATACCCAAACGGAATACCGGCAAAAACTTGTTATTCAGGTTGTTCTCCGAAAAGATGATATTCGTATCACGGGGAGCCGCACCGTTGGCTGCCGTATCAATAAAGGTATAACTGTCGTATTTACCTATGTTGAACATCTCCATACGGAAACCACCACTTATGGTTAAGCGTTTAAAGAACTTTTTCTCAACTTGTAAATAGAAGGCCAAGTTCGTGTTATCGGTATAAATACGGTTTGTACGGATAGAATCAAATGGCGCAGGTATGGCAGGGGTATCACCGGCAAACAAATCCGCTTTTCCTATCGTATAGGTTGCCATTATACCCGGTGTAATGCTGAAGTCCTTAATTTTAGGAAACACAATTCTACTCTGATATTCTCCAAAAAATAATTGGCTTGAATTGCCCTGATTGTTTGAGTTGTTGTTATCTAAATAGAAATAACGGAAACGTAGGGCGTGGGTAGATCCATTTTTGCTCGTATATGTTACATAAGGGTCAATATGGAAAGTTGTTTGTAAGGTTTTGGTTGTTGTACCCGATAATGAACGATACGTAGAATCCGCACTGGCGCCTTTCCAAATAAAGGTATTGGCCGATTGTGAATACATAAAGTTACCATTCAAGCCCCAAGATAAGCCTTCAATTTTGCGCACACGGTGGCGGAAATTAAAGTTCATACGGGCACGGTTTTCAAACTCTCCGGTATTAGAACCGTCAAAAAAACCGGAGGTATCACCGGATGGCCCAATAAAACCACGCTCCTTAAATAAGTTTGCACCGATTACCAGATCAAACTCTTTTTGTTTACCTAATTTACGGGAATGTAACATACTGAGACCCGTATTGAAAGGCATATCAGCTTGTTGGTGCCAACGGTTTTGTTTTCTGATGTTATAAACACCACCGAAGAACGTAACTTTTGTTTTAGGCGTATTGGTAGGAAATGCCGAACGGATGTTGATTACACCCGCAAGCGCTCCTGACCCATACAATACCGAAGCAGCACCTTTTACTACTTCAATTTGTTCAATATTCTCAACCGGGATAAATCCCCAGCTCGGACGGCCCGCATCACCCGAAAGTAAGGGAAGGTCATCCACCAAAACCATTACCCGGCTTCCCGCACCAAAACTATAACCGGAACCTCCACGAAGCTGAGGCTCACTGTCAACAATCACCAAGCCGGGGGTTTGTTGCAGGGCCTGGTCAGCGCTGGTGGCATTTTTATTTTCAATAATGTTCGGACGGATGATATCCAAGGATACCGTTACCTCTTCAATTTTCTTTTCATACTTACCTTCTGTTTTTGTAAACATGCCGAGGTCAATGGCTCCTTTTTCCACTTCAACAGAAATGGATTTAGTTTCACCGGCGGCCAAGGTCACTTTTTCTTCTTTAGAGGTAAAGCCCAAAGATGAAATCTTAATGGTATACGTTCCGGGGTTCAGCTTGAGCTCAAACTTTCCATCCATATCCGTGGTTCCTCCCGATGAAGTACCCACCACTCCGATATTCGCAAAAGGAACCGGAGCCTTATCTGCCGCAGAAACAACCTTCCCCTTGAGGGTTGCCTGCTGGGCCCAACCAATCGAACAACACACTGAAAATGTTAACAGTGTAAATAATTTCTTCATAGATATAGTGTTTGATGCTTACTTTTACGGTTGCCAAATTAGGAATTATAAACTAAAATTAAACTTGCAGTACGAAAATTTAAAATTTGCCTTGGCCCTTTCACGCATTTCCGGAATAGGCCGGCAGACCCTTAAGTTTTTGATTGAAGAGTTCCCCTCACTCCAAAATCTATTCGAACTTCCTGAAAGTGAAATATGTGCACGCACAGGATTTAAAAAGGAATGGGTTACGAAAATTAGAAAAGAGGCTGATTTTGCCTTTGCAGAAAAAGAACTGACGTTCTGCGAAAAATCGGATATCCGCGTGTTGCTCTATGGAGAACCGGATTACCCCAACAGGCTTTCCTATTGCCAGGACGCTCCCGCATTTTTGTTTGCCAAAGGAAACATCCCCTTTGAAAATAAACGCTGGATAGCCGTGGTAGGAACACGCAAAGCCACCGCGTACGGAAAAGATTTTTGCCGTAAACTGATGGAAGACCTGGCCGAACTAAACCCGGTTATCGTCAGCGGACTGGCCTTGGGGATTGATATTGCCGCCCACCGGGCAGCCTTGGAACACGACTTGGCCACCATCGGCGTATTGGGGCATGGTTTGGATTCACTGTATCCGGCCAGCCACCGCCAAACAGCGTTCCGCATGATGGAAAATGGAGGGCTCATGAGCGAGTTTCCCGAAGGTACAAAACCCGATGCACAAAACTTCCCCGAACGCAACCGCATCATTGCCGGCATGTGCGACGGAGTGCTGGTGGTAGAAGGAGCCGAATCGGGCGGGGCCATGATAACTGCCGATATTGCCTTTTCATACAGCCGCGAAGTAATGGCTTTACCGGGACGCATGGATGATCCTTGGTCAAAAGGATGTAATGCACTCATTAAATACGGAAAAGCTTCATTGGTTGAAAATGCGTCGGATGTTTGCCGGGTAATGGGCTGGAAAATTAAACCCGAAGGCCGGCGTAACCTCATTCCCGAATTATTCCCCATTTTAGAACCAATGGAGGACAAAATTTTCGGAACCCTGCGTGAAAGGGGCCCCCTTCACGTGGATGAACTGGCCCTACTATGCGGGTATACGCAAGGCGAAACGGCCGTTAATTTGTTAAACCTGGAACTCAAAGGCCTGGTAAAAACACAGCCCGGTAAAATGTATAAAGCTGTTTAGGATTACTGGTTATTATTCGTAATTTTTTCTAAACAAAAGAGATGAGTCACCGTAACTCAAAAAACGAAAGTCCGCTTGCATGGCTTCGGAATATACGTTTTTCCAGTCATCGCCTATGAGCGCGCTCACCAATAAGAGCAGCGTTGAGCCCGGTTGATGAAAATTGGTAATGAGTGCATCGCAGGCATGAACCGTATACCCCGGGTAAATCATGATGGATGTTTCGGCCGTAATGCGATCCATTCCGTTTTCATGCAGTTTATGTGCCAACATACGCATCGCATCCTGCATGGAAATTGACTTTTCCGCCGTTTCCGGAAACTGTGGCACAAGGGTTTCCAAACGTTCTGAAGCCCCCAAATGCCACAAAGATTCCAATACCCGCAGCGATGTAGTTCCCACCGGCACCAAGGGCCCCGAATGTGCCGCCAGCTTTTCGATAAAACTGCGTTCAACGCTTATCAGTTCGGTATGCATTTCATGCTCCATCATGTTCTCGGTTTTTACCGGCATAAACGTCCCGGCGCCTACATGAAGCGTGACGAAGCCCGTATCATGTCCGGCGATTTTTAACCTGTCAAGCATGTCATCCGTAAAATGCAGTCCGGCAGTTGGCGCGGCTACTGAACCTTCGGTTTTGGCGTAAACGGTTTGATAGGTTTCTTTATCTGAATCCTCAACCTCCCGCTGAATATAGGGCGGAAGCGGAATTTTGCCCACGGCTTCCAGTATTTCAGCAAACGGCAAAGTGGCCGGTTCCCAAGCAAAATGAATCCGGTTTTGGTCACGGTTTTCCCATGTGGCAGTAAGTTCAATGCCTTCGGGATAAAATTTGAGCCCTTCGTCCGTAGGCCAATCTTTTTTGCGGCCCACCATACATTCCCAAACCACCGAAGCTTTCTTGTTTAAGGCCAGCACAGGATCTTTCTCCGCAGAGCCGGGCTTAAGTAAAAATAATTCAATGCGTTTGCCTTTGGCCGTATGGGTTTGGATACGGGCCGGAATTACTTTCGACTGATTAAAAACCAACATGCTTCCCGCAGGTAGCCAATCCGGTAAGTTGGCAAACTGAGAAGCCCTGACCTGTCCTTCTTTATATACCATTAATTTTGACTTGCCCCTTCCGGGAGGAGCATAAGCAATATACTCATCCGGGAGTTCGTACTGAAAATCGGAAAGGTTGATTATACGTTTATCCTCTTGGTTCATAACGGTACAAAGTTGAAAAAAGGAAATATATTTATTGTTTATTTCAAGAAGGAAAACAAAAAATCATCGGGCAGATAAAAATTAAACCGGTAATAATCAAGCCTTCCGCTGCTAAACCCGGGAAATGAGGAAAAAAATGGAACCGAGGCATTCAATAAGATTCAAAATACCGAACTTGGACCCGCAAAACAGACCATGGATACGCCTATTTTCGAACCCCTGCACAGCCTGCTTTCTTCGGGAGCAAAGGTGTCAACCGATACCCGAAATTTACCTTCGGGATGTATTTTCTTTGCCTTAAAAGGAGAGCGATACGATGCCAATACCTTTGCCGAAGATGCCTTAAAAAACGGAGCTTCGGCCGTGGTAACCGAGCGTACCGACTTAAAAAATAAACCCGGTTTTTGGATTGTGCCCGACAGTTTAAAAGCCCTTCAGGATTTTGCGGCCCATCACCGCAGAATGCTTCAAATTCCAATACTTGCCATAGGCGGAAGCAACGGAAAAACCACCACCAAAGAACTGGTTGGGGCCGTGCTGTCAAAAAAATTCAAAACCGCCGTAACTCGCGGAAACCTGAACAACCACATCGGGGTACCGCTTACCCTGCTCGAAATTGATTCCTCGCACGAAATTGCCGTGGTGGAAATCGGAGCCAACCACCTGCTCGAAACCGCCTTTTTATGCGAAATAGCAGAACCTGATTTCGGTATCGTAACCAATAACGGAAAAGACCATTTGGAAGGCTTCGGCAGCATAGAAGGGGTTAAAAAAGCCAATGCCGAACTGTATGAATGGCTTAAAAAAAATCAGGGTAAAGCATTCGTAAATGCCGATGATGAGGAACTGATGGCTGCATCCGCCGGTATAAAACAAATTACTTACGGAACACACGAAAAGGCCATACTCAGGGGCAAGCCGGCCGAAAAATCGGTTTATGCGGCGCTCCGGCTGGATGACGGAACCGAAATCAAATCGGCCCTATTCGGGAAATATAACTTTCCAAACCTGATGGCTGCCATTTGTATTGGAGGTTATTTTGGTGTGGAAACGGACGCTATCAAACAGGCCATTGAAGATTACCGGCCTGGCTTAAACCGTTCGCAGGTTGAACAACGAGGCAATAACACCATCATATTTGATTGTTATAATGCCAATCCGAGCAGCATGAAAGCGGCCATCGAAAGTTTTGTTTCCATGGAGGCTGAAAACCCCATGCTTATTTTGGCCGACATGCTTGAAATGGGTGAACATGCTGAAAAAGAACACCGTGAAATGCTCGAATTTATAAGTAACACAGGTGTATCGGATGTGATTTTAATTGGTCCCGAATTTAAAAAAGCCAAGCCGGATAAAAACTACCTCCGTTTTGATTCCACTTCCGATGCCAAAACATGGCTGGATGCCCATGCGCCCCAAAACCGCAGCATTTTGCTAAAAGGCTCAAGGGGTTTTAAACTAGAACAACTCTTTGCCTGATGCTGAAACGAGACCTGCCCGTATTTATCGGAATCGCCATTGTTTTCTGGTTCATGTCGGGCCGGTTTGGCGGATTTATTCAGGACGACGCCTATATTTTTGCCCGCTACGCCAATAACCTGGCGCAAGGAAACGGATTTGTGTATAACAACGGTGAACGCGTTGAGGGCGCCACTTCACTACTTTGGACTTTCATTGCCGCGGCAGCTGCAAAAACGGGTACCGATGTGCCGCACTTCCTGCAATTAGCCGGAACACTGTCGGCAGTTTTATGGCTTTTTGTGTTCTTCTTAATTTGCAGGCAATGGCTAAAAACCCGCTATACTTGGATTTATCCCCTGCTTTTGCTGGCCTTTTTTCCGGCCATGTGGCTTTGGTCAAAAGGCGGCTTGGAAGTCATGTTTTTCGGCTTGCTGATGTACACAGCCCTATACGCTGCCGAAGCCTGGCGTGAATCAGGTAAAAACACATTGCTTGGTTTGGCCATCTTGGCATCGGTACTCCTTGTTTTTACTCGCCCCGAAGGCTTAACGATTGCCTTTTTCACCGCACTTTACCTGCTTATTTATCCAAACGAAGGCAAACGAAAAACGGTCATCCGGTATTTCATTCCCCTCGTGGGATTCAGTGTTGTAGCGCTGATTGCTTTCCGTTTCTGGTACTTCAATGATATCGTACCCAATACCTATTATGCCAAGGGCGGAGGCGGCTACTATTTGTTGCGATTGGGCTTAGGAAAATTAAGCGTGATGTTGCGCAGCAACTGGATAATCGCATTTGTGGTATTGAGTTTTGCAGCCCTAAGTATTAAAAGCCGGTTGCGGATTTGGCTGCTGCTTATTCCTGTTTGGATGGCCTATTTCGTAAAAGTAGGCGGCGATATTTTACCCGAGAACCGGCTATTTTTACCGGCGGTTCCGCTGCTGTTTCTCGGTAGTTTTTTCTTTTGGGAAAAGATGAAAGAACGGTATTTCCCTCAATCAAGGCTGGCTCCCTATTTACCCATATTGATTTCGGGACTTTTGGTGGTGAACAGTTACCGGTATTCCATGCGCGAACTGAGCCCGTATTTTGGTGTAAAAACCGCATTGGAAGGCGCACACGGAGAAACCGGCCGTTACCTCAACGCCCACATGAAACCGGGCGAAACCGCCGTATTGACCGATGCCGGCATGACCGCCTATTATGCCCCCGACAAACACATGACCGACTGGCTGGGACTGTGTTCGGCCGATATTGCCCGTGTTTTTTATGAAACCGGCTATAACCCCTGGGCCATGTATTATTGTACAGACCCCATTGAACTTGAGAAACGGAAAGGTGCCTGTTACTCCCGGCTTGAATCGTATTTTGAAGCCAGATCTCCCGAGTATGTGGTGCTCAATATATATCTGAGCAGCGACAGCCTCGAAAATCAATTTATGGAAGATTATGCCCGGGACCTTCCCGATTCGCTCGGCAGCTTCGTTATTAATCACATTTCATTTGAAGGCTATTTTGGAATTTTCAACAATGATAACAACGGGCGCGGATACAAACCCGTGTTGGCCGTTCCGTACAACCCGGAATTTTGGATGATTACCGCAAAAAAATAGCTCCCCGAGGGGTGGGGAGCCATTAACTTGGTTACAAGGAGGAAGAGAGGACTGATATGGGACAAATGTACATCAATTAAATATTCGGGTGCAAGTATTTCGTATACCAAAAACTGCTTTTCATACATTTTAAACCAACTTTTCTCAACTTTGGCACCAAGATGAACCATTCAGATCCGATTATTTCGAAAATAGCTTCCAAAATGGGACTAAACCCCGTTCAAGTTGGAAAAACCGTTGAATTATTTCAGAACGGGATGAGTATTCCGTTTATTTCACGCTACCGCAAAGAAATCACAGGCAGCATGGATGAAGTGCAGCTGGCCGACCTAAAAAAGGAACTGGACCGGCTCAATAAACTCATTGACCGCAAAAAAACCATACTCGATTTTCTGCAAGAAAACAATCTGCTGAGCACAGAACTAAATACGGCCATTTCACAATGCTGGGATGAAAACGAACTGGAGGATATTTATCTGCCCTACAAGCCCAAACGCAAAACAAGGGCAAGTGCAGCCCGTGAAAAAGGACTTGAACCCTTTGCCCTGAACATTCTGAAAGGAAACCTTCGCGACCTGGAACTGGAAGCTGAAAAAATAGGCATGAAAGCCGGTATTTCTGCCGAAGAAGCCCTTCAAGGCGCCTCCGATATTTTAGCCGAGATGGCTGCCGAACATCCAGAAGTGCGGAAATACATGCGTAAACTTTTCAGTTTTGAATCGCAACTGCAAACCAAACGCAGTAAAAAAGATGTAGAAGATGCCGATAAATACAAAGATTATTTCAGTTATACCGAATCAGTGCGGCGCATGCCTTCCCACCGTATATTGGCCGTATTTAGGGCCGAAAACGAAGGCGTAATCAGCATTTCGGTTGATGTGGATGAAGAAAAAGCCTTCCAAACCATTACCCGAAACATGCGGATACCATACGGGCCTTGCGCAAGCCTGGTAGAAAATGCCTTTAAAGACGGATACAAACGCCTGTTGAAGCCCAGCATCGAAAACGAAATTAAAGCCGAGCTGAAAGAAATGGCAGACAAAGAATCCATCCGTGTTTTTGGCGAAAACCTGGCCCAACTGCTGATGGCTCCACCGTTGGGAAAAATGCGGGTACTGGCCATTGACCCCGGATTCCGTACCGGCTGCAAAATAGTCTGCCTCGATGAAACGGGTGCCCTGCTGCACAATGAAACCATTTATCCGCATCCACCACAGAACGAAAAAGAAAAGGCCGCCAAAGCCATACGGCGCTTGGTTGAATCGTATAAAATAGATGCCATTGCCATCGGCAACGGAACCGCCGGGCGCGAATCCGAAGATTTTATCCGGCACAAAGTGGTATTTCCGGCCGATGCAAGCGTAAAAGTATTTGTGGTAAGTGAAGCCGGGGCATCCATATACTCGGCATCGGCGTTAGCCCGCGAAGAATTTCCGCAGTATGACGTAACCGTAAGAGGGGCCGTTTCTATTGGCCGCAGGCTGATGGATCCGCTGGCTGAGTTGGTAAAAATAGATCCAAAATCTGTCGGTGTGGGACAATATCAGCACGATGTAGACCAAAACCTGCTCAAAACAGAACTTGACCAAGTGGTAGAAAATTGTGTAAACAAGGTAGGCGTTGAGCTGAATACCGCAGGAAAACACCTACTCACGTATATTGCCGGCCTGGGTCCTTCGCTGGCACAAAACATAGTAAAATACCGGGAGGAAAACGGCGCTTTCAGCAGTAGGAAGGAACTGCTGAAAGTACCCAAACTGGGCCCCAAAGCATTTGAGCAGTGCGCCGGATTTTTGCGTATACGCGACGCCAAAAATCCGCTCGACAATTCGGCGGTGCACCCCGAACGTTATACACTGGTTGAAAAAATGGCCAAGGATTTGGGTATCACAACCGACAAATTAATGCATAACAAAGAGGCCGTAGAAAAAATAGAAGCCAAAAACTACATTGCTGAAAATGTAGGGCTGCCAACTATTTCCGACATAAAAGAAGAACTGCTGAAACCGGGCAGAGATCCGCGCAGCAGTTTCAAAATGCTGGAGTTCGACCCCAATATCCGTACCCTGAATGATTTGGTACCGGGCATGATTTTACCCGGAATTGTAACCAACATTACCAATTTCGGCTGCTTTGTGGATGTGGGCGTAAAACAGGACGGACTGGTGCATGTGTCCCAACTGGCCGACCGCTTTATATCTGACCCGGCGGCTGTGGTTAAATTACACCAGCATGTAAAAGTAAAAGTATTGGAAGTTGATGCGCCTAGAAAACGCATTGCCTTTACCATGAAAGGATTAAACTAAAAAAATAAAATATTATGTATAAAAAAATCATTCCGGTTGTTTTACTATTCATTCTTTCAACGGCGGTTTACGCCCAAAACTGGGAAACCATTTCGTATAAGGATGTATTCAGTTTTCAGTTTCCCAAAGGATTTACAGCTAAAGATACTTTGGGAGCCAATATGTTCCAGAGCGAAACGGATGATACCACCTATATGTGTAACATTATGCCCGATGCGGAGCCCATGGCATTCACAAGCCAAGAATCGCTGGATGCTTTTTATACCGATTATTTCACTTCGCTGGTAAGCAAAGCCGGTAAAACCGAAAATGTAAAAAGCGAAATCAAAGCCTTTGGAAAATTCAGGGTACTAACAGGATCTTTTGAGCATCAGGTATTGAGCAAAAAACTGCGCATGGAAATCTGGTTCATGCATATCAACAATCTCAGCATCAGCTTTCAGGGAATTACCCAAAATAATTCAAAAGCCCGTTTTGATTACATCCTGAACAGCATCCGCTTTAATGAAAAATTGGGGGAACAAAACCAAATTTCAAACGGAGAAATTACCTTAAAAGCAGATGCACCCAAAAATGCACGCACCATTACCATGCTTTATATTGCGGGCGGCCTGGTGTTATTGCTTGGCTTAGCGTGGTTTCTGTTTAAACCAAAGAAAAAGTAATCAGATTATATAACAAAACAACCCTATTTACTCGGGCAAAGAAGGTGTTTCTTCATTCTCGGATACCCGGCCTTTTTTAGTGCCGGCGTACATTTCATATACCCTGAATTTACATTCCAGCGATCCGTTAAATACGGTTCGGTTAATTTTCTGGCGTAAACCCACCGCATTCAGGGCTTCCCTATCCGAAGAAATCAATCCACATAAAAAGCCGGGCCACTGGTGTTTAAGTGCAGCGCCAATTTGTGTGTATAACTCAAGAATATTTCCCGATTCCATGCGCTCACCATAAGGCGGATTCAGCATGATGACCCCTTTTTCGGTAAGCGGGCGCAAGCGGGCAAAATCGGTAGACGTAAACTCAACCCATTCTTCGTAGCCCATTGATGTTAAATTTCGGCGGGCTTTGCTTGTATTGGCAAAGGCAATATCGTTGGCACGCACGGGAAACAGTATCGGTTTTACCCGTTTGCCGGCCTCATCCATCAAACTGTTATATAAATCGGCATCAAAATCAGGTAAATTTTTAAATCCATACTGCTGGCGGGTTAGGCAGGGTGCCCTATTCCCGGCTAATGCTATAGCCTCGGCCGTAAAGGTTCCGCTTCCGCACATACCGTCAACAAACTCACTGTTTCGGTCCCAACCGGTTAAGCGGATAAGTCCGGCGGCAAGCACTTCGTTAATGGGAGCAGCATTCTGGGCTACCCGGCTTTCGCGGATATGCAGCGATGAACCGCTGGTATCAATCGAAACCGAAATTTTATCATTGTTTACGTGCAGATTGATCAACACATCCGCATGTTCGCGGTCAATGCTGGGCCGTGTTCCGGTTTTATTACGGAAACGGTCGCAAACGGCATCTTTCAGGCGCAGCGAAGCAAATTTAAGATGGGTAAAGAGTTCCGAACGCCCGCTGAAATCAATGGCGAAAGTGCTGGTATTCGGAAAATATTCTTCCCATTTTACGCGTAGGGCATTTACGTAAATTTCATCCGTTTCGCGGGCCACAAATTCAGTTACGGGAACCAGTACCCGCAAGGCCGTGCGGAGAAACATATTACAGCGGTAAACATATTCCTTTTTGTAAGGAATAAAAACGCAACGTAATCCTTTTTCGGTAACCGGAATATCCAACTCGGCCAGTTCTTTTTCTAAAATTTCCTCTAAACCCTCGTGGGTTTTTATCAGTATGTATTCCGGTTCCATTTGTTATAATTTAAACGTTGGCAGTTTCCTGCATCATTTGGGAAGCCTTATCCACCATATTGGCCGAACCTACAAAATAGGGAACACGTTGATGCAGACTTTCGGGCTTAATTTCTAAAATACGGTTAAAGCCGTCGCTTGCTTTCCCTCCGGCCTGTTCGCAAATAAACGCCAAGGGATTACATTCATATAACAAGCGTAGTTTACCTTTTGGGTCTTTGGTAGTTCCGGGGTAGATGTAAATTCCTCCTTTCAATAAATTGCGGTGAAAATCGGCCACCAGCGAACCGATATAACGGGCCGAATAGGGCTTTTTACCATCTTCGTTTGATTTGCAGTAATCAATATAATCCTTTACGCCCTGGGGTAAATCATGGTGATTTCCTTCGTTGATGCTGTATATTTTACCATCCATAGGAGTCATGATATTGGGATGGGAAAGGCAAAATTCACCGATGGAAGGATCAAGTGTAAACCCGTTTACGCCTCGACCCGTGGTGTACACCAACATGGTTGAGCTTCCGTATATAACATAACCCGCCGCAACCAGTTCGGTTCCGGGCTGCAAGAAATCATCCAAACAGGCCGGATCACCGGGATGCACCGTACGGTAAATAGAAAAAATAGTCCCGATGGAAACATTCACATCAATGTTACTGCTTCCATCCAGCGGATCGAAAGCAACCACATAATGCCCGTGCGATTCGCCTTTGCGCCCGAAAGCGATGAAATCGTCATTTTCTTCGGAGGCAATGCCACAACATTTTTCACCCGCTTTGAGGGCAGCGATAAACTGCTCATTGGCAAATACATCCAATTTTTTCTGTGCTTCGCCCTGTACATTGGTTGCTCCAAAATCCCCCAAAATAGAAGTAAGCCCGGCCCGGTTCACATCCCGGTGCACAATTTTGGAGGCCACCACGATATCCGTGAGTAAACCCGATAAATCGCCCTTGGCATATGGAAAATCACGTTCCTTTTCCTGAATAAATTCGTTGATGGTTACGATGTCGCGCGTGTACATTTACTTAGCTTTTGTGCAAAGGTAACCCTTTCCGAAGGAAAAAATAAGCCCTTTCCGGCTATCTTTGCGCAAATTCAATACCAATGGCAGTAACAGTGCGCAAAGCAGTAAAGGAAGACATTCCACACATTTTCAAATTAATTCAGGAACTGGCCCTGTTTGAAAAAGCACCCGAAGAAGTAAGCAATACTGAAGCGCGCATGTTGGAAGACGGTTTTGGCGAAAATCCCATTTATACCGCAGCCGTAGCTGAGCTTGAAGGCAAAATTGTGGGTATGTATGTTTGGTATGTACGCTATTCAACCTGGAAAGGAAAAGGCTTGTACCTCGAAGATATCATTGTAACCGAAGCGGCAAGGGGTAAAGGTGTTGGCAAACTGCTTTTTGAAGCCTGTATGGCCGATGCCAAAGCCATCAATGCCCATTTTATGAAATGGCAGGTGTTGGATTGGAACACACCGGCCATTGAATTTTATAAAAAATATAACGCCCATATTGATGCCGGCTGGTATAATGCAAGCCTAAGCCGGGAACAACTGCATGGCAATCCCTTGAACGAATTTTAGGTAAAAGCAAAAAGTTTATCTTCGCAAAGCGAGAAAAATCGGTATGATTAAAATATTCAAATTCGGAGGAGCTTCCGTAAAAGATGCGGCCGGCGTGAAAAACGTAGCCCAGATTATTAAAAACTACCAGGCACAGGATCAACTGCTCTGCGTGGTTTCGGCTATGGGCAAAACCACCAACGCCCTTGAAGAAGTAGTAAAAGAAACCATCGAAAGCAAGGGGCAATCTTTCTCAAAACTCCAGATCGTAAAAGATTTTCACCGCAACATCACCCGTGAATTGTTTCCGGCCGATAAAGAATCGGAAGTATGGGAAGAGCTGGAAGAAGTATTTTCGGAACTGGAAATTTTTGCAGGCAGCGAATCAAATAACGAGTACAATTTTCTGTATGACCAGATTGTTTCCTGCGGTGAATTACTCTCCACCAAAATTGTGGCCCGTTATTTACAATTTATGGAATCCCCGGCCATTTTCAAAGATGCCCGCGGATTAATCAGAACCGACAACAGCTACCGCGAAGGCCGTGTAAACTGGACCGTTACCAAGGTACTGATTGAAAAAAATATAGTTCCCTTATTAGGTGAAGGCAGCGATAAAATCATCATTACGCAAGGTTTTATCGGGCGTTCAAACGAGGGCAGCAGCGTAACTCTGGGCCGTGAAGGATCTGACTATTCGGCCGCCATTTTTGCGTATACCCTGGATGCGCGCGAAGTTAGCATCTGGAAAGACGTTCCCGGCGTTTTAAATGCCGACCCCAAGCGATTCCCCGACGCACAATTATTCAACCGCCTATCCTATACTGATGCCATTGAGCTGGCCTATTATGGGGCAACGGTTATTCACCCCAAAACCATTAAGCCCTTACAAAATAAAAATATAACACTCCGGGTTAAATCCTTTTTAAATCCCGAAGCAACCGGCACCGAAATTACGGCAACCGAAACGATGGGCTTGCTGCCGGCCTTCATCATTAAAGACAATCAGGCCTTAATTTCCATTTCTCCCCGAGACTTTTCCTTCATTGCGGAAGACAACCTGAGCCATATTTTTACCCTACTGGCCAATACACGTGTAAAGGTAAATCTGATGGAAAATTCGGCCATCAGCTTTGTGGTATGTGTGGATAATGACCCTCAAAAAATTCCGGGCATTTTACATGAGCTGGAAACCGATTACCACGTATGTTTTTCCGAAGAACTGCAACTGATTACCATCCGCAACTATAACGAAGCCGTGGTAGACATGCTCTTGCGCGGAAAAACACTGTTGGCCGAGCAGAAAAGTAGCCAAACCGTGCGTTTGGTCGTAAAAACTGTCAACCAAATTTAGGTAACGTCAAACGTCATTAGTTCTTGGTTCTTGCATCTTGGCGCCAACTCATCAATCCATCCGCACGGCTTGCAAAGGCGTAATTCGGGTAACCAGTAAAGTAGGTAAAATAAGGGTAAGAATACAAAATACTAAGGTAAGCAAATTGATACCGACCAAGGCATACGCATCAAAAAATACGGGAACCGTATCCATATAATACGATTCTTTGTCGAGTTTAATAATGCCGGTATACTGCTGTACCATGCCCAAACCGATGCCGAGGATATTTCCGAAGAACATTCCGTTCAATAAAATATACCCCGCACGAATCAGAAAAATTCGTCTTACGGAACGATTGGTCATACCCAGTGTTTTTAGAATACCAATCATCTGCACCCGCTCCAGAATCAAAATCAACAGGGCACTGATCATACCCATTACGCCTACCACCAACATCAACGTAATAATGATAATTACGTTTACATCCTGCTGTTCGAGCCATGCAAATACAGGTCGGTTTAAATCCCGCACATTTTCAACCTGGTACTCGTAACCTACCATGCCGTGGGCATAATCGCTTACTTCGTCCAGCTTGTCGAAATCGGTAATCAGCACTTCATAACCCGACACCTTATCAAAAAACCAGTTGTTTAGGTCCCGAATGATATTGATATCGCAAAGAATAAATTTTTCATCAAACTCACTGAGGCCCGTTTCGTAGATGGCCACAATTTTAAATTTGCGTGGGGGCCTTTGTGGGGTTGATATATTGGGCAACCGTTCACCGGGCCGGTTAATGAAAAACGAAACCAGGGTATCACCAACCGAAAGTTTCAGGCGTTTGGCAATTTCGCGGGAAATAACCACCTCGTTTGAAACATTCAGGGAATCGCCGGTGTAGCGTGGCATCTTGCCTTCCGAAAGATTTTCTTCAAAAAAATTCCAGTCAAAATCCTTGCCGGCTCCTTTAAATATAACACCCTGAATTTCATCTTCTGTTTTAATGATACCGGGCTTTACGGCAAATCCCTGCACATGTTTTACGGCTTCATGCTGGAGGAGCAGGGGTAAAAAATCAACATCGGCCGGCATGGGCGGACTTTCGAGCTGGGTGCCCACCGCAAAATTGGTAACCCGCACATGTGCCCCAAACCCAATCACTTTTTCGCGTATAGTTTGACGGTATCCACGTACAATGCCAACCGAAAGCAACATAACCGCCAAACCGATGGCAATACCGCTTACTGCCACGGTAACCATGGGGCCGGAATAGCCTTCGCGGCTGTTAAAACCGGTAATTCTGCGTGCTATGAAAAAGGAAAGATTCAAAAATTGTTTAACAGTGTGCGAAAATAAAGAAAAGATTTTGCGTTTCTTTGAATACGAAATAGTTTCCAACACCATGAAGCTTTTAACAGGACTAATACTTTCCATTTTCCTATACGGCACCGCACATACGCAGGGCCTTAAGCCTATTATAGGCGCGGAATACAAAACCGAGGCCGACATTAAAACCGGAGCTTCGCAAATGGAACGGTATCTACCTCTGCTCAAAGGCAAACGTGTGGCACTCATCGCCAATAATACCAGCCTGGTAAAGGGCACCCACTTGGTTGATACCCTTTTGAAAGCCGGGGTAGACATTGTAAAAGTTTTTGGTCCCGAACACGGATTCCGGGGGAATGCGCCTGCGGGCAAATACGTGCCGGGTGAGCGGGACGCCAAAACGGGCATTGCGGTGGTTTCGCTTTACGGAAGCAGCAAAAAACCAAGTCCGGAGCAGATGGCCGGAATTGATATCATGGTATTTGATATTCAGGATGTGGGAACCCGATTCTATACCTATATATCTACCATGAGTTATTGCATGGAAGCCGCGGCAGAACAAAATATTCCTTTCCTGGTGCTGGACCGGCCCAATCCCAACGGCCATTTTGTAGACGGGCCGGTATTGGAAAAAGGATTTGAAACCTTTGTTGGATTGCATCCTGTTCCCATTGTGCATGGGCTTACCGTGGGTGAATATGCCCAAATGGCAAATGCCGAAGGCTGGCTCAAAGGCGGTAAAAAGGTAGATTTGAAAGTTATTCCCTGTTTAAACTACACCCATTCCGATTTTTACGAACTGCCCGAAAAACCTTCACCCAACCTCAACTCACAGGCATCCATTTACCTCTACCCCACCCTTTGCCTTTTTGAAGGAACCGCACTGAGTGTGGGTCGGGGTACCGACAAACCCTTCCGTGTGATCGGATATCCGGGATGGAAAGATGCACCATTCAGCTTCACGCCACAGCCCATGCCCGGAGCCAGCGATAACCCCAAATACAAAGGACAAGTTTGCAATGGCTATGATTTAACCGAGTTTGCCGAGGAATTCCTCAAAAACTCCGGTAAATTATACCTGTTCTGGGTAATGGATGCCTATCAGCGGTATCCTGCAAAAGACAAATTTTTCACCTCGTATTTCAATACCCTGGCGGGAAATGCCAAACTCAAAGAGCAAATCAAATCAGGCGTTTCAGAGCAGGAAATACGCAAATCATGGGAGCCGGCCCTTTCCCAATTTAAGGAAAAACGGAAAAAATACCTGTTATATCCCGACTTCGAATAGGTTAATCTGGGCTAAAAGCCGCCTCAGCAAGGTTCTTGCGGAAGCCGCACACCAATTCACGTAATTTTTCGTTTACTTTGGCTAAGCATGTCGAAATACAGCAATATATATACACAAAAGAACCGTTGGAAACTCTGGCTGGCCATTATGGCGGCCATCATTGTGGGTACCACGCTTTTTTATACCGGCGGTCTGGTAAAACGTATTGCCGGCGATGAACGCCAAAACGTAAACCTTTGGGCCGAAGCCGTTCAGAAAAGAGCCAACCTGGTAAAAGTTACCCGCGGACTGTTCCGGATGATTGAGGACGAGGAAAGCCGTAAGGCCGAAGTGTTGGCCAATGCTACATCGCGCCTGATCAGTAGCAACGAAAACGATCTTACCTTTTACACCCAGATTTTGGAAAGTAATACCACCATTCCGGTTATCGTAACCTATGAAGACGGTGAAATTTGGACCTCCCGGAACTTAGCAAATGAAGAAACTGACAGTTCCGAAGCTTATGTAAAGGCCGAACTGGAGCGTATCAAAAAGAAACGGGAACCCTTAAAATTAGAAAATTCCATTTACGGAATTAAGTATATCTATTACATGTATTATGATGATTCAGAAATATATACACAGCTAAAATTAACCATGGACGATATTACCAATTCGTTTATAACAGAAACGGTAATTAATTCGGCTTCGGTTCCGGTGGTTTATACCGATTCATCGCAAAAAAAGGTGCTGCAGTACGGAAAAATCGACACCAGCCTGACCTATTTTCAAGAAAACGGGGTGAGTGATTCCAGCTTGATCAGTTATATCAAAGGCGAAAATGAGCCGATTGCCATCCAACTCGGAAATGATGAAACGCATTACATATTTTACCGAAACTCAAATCTGGTAAGGCAACTCCGTTATTTCCCATACGTACAGCTTACCATTATAGCCTTGTTTTTGTTAACTGCGTATTTTTTATTCAGCACGGCCCGGCGGGCAGAGCAGAACCGGGTTTGGGCGGGTATGAGCAAAGAAACCGCCCATCAGTTGGGAACGCCCATTTCATCGCTGGTAGGCTGGGTTGAAATTTTGCGTTCACAGGGGGTGGATGAATCCATCACCACAGAAATAGAAAAAGACGTACACCGTCTGGAAACCATTGCCGACCGGTTTTCTAAAGTAGGTTCGGTGCCCGAGCCGGTTGAAGAAAACCTGCAGGAAGTGCTTCGCGAAAGTTTATATTACATGGAAGCCCGCACCAGCAAAAAAATACGTTACGAATTTGACTGGCAACCGGAACAAGATATAACACTGTTAATTAGCCGGCAGCTGTTTGAATGGGTAATTGAAAATTTGTGCCGAAACGCCATCGACGCTTTGCCCGGACACGGCATCATCCGCACCGAAGTGCAGTTGAGCGGAAATAAAGTGTTCATTGATGTTTCCGACACTGGCAAAGGCATTCCCAAAAACAAGTGGAAAACCATTTTCAGGCCCGGTTTCACCACCAAAAAACGCGGTTGGGGACTCGGTTTATCCCTCGCCAAACGGATTATTGAAGAATACCATAAAGGCAAAATATTCGTGAAAGATTCCATCCCCGAAAAAGGAACGGTGATACGGATTGTGCTACCGCTAAGAAAATGAGTTTTGTGGACCACATTAGGACACAAAAGAAAAGTGAGCTGAGGCGGATGTGTGCCACTAAGACAATAATTTAATACGTTTTGTGGACCACATTTAGGACACATAAGAAAGGTGAGCTGAGGCAGTTGTGTGCCACTAAGACAATAATTTAATACGTTGTGTGGACCACATTAGGACACATAAGAAATCATAAGACTTTTGATGTTGAGTTGGTTAATGTATTTTTATGGACATATAAGAAAACATAAGACTTTGATGTGTAGCGGATTTGAATATCAATTATGGAACTTAATTATGTTGGACTGAGGAATCTCAGATAAGAATACCCTTCTCATCAATAAGCTGATAAACAAAATATATACTAGCAATTTCATGAATTTTTATTTGAAATACAGCTGAACTTAATTAATTAAGTGAAATACAGTCATCTGAAATTTGGATTAATATAATTTAATTCATAAATTCATGTATTTCAATATATTAACAGTATGAAGATTACTAAAAAAGAAGTGAATGAACTAACTTATAGAGTAAATGGTGCAGCAATAGAAGTTCACAAGCGTTTAGGGCCGGGTCTTCTGGAAAGTATTTATCATAAATGTTTAGCTCATGAGCTAAGCCGAAGAAACATTCGGTTTAGTTCCGAGGTAAATATCCCTATTCATTACAAAGACGTGAACATAGATGCGAAAATCAAATGTGATTTATATGTAGAGAATTGCCTCGTAGTAGAGATAAAGGCAATAGAAAACGTTTTGCCAATTCATCATGCACAGCTTCTCACATACATGAAACTCTTGGAAGCGCCGAAGGGATTAATATTAAATTTCCATTGCGTGAACATCTACACCCAAGGACAAAAAACTTTTGTAAACGAATACTATCGGTCGTTAGACGACGAATAAACAGCCCTCAATACAAATTCTCTACCATTCCCTAAAAAATAGACCCCTTAGCTCCACAAAACATTAAAACTTTGTGCCCTCATGTGTCCTTATGTGGTCAAAAACCAAAACCCTAAAAACTTTGTGCCCTCATGTGCCCTCATGTGGTCAAAAAAACAAAACCTAAAAACTTTGTGCCCTCATGTGCCCTTATGTGGTCAAAAACCAAAACCCTAAATCTTTGTGTCCTCATGTGGTCAAAAAAAACAAAACCTAAAAACTTTGTGCCCTCATGTGCCCTTATGTGGTCAAAAACCAAAACCCTAAACCTTTGTGCCCGCATGTGGTCAAAATAGCACGTAATATCCTTACTTTTGTATCGTGATAGAAATCGGAAAAACATTAGTCTCACTCGACGTATTCCAGAAGAAATTCGTTTGTGATTTGAATGCCTGCAAGGGAGCCTGCTGTGTGCAGGGTGATGCCGGTGCGCCCGTGGAGGAACATGAAGTAAGCCAGATGAACGAAGCCCTGGAAATCGTGAAAACCTATATGCGTCCCGAAGGACTGGAGGCCATTGCCGAACAGGGAACCACGGTGATTGATCTGGAAGGAGAAATTACCACCCCATTGGTAAACAATGCGGAGTGTGCTTATGTAAACTTTGATGAGAACGGAATTGCCAAATGTGCTTTTGAGCAGGCCTACCGGGATGGGAAAACCCAATTTTACAAACCTGTTTCCTGCCATTTGTACCCTATACGAATCAAAAGCTATAAAAACTTTGATGCCGTGAACTACGATACATGGCATATTTGCAAACCCGCATGCGATTGTGGCGAAAAATTATCGGTTCCGGTGTATAAATTCGTTAAACCGGCCCTGCTCCGGAAATACGGCGAAGAGTGGTTTGAACAGGCCGAAGCCGCTGCAAGCCTTTTAGAACAAGAGAATCAGGATTAATCGTTCATTATCAGCAAATTAAGTTATTACACAGATTTAACATTTGCCGAAAACCCCAACCGGTATACCCTCTGGGTATTTAAACAAAAGACTGTTAATATCCGAAAGGCAAAACCCAAAAAAAAAATTTGCTTTTGTCGTTAACTTTATACAACCAAATAAGGACGCGGAGTACAGATGTTTTAATTCATAATCAGGGCATTAGAAACTAATCAACAAGCTAAGGCCTGAAAATGAAGGGTATTAAGTTAAAGTTAAGCCCGGGTGTTAAAAAGTGTACACAAAGCAGTCCAAAATTTTGGACATTTTTGTGAAGCGAAAGTGAGAAGTCACTACGGTCCCCTTCACTAAAATTGAAGTACTTGATTTTCAATTGATTGTCTGCAAATGGCTGTGCGGACCTAGCAATTGTCGCCTCAAGTAGTAAGGAACCGGAGTACAAAATATATAGTTAAATAAAAGATTGTCAGATGAGTACAACCCTTCAGAACGAAAAACATGCCGGACAGGAAGTCGGTATTGAGCAGGTATTACCCGCCAAAACAAGCGTAGGCGTAGAACCTATCCTCAGCGAAAACAGCGAGCGCTTTGTACTTTACCCCATTAAGCACAACGATATCTGGGATTATTATAAAAAGGCCGAGGCCAGTTTCTGGACTGCCCAGGAGATTGACCTGATTCAGGACACTACCGACTGGAATACCAAACTGAATGCCGACGAACAGCATTTCGTGAAACACGTGCTGGCCTTTTTTGCCGCCAGTGACGGAATCGTAAACGAAAACCTGGCCGAAAACTTCGTACGTGAAGTACAATATACCGAAGCCAAGTTCTTCTACGGTTTCCAAATTATGATGGAAAACATTCACAGTGAAACCTATTCATTGTTAATTGATACCCTCATCCGCGACGAGGCCGAAAAGGACGGACTTTTCCATGCCATTGATACACTTGACTGTGTGAAGAAAAAAGCAGAATGGGCTTTACGTTGGATAGGCAAAGGCTCATTTGCCGAGCGCCTTATCGCTTTTGCAGCCGTTGAAGGTATTTTCTTCTCCGGAAGCTTCTGCTCCATTTTCTGGTTAAAGAAACGCGGTTTGATGCCCGGACTCGCCTTCTCGAACGAACTCATCTCGCGCGACGAAGGTCTGCACTGCGACTTTGCCTGTCACCTGTACATGAACCACATCATCAACAAACTGCCACAGCAGCAAATTATCGATATCATTACCAATGCGGTAGAGATTGAAAAAGAATTTGTGTGTGATGCGCTTCCCGTTCGCCTGATCGGTATGAATGCCGATGCCATGAGCGATTATATTGAATTTGTGGCCGACCGCCTCCTGAACGAACTCGGCTGTCCGAAGTACTACAACAAAGCCAATCCGTTTGACTTTATGGAGTACATTTCCATGCAGACCAAAACAAACTTCTTCGAAAAACGGGTGGCTGAATACCGCAAAGCCGGTAAAAACACCAATATGGTTAACGACGGAGACAACAACACCGGCTCATTCGCACTCGACGCCGATTTCTAATTTATAAAACCCGGCAACAGAGATGAAACATTGTCTTGACTCTTGGTTCTTGACTCTTGACTCTCAAAAAGCCCACATAAACACGCTGAACAAATATGATGTATGTTGTAAAACGCGACGGACGTAAAGAATCCGTTAAGTTCGATAAAATTACCGCCCGTATAGCCAAACTGTGCTACGGACTCAATGCCAATTACGTGGATTCTGCCGCCGTGGCCCAGAAAGTGATTCAGGGCGTGTACGACGGTATTCACACCACCGAGCTTGACAACCTGGCTGCCGAAACCGCCGCCACCATGACGGTAAAGCATCCCGATTATGCCCTGCTCGCATCCCGCATCGCGGTTAGCAACCTGCATAAAAATACCGAGAAGTCCTTTTCCAAAACGATGGAAATGCTCTACAACTACATCGACCCCAAATCGGGTGAAAAAGCACCCCTGCTGGCCGATGACGTGTACGAGGTAATCCAGAAAAATGCGGAACTGCTCGACTCCACCATCATTTACGACCGCGATTACAATTTCGACTATTTCGGATTCAAAACACTCGAAAAATCATACCTGCTGCGTATTGACCGTGTACCGGCCGAACGTCCGCAGCACATGTATATGCGTGTGGCCGTAGGCATACACAAAGACGATATGGGCGCCGTGATTGAAACCTATAACCTGCTTTCAGAAGGTTGGTTCACCCATGCCACCCCTACCCTGTTCAACTCGGGTACTCCAAAACCGCAGATGTCATCCTGCTTCCTGCTTACCATGAAGGAAGACAGCATAGGCGGCATTTACGATACCCTGAAACAGTGCGCCAAAATTTCACAGTCGGCCGGCGGAATCGGTCTGGCCATACATGATATCCGTGCCAAAGGTTCATACATCAAAGGCACCAACGGATCTTCAAACGGCATTGTGCCCATGCTGCGCGTATTCAACGATACGGCCCGCTACGTAGACCAAGGCGGCGGTAAACGCAAAGGTTCCTTTGCCGTGTACCTGGAGCCCTGGCACGATGATGTGTTCGACTTCCTGGATTTACGTAAAAACCACGGCGCCGAAGAACTCCGTGCCCGTGACCTGTTCCTGGCCTTATGGATTCCGGACCTGTTTATGCAGCGTGTGGAAGAAGACGGCATGTGGACCCTCTTTTGCCCCAACGAAGCGCCCGGACTGGCCGATACCTGGGGAGCCAAATTTGAGGCCCTGTATACCCAGTACGAAAACAACGGACGCGGACGCCGTACCATCCGTGCCCGCGAGCTTTGGACTAAAATCCTGGATTCGCAGATTGAAACCGGAACCCCGTATATGCTGTACAAAGATGCCGCCAACGGCAAAAGCAACCAGCAGAACCTGGGCACCATCCGCAGCAGTAACCTCTGTACCGAGATTATTGAGTACACCGCACCCGATGAGATTGCCGTGTGTAACCTGGCCTCACTGGCCCTGCCAAAATTCGTGAACCTCGAAACCAAAGAGTTTGACCATAAAGAGCTGTTTAACGTTACCTACAAGGCTACCGTGAACCTCAACAAAATCATTGATTTCAACTACTATCCGGTGCCCGAGGCGCGCAATTCAAACATGCGCCACCGCCCAATTGGTTTGGGTGTGCAGGGATTGGCCGATACCTTCGTGATGCTGCGCATGCCGTTTGACAGCGACGAAGCCAAAAAGCTGAATACCGAAATTTTTGAAACCATTTACTACGCGGCCCTTTGTGCCTCCAAAGATTTGGCTATCAAACAGGGGCATTACGAAACCTTCCCAGGTTCACCGCTTTCGCAGGGTAAGTTCCAGCAGGATTTGTGGGGCGTAACACCTTCAAACCGTTGGGAATGGGACGTGCTGCGTGAAGAAGTGATGAAACACGGTGTACGTAACTCCCTGCTCCTGGCGCCGATGCCAACCGCATCAACCGCGCAGATTTTGGGTAACAACGAATGTTTTGAGCCATTCAGCAGCAATATGTATGTGCGCAACGTACTTAGCGGTTCATTCCCCGTGGTAAACAAGTATTTATTGGTTGACCTGGTGAACCTGGGCCTCTGGAACGACCACATGAAGAACCAGATCATGGCCAATAACGGATCTATACAGAACATTGACGAGATACCGGACAATATTAAGGCCCTGTACAAAACCGTATGGGAAATTAAGCAGAAAGACCTGCTGGACATGGCTGCCGACCGCGGAGCCTTTATTGACCAGAGCCAGTCGCTGAACGTGTTCATTGACCAGCCCAACCATGCCAAGCTCTCCAGCATGCACTTTTACGGCTGGAAAAAGGGCCTGAAAACGGGTATGTACTACCTACGCACCAAAGCCGCTGCCGATGCCATTAAATTTACCGTAAGCAAAGAAAGCATAGGCGCCGCCAAACCGGCCGCCACGGTAAGCAGCAAACCCGCCGACATTACGGTAGAACCCGTAAGCGTAAACGACCAGCTCGCCTGCTCCCTGGATAACCCCGAGGGATGCGAGATGTGCGGCTCATAAGTGTTTTATATAACACCAATATATAGGCCCCGAAGAACTTGATTTTTCGGGGCTTTTTTTTAAAAAATTGATTATGCAATCTATATTCAGAAGTATTATAACAGAACTTTCAAAGAAGTCCAAACAATGGTCTTCAGGTATCAAATTAAGAAACAAGACTTGGTACGTGTATGATCAAGATGGAGCATTGGAAGGAAGATATATTTTTGAAAACAATGATGTTTTAATGATTTCAACAAGTTCTGGTGTTATAAAGGGGAAGTGGTCAGTAGTAATAAATCTCCCAGGAATATATATAGAAGTAAAGAATGAAGCTAAATTGCTAATTCCAATTATTGAAATAGACAATTTTATTCTCTTTAAACAAGATATAGTAGAGGATATTTTTATCTTTTCTGAAGAAAATTATACACCTGAACAATTAGTTAAGAATATTCAAAGAGTAATAACCAAAGTAAATTCCCCCAAAATAATATATTATTACGTATTTGATAAAGGCGAGAACAGAGGCCCTTACACTAAAGATCAAATAATAAGAAAATATATTAACAAGGAGTTAATGCCTATGTCATTTATTAGAACAATTGAAGAAAGTAATTTTTTAAATAAAAAAAGAGTAATTGATTTGATTAACAATAAAATGTAGAATAATATTTGAAATAAAACACATTAAATTATGAAAAATAATGCTGAAGCTTTTTATGCAATATTTAAAGATGGTGGCAATATTGAGGGAAACTCGTTAGATTATGTTAAAGATCCAGATGCAGTATTCTACTTGCACCGAGATGAAATCATTCTTCACGAAACAAGTTCGCAAAATACTCATTATGAATATAAATTTAAATTAATAGATGAAAATGGAAAATTAAATAGACCTAAATTCGGAAATGTTAGAATAATAGATGTAGGAGGGCTACAAAATTCCCATGGCGTTTGTTCTCCAAATTATTGGTATCCAACCTATTTATATGTTCTGGTTTTAGACAACGAAAGTAATACTCAAAAGATTGAAGTATATAAGGAAAGTAAAATAATGGACAATATGAAAATTATACTTGATGTAATTAGTTCAATGAATCACTATGGAAGTATTCAAAATTTTCTAAAGTCAAAGATTTACAATTATAAAATTAAAAATGATGGAACTTTGGAATTTTCGTTCCATGATTGGAAATAATCGACCCTCAGAAAATTCATGAATTTTCACGACATTGTAAAGAAAAATAAACCAATAGTACATGGAAACAACAACCGTTTTTACATTTACAGATCAACCTACAACCTGCCCTGAGTGCGGTAACAGAACTGAAATTATATTGGATTTAATATATTCGCCCCTTAAAACACAGCATCATCAATGCTTGTCTAAAAACTGCTCATTTAGATTTATTGTTCAAACAGATGATAAAATAGAAGTTTAAAATGAAACAAGGTCAAAAACTATGGACAAGAGACGAATTAATTTTGGCCATAAATCTGTACTGTAAACTTCAGTTTGGCAAATTACACAGCCGTAACCCAGAAATAGTAACACTTGCCAATCTTATTGAAAGAACGCCCAGTTCAGTGGCCTATAAACTTTTAAATTTCGCCAGCCTTGACCCAAGTTTACAGGCAAGGGGAATAAAAGGAGCATCAAATGCAAGTAAGTTAGATGCTGAAATTTGGAACGAGTTTTTTAATAATTGGGATACTCTTCCTTATGAAAGCGAAAAATTATTAGCCAATTTACAGCATACATCGATTGAACAACTTAACCATATTTCTGAATTAGAATTGCCGAAAGAGGGAAAAACAAGAGAACAACTGGTAAAAGTCAGGGTAAATCAATCATTTTTTAGGCGTTCCATTTTAGCTTCCTACAATAATACGTGCTGCATAACAGGAATCCAGCAACCAGAATTTCTTATCGCCGGACACATTAAACCATGGAGCCTTGATGAAAAGAATAGACTTAACCCCAGAAACGGAATTGCCATAAACGCGCTTCATGATAAAGCATTTGAATCTGGGCTACTTACGATAACCCAAGATTTTAAAATTCAAATATCTTCCCTTTTAAAAAAGCAAAATAAATTACAATCCATTCAGGAGTACTTCTTGAAATATGATAACCAATCCATTAAACTACCATCACGATTTTTACCTGATAAAACGTTTCTAGATTATCATAATCAGCATTGTTTTAAGCCCTGAGAATGCATTATAAATAGCAACAAAATTCTTTTTGCTTTTTGGAATAAGACAGAAAAGAACGATACGCTTATAATATCGACGCACGGCATAACCAAAAAAACAGCCAAAACGCCACAAGTTTACTTAGACAGGGCAGAACGAAACATTGGAGCATTAAAATCAACGGTACACAACTTTATTTCGCTCCGCTGGAGCTGCTTTGATTCATCACCTAAATTAATGGCTATTAAGATACCGCTCCGCCGGAGCTACTATTTGACACAAATCTTTACCACCTGCCCAAAACAGCCCCGGCGGGGCGAAATAGTAATGGCAGTTTTTACAATAAACAAATTAAAGCTCCAGCGGAGCGGCATAAAAATTGACATCAACGCGGGCAGATTATCAAAACAAGGAGAACGAAACATTGGAGCATTAAAATCAACGGTACACAACTTTATTTCGCTCCGCTGGAGCTGCTTAGATTCATCACCTAAATTAATGGCTATTAAGATACCGCTCCGCCGGAGCTACTATTTGACACAAATCTTTACAACCTACCCAAAACAGCCCCGGCGGGGCGAAATAGTAATAGCAGTCTGCACAATAAAATAAATCAAAGCTCCAGCGGAGCGGCATAAAAAAGGCATCCAACGCGTTAGGGATAGCAGCGGAAATCCTTTTTGCCTTTTGCAAAAAGATTGCAGCGGATAGCCCGGCCCGACAGGGAAACGCCCCAATAGATAAACGTATCATTCAAAACAACGCGAATGTTTAGTATACCATTTTATGAGTAGTGGGCAGCCGTTTGGGCTATCAGCATTCAAAAAGAACACCCGGATTTATAACATATAACTAAACAAAAAAGCAGACTCTTTACAGAATCTGCTTTAAAAAAGGGGATGGTACTTGTTTACTTAGCCAAACCGGTTTTAAACGCGCTGGCTTTGTCGCAGGGAACGGGGCCGCCAGGCATTCCGATATAGGAAACGGGGCCGGTTACCTTACCTGTTGCGGGATTCGGTTTGCCGTTTTCGTACATTTCTACGTAATACATTAAATCGGCACGGCACTCACCGGATGGGCTTTTTCTAACAATCACTACATGAAGTTCGCGGTGATGGTCGTACAGTTTTCCGGTATTGTCTTTGGCCTGTTTTACCTGCCACTCATTTCCGTGTACATAACAGTATTGATGGGTCCAGCCTTTGTTGATAGACTCATATTTGGCCACATAGGTGCGGAAAGCCTGATCTTGTAAAACTTTTGTATTTAACTTACCAATGGAAGGCATGGCCGTACCGGCTTTTTTCTTGTCTTCCACTTCTTTGTAAACCGCATTTATGCCTTCAACATGCTCCCGAATTTTTTTCTTGAAGGCTTCTTTATCGGGATTGGCCCATTTGTCTAAATCGTCTTTATTTTTTACATAAAACCTTCCTTCTTCCAGTAAATAATCCCAATCCATGTTATCCCAATTTACCTGACCGGTAAATGCACTGTTCATATTACCGGGGGCTACATATAACACGCCTTCTTCGATGCTGAAAACATTGGGAACATTTCCGGAATTGCGGAAAAACAGTTGTTTGGTGCGCATGAGGTAAGTCGGATGGGCATAGTCCCAAGCTTCTCCGGAAGATGATTCGGCTTTTACATCGCCAGACGAATACAGTACGGAAAGTTCCATTTTTAATTTTAAACAGGCAGGCAGATCCTGAGCTCCTTTTGCATCACTTTTTTCGGTGCAAACGCTCAGTTCAAACAAGTTGAGATACACATTGCCGGTGCTTTTAGATTTGCGGTAGTAATTTCCGCTGATGCCAAATTCATCAGCCGTAAAATTAGTACTGATAATGCCTGCGCCCAATATTTTGCTTCCGCCTTTGGTTTGTTTACCAGATTCTTGCGTTGTTTTGCCCTGATTACCATCACCAGAGCCTGAGTTGACCAGTTTTTTCAGTAGTTGGGCATCAGCGCTGGGTGATACTGCCAGCATAAGAGCGCCCATACAAACAGCTAAAATTTGCTTTTTCATACCTTTCGTATTTTGATTTCTTAATGGCAAATTTTAAAGAAATCGGTAACCTGGATGGCCCAATTCCATCAACACCCCAAAATACTACACGGAAAAGCGCATTTAATTCCACGGATGAAAAAAGGCAGAATTACAAAAACGCACAAATTAATTATGCAAAACAAGCTTGGGGGAGTTGAAGAAAGTAAATAATGATAATAACAGAGCTGAAAGGTGAAATCAACTTTTCGTTCAGCGGTGTATACACGATGTAATTATTCAGCCACGATATGCCATTCGCAGCGGTAATAGCCCGGCTGGGTTAAAAAGGGTGCGGGAGAGTAATATCCGCCGGAGTATGCGCCTGGCCCCCAAAAAACACCGTCTTCTACTCCCGAAATGCGTAAGTCATTTCCTTTTTTATCGCTCAAATAGCCAGATCCCTGAGGAAAACTGGCTCCCGAGCCGTTATAATTATAAATCATGTCCAAAAAAAGTGAGCCGTTGAACTCATACGATTTGGCGGTAAAGTTTTTTTCGCCTCCGGAGGCATATTTTATGGTTCCATCAAATTCATCTACTTTGTATTTTTTAAATTGTAAGGTACCATAATTATAGAGAACAGTATCCAGCGGGGCCGTTAAGGTATCAAACGAATCGGGAGTACGGGTAATGCGCAGTGATTCAATTCGCCAGTTGCCATTTTTGGTAAGGGTTCGGTAGGCAACATAACTGGGGTCGGTATATTTTTCACAGCCCTGTGTAATAAATAGAATTACGGGTATGAAAAAAGCAATAAGCGTAAATTTTAGTAAAGAAATACGAGTCATAGGTAATTTGATTAAAGCAAGTAAAAATACAGCTTTTAACTAAATAAAGAACTACCGGTTAAAAACCGACAAAAATTCAGCTTTTTTGGTACGGGAGAGCGGAACGGTTTCTTTGCCGTTCAATTCAATCATGCCCTCGTTTAAGTACCGGGTTATGAAATTCAGGTTAATGATATGCGATTTATGGCACTGAAAAAAGACCGTTTTGTTGAGCATTTCATAAAAATAACCGATGCTGTAAGCGCTAAGTACATTGGTTCCGTCGGTGAAAAAAATGCGGGTATAGCCATTTTCACCCTCCAGGCGTATGATTTTAGCGTACTCAGAAAAAATAAGTCCGTCTTCAAAAGGAATGACCAACCGTTTGTGTTTAATATCGGTTTGGAGCAGACTCTCTTTTAATGAAAGATTGAGTGATTTTGATGATTTACGCTCCAGGTTGCGGAGGGCATTATTTACGGCTTGGATCAAATCTTCGTTCAGGAAGGGTTTAACCAGATAGCCTACTGCTGAATGTTTAATGGCTTCGAGGGCGTAATCGCCAAATGCCGTAACAAAAATTAGCTCAAAATCAGGCTCCGTAATTTGTTTTAAAAACTCAAAACCACTCATGCGCGGCATAGCAATATCCAAAAAAATAATATCCGGATTTAGGCTTGGCAGTTTTAAAAGGGCCAGTTCGGGATCGGTGAACTGACCTACAATTTGAATTTCGGGAAACAGACGATTTAATTTATCTTCCAGAATGAGCAGAGATTTAGGCTCATCATCGAGTAACAAAACACGTGTTTGGGGCATAAAGGTCTTACTTATAAATAATTACTATTTCAACCAGTGTGCCGGACTGTTCATTATCAAGCACAGATTGATCGGTTATGCTATAATTAACGTACCATGGCGATAATTTATTTTCAGAAAGGATTTTTAGCCTTTCTTTTATTACCTCAGAGGATTTTGACCGGTAGGTTCCCATGGATTTCTTTTGAATTTGCTTCATTGCTTCAATACCCACACCGTCATCCGAGACGGTAACTTTAATCGTATTTTCATCAACATAATCGAAACGAAGTTCAACTTTTCCATTTCCCTGCTTGTGAAAAATGCCATGATTGACCGCATTCTCTAAAATAGGCTGCAATATCATGGAAGGTACTGCTATTTCATCGGTATCAATCCGGTCATCAACGGATATGGAATATTCCAATTTATCTTCGAATCGAATTTTTTCAATTTCGAGGTAGCGTTCCAACAAATCAACTTCTTTGGCAATACTGAGTTGCTCATATTTAGAATACTCAAAAAACAACCTTACCAATTGCGAAAACTTAGCCAGATACTCCTCAGAAAGTTCCCGTTTATTCTTGACAATAAAATATTGAATGGCATTGAGTGAATTAAACACAAAATGAGGATTCATCTGAGAACGAAGGGCTTTAAGTTCAAGTTCGGCCAAAGCCTTTTTGAGCAAGAGATCTTTCTCTATTTTTTTTTCTTTGTTCCTGCGGATGAATAATGTAATGGATATAATTATAACTATAAGCAGAATACCAACTATTGCAATAAACCACCAAGTTTGGTACCAAAGCGGTAAAATTTGAATAGAAAGTTTGGCCGAGCCGCTATTCCCATGCTGATCTATTGAAAAGAGTTCAACCGTATAATTCCCCGGAGGCATAATACCCAGGGAAATAGTTCGGGAATTAAATAAATTCTCCCACTTTTCCCGCCCATCAATTTTATAAAATGAACGCATATTAGTTTGTGAGGGAATACAAAGCACGCCAAATGGAACATCCACATTTTCACCATAACGGTAGCTAATCTTTTGTATTGAATCATTAAAGACTTGATGACCAATAAAATAAGGATTAACTTCACGTTTATAGATACCTGGCTCCGTATTTATTTTTGAAAGTCCTACATCATGCGCCACATATAAATACCCCTCAGAAAAGGCTATTGAATTAACATTATTTTCCAGCAAACCGTCTTCCTCATAAAAAGAATCCGATAAAAATGAACCGTAAACCGAATCTGTTATATGGTATTTATGTATTCCATTTACCGAAGCTGCCCAAACTTGTTTCTGAACTACATCAATATCATTTACAATCATCCCATTTGAACCTTCAAGAAAAATAACCTTTTTATCACCATCATAAAAATAAACTCCAAATCCATCCGTACCCACTACCATGTAATTATCATTGTATTTCTTAATTACATTTACGGGTGCAGTCAGAATAGGATGATTGGACTTAGGGAAAGCTATTTTATCTTTTGATTCATTATATTCAAACAAACCATCGCCACCTATAAAATAGGAGTCTTTGAAAGGAAAAAACGCTTTAGTACCGGAAATAGAGCGTTTAGGATTAAGCAAAAATTCAGATGGCAAAAAATGTAAGTTTTCATCTATCTTGTACAGAAAAGAAGTTGTTATACCAATAAACCCGTATGATGCAGGGAGAATAGCTTTAGAACCGGCATACGAAAATTGAGAAGATTTGGGTTGAAAATAAAACCGGGCTGTTTCACTTAAATCTGAAATTGAATGGCCCGTATAAACAGCCGAAGAAGTGTAAATATAAAACAACTTAAATGAATCATGATATCCATACCCATAAATACGGTCGGTTTCAGATAAAACCAATTTAAAATCAGTTGTTTTTTTATTATACTTAAAAAGCCCTTTCCCATTAATAGCCACAAAAAGCTCATTTTTGATTGGCTGCACGATATCTACTTTTTCATCCTTAAAAAAATACGTTACGCCAGCAGAAGAATAAGGGAATACGCATATTCCTTTATCATTACTTGCTGTCCAATAGTTATTTCTACTATCCTTAAAAATATGAACAAAAGGATCAAATTGGGCAAAGGATTTTTGATCAATTATATTCATCTTCTTATCGATGATAAATAATTCATTACTCTTTGAAATTTGATATGCGGTATCCGCATTTTGTATTTCAGGGAGATTACTGTGTTTATATTGTCCTTTGTTTTTAAATAAAACTTTTGAAATTACACTCCGGCTGAGTAAATCAACAATGGTAATATGCTCCAAATTTAGAATTATAAGTATATCACCGTAGGAAATATACTTGTTGAATGAAAATTGTTTGGAAGGAAACTGTTTTCCTTCAATAGGATATAGCAGACCAGCTCCAATTTGATGAACTTGAATCGAATCATTCAAAAACAATAATAAGCGATTATCGGGAATTAAAAGTCCATTTTTATTTAAGCTGCCATAATATTTTTCCAAACTAATGCTGTCAGTGACTGACCATCTGCCATCCAAACAACGGAAAATACCCATATTACGCTGGCTTTCAGCGCTAAAAGCAACAGCAGTATCATTTACGAAAAAATGATGAATAAGGGGCACTTTGTTCCCCTGAACCGGAAATGTAAAAACACGGTCTTTATATACATAACCCATCTTTTTACTTTTTGAAAAAAACCATACCTTCCCATTCGAAGTTGCCTCTAAGCGCCAAATATCATTCGTTGGCAAACCATCTGCACTCGTAAATGGTTTAAAGTAGTTACCATCATATTTTAAAATCCCCCTATTGGTTGCAAACCAAACAAAACCATCTTTATCCTCTTCTATATGGTATATATGATTGGTTGGTAAACCATTATCTGTATTAAACCAAAGCTGATGCTGCGAAAACAATAGGCTGGGCATAAATACCAATAAAAGAATAAGATGCAGTATCCGGTTCAATGAAAGTGACTAATTTAGATATTAATTCATACCGAATTTACAAATCAAATAAACAAAAACAAGGAATGTATTGCTACACTCCTTGTTTGGACCTAATAAAACAGGACTATTATATATACTAAATCGGGTTTTAATCAACTCATTAACAATTAATAAACTTTAATTATTAACTTACACTACAAATGTAGAACCCGAAACCTTATTCTTGGCTCATCATGACATCAACTGTTGGCTTGGTTCGATAAACTGCAAAGGGACATGAACATCTCATATCCATCAATAAAAACGGGCTGCATGCAAAACACACAGCCCGAAACAAATATAAAAACCGAATTACTTCACCAGCAATTTTTGGGTTTGGATTCCGTACTGGCTGGTTAGCACAATACCATATACGCCGGTAGATAAGTCTGATACATCCGTAAAGTAACGGTTGGCCAAACCGGCTTGAATTGGACCCCGATAGATGGAACGTACTATTTTGCCATTTAGGTCGGTTAGATACAGATGCGCATCTAAATTTAAATTGGTATTTACCGGAATACAGGTAATTGCCGCAGCCGGATTGGGAAACGCCGGCTCTGAAAACAGGGTTTCATTATTACTCAGTCCCACGTTTGAATTCCCCAGTACTTTAAAAGTCCACCAACCTTCGGGAGCTGTAATGGGACGTACCTGTGTTTTGCCCGAAACCGCCGCCGCCGATATATAATACCAAATGCGGGTTCCCGGATTTTGTGCGGGAATCTGACCGGTCCAGGTATTTTGTGATGCATTGCTGAGGCTCATCGGTACCGACTGATAGGGCTGAAGTGTATCTGCGGTATAAAACACAGCGGCATTTTGTATTCCTGAGCGGTGATTGATGTATGCATTCACGGCATACGTACCCGTATTTTGGTAGGTATCCGTTAAACGCTGATGTGAAATCAACAAGGGATCATTCACGCCGGCCGAATGGGTAATGCAATGAATGGCCCCACTCTGTGAAATAATGTTTGAATTGTTATCATCACAGTCAATGGGAACAATGGTATAACCGGGCAAATTTTCTTTGTAAATGCGGATGGCAATGGTGTCAAACTCCTCACGGTAAGATGGGAAAATGAGCGTTTTATTTACAAAAACACTGTTTGAATACGTGCGGTAACTGCCTCCGTTGCTGGGCCAAAGTCCGCCTGTAGATGGTGGAACCGGAATACGCACAATGCGATACGGCGTACCGAACATACTGTTAAAATTGTTCAACACATACAATAGATTAGCCTCAATCTGCGGTCCGTCTGAAACTCCGGAAGGATACTCACTAATCAGCAGTGTTTCCTCATCCAGCAGTTTCATGTGCATATCAATATGGTGAATACCGTCATACGGCAAAATATCCATTTTGATATATCGGTCTAAACCCATAAAATCAGCCATAATCTGGTCAATCTGAGCTTCCGTTTTTGCCGAAACATTATAGGGGTTGCCGGGTTCATTCTCCTCCAGGATGAGCTCGGACGCAAAAGCCGTTCCAAAGCCGTCGACCATAAAATTACCGCCCGTGTTTACCAAATCGGCCGGAGATGCATAGGTCTGATAAAATGGCATTCCCAAGGCTGCCGCATCATATTCCGGAATGGCATCATCGAGTGGACGTGGACGGTTATAAATCCAGTCAACGAGTAGAACAGAATCAACATCATTTTTATAAACTGTATTTCCGCCGTAATCGCGCATCCAAATTGAATTAGAACCAACCTCCAAGTATTTGATATTACTGAGCGGAATGCCCTGATTATTCAAATACGACTTCACGGCATTGGAGTCGGAACAGTGAATATACACGGTGGTCTCCTGACGGGAAGCTTCGGTAATTTGGGCCAAAATACCCGGAAATGCACTTGAATTGTTGCTTCGCCAAGTAATAAACAAGGCTTGAATTTCTTCCCATTCGGCCATCGTGCGGAGTTGTCCGCCGGGAGGATTGGTAATTCCGGCACGCTCACTCACATTCAAAGATGCAATATAAGCAGGCATTGCCGCCAATTCGCCGGGCGCAAATCCTACGGGCAGTTCGGGGGTTTGGGCATACAAGCCGGCAACTGAAAAAATACCGAATAACGAAGCGTAAATTTTTCTCATAACAAATTGAAGTAGGGCAATTTACTATTTATTCTGATTCAACAATCTTTAATAAATGCTAAAGCTTGTTTATTGACCCGTTTGCAAAAAAACACGAAATTTTTCGAGCTTGTCTACATTAATCACCGTTACACCAGCATTTATCATAGATTTCCAGCGGTGTTTATTATTTCCCGAAGCCCAAAAACGAATTTCTTTTCCTTCGGCCGAGACACCGGCTGCCAGCTTTTTCATCTGCTCAAATTCTTCATTACTCAACTTTCCTGAGGGATTTTTCTTGAAAAACGAACCAAAAGCGGAGCTCTTTCTGGCCACCACAATATTGCGCCCGGTATAATCGGCACCGATAAAGCCGTCAAAACAAAACCACTGTTCAGTCTCCTGCTCTACCTCGCGTTCCGGTCTACTACCCGAAAACATGATTCTCAGGGGCCCGGGATTAAATTTACCGTTTTTCCACGTGCATAGGTAATTCAGATAAGGACGCACACTCTCCTTAATCACCGGATACGTTTTGGCCGCATTGGATTTAACATCAATCATAAGGGTAAAAACCAAATCGGTATCGGAAAACACTTTTCCCCCATTATTATCTATCCAGAATTTGATCGGTTTGAGGTAAAGCTCATCCAGTGTAGGTTTCAGTTTAAGCGCAAACGGAATATGCGATACCCTCAAACTCCCATCTGAAGCCAGAAAAACATCTACCTCAATGCTGGTAAAACCATTTTCAAGCGCATCCCATAATGGTCTTTTACGGGTATAATCATTATGTGAATGTCCGTAAGGGATTGGTTTACCACATACAAATCCTTCGGGAATTTGCGCAAAAACCGTATGTGAAAAAATAAATCCGGCCAAGGCCAAAAGCAATGTATACGATTGCTTCCTGAGCATACTAAAGTATTTGTAAATCAATGCCGGCGGCGTACAGGGCAATAATCAGCAATCCGAGCCCGATTCTATACCAACCAAAAAATTTGAATCCGTATTTGGTAAGCACGCCTATAAAAAACTTTATTGCCAGCAACGCCACCAGAAAAGCAACCACATTTCCGGCCACTAAAATTTCAACCTGTTCGGAAGTAAATCCCCCACCGGCTTTATACATTTTCAACAATTTATAAGCAGTTGCCGCAAACATGGTGGGCACGGCCAGAAAAAAGGAAAACTCGGCAGCCGCTTTACGGGTAAGATTACGGGCAAGGCCACCCGTAATGGTTGCCGCACTTCGCGATACACCCGGAATCATGGCCAAAACTTGAAAAAAGCCGATAAAAAAGCTGTCTTTCAGGCTTAATTCATCTTTCCCTTCGATTTCATTTTTCGCAAAAATCCGGTCTACAAAGACTAGGAAAATACCGCCCAAAACCAACGAAACGGCCACCACAATTATGTTTTCAAGCATGGCATCCACATAATCATTCAGCAAAAAACCAAAAACGCCGGCAGGGATAAAACCCAAAAAGAGTTTAAGATAAAAGCGAAAATCTTTCAGAAAACGTCTTGCATAAAGCACCACCACGCTTAATATAGCACCAAACTGGATAATAACGGTATAGTTTTTTACAAAATCATCGGAGGCAATTCCCATTAGGGATGAACCGATAATCATATGGCCGGTGGAAGAAATGGGCAGAAATTCGCTGAGACCCTCAATGACGGCCAGCACCAAGGCTTCCCAAAGACTCATGAATTACCCTTTCTTAGGCTTTAGCATAATGGCTGCGATATTCACCGCAAAACCCAACAAAACCAAAATGGGCGCAACCGTGATACGGGTAGTGCTGAACACTTCGGGATTAAACGTATCCGGATTATCGGAAGCTCCGCCGGACATCAATACAAAGCCAAACACAATTAGAAGCGTTCCCACGATGAGGATGATATAATTCAGTTTAGAAAGGGCAAAACCTTCTTTTCCTGAGGATTCAATGTTTTTTACCGGTTCCATAATTAATATAAATCGCCTGTTTTCTTTTTAAGAAATTTATTTACCGCAAGACGGGTGCTAAATCCGGAGATAAACAACCCTAATGCGATGACGAAGATAAGAATTCCGGCCGGTTTTAAAAATCCGAGGCGTTGAACAAAATCCGGATAACGGCCCATGAGTTCATAGCCCAGGGCAGCCAACAAAACCGAGGCCAGTAGGCCGGAAAGCAATCCGCGAAGCATACTGCCCATAATAAAAGGACGGCGTATGAAGCCCGGCGTGGCCCCTACCAATTGCATGGTTTTAATGATGAAACGTTCGGAATAGATAGCCAGACGAATGGTATTATTGATGAGCGCAATCACAATCAAAAGCAGTAAAAAGCTGATGATGGTAATAAAAAGGGCAATTTTTTCCAAATTGTCATTCGCCTCTTCCATCAACTCGCGCTTTTTGAAAATTTCAACAATTTCATTTCCGTACACATCCAGGAGTTCATTTTCAATTTGCTGAACCAATGCTGCTGAAACATCATCGGCATTAAAGGTTACGGTGTACGAGGCGTAGAGCGGGTTTTCGTCCAAAATATCACTGAAATCATCATCAAAAACTTCCATGTAAATGGCTTTGGCCTTTTCTTTGTCCGTAAAATCAACCGATTTTACCTCGGGCCTTGCCTTCAGGTCGGCTTCAATGGCAAGACGGTCTTCTTCACTGATTCCGTCTTCCAGAAAAACCTCCATGGTGAATTTTTCCTTCACATAACGCGAAAGTTCATCGGCAAACACCACTATGCCGCCGAGCAAACCGGCCATAAACAATACCAATGTAATGCTGATAACGGTTGACACATGGGCCAGTTTCAGTTTTTTACGTTTACCAATTTCTGCTTCTTCGCTCATTTCGGTGCTTTGCCGTAAAAGTAATCATAAGCGCAAAGCCCAAACCTAAGTATGGCAACGGGTTTTAAACAAGGTATTTTTCATAAACCTTTAACGCATACCCATAAAATAATTCCGCAGTCTTTCCTGCACTTCAGACCGGCGCTTGGGTGAAACCTCTAAACTGAGTTTGTTTTTGAACTCAATCAAACCGTCGCCGTGCATGGCCTGCACAAAATCCATGTTAATGATATTTGATTTACCCGTGCGCAAGAAAGAAGACGGTAAAAAGCCTTCATAATAACCTAAATTTTTTGAAGCCAAAATAGCTTCCTCATTCTGTTTAACAATGTGTGTATAACCGCCTTCGGCCTTTAAAAATACGATGTCGGAAAACTCTATAAAAAGAGTGGAGCGTTCGGTAGCCACGAGTAATTTTTGAGGGCTTTGTTTGGGTTCTTCCTTTTGGAAGTTCTTGGATATCACAAACCGGGAAATAGCTTCCGAAAGTTCGTCGGCCCTTATGGGTTTCTCCAGGTAATGAATGGCTTTCAACTTAAAGGCAGGGAGCGCAAAATGGGTATAATTTGAACAAATAATCATGGGAGTACCCGTTAATTGCGGGTTTGACTGAAAAAAATCAAGGGAATTAAATTCACCTACCTCGATATCACTAATGATTAAATCGGGATTAAAAAGTGCTTTACGTGACTGAACTTCGGTTAAATCAGAAACTGTCGAAACCTCCACATTAAAAGGCAGAAGCGAAATCAGTTTTTGGAGGTAGGCCAAATCAACAGGATTATCCTCTATGATCAAAATTTTGACACGTTCATCGGAAAAATCACTGTTATCTGACATTTTCATGCTAAAATCACCTTGGTTAACAAATTTAAAAAACTAATTCAGAACCCACTACGTATGTTTAAACAAATAAAGGAACTACAATCATTTCGCTTGATTATCAGCGCCAATTTACAAAACTCTATCTTTGAACCGGAAATACTGAACAGATGAAACGATTACGCTTTTACGCAGCACTGGATAAAATACCCTTTTTAAATTCTATGGCTATGAAAGTTGTTTTCGTGGCATTTATCGGCATACATCTTCCACTTATACTATCAGTTTTGTTTTTGGTTGGATTCCAAATCGACACAGATCCCTTACACATAATTGGATACTTACTGACATTCACCTTGATAGCCACATTTTTCACACTTTATTTTCTAAATAAATTAATTCAGCCTGTACGCTACCTCAGTGTAAACCTACGCTGTTATGTTTCGGGTACCGGATGGTCGCTTCCCGATGTTCCTATCAAAGATGAAACGGGCAGCCTGTTCAGGGATGTAAGCGAATGTGTGGAAAATTTAGAAAAAACCATTGCCGAAAAAAATGACATGTATAGTTTGCTCTCGCATGATCTAAAAAGTACACTTGCCACACTTCAGTCCGGATTTATGCTTCAGGAAATGGAAAATAAAGAGCCATCAACCGAAACACGCGATAATATTGAACTAATTGAACGCCAGATTTTAGCCATCAACTCGCTTTTATACTATTACAAGGAAAACAATGGCTCCCTAAACAACGAGAAGCCGAACGAACACAACTTGCGAAAAATAACAGAAGAAGTATGTAATCTGTATCATTCTGCCCTTCGCCTCGAAAATAAAAGTATCAGCATTAGCATACCGGAAAATACCACCATTTTAGCAGGCAAATTTTTACTCAGGCATTTTATTTTCAATCTGATAGATAATGCCATCAAATACTCAGAAAAAAATAGTTGTATTCAAATCAGTTATTCAAATAATGAATTTTATATTGAAAATGCAGTAAGTAAAAACTTACGCCAAGAAACATCCGGATGGAAAAAGTCAACCGGGTTAGGCCAAAAAATCATTAGCCAAACTGCCCGTGAACTTGGCTTCAAGATGGAAATCATACCGGGAAACGTAAGTTATGCCGTACGCGTAAAAATGGCCTGATTAGCTGTACTCCAGCAAAAACGCCTTCAGAAACTCATCAATATCGCCATTCAACACGCCTTGCGTATCGCTGGTTTCGTAGTCTGTACGAACATCTTTCACCATTTGGTAAGGATGCAAAACATAACTGCGGATTTGAGATCCCCACTCAATTTTCTTTTTCCCGGCCTCTACCTTATCACGCTCCTCCGAACGTTTACGCATTTCCATTTCATATAACATGGAACGTAAAAGCTGAAGTGCATTTTCTTTGTTATTCAACTGAGACCGCGATTCCTGATTTTTTATAACAATGCCGGTAGGTTTATGGTGAAGCCGAACGGCTGTTTCAACCTTGTTTACATTCTGCCCGCCCGCACCGCCCGCGCGGAAAGTGTCCCACTCGATATCTGAATCTTTCACTTCAATGTCAATGGTATCGTCAATCAGCGGATAAACATAAACCGATACAAAAGACGTATGCCTTTTGGCATTGGAATCGAAAGGCGAAATGCGCACCAGGCGGTGAACTCCGTTTTCGGCTTTTAGATAGCCGTAGGCGTTTTCGCCGCTAATCTGAAGTGTTACCGATTTTACACCGGCCACGTCACCTTCCTGATAATCCTGTTCTATTACTTTATACTTATGATTTTCGGCCCACATTATGTACATACGCATGAGCATGGCCGCCCAGTCGCAGCTTTCGGTACCGCCGGCACCAGCCGTAATCTGAATCACGGCATCCAGGTGATCTTCGGGTTTTGAAAGCATTTTTTGAAGCTCCTGATCCTCCAAGGCTTTTAAAGCCACTTTATACTGTGCTTCCAATTCGGCTTCGCTGGCTTCGCCTTCCTTGAAAAAATCAAAAAGCACAAGCAAATCATCTACCGCCGATGCAGATGCTTCAAATGATTTTAATTTGTTCTTTTTTTGATTAAGGCTTTTAGTAATTTCCCCAGCCTTTTTGGCATCATTCCAAAAATCAGGGTCTAAGGTAATTTTCTCCTCTTCACCAATAGAAATTTTTAGCGAATCGGTGTCAAAGAGACCTCCTCAACGCATCCAGGCGTCCACTGAGATCTTTAATTTGATCTATTGTAACTGTACTCATAATGCGCAAAGGTAACAAAAAACACGGAGCCTGTCAGGGCTTACATTCAAGCAGATTCACAAACAAGCGGATGGCGCCCGGATTGCCCGCCGGCAACTGACGGAAAAAACTTAAGCCCGTGTATATAAATTCGCCCTTTCCGTGTTGGGCATAAAGCAAAATACCGTCTGAAACTTTTTCTCCCGGATCATTCCCGGAAATAAGTTTTACATAACGTGCATCGCATTCGCCTAAAAAATATAATCCACGTTCCTGCACCCAATCTTCATAATCGGCCTTCACAATCTTGTTAGGGCTGTTAAACACAGGATGGCTGGGATTCAACATGGTGAGCGGAGCTTCTTCAACCGTAATTCTGTTTCGGGTAATTTTAAACGGAAAGGGGCCAATTTCCGGCTGAATCAAACTGTTTGAAGTGTTATATTGCACAATATACCGCCCACCCTGTTCAACATATTTCATGAGTTCAGCGTTTTTCACGGCCAAAATATCACGGGTATTGTAAGCACGAATTCCGGCAATAATAACATCAAAACGTTTCAATTTTTCAACATCCAAATCAGCATCTTCAATAAACTCTATTTTATAACCCAGTTCGGTGAGCACGGTTGGAATTTCATCGCCCGCACCTTTCAAATAACCTATGCGCAATGAACTTGTTTTTACCTCAACCTGAACCACCTTTAGCACGGCCTTGGGTTGAATAATAATATTGGGAATATGCGTGTAACTGATCCGTGTAAACGAACGGTCATTGGTTTGACCGTTCCAGGCTATGGATGCACTGATATTCCCAGAACCGCTTACTTCAATTTCAACCCATTTTTCGGCTTCCTTTCCGGCAATGGAAAAATCCAAGGCAGCCGGTGTAACCTTCGCTCCGCCGCTAACATTAAACCTGAGTTTTCCCGATTTTTGGGAAGCAGTATGTGATATAATTTTGAAACGCACTTTTTTGCTTTCCCCGGGTTTCAACAAAACGGCCGGAACCGCAGAATTTACCGACAATTCGGGTACAAATTCCGGGTACCTGAACAATTCTCCCCTATCGGGTTCGGTGAACTTATAAACGGGACTTAGCGGTATGGTTACCGGATCTTTATCCGTGCCAAAAAAAAGCTCGGCGAACACCTCAAACGGGTTATCATTTTTGGGCTGTATGGCCTGCCCCGGTTCACCAATATTGAACATTCCTTTGCTTTGTGGCTGCTCAATCCAAAACGGATGGCTGGGTTTAATCGATGCGGGAACGGGAATTGTCCATTTTTTTGAAAAGAACACATTATCTGTAAACGTATGGTTCATTGTTTGGGCATCCTTCCCCAAAAAAACACGACCCAATTTCACCGGGAAAGGTGAGCGCACAATCATCTCCATATTCAATCGGATACTGTCGTTTAAACTGATAACGGGTTCGCTGAGCAACGCTTCGGCGAAGTATCCCGAACAGTGGAGCAAAATCTCCTCCAGCTGATTTATTTTGTGGTTTCGCCAAAATGAAGGGCGCAACTTTTTAAGTTCGGCACGCGCCTCCAACAGCTTGGGGATGGATAAATGGGGTTTATCCGTTTGATAATCATTTAAAACCAATTCAATGAGGGAAGCCGCTTTCTCAGAACCCGGCAAACGTTTCCAACCGGTTTCAACACCATCCATCAACTCTATGCTGCTCGAATCGCCGGCCAAATGCTTCAAATATTCCGGTTCCTCACCACGCTGCCGAGCAGATCCAAAACCCTGCGAACGGTGCTGACTGCGGCTTTCGGCGGCACGTTCCCCAACCGACTGCCCAATCTGCGGAATATAAGCGCCTACATCAACCTTCAATAAACCTGTTTTATCATAATCTCGGGTTCCGTAAAAAAACCAACTGGTGTTCCATAAAATACGTTTGGCCTGCCAGGCATCCACTTTACGCAACTGTTCCGGAAAACGGGTCGGGTCGGCTGCGGCATGAAACGCTTCAACCGCTAATATGGCACTGGCCGTATGATGCCCGTGTGTGCTGCTGGGCTCAGGCGTAAAACGGGTAATGATCACATCGGGTTTTAGGCTTCGGATAGCCCAAACCACCTCCGATAGTACCTTTTCACGGTTCCAAATTTGAAAGGTTTCTTCCGGATTTTTCGAAAATCCAAAATCATAAGCCGAAGAAAAATATTGTTCACCGCCATCCAAATGCCTTGCTGCCAATAGCTCTTGTGTGCGGATACAACCAAGCTCGACGCCTTGCTCGGCACCAATCAGGTTTTGGCCTCCATCACCGCGGGTAAGCGACATGTAACTGGTTCTATACCCCTTTTCTAGGGCAAGCCAGGAAATCATACGTGTATTTTCGTCGTCGGGGTGGGCAGCTATGTACAGAACCGAACCAAAACTATTGAGGTGTTTCAGCTTAAGCTGTATCTCAGACGCCGAGGCCGAGCGTGTATTTACCTGTTGGGCCTGCAAGGGAAGTAGCAGAATATGTAATGCAAAAAATAAAAGTATGCGTGTTGAAAAGCTCATGTATGCTGTTATATTAAAATCTTAAACCGGGCTAAGATATTGCCATTTTCTTAATTATGGCATTTTAAACCTTCGGGAAGTATGAATTGTTTTAAAAGAGAAATAGTAACCAAATGGTAAATTTTACGGAAATTTGCCATGCAAATTAATATTTGCCTGATATGCAACTAAATGAAATACTAGTTTTAGTACAAGAAGGAAAGTTTGATGCCGCCGAAAATGCTTTTTTGCAACTATCAAAGGCAAAAGGCAATCCGGCACTCATTTTTGCGGAATGGGCGCGCATGGAAATCAGAAGGAGCAACACAGCAAAAGCCCTTGAACTGATTGATAAATCGCTTGAACTTGCCCCGGAAAATGCCGATTTCATCTTTGAAAAAGGCGTGATTTTATTTCATGCCGGCAAAAAAAGCCTGGCCCTGCTGCAAATGGACAGAGCGCTTGAACTGGAACCCAAAAATCCGTTCCGCCATTCAGGAAGGGCTTTTATAAAAGACAGCCTGGGCGATTTAGAAGGTGCAATTGCTGATTATGAAACCGCAATTTTGTTAGATCCCGAAGATGCCGTTTCACACAACAACCTGGGTTTACTGCAAGAAAAACTGGGCTGGAAAGAAAAAGCAGGTAAAAACTTCATAAAAGCAGATAAACTGGCCGAAAACGAAAAATTATTCTCTTTTCTCGACAATGCACCCGATACCGCTGAAGATTCATCAGCCAAGCATGAACCGGGCAATGAAGACAAAAAAGAATCCCGATTCAGCATCATGAAACAGGTATTTACGAATGCAAAAATGCGGAACGAATTTTGGCATTTTATCCGTTCCGGACTGGGCGGAAAAAAGAAAAACAACTAAAATTTAATACTTGAAAAACAGAGATATACGTTGGATATTAGTACTGGCGGCTTTTGCTATCGCCGGCCTGATTATGATGCAGGTATACTACATCAACAAATCGTTTGAGCTGAATGCCGACCAATTTAACGACAAAGTAAGCCTGGCCCTTATCACGGTTGCCGAACAGATTAACAAAAACAAACGCGACAGCACCTCATTCATTGAAGCCGTAGAACAGGTTACGGATGATTATTTTACCGTGAATGTAAACGACACGGTTAACCACCGCTTTCTGGAGAATATTTTGCAACTGGAGTTCTCGAAATATGGAATTGAAGCCGAGTACCAATATGTTATTTACGACTGCTTTGCAGATTCCATCATCTGGAAAGGTTATTCAAACCTGAACAGCGATGAAAATCTCCTTACCGTAAACCGTTCCCTACCCGCTGATGTACTGCCCAGAGACAGTCACAAAGTAGGGGTTTACTTCCCAGGAAAAAGACAGTACATTTTTTCGCAGATGCGGATTTTTGTAATATCCGGAATCGGACTTTTTATCATCATCAGTTTTTTCGTTTACATTCTTTATGTGATTCTGAAACAGAAAAAATTATCCGAAATCAAAACCGATTTCATCAATAACATGACCCATGAGTTTAAAACGCCAATCAGTACGATAAGTCTGTCAGCTGATACACTCTTAAAACCGGGAATTGAAGAAAAACCCGAACGGATTGCACGCTATGCAAAAATCATAAAAGATGAAGGCTTGAGGCTTCGCAACCATGTAGATAAAATTCTGGAAATTGCCGTGTTGGATGCCGAAAGTCCCAATTTCAAAAACGAACTGGTGGATATGCATGCCATCATTGCCAAAGAAGCTGAAATCATACGGGTTAAAATTGAGGAACGAAACGGTGCATTTCACACAGAACTGAACGCCACAGAAACCCAAATTAAAGGCGATTCCGACCATTTGGGAAACATCATTTTTAACCTGCTTGGCAATGCCATAAAATACACCGAAGGAAAACCGGAGATTGTAATCAAAACCGAAAACAAGGATAAAAACATCATCATTTCGGTTACCGATAATGGAATTGGCATTCCCAAGAAGTATAAAAAATTTATATTTAAGAAATTTTACCGGGTAAGCACGGGTAATGTACACAATGTAAAAGGCTTTGGCCTAGGACTTTATTACGTAAATAAAATCGTAAAAAGCCACAAAGGCAGTATACGGGTTGAAAGTGAACCCGGCAAAGGCAGTACGTTTCTCATTAGTTTCCCCTTGGCCAAAATAAAATAAAATGGAAAAAAAGGACATACAGATTTTACTTGCCGAAGACGATATCAACTTGGGTTTTGTTATCAAAGACCTGCTTGAAGACGAAGGGTATGACGTGAAATTATGTAGCGATGGCGTGGCAGCCCTTCAGGCATACAATGAAAAAACATTTGACTTGTGTTTGTTTGATGTGATGATGCCCCTTAAAGACGGATTCACACTGGCCGAAAACATCCGAAAAACCGATCCGGATATTCCAATTATTTTCCTCACGGCTAAAGCCCTAACCGAAGATAAAGTGCGCGGGCTCAGCATCGGTGCCGATGATTACATTACCAAACCCTTCGAAAACGAAGAGTTTATGCTACGTATTGAAAACGTACTTCGGAGAACCGGAAAACGTAAAAAATCACAAGATCCGGATGAATTTCAAATTGGTAAATTTAGTCTCGATTCAAAAAACCTGCTACTTACAAGCCCCGATGGAACAGAACAAAAGCTGACTGCCAAAGAAGCTAAAATTTTAAAATTACTCAGTCTAAATGTAAACAGCGTAATAGAACGTGATGTGCTGCTCAACTCGGTTTGGGGAAAAGACGATTACTTTACCGGCCGAAGCATGGATGTTTTCATCACCAAACTGCGTAAATACTTAAAAGATGATGAAAGCGTAAAAATCCAGAATATACACGGCGTTGGGTTCAAACTGGAAATTTCCTGAGGAATCCTACATTTGATTTTGATTTGAGAAACATGAAAAAAGCACTCATCACCGGCATTACCGGCCAAGACGGAGCCTATTTGGCTGAACTTCTTCTTTCAAAAGGATATGAAGTGCATGGTATAAAACGAAGAAGTTCGCTTTTCAATACCGATCGCATTGACCATTTATACCGCGACCCGCATGAAACCGGGGTGAAATTCAAACTCCATTTCGGCGATTTAAGCGACAGCATGAACCTTACCCGAATCATCCAGGAAGTGCAGCCCGACGAAATATATAACCTGGGTGCCATGAGCCACGTAAAGGTTAGCTTTGATACTCCAGAATATACCGCCAATGTAGACGGTATTGGCACACTCCGTATATTGGAGGCTGTCAGGTTGTTGGGGCTCAGCGAAAAAACACGCATCTATCAGGCATCCACATCTGAATTGTACGGCCTGGTGCAGGAAACTCCGCAAAAAGAAACCACTCCGTTTTATCCGCGTTCACCCTACGCCTGCGCCAAACTTTACGGATACTGGATTACGGTAAATTATCGCGAAGCTTATAACATGTACGCCGTAAACGGAATTCTTTTTAACCATGAATCACCGCTGCGGGGCGAAACTTTTGTTACACGAAAAATAACCCGCGGGGCGGCCAAAATAGCACTCGGACTGCAAGATTGTATTTATCTCGGAAACCTGAGCGCACAGCGCGACTGGGGACACGCCAAAGATTATGTGGAAGCCATGTATTTGATGCTTCAGCAGGAAAAACCCGAAGATTACGTGATTGCCACGGGAATCACCACCACGGTGCGTGATTTTACACGGCTTACTTTTGCTGAAATGGGTATAGAAATTACCTTCAGCGGAGAGGGAAAAGATGAGCAGGGCCATGTAGTTTCATGCTCAAACCCGGAGTTTCAACTGCCCGCCGGTAAATGTGTGATAAAAGTAGATACCAATTATTTCAGGCCTACTGAAGTGGATTTACTTATCGGAGATCCCAGCAAGGCAAACCAAAAATTAAACTGGACACCCAAACATGATTTAAAAGCATTGATTAAAGACATGATTTGGTCCGATGTGAAGCTTTTCCGCAGGGATGAATACCTCCTTAAAGGCGGTCATAAAATCATGAATTATCACGAGTAAAAATGGAAAAGCATCAAAAAATATACGTTGCCGGCCACCGTGGCATGGTAGGTTCAGCCATTGTACGCAAACTCAACCAAGAAGGATATTCAAATCTGGTATATCGAAGTTCGGCCGAACTCGACTTGAGGGACCAAAAGGCTGTTTTTGATTTTTTTAGCCACGAAAAACCTGAGTTTGTATTTCTGGCGGCGGCTAAAGTTGGCGGCATTTTAGCCAATAACACGTACAGAGCTGATTTTTTATATGATAATTTAATGATGGAAGCCAACATAATTAAGGCTTCGCATGCATTTGGAGTTGAAAAACTACTTTTCCTGGGCTCATCTTGTATTTATCCGAAAATGTGTCCACAACCCATTAAAGAAGAATACCTGCTTACCGGATTATTAGAACCCACCAATGAACCCTATGCCATAGCCAAAATTGCCGGCATCAAGCTTGCCGAAACCTTTCGTGAACAATACGGCTGTAATTTTATATCGGCTATGCCTACCAACCTATACGGGCCAAACGATAATTATGACTTGGCCAATTCGCATGTGCTTCCGGCGCTTATCCGTAAGTTTCACGAAGCCAAAATAAATAACAATCCTACAGTAAGTATTTGGGGTACGGGTAAGCCCAAACGTGAATTTTTACATGTGGATGATTTAGCCCAAGCCTGTTATTTTTTAATGCAAAACTATAACGGCGAAACATGGATAAATGTAGGCACCGGAGAAGACGTGAGCATTAAAGAACTGGCTGAAACAATTAAAGAAATTGTAGGTTATTCGGGCAGTTTGGTTTTTGATTCCGAGAAACCGGATGGAACGCCACGCAAATTGATGGATGTAAGCAAAATTAACCAATTAGGCTGGAAACATTCCATACACCTGAAAGAGGGGATAATAAGCACCTATGCTGATTATCTTCAAAAAATAACTACTTAAGAAGCCTTTAAGGAACGGAGAATGGCCTCTACCTGCCGAATGTATACCTTTTTAGGAAATTCTGGCGCAAAAACGTAACCGTCGGCCATAATAATCCGGTTTCTCGGACGGTCATAAGTTGTTATGTTAATGAAAGGTCCTCCTTTGAACCCTTCCTTTACCCGCCAAAGTCCTTTACACACCAAAGCAAATTCACCATTGAAATTCATAGATGTTGAATCAACCGGTAAACGGGATTCCACGATCATGTATGCACCTTCTTTTGCGTCGGGTATATTCACACGGGTTAAAGAATCGCGCAATTCCATAGCCCTTTTACGTGTAAACACCGCAGGATCATTATATGGAAAAGTGTGCACCCAAACACCCCGTTCAATTTTAGCCATTAAACCGCTGGCAGATGATTTTTCGGCAATGTGTTTAGAGTAAACAAAATTATGGGTTGCTACCACCGGGTAAAAGCCCTCAGGCATGGTGAGTGAAATTTGAAGCGAATCAAGATACGGTTTGGTGGCCTCTTTGCTTTGGCTTTTGGCAAACTCCTTGGTTTGGCGACTCATTTCCTCGTCCACAAAAATTTTCTCCACATCGCGTTTACGTTCACGAAATACCTCAAAAAACTCATCCCTGTTCCGGGCCAAAACCTGAACCACAATCTGACCCTTTGCCCAACTGTCAACCTTTTTTGCTATACCCTTTTCTTTTACTTTAGGATCTATGGTAATCATCAATACATTTCGATGATATTTAAATATATTCCCAAAATTACCTTCATCAATAGAATATACCTTAAACATTTTTTCTGACTGTGGAAGTCCACGTATTTCACGTTCAAACCAAGCATTAACCGTATCTGGAACGGGTGTTTTTTTCTGTATAAAACGTTCATAAACAATAACTAACTCATACGGCTCGCCCGAAGCTTCCATTAAAATAAGGTTGGAATCTCCACAGGAGAACAAAAAAACGGAGCTCAAAAAAAGCCCCGTTATGTATATCCATTTTTTCATACGTTTAGCTAACCTTTATTTTTAACTTTTTACCGGCAATCAATGTTTTTGTTTTCATGTTGTTCCATTTCATAATATCTGAAATGGAAACCCCATATTTTTTCGATATACCTGATAACGTATCTCCCGACTTAATCGTATAATACTTGTATGATGGCGTTGAATTTTGAGGCACAGGGGCCTTTACCTGAACCGGTTCCGGAACGGGTTGGTCAGAATACAATGTAATTTTTTGACCTATATACAAGGTTTCACTCTTCAAGTTATTCCAATCAATAATATCGCTCACCCTAACCTGAAATTTACGGGCTATTAAACTGATATACTCCCCTTTCTGAACGGTATATACAATTTGTTTCTTGGTGGTGGGCACTTCCGTGTTTGTTTCGGCAACTGGATTGGCAGCCGGTTTTACCGAATCTGTTTTTACTATTTCTGTTTTCTCAAGTGCTTCGTATAACAACTTTTCATTAGCCATAAAATCGCCTACTGCCTTTTTAGGAAGATTAAGCGGATAAGGCTTTGCGGCACCCGGAATTACGCCTTTAATGTACATCGGATTCAAAAATTTCAAATCCTCAACCGGCACATCCACAATTTTGGAAACTTGTTCAAACGTAACATTCGCTGTTATATAAACGCTATCAATTTCGTAATTAAAATACTTGGGCTGAACAGGAAAAATATTATGCTCCTTGTAATAACTCATCACATAATTTACGGCAATAAATGCCGGTACATACCCTTGTGTTTCCTGTGGTAAATAGGGTCTTACTTCCCAATAATTCATCTTTCCGCCAGCTCTACGAATGGCTTTGTTTACGTTGCCTGGGCCTGCATTATAGGCAGCAAGGGCCAAACTCCAGTCGTTATATAAACTATGCAGGTATTTTAAATATTTACAGGCCGCTTCGGTTGACAATTCTGGATCAAAACGTTCGTCAACATACGAGTTTACATTCAAATTGTACATGAGTCCGGTGCGATACATAAACTGCCAAGGGCCGCCAGCACCCGCTTTTGATTTGGCGGTTGGGTTCAGGGCACTTTCAATAATAGAAAGATATTTCAGCTCCAAGGGCATATTGTGTTTAGCCAACTTCTCTTCATACATGGGAAAGTAAAGCTGAGCCAGACCAAGCATTCTGGATGTAAGTGTCCGCCTGCGCTTTGCATACATATCGATATATGCTCTTACAGGTTCGTTATAAATAAGCTCAAAAGGCGAAATAGCATCAATTTTGGCCATCCGCTTTTTATATACATCATCCGGATAAGTTGGTATGCTGTCCGGCGCGAACTTGTATATGTTGAGTTTTTCCCGGTCGGCAGAAAATTTTGAATTCTGGAAAAACTTAAGCACATCCAAACTATCCAAAGCCGCCAAAATCGGATCATCCGAACGTATGGTTGTTTGGGCACTTAACTCTGCCGTTGCAAAAAATATTGAGAATACTACGAATAAACTTGTAAAAAATACCTTCATGGTTCCTGTTTAACCCCGTTACCAAAGATAACAGTTAAATTTTGAACACGCAAGATATGAGCATGATTCGGTTATGCGTAAAACATTAACAAGATTATAAGTAAAAAAATGTTAAGCAGCCCGTAACAGGCCTATTTCTGCACAGTTGCTGAAATCTGCAACAAGACATTCTCTTTAAAATATCCGGCCACGGCCTGCATGCCTATAGGTAATCCATTCTGGTCTGAACCATACGGAAAACTGGCCGCAGGATGCCCAGTAATATTGGCTTGAACCGTAAAAATATCTTGTAAATACATTTTTATGGGGTCATCTGAATTTTCACCAAATTTGAATGCTGTATCCGGCGTGGTTGGCAGCACCAGCAAATCATTATTGTTCAGCAATTCATTCATGGCATCGGTAACCACCCGGCGCACTTTCTGGGCTTTGCCATAATACGCATCATAAAAGCCTGCACTGAGTACAAACGTTCCTAACATAATTCGGTTTTTAACCTCTTTTCCAAAACCCTCACTTCTCGATTTTTTATACGCCGTTTCAAGGTCAACCGTATTTGGACTTCTTCTGCCGTAACGTATTCCGTCGTATCTGCTTAAATTGGAGGATGCTTCGGCGGTAGTTAATACATAATACGCCGGAACCAAATAATCAAAATATGAAAAACTGGCCGGAACCAGCTGATGGCCTTGGTCACGTAACTCTTCTATTAATTTACCGTAAGCATTCCGGATGGCCGGATTGATGGAGGTATTTTCAAGCAAATCTTGCAGATAAGCAATTTTCAATTGCGTGCCCTCGGGCAAAACGCATGAATATTGCGTGTCCGTATTGGATGAGGAAGTAGCATCCTGCGGATCGAAACCAGCCATGACCGACATGATTTCAGCAGCATCTGCAGCATTATTTGTAAGCGGCCCAATTTGATCAAATGAAGAAGCATAGGCCAATAGACCCCAACGGGAAACCCTGCCATAGGTAGGTTTTAAGCCGAATGTGCCACAAAATGCGGCGGGTTGACGAATAGATCCGCCCGTATCGCTACCCAATGTGGCCAAACACAAACCCGCTTTCACGGCAGCAGCCGAACCACCGGATGATCCGCCCGGCACGCGTGTTACATCAACCGGATTCAGCACCGGACCATATGCCGATTTTTCGTTGGACGAGCCCATCGCAAATTCATCACAATTCAAACGTCCGATAATAATGGCGTCTTCGGCCAAGAGCCGTTCAACCACAGTAGCCGAATATTGGGATTCAAAGTTTTCCAGAATCTTGGAGGAAGCGGTTACCCTGTGTCCTTTAAAACAAATATTGTCCTTAATTCCGATAACCATCCCCGCCAATTTCCCGGCTGAACCGGAGGCCAGTTTGGCATCAATTTCAGTTGCCCGCTCCAAGGCTTCTTCCGCAAATACCTCGTTAAAGGCATTCAGCGAGGCATTCAGGCGGATTTGCTCAAGATAATAAGCGGTAATTTTGGAAACAGTTGTGCTGCCCGCTGCCAGGTCGGAGCGAATGGCATCCAGCGATGCGTATCTCATCAGGGTTTTTCAGTCTCTTTGGTTTCTTCTTTCGCTTTTTCCTTTTCAGGATTGTTCATTCCGTCTTTAAACTCCTTAATACCGGAACCTAATCCGCGCATCAATTCCGGAATTTTTTTACCTCCGAACAACAACAAAACGACTACAATAACCAATGCAATCTGCCAAGGACCGACTACACCCATCGTGATTGAAGCTAACATAACTTATACAATTAGTGTACAAAGGTACAAAATTGTATTCAGCAGCGCAAAAATTCCAACTAAACCCTAAATCGAACCGAAAATTTTCAAAAAATATGCTTCTTCTTAAACCCTTTGCCGAAAACCGGATACTTAAAAATTATACTTTTGTAAGTATGAGAAACCTTAACGCATCCTTATTTGCGGTTTTTGCCGCCCTCTTTTTATTTTCTTGTGGAGATAAAAAACCGGCAACGGAACAGCCGGCAACAGATACTGTACAAACCGCGGCCAAAGCCGACCCATCCGTCCTACTGGGCGAATACATTGGTGATTTTGGCGAAGGACATATTGTGGTGGTGCTCAGTTATATCCAAGGTAAAAACGCATCGGGCTACAACGTACACAAGGGCCTGAAGCGCAATATCAAAGGCTCGTATGCATTTGAAAACAACCTGCACCGTTTTCGTCTGGATGAACCCGGCGACCATCCCTACGACGGGAAATTTGACATCAGCTTAAACGCCGAAACCCTCTCCGGCGAAGCCAGTTGGACTCCCAATGATGCATCAAAAGTGAGTGCCAAAAAATTCAAATTAAACCGTCGTGAACGCAATCCGGATACGGATAATTTTTTCATTGGCTATTGGGACGGACAAGGAATGCTTGAAATTACGGAAGACGGCATGGCCAAACTTACCTATTGGGAAGCATTGGATAAGACTGAAGAAAACTATGAGCGACGTGAAATGCGCGGACAATGGATTGCCAAAGGAGATGAAATTACCATTGATTGGCCCTCGAATACCTACACAAAAGGTGAAAAATACGTGCTGAAAAAAACTGAAGAGGAAAGCGGAATTCCCATGCTTAGAAACGCTTCCGGCAGCCTTGAATTTTATCAGTATTAAAATTGAAACGTGTCCAACGCATCGGAATCCAAAGCATAAAAGCTATAGCACTGTTTTTATTGGCTTGGGCTTCCTGGCTTATGATTCAACTTTCCTTACCCTATATCGGGTTTGAAAAAAACGTAGGTTTTCTGCTCAGTAAACTAAAAGTGTACCACATTGATTACTGGCGTTTCGGATTCTACATACACATTTTCTCCAGCATTCTGGTTCTGTTGGCCGGGTTCACACAGTTCAGCCGCAGCATACTTACCAAGCTTCCCAAACTGCACCGCGCTGCGGGCTATGTATACATTTTTACACTACTTTTCATTAGTGGTCCGGGAGCCTGGTTAATGGCTTTTCATGCCAATGGCGGTATTCCGGCGATAAGCAGCTTTGTTTTGCTCACTTTTCTATGGTATGTATTTACCCTGAGTGCCGTTTATTACCTGCGGAAAAAAAATTGGAATGAACACGGCAACTTTATGCTGCGTAGTTATGCACTCACCTTTTCGGCCGTTACCCTGCGTTTTTATGCCTACTGTTTAGATGTTTTCCACATTCCCATCAAACCGGTTGAAGCGTATATTACCTTATCCTGGTTGAGCTGGGTTCCTAACCTCTTACTGGCAGAACTTCTCATCCGCATGGGATTCGTAAAACGGATGTTTCGAAGAAAAGTGGGCTAAAGCATGCCCAGTACCGGTTTGGCAGAGAGAAATTTTCCTTTTTCAGAAATACGGTAGCCGGAAGTTGACTGCAATTCTCTTTTTACAATTTTATTATCCTCGTATCCGTGTTCTTCGGTATCTTTTTCCCAAACCGTGGCGTATTCTTTTACTTCAAAAGAGGAAGCACTTTTAATGGAAAAAGCCTTCAGCGGACTATCAAAATACGGATACCCGGCCACTTCCATTTTGTCTATTATTTTTCCGTTGGGTGTGTATGAATACAAACTGTAATTCACCGGTGAATTATCCATCCAAAGCCCGCGCTCGGCGTATAGGGTTAGGATGTAATCGCCCTGCTTGGGAAAACGGGCTACATAATAAAATTCGTTTCCAACCTCTCGCGAAAATTCCGCATCGCGCATATCGGGCACAAAAATATCGTAATCGTATCCGATTGCATTTTCAAATGTTAACTCTTGAGACTGCTGGGCGCTGATGGCATACGGAAAAGCTTTCTCCGGAAACTCATTCACAAATAAATCAAAAAGAGCCCTTTCGGGGCTGCTGGCTCCGCTCATGGCACTTTCATACACTTTTTTAAAGGTATCCAGGTTACGGGCAAAAGCCATATCCGCATCGCTCATAATGTGTTCGGCGTTCGTATATCCGTTTTGGATGGCCAGTTCTAAATACTTTAGTGAGTTTACAGAGTCCTGACTCAATGAATAGGCACAGGCCAAATTGTAAAGCACCTTTGAAAGCGGAGAATAATCAAGCTTTTCGGCCATATGAAGGGCCGAAATGGCGTTTGGATATTCTTTCAGTTCCAATAAAGCATTACCATATTCGTAATACGTTTTTGAATCAGGGTTTTTAAGTAAACTTTCTTTGAACAGGGGAACCGCCTTTTCCGGCGATTTATTATTCCGAAAGGCATCAATGGCTTTCAGAAAAGACTGTTTGGCCGCCATTTTATCTTCCTCAGTTACCTTTTCGGCAAAGGCTATGGCTTTATCGGCATCAAACAAATCGGCCTCGGCAAAAACCGCAGGCTGCGAAACGGGCTGTTCGGTTTTACCACCGCAGGAAAAAAGAAATACGGATACGAAAAGAAGCAAAAAGAGCTTTTTCATGGATTACAGGTTTAAGAGCCTAAAATTACAAAAATTGAGATACCGGGCAAGCCAAAATAAATTAAACCCACATGCCGGTTTACGAAGGATCAAAAAGCAATCTGAATGGCTATCGGGTAAGCGTAACCGTGCCGGTAAACGAATGTGGTTTTCCTAAGGCATCCTCAACCTCCAGCACGCAAAAATAAACCCCGGCCGGTGCTTCGGAGCCAAAAGCGGTTTTGCCGTCCCAACTCTCCAAAACCGATTCAGCCGTGAATACCGGGTTACCCCAGCGATTGAAAATTTTCAATTTATAAGCACTTACCCCTTGAGCGGTAATTTCAAAAATATCATTAATCAAATCGCCGTTTGGCGTGAATATGTTGGGTAATTTCACTTCCAGCTCCTCAAAAACAAGTACTTCAACCGTTGCCGTATCACTGCATCCGTTGGCATTACTCACCACCAGGGTAAGATTAAATGTGCCGGTTTCGTTGTAAGTAAATGAGGTATTCTCCGTGGCAGACTGCTGCCCGGAACCGGATGTCCAAACATACAAATCGGCCCCGGTTGATTGATTAAGGGTACTTACCACCAAACCCGGATTACCCTGAAGGGGATTAACCGTGAACTGTGCGCTGATGTCGGAAATCGTTACGTTTACAAAAGCCGTATCGGTTCCGCAGGCGGTTTGCGCAACCAAATAATAAGTTCCGGATTCCGTAACAGTAATGTCGGATGCGTTACTTCCCGTGCTCCAAATCTGGCTGCCATTGGTTTGGCCGTTTAACACGATGATTTCACCGGCACAAAAAACAAGTGGCAAAGGATTCAAAATTTGGGCCTGCGGGGCAATTCCGGCACTTACGTTGATACTGTCGGTAGCCGTTCCGCATGAATTGGTTGAGGCAGCCCAGTACACACCTGGTTGATTTATTGTAGTTGAAGTTCCTGAACTTCCGTCTGACCATACTACGGAACCGTTGGATGCGGCGCTCAGCTGCAGTGTTGAACCTGGACAAAGCTGAGCCTGCGCGGGACTGATTAAAACCGTTGGAGCAGCCAGGGCGCTTACGGTAACATTGTCGGTAACCGTACCGCAGTTGCCAGTTACAGAAGCCGTATACGTGCCAGGCCCGTTAATGGTTATGGATGCGCCCGTAGCTCCCGTGCTCCATGTGATGGTTCCCGATCCGGTGGCGCTGAGTGTGGCCGTGCTGCCCGCACATAAATCAAAATTGCTCTCTACAATATTTACCGAAGAAGCCGTTCCTGCTGATATAGTCACAGACTGCTGGTAATTATAACAGGCATCTGAGCTTTGCACGGTATAGGTTCCAGGGGCATTTATCACATATTGGGCCGTGGCCGGACCGCCCTGCCATTGATATGCAGAACCGCCTCCGCTGGCCGTTAGGGTTAACGTGGAACCGGGGCAAATACTTGTAAAGCCACCGGTATTAATTAATAGTGGATTTTGTAAAACCAAACTCACCAGCACACTATCGGATAGTGTATCAGCGCAGGCGCCTTTGGCTTTAAAATAAAGCCAGAACGGGGCATTGTCGCCCGCGTCCAGCGTGTAATTGGTAGTTGTATTACCCGAATTGGTAAATGAACCCGTGCCGCCCGACCATTGCTGGAAAGTAGCCGAACCATTAATTTGAGCGCTGAGTGAGACCGTGCCGCCAGGACAAACCGGCGGAGGATTTGAGCCGGCATCAATGCTAAAACTTTCAACCGGGGCAGTGCAGCCCTCGTTACCGTATGAAGCTATTCCGCTTTGGGTAAATGCCACGAAAGCACCATCGCCTCCAGTTAAAGAATTCCGATTATAAGTTACGGTTTCTAAACAAGAAGGCGGATAACCTATGGTAAGCGTGCGAAAACCAGTTCCTGCATTTGCAAAATGACCGGCATTTCCTTGTTGGGTATTTTGGTAAACAATGTAAATGGTATCCGAAAGTCCGGCAAATGAATTAGCAGTGGTATTCATATCCCAGGAAGTAACCAGGATGGCTTTACGGTTTGCGGGAATAAACCCACTAAGCGGTTCTAAAATATAGCCACATGAAACAATGCTATTATTGAGTTCCTGCGTTTTTTGCGCCGTAACCGCGTTCATAATCCAACCGCCAAAGGTATGGTTGGGCCAAACGGGAATCAGGCTGTCGAGATATAGGTTAGCTGGCCCGGCTAAAATTCTAACCATTTCATTTTGACCTTCTTTCATGTCGGGAGAGCAAGCGTCAACCAATATACTTTCCACTTCCAGGCAATTGGAAGTAGTTTGGGCATTAAGGTTGTTGAAGGAGAGGGTTGTAAGCAGAACGAAAACAAAAAATAGCCTACGCATTTATAAAAATTTGCTGCAAAGGAACAGCGAAAAACCCAAACCGGTATTATGATTAACTTAATTAAGCATAATTTTTTTGATTGAACTCTAAAAAAAGAAGAGCCGGCTTATGCAATTTCTGATTCAATGGCATCTATCAGGCAATGAATCACCTTGATATGGATTTCTTGCGCACGGTCAGCATAATCGGAAAAAGGAGCACGTATTTCTATATCACAGCATTCGGCCAGTTCTCCACCCGATTTCCCTGTCAGCGCCACCACTTTCATACCCATCTCCGTGGCTACCCGTGCGGCATTCAGTACATTTTTTGAATTTCCGCTGGTGCTGATGGCCAACAATACATCGCCCGGACGGCCCATTGCCTCCACAAAACGGGAAAAAACAAAATCAAAACCGTAATCATTCCCCACACAGCTGATATGCGAAGGATCTGAAATCGAAATGGCTGCGAGGCCTTTTCGCTCATCCCGGAAACGTCCGCTCAGCTCTTCGGCAAAATGCATGGCATCGCTCATGCTGCCTCCGTTTCCGCAGGAAATAAGTTTATTTCCGCCTTTGAGCGCCTCAACCATAATTCCCGCAGCGGAGGATATGGCTAAAATATTTTTCTCTTCTGAGCGGAACGCATGTACAGCATTTTCGGCCTCTGCGAGATTTTTTGCGATTCTTTCCGTTAAATTCATCAAAAAATAATTTTCAACTTTCGCCAACTTGGTTATTTTTGTTGAGCTAGTGAATAGCAAATTTAGTATTAAGCTTAGATGAAAAAAATTTACCTCGTTTTATTTGCTCTCCTTACCACCACTTATTTTGTAAATGCGCAAGTTCCCGCAGAGGAAGATGCATCCTGTTATTATCAGTATCTGAAGGTGTTTGAGGCCCGTGGCGCAAATGATATTACCGATGGAACACATGATGACGTGGTCATTTCCATCCGCAAGGGAACCCGCACCGACTGTTATTCAGGCAAAGTAATCGTTGAAAAAAAGGCCATACGTACCATGTACATCAAATTCAGCGATGGAAATTTTGACCTGTTTGAGCCATTTTACAAATTCAAGGAAGACATCATTATCGTAAACGGTAAAAGCAAAACCCAGGTAACGGTTGATGACCAGCTGATTGATGTTTTCTTTCCTAAATTTCTGCGTCCCAAGAAAAAATCATACGAAAGAGCTCCGCTTCCTTCCCTCGATGATTTATAAGGTACCGAGTTTTCCTTCATCCGCAAAGCTGTAATAGCCGGATTCGTTCAGTATCAAGTGGTCTAACACCAATATTTCCATAATTTTTCCTGCTTCGCAGATGCGCTTGGTAAACAGCATATCTTGATGACTGGGCTTTAAATTCCCTGAGGGATGGTTATGCGCCAAAATAACGCCACAGGCCGATTCTTCAATGGCTTTTTTGAAAATGAGGCGCTGGTCAACCACCGTTCCGGTTAATCCGCCGGAACTCACGGCAAATTTCCCGAGTACCCGGTTGGCGCGGTTCAAAAGGATTACCCAGAATTCTTCATGGCCCAAATCGGCTAAGGAGGGAGCCAGGTATTCAAACGCATCTTTTGAAGAGGCTATTTTTAATTTTTGGAAGGCTTCCGACTCACGCCGACGACGGCCCAGCTCAAGCGCTGCGGCAATGCTTACGGCTTTTGCCGAGCCAACTCCTTTAAACTGCATGAGTTCTTTTACACTCAAGCGGCTCAGGGCAAGCAAATCATTATTAACAGACGAGAGCATACGTTTGGCCAAATCAACCACGGTTTCATTGCGTGAACCGGTGTTCATTAAAATGGCCAGTAATTCAGCATCACTAAGCGCCGATTTCCCCTTCAGTACCATTTTTTCTCGCGGACGGTCATCCTCCGCCCATGATTTGACGGAGGTATTCTCCGAAATCAGCAAAGACTTCTTCATCAAACAGTAAAATTTAAAGGAGGGGGAACGACAAAAACAAATGTAGAAAAAGAAACAGAACTATTTCTTCTCGGCTTCATTTATGATTACAAAAACATCCTCATCATCTTTTTTCATGAGGTATTTTTCACGACCCAATTTTTCTAATGCCGCTTTATCACCGTTCAGTTCATCCAGTCGTTTAGAAGCTTCTTTTATTTCGGTATCATAAAACAGGGTATCTTTTACCAGTGCATCCATCTCACGGTCTAGCTTGTTGCGATAAAAATAGTTTTGCCTGTCGAAAAAAATCATCCACACCAAAAACCCCACGCCCACGGCTATGTATTTGAATTTCCAAAGGAGTTGGAAGAGTTTCCGGAACTTATCTTTCATGGGCTAAAATTACGCGAAGCTGCTGAATCCCTAAAAGGCTTAACACTTTTTTGTTAACCCATGCTTGTTCATTGATGTAAGACGCCTGCCTCACCTTTGCCACGCATTCCGGAACAGCGTTTACTGCAATATTTTACATTTTCCCAGTTGCGTTCCCATTTTTTTCGCCAAGAAAAAGGACGCTCACATACCACACAAATTTTATGTGGCAACTTATGTTTTAGGCCTGCTGCCTGTTTTTCTTTTGCCACTCTTTTTCGATTTTACATGAACGCTCAGTATCCTGCGTGCCTCCAGGCTTGATTCATATCCGGCCGAAGTGGAATATAAAGCTTCCTTTGCCCGTTTTTCGGCCATTTTTAAATCTATGATAGGCAAGGGATAATGAACACCGGGCACAAAATCATAAAATAGTTGATCCATTGGGGTCATAATCCAAGGTTCATGCAAGGCCACACCTTCTAAGCTTTTTAATTCAGGAACCCAGCGTTTAATAAACAGGCCCTCGGGATCATGATCCAGCGACTGCTTAACGGGATTATAAATCCGGAAGGTATGGATTCCGGTAGTGCCGGCCTGCATCTGCATTTGTGGAAAATGAATTCCGGGTTCAAAATCCAAAAAGCGGGTTGCCAGCCATTCTGCAGCGGGTTGCCAAGGTTGAAAAAGATGATGCGTCCAAAACGAAACAACCATGGAGCGCATGCGAAAATTCAAATACCCGGTTTGATCAACACAACGCATACAAGCGTCAACGAGGGGATAACCGGTTTGGCCAGCTTTCCAGCGTTCAAAAAAATCAGGGTTAAATTCTTGTCGGATGGCATTAAAACCACGATTAAAATTTTCGGTTTCTATTCGGCACTCGCTTTCAAATTTTTGAATAAAATGACAATGCCAGTGCAAACGGGAAATAAACTGTTTTAACGGGAATGCGAATTTTTTAGCCTTGCGGATTGATTCGGCTTCCTGAACCATTTTTCGTAAAGAAATACAGCCAAATGCTAAATAGGGCGACATGCGGCTGCAATGTTGCCTCGACATTTCGGGTTTACTGATGTACTTTGAATACCCTGCACAACGGCCGGCCAAAAAATCGCTCCATAACAAAAGTGCCCTTGTTTCACCGCCCGGTTGAAAGTTAGCATCAGGCTCTTTGAACACAGCCGGAACCGGTATTTTAAAGGCTTGGATTTTATCCAATTCCCTTATGGGAAGCAACTTATTTAAAGCAGGCTGTTTCAAATCCTGGTTCATAAAAATAGCCCAGTCGCGCTGCCAGGCATCCCTATTTTTTAAGGCTCTGAAAACAGCATTCTGCCGATATTCATGCCAGCGGATATTTCTGGCTTTAAAAAACCGGGCCAATTCCAAATCACGCTGAAACGTATAGTCAACATTCGTTTCTACATGAGAAAACACGGCATTAATTTCAACTATTTCTACTAAATAGTTGAACGTTTCAATTGCTTCCTTATAAAATAAATGAACCTCTGTATGAAAGGCTTTTAATTGCTTATTTACATCATGAACCGATTGTAAAATAAAACGGGCATGACGGGATCCGTAGTAAGGTCCGGCAAACAAACCCGGCTCTAAAATATAACAAATCAATACAGGCAAGCCATCATTCAAAGCCTCGCTCAGCGCTTCATGATCATGAAGACGGATGTCCTTTTTGAGCCAAACGATATTGATGCGCTGTTTTTCCAATTTTACCTGATTATGGCTGTTTCTTTACCCGGCCGTGCATATTCAAACCGGTGAATCAACTCAGTTCGGTGATAAGCATCCAATCCGTTCACGCACACCGAAGCAGCGGCGGCGGCATCTACATAACCGTCTGCCGAAATCAAGGCTTCATTTATACGAACAAATTCTACCTTGCCGCAAACCAGCACCGTATCCACCACTTCAATATGATGTTCCTCTGCAAAACGCAATCCGATTGATATTTGGGATTCTTGCACGTATGGAGCAGTCACTCCTTCCTGATAGGCAGGCGTAAATCCGCAGGCATCAAATTCTGAAATACCCGCCTCATACTTGGCAGAAGTTTGATGGGCACGGTCCACAATCGATTCATGGATATGATTCACGGTAAAAAATCCCGTTTCTTTTATGTTTTCATAGGTCTCCCTAGAAACGGTGAGGGTGCGAAAAAGAATAGCCAATGCCCCGGGATTGGCGCCCAAATGAATACAGGAATTAAAAATGGCCAGGTTTGTTTGGCCTTCCGCATTGGCCGTGCCGATGAGTACACTGTTTTTAAATCCGGAAACCGAATTCATAAACGTGCGGCGGTAAGCCTGGTCCATTGCTTTTATTTGAGCGGAATTAATGATTTTCATTTTATCCATACCGGCTTACATCATTTTTAAAGTTGACATTCCTCCATCCACATGTAAAACCTGACCGGTTATCCAAGCTGAATCTTCTGACAAAAGAAAATTTACGCCAGCCGCCAAATCCTCGGGTTTTCCATACCGTTTGAGCGGATGGCGCTCTGCAGCAGCCTTTTTTCGATCTTCACCGTTCAGTAATTTTTCTGCAAGAGGCGTATCAGTAAGCGAAGGAGCAATCACATTTACCCGGACAACCGGTGCCCACTCGGCAGCTAAGGATCTGGCAAAACCCTCAACCGCACCTTTGGCCGCAGCTACCGAAGTATGGTAAGGCATACCGGTTTGTACGGCAACCGTGCTGAACAACACTACCGATGACTGTTCTGCTTTTTTGAGTGCCTCTCCATAAAATTTCAGCGCCTTTGCGGCACCGAGAAAATTAATCAGTAAATCGCGTTCAAAATCGGCAGTTGAAAGACTCTTAAAGGGTTTTAAATTTATGCTCCCCGGAAAATATACCAAACCATGTATTGGCTCCGTGCTGGCCGGGAAACCGGGATCGCCGGTAGAAATATCAACCGAATCAAAATCAACACCGGGTAAGGTTCCCGTTTCGTTCGGATTTCTGGCCAGGAGCTTAATGCGGTAACCCTGTGCCAATAATTTTTTGGCCGTTGAAAATCCAATTCCCGTGCTTCCACCTATGAAATAAATTAATTTTTCCATGAAATACATTTGCAGTAAAACAGTAATGCCTCTGCTTTGTTTTAACCTGAGATGGAGGTAAATCAACAAAGCATAGTTATCGGAGCCGGTTTGGGGGGCTTAACCGCAGCGGCCCTTTTGGCCCATGCCGGCAAAAAGCCGCTTGTAATTGACCAAAACTGGATTCCGGGAGGCTGTGCCACTTCGTACCCCCGCAAAAACGTAATTTTTGAAAGCGGGGCAACCACTTTGGTGGGCTTAGACAAGGGAATGGCGCTGAATGAACTGCTGCGCAAACTCAAAATAAGCTTACCTGCCCAGAAACTTAAAATACCCATGCGGGTTGTGTTGTCCGACGGTACCCTGCTCACCCGCTTTCAGGACAGGGAAGAATGGATTGCCGAAGCCGAGCGGGTTTTTGGACCGGAAGGACAGAGAGCCTTTTGGGAATTCAGTTTTAACTTGTCTGATTTTGTTTGGCGGGTATCTGGAAAATACCCGAATTTCCCGCCCGGTAATCTGCGCGATTTTATAAACTTAGCTAAGTCATTTCATCCCGCCGATTTACCATTTCTGCGTTATACGTTCGTAAATGAACAGCATATACTAAAACGTTTTGGTCTGGCGGAAAACAAGCGTTTTGTTGATTTCTGCAATGAACAATTACTGATATCCGCACAAAATCATGTGGGCGAAGTAAATGCCTTATTTGCTTCGGCGGCTCTTTGTTATACACAACTGGGAAATTATTACATGCCAGGCGGAATGGGTAAAATTTCGGAACTTTTATGCGATTACATTACCCGCGAAGGGGGACTAGTTATGCTCCGGAATAAAGTGAAATCCATCCAATCTCTTCGTAACAACCAATTTAAAATTCAGACTGAAAAAGGCGAATATAACAGTCCTTTACTGGTCTCCGGGATTCCGTTGAACAACCTGTATGAAATAGACCAAACCGGGAAAGCAGAAAAATACCGTACTTACCTGATGGAACCGGAAAGACTTTACTCGGCGTTTCAGACCGGTATCGTATTTAAAGCCAAGCATTATTTTGATTGTCTGCATCATCAGATTCACCTGAAAACACCGTTTTTGGGGACTGAGGCAGCATCCGTATTTGTTAGCCTTTCACACCCCGATGACGAACTACGGGCGCCAAACGGACAGTGCGTGGCCTCTGTATCGATGCATATACGCCATCCGCACAAACCCATAGCGGCTTCAAAAGCAGAAATGGAAAAAGCCGTTTTGAACGTATTAATCGAAAATGGATTCCTTAATGAAGAAGATGTTATATACATGCATTCATCGCAGCAAAAAAGCTGGGAAAAATGGACCGGCCGGAAATGGGGATTCGTGGGCGGATATCCACAGTATATGAGTATAAAACCCTGGCAAATGAAAGATGCGCGGCATCCGTGTAAAGGATTTTACCTTAGCGGAGACAGTGTATATCCGGGACAGGGTATTCCCGGAACAGTATTGAGCGGATTTTGTGCTTTTGAAAAAGCCCGAACCGACGGTTTTATTTGAACGGTATTCTTTGCCTCACGGCTTCAAACATAACAATGGCTCCGGCTGCTGCCACATTGAGACTTTGGGTTTCGCCCGGCATCGGAATTTTGACCTTTGCGTCGCATAATTTTAAATATTCTGGCGAAATACCATCTTCTTCAGAGCCCAGCATCAGGGCCAGCGGACCGGCGTAGGATTCAGAATAGATTAAATCATCGGCCTTTTCAGTTACCCCAATTACTCGGATTCCACTGTCTTTTAAAAACTGGAGCGTGAGTTTCAAGTTATTGCTGCGGCATAAATTCATACGAAAAACCGCTCCGGCTGATGATTTTACTGCATCCGCATTTACTTCGGCTGCGCCCCTTGCCGGAACCAGCACGGCATGAAATCCTGCGCATTCTGCCGTACGGCAAATGGCACCGAAATTGCGTATATCGGTAACCCGGTCTAATATTAAAATTAACGGATCTGTTCCACCTTCAAAAATAAATGGAACCACATCTTCGGCATTTTGCCAGGTAATGAGCGAGCCATAACAAATAATTCCCTGGTGATTTCCCCGGATGGTACGGTCTAATTTTTCAATGGGTACATCTTTAATCGGAATGCCCCTTTCGGATGCCAATTTTCGGATTTCGGAAACATTGGCGCCACCCAGTCCCTTTTTCATTAAGATTTTTTCCGCAGCCGCACCCGACCGGAGAAATTCAAGCACGGGAAAAATCCCATATATGCATTGCGCTGAAGCGTTTTGTTCCACCAATGAAGATTTAAATCGGCCCAAAGGTAGGGCTTTATCGGAATAACTCAGAGGCAATTCCGTCGGCATGCAACAATCCTTCGGTACTGAGGCTAATCGCATCTTCGGTAACAGACAAAAATGATTCGGGCAATTCGTCCAGTTCCTCCAGCAATGCCACCCATTCCCCGGGACTGAAGTGTTTTTCAAAATCCTCTTTTACCAAACCCTTTCGGGTGCGTAGCCGGGTGAGCAGGTATTCGTTATAACGGTCATCCTCGGTAAGTACTTCTTCTTCGAAATAATTCAGTTCATTTTTTTCAAAGGCCTGAATATAACGGGCATTATTGGCTATGTTCATGCGTCGGCGGAATCCGTCGAATGAATGAGCCGATGGGCCTATTCCCAAATACGGAACGCCTTCCCAATAGGCCGAATTGTGGCGGCTTTCCAAGCCCGGTTTGGCAAAATTAGATACCTCGTATTGCTGGTATCCGTGTTGGGCCAGAAACGATACCATAAATAAAAACTGGTCGGCCGTAGCCGATTCGTCCGGGGCCGCTTTTTGCTTTTTACGGATGCGGTGAAACAACGGTGTTTTATCTTCAACCGTGAGTGCATAGGCAGAAATATGCGGCACATTCAGCCCTACGGCCTTGCGGAGATTGGCTTCCCATTCAGTATCACTCATACCCGGCGTACCGTAAATAAGGTCGATGGTAATATTGCTTATACCCGCCTGCTGGGCCATTTTCACGGCATCCTCGGCTAAACGGGCATCATGAATACGCTCCATGTATTGCAGATCCCGGTTAATGAATGACTGAACCCCGATAGACAGGCGATTAATACCAGCCGAAATCCAGGTTTTGAGGGCATCTTCATTTATATCATCCGGATTAGCTTCAAACGTAATTTCCGGTTCATTTCCGATAGGATAGTTTTTTTTTACGGCCTGCATGATTTGGGTTAACTCACCGGAATTGAGCAGTGAAGGCGTTCCACCACCAAAATAAATCGTGTTTACCGGTTCCGACTGCCATTTTAAAGCCCGTAGTTGTAGTTCAGCACAGATGGCATCAACCGTTTTTGACTTTAACTGCAAGGATGTGGAAAAATGAAAGTCACAATAGTCACAGGCCCTGCGACAAAAAGGAATATGAATGTAAATACCGCTCAAACACTTTATTTTAGACACCAAAGATGGGAAAACACCAAAGAAAAACCGCATACCTTTCAAATCTTCGTTTGAAAGGTATGCGGCCTATATCTGGGGGACAGAATTATTTAATGCCCATTTTTGCTTTCACGTCATCCGTAAAGTTGATAATATCTTCGGCGTATGCAAACACATCGCTGAAGAATACGGCAGAAGCACCTTTTTCCAGGGCTACGGCTTTAACCGTGGCATTCAGTTTTTCGTATATCGGTTTCATGAGCTGATCCTGTTTCGATTCCATGGTTTTGGCCATTTCTTCTTCCAGTTTGGTTACTTCTTTCTGAGCCGCTTCAAGACGGGCTACTTCTTTGTCGTATTCAACCTGCGAAATATTGCCTGTATTAATACGGGTAGAAAAGGCTTTGGAATCTTCCTGAAGTTTATCTGATTTCTGTTTGATTTCGGCCTGCATGGATTTTGAAAGTGCATCCAAATCCTCATTTGCTTTTTTTACTTCAGGCATGGAAGCCAAAATTTCGGCTGAATTAATAAATCCGTACTTCTGGGCCTGTGCACCCGTCACCACCATCAGGATCAGGAATATGCTAAACATCTTTTTCATCATCATTTTATTTTTTTCAAAAGTAAAACTTACTGGTTAACCAAAACAAGAATCGAGCCAATTGCATAAAATCGTGTATTTTTTCTTGTATTCGCATCTTTTTTCTTGAGAGTGCTAAAAATAAACCTCATTTTTGACCTGAATTCCAAACACATGAATAAGTACATATCAATTGCTGCCTCATTGCTTGTTATAGTTGGCATGCCGGCATGCGGAAATAAAAATAAACAAAACAATACGGAACCGATGGAAATAAAGACAGGTATTGACCCACACAGTTATTCAAGGCCCGAAGAAGCATTAATTACACACCTGAGTTTAAAGCTGGATGTAAACTTTGAAACGAAAAAACTGAGCGGAACCGCACAATACCAAATCCAAACCAAACCGGGAGCCAAGGAACTTATTTTAGATACCCGTGATTTAAACATCAGCAAAGTAAGTTTGGATGATGATACCTCCGGAGCTGCGTTTGCCACTTCAGTACCCGATGAAATTTTAGGTACGGCCCTAATCATCAAACTGAAACCGGAAACCAAAAAAGTAACCGTTCACTACCAAACCTCTCCGGAGGCAGGTGCGTTACAGTGGCTGAGTCCGGAGCAAACGGCAGGCAAGAAAAACCCCTTTCTCTTTACCCAATCACAGGCCATTTTGTGCCGCACCTGGATACCGGTGCAGGACAGTCCGGGCATACGGTTCACCTATGATGCCGAAGTAAAAACCCCCGGCGGTTACATGGCCGTTATGAGCGCCGAGAACCCAAAAGAACGCTCGGCGGACGGCATTTACCGTTTCAGCCAAAAAAGAGCGGTTCCTGCATACCTGATGGCGCTTGCCGTGGGTGATTTTGATTACCATACGTATACCGAGAGAACCGGTGTATATGCCGAGCCCGCAACCCTGAAAGCAGCAGCCTTTGAATTTGAAGAAACTCCCAAAATGCTCAAAGCCGCCGAAGCATTGTATGGCCCATACGAATGGGGACGATATGATATTTTGGTACTGCCTCCCTCCTTTCCGTTTGGTGGAATGGAAAATCCATGCGTAACCTTTGCCACACCCTCCATCATTGCCGGCGACAAATCACTAAACTCGCTCATTGCACATGAACTGGCGCACAGTTGGAGCGGAAATTTAGTTACCAACCGCACCTGGAACGATTTCTGGCTCAATGAGGGTTTTACCGTATATTTTGAACGCCGCATTATGGAAAGCATTTACGGTAAAGATTATGCCGATATGCTCAGCGTAATCGGATACAGTGATTTGAGCCTCACCCTGGCCGACTTTAAAGAAGCCGGTCAGGAAAACGATACCAAACTTAAGTTGACATTAGAAGGCCGGGATCCGGATGAAGGCGTGAGTGACGTGGCCTATGAAAAAGGGTATCTCCTGCTTCGTACGTTGGAGCAGGAAGCCGGGCGGGAAGCTTTTGACGCATTTGTGAAAAGCTGGTTTGCCGATTTTGCATTCAAAGGAGCCGATACGGAAGAGTTTTTGACCTATTTGGATAAAAATTTGATTCAAAAATCGGAAGGAAAAGTAATCACCGACCCTAAAAAATGGATTTATGAAACCGGGCTTCCCGAAGGATTTAAGGCTCCGGAATCGGTTCGGTTTAACAAAATGAAAGAAATGGCCGACCGCTATGTTCAATCGGGCATTAAAGAAGTTTCGCTAAAAGGGCTTACTTCGCATGAGGTTCAGTTTTTTCTGCGCAGTTTGCCGGATAGTTTAAATGCCGGAAAAATGGCTGAGCTTGATCAGGCTTTTAACTTCACGGCCCGCACAAACAGCGAGGAGGCATTTTTATGGCTTAAACTGGCCGTCATAAACAATTATGCCGATGCATTTCCGGCATTAGAACAGTTTTTGGTTACTGTTGGCCGCCGTAAATTTGTCCTTCCTTTATATATCGCCATGCAAAAAAATCCGGCTACCCGTGAACTGGCCGGCGAAATTTACACCAAAGCCAGACCGGGATACCATTCAGTTACTTACAACTCTGTTGATGAAGTACTGAATTGGCCCAAATAAAAAGTTTAAAGCAATGTTAAGCATTTCCGTACATTGACATAAATCATAGTTTTAAGTTCAATTGTGCACTAACTTTACCTAAAATTTAATACACATGAAAAAAATCATCTGCCCAATTGACTTCTCGGAAAACAGTCTTGATGCTGCCCGATTTGCGCTGAGATTCGCCGCTGTTGCCGAAGCTAAGCTTAAATTTATATATGTTTCTTCGGTTTTGATTCCCACAGGCGGTTTATCCTACGGAGTTGGGGTTGATACTCCGGCCTACCATCTTCAACTTCGCACAGAAGAATTAGAGGAACAGGTAAATAAATTATATAAGGAAGCAAAAATCAAACGTGATCCCAAAACTTCGGTTTGCGAAGCCGTGGATTATGCTTCCCTAGCACACGGCATAGCCGAAACCGCAAAAAAATTCAAAGCGGATTTAATTATTATGGGTACCAAAGGAGCCGCCGGATTGCGCCGGATTTTCATGGGAAGCGTTACGGCCTCTGTGCTCGAGATTGCTCCATGCGCCGTGCTTGCCATTCCACAAAATTTTCAGGCAAAATTTGTGAAGAAAATTGGTATGGCCACTGAACTTCATCAATTAAAGCGTGAAACGAAAAAGGCACTTGAATTCGCCAAAATTTTCGATGCTAAACTCGACTTATTCCATATTGGTGCCGATCAGCCCGAGAATGCCGTAAAACTAATTGATGACCTCAAAGCTAAAACCGGCTATGCCAATATCAGTTATACACCGGTGGTTCCAAAATATGAGGGTGATATTACCGGCGGACTGAACCAATACACCAAAGCACATAAACCTGATGTATTGGTGATGTTTTACACCAAACGCAACTGGTTTGACAAACTCACCCAAACCAGCCGCACCAAAGAAATGATGTTCCATGCCGATACGGCTGTTCTTTCTTTCCGTAGAGAAAAGAAAAAGTAGTTCGGTACTCCCATTAATATAAAAAGGAAAGGCTGCTCAATTGAGCAGCCTTTCCTTTTTATGCAAAGTTTATATTTCTAGTAAAATCTGTAGCGCATATCCCGTACTTCTGCAGCCGAGTTAATGGCTTCGAAGGCTTCAGTGAAGGCTCGCTGACCTAGCATGCGGCTCATATCGGCTTTTTGCTGCTGTCCGGCAGGCGGAACGGCTCCTTTGCTGATGTTGTCAACAATTACCACATAAACGCCACCCATTCCTTTGAACGGACCAACCATTTTACCTTGTGGAGCACCGGATGCGGCACCCGTAATGGCCGGTTCATATCCCGCTCCGGGCACAGAGAACGCAGAAAATGTTATATCGGTTGCAGGAGTAACCGGCTTTTTGATGGCAGCTGCTACTTGGTCAATATTACCCGAAGCGGCAGCGGCTTTCATTTCTTCCATAAACATGGCTGCTTTTTTATCGCGTTTGGCCACCGGAATTAAATCATCTTTCACCTCTTCAAAGTCTGGAATGCCGGCTTTGCGTGCTTTGGTTACGATAGCCACGATATAACGGTTACCGTATTGCTCTATTGCCGAAACGGCACCAACTTCTTTTTCGAATGCCCATTTCACGAGTGTGCGGCTGTCATCAATACCCAAAACCGTTTTTGCGTTTTCGCGCAGGTAATTATCGTCACGGATAATATATTTTCCAGACTTCATTGCCTTTTCAAAATCTTCGGGTGTTTTGTTGGCCAAGGCAAAATCTGAAGCAGCAGTATAAGCCGCATTTCCAGTTTCCTCGCTGGCTTTGATATCCAAAGACACAAAAGCAACCAAAACTTTACGCACTGGGGCCGTTTTGGCTTCATTACGTACAATGGCATACGCATCGGCCGTTTCAACCAAGCGAATACCACCAACCGGAGCGTTATAAGCCGAATCAATAATCGGGTTAACGCCGGCTACTTCGTAGGGAATCCATCCGATGTTTCCGGAATCTTGGGCAGTTGTTGGGTCCTGGCTTAATGTAAGCGCTAATGTTTTGATATCTGCCCCCGCTTTAATAGCGGCAAAAATACTGTCGGCTCTGTCTTTTGCGTTTGCAATAGGCCCTTGTTGAGAGTTACGTGCCAAAAGGATGGCTGTTACCTTCACACTATCGGCTGATACGATTTCGCCGGATTTTTTAGCCAGAAAATAGGCTCCACCATCCACATACGGACCATAAACCAAACCGTTCGGCGCATTGTACAATGCACTGTCCACTTTTTTGGGTAACAATTCTTTTCTGAGGAAACGGGGTTCATTCTGTAAGTCAGAATTTTGGAAAACAAAGGCAGTATCGTCTGTTGATTTTTCAAAGTCTGCTTTGAGTGCAAAAATTTGGGCAAAAAGTGCCGCGCTGTCTCCTTTTGTCGGAATCACATCAAAAGATGCAAAACGTAAACCACGAACGGCAAAATCAGATTTGAAACGGATTTTGTTTTCTTCGTAGGCCTTTTTTAGATCGGCATCCGATACTTCGATGGTGCTGTCAGCTACCTCGGCATATTGTTTACCTACAAAACGGATATTAAAGCGGTCTCCTGATTCAGCATATTGACGGGCAATCTCTTTTTCGGTTACATACAGTCCTTTTTCAACCAAGGTTTGATATTTGGTTTGTAAACGGTTACGCTCTACAAACGACTCAATATTGGTCCATTGTGCCCGGCGCATTTTCCAGTCGGCCAATTGTGCCTCATCCTGAACAGATGATTCATCGCTGATATAGGCCAAAAAGCTTTGAAGCTGGGTTGCATCAAATATTCCGGTTTCCGGATTGGTAAACTGCTGCTGAATGTATGGATGAACGAATTTTCCACCAAGCATGTCTTTCAACTCTTCTTGAGAAACACGCAGACCAACAGCCTCAAACTGTTGATTCCAAACATATTTTTCAACAAACTCCTGCCAAGTTTCATCCAAAATGCCCTGACGGGTCTCTTCGTCAACCGTAGCACCACCGTTCATTTGGGCAAAAAGGGCTTCTTTTTGTTTTACGCGCAGGTCAAATTCATCAATTTTGATTGATTTACCGTTCATTTTACCCACGGTTGTCTGATCTCCGCTAAAGAGATATCCGGCACTTGACAAAAGATCTCCCAGCACAAACGCCAAGAGGGCTACGCCTACGAATACTACTAAAAGTATTCCCATCTTATTGCGTATCTTACCAATTACAGCCATATACTATTCTTGCATTATAAAATAAGGCTGCGAAGATAATAATTTTAATGAATGAAAATAATCCGCTTATCAGTCGCCGATTAAACGAAGTTTTACCTCTTCAATTTTCCCGCCGGTACGTTTAACAATCTCAATCTCAAAGGAACCTATTTTTAAGGTTTCCTCTTCTTCGGGAAGGCTTTCATGTTCAAAGGTTATAAATCCGGCCAGGGTTGAATATTCATCGTTTTCGGGCAAGCCCAGTTTGTACTTTTCGTTCAGGTACCAGATTTCATGACGCCCGGAAAATAAAAACTCATGATCGCCCAAACTCACTTCGGTTAACTCTTCGGAGTCGTGTTCGTCCTGAATTTCACCGAAAATTTCCTCCATAACGTCCTCAATCGTAAGAATGCCCGCAGTTCCTCCAAATTCGTTCACCACAAGGGCCATACTTTTCCGTTTGCCTATAAATTGGCTCAGCACATCTTTTACGGGCATGGATTCAGGCACAATCAAGGGCGCAATCATAACCGACTTAATATCTTGAGGCTTTTTGAATAGCTCAAACAGGTGTACGTAACCGATTATGTGGTCGATATCATCCTCATAAATCAGAATTTTCGACAAGCCTGTTTCCACGAAGCGTTTACGCAGCTCTTCCACATCCGACTTAAGTTCCACGGCTTCAATTTCGGTGCGATGCACCATGCAGTCGCGCACTTTGGTACGTTCAAACTCTAATGCATTTTTAAGTATAATAAACTCATGATCGATATCTTCCTTGTTACCATCCGATTCTTCGGTGGCTTCGCGGAGCAGATTATCTAAATCCGTACGTCCAAAAATGGGGATATCCTTTTCAACCGTATAACCGGGAACCAACCTCAAAAAAACATTGGAAATGGCCATGGCAACCAATCCGAAAGGAAAAAACAGCCAATAAAGGATAAATGAAGGAACGGCAAAAATGGAGAGTACCCGGTTTGGGTTTAGCCTGAATATATTTTTAGGCAGGTATTCGCCGGTAACCAAAATTATAAGGGTGGAAAAAAGGGTTTGAATGATGGCCACAGTGCCCTCAGAACCCAAATTATAGCGAGAAACAAAACCTTCAATATAAGGCTGCAAGAGCCTTGCAAACAAAATACCATAGGCCACCAGAACAATATTGTTGCCAATAAGCATGGTTCCGATAAAGGATGCAGGCCTTGAAGCAAAAAACGAATTGATACGACCCGAAAGGGTTCCCTGCTTTTTATCCAATTCAATTTTAAGCCGGTTTGAAGAAACAAAAGCAATCTCAATTCCCGAAAAAAAAGCGGAAAACAATACGGTGAGAATTATAAGCAGTAAATCGGGGTTCATTGGCATTTATTCCTTAACAAAGGAAATCAATTTTCGCTATCGGATGAATTATTTTCATTGGGTGCATTTTTCCAGGTCCGGTAGCGTTTAATGAAAAGAAAAAGGGCCAAACCAAATGCCAGGAACAACCACCATCCTTTTTCGTACCCTTCTTTGTAAACCTTCCAAACAGCATAAACAAGGGCAAACAAAGTAAACGAAAACCAAACCAGGGTTGAAACCAAGTAATATTTCTTCATGCTGCAAATTTATATGAAATCACTCATTGTTGCCCGGTTTTTCTGCATTTTCATCCAGATAGAAATTACCCTGGGGTTTAAGAATGCGATATTTCGTAAAGGACTCATTTGCTTTTAATCCATCGCCCAGCAATACTTCATCGCCTTTGTAAATAGTTACAAACGTATTGGATGTCAATTCCCTAAAGGCAGGATTCGGCGAATTTCGCCAAAAAAGTTGCTCCGTTTCCAGTCGTTCACCATCCATATTCTGAACCACCACATTGCGGTATGCTTCCATCATATCTGAACCTCTGTGCATGATGGCACTATCGGCATGCATGGTGGAAGTAACATTACCGCCTGCATCATAAAAATATACATCTACGCCTTGGGGAAGCACCGTGTAATTATCCGGACTGCCATATTCTTTAAGCATAGGAGAAATTACTTTGGCTTTAAGCCTTGCGCTGTCGCTGTATTCAATAACGATGTCGGTACTGATTAAAAGCGGTAATTTTTCTTTTTCGGTAAATGCGGCAATATCCTCGTTACTGTTTCCGCAAGAAAGCAAAAAGAGCATTCCGGCGAAAACCGGAATGCTCTTTTTTAGAATATTGACGGGGACCTTCAAAATTAATCCTTTTTGGTACGGAAGGTGGTGGTTTCATTGATCCAACATCCAACAGTAACCGACTGTCCTTCTTTATAATCGGGGCAAGCCATAAATAACTCGGTGTAAGGCAAGTAATTTGCGCGGCAGTTACCCGCTTTCCGGTTAGCTTCTTCAGCCACTTTGGGGTCGATACTGGCGGCGTAGGTATATTTATCGGCAGCGGCGGCAAAACCGGCTCCGCGTAAGCAAACGTTATCACCTGCACAGGATGAAGCACTGTTGTAATACATGTCGCCAATGAGCACATAGGGGTCACCCCAGTTCGGGCGGAGCGAAGCAGCCTTACGCGCGTTGTCCCTGGCAGCAGAATACTTCTTGTCGGCAAACTGAATTTGAGCCAGTGTGTAATAATACGTGGCTTTTTTGTTGTTGTCGGACTCCAGTTCAACTGCCTTTTCAATGTAAGTTATGGCCTCGGTGGCTTTATCGTTTGAAATCAGATATACGGCATATTTGGCAAAAGCATCAGCCGTTTGGGCAGACTCAGCATAGGCTTTAAAGATATCACCTATAACGGGATTAGCTTTATGCTCCGCTTTTTTGGCACACTGTTTTTTATCAAGCGTGGCAGCAGCTTTGCTTAGCCAGGCCGCATTGGTTTTGTTTCCTTCAAATGCACGTCCGTAGGCATCAATGAGCGCTTCACAATCCAGGCAGCGTTCAGAAAGTTTATCTACGTTTAATTGTACTTTAATCCAGCTACTGTCATTTGTGGCCGCAAAACGTTTATCCGTAACTTCCGAAAACTTGCTGTACAAATCAATGATATCGGAGCACTCCAATGTTTTACCGATACGTTTTTTCTCGGCATAAAGCATGTACTGAATGATTACGTTCGGGTCACTAAATTCGCCAAATTCATCAAATGCCGCTTTTGTCATGGCATAAATAGGCTCAATTTCATCTTTCCGGTAGCTAACGTAATCTACAATTTTGCGCCCTACGTTGGCCGATTTATCACCAAATTTCTTAGCATTCACAACAGAAAGCTCAATACGTTTATCATGAATCAGCATGAGTGTATCCACATATTTTGCTTTTAATGTGGTATCAGCCGTTTTCTTAATTAAGTCTTTGTAAAGCGTATTTCCATAAACAAATACACCCTGATAACGGTCAGCACATTTAGTCCAAAGAATTCTCCACGCCGGAATGGCCAATTCATAATTCTTTTGTTTCATGTACTCAGACATAATTGAATTTTGCGCCACACATTCCGTAGAATCTTCGGCACTCAAACTTACCTGGGCTGATACCTCACTCGTAAAAATGGCTGACAATGCAAACGTTCCTATTACCAGCGCAACTAACTTCTTTTTCATCTTTGTCGGTTTATCTCGTTTTACTTATTTAAACTTGAAGGTTTTAAACCAGTTGTCTTTCAAATTTATGGCAAATACCAAGCGTATGGATTGTTCGCGCGTGAATGCTGAACTGTTTGGCAAAGCCACTCCGTACTCAACACCTACGTTTAAATTTGAAAATAGTTTTTTATCCATCAAGGCATTACTTAATAATGGTATACCAAGACCAAAACTTATGCCAACTTCCTGAAACGGACTGCCGCCGGCTGTTAAATAACTGTTACCGTATCTAGCGCCAATCCTGTAAGTGAGCTGATTAAAAATATTTTTTGGGTTTTTGCCGTTCGCTTTTATTTCTCCGCCCAAACTTACCATATACGAGTTCCCAAAAAGCGGTTCTGCATTGCCGCTTGCGTATCGGAAACCCGTCCATAGGGTAGAGTTAAAGTCGGCATTAACGAGCCATATACCGGGCCGTCCAACCGAGAATCCGCCGCCGAATGCATGTGGGAAACGCAGTTTAACCTTTTGTTTCTGGGCCAGTGTATCCTCCGTAAAAAACTGATCGGCCAGGGTGCCGGTGAAGTATCGGGCATACAGTGTTCTTTTGGCGGCCATGTTCTTACCCAATGTGTAAGTGCCTCCGAATGTAAACTGATATTTATCCTTCACTTTAAAACTGTACTGGGCACCAAAATCAAAACCAAAATCAGCAATTCGGGTTCCACTCACACTTTGTACGTTCGTACTTTGGAAATTATCGGGAAAATAACTGGTTTTGATGGATTCCAGGTTTCCGATATAGAAATAGGTGTTGAAGCCAATGCTCAGGCCTTTCACGGGAGAACCTCCGAATCCGATAAAAACGCGGTCGGTACCGCCCTTGCCTTCGTAGGTGTAATTTACGTCAATGGTATCCGATTCATTCCGGAGGGTTTCGCTGTTGCCAAAATTATATCCAACCTGTGTGTAAGGTGTATAGCCAATGGTCATGCCAATACGCTCTTTCAGTATGGGAATACCCAATGCAAACTGGTTCAGATAGGCCAAATTGGCTTTACGGGTCAAATTGCCACGGGTTCCGGTGTTAAACTGGGCTTCAAGACCCAATTGCAACTGTACGTTATCAAAGGCTGAATAGGATGCCGGATTGTAAAAATTGATGTACTCATTGCTACGCATTCCGTTGAAGCCTCCTCCGGTGGAAGCGAGGGGAACAATCGGGTTCAGTACCGGCAATCCGATACCCAATTGTGAATACGGGTTGAACGCTCCCGTCTGAGCCACTGCATGCATAGCAGGGAAAAGTAGTACTAAAATGGCATAAAAGCCTATTTTATAGCTCGTTGAGAGTATTCGCATGGTATTTTTTCGTTTCGGCCAGGCCGAGTAATGCTAAATTTTGGCGCACAAATATGCTATTTTTCAACCGGCCTTCAAAAACTTCTGCATCTCCGCCGGTAATTAAAACCACCAAACCGGGATAAATTTCCCGGTAAAGCTGAATCATACCTTCGGCCTCAGCCACGATTCCGAGCAATACGCCATTGTGCATACTTTCGGCAGTGGAGCGGCCCAGGGGATGGTCCGGAAATTTTTCAGGCATGCTCAATAACGGCAGTTTCGCCGTAAAAGTATGCATGGCCTTATATCGCATAAAAAGACCGGGCGATATGGAACCTCCTTCATAAACCCCGGCAGCACTTATAAAATCGAATTTGAGGCAGGTTCCAAAATCCAACACCAATACCGGCTGCGAAGGATAAAGCGAATACGCTCCGATGGCCGTGGCCAAACGGTCTACCCCGAGCGTTTCGGGTGTTTGGTAATTGAGCTGGACGGGAAGCCGGAGCGAAGCCGAAAAGGAACGAAGTCCAAACTCGGTTTCGAGCATCTGTTGGAAATCAGCCGGCAAATGGCCCACACTGGCATAAAAACCGCCTGCAATTTTGCCAAAAGCATGAAGGGGCTGTTTGAGGGCCTCAAACTCGTCCAATTTTACCGAAAAAGAGTAAACCGGACCGAAATTGGCATCCGTAAGCAGGCCTTTTAGGGCAGTATTGCCGTTATCGATAAAGAGAAAATGTAACAATTACAGGCATTTGTGTTTGCAAAGGTATTTTTTTTACCGGAAAATTTTGTGTTACCCTTTTCGGTTTTATCTTTGCACCCCCGAATCACTAGTAGGCCGGATAGCTCAGTTGGTAGAGCAACGGACTGAAAATCCGTGTGTCGCCGGTTCAAATCCGGCTCCGGCCACTGAAAAGCCCCGCAAATGCGGGGCTTTTTAATTTAAAGAAATCCTTTATTTTCGTTCATCATGAAAGACGAAAAAAAGCAAACTGATTTTTTTCAGCAGGTATATCAGGTGGTTGAACTCATTCCTAAAGGCAGGGTAACCTCCTATGGAGCCATTGCCCGTTATTTGGGCAGCGCAAAATCGTCGCGTATGGTGGGCTGGGCCATGAACAATAGCCATTCAGTAAATCCCAATCTGCCCGCCCACCGGGTAGTTAACCGCAACGGACTCCTTACCGGGAAACATTTTTTTACGGGAGAAAGTATGGCCTCCCGATTAGAAAACGAAGGCATTCAAATTGAAGAAGATCAGATTGTAGTATTTGACCGCGTTTTTTGGGATCCAAGCAATGAACTGGGCTTGGATTAATTCACGGCTTCGCAACGCCAGCTTTGCGGATAAAACTCCCCGGCCGGCACATTGTTTTCTTTTACCCAACGGTAATTACAGGTTTGAACCGTATCAATGTAAATGGTATCATTGGGGAATACGAGCACATCCGGGCCGTTTATCTGCTCCAGTTTGCACTCATAACACCGGTTTTTGCACGAAAATAAACCCAAGGCCAAAACCATCAACAAAAATACATGCTTCATAAGGTCAAATATATAGATTGTAAACCGTTCAGCGTTTAGCGTGTTTTACGAATGGCTTAACACAAACGTCAAAATCGTACCTTTGCACCGAAATTAAGAAACATGCAGGCAATTACACAAGATACATTTCTGGCCGCACTCAAAACCGTGATAGATCCCATAGCCAAAGAGGATCTGGTGAGTGCCGGTAAAATCCGTTTTTTTGAAATTCTGGGCCGTACCATCAACATCGAAGTAGAGGTGCTCAGCCCTGCCCTGCACGTTAAGAAAAAAGTAGAAAACGGGGTACGTGATGCGCTCACACAGGCCTTTGGCGATGATATTACTTTAAACATAACCTTAAGCGTAAACGTAAGCACCCGCCGAAGCGGCCAACAGGATGTACTACCGGGCGTAAAAAATATTATTGCTGTAGCATCCGGAAAAGGCGGCGTAGGCAAAAGCACGGTGGCCGCCAATTTGGCCGTAGCACTGGCCAAAACGGGCGCCAAGGTAGGTCTGGTTGATGCCGATATTTACGGCCCCTCGGTGCCCATTATGTTTGATGTGGAAAACCGCAGACCCGAAGTACGCAAGATTGACGAAAAACCATACATCATTCCCGTTGAAAGTTACGGGGTGAAACTGCTCTCCATCGGATTTTTTGCCGATGTGGCCCAAGCCGTTGTTTGGCGCGGTCCTATGGCTTCAAAAGCACTAAAGCAGATGTTTATTGATGCCTATTGGGGCGAATTGGACTATTTACTGATTGACCTTCCTCCGGGAACCGGCGATATTCACCTTACTCTGGTGCAATCGGTGCCGGTAACGGGCGCAGTAATCGTATCCACCCCGCAAAAAGTGGCCCTGGCCGATGTGCGAAAAGGCGTTTCCATGTTCCGGATGCCGGCGGTAAACGTTCCGGTGCTGGGTGTGCTGGAAAACATGAGCTACTTTACTCCGGCCGAGCTGCCCGAGAACAAATATTACATTTTTGGCCGCGACGGCGTGAAAAATCTGGGCACCGAACTGGATGTTCATTTTTTGGGCGAAATCCCACTGGTTCAGAGCATACGCGAAGGCGGCGACAATGGGAAGCCCGTTGTTTTAGATGAGAACAATCCAGCCTCAGAAGCATTCATGCAATTGGCAGAACAACTGATTTTACGCGTAAACGAACGAAATTTAGAACTGGAACCCAGTAAAGTATCCGAAGTAACCCGTTTTTAATACTTTTAGGCCGTGGAAAATACATTCAGCATTCAAGAAACCATAGAAAAGGCACTCGAAGAAATCAGGCCCTTTTTGAACAGTGACGGCGGAGACATCACCCTGGTGGAAGTTTCGGAGGATATGACCGTAAAAGTAAAACTGCACGGCAACTGTAAAGAATGCAGTATGAAACTCATGACCATGCGGGCCGGAATCCTGGAAACCCTGCGTAAATCACTTCCCAACGTAAAGGACGTGGTAGAAGCCTAAACCCGCATACTTTAATTAAGCGCCAAAATCCTACCTTTGCCGCAATTGAACAATTATGGCAAAATACTTCGAAAATATACTGGGAACCATTGGCAATACGCCCATGGTAAAGTTAAATAACATCGTAAAAGATGTGCCCGCTTTGGTTTTGGCAAAGGTTGAAACCTTTAATCCCGGAAATTCCATTAAAGACCGTATGGCCCTCAAAATGATTGAAGATGCCGAAAAAGCGGGAATCCTAAAACCCGGAGGCACCATCATTGAAGGAACCTCCGGAAACACGGGAATGGGCTTGGCCATTGCTTCCATCATTAAAGGCTATAAATGCGTATTCACCACCACCGATAAGCAATCCAAAGAAAAAGTAGACGCCCTCAAGGCATTTGGGGCCGATGTGATTGTTTGTCCAACGGATGTAGATCCGGAAGATCCGCGCTCGTATTATTCGGTTTCATCGCGTTTGGTGAACGAAATTCCCGGGGCCTGGAAACCCAACCAATATGATAATCCGAGCAATGCACAGGCACATTACGAAACCACGGGCCCTGAAATTTGGGAACAAACCGAAGGTAAAATCACCCACCTGGTAGTTGGTGTGGGCACCGGCGGAACCATCTGCGGAACCGCACGCTATCTGAAAGAAAAGAACCCGAACATTAAAGTGTGGGGAATTGATACCTATGGTTCGGTTTTTAAAAAATACCACGAAACCGGCGAATTTGATAAAAATGAAATCTATCCTTACGTAACCGAAGGAATCGGGGAAGATTTTTTACCCGCCAATGTGGATTTTTCGCTTATCGATCATTTTGAAAAGGTAACCGATAAGGATGCTGCCATTTACACCAAAGAGCTAACCCGCAGTGAAGGAATTTGGGCGGGAAACTCAGCCGGATCGGCCATTGCCGGTTTATTGCAGATGAAAGAAAAACTGGGCAAAGATGATGTGGTGGTGGTGATTTTTCATGACCACGGCTCACGTTACCTGGGCAAAATGTTTAACGACGACTGGATGCGTATGAAAGGCTATATTAACCAGAGCGGACAAACCGCCAAAGACCTGGTTGATATGAATGCCGGCATTGAACTGGTTACGGTAGAGGCAAGTTCTGCCCTTTCGGATGCCATTAAACTCATGCACGAAAAAGATATTTCTCAAATACCCGTAACCAAAGAGCGCCGTGTGGTTGGTTCACTGAACGAAAGCCAGGTATTTAAACTTATTACGGCTAATCCGGAATACAAAGGCAAAACCGTTGAAGCCGTCATGGGCCAGGCTTTCCCATTTGCTGACATTACTACACCCATCAGCGATTTAAGCCGAATGATTACGGCAGAAAATCCGGCCGTGCTGGTACGTGATTTCAAAACAGACAAAACCTTCATCATTACCCGCCACGATATATTGAAAGCATTATGCTAAAACGGAAGCTGGTAAAAGATCAGTTGGGATATATGATTAATGTGCCGGAAAACCCCGTACGCATAGTTTCGCTCGTTCCCTCACAAACAGAGCTAATTTGCGATTTGGGCTTAGAAGACAGATTATACGGGGTAACTAAATTCTGTATCCACCCCGAAGAAATTGTACGAAACAAGACCAAAGTGGGCGGCACAAAAAATTTTCAGATAGAAGCAATCAAGGTGCTGAATCCGGATTTAATCATTGCCAATAAGGAAGAAAACGACGAAGAGCTGATTTTAAAACTGAAGCAGCATTTCCCGGTTTGGATAAGCGACGTGCGAAATTTAGACGACTGCAAACGCATGATTGCTGAGCTTGGTGAGTTGGTAAACAAAAAAGAAGAAGCTGATTTTATTTTACAAAAAATTGAAGAAGGATTTGCCAAATTTTCTCTGCCCAAGCGTAAACCCCGTGTAGCCTATATGATTTGGCGCAAGCCCTATATGAGCGTAAACCGTGATACCTTTATTCATGACATGTTGGAAAGAAACGGCATGATGAATGTTTTTGCGGAGCGTGACAAACGTTATCCGGAAATTAGTGAGGAAGACCTTTTGGCCGCCGAGCCCGAATTGGTTTTACTCAGTTCGGAGCCCTACCCATTTCAGGAAAAACATTTTGAAGAAATTGAAAAACTATTGCCAAATGCATCCGTAGTACTGGCCGATGGTGAAATGTTTTCCTGGTACGGAAGCCGCATGATGTTTGCTCCCGTTTATTTTGAAAAATTAATTGAAGAAGTGGTTTTCCCCGTAGCCGGCGAATAAGAGATTAAGAAATCTTTGCCATGGGAAGATAGCGCTTTGAGCCCTGATATACCATGTAACAGGCGGCAAATGCAAAAAGTACGTCCCAAGAATAATGCACCCGCTGAATAATAAGCATGGAGCCAATCAGCAGAGAACAGATTAAAATAACATAACGGCTGTATCCTTTGGGTAAAAGGAAAAAATTAATGAAGCAAAACGCCGTGTGTCCGGAAAAAAACAAATCATTTAACTGAAAACTTACTCCGCCCGTAAATACCTGAACCAATGGATCGCGGAGCGGAATAATACCCTGCGGGGCCGAAAGGGCCACAGAATACAAAGTAATTGAACGCAGAAGCATCAAAAAAGCATAACAATACAGCCCAAAAATTAATTCGCCGGGTTTTTTTATAACATGCGCCAGGGTAAACAGAATACAGAAATACTCAATACCGACAATAGCATAGGTAAAATCAACCGGGTCTAATTTATGTAAGGGATCATAAAGCATATAACCCGAACGCTGATCCACAAAATTTACGATTACGCTGCAAAGCAAAGAACAGAGTATAAAAAACACCACGGCCATGAGGAAACGCCGGCTGCGCTGCCGTTCTTCTATGTAATCTCGCCAAGATATTTTACTGACGTCTTGCATGGTTAATGTTTAAAAAACCTAAAGTTTAACGTAAAAATAAAAAAAGGATTATACAAAAATCAAAAACTTGTAAATCGCTGAATAATAAGTTCGTATAATTTACAATTTGCACTTAGATAGTTTAGTTAAAAAATCAACTGCGTAAGTGTCTATTTTGTACTAAAGATGCGGTTACCTATTTTTGTAGCATGAAAATCACGGAAGAAACAGTTGAGCGTATTGCCGAGTTGGCCAAGCTGGAGTTTACGGGCGAAGAAAAAACGGCCGTAATGGGCGATATGAATAAGATTCTAAGTTTCATGGATAAACTCAACGAGTTGGATACCGAAGGCGTTGAACCCCTGATTTACATGACTTCGGAAGTAAATGCCTTGCGTAAAGATGAGGTAATTCAAACCCTAAGCCACGAGGAAGCCCTCAAAAACGCACCCAAAAAAGACTCCGATTACTTCCGGGTTCCCAAGGTATTGGAACGAAAGTCATAAATTATTTATTATCAAATAATTATAAAATATATAGGGTAAATTATCGGATATTTTTACCTATTGATAGGGTAAATTATCGGATATTTTTACCCATTAATGGGGTAAATTATCGAGAAATGCGTACTTTTACTTTTTGAAAAGTACATACAATGAGGCGAAAATTAGTTGAACAGCTAAAGCAACATTTACCCGATAAGGAATTTAGTATTCTGACCGGTGCCCGGCAAACAGGCAAATCTACCCTAATAAAACAGGTAGAGGCCGACTGTAAGGCCAGCCAAATGCCTACCACCTTTCTAAACCTGGAGAACAAAAACATTTTGTCTGATCTGGACGCCGATCCGCTCAGGCTTTTACAGTATTTACCCGAAACCGATAAGCGGAAAATTATATTTATTGATGAGATACAATATTTATCCGACCCAAGTAATTTTTTGAAACTGCTGTATGATGAATACGCTCCGCAGCTAAAAATTATAGCCACGGGCAGCAGTGCCTTTTACATGGATGAAAAATTTGATGACTCACTGGCCGGCAGAAAAAAAATATTTCAACTGCTGGGCTGTTCATTTGACGAATATCTTGCACTGAGGGGAAAAGACGGCTTACTGGACGAATTGAACAGAATCAGCAGCAGACCCGATGCCAAATCAACCGAAATTTCACTGCTCAAAAATGAATGGGATTTGTATGTAATGTACGGCGGATATCCGGCTGTTATAACAGAATCTGATCCTGCAAAAAAAATCAGCCGGCTTAAAGAACTCCGGGATTCATTCGTAAAACGTGATATCCTGGAATCGGGCGTACAAAACGAAATGGCATTCTATCAGCTATTTCAAATCATGGCCGCGCAAAACGGACTGGTAAACGTAAACGAACTCTCAGCCACATTGCGCATAAAAAACGAAACGGTAAATCACTATTTACATGTGTTGGAAAAGTGTTTCCACATCAGTCTGGTTAAGCCATTCTATAAAAATTTGCGCAAGGAATTGGTAAAAATGCCCAAATCATACCTGATGGACACCGGTATGCGAAACGTATTACTTTCCAATTTCCAGTTACCGGACCAACGGACAGACAAAGGTGAGCTTTGGGAAACGGTTTGTTTCAGGCAGCTTGCCGAAAAATACGGCCTGCAAGCGGTAAAATACTGGCGAACCGCCGACGGTAACGAGCTGGACTTTGTTATAACCGACACGGAAAAAATGAAAGCCGTTGAAACCAAATACAACCGGAAGACCATAAAAGAAAAAAAATACCAAAAATTTATGGATACCTACCCTGAAATTCCTCTTTCCTACGCCTGGGCCGAGCCCTTTGATGAATCATTTTTTAGGCGCTTAGCCGAACTATAAAGAGCGGAATTATTCAACGACGTTTATTTTTGGCGGACAAGCTCGGATAAACGATAAGGGGAAACTCGTCATTTCTATTGATAAATTTGAGCTTAATTCAAATAATGGCATAGTGTATATGGGATTAAAAAACTACAGATTCATTAGGAAATAACTTTTGTTTCTCTATTTATACCTTGTGATAGTACTGTCAGCAATCGATTTTTCAGCAGATAAAATCCAAGTAATTTTCGGTATCAATTACCGTAAACTGCGCATCGGGATAGGATTTAAAAATAAGAATTCCGTCAGTAAGATGACGGAATCTTATTAAATTCCGTCAGTAGAATGACGCAATTTTATTAAATTCCGTCAAAAAACTATAATTTTCAAACTTGTTAGCGGGTAGCACCTTGAATAAAAGCATGGTGGAAATCACCAAGCTTAGATAACTAAAACTGCGCCACAACCGCTTCAGCCAACTCAATACCGATACGCTCCTGAGCTTCGGTAGTGCTTCCGCCAATATGTGGGCTGAGTGAAATATTGGGATGTACCAGCAAACGGTTATCAGGTTTAGGTTCACCCACAAACACGTCAAGTCCGGCGCCGGCCACTTTTCTGCTTTCGAGGGCGGCAAGTAAAGCATTTTCGTCAATCAAACCACCGCGGGCGGTGTTTACGATTACCACGCCGTCTTTCATGCGGGCCAGTTCGGCTTCGCCAATAAGCGGCTTGCCGTCTTTACTGCCCGGAACATGTAAGGTAAGAAAATCACTTTTGGCAATCACATCTTCCAGCGGAACCGTAAAATATTCAATGGAGAACGTATCATCCGTATGAAAAAAGTCGATTTCAAGATCGGTTTTTTCAACAAAAGGGTCATAAGGCAGCACATTCATTCCCAAACCCAGAGCCATGGTGGCCGTAGCCTGACCAATTCGGCCGAAACCAATAATACCCAGGGTTTTGCCTTTAAGTTCAAAACCGGTTGAACAGGTTTTTTTAAGCCCGTTAAAATCAGTGGTACCCGTTTGAGGCATGGCCCGGTTGGCCGTATGTAAATTGCGGGCCAGGGTAAACAGGTGGGCAAAAACCAGTTCGGCTACCGATTGAGATGAAGCGCCAGGTGTATTGAGCACGGTAAGTCCCTTTTCACGGGCATAAGCCACGTCAATATTGTCCATACCCACGCCCGCTCGCCCAATCACTTTTAAGCTAGGGCAATTATCAATTATATCTGCACGCACCTGTGTGGCGCTGCGCACCAAAATAACACTAATTTGCTCGGCATTGATATAGGAAACCAAGTTTTCTTGGGCTGTTTTTTCGGTAATTACGGTAAACCCGGCGCGTTCTAGGATGGCTTTTCCGGCGGCATCAATTCCGTCGTTGGCTAATACTTTTTTCATGGGAGTTATGCGTATTTATTGGCAAATTCTTTCATTACATCGCAAAGCACCTGCACGCTTTCCAGCGGAAGCGCATTATACATGCTGGCGCGGTATCCGCCTACGCTGCGGTGCCCTTTTAACTGGCTTATTTCGGCCGCTTTCAGCATGGCGGCAAATTCGGCATCTTTTGATTCATCGGCGAGTACAAAAGTAGCGTTCATCCAGGAGCGGTCTTCTTTGGCAGCCGTGCCCCGGAATGCATTGGGCAGGCTGTCAACCGTGTTGTAGAATAATTCCTGTTTGCTGCGGTTCACGGCTTCAATCCAAGCTAAACCACCGTTATTTTTGAGCCATTCCAAGGTAAGCATGCTCACATAAATGGGGAAAACCGGAGGCGTATTGTACATACTTCCACCTTTGATGTGCACCTGATAATCGAGCATGGTCGGTATCTGACGACCGGTTTTACCCAAAATATCTCTTTTCACGATAACTAAAGTGGTTCCGGCGGGACCCATATTTTTTTGGGCACCCGCATAAATCAGGTCAAATTTTGAAAAATCAATCCGACGACTGAAAATATCCGATGACATATCACAAACCAACAATCCATCGGTTTCCGGAAAATCATGAAACTGGGTACCGAAAATGGTATTATTTGAGGTAAAATGCAGATAATCCAATCCGCTTGGCACTGCAAATCCTTTGGGGATATAATTGAAATTTTTATCTTCTGAGGAAGCTATCACCTCGCAATTGCCCATCATCTTGGCTTCTTTAATGGCGCGGGTAGCCCATTCACCTGTATTGATGTAGGCTGCTTTTCCGTCTGATTTCATCAAATTCATGGGCACTTGAAGAAACTGCATACTGGCACCACCCTGCAGAAAAAGCACTTCATAATCATCGCCCAATCCGGTCAATTCTTTTACCAGAGAGCGGGCTTTATCCATTACCGCCTCAAAGTTTTTGGAGCGGTGTGAAATTTCCAGTAAGGAAAGATTCAACCCATCAAAATCGATAACAGCTTCAGAAGCCTGTTTCAACACTTCGGCCGGTAAAATACCCGGACCGGCAGAAAAATTATGCACTTTAGCCATGCTAACTTTGTTTTTATGGGTCAAAACTAACCAAAAAATACCGTTGTGCCGGACGAAAGCATTTTAACTTTTAAACAGATTTGTAAATCATACATTTTTCTCCCCTAAACAGGTGAAAATAAATACCTGTTAAATTTCAGATATTTTATTATCAGATATTTAAAACAAACAATCCGGTTTACTGATAAAAATCAGCATATAGTTTAAAGTACAATCAGATATTTGAAATGCATAGACTAAAAAATTACACGTATGGCACACAGCATTCACGAAGAACTGATAAAAGGCAATAAAATGTATCAGATGGTTACCGAACGTTTAGATCGCGGACAGGAATATCAAAAATCGGGTCCGGATTCTATTTTATTTGACCGTGAACTGATTGAAACCATTCTTGAATTTTACGATAAAGAGGACGAACTTCTTTTCCCGGACATGCGTAAATTTTCGCCGGAGCAGATACTGGCTTATTTAAAAGCAACCCATCGGTATTATTTAAACAAATTGCTCCCGGAAATTGAACAATCGGTTGTACATATCTTTACCCGATACAGAGAAAGCCACGGCCTGCTGAGTACATTAGTGCTCTTTTTTAATGATTACAAAGAAAAACTGGTAGATCACATCAAAAAAGAAGAGCGTGATTTTTTCCCCTATGCCCAACAGCTGATGAATGCCCAAAACGGTTTACTTACCGAAAAAGAAATAGAGCTATTACTTGAAAATGATGCTTTATCACGTTTCAGCGCCGGGCATGGTTCCATTGAAGACGAACTGGGCGAAGTAAATAAACTCATCTGCAGTTACTCGGACCAAACAGACATCCCTCTTCCTTATCGCATATTTTTGAATCAGGTGCAGGTGTTTGAATTGGAACTGAAAAAACATGCAATCATTGAAGATTATGTTTTCTTGCCCATGTTAATGGAAATGAGGGGAAAGCTTAACCGTTCGATCTCGTCATAGAAAATTAATTGGCAATTCGCCGCGCTTTTTTTAGCTTTGATTTCTAGCCGTTCTGCGAAAATACTGAACGTATAGTTTACAAACATTTCAGTAACAAGCCGTGAAATCAAACTTTATTCTAAAAATAAAAAAGCGTTTTCTCCCATTTATAACAAACAAGTGGTTTTTGACCCTCACTTTTTTGCTTGTATGTTTTTTAGTTTCATGGCAGAATATTCATCTGGGGCCGAAAGATTTTTGGGACGGTACTTATACTTACTATAACAATTATGTCATTTTCAAATATGGGTATCCCCATTTGGCCGAAAACTTAAATCTTTACCTGTATTATCCGCATGAATACGCCGATTTATTCAAGTACAGTCCTACGTTTGCTTTGTTTATGGCCCCATTTTACTGGCTTCCAGATACAATAGGGCTCTTTTTGTGGAACGCATTGAACATTTTTGTTCTGGTATATGCCATTTTCACTATTCCAAAATTAGATGATACATATAAAGGTTTGTTATTAATATGCGTGGCAACGGAAACCATCCTTTCCGTACAAAACTCTCAGAGCAATGGGCTATTAGTCGGATTAACCATTCTGTCATTTAATATGTTAGAAAAAGGTAAACAAAACTATGCCGCCCTGTTCATTGTTCTGGGTGCCTACATTAAAATTTATTCACTCTTAGGCTGCCTTTTATTTCTTTTCTATCCGGGCAAATTAAAAGCCGCCTGGAGTTTTATTGTGTATGGCCTTGTTCTTTTTCTGCTTCCTATCCTTGTTATAGATTTTTCGGATTTAATAGAACAATACAAAAACTGGTATGTGCTGCTTAAAAACGATGAAAATGCTTCCATCGGAATGAGTCTTCTGTTATACGTAAATGAATTCAGCAGTTCCGACATAGCTAAAAAAGCAACTATGCTATTTGGACTTGCACTGCTCAGTACGCCACTTATTTACTACAAAAAATACACAAATTACCAGTTTCGCGTACTTTATTTGGCTTTCATACTTATTTGGATGGTGGTATTTAACCATAAAGCTGAGTCGCCCACATTTGTAATTGCGATGGCCGGAATAGGAATATGGTTTTTAAATTCCAACCGCAACGGATATCAATACCTGTTTTTTATTGGAAGCATACTATTCACTTCGCTTTGGTTTACGGATCTTATTCCCGCTCAGTTTAAAAATGGTTTGCTGGATCGCAATTACGTAAAACAGTTTTTCCCAATCCTTTGCTTATTGGCAATATACGTTGAGTTGCTGGTTATTAAGCAAACTGAATTAATCAAACCTGAGAATACTTAGCGATTGGCAGGAGGGATTTTCTTTTCTACTTTCTTAGAACGGTTCCCCAAATTTTCTGTGGGATTGCGGGCATCCACATCTTTTATCTGAATGAATTTCCCTCCTTTGAGTTTAAAACCGTCGTATGATCCAACCGGCCCGTAAAAAGCAGGGTTGCCGATATAAAGTTCCGATACCGGCGCCAAATAGTCGTACACTATCATTTCAGCTTCAGGAAAATACTTTAAAGAAACCGATGCTTTGGCATTATATTCCAATACCACACGGTTGTACATTCTTTTCTGGGTTTGAAAAACGGGTGCCCCAAACTGTACTTCACCCACATTGCTGAACGAAATGATATCAGCCACTTTGCGCCGAACCTGCGCCGTATGCCCGCCATAGCCCAGCACGAGAAACATTTTCTTTTTCCCTTTTGAAATATCAACAATACTATAGTAAACACAACCCAACCAGGATGCTTTTCCCAGATTTTTTGTTTCCGTGTTCTTCAGGGTTTCACTTTTATCCTCCAGGCGGAACAGTTTTAAATCACCCGTCTTTTTATCTTTTGTGCTAACCAGCCCATAACAATGAAAAGAACCATCGGTGCGTTTAAGAGCCCAAGTATAAATGTGGGTTTGTTTATCGTCCGAGCTTAATGCAGAAAGAAATGGGAAATTGGCTGTTGTAACTGAATCTGTTCCAAAATCGGTAATGTACGATTCCAGTCCATCTAAAAAACGGGCAGCCTGCTTGGTTTTATCCTCATCGCTAACTTGCTCCTTCAGCAAGTCACTGCCAATAGCGCTTAGTTGAGAAACAGTACTATTTTGGCTAACAGCGTTCCAACAAAACGAAAAGAGGAGAAAAATTGAAGCAAGAATACGCATAACATCTAGAACGGCTGTTGTGGCAATAAGGCCCCAAAATTTAATTTTATTTAGGAAACCTAAATATGCAGTTTATCTTTTTTGCCCAAAAGCACCTCTTTGCTTTCGCGGATATCCGGGTCATCTACACAGCAGTCAACCGGACAAACGGCGGCACACTGCGGTTCATCATGAAAACCAACGCATTCGGTACATTTATCGGGAACGATATAATACAAATCCATGGAAACGGGCTTCTGCTTGGCATCCGCATCAATCTTATTTCCATCGCTGAGTTCAAAATTGCCGGAAACGGATGTTCCGTCGCTCATCCGCCACTCCACACCGCCTTCGTAAATGGCAATATTCGGACATTCGGGCTCACAGGCTCCGCAGTTGATACATTCTTCAGTTATAATGATAGCCATAAGACACATTTAATGCCGAAGTGCCGTTCCCTCTTTATGATAGAGGGGTAAAAGCGTTTCTTCGGTCTATTATCAATACTTTTGCAAAGGTAAAAAACAGATTCAAATGGAGATGGAACGAAGAATAGGTCCTTTTGTTCAACTGGGAAAGGACATTGAGAAGGTTTGTGCGCAATGGAACGGCGAAATTAACAGCATTCCGGCCACTTGGCGCAAAGTAATGGAAAAAGCCAAACATGAAAACGGCTGGTTCAGCTATGAAAATCAGATAAATGCCTTGAATGGAATCCGGATACTGCTCGATGAGAAAGCAATTCGCGAAGCCATTCAGCCCTATTTGGCGGAATTCACAGTAGAAAAACCAAAAACGGTGGCCGTAATAATGGCAGGTAACATTCCGGCGGTGAATTTTCTCGATTTCATGGCGGTGCTGCTATCCGGAAATGTATTTTTAGGTAAACTTTCAAGCGATGACCCTCATTGGTTGCCTTTTTTGGCCAATGAACTAAGCGAACTTGAGCCCGGCCTTAAGCCATTCATACAATTTGAAAAAGAAGTTATCAAAACCTCTTTTGACGCAGTAATGGCTACCGGAAGCAATAATACGGCCCGGTATTTTGAATACTATTTTGACCGCTACCCGCACATTATCCGTAAAAACCGAACCTCGGTTGCCGTGCTTGACGGTACAGAAACTGAGGAAGAAATGAAAGCTTTAGGAAAAGACATATCCGATTATTATGGTATGGGTTGCAGAAACGTAAGCAAACTGTTTGTGCCCGATGGTTATGATTTTATTCCACTTTTAAAGTGTCTGGAAGAATTTAAGTCATTGACTGAAAATCATAAATTCGTAAACAACTATGAGTACCACCGATCGGTGTTTCTGTTAAACGGAGATGCATTTTACGATAACGGGGTTTACCTGTTTAAATCTAACCACGGACTTGGAGCACCCGTAGGCACTGTTTTTTATGATTTTTATAAAGATAAACAGGAACTCGTGGCAAAACTTTGGATTGACGAACAGCAAATCCAATGTACGGTTGCAGGTGGCGAAAAACAGTTTCCGCGGCAGGTTAGCTTTGGTGGATCTCAATGCCCAAGTTTGAGCGACTTTCCTGATAATGTGAATGTTTTTGCGTTTTTGGCCGGATTATAATGTGGGTTGAACGTTTCTTGGCCTAAAATTTGTTTGCAATAGATTGGTTTTCAAAAAATATGCTAACTTTGAATAATTGTTAAAAATGTCATTTTATGAAAAAAGGTATCTTACTTTCCATCCTCACCCTCTTTATCGCCGTTTTTTCATTTGCACAAGCGCCTACCGGAGTGCCAGCCAATATTAGTGCAGCCTTTGCCCAGGCTATGCCGGGTGTAACCGGTACATATACTGCCGAAGGCCCTCTTTGGAAAGCAGGATATATGCAAAGCGGAACTCAGATGTATATGGTTTACAATTCCGAGGCCGTACTTCAGTTTACCGAAACCAAGCTGACCAAATTGCAGGTTCCGGCCGAAATATTAGCTAACATGGAAGCCCGTTTTGGAAATTTCACCTTTGAAGGGGTTGCCAAAAGAGAATATCCTGACGGTACCATGTACTATGAATACCAATATGGCGACGGAAACTCGCATGTGGAAGTATTCTATACACCAGCAGGACAATTGACTAAAAGAAACGTTTTTCAATAAGCGTAACCTATACAGAATTAAAAAAGCCGGCTTATAGCCGGCTTTTTTAATTCTGTATACCCTCAATCACCATTAATCTTTTGATTTTCACCGTTCCATAAGTCTAAATAACCGTTAAATAAATTATTGATTTAGAAATCAGGTTACTTTAATAGTTTTGAAATTGAAAATACCCCTCGGAAATATCCAAAATCTAACACCAATTTAAACGTATGAAATCCCATCTTGGAGCCAAAATCCGAAAATGCAGAGAACTAAGAAACCTTTCACAGTCAACCATTGCACGGCAACTCAATCTCTCTCAGAAAGCATTCAGTAACATTGAAAATAACATTACACCTGTAACGGTTGACAGACTGGAGAATATCGCCCAAATTTTGAACATGAGTCCGATTCAGCTGATGACTTTTGATGAAAATGAATTTCTGGGTAACCCAACTTTAAGTGCAAAAGATTATAAAGAGCCGCTATACGAACAGCTTGAACAAGAACGCCTGCTTTACAAAGAGCTTTTAAAAACAAAGGATGAACTGCTTAAAGTGAAAGACCAAATTATTCACTCACTGGCAGGGAAATAAAATCAGCGTTCTATAGCACCGATATCGGGCTGCCCGTCTGTAAGTCTGTTCTTACCCTCAAGGTCAAACCAAGCCTTTAAATTGGCTTGGGTAAGTGCAAGGCTTCCTTTATTAATTAAGGGCGAGGCTTCTAACAACCGGTAATCGTTCCAAAAAGGACCAGAAAACTTATAATCAAGATTCTTGATTATGTTGATGAATTTATCTTGAGGTGTAATAAATTGATTATCAAGTGTTAGTGCAGAATTCTCAAACAAGTAATCAAAAGCTGCACCGCCTACACTATCTAAAATTAACTCATTGAGTTTATTACCAGTAATTACCGAGTTGTAAACCCTTAATTTCAGGTCATTCGCATAGAGGGTATCATTTCTGTTAAATCCATTTCCCGCGAGCAAAGTAGGATTTGGCCTCCCCTGTCCCGGCCAATAATTGGCAAACGTACAGTGGGTGAATGTATAGTCTCCACCAAAGATACAGGCAACGCCTCCCTGCCCACAATTTGAAACCCGTAAATTGGTGGCTTCCAAATTAAAACTCTGGGCATAAATTCCCAAGCCGGTCATGTTTTCAATAATGACATTTTCCAGCGTCAATTTTCGTGGCGATGAAACATCATAAAAATTAAGCGGCTGCATATTGATACCAATTCCCGCATTTTTAATTTTTGTGTGTCGGATAATGTTATCCGTTTTGCCGTCAAAAACCACAATGCCATTCCACTGCCCCGGAATATCAGATGTACCCAGCATTTGATTTGTACCCGTAAAAAGTACCTGATTATTCTGCTCACCCAGCACTTGGAGCGTTCCGTCTTCAAAAACCCACAAATCGGAATTTTTAAAAAAATGAACGCGTGTGCCCGCAGCCACGGTAAGTTTACAATCTGAATCAATAACGGCCCTGCCAATCACCACATAAGGAACTCCGGGCACCCAGGTTTCGTTACAAATACGTCGATAAGCAAATTTACCACCATTGGCCAGGTTCAAGGTATCATTGGGATATAAATAAATGGCATTGTTTCCGGCGGCAAAAAGCCTAACCGAACCCAGGTTACCATTATATGAAAACAGAATACTGTCCGTTTCAAACAAGCTTCCGGAACTGCCGTTGCCATCAATGGTAGCCTCAACAAACACGTAAAGACTATCGCCGGCGGCAATTTCCAAATCTTCAACCATCGGGCCCGGTTCGCCATCCACAACCATCCTGAATTTAGATTGTGCACCACCCGCCATAAATACCTTATCTATCAGCAAATTTTCTTTGGTGGTATTTCTAACCATAAAGTACTCCGTAGAAGTACCTATCTGGGTGAACGTACTGTCAAAAAACACTTCTGATTTTGAAAAACTGAGTTTTAGTGAAGCATCATCCGAAAATAAATCTTTCCGGCAGGAACTAAACAGAACCGCTATCAGAAGTATGAAGAGACCGGGAATATATCGAGATGTATTCAATTTGAATCAGTTTCAGAATTGCAAATATAGAAACTAATCAAAGGCAGGTTTATTGTGTATAATGTATCCTATATTGAACATAAGCGAGTAAGGTCTTGAAGTACCATGATAATAATTAAAAATAAGACTCACCGGCCCTACCGGAGTGTGGTAAACCAAACCGGTTGAGGTTATAAACCGGGTACGGAAAAAATAATTGCCCCATTCTGCGGTAAAATCAGGTCTTTTATTGATTTCCCGGATATTCTGGAATACATGCACTTCGGCCCTGGCCTCAAAATTTTTACGGATACTGGCCACCAAATGGGCTCCCAAAGCCAAATAGCGGGTGCTTCGAAACTCTTCCATGTAAAGCGTTTGGCCTTCGGGAGTGGGATTAAACTGCCTGGCCATGATGAGTGTTGAATTAAAATTGGAAAAGAACGGCTGATTAGCATAGAAAAACTCGCCCGAAATACCCGGCCGGAACCGTTTATACTTTAAAAAGTACTTTTCCATTCTTACTTTTACCTGCACCCACCATTTAAATGCAGAAGATGTTTGTGAAACTGCCGCAGAGCTTCCGGGAAAGTTGAACTCTACCCCGTTTACGTACCGGAGGCTAAGCCCCAAATAGCCGCCTCTGGAAGCAAACTGTTTTCTGTCAAGACTATTCTGTTCATAGGTAACATAGGCCTGCCCGGATCGGAAAATGGTCCGGTCGGCGGTATCGGTTTGGGCAAATAGTGCGGTTTGGTAATAATCATTCTGCAGGTAGTTAAATGAACCGCCTATCAAAACCTTCCCCCGGTTGGTAAGCGGCAAACCAAACTGAAGACCTGCTTCATGGCTATTGGTCAATACGCTCGAAGGCCTTATTTTTTCAACAACCACGCCAAAATTACGGAAGTAGTTATAGCGGTTATAGGTGTATTTAGGTTCCACAAAAAATGGGGTTTTAGAAGGAAAATCAAAACGCAAACCCAGTTTTACCGAATTATAAACCCTGCCAAAATAGGCGTTGCCATATACCGCCATGGCATTATTCCACAGGCGCTTATACCGAAAACCCACAAAAGCCGTATTGGATGGCTTCCATGTTAAATTTCCGCCAATCTGTACCTCAAACGACTCGTCTGGTTTTACGCGCAGATACAAATCATAACGCTCCGTCAGCGGATCATAAATGGCCATGGGATAAATATCCTTGATTTTTTCATCGGCCGTAAGGCGGAAATACTGTTTCTTCAACTGTCCGGAGGGCACACTGTCTAAGCCCTTATCGGTAAGTAATCGTTTAACGTATGAAGCCTGGGTTTTGCGCAAACCCGTAAAATAAATATCTTTAAAAACTACCGGTTTCTGTCTGGCTTTAAAAGCCCTGCGTTTGGCCCCAAGTTCTGCCGTATCCCTTCGGGCCGGAACAAACATTTTAATGCTGTCCATCTTGGCCTGCGTGGCCGTAATACCTTCCTGTATGGATGCCGCATTGCGGCTAAAATCAAACACACCCCCATCTACATTTGGTGTGATGATGATCATATTTTCGCAAATGGAACTGTAATTTGTTTGCCCCATTACCATGTATTTTATATAGGAAAGCAGATCCTCCTCGCCCGGTTCACCGCCGCCCGTGCCGGCCACATTACTGCCAATGATAATCTGCGGATTGAATTCTTTATCAATCACATCGGCCGGAAAATTGTTATACAGGCCCCCGTCAAACATTAATACATCATTCACTTTGATTGGACGGATGTAGAGCGGATACGTTGCCGAGGCACGAATAGCCGATGAAAGATTCCCATCACGGAATATAACCTGCCGTTTTTGCTTTATATCGCCCCCAATGCAGCGGAAAGGAACAAACAGACTGTCGAAATTATATTTTGCGGCAGCAATAGCCGGAGAAGTAAGTTCCATTAAGGCATAATCTAAATTATAAGCCGAAACCACATTAATGGGAAGTGAAGTCCGAAAAGCCGAATCCAAGTTTAACTTCAAATTTAAAAAGGAAGCATTCGGTTCCTGCTTTTTGAAATAATACACGTATTTATCATTAGCCAAACCGGTTACCAAATATCGGAAGTCGGGGTCTAACACCAGTTCTTCCAATTCTTCCGGACTATAACCGCAGCTGTATAAACCGGCAATCAGGGCACCCATGGAAGTTCCCGCAATAAAATCAATCGGGATATTATTTTTCTCCAGTTCTTTTAATACACCGATATGAGCAATTCCAAGCGCTCCACCACCGGAAAGAACCACACCTACCTGCTGTGCAAAAGTTGAAATGGAAAGGATGATTAAAAAAAGGGTGATAATGCCCGCTCTGCTCAGTTTCTTCATTTTGGTTCTCTACAATTTACCGTTCCTCCAACGGAATTTCAAAAGTAAGGCGAAATGAAGGATAATCCTACAACAAAATCAAATTATTGATTGTAAATTAAAATTGAAGCCGTTGGATTGGATTAATCAAAATTCTATTAACTTTATCTTGGTTTAGCTGTTTATTACAGTTAAGTACGCAACAAATAAAGGATTTATGCAAAAATTTATTCTACGCTTTTCTCTTCTCCTTACAATTTATCTTCCGGCATTAATACTTAAGGCGCAGGTTTCAGAAGTACAAATTCTACAAGGCATCCAAGAAGTACAGCAAAAGTATGGTTTGAATCCAACAGATACCCGTGAATGGGTAATATCGGATAATTATACCCGCATTCAAGATGGCTCGTCGCATGTATATTTAACCCAAACCATGAACGGGCTCGCCATTTTTAATGCACAAATCCAACTGCACTTTTCTTCATCGGGCAAACTCATTGCTTTTAATAACCGCTTCGTTGGCGATAAAAATTCCAAAATCAATACCAGCACCGCCACCATAAATCCGGAACAAGCCCTAAATAAGGTGCTTGCGCAATTAAAAATTCAAGCAGAAGAAACGCAAACCAGCAAAAGTGCAGGTACAAAGCCGAACCAAACACTGCTTAGTAATGAAACCGCATTTCGAAAGCCGGCTTCCGCCATACTCGGTTACCTGCCGGTGGGAGAATCTTTAATTTTGTCCTATAAAATCAACCTAGAGCCAAAAGTCAGTAACGATATGTTTGTTGTTTTTGTGAATGCAGCAAATGGTGAAATTTTAAGAGTAAATAACCGCACACTGTCCTGTAATTTTGACGGATTTCATTTTGGTCATTTTGGCCAGTCCTGCTCACATTCGCATGAACAAACTTGGTTTCCGCCTCTAAAAATCAGGTCGAATGCCGTTTATAATGCATTCCCAACGGGAGTTGAAAGTCCGAACCACGGCTCAAGGCAGCTACTTAGCGGAATTGAATATGCCCCGGCATCACCTTTCGGATGGCATGATGTGAATGGCGTGGCCGGAGCAGAGTTCACTATTACAAGGGGTAATAACGTGTATGCTTATGAAGACCAGGCTGACGCAGACCAGCCCGGATACTCGCCCGAAGGTGGCGCAAGCCTTAGTTTTGATTTCCCGCTCAACCTGAATAATGACCCACTTACCAACATGGACGCTGCCCTTACCAATTTATTTGTTTGGAACAATTTTTTACATGATGTAACTTATTTTTATGGTTTTGACGAGGAAAGCGGAAATTTCCAAGCCAATAATTACGGAAACGGTGGATTTGAATTCGACGAAGTGGAGGCACACGGATTTGACGGCAGCGGCATGAACAATGCTAACTTTGGAACGCCCGAAGACGGTGAAAATCCACGCATGCAAATGTACCTGTGGGACAATACCCAGGGTGCATTTTTTACCGTAAATTCACCTGCCCAAATTGCGGGAACCTACAATGCAGGAGGTGCTTCCTTCGGTCCGGGAATTCCGTCCACGCCAATTACGGCAGACCTTGTTTTGGTAAACGACGGTTCAGGCAGTCCGAGCCTGGGCTGCAACGCACTTACGAATTCATCCGCCCTTAACGGAAAAATTGCCGTGTTTGACCGTGGGAGCTGCACATTTGTAAATAAAGTAATTAATGCACAAAATGCAGGAGCTGTTGCTGCCATCATTATCAATAATCAAGGTGGAGGAGCAAATACACTGGGTGGGACGGACAACGGACAAATTGTAATTCCGGCCATCAGCCTATCCCAAGCCGACGGAAACCTCATTAAAGCGCAGATGCTACAAGGTGCAGTTGAGGGCACCATAGGCGGCGCATCAACACAAACCACCTTCGACAGTAATTTTGATAACGGGGTTATCAGCCATGAATATGGCCATGGTATTTCGAACCGTTTAACCGGCGGCCCTTCAAATGTTGATTGTTTATTTAACGAAGAACAGGCCGGTGAAGGCTGGAGCGATTTCTATGGATTGGTGCTTACCGACCGCCCTGGCAGCAATGCAAATGATGCCCGTGGAATAGGCACCTTTGTTACCGCAGAGCCCATCAGCGGCCCGGGAATACGCCCCTACCCCTATTCGTTTGACATGAACATTAACCCATTTACGTATGAAGATATTGACCAGGTGAGTATTCCGCATGGAGTTGGATCGGTTTGGTGCACCATGATTTGGGATTTATACTGGAACCTGAATACCATTTACGGTAATTCGTACGACCTGTATTCAAACAACGGCGGAAATAACATTGCCATACGGCTGGTTACCGAAGGATTGCGCCTACAAGCTTGTGAGCCCGGGTTTATTGATTCAAGGGATGCTATTCTGGAAGCCGATATGGCCCTTTACAACGGAGCCCATCAATGTTTAATTTGGAAAACATTTGCCCGCCGCGGATTGGGTTACAGTGCCGACCAGGGAAGTTCAAACGTAGTTGGTGATGAAACCGAAGCCTTTGACTTACCCCCCGGTTGCGACGCCGGTGATGTTGATTTTTACGCCAACTTTACTTCCACCTGTACCAATACGCCCATTCAATTCCAACAATTGGTGTTACCCGGGGCAAGTTCATACGCCTGGACATTTACCGGTGGAACCCCTTCAACTTCGAACAGCGCCGCACCAACCGTGAGCTATAGCACGGCAGGAACCTATGCCGTTACCTTAAATGCCACTAATGCCAATGGTACGGCAAGCCTTACCAAACAATCGTACATTACCATAAGCAACGGTGTTGATTTTACGGTAACCACCACCAATGCACAGGGAAATAACTCAGGCACGGCAACAGTAAGCGGGCTTTCCGGCACTCCTCCGTATACCTATTCATGGGCGCAATTTCCGGCCGAAACCGGTTCCAGCATTACTAATCTCGGCCCCGGAAATTACTCGGTAACCGTAACCGACAATAACGGATGTGAAAGCACCGAAAACTTTGTTATTACTGATATTAACGGACTTGACGATTTAGAAAAGGGCAATTTGATTGTCTATCCTAATCCTGCCCAATCCTTTATTTGGGTTGAAAGCCAAACGCCGGTTATTGAAATCAGCATAAGCGATTTATCCGGAAAAGCCATTAAAACCATATCCTGCAATACCAACAAATGCAGTGTGCCGGTTGATGAACTGGCCAAAGGAATGTACATGCTGAATATTCGCGGTGATGGGTTCAGCACCTTGAAACGCTTTGTAAAAAATTAAAGCCAAACTGCTTTAAATCTTGTTACTTTGCAGCCTATGTCGCCAAAGGCTAAAAAAAGAGTACTGCTGTTTTTGGGAATCCCAATCTTGCTGATAGGCGGTTTTGTGATTTGGTTTAAGCTGTCAACGCGCATGATTCCGCCGGCAGTTGAAAACCGCGAAGCATTGGAATGGGAGCGAAAATCGATCGGCACAACGTATCATTCCATTGGACGGAATAAGCTGCAGAAAAATAAATTCGGGCTCTGGGAAATGTATGTGGAAGGCGATGCCTTTACCCGTGGAGCCGTATTTGGAAGGCTGAACAAAGAACTGATTTATGATCAGGAAAAGGCATTCATTGACCAAATTAAAATTTTGGTTCCCAACGAATCATACCTTAAAACACTGAAATACCTGCTGGGATTTTTCAACCGCGGAATGGACGCCTACATTCCGCAAGAATACCTGAAAGAAATATACGGTATTTCGTTTTCACATCCGGACACGTTTGATTTTGTGGGCGAAAAATATAACCGGGTGTTGAATTACCATGCAGCCCACGATATCGGCCATGCCATGCGCCAATATATGTTGGTGGGTTGTACCTCTTTTTCTGCCTGGGGAAATGAATCGGAGGATTCGTCGCTTATTATAGGCCGGAATTTTGATTTTTATGTGGGTGATGATTTTGCACGCAACAAAATTGTGGCCTTCTTTAATCCCGACAGCGGCCATAAGTTTATGACGGTAACCTGGCCCGGATTCATCGGTGCCGTTTCAGGCATGAATGAACACGGACTTACCGTAACCCTGAATGCTGCCGCTTCTGACCCGCCACTTGAAACCAAAACACCGATTGCCTTACTTGCCCGCGAAATCTTACAGTATGCCTCAACCATTGATGAAGCGTATGCCATTGCCCAAAAACGGGAAACTTTTGTTTCTGAAACTATCATGATTGGCTCCGCAGCCGACAATAAAACGGCCCTGATTGAAAAATCACCCGGGAAAACGGCCCTTTTTAGCTCAGAGGGCGAAAAAATAATCTGTTCAAACCATTATCAGAGTGATGCTTTTGCAAGCGAAGAAATGAACCTGGAAAATATCCGCAGCAGCGATTCACCTTATCGTTTTGAACGTATCGAAGAATTAATGGGTGTATACGGAAAACTTTCTGTTTCAGATGCTGCCGAAATGCTTCGCAACAAAAACGGCAAAAATGAAACCGTTCTGGGTTTCGGAAACCAAAAAGCGATTAACCAGCTTATTGCCCATCATTCGGTTATTTTCAAACCCTCCGAGAGAAAAGTGTGGGTTTCGGCTTCGCCTTATCAGTTGGGTGAATTTGTGTGTTATGACTTAGATGAAGTTTTTAAATCCTTCCCCGAAAATACCGGCCCGGCCGAAATCCATATCCAAGCCGAAAATATTCCGGCCGATGCGTTTCTGAATACTTCATTATACCGGGGGTACGAAAACTTCAGGAAGCTAAAAAGCTATATCCTCTGGTTTACCTCGCACGAAAAATTTACCCTACCCGAAAACGTGTTAACCGCATTTGAAGGATCTAACCCCAATTTTTACCACACACACGAGCTATTGGGCGATTACCATAAAGCGCATAAAAATATCCCGCAGGCCCTAAAAGCCTACGAAAAAGCACTCAGCCTTGAAATTGCCACCCTGGGCGAAAAAGAAAACATAGAAAAGAAACGACAGGCCTGTCTGAAATAAATCCGTACCGAACAAATCCATGAAACCCGAATCGCAAGCCATATCGCAAGCCGAAGCATTAAACAAAACCGTAGCGTATGCCGCGACCCATTCGGCCTTTTACCGTCAGCTTTTTGAAGACCATTTCATTAATCCGGCAGCTATAAAAGACCTTTCAGATTTAGCGAAAATCCCAACGGTAAATAAAAATGATTTGTTTTTGCGCAATGAAGATTTTTTGTGCGTGCCGCGGAATCAACTATTAGAGTACGTGACCACATCGGGCACCTTGGGCGATCCGGTTTGGATAGGATTAACCGAAAACGACCTGAGCCGGCTTGCCCGTAACGAGGCGTTTTCCTATACACTTGCCGGGCTTCAGCCAAACGATATCATTCAGCTGACCACTACCCTCGACAAGCGTTTTATGGCTGGTTTGGCCTATTGGCTGGGTGCCAGGGAATCAAAAATTGGGGTGGTGCGAACCGGGCCGGGTATTCCGGAATTACAATGGGATACCATCCGGCGTATGGGCAGTACGGTTCTGGTTGCCGTTCCGTCTTTTTTACTCAAGATGCTTGAATATGCCGAGGCCGAAGGCATAAACCCAAATGAAAGCAGTATACGCAAAGCCATCTGTATTGGTGAACCCATCCGCCAGGCTGATTTGAGCGAAAATGCCCTGGCCATGCGCATTAAAGAGAAATGGAACATTCAACTGTTTGGAACATACGCCAGTACCGAAATGGCCACCGCTTTCACCGAGTGCGAAGCGGGAGCGGGCGGACATCAAAATACCGACCTGGTTATACTTGAATGCCTGGATGAAGAAGGAAAACCGGTACCGGAAGGTGATCCGGGCGAAATTACGGTAACCACACTGGGAGTAGAAGCCATGCCGCTGATACGCTTCCGCACAGGTGACATTGCCCGTATACATACAGGTATTTGTAGTTGCGGACGACAAACCCCGCGCATCGGACCCGTTGAAGGCCGCAAACAACAAATGATAAAATACAGGGGAACCAGTTTATATCCGCCGGCCATTTTTGACCTGCTGAACAGTTTGCCTCAGGTAGAAACCTATGTGGTGGAGTTACGGCAAAATGATATTTCAACCGATGAAATACTCATTCGGGCAGCGCTTAAAACACCGATTACCGATTTTGACAAAATGATTAAGGATAAATTTCGGGCCAAACTCCGTGTTGCCCCGCAGGTAATGTTCGATTCGGCAGAGGAAATTAACCGCCTGCGCTGGCCCGATGGTAACAGAAAACCAAGGCTTCTGATTGATTTCCGTAAAGGCAATGTTTGATAATACGTTTGAGTTATTTTGCGGTAAGAATTTGCCACCTGAGCGAACTTTTCTTTATATTTGGTGAAACTAAATCAATTATTTTCATGAAACGATCACTCTTCTTTCTCTTGGCAGCTTCAATAATGTCGCTTGGAGTTTCTGCCCAAAAAATCAAACTCGTATCGGGCAAAGTGGGCTTTTTAAAAGCTGAAAAATCCGTAGCCATTGTTTATGATTATTCCGGCATGGGAGTAGGAAAGTTCAAAAAATGAGCAGGACTACATCACAAAAAAAACAGATGATTACAACAAAAAAGAACCTGGAAAAGGAGACCAGTGGGCTCAAGCATGGAAAAATGACCGCGCAAGCCGTTTCCAACCTAAATTTGAAGAATTATTAAATGCTTATACTAAAGGCTTAGGCCCGGTTTTTGGCCTGGGTGCTTCTGGCACGCCCGTAGTAATGCACGTTAAAACTACCTTTACCGAACCCGGTTACAACATTGCTATTAGCCGCGCACCGGCTATGATCAATTTAGAAATTACACTTAAACAAAATGGATCAGATGCAGCTAAAATTACCTTGATGGGTTCTCCCGGTAATACTTTTGGCGGGTATGATTTTGATACCGGTGTTCGTATTTCTGAAGCTTATGCCAAAGCTGGAAAAGAACTAGGTAAATTTCTGATAAAAGCAGCTAAAAAAGGATAAAACTTTTTCAAAAAAAAACAGGTGTCTAAATCGACACCTGTTTTTTTTTGCATATTAAATTCGCAACTAAGAAGTAACCAGTTCCATTTTTCCCTCACGGATAAACTTGGAAAGGGTATAAACCAACGTATCGTGTTTGCGCACAAACGGATTCTTTTTATCCCAAACATAGCCGGCCAAAATGGAAGATAACTGCTGCTTTATTCCCTGACTTGGGTTTTCTACAAAGAACACATCCTGTAAAGCCCCATCATACCATGATTTCACATAGGTGGCAAATACATCAACCGCATCCTGAATGTATTTTTCGTATTCAAGTGCCCAATTCACTTCTTGCCCCTGCAATTGCTTGGCAGCCAGTTTTCCGGCCAGAATGCCGCTTTCGGTAGCAAACATTACACCCGAACTAAACACCGGATCTAAAAACTCAACCGAATTACCTACGATGGCATATCCGGGTCCGTACATTTCAGAGGTGGATGCGGAATAGGCTTCCAATTTTTTAGGTTCCCAAAGAAACTCTGTATTTCTAAAACGCTCACGGTAATTCGAGTCCTGCTCAATAATGGCACGGATAACCTCTTCGTTTGAACCTTCGAACTGCTCAAAAAAATCAGGATTACCCACCACGCCGATGGACGTAATTCCGTTGCTGAAAGGGATTACCCAAATCCATATATCAACCCGGTGAACCACAAACGTAATCATCCAGCCTTCTCGGCCTACCGGGCGGTTTTCGTCTTTACAATGAACAAAAATAGCCTTGCGGGGCGGCAGTTTGGCCGTTTTGGCCGTACCCATCAAGGAAGGCAGCACACGGGCATAACCGCTGGCATCGATGATAAATTTGGCATCAATAATGCTCTTCTCGCCCTGGGCATTTTCAACCATTACTTCAGAATCGGTTCCATTGAACGAAACACCCGTAACGCCAGTCTGGTAATGCACGGGCACACCCTGTTTTTCTACTTCCTTCGCTAGCAAGCTGTCAAACTCGCCACGCGGACACTGCCAAGTCCAGGCCCAGCCGTTGGTAAAGCGGTCAGAAAAATCAAACTCGCAAACACGGCCATCTTTCAAAAATCGGGCTCCAAACTTCTTCTGAAAATTTGCCTTATTCACGGCATCCATAAATCCGGCTTCGTCCAAGTGATCCATCACGCGCGGAATCAAGCTCTCACCGATTACAAACCTGGGGAAAGTGCTTTTTTCCACAATAATGGTGTTAAGTCCGGCCTTATTGGTCATAGAAGCAGCAACCGTTCCGGCCGGCCCTGCACCAATTACTAAAACATCTGTTTTTTGCCTGTTCATACTACAAGTTAGTAAAGTATTGAAGATAACTCAGAAGTATTATTAATTTTTTAATTCACACGGTTATCTTTGCAAAGCTAATAAGAACATATATTCATTTTTTTTGTTTAGTCAGATAATATAATTTTTTTCATGGTTAACCTAGGACAACACCCTGCCGAGTACGATGAATTTAGAGAGATAGTAATAAAACAAGCCCCTGTAGAAATCTCAGAAATAGCCTTAAACCGCGTAAAACACAGCTACGAGTTTTTGGATAACTTCTGCAAAGGCAAAATAATTTATGGTATCAATACCGGTTTTGGTCCCATGGCTCCTTACCGGATTAATGCCAAGCATCAAAAAGAACTACAATACAACCTGGTACGCAGCCACTCCTCAGGCACCGGTAACATGCTTCCGCCCATTTATTTAAGAGCCATCCTAACTGCCCGGCTCAACACCCTGCTTCAAGGCTACTCCGGCGTTCACGACAGTATTATAAATCAATTTAAGGAATATTTAAATAGGGGCATCTACCCGATTGTTTTTGAACACGGAGGCGTAGGTGCCAGTGGTGACCTGGTGCAGTTGGCCCATATTACACTGGGCCTAATTGGCGAAGGCGAAGTTTACTACAAAGGTGAAGTAAAGCCCGCCGCCGAAGTGCTCCAATTGGAGGGGCTGAAACCGGTTGAACTCAAACTACGTGAAGGCCTGGGCGTAATGAACGGAACGGCCGGCATGACCGGAATTGGTATGGTAAACCTTTACTATGCCCGCAAAATCATGCGTATTTCAGTGCTTGCTTCGTCCATGATTAACGAACTGGTAAAATCATTCAGCGATCATTTTTCGGCCGAACTGAATGAGGCCAAAAAGCATAAAGGACAGCACAAAATTGCCGCCGATATGCGCCAAATCCTATCCGACAGCAAACTGATCCGGACCCGCTCCGAACATCTGTACGACAATATCCCCGAAAATGATGTGGTTGCCGATAAAGTTCAAGAGTATTACAGCATCCGCTGTGTTCCGCAAATTTTGGGTGCCGTGGCCGATACACTCGACTATGCAGAACGCGTGCTGGTGGATGAAATAAACTCAGCCAACGATAACCCGATTATCGACATGCTGAACCAGAATGTTTACCATGGCGGTAATTTCCACGGCGATTACGTGGCCTTTGAAATGGACAAAATGCGAATCGGCATCACCAAAGTGTCCATGCTGGCCGAACGCCAGTTGAACTACCTCATGAACCACAAACTCAACAACATTTTGCCGCCCTTTGCCAATCTGGGAAGGCTGGGACTTAATTTCGGTATGCAGGGCGTTCAGTTTACGGCTGTTTCAACCACTGCCGAAAACCAAACCCTGAGCAATCCGATGTATATTCATTCTATACCCAATAACAACGATAACCAGGACATTGTAAGCATGGGAGCAAACTCAGCCTGGTTAACCAAAAAGGTCATCGACAATACTTTTGAGGTATTAGCTATACATGTGATGTCGCTTTGCCAGGCTGTTGATTATTTAAAATGCGCAGATGAAATGTCGGGGAAAACAAAAGCATTTTACGATAGCATAAGAGAAATATTCCCGGTATTTACCGACGATGAACCAAAATACAAAGCCATCCGCAATATCACGGAGCATCTTAAAAATGCGGATTTCTAAACTAAGATTTTTGTAATTTTACTTTTAGCATATTAGCAACTATAGCCTTAATAAATTGCCAATGAGAATAGCACTTGTAACCGGAGGATCTAGAGGAATAGGAAAAGCCATTTGTATCAAATTGGCCAAAGAGGGCGCGCATTTGATTATTAATTATAAATCAAATCAAACCGAAGCGGAAAACACACTCAAGGAAGTAATTGAAGCCGGCGGAACGGGTGAACTGCTTCCCTTTGACTGTGGCAACAAAGAAGATATCGAAACAGCCATTGCCGGCTGGCAGGCACAAAACCCGGATAGGTTTATTGAAGTGCTGGTGAACAATGCAGGCATACGGCGCGATAATGTAATGGTAATGATGAGTGATGATGAATGGTATGATGTGATCAACATTCACCTGAACGGATTTTTCCATGTTACCCGTGCGGCATCAAAAAGCATGGTTTCAAAACGCCGGGGTCGAATTGTAAACGTGGTTTCCCTTTCGGGAGTTCAGGGCATGCAGGGACAAACAAACTATTCGGCAGCCAAGGCCGGCGTTATCGGAGCCACGAAAGCCCTGGCCAGGGAATTGGGACGCAGAAACATTACCGTAAATGCAGTGGCTCCCGGTTTTATCAAAACCGATATGACAGAAGACATTGACGAAGCTCAATATAAGGCCGTTATTCCTGCGGGAAGATTTGGAACAGCCGAGGAAGTAGCCGCAGCGGTATGTTTTTTGGCATCCCCGGAGGCTTCATATATTACAGGCGAAGTGATTAACGTAAACGGAGGATTATATACTTAACTATGAGACGTGTAGCCATAACCGGAATCGGAATTTATTCCTGTATTGGAAAGAACTTACAAGAAGTAACCGAATCACTCAGAGCCGGTAAATCGGGTATTGTGTTTGATGAAGAACGAAAAAAAATGGGCTTCCGCTCTGCGCTTACCGGATATGTTGAACCTCCGGTGTTGAAAGGTCTTCTGGATAGGCGCTCAAGAGTAGGTATGGCACAAGAAGGCGAATACGCATACCTGTCAACCGTTGAAGCCTTAAAAATGGCCCGCATGGACGAAGCTTTCTTTGCCGAACATGAGGTGGGCGTAATTTTTGGAAACGATTCAAGTGCCAAGGCCGTGGTTGAAGGCACCGACATCATGCGTGAGAAAAAAGATACCATGATGATGGGCTCGGGATTCGTGTTTCAGGCCATGAACAGTACGGTAACCATGAACCTGGCTACCATTTTTAAACTGCGCGGGGTAAATTTCACGCTCAGTGCGGCCTGTGCCAGCGGATCACATTCCATTGGTTTGGGCTTTCTGCTCATCAGTCAGGGTTTACAAAAACACATCATCTGCGGGGGCGCACAGGAAGTAAATCCATGGGCATTTGGCAGTTTTGACGCACTCAGTGCCTTTAGCGTAAGAGAAAATGACCCACAAAGAGCATCACGCCCTTTTGACCAAGGCAGAGACGGGCTGGTTCCAAGCGGTGGAGCGGCAACCGTAATTTTAGAAGATTATGAAGAAGCCCTGAAAAGAGGGGCGACAATTTTAGGTGAAGTGGTAGGATACGGATTTTCTTCGAACGGAGACCATATATCGCAGCCCAATGTAGACGGGCCGGTCCGTTCACTGAAAATGGCACTCGATTATGCCAAAATGAGCCCGGAGCAGATTGACTATATCAATGCCCATGCTACTTCAACCCCAATAGGCGACATGAACGAGGCCAAAGCCATTTATCAGGTTTTTGGTGATTCGGGTATTCCCGTAAGTTCAACCAAATCAATGACCGGCCATGAATGTTGGATGGCCGGAGCCAGTGAAATCGTGTATTCTGTGCTCATGATGCAGAACAATTTTGTGGCTCCGAACATTAATTTAGAAAATCCGGACGATGATTCGGCCAAACTATATATCCCGGAAAAATCGATAGAAAAAAATATTGATGTATTTTTGTCCAATTCTTTTGGATTTGGCGGAACAAATTCAACCCTCATTGTTAAAAAAGCGAGTAACTAATGAATACGGAACTTACAAATAAAGAAGCGGTTATAGAAAAAATAAACGCATTTTTGGTGGATGAGTTTGAGGTAAATGAAACCGATCTCGTTCCGGAAGCTAACCTCAAAGAAACACTTGATTTAGATAGTTTAGACTATGTTGACCTCGTGGTGGTGATTGAAAATACCTTCGGTTTCCGGGTTAAGGCAGAAGATTTCCGGACTATTCTTACCGTTCAGGATTTCTATACCTATATCATCAACCGCTTGAATGCGGGAGACGCCGCTTAATCCAACTTGTCTTTATGGCAGAATGGAAAGGACAATCCCGTGGCGGTGCGCTTGGCCATCAAATTTTTATCTGGCTGCTTAAAAATGTCGGACTCAAAGCTGCCTATACTCTTCTTGCTTTTGTAGCCGTTTATTTTATTCCGTTTGCCCCCAAAGGCACAAAATCATCCTGGTTCTACTTCCGAAAAATTCATAAACAATCTGTTTTTAAGGCTAGTATAAATATTTACAGAAACTATTTTGCGTTTGGCCAAGCCATTATTGACCGTGTAGCCGTGCTTTCCGGCATAAAAACAAACTTCACATTTGAATTCGACGGAGAAGAAAACATCCAACGAATGGTAGATGAAGAAACAGGCGGAATACTGATTTCTGCCCATCTTGGAAATTGGGATATTGCCGGTCATTTTTTGGGAAGAATAAATGGCAAGGTCAATGTAATCATGTATGACCAAGAACATGAAAAGTTGAAAGAAATGATGAATGATGTGCAAGTGGAAAAAAAGAAGGTTACCAATGTCAACATCATTCCGTTAAAAGACGACCTTTCCCACGTTTTGCTCTTAAACCAAGCCGTTGAACGAAAAGAATTACTCTGCGTTCAGGGCGACCGGGTACCACCGGGAAGCAAAAACTTTGAATTTGAATTTATGGGCCGGCAAGCTGAATTCCCAACGGGCCCGTTTTATCTGGCAGCCAAATATAAAATTCCGATTTCCTTTGTATTTGCGCTCAAAGAAGGAAGTAATCATTACCACTTGTACGCAACGCCCCCAAAATTTTATGAAATCAAAGGAAGCCCAATTCAACGTAATGAAGGCATTCGCTTAATTATTGAAGATTACATCAAAAATCTGGAAACCAAAATGCAGCGATATCCGCTGCAATGGTTTAACTTTTACAAGTTCTGGAAGTAAATTAATTGCCTCCCAAGCCCCCAAAAACGTTTTGTAGCAAATTGGTTACCTGTGCCTGAGGGTCTTTCCGGATTTTAGCTTCTTCTTTGGCCATCATCTTAAATAAGCCATCAAGAGCCAAGTTGGTAACATAATCCTTTAAATCAGGATTTACGGCTTTGGGCAGTACATTTCCTTGACCAAACACGCCACCCACGGCATTGGCGGTAGGTGCATATTTATTATAATTTGACCAAAGCGGATTCCAATATTTCGTAATCTGAACCTTATCTAAGGCGGTTTTTACTTTGGGTGAAAATGCATTGTAAAGCGGGGTCCGGGTTTTACTTTCTAAAAATTTTGTGGCCGCATGATCACCACCCTGAAGAAGCGTTAATCCGTCATTAATGGTAATTGTTTTTATGGCATCCAAGAATATGGGCGTAGCTTCTTTGGCAGCCGTTTCAGCAGCGCGGTTCAACTGCATCACAAATTTATCTGACTGTGATTTCATTCCGTATTTATCGGCTAAATCTTTAACTGATTTAGCTTCTTTCGGAAAAGGGATAAAAATTTCGGGATTTTTGTAAAAACCATCCAATTTTGAAGTTAAGCCCACTGCATTCTTCGCACTTACACTGAGCGCCTCTTTGAGCCCCGCAACAATATCTGAATTGCCAAGACCATTGCCCCCACCCTGACCACTGAGTCCGCCGATAACCTGCCCAACGCCGGTTCCGCTTCCGGATGGCTGTGTGGTGGGCGCCGGTGTGGTGGTTCCACTGCTGCCGTTCACTTTAATTTTTTGAGAAAAAACATCCGTACAAAAAACGGATAAGGACACTATGAAGGAAATGGAAATGACTTTTTTCATGATTGAAATTATATTTTATAAAGTTAAACAAAAAACCTGCCAAACTAAAATTTTGTTATTTCGGGGTAAAATTGAACGCATTGAAAAAACAGATACTGGTCATTACGTACAGCCAAACCGGCCAAACAGACGATATAGCCGAAAATATGCTTAAGCCATTCGTAAGCTGCGATGACATTGACATCCACTATGAAAAACTAAAGCCGCTGCACGCCTATCCGTTTCCTTGGTCGGGCCATGAATTTTTTGATGCATTTCCTGAAACAGTTAGAGAAATACCCATGGAAATGCAGGCTGACAACATTCCGGAAAAAAAATATGACTTAATCCTGTTGGGCTATCAACCTTGGTTCTTATCGGTTTGCCGTCCGGTAATGAGTTTTCTCCAAAGCGAAAAAGGCCCAAAACTGTTTAAAGATACTCCAGTAGTTACGTTCCTGGGATGTAGGAATATGTTTGTAAATGCCCAAGAAAAAATGAAACGCCAATTGCACAAAATGGGTGCAAAACATGTTGGCCAGATTGCGCTGGTAGATAAATCGGCTAACCTCGTGAGTCTCGTAACCATTCTAGCCTGGATGTTAAAAGGTGTGCGTGAAGGATTCATGGGTATTTTCCCCCGAAGCGGGGTTTCAATTGCCGAAACCAATGGTGCAGAGCGGTTCGGAGAACTAATTTTAAAGGCGCTGAACACGCAAACGCTCCATAATCTGCAAACTGAACTACTGTCGGCCGGGGCCATGGAAATTAAACCCAGTTTACTGATTATGGAATCGAGAGGAGCCAAAAACTTCCGGTTTTGGGCCCGCTATATTTCAAATAAAGGAGAAGCCGGAAACCCGGCCCGTTTTGGCCGGTTAAAACTGTTTATGTTTGTTTTACCCACTGCCATTGTGATTTTGACACCCATCACCACATTGCTGAAATGGATTGTACTGCTTACCAAAAAGAAAAAACTCCTTGCTGAAGCTGAATACTATAAAAGTGTTGAATTTAGGGGGTACGATTTATAAAAATCCTAACAATAGGCTCATAATCTGAATGTTGTAAAATAAACAAACAAGTCAGAAACATTAGCCCTACCTTTGTTATCTTTTAATTTTGTAAGATGACATTTGCCGATCTCAACCTCAATACCCCACTTTTAAAAACACTGGATGAACTAGGGTACACCAAACCAACCGTTATTCAAGAAAAAGTATTTCCCGTTATTATGGCAGGAAGAGACGTGTTGGGTATTGCACAAACAGGTACGGGAAAAACGTTTGCCTATTTACTTCCGGCGCTACGCCAGTGGACGTATGCCAAAGACCGTCATCCACAGATTCTGGTGGTGGTTCCTACCCGTGAGTTAGCGGTGCAGGTAGCCAACGAAGCGCAAAAATTGAGTGCAAAACTTACGGCCCAAACCGTAGCCGCATACGGTGGAACCAACATAAAAACCCAAATTGAAGCCATTGAGGCCGGATGCGATGTATTGGTTGCCACGCCGGGCCGTCTCTTAGACCTTGCCCTTCATGGCACGCTTCGTTTAAAAAACATTAAAAAGCTGGTGATTGATGAGGTTGATGAAATGTTGAACTTGGGTTTCAGGGCGCAGCTTACACGGGTTTTGGATTTACTTCCGCCTAAAAGGCAAAACCTGCTTTTTTCGGCCACCCTTACCGATGAAGTGGAAACTTTTATAGAGGCCAATTTTACGGCTCCCGAAAAAATTGAAGCCGCTCCCGTAGGCACTCCACTCGAAAATATAGCGCAAAGTGCCTGGTGCGTACCTAATTTCTTTACCAAAATTAATTTACTCGCATTGCTGCTAAAACAGCAGGACGATATGCAAAAAGTACTGGTATTTACAGCCACCAAACACTTGGCCGATCAGGTGTATAATCATATTGCAGAAAAATTTCCGGAGCAGATCGGTGTAATTCACTCCAATAAAGACCAAAACTACCGTTTCAATGCCGTCAGACGATTCCGAACCGGGGAGTTTAGAGTATTAATAGCTACTGATTTGATTGCCAGGGGAATCGATATTAATGAAGTAAGCCATGTAATCAATTTTGATATGCCCGAAATACCCGAAAACTATATTCACCGGATTGGCCGTACCGGAAGGGCCGAAAGCAAAGGAATCGCCATTTCATTTATTACACCCCGCGAAACAGAGGAACGCGAAGCAATCGAAAACCTCATGAATTATGTAATTCCGGAAAATGCGATTCCAGAAAACCTAATTATATCTGAGGTGTTAACGGAAGAAGAACGCCCCGGGTTTAAAATGAAAACCATTGACGTGAAACTGCCCTCAAGAGTGGATGCCGGTGCCGCATTTCATGAGAAAAAAGACAAAAACAAAAAAGTAAATCAAAAGAAAACCAGGGCACAATTAATGAAAGAAAAATACAAAAAACCTAAAACCAGGGGACAGAAAAAAGGATAAACCTAAACATTCAAAAATACCATTCTGTTATATTTGTCCATTATAATTACACACATGAAAACTACCATTTTATGTTTCTTATTGCTGTTTGGGAGCAATTTGTTTGCCCAAAAAATTACGTTTGAAATGACGGCATTTGGCATCAACTTCGGGCAAATGACCGTTACCCGAACCATTGAAAATGACAGTACTGAGCTTTTTACATTAAAGGCCAAAGGCTATTTGAAAGTACTTTGGATGGAACGTGATGATGAAACACATAATTCTGTTCGATTTCAGAATGGAAGGCTGCTCAGCTCAAATTTTAAACAAATGGAAAGTAAGGAATTGACCAAATGGAACACGGTTAGTTTTGATGGAAAAAGGTATATCGTCGATTCAAATCAAGGGAAATACTTCCTCACCGAAACTCCGGAATTCTCTGTGCTTAAACTCTATTTTATGCATCCAAAATCTATAACGAGAGTATTTTCGGAAGCAGAGGGCGGTTTTGTAAACCTTAAACATGTAAACGAAAATACGGTAGAAATGAAAAATGCCAAGGGCGACAGAAGCGTTTACTTTTACAAAAATGGAGCTATTGAGAAACTTGAGTTCCACACTTCCATTGCTAAAGTAAACATGAAAAGAATCTAAGCAGAGGCTTTACGGGCCATTTTCTTCTTGTCAGAATCGGCACGGGTAGTTTTACAAAGTTTATCCCAAATAAAGGACACTTCACCAAAATTTGAATTTACATCACTGTGGTGCACATTGTGCCAAGCGGAACTATTTAACCCAATTCTGGGCAATAACTTTTCAAGCCAGTTGAAGGTAACACCGCAATGCAAGTATAAATTCAGAAATACGAAGCCTATGATTGCCGTAAAATATAAGGGTGCAAAATGTTTTGCTTCGGGCATACAGATAAACAACAATGGCCAAAAAGTAAGTACGGTTTCAACCGGCCCAACAGCAAAACTTGCAAAAGGCGTGGGATCCCTGTAATAATGATGATCCTTATGAAACGGAAATAACAAACGTGTATGCAACAACCGGTGTTTCCAATAAGTAAGTGCATCCACCGCAACAATGCCGGCGTACATCTGTAATATTACCATCCACCAACTTAAACCCATTTCATCGAGTGTCCAAGCTAATCCGGTAGGCAAACCGGCTCTGTATAAACCCACTGGCCATGCAGCCATACACGCAACCACAAACATGGCCAAGCCGCTTCCAAATGCCTCACGGGCAATGGGCGGAATTTTGTTCCGTGTTCCCTGTATACGGTTACCGTATTTTTCAGAAAAACGATAAATCAAAAAAGCCAAGGAAAAAAGCGGAATGATTATGATTAAAAATACACGCCATAAACTGTCGTAATAATCACGTGTTGAAGGGTGCAAAAATCCCGACAGGAAAAATAAAATGACTACGGCCCAATCAATTTAACCGGCCAAATTGCGCATGGTAAAAAAGGAAGATACGGTTGACTCTTTTTGCATGGTTTTATCAATTTCCTACACAAAGAAACTATATTTTTAAAATTAATCAGTTCTTTGCCAGAAGTTCATCCGTGGCTTCCTGAATATGGGGATACTGAAACGTATAACCAGATGCTTCAATCTTACTTGCAGAAACCCGGGTACCTTCAAGCACAATAACAGCCTGCTCGCCTAAGGCGATTTTAAGCGCAAAAGCAGGAACATTTATAGGGCTTACAAAACGGTTCAAACTTTTGGCGGCGGCCCTGGTAAGCTGTTCAAAATTTACGGGATTGGGCGATACCGCATTAAATACACCGGTTAATTCGCGGTTTTTTACGAAATGGATGAAAATTCCGGCAATATCCGTGATATGAATCCAGGGAACCCACTGCCGGCCCGTGCCTAACACTGCACCGACGGCAAATTTCATGGGTTTAACAATTTCGTACAAGGCTCCACCCTCACTGGCCAGCACTACGCCGATACGCACAATACAAAGGGGTATATTGAGTTCTTCTTCAAATTTTTTTGCTTCGTTTTCCCAAGCGGTACAAACACTGGCCAAAAAGTCGGAGGCCGGGGCAGTTTCTTCGGTAAAAATATCTGAACCAGTTTTAGCACCATAAATGCCTACGGCAGAAGCCTGAATGATTTTTTGGGGACGATAACCACTGACGGAAATAGTATCAGCCAATAAACGCACGGAATCTACACGGCTACTCAAAATTTGATCCTTACGGGCATCGGTCCAAAGTTTACCGGCAACCGATTCGCCGGCCAGATTAATTAAAATGGTAACATCCTTCAGCGCTTCGGCATCCATTTCGCCATTTGCGGGATTCCAATAATACAAGCCCTCGGTTTCGCGGCCCTTGAAACTTCTACCCAATATACGAACTTCATGCCCATCCTTTTTGAAGGCTGATACCAGTTCCGTTCCCAACAAACCCGATCCACCGGCCAATAAAATTACCTCTTGCTTACTCATATCAACACATGTTTAAAATATAACCAGCGAGAACAAAAAAAGATTCAAGACCGGTTAATTAAACCGGAACTTTTCCAATTTAGCCTGCACTTCTTCTTTAAAAGTAGTACCAATGGTTAGCAGTTGCTCTTTTACCCGGAAACTATTGCCTTCAATTTCTTTTACAAACCGCAAATTAATAATATACGAACGATGAATCCGGATAAAATTATCATCGGTAAGCAACAGTGCTTCAATATTTTTCATGGTATTGTGAGTAACCACTTTGCTGTTCATGGTATGAATAATCACATAATCTTTCAAACCTTCTACGTAGCAGATATCCTGAATATTGATGCGTACCAGTTTACCATCGGCTTTCACAAAGATATATTCCGGCTTTTCGGCTGAATCGGTTGAAGTGCCTTTCAAACGCTCCTCGGCCTTATTGAGGCCTTTTACGAAACGGTCAAATGAAATTGGTTTGAGCAAATAATCGGCAGCATCAATCTCATAACTTTCCAACGCATAATTCGGATAGGCGGTTGTAAAAATTACAATAGGCGGATTGCGGAGGGTTTTAAATAATTCGAGTCCGGTAATTTCAGGCATCTGAATGTCTAAAAATACGAGATCTATTTTCTCTGATTTTAAAACCGAAAGTGCCTCTGTGGCCGAATTAAGTTTAGCCACCAGATTCAAATGGGGCATCTTGGCCACAAATGACTCAATCACATCAGCAGCCAGTGGCTCATCATCAACAATTAAACAATTTATCATCATAAATCAGGTTTTATAATTAGTTCAACAAAATAAATTCCGTCTTTATTTTCAATTTTCAGTTTGTGTTTATCGGGATAAATAAGGGATAAACGTTTGCGCAAATTTTCCAGGCCGATTCCTCCGGATTTTGAGCCGTCGGGAAGGGTGTACGGTTTTGATTCGCTGTAATTATTCATGGATTTGAAAACCAGTTTTTCGGGACTGATGTCAATCTCAATATTCACAAAACCGTCGGAAGCCCGTGAGCCCATTCCGTGTTTAAAAGCGTTTTCTACAAACGAAATCCATATTAGTGGAGCAACCCTCAGGTTTGAAGGTTCTCCGCTGACACTAAAACGAATGCGATCGGTACTGCGTGTTCGAATCCGTTCAAGTTCAACGTAATTTTTGAGTGTTTCTATTTCTTTTGAAAGTAAAATCCGGTCTGTATTGCATTCATACAAAATATAACGCAGTAAATCAGAGAGCTTCAAAACCACTTCGGCGGTTTCATCTGATTTTTTGAGTGCCAGTGAATAAATGCTATTAAGGGTATTAAACAGAAAGTGTGGATTTATTTGTGATTTCAGAAAATTCAGTTCGCTTTCTACCTGCTTTTTCTCCATTTGTTTTACGGCATCTTCGCGCAGAAAATAATCGTTGGCAAACTTGGCCATCGTAAATCCAAACAAGAAAAAGGCCACCAGAAAAAGGGCTGCCACAAACGGCATATCATTAAAACCGGCCGATGATTCCTGGAAAAATTCGGGGTGATTATGAATGAAGTAATCAAAAAACAGCTCCGTTACTTTGGATGAGAAAACAATCCACAGACTGATCAGAAAAAAATACTCGGCATATTTGCGTTTCTCAAAAAAACGCGGCAGCAGGAATAGATTGTTTACATAAACCACACAAACCAGCACCAGCGAGAGAAGAAAGTTAAAGCCAAGCGAGTACATCACTTTCTGTGAGGATAAGCCTTCGGTGGTAAGTAAACCGGCGACCTGAAAAAGATTGAATACCAGCCAGAAATAAATATTTCTGGCTACCCGCCCCAAAAAGATATGTAAGCGTTTGGGCTTCATGCGTACGAAAATAGTTTAGCGGGCAGCAACTGCCGTTTTATTTAGACAAACGGCATGAAATTAGGGGATAATCAGAGATTTTTAACAAGAATCTCTAATTTATCCTTAAACTGTTCGTAAGCCTCCTTAGGCATAATTCCGCCCAGTTTGATGGAGAAATACTGGATATAGAATTGTTTAAGCGACATGTTGTGTTTCTTCAGCAGATCGGGGTCACTGATTCCCGAAAACACCAACCGGTCCATAATAACCATGGCGTCTGGAGAAAAATTAGACGGGAAAAATCCATCCCGGCAGGCCTGGGTATAAAAATCGCGCAGGAACATGAGAGCCAGATTCTTGAAATCATCTATCATGAGCCATTTCTGCGGAAACTCAGTTTTCAAATCGGCTAAAAAAACGGTAGAAATATCGGTGAGGGCCAATGATGAAATTTCAATTGACTTGAGAAAGCGCTCTTCGTAAGGAAGCGATTTGTCTAATAAAGGCGCTTTGTATCCTGAAATTTCAGATAGTTTCCACGCAATTATTTCTTCAATAAGCTGTTCTTTGGATGAAAAATACTTATAAAATGTGGCTTTACTTACACCGATTAGCTTAGCCATTTCATCCATGGTAAAGGAGGCAAACCCTTTTGAAGAAAAAACCGGCATTAAAACGGCCATCCAACGTTGTTTAAGTTCAGGATTTTCTGAACGATGCTTATTTAGGGGTTTCCGGCCCATAGTTTGGCAATTTATTTGTGTTAAAGGTGTTACAAAGTTAAAAAATCAATTTGTACCAACAAACTTTCCCGGATTTAGCTTCCAAATTATCTGTGAATCCCAACCCGCTTTTAGCTCTGCAGGCTGCGTCATATATAGGATTTTTTCAGGCTGAACTTTATTCAAAAAATTACCCGTATCCCATTTTTTGTTTTTGTTGGAATCAACCACCATCCGGAACTGATAATTGCCCGGTTCAAGGCGGTCAAATTTTACATTAAATCCCTCAGCGTCTGAATATTTTTCGGCAATCTGCTTATCATCCTTTAGTAATTGCCAAATTTTTGCTTCTCGAAGCGTACTATCCTGATAAATAAACTCGATGGCCCCGTAATCAGATGCCGGACGGAAGGAAAACGCCGTACTCGATTTATTGGAAACTTTTCCGGAAATAAAGCTAAATGCGGCCGAGTCGGTAATCAGAGTATATTTCCCTTTCCCCGTTGTAGCTAATTTAATACGAATAAGCCGCCCCGACAAAGTATCTGAAACAAGCGTAAACGAAACCGGAATGCTATCTTCCAAAACTTTAATTTTACTTGTGTCGGCAAATAAAACCGGTTCAGCAAACTGAAAATAAGGTAATGTGTAGCGATCGGCCATAAGATTGCCTGCAGCCGAAAAACGCATCAACGAAGCCGAAGTTCCGCCGGCTTTCCTGCTTTGTCCCTTCCCTGTTCCCCCAGCCGAAGCAAGCGGCTTATTTGTTTTGTTCACTCGTATGGTAAGGGTATCCTTCACTGCTCCGTCAAGCCTTACCACCACTGAATCCGCATCCAGTGGACTATGCCAAAAAACGAGTGTGTCCCCGGAATTATTCAATTCGGTTTTGGAAAACGAATTCTCACGAAATCCAGAAACGGGAATAATCTGCACACTGTCAGCACGTCCGCCAAAATAAAATTCGGTTCGTACCGGCGAAATGGATTTCGCCTTCTGAAAAACTACTCCTCCTTTATTTTCAACAAAACCAAGCAGTTGAATAAATGTGGAATCTATTGTATTTACTCTTTCAGAAATAAACGCAATACCCTCTCCGGGCCGGTCATAAACATAGTTGTTATTCTCCTCGCGCAAGGCAAATAGCGTGTAAGAACCCACCCGCAGATTTTGAAATTTAAAAGCACCTCCAGCATCGGAGAACACAACATAAAGCGGCTTTTCTTTATACGGAAACGAATCGGATTCAACTTTCTCGTATAACATAACCTTATACGATTCTTGGGGTTTACCCGTAAACGCATCATTAATATTTCCACTAATGGAAGCGGAATCGATGAAAGATCCTGTGGAAAATACGAAACTGTAACCCGTATTTACATTTCCTTCTGTTATGTCAGCCAGCGATTTTCCGAAATTAATGATGTAGGTTATGTCCTTTTTTAGCGAGTCCTTAAATTTAATCTTTACCGATTGACCATTGGCCAAGTATTCAGGCATTTCCTGGGGTGGTGGAGAAATAAATATTTCCCTTGTCGGGTCTTTCAGTGTAACGTATTCATCAAAACGGATAATGACTGATTTCCCGGTAAAATTTACGCTGAAAGTATCCGGTGAAGCACTTTTTACCCTTGGAGGCTGCCGGTCTTCATCTCCGCCGGTAAGCGGCATAACCTTGGCACAACCCGCAATGATAAACAGCGAACAGGCGGCTAAAAATATATTTCGTAGCAATCGGCGTTTCATAAAATCGATATAACGTCAGGCTTCACAATATATTGAACCAACTCTTCGAGCCTGGTTTTATCTTCTTCATCGAAGGCCGAAAATTCGGTACTGTCAATATCTAACACTGCCCATACGGCTCCGTTGTGGATAAGCGGAACCACGATTTCAGAATTTGAGGCGGCACTACAGGCAATATGCCCCGGAAACTGATGAACATCAGGCACAATAATGGTTGAGGCCTGTTTCCAAGAACTTCCGCACACGCCTTTACCAAATGCAATACGGGTACAGGCTACCGGTCCTTGGAAAGGGCCAAGCACCAATTCATTGTTTTTAACCAGATAAAAACCCACCCACCAAGGGTTAAAAGCCGATTTTATCAAAGCCGCCACATTCGCCATATTGGCCGTTAAATCAGATTCACCATCCAATACGGCACGCACTTCTGTAACCAGTTTATCGTAAATACCTGCTTTCATAAGGGGCAAAGGTAAAACTAATATGCTTATCCAAGCTGATTGGCAAACGCCAGGGTAACCACACTTACCGAAAGCGGATTTAACGGCAGCAATGCGCGGGCGCAGGCTTCAAGTGTGGCACCGGTGGTTAATACATCATCAACCAGCACCAAATTTCGCTTCTCACTGTTTTGGACGGCAGAAAGTTCAAAAACAGTTTCCACATTTTGCCAGCGCTCAAAACGGTTACGTTTGGTTTGAGAGCCGGTTTCGGCATTACGCTTCAATAAAGATACCGCCTCGGAACCCGCAATTGTAGCCTGAAGTCCTTTGGCAAGCACTTCGGCCTGATTATATCCGCGCTTATGTAATTTTTTAGGATGCAGCGGAACAGGCACAAAAATGGGATTTTCGGGAATTGGGGAATTGCTTTTTAACTCAAGACCATACCAAGCTCCCAACTGTTCGCCCAATTCGGTTCCGCCTTTGTACTTGAGTTCATGGAGAATTCTCTGCACCGAGGAACCCTTGCTGAAAAATAAAGCCGAAGAAACAAAGTGAAAATCAAAACGCCCATAAAACACGCGTTCTGCCGGATTATACTTTTGCCGGTGAAACTCCGTACGCGGCAGGCGCTCAAAACAATGCGGGCAAATTTTAGAATCCCCCTTGGGAAGCGGCTCAACACATACCGGACAAAGCTGCGGATAAAACAAGTATAAAAAATCGGCAAACACGGTAAGCTATATATGCCTGTAAACTTAGAATTATGTACATTTACGATATGTCAATTTTTTCAAATCACTTAGTATTGACAATACTTGCAGGCTTTTTGGGAACAGGTATTTCAGCCCAAATACCGCAGCGTGTGGCAACTAAGGAGCATGTATTTCAACACGAAGAGCAGCAGGCCACGCAAAACCAGATCATGCTTGTAAACGAGCAGTTTAATGTGCTGTATTTCATCTACTCAGACCTTTCGGGAAGTAAACTGATTTGTTCAGACTTTAAATCAAACATTCTGTATCGCGGGCCTATAGACAAGGATTTGAGTAGTATATGGTATAACACGAAAGCAAAAAAATTGCAGGGAATTCGTAAAAACGATGCCGGCAGGTTTGAAATTTCAATTAACGAAAAAGGAATTCCATCCGGCACCAAGTACATCAATGAGCAGGGCAAACCCGCAGATACAAATAATGTGCACTATGTTAATATGAACGACAGCTTACTGGCAGGTTTCAACAATTCAGAAATCTGTATAACCGGCATTGAGTCAGAAAACTTAAAGAATCGAATTCCGATACCAGCCATCCCGGGTGCCATTGAAAACATAAACCGGCGAATAATTGCCTACACGGGAATCCGGGATTATGAATTTGCATTTTTCGACTATTTTGAGGGTAAAATTTATTATACCGACCTAAACGGCAAATTTACCGGAACTACTCTTCTGCCCAATGATGCAACGGAATCTGCGGTTAGCGGAATGGCTTATTTTAATGGACAGATTTGGCTTTTTGAACCCGAAAAAAATCAATGGCAGGCTTACCGGATTATTACCCAGTGATAGGTTTACAAACCGGAATAAATTTGCCAAATCAGAGCCGGTTACGGTTTCTTTTTTATTTTTACCCAGTAAACTGACCTGCAAAAGTGAATTTCATCGGACTTAAGAAATACGTGGAAGAAGAGATTCTACCTAAACTTTCGAGCAATTTATACTATCATGGGCCGCATCACACGCAGGATGTTTACGAGTCTGCCATGCGGATTTCGGCATATTATAAATTAGATGAGGCCAGCACGGTAAAAATCGGGGCAGCTGCCTTATTGCACGATGCCGGTTACATCATCCGCTATGCCGACAACGAAAGTTTAGCCTGTGAAATGGCCCGGAAATTACTCCCTGAATTCGGATTCAGTGAAAAAGACTGTGATGAAATCTGTGGAATGATCATGGCCACTCAGGTTCCGCAAAAACCCAATACGCTGGCAGAACAAATTTTATGTGATGCCGATTTGGATTACCTGGGAAGGGATGATTTTCAAAAAGGGGCCGAAAATTTGTATCAGGAATTTTTAGACCGCGGAATCGTGCGGAACATGGAACACTGGGACGAAGTTCAGGTTCGTTTCATTTCCAACCACCAGTTTTTTACCGAATATTCAACCAAATTCAGAGAACCTGCCAAGCAGATTCATCTTCAAAACTTATTGCAAAAACTTGCCTAAATTTAATTTTAATCAATCATCATGTTAATTACTGTACCTACCGATTTTACAAAAGAAGCAGCCTGTGCCGTTGAACATGCCGCAACCATAGCCAAAAAATCCTCCGGGGGCATTTCGCTTGTTCATGTGTTGAACAAAGAGTTTAAAAACAAAATGAAAAAAACGGACCGCACCGAGGAGGACGTTAAAAAAGAACTTACGGATGAATGCCAGAAAATTAAAGTAAACCACGGAATTGAAGCAAATTACGTATTACCCGAGGGAAGTATTTTCTCAGCAATAGGCGATGCAACCGAAGCACTAAAAGCCAAATTAATGGTTATGGGAACCCACGGGGTTGTTGGATTAGAGCAAAAACTACTTGGTGCATGGGCTTTACGGGTAGTTTCTGATTCACCGGTTCCGGTTATTATTGTTCAGAACAAAAATCCAAAACCCGAAGGTTACAAAAAAGTGATGGTTACAGCCGACTATAATACAGAATCCAAACAGCTGGCTATTCATGCAATAGGCATGGCCAAATTATTCGGCGGTGAAGTAATTTTGTTTGAAGGAAAAGAGTCAGATGAATTTTTACGCAATAAAACCAAGCTCAACTCTCAATTCTGTGCTAACCTTTGCGAAGCAAATGGCGTTAAACACCGCATTATTGTGCAAGAAGGCAGCAATTATCACGAAGAAATGCTTCGCGAAGCCACTGCCGGTGATATTGATTTAATATGCATTATGAGCCGTAAGGATATGGATTTGAAAACCGTATTCTTAGGAGACGATGAACAGCGCATAATTAATAATGAATCTCAGATTCCGGTAATGTGCGTAAATCCGGCTCAGCAATTCGGAATTACAAACATGGTGTTAAATCCGTAACCGAATTTAGTATGCATGCATATTTTTAATACCTTTATATTCGATAAAACAAACACATACGTATATTTAAAAATCTAATGAAAAAGTTTTACGCAATCGCAATGGCTGCGGTAGTAAGTACCGGAGCAATAGCACAATGTAACCCAAGCCCAATTTTTGTGGCACTCGGGGTTCCCGGCATTTACCCATTACCTACTGATGATCTTCCGAGCGGAAGTTTAGGTCTTCCTTATGAAGGTAACGGATTAACCATTTCTGTTCTTGCCTCCGATCAAGGTATAGATCCGGCAATGTTACCCATTCAATTACCAATTACTATTCCTCCCGGAAACTCAGTGGTGTTGAGTGGAATTACGGTTCAGGACGTTACCGGACTACCCGCGGGTATGACCTTTCAGTGTAATTCTCCCGGTTGCGATGCCACCGTGGCTGAACCCGGATGTATTTTAATTTCCGGAACACCTACCGAAACCGGCGATTTTACGGTAACCCTGAGCAGTTCGTTCAGCGGCGAGTTACAATCCATATTGGGCAGTTTTCCGTTCAGCAATACTCCGCCGGCTCCCGTTCAATACAATATGCGTATTAATGATGACGCCTCCATTGCTGAGTTCAGTTTGGTAGGTATGGGACTGTTCCCCAATCCGGCCTCCGGCGAATTCACGCTGAGCTATCCGGCAACGGAAAAAGAAACAGCCCGCATTGAAATTGTTGACCTGAACGGTAAAGTGGTTCTGGCCGAAACAAAATCCGTACAAACGCAAGGCGGAAACCTGAGCATGAATATCTCAAATCTTGCCAACGGACTTTACCGTGTGGTATTTACCTGCGGCACCGTGCGCACAGCCAGCAAACTGGTGGTAAGAAATTAATAAAAATTATTCCTTTTACAAAAATCCGGAAGCCCTAGGGCTTTCGGATTTTTTATTTCAAACCCTCTCGAAATAAGAAGGTATGTGCTTTTAAATCAGGTTTAAAGTGAGTTGGCGCTTAAAAGCCTATCTTTGCCGCTTGTAATCATGACACACAAAGCCGGTTTCATAAATATTTTGGGTAAACCCAATGTGGGTAAATCCACGCTGATGAACGCACTGCTAGGCGAAAAGCTATCCATTGCCACCGCAAAAGCGCAAACCACACGCCACCGAATCATGGGTATGATGAATACCGATGATTTTCAGATGGTTTTCAGCGATACACCCGGAATTTTGGATCCGCAGTATAAACTTCACGAACACATGATGCATTATGTGGATGAAGCCCTGCGGGATGCCGACGTGGTTTTATTGGTTACGGAAGCCGGTGATTCGCCCGAAAAAGGAGACGAGCTTTATAAAAGGGTAATTGAACGGCTTTCCCGCTTTGAAATACCGGTATTGGCCGTTATCAACAAAATTGACCGCCTGGAACCTGAAAAAGTAGAAGAAGACCGGCAGTTATGGCAAACGGCCCTACCAAAAGCCGAAATTTTCACGGTTTCGGCACTCAAAAATATCGGCGTTATCAATCTGTATGCACGATTAATCGAGCTGCTTCCCGAAAACCCGCCCTACTACGATAAGGAGGCCCTTTCTGACCGACCCTTGCGCTTCTTTGCTGCTGAAACCATCCGGGAAAAAATATTCCTGAATTATAAAAAAGAAATCCCGTATAGCTGCGAGGTTGAAATTGAAGAATACAAAGAAAATGAAGAAATTGACCACATCAGGGCAGTAATTTATGTGGAAAGGGATTCGCAAAAAGGAATCATCATCGGCCATAAAGGCGAGCCACTGAAAAAAACTGCATCGGCAGCCAGGGTTGATCTTGAAGCCTTTTTGGACAAAAAAGTATATTTAGAAGTATTTGTAAAAGTGAAGCCTGGTTGGAGAAGCAACGAAGGCGTATTAAAAAAATTCGGATATTAATTATGAGCAATATAGTAGCCATCATCGGACGACCCAATGTGGGCAAATCAACCCTTTTCAATCGTTTAACGGAATCACAGCAAGCCATTACCAATGATTCACCGGGAACTACCCGCGACCGTCATTATGGAATTTGTGAGTGGGGAGGCCGTGAGTTCACCATCATCGATACCGGCGGATACATAAGCGGCTCCGACGATGTATTTGAGTCGGAAATTAATAAACAGGTAAAAATTGCCGTAGAAGAAAGTGACATCGTTATTTTTTTAGTTGATACGCGCACCGGCATTACCGATTTGGATGAAGCCCTGGCCAAACTGCTCCGTCGCTCAAAGAAAAAAATTCTACTGGCTTCAAACAAAGCGGATGATTCTTCACAACTAATGAATACAGCCGAGTTTTACTCATTGGGTATGGGCGAAGTATTTCCCGTATCGGCCATCAGCGGTGGTGGAACAGGTGATTTACTGGACGAAATTGTGAAACACCTGAACCCGGATATTGAACCGGAAAATATTGATATTCCGCGCTTTGCCGTGGTTGGCCGGCCCAATGTGGGTAAATCTTCGTTGGTAAATGCCCTGCTCGGAAAAGATAAACACATCGTAACACCCGTTGCCGGTACCACAAGGGATACCATCCACACCCGTTACCAACAGTTCGGGTTCGACTTTTTTCTGGTTGACACGGCCGGCCTCCGTAAGAAAAGTAAAGTTACCGACGATATTGAATTTTACTCCGTAATGCGTACCATACGGGCTATTGAGAGCTGTGATGTGGCCCTGCTCATGCTGGACGCAACCCAAGGAATTGAATCGCAGGATTTAAATATCCTTCACCTGGCAGAAAAGAATCATAAAGGTGTGGTAATCTTAGTAAACAAATGGGATTTGGTTGAAAAAGACCATAAATCGGTTGATGAATACACCAAACTCATTTATGAACGAATTGCCCCGTTTACTGATGTACCGGTCATATTTACTTCAGTAGAAACCAAACAACGGGTGATCAAAGCCCTTGAAGAGGCAATAAAAGTAAATGAAAACCGGAAACGACGTATCAGCACAAGTGAACTGAATGAGTTCCTGGAACGTGCCTTAGATAATTATCCGCCACCGGCTACAAAAGGAAAACTGATTCATATTAAATATGTTACGCAGTTACCAAACCAAGCCTGTCCTACCTTTATATTCTTCAGTAATTCACCCCAGTTTATTAAAGATCCGTACAAACGGTATTTAGAAAACAGGCTGCGCGAAGAATTTAATTTCCGAGGCTCTCCTATCCGCATATACATGCGCCAGAAATAAGACATCAGGATAGGCCCTGATTTTTCTTTTTCTTCTTAAAAAAAGGCTCAAAACGGTAAACACATTTGAGCACTATTCCGCGGTTTTTAATGTTGAGCTTTTCCGATCCGTAATTTTCGGTATACACCAAAAATAAATCCGACATGGGTGCATAACGCCATTGAACCCTGGCATTGATATTTACATTATTGGCCTGGGTATTATATTGCAAAAAACCGGTAATAAATAAGGTATTAAGCGGAGTAATTTCAATTTTAGGACTAATCAACAATATTCTTCCAATACCATACGGCTGAGGGAATTCAACATAATCGTATGAAAAATTAAGCGAAAAATTACCCCAGGGTTGAGCACGGTATGTTAATCCGCCGTTTACTCCGGCAATTTTACCGTTAAAGAACGAACCGGCAGACAACTGCATATTTCCGTGAAAACGCCGGCGTAAATTGGTATTAAAAGTTACCGAACCCGAGCGGTAAGCATATCCCCCGGCGGGCAGTGGCTGAGGCATTCCGCCGGTTATATCGGAAGGGAAAAGCAAGCGGGTAAAATTCTCATTATAATTGAATGTGACAGAAGCCGAATTTTTAAACTCAATGCTAAAAAACGGGTTATATAACACATCATTTGAACTGAATGAAGAGTCGGCATAAAAATTCCAGTAAAAGCCGGCATTCAGGGAATATATTTTCGGATTTTTGGGATACATAATATACGTTATGCTTGGCTCTAAACGCCAGAAAGAAAGACGTTTCATTTCCATTTTTGCCGCATCATAAACCGATTGGCGGGGAACAAAACCCACGTCGGCACGGTAATTTCGCCCTACATATTCATGATTCCACATAATGGACCATTTCCTAACGTTATAACCCAAATACGAAGCATGGGCATACGAATCTTTTAGCGTTCCAGGCTGGAAACTATGGTGGAAGAAAAATTTCCCGGTCCAGTTGTTGTCTTTCGAAGCCAAATCGTAATCTAAACCAATGATACGGTTATAGTCGAAAGCATTAAAACGGCCATCTTTCATGCCCTGACGGTTTACAATGATAAGTCCTATGTTACTGCGGGCAAAAACCCTGCGCTGAACGGCAGCCGTGAAAAAATTTTCGGGGCTGATGTTATCTGATTGAATGCCCCCGGTTTGAATATCCATGATGCCGATGCGCCAATTCCGGTTAATTTTTCCGCTCAGGCGAACACCGCCGAAAATAGGAACAGGCTGCCCGTCGCGCAAGCCTATACGGCGCGAAAAAAACGGACGTATGGTTGAAAATCCGAAACGGGAAAAAAGGTCACTGTTGTCAATAAAAAACTGCCGTTGCTCCGGAAAAAACAAACTGAACCGGGTTAGGTTGGTTATTTGCTGGTCAACATCTACCTGCGAAAAATCGGGTAAAACCGTAAGATCCAAATTCAGTGAAGGCGTAACGGAAACTTTTACGTCACCACCCACACCCCAACGCCACTCGACCTTTCGACTCTGGTAATCATAATTATAACCGCCCAGTGCATAGGGAATAATGGCCATATTTAGGCCGGGTTTTGGCGGGCTGTTTTCCCAAACCAGTAAACCGGTATGCGAAAGCGATGAATACGAATACACCATAGGCACCGGATTCCATACCGAAAGTTCATTGATGGAACCGTCGGTTCGGGCAAAGTTGACTCGCCAGGTAGAATTTTCGGGTTTGTAACGTAAGGTTTTGAAGGGAATTTTCATCTCCAAGGTCCAGCCGTTTTCGTTTCGTTTAACAGCCGACCACCATTTGTTATCCCAGCGGTATTCGTCGCCCCAGTTTCCGCCATTCTGAAGCAGGCTTTCTTCCTGAGCCCCATAAGCATTTACCGAAAAACGGAAACCATTGATGTAATCGCCAAAGGGATCAAAAAAAATACTGAAGCCATCGTTTGAAATCAGGGTAAAATCACGCTTGAGCGAAGTAATCACATACTTACTTCCAGGTACTTTTTCGCACTCCGCATATACATATACCGAAGTTTCGTCGTACAGCATTTTAACCCGTGTGGCCGATTTAGCCGGTGCCGTATCGGCCGGAAACTGCATCCGAAAATTGCTTGTAAAATTAACTCTGCTCCAGGCCTCCTCGGAACCCAAGCCATCTACCTTAATTTCAGACGCTGTTTTTTTAAGCATGTAGGAACGCACTTCGGGCGCTTGGGCCTGAACCTTGTAAAAGCAGACGAACAGTATCAGCAACTGGGGTAGAAATCGCTTAATCACGGCACAAAGAAAACAAAAAAGTCCGGCTCAAAAACCGGACGAATAAACCAACTAAATATTTAACTATTAGTATATCAACAAGTTGAAAAAACAAGGATTTTTAGACCAATTAGGCTTTATCCGTGCTTTTGCACTGTTCCTCGGGCTTTGCCCCACAGAGGCTGCATGCTTCGCCTTCGGCATTCAGAAAAGGACTCTGGCTGGCGCAGGTACCGGCGAATTTTCCATTTTTCTTTACCAACAGTTTTATGGCTATACCGGCAAAGGCCAGGGCTAACATTCCTACCGTAAGAAGCAATAATTTCATTTTCTGACTTATTTTTGCAAATGTACGGCCATAGGCCAAATAAATACATATTTCATGGAAAATTTAACTCCTCAGGCTCTTAGTATCCGCGAAGCGCAGCAAAAAGTGGATGAATGGATTAAAACGTATGGTGTACGGTATTATTCGGAGCTTACCAATATGACTATTCTTACCGAAGAAGTGGGCGAATTGGCCCGAATTATGGCCAGAACCTACGGGGATCAGTCGTTCAAAAAAACGGATATGGAAAAAAACCTACCCGATGAAATGGCCGATGTTCTTTGGATTTTACTTTGCCTGGCCAATCAAACGGGTGTTGATTTAACGGAAGCTTTCCATAAAAACATGGAAAAGAAAACCAGCCGGGACAAGGAAAGGCACCAGCAAAATCCGAAATTAAAATAACCGGTATATTATTTCCGCAAGAGGCGGTAACCCACGACAGCCGAGATAAAATACCCTAAAATGCCCAATGAACTAACCTCCCCGATCATGGGCGGAAACTTGGCGGCAATAAGAATTGTGCTGCAAATAAGCCAAATGCCGAGAACGATGGCCAGCTCAATTTTGGCGGAGGTCTTTTTTATCTCTTTACTGAAACGCATGAGTTCACGTTCCACGCCTTCGTATTTTCCGGTTATTTCTTTGATGTTTTGTACAATATCGCGGGTGTCGGAAGGCAGCGTTTCTAAAATAGAAAGAATATCGCCGGCATTCATTACCACACGCTCCCACACATTTCCGGGGCTGTATCGGTCACGGAATACGCCTTTCAAGTGCGGCTCCAACTCTTCCAGAATATTCATTTCGGGATAAATTTTCCGGCCTACGCCCTCAATGGTAACCATAGCCCGGGTTAGACCAAAAAAATCGGCAGGCATCTGTATTTTCTGTTCTTTCAGGATATCACGAATACGGCTGAAATAAAATTCGAGGTTTATTTCTTCCGGCTTTTCGCGGTTGAAGGAAAAAATTAAATCATCTATTTCAATGAGCAGTTTACGTTCATTCGGAATGCGTTTTCCTACCATCAGATTCTTGATGCCATTCACTACTTTCTGCGGATTGGCATACCGAATTCCGAGCAGCACATCGGCAAATGCATAAAGGTCACTGCGTAGCACGGAGCCCATCATGCCAAAGTCAATGAAACAAATTTTGTTGCCGGGCAATACAAAAATATTCCCCGGATGCGGATCTCCATGAAAATAACCGAATTCAAAAATTTGACGGAAAATGGAAGCCATACCAATTTTAGCCACTAGCTGCGGATTGCTATTTATCGATGGATAGGCATCAATATCTGTTACTTTGATTCCTTTAATCAAATCCATCACTAATACCTTTTCGGTACAGAGATGACGATACAATCCGGGCACCAAAATATTCTCATCCTCGGCAACCGTAGCAGCAAACCGGCTTTGATTGGCAGCTTCATTCAAAAAACTGAGTTCACGCAAAAAACCCACTTCAAAATTTTGCACCACCTCGCTCACATCCACAGAAGTAACTTCGCCGTAACGCTTCATGTAAAGCGAAGCTCCATAGCGCAGAATCTCAATATCCAGATGAATATAATCGGAAATTTCGGGGCGCTGAATTTTAATGACTACATCGGTACCGTTCTTAAGTTTTGCCGTATGCACTTGCGCAATTGAAGCCGCAGCCAGGGGCTTATCCACAAAATTATCCAGAAAGTTTTCCAGCGGTCCGCCCCATTCTTTGAATAAAATTTCTTTCGCCTTATCTACCTCAAAAGGAGGAACATTATTTTGTAGTTTTTCAAATTCATAAATCAGTTCACCTGGCACAATATCGGGGCGGGTGCTTAAAATCTGGGCAAATTTAATGGCCGTGGTTCCCATTTCTTCAATGGCAAAACGCATCCGCTCCCAACGGGTATACATTTTAATTTCGGCCCTGACTTTGCCCGGAAAAAGTTTCTGGAAAATGTTAACCTGCCTTCCCAAACCAAATGAGACCAAATCGTCGGCCAGGCCATATTTAGCCAAAATGACCAATAAACGGTAAATCCGTTTGATATGCTTGAAGCGCAATTTGGGTGTAATTTCCACTTTATACTTTCTTTTTTGCCTTGCGAAGGTAATTCAAATACGAAAGGTAAAATTTTCGTGTTACTTTAAGGCAACATTTTATGAAAAAGAAAAAAAAGAAAGCTTCTTTCAGTCTGGCCGGATTCATTATGTTAACCCTGTTGTTATTGGGTTCATTTATGGCGTTTATGGCTTATGGCGACCGCATTATCGACTATTTCAAGCCTAAAACACCCGATTACAAGGCCTTTGGAGTTGCCGTTCCCTCCGGCTATCAGCTTGCGGGAATTGACGTTTCACGCTACCAGCATAAAATTGACTGGGAAAAAGTAAAAAAAATGAAATCGGGGCCTTACGGGATTAATTTTGCTTTCGCGAAAGCAACCGAGGGCCTGAGCTTGACAGATATACATTATAAACGCAACAGAGAACAGTGTAAAAAAGAAGGTATTCCTTTTGGGGCTTATCATTTTTTCAGGCCCACAAAAGACCCTATTAAACAGGCCGATTTTTTTTGTGCCCATTACATGCCCGAAAAAGGCAACCTGCCGCCGGTTTGCGACATTGAAAAAGCCGAAAATTTGACTAAAGAAGAAATTCAGGCCAAACTACACCAATTTTTAAACCGGGTAGAAGAAAAAACAGGCGTAAAACCCATTATTTACACGTATTACTCTTTTTATAAGAATTACCTAGATGGCAATTTTGAAGATTACCCACTTTGGATTGCCCATTACGGCCCCGGCAAACCCAAGGGAACAGACTGGAAATTCTGGCAATTCACAGAAAAAGGCCATGTAAGCGGAATAAAGGGAAATGTTGACCTGAATGTATTTAGCGGAACAGAAATTGAATTTCAGCAAATTTTAGTAAAATGATACGCTTGTTATACTCACTTAAGACGCTGGAAATTCTACAAAATTACGGTCGGTTTCATATAACCGCACCTGCAAATCAAAAGCATCATCGAGCTTCTCTCTTAATATACGGTATATAACTATGGCAATGTTTTCGGCCGTAGGGTTAAGAGATTTGAATTCTTCGGTATCCAAGTTTAAATTTTTATGGTCAAACCGGTCTTCAATTTCTTCTTTAATAAGATCGGCCAGTACTTTTATATCCATCACGTATCCGGTTGCTTCATCAACCTCCCCGGTAACTTTCACTTCCAGGTTATAATTATGCCCATGGAAATTATCGTTATTGCATTTGCCAAATACAGATTTATTCTTTTCAGCAGTCCAATTCGGGTTATTTAAACGGTGTGCAGCGTTAAAATGGGCTTTTCTGTAGACGGATACTCGCATTCTTCAAATTTAACTAAAAACAGTCCTACTCCAAATTGGTTGAAAAAAAGAAGACGGATCTGTAAAGAACCGTCTTCAAAAAAAAGAATTATTGATTACTTAGGTGTTGCCGGACTTGCGGCAGGGAGACCCAATTTCTTGCGTACATCAGCATCCAGGGCATCGGCATCATCCCATACCAGCATGGATCCTTCGCTACGGTCGAAAACATAGGCAAAACCTTTTTCCTTAGCTACTTCTTTTACTATTTTCTCTACTTTTTCAATAATAGGCAGTGTAAGCTTGTACTGCTTTTCTTGTAATTCGTTTTGAATGGTAACCTGAGCAAATTGCTGCATTTCCTGTTGTTTGGCAACAATTTTATCCTCTTTAATTTTATTCATCCCTTCGGAGCGCGTTGCTTTGCCGCTTTCATAGTCGGCCATCATGTCACGGAGTTCCTTTTCCATGGCGTAATACTCTGCTTCCAATTCGCGGGAATAAGCATTATATGCAGTATCAGCCGAAGCTTTTTCGGGCATGGCCGCAATGATTTCCGACAAACTCACATGACCGATTTTTTTGGTTTGGGCAGAAGCTGTAAAAGAACCAGCGAACAACACAATGGCAGCGATTGCCGAAAACAGAATTGATTTTTTCATTCTTGATATATTAATTACAAAGTTGCAAAAGTACATTTCTCTTTCTTTCAGGCAAGTGAATGGACAAGAGTTTCTGATTTATCTTTAAAAATTTGCCAAAATTTATGATTTGGCAGAGGCGCATGAATCTTTACCGGCTCACCGGTAACGGGATGTTCAAAGGCAATTCCGAACGCATGCAGACAAATGGAACGGTCTTCATTGGCCCGGCGGTCTCCATATTTTACATCGCCCACAATCGGACAGCCGATTGCAGCCATCTGCACACGAATTTGATGATGCCTGCCAGTTTGGGGCAATACACGAATCAAACTAAAGCTGTCACTTACCGCTTCGGTAGAATAACTGAGTTCACACTTAGCCGAACCTTTAACCTCCATTTTATGCAAAAACGATTTATTCTTTTTGGTATCACGCACCAAATAGTGTACCAGATTGCCCGAAGGAACTTCCGGCCGGCCCCTGGAAATAACCAGATACGTTTTCTGAATTTGCTTTTGTTGGAACATTTGGTTCAGTCTGGCTAAAGCCTTTGATGTTTTTGCAAACAGCACAATGCCCGTCACCGGACGGTCAATGCGATGTGTTACGCCCAAGAAAACGTTACCCGGTTTATTATATTGGCGCTTTAGGAAAAGTTTAACGCTATCTTCCATAGCCAAATCGCCGGTTTTATCGGGCTGAACAATATCTCCACCCTTTTTGTAAACGGCAATGATGTGATTGTCCTCATACAGGATATCACTTTTGCGGATTTCAGAAGATTTAGTATTGCTCACCCTGATTTGGAAAATCACCCGATTTTACATCGGAAACATATTGCTTCACCGCATTTTCAATGGCTGTACCCAGTTCAAGGTAACGGCGTAAAAATCGGGGTTTAAATTCTGTTGTAATGCCAAGCATATCATGTAATACAAGTACCTGACCGTCAACGCCGCTTCCGGCACCGATTCCGATTACCGGAATTTCAACGCTTTTGGCCACTTCTTCGGCTAAATGGGCCGGAATTTTTTCGAGCACGATGCTGAAACATCCTGCCTCCTCAAGGGCTTTGGCATCTTCACGCAATTTTTGGGCCTCAGCTTCTTCTTTAGCCCTAACGGTATAAGTTCCAAATTTATAAATTGACTGCGGAGTAAGACCTAAGTGGCCCATCACGGGGATTCCGGCTTTTAAAATCCGTTCAATGCTGTCGGCAATTTCGGTTCCACCCTCCAATTTTACGGCATGCGCACCGGTTTCCTTCATTACCCGGATTGCTGAGTTTAAAGCCTCCTTTGAATTCCCCTGATACGAACCAAAAGGTAAATCAACCACCACAAGTGCACGGTTCACCGCACGGATAACGCTGGAAGCATGATATATCATCTGGTCGAGCGTAATCGGAAGGGTTGTTTCATGACCGGCCATTACGTTGGAAGCTGAATCGCCCACCAATATGACATCAATGCCGGCCATATCCACCAACTTGGCCATACTGAAGTCATAAGCGGTAAGCATCGATATTTTTTCGCCTTTAAACTTCATTTCACGCAGCTTATGCGTAGTCACTTTTTTCAAATCGCCTGATGCTGCTGACATATTGCCTAAGTATAAATAGTGTTAATGAGCGACAAAGGTATGAATTTGTTTTTCGGTGCTTTTGACCGGTATCCTTATATTTGTGAAATATTTAGCAGAAAGATATACAATTATATGAGAAAAAACAGATGGATTGTGCCCGTAATCATGGCCTTAGGGTTTTCTTCTTGTAGTAATGAGGTTGACCTTACCGGCGATTATGTTGACACTCCCGTGATATACAGTCTTCTTAATCCCGATGATACCACCCACTATATTCGCATACAAAAAGCGTTTTTGGTAAACGGTAACGTATTACAAACGGCACAAATCCCGGATTCCTTAAAATACGACCCGGCCGACTTAGACGTAAAAATTCAGGCGATTGATGCCAATACGGGCAATATTCCTCCTAATACGCCTCCCATTACCTTTACTTTGGTTCAGGGAGCCATCAAGGATAGCGGAATTTTTGCCAGCGACGGTTTCATGTTATTCAAATCAAACGCACCATTGAACGATTTGCGCAGATATCGCCTGCAAATAACGAACACCAAATTAAACAAAGTAATTTCTTCCGAAACAGGTTTGGTTTATAGCCCTTCAGTAAACGGAATTCTGAAAAACCCAAGTCCGACAAATGCCCAACAAACCATTTCCTTTAACCCAACCAGTGGAACCGGCTTTACCATCCGTTGGATTACGGCACAAAATGGAATTGTATATCAGCCCGAAATTATTTTTAAATGGACAGAAGTTGATTTAACCACCTTGGCAGCCACGCCTGATTCAAATGTGTGGAAATTGATTCCGAAAGAAGCAACCAATAATGACGTGGGTGTAGAAATGGATTTCAATCTGCCCCAGAATTCTTTTTTCAGACATTTGGGAGAAACTGTACCCGTGAAACCGAACATAAAAAGGGTCATTGGAAAAGTCACTTTCAGGATTTATGTAGGAACCGAAGAGCTTAATACATACATCAATGTAAACAAACCTACTATCGGTTTAATTCAGGATAAGCCCGTATACACCAATATTGAAAATGGTCTGGGCTTGTTTGCTGGCAGATCCACATTCAAATCCTTAGAGTATAATTTATCGCTTCAAAATCAGGATACGTTGATTAATAATGTATTTACCAAAGACTTGAATTTCAAGAAAAACTAAGGCATTTTCGAAAAGCATACTGACATGATGTCAGTTTTCTGGCCTTGTTTAAAAAGTAAATTCTTTCCATTTAGAACCTGATTCCGACAAGGAGTCAGGTTTTTTTATGCTAAACTGACTGTATTGCCATAAAAAGAGGAAAAACACCCACCGGCACAGCAATTGTTTAGTACTTGTCAAATTAAAGATTAACAAAATGGGAAAAGTAATAGGAATTGACTTGGGTACTACCAACTCCTGCGTAGCCGTAATGGAAGGTAACCAGCCCGTGGTAATTGCCAATAACGAAGGTAAAAGAACTACACCGTCTGTAGTTGCTTTTATGGACAATGGAGAACGTAAAGTGGGAGATCCTGCAAAACGTCAGGCCATTACCAATCCGAAGAAAACAATATATTCGATTAAACGCTTCATGGGTGCCCGCTTCAGCGAGTCGGCACAAGATGCGCAGCGTGTTCCGTACAAAGTTGAACGCGGCGATAACGATACACCGAGAGTTGAAATTGGTGACCGTACCTATACGCCACAAGAAATTTCGGCTATGATTCTGCAAAAGATGAAACAGACTGCAGAAGACCACCTGGGTCATGCCGTTACGGAGGCCGTAATTACCGTACCTGCATATTTTAACGATTCACAACGCCAAGCTACCAAAGAGGCTGGCGAAGTGGCCGGGTTAAAAGTACTCCGTATTATCAATGAGCCAACCGCTGCGGCATTGGCTTACGGTTTAGATAAAAAGAAAACCGAATCCAAAATTGTAGTTTTTGACTGTGGTGGCGGAACACACGACGTTTCTGTTCTTGAATTGGGTGATGGAGTATTTGAAGTAAAATCAACCGATGGTGATACCCATTTGGGAGGTGATGATTTTGACCAAAAAATCATTGACTGGATGGCCGAGGAATTCCTGAAGGATGAAAATGTAGATCTTAGGAAAGACGCAATGGCTCTTCAACGCCTTAAAGAGGCTGCCGAAAAAGCTAAAATCGAACTTTCAAGCACTACACAATCTGAAATTAACTTACCGTATATTACGGTAGTAGATAATGTACCACGTCACTTGGTAAGAACACTTACCCGTGCTAAATTTGAACAATTGGCTGCCGATTTAATTGAGCGTACCATTGCTCCTTGCCGAACCGCACTCAAAAATGCCGGATTATCCGTAAATGAAATTGATGAGGTTATTCTGGTAGGAGGTTCAACGCGTATTCCGGCCGTAAGGGAAGCCGTTCAAAAATTCTTCGGGAAAGCGCCAAACATGAGCGTAAATCCGGATGAAGTTGTGGCACTCGGGGCTGCCGTTCAAGGTGGTGTATTGGCAGGTGAAGTAAAAGACGTTCTCCTGTTGGATGTAACACCTTTATCACTTGGTATCGAAACTTATGGAGGTGTGTTTACCCGCTTGATTGATGCCAATACAACCATTCCGAGCAAAAAATCGGAAGTATTCTCTACGGCATCCGACAACCAAACATCCGTTGAAATCCATATTCTTCAGGGTGAACGCCCAATGGCAAAAGATAACCGCACCATAGGTCGCTTCCACTTGGATTCTATTCCGGCTGCTCCACGCGGCATTCCGCAAATTGAAGTAACCTTTGATATTGATGCAAACGGAATTCTAAACGTATCGGCCAAAGATAAAGCTACCGGAAAAGAACAAAAAATACGGATTGAAGCTTCAAGCGGCTTGAGCGACGAAGAAATCAAACGTATGCGCGATGAGGCTGCAGCAAACGCAGAGGCAGATCAAAAAGAACGCGAAAAGGTGGAGAAGTTAAACGGTGCCGACAGTTTGATTTTCCAAATTGAGAAACAGCTTACTGAATTTGGAGATAAAATCCCTGCCGATTCAAGAACTGAAATTGATGCGGCATTGAAAGAGCTAAAAGATGCCCACGCAGCGCAAAATCTGGAAGGTATTGATACGGCAAGTGCAAAACTTCAGGAAGTATTTGGCAAAGCGTCAACTGCTATGTACCAAAATGCCGATAAGGGCGGAAATGAAGGTGCAGGAGCCGCCACTGAAAATAATGCTTCAGCAAGCGGCGATGTGACGGATGTTGAATACGAAGAAGTGAAAGATAAATAAAGATAAATAGTATATTGAAAAGGAGGTTCGGCTAAGCTGAGCCTCCTTTTTTATTTGATAAAATCAAGGAATAAAAAAAGCCCCTGAAAAGGGGCTTAACTTGGTAGCGGGAGTTGGACTCGAACCAACGATCTTCGGGTTATGAGCCCGACGAGATACCTACTTCTCCATCCCGCACTATGACAAGAACATTCATTCTTGGGAGTGCAAAGATAGACATTTATCCCATTCAAATTACAATTTGGCAGTTTAAATTTAGAATTGAAACTACTTGAGCACTTTACTGAATGATATTGTGTAAATTATAATGAATAAAAAAGCAGCTGTAAATTTTACAGCTGCTTTTTTATGTTGAGTATGCACGAGAAGCCTATTCGGCCTTATCTTTTCTGTTCTTGTACACTTTCCGTGCCCCGTAAGCCGCGCCTGCGGCTGCCAGCAGCAGTATTCCCCCGTCAATGGGAACCTGCGTGGGCGGTGCCGTTGGCGTGGGCGGCGGGGGAAGCTGGGCATAAACCGCCGCTCCCATGCCTGCCGTGCACACAAGCGTGAGCAGGGCTTTCCTTATCTTGTTCTTCTGTGTTTTCATCCGTATCTGTTTTCTTGTCTGTATTTTATTTTATTCCCATTACCGTTTTGCGGGTCACCACCCTGCCGTTTCCGGCAAGCTCGGCCGTGTACACGCCCGCCGCAAGCATGCCGCAGTCAACGGTGAGCGTGCCCTGTGCGTCCGTAAACTGCGCGTCCATCACCCTGCGGCCCTGTGCGTCGTAAAGCGTGAACACCGTTTTGCCGGCCCAGGTTTCATCAAAGCTGATGAACACCGTGCCGCCCGCATTCCACATGTTTACGCCCTGCTGCGCGAAGGCATCCTCCGTGCCGGCACTGCCGCCCGTAACGCTGATTCCCAGTGAGGATACCGCCTGGCACACCTCGCCCGAGGCCGTGAGCGTCACCGCATACGTGCCCGCCGCATTGTACAGGTGCACGGGGTTCATGTCCTGTGAGCTGTTTCCGTCACCGAAGTCCCAGTGATAAGCCGTGGCGTTCTGCGCCTGGGCCGTGAACTGGATTTCCTCTCCCGCTTCCGCAACCGTAACGGAGGCAAGCGCCGTGGCGGTCACCTGTGCCGGACCGTTTACCGTAAACGTTTCAACGGCCACGTAACCCGAGGCCTGTTCGCTGAGCGTGAGCGTATAGTCGCCCGCCGCAAGGCCGTTCACCGTAGCCGTGCCCTCAAGCTGTCCCGAGGAAACGGTCTGGTTCTGGGCATCCGTGATCACGTAGTCCCATAAGGCGGGGGCCTGTTCCTCCAGAACCACCGATCCCGGCGTCTCGCAGCCCGCATCGGCGGTGGTGCTGCGCACCGGCGGATAGAAATGGATTTTGAAGCGGCTTTCGTTTACGCCGGCCGCCGCGGCATACGTATAGGTATCATTCGTGCGTACGTCCTGCCATGTGCCGTTTTCGGTGTCCTCAAGGTAAATGAAGGCCGAGGCCGGGAACTGGTCCGTGTTCGAGAACACCAGCGAGTGCTGGCCCGCCGCGGCGGCTTTTACGCCAAGGCCCACCGTATAAACGTCAAGCAGTTCGGCGAAGGAGTTGGTGGACATGTTCTCCCCGTTCCATACCGTGTACACCATCGGCTGGTTTGAGTTGCCCAGCATTTTGGGCGAGTCGTACATGGCATCGTATGCGTTCGTGGCTCCCTGTATGAAGCGCACTTTCGTGAGGTCGGCAAAGCCGCCGGAGAGTATGTCGATGTTGAGCGTCATGGATTCGTTGCCCGCGAACAGGTAGGTGGGCGGCGTTACCGTGCGGTCGCCGTTGTCAACGCTGAACGAAGGCGTGCCGCCGGGCGTGCTTACCCGTACCTGGAAGGCCTGGCCTATGGCCACCGCAGTGCCCGCAACGTTGGGGTCCAGGTCCTGGAAGGTGCCCGTGTAGGTACCCGAGGTCACCCATATCTTGCCTATGCCGTCAACACCCGCCGGTACGTTGCCCGTTTCCCAGGCCAGGGGCGAAGGATAGGGGTTCGACACCATGTTCCAACCGTCGGTCACCGCCGCGTTGGCGTGGCTGAGGCCGAAGTTTACCGCTCCCGTGTTGGGCGCTCCCGTAAAGGTGAGCGTGCTGTTGCCCGCCACGTCCATGTAGTATCCGCGGCCGGCGGTCATGCCCCCGCCCGTGAGTACCTGGAAAAGCGACTGTGAGCAGGAGAACTGCACAGTGCCGTTCTCAACCAGCTGCATCCAGTTGCCGTAGGGCGAGTTGGAGGCCACGTAGTTGGGGTTACACGAGGGGTCGGGGATGATGAAGCCCGGAGTTCCCGAAGGCGCAAAGCCCGCAACGCCCGAGATGTTCGGCATGGCAACGGGCGTACCCAGCTGCCGGAAGCCCGCAACCCCGAGCGGGTTGAAACGCTGCACGCTGATGGGACCCAGCACCGTGCCGCCCAGCGTAAAGTCGTCGAGGTAGGCCGTGCCCGTGGCATCGGACCGTAAAGTGAACACGCCAGCCGTGGCGTCCAGCGTTCCGTCAAGAACGAGGCCCGCACCGGGAGCAACGTCAACCGTCGCGCCCGAGGCAACCGTTAGGTCATTTACCGTTACCGCCGTGCTTATCAATGGGAAAAAGTTGGGTGATACGTCGGGAATGGTTATGTTTGAACCTGCGGGGGGAACAGCATTGTTACTCCAGTTTCCTGGAGTATTCCAGTCGGTTGAAACTGCGCCTGTCCATACTGGAGGACAAATCAATCTAAATGAATAAGAAGCCGCGCTAGCATTATTCTCATAATCTGCAAGGAAATAATATGTAACACCCGCTGTTAAAGGCAATGTAGCAATTACTCCGGCACCCCCATTAAAAACAACAGAAGTCCCGCTTAAACAACTCCAACCGGTATTATCACATACCCCAGCAGTTTTGTAATAAAAATCAATACCATCCAGTGACCCTACTACTGCAGATATGATATCAAAATCATAATTCCCTGTTGCTGGGGCAGTATATGAAAACACTGTTTCTTGACCTGCAATTGCAACAGGAAATCCATCACAGGCAAATCCACCGCCAACATCCCAAACCCCAGAACCATTTGAAGAACCTGAAACTACTTGACCACACGAAGTAATGGGAACAATGTTTGAGCAAGGATTTACTGGGGCAGCAATGCCTTGTATGCATAGAGTGAAATTACCAGTGTTGGTTTCAGAACCAATTTTTACAAAATAATCGGTATTTTGTGTTACTGAAAAAGTATTATTTGTAGTAGCGGAAACTCCTAAATCACAAAAGACCGATGGACCTCCACAAGTTCCTGCATAAACTTCAATAATAAGAGTTGGCGGAAAAGTGGGCATCGTTAAATCAATCGTAGTGTAAGAGCCAGAGTTAAATGTATACCAAACATCCTGGAACGGACCTCCGGAATAACAAGAATAACCACTGCCTGAGTCCGTTGCACCATTCGTTGTTCCAGCAACAGCTCCGGCAGGACATGTACCAGGAGCATTTACACTCACTGAAATAGCAGTTGCACATTCATCATTAGCAGGAGGAGCTGAAGGACAATCAACTGTAAAATTGATATTATAGCCATCCGTTGCTTCATCATCAACCATTATGTAATAGGTGATACCTGCGGTAAGTGGAAAAGCGGCAGTAGTTCCAGCACCATTCATATCATCAATGTAAGTCCACCCAGTTGCATTACATCCAATCGCAGAATTTTTGAAGAAAAAATCAGCCCATCCACCCGTTAGGCTGGTCACTGTAATAGTGTAATTTCCTGAGGTTAGCGGAGTGAAAGTAAACAACGATTCCTGACCAGGAACTAAATATGGACCGCCGTAATTATTCCAAAGGCCTGCTCCTCCTAAATTACTGGCATTAACACTTGCTCCACAGGCACCAATTGCTCCAATTGTGGAACATGGTGCAAATGGCGGTGGGAGAGATAAACAACTGGCACAAGACGGCTCAAGGGCGGCGGCGGCGGCACAAAGCCCATCCCATTGGGTAGCACAACAAAAGGGATCTGCACCACATATAACAGTTTGGCAAGCTGGAGCACTAGGGAAACCTGGTCCTGCTTGGGCTTGATCACAAAAAGATGGGCCAGCAGAAAATAAACAACTTGCACAGGATGGCTCTAATGCCGCAGCACTTGCACAAAGCCCATCCCATTGGGTAGCACAACAAAAGGGATCTGCACCACATATAACTGCTTGGCAAGCAGGGTTACTCGGAAAACCTGGTCCTGCTTGGGATTGATCGCAAAACTGTGAATAAACAGAGTTTAAGCCGGAAAAAGTAAAAAATAATAGAACAATGGCTAATTTTAATAAACCATGACTCCTTTTTTTACTTGATCGAACACTCCATTTTTGAAAGGTAATTGTTCGTTTCATTTTAATTGAGGTTAAGTGAATATTAGAAAAGGTAAATTATTGACGAGTTATGTTATTTCTCCAACCAGGTACATAATAGTCACGTATACCCATGGCATACATCATCATTTCTTGATATCGGACAGGGCTTTGTAAAACAGCATCTATCAAGCGCTGCCCCTCCTTATTTTCAAATTCAGGATATTTCTTGTTTAAAATAGCAACTGCTTCATCAACTGATTTACCCGTAAATTCAGATGGTAATTTGAAGCCCACGGGCATTGGAGCATTCATTATGTTTCGCATATACGGCCTTACGTCATCAATGGTAAAAATAGGCGGCACTGAAACATTAAGAGAATATCCGACAGTATTTGGAGTAGATGAAAAATACGTTTGCGCATTTAACAATGGAGAACATGTAATTATCAAAATAAACGATATAAAAAACATCGTTTTGATGTCTGTAGACAGATTTTTCATGACAGGGTGGAAAAGTTAAGGTTGATAGATGCTACTTAATAGTACTTAAATGAAGCATTTTAAGATTGGTAGTAAAATCTTTTGCCAATTCGGTATTCTTAACAACCCAAGTATGAAGATCCCTGAGGGAAGAATACTGACCGTTCCCTCTATATGGAACTACAACAGACAAACCATCTATCAATAATTGCAGTTTTGATTTTACCTCACTATCGTCTGATGCATAGATGCGGCTTGTATAACCAACAATTTGTTGGGCCAAAACCAATTCTCGTTCACTCGAACCAGACTCAGATTTGTGCATTTGGACTTGAGTGTTTGGTGATTTTGATTGAACCGTTTGGTTTTCAGAATTTCCAGAACGTCTTTCAGTGGTCCTGCCTGAATTGTTTTGTTGAGCATAAATGGCAGTTGAAAAACCCATAAAGAGCAACAAAACCGCCCCCTTCGGAAGAATTTTTAAAAACATAAAATAATGAATTAAAGGTACTTAAATAAAGATTAGTTAACCACAATGTACAAAACAATATATCAAACCGCCAAATTTTTTAATAAAAAAATAACACAAAATGCACAAAAAACAAAAAACAGGTAATATAGTTTACCCCTGAAAAGGGGTTCATCAGTTCAAGTTTAATTGTATAATTTCGTACTCTGATTGAAAAGAATACTCATGGAACAATATCATCAACTTATGCGCACCGTGCTTGATACAGGCACTTTTAAAGGAGACCGCACCGGAACGGGAACCCAGAGTATTTTTGGATACCAGATGCGGTTTAATCTGGCTGATGGGTTTCCGTTGGTTACCACAAAAAAAGTACACCTTCGATCCATCATTCATGAACTGCTTTGGTTTTTGAAAGGTGAAACGAATATCAAATATTTAAAAGACAACGGAGTAAGCATTTGGGATGAATGGGCCGATGAAAACGGGGAACTAGGGCCGGTTTATGGTTATCAGTGGCGTTCATGGCCCGCACGTAACGGAGAGAAAATTGACCAGATTGCCAATTTAATCGATATGATTAAACGCAATCCCAACTCACGCCGGTTAATGGTAACGGCCTGGAATCCGGCTGATGTGGATCAGATGGCTTTGCCGCCCTGCCACTCGCTGTTCCAGTTTTATGTAGCCGATGGTAAACTCTCATGCCAACTCTACCAGCGCAGTGCCGATATATTTCTCGGCGTTCCTTTTAATATTGCATCCTATGCCCTTTTAACGCTTATGGTAGCCCAAGTGTGTAATCTTAAACCCGGGGATTTTGTTCACACCTTTGGTGATGCGCACCTCTACAGCAATCACATTGAACAAGCGAAATTGCAACTTTCAAGGGAATGCCGTCCGCTCCCTACAATGAAGCTGAATCCGGATGTAAAGGATATTTTCTCATTTACATTTGAAGATTTCACATTGGAAAACTACGACCCACACCCACACATCAAAGCTCCGGTGGCCGTATAATCAATTCCTGAGCATTCTAAGAAAGCATTTTTTCCAGTACTTCACAGGCCGCTTTGGGAATATGCGTGCCGGGGCCAAATACAAAAGACACCCCGCTTTGGAAAAGAAAATCATAGTCCTGTTTGGGAATAACCCCGCCCACGATTACCATAATATCCTCACGCCCATACTTCTTTAGTTCTCCGATTACTGCGGGAACCAAAGTTTTGTGCCCTGCTGCAAGGGAAGATATTCCTAATATGTGCACATCATTTTCAACAGCCTGCCGGGCTACCTCGGCGGGTGTTTGAAAAAGCGGGCCGACATCCACATCAAAGCCCATATCGGCAAATGAAGTGGCAATTACTTTAGCGCCTCGGTCATGGCCATCCTGACCCATTTTGGCAACCAAGATTCTGGGGCGGCGTCCGTCCTTTTCGGCAAAACGGTCAGAAAGTTGAAGTGCTTTTATAAAATGTTCATCCATGCAAATTTCATTTGAATAAACCCCCGAAATTACTTTGGTTGATGCATTATAGCGGCCATACACTTTTTCGAGTGCATAGGTAATTTCGCCAATGGTAGCCCTGGTGCGGGCAGCATCAACCGCTAATTCAAGCAAATTACCCCCGCCCGATCTGGCTGCTTCTGTTAATGCATCCATGGCCGCCATCACGGCATCGGTATCACGGCTTCCCCGAATGCTATTCAGGCGTTCAATCTGCGCATTCCGCACGGCATCGTTGTCTACATCTAAAATGTCAATCTGGGTTTCCTGGTTGGAGGCAAAGCGGTTTACCCCCACAATAATTTCCTTACCCGAGTCAATAGCCGCCTGTTTCACGGCAGCCGCTTCTTCAATGCGCATTTTCGGAATACCGGCTTCAATGGCTTTGGCCATTCCACCCGTCTTTTCCACTTCATCAATCAACTCCATGGCACGCTTACAGAGTTCTTCGGTCAGTTTTTCAACATACCGGCTACCTCCCCAAGGGTCAATAGCAGCCGTGATGCCTGTTTCTTCCTGCAAGAACAATTGGGTATTGCGGGCAATGCGGGCGGAAAAATCCGTTGGAAGTGCAATGGCTTCATCAAGTGCATTGGTATGTAAAGACTGGGTTCCGCCAAAAACGGCAGCCATGGCCTCAATGGCGGTACGGGCCACATTATTAAAAGGATCCTGCTCAGTAAGTGAATAGCCGGAAGTTTGGCAGTGCGTGCGCAGCATTAAGGATTTATCGGAGGTCGGATTGAACTGCTTAACCAGCTTTGCCCATAAAATACGGGCTGCACGTAGTTTGGCAATTTCCATGTAATGGTTCATGCCAATGGCAAAAAAGAAAGACAAACGCGGAGCAAACTGATCTACCGTTAAGCCGGCTGCAATTCCTGCCCGAATGTATTCAACCCCATCGGCAAGCGTGTAGGCCAATTCCAAATCGGCAGTGGCACCTGCTTCCTGCATGTGATAGCCCGAAATGGAAATGCTGTTAAACTTGGGCATGTGCTGCGAGGTAAACCTGAAAATATCGGCAATGATGCGCATACTGGGTGCCGGCGGATAAATGTATGTATTGCGCACCATAAACTCCTTCAGGATATCATTCTGAATGGTCCCGCTGAGTTTATCGGGGCTTACCCCCTGCTCCTCGGCCGCAACGATATAAAAGGCCAGAATAGGCAAAACCGCACCGTTCATAGTCATCGAAACCGACATTTCATTCAGCGGAATCTGATCAAAAAGGATTTTCATATCCTCAACGCTATCAATAGCTACTCCTGCTTTACCCACATCGCCCTGCACCCGTTCGTGGTCACTGTCGTAGCCACGGTGCGTGGCTAAATCAAAGGCTACTGAGAGGCCTTTTTGTCCAGCGGCCAGGTTACGACGATAAAATGCGTTTGATTCCTCTGCCGTACTGAACCCGGCATACTGACGGATAGTCCAAGGTTTTACGGCATACATCGTTGGATACGGCCCTCTTAAAAAAGGAGCAATACCGGCAGAAAAACCATGAAATTCCGAATTTTCGGATTCAGAAAATGTAAAAAACTGTTTTGCTTCAATTTTCTCGGGCGTTGAAAAAGTTTCGAAAGAAACCTTGCCTTTGGGGTTACGGGGAAATTTATCGGGTTTGATTCGCGTAAAATCCGGTTTCATGAACTGCTCAATTTGTAGCAAAGTTCGTAAATCATTCCAATGTATGCATACAAAAGTAAGGCTCATCTAATTTTAGCCTTCTGGAACGCCATTATATACTTAATTTATGCCTTGGGCAATCATTGAAAAATAGGTTTCCACGGAGAATAGATTTATATGTTGACAAAAAAAGCCGAAACAAAAATTGCTTCGGCTTGCGGTGATATTTAAGGGAGTCTTTTTTTGATTAATGAACCACGATTAATTTTAAATTGGCTTTTGATACACCTCTTTGATCGGTTATTTGCATATAGTATAAACCAGTCATGTTTTGTAACGGAACGATGATTTCTTTTTGAAGTTCAACCGGTAATTCTAAAACTCTTTTCCCAGACATGTTCAGCAATCGGATTTTGCCCGAAAAAGGCTCATCAAATGAAACCGTTACAAATTCGCTGGCCGGGTTGGGGAAAACTTTTATTTCCACCTTTCGTAAAGCGGAAAATTCCATCTGTTTTTCGCCCTTAATACCATGTTTAGTACAATATATTTTTGATTTAAAGTCTTCAGGGAAATTATCCCAAATCAAAGTATCCATATAAGAACTACTCATACATGAATAAACCATCCGCGGTGAAAAAACATGAAATACATAATAATCACTTTCTCGAAAATCAGGAATAGGAATTATAAATTCCCCCATTTCATCAGAGGTGTCGGTTCCAATAATTTCTCCCTGTCTTAATATTCCAAAAACTGTACTTTTTGTAGGTCCGCAATCTAAATAATATTCATCATAGCAAGTTTTACCCCTTGAGTGGAAAGCAAGAACACAATTTTTATCACAGTTCTCAGAATATCCGGACTCTTGAGAATATAAGCCCAGCTTAATTGAAATAAACAATAATAATAAAGCTTTTTTCATCGTTTTAAGGTATTTGAATTTTAAGGGAATATGCCCTTTGCCTTATTCAACGTGAAAAAAGTAGCAGGGTTATTGACAAATTTGGAGGTTTGTCAAATCAGAAATCAAGTAAAATGAAAGATTAGTCTTCTATGGCGGCCAACTGAACCGTAATCTTTTCTGGCAATTGGGGCACTTTTATCTGACAACATAAACGGCTGTTGGGAAATGTTTCAGGCAATGTGTCCAACATATCCAGTTCTTCATCCGTGTGCGGTGGGAGCGTTTCCAAGCCTTCAAGAACCAAGGCGTGGCAAGTGCCACATAGAGCCATTCCTCCGCAGGTAGCCTGTATGGGATAACCTTCTCCTTTTAATACTTCCATTAAATTCATGGAAACATCTGTCGGTACATCCAATTCCGATTGTACTCCTTCTCTGTCTATAACAGTAACGTGACAAAATTCCGGCATGACTTAAAAAGGATTTATTCCGTTTACGGTGGTATATTTAAAGCTCAATTTTTGATCTGGATACACATACTCGTGCGCCTTCTGGGCCATCAATGCCCCTTCATGAAAACCACAAAGTATCAATTTTAATTTGCCGGGATAGGTATTGATATCACCAATGGCAAAAACACCCGGAATATTGGTTTCGAAATTTTCCGTGTTTACGATGATGGCATTTTTATCCAAATTCAAGCCCCAGTTTGCAATCGGCCCAAGCTTAGGACTTAATCCGAAAAGCGGAATTAAATCATCGGTTGGTATAACAGAGGTTTGGTTATTTTTATCGTTGATTTCAACCTCGGTAAGCACGCCATTTCCATTGAGCGAAGCAATATTTGAATTGAGAATCAGGCGAATTTTTCCGGTTGCGGCCAAATCATACACTTTCTGAACCGAATCCGGTGCTCCGCGAAACTCCTCACTGCGGTGAATAAGAGTAAGCTCCCCCGCAATATTTGACAGGTGAATGGCCCAATCGAGGGCAGAATCCCCGCCACCGGCCAAAACCACTTTTCTGTTCCGGTATTTCTCCGGATCTAAAATCATGTACGAAACGCCTTTTCCTTCAAACAACTCCAGATTTTTTGCAACCGGTTTACGGGGTTCAAAACAACCCAATCCGGCAGCAATAACAACCGTTTTACAAAATACTACCGTATCACCGGTAGTTCCCACCTTAAATTCTCCGTTTTCAAGCTTTTCAAAGGTTTCTACCCGTTCTCCGAACGTAAATGTGGGCGAAAAAGGTTCAATCTGCTTCATCAGGTTATCGACCAGTTCGCCGGCCAATACGGTTGGATAACCCGGAATATCATAAATAGGTTTCTTCGGGTAAATTTCGGTTAACTGTCCACCGGGCTGAGGTAGATAATCAATAAGATGGCAACGCATTTTTAACAATCCGCATTCAAAAACGGAAAACAAACCCACGGGACCAGCACCCACGATGCATATATCGGTACGAACTTCGTTCATAATCTTAAAATAAAGCGCAAAAATACGGTTTTGTGACGTTCTTTACGGTAACAAGCGTTACTTTGTTCACGCAGCTTATGAATATATTGAATATGTCCGATACAGAAAAGCCCATATCTATTGATTTGATAACCCAAAAAACAGAATGGGCAAAATTAACAATGGCGCAACTGCAAAAAGATGCTGAACTTTCAGGAACCGAGTGGAATGCGGAAGCAATTCCACAAACCATCGAAAATTGGATATCACATATAATAAATCAGCTGAAACGAATGGAAACGGCAAACCCCGAAATACTGACCCGTTTTTTATACCGGATTGATTTACCCGAGCGGGAAGGCATACAAGAAATAAATGAGCAGCTTGCACTAGAGTTGCTTAAACGCGCATTTCTGAAAGTATGGTTTAAAGCTAATTACACCAGATGAAACTTCGCATTCATATTGAGAATATCAAAAACAACAGGGGCAATATCCTTATTGCGATTTTTAAGGACGGAATCGGCTACCCTGATAATCATAACGAAGCGGCGGACTGGGTTATTTTGAATGCTGAAGTTCCTGAAATACAGTGGGAAACAGAGATTGAATCCGGAAGATATTATGCCGTTACTTGTTTTCATGATGAATCCGCTTCGGGCAAACTGAAAAAAAACCTATTGGGAATTCCAAGCAATCCCATGGGATTTTCAAATAATATAAAACCGGTTATTGGCGCACCCTCCTTTTTGAATACACGGTTTATAGCCGAGGGTGAATTTATGGAAATTCATATCCGCTTATTTACGCTTTAAATGACGTTTTGACATTTAATTTCCATTTTTAGGCCAAAAAGTCACTATGAAATGCAATACACTGACAATTAGTCGTATAAAATGAATTGGAATACGATTTGTTATATCCAGGTCATGAATAACAAATTAAATAACAACAAAAATTGTACTACTATGTATACTACTAGAAACAGAATGACAGGCTTACCAACAATTAACCGTTTAATGGGTGGATTTGCAGATGCTGATCTGGGCAAATTTTTCGGCACGGATGTGTATTCCGTTTCCCCTGCGGTAAACATTTTAAAAACCGAAACCGGATTTAGAATTGACTTGGTTGTACCCGGATTCAAAAAAGAAAATTTCAATATCAGTCTTGAAAAAAACACCCTTACTGTTAAAGGTGAGCACAAAGAAGAACTGGAAGAAAAAAACGAAAAGTATACGCGAAGAGAATTTAAATTCGGGTCATTTGAGCGCAGCTTCACCTTGCCCGAAAATATCAACGAAGAAGGCATTGAAGCTAAATATAATGAAGGAATTCTGAGCATTTCAATAACACGTTCAGAAGAACCGAAAAAGACAAAAGAAATTCAGGTTGCATAATTGCAGTCTGATAGTTGGAGGAGGGGTAAAAGAGGGCTGCTTTAGGGCAGCCCTCTGATGCTTCCTTTATATTTTGAAATTAAATTATTTTTCTGAATGTTAAATTGATGCGTGGCTCAGTCACGTATTTTTGTTTGGGCACGGCATGTTTCCAAAAATGCTGCGTACTTCCTTTCATAACCAATAAGGAGCCGTTTGTAAGTTCTGTATTTATAATAGAAATAGAAGTATCTGTTTTGTGTTTCATTTGAAACTTTCTTGCAGCTCCGAAGCTTACTGAGGCAATCAACGGATTTGAACCCAATTCTTTTTCATCATCGCTGTGCCAGCCCATTGAGTCAGCCCCGTTGCGGTATAAATTACAAAGCACAGCATTAAATGTGGTTCCGCAATGTATTTCCAATTTATGTTTCACTTTCAACAATTCCGCGTTCCAAGGCTCAGGATGCATTGTTATTCCCGAATAGGCATAAGAAGCATCACCATAGAGGGCAGTAAGCCTGGGTTGAACCTGTTTTTTTCCAAACAAAAAAATAGATTCCTGTTTCCAATTTAATACTTTCGAGAAATAATCAAAAAAATAATCACTTTCATTTTTCTGAAAAAAGTGATCTATCAATTCCAGGTCAGGTTCTTTTAATTCTATCATAAAAATCAACTATGGCTTGTCCCCAATCTTGTCGGGCCTTATAAAAACATCCCAATATTTTTCTTTGTTCATATCGCTCCAATGAATCTGAAAATACCTGTACTGATAAGTCTGAATTTGACAAAAAACAATAATAAAAAAAACACCTGAAAAAAGGACAAATTTAAAACGGTGATGAACTTTCTGAAAAAGCACGGCCAGCAAAATCATAAAAGGAGTAATAAACTCAACCATTACTCTGGCTGAAAAACTTCCACCATAATACCAAATCCACCATGAAGAAAGTATGTAAACGGTAGGCAAAAAAAAGAATAACCAAGTCCAAACTTTATAAAAGGATTCCCGGCCTAAATAAAATAACCCCAATAGCGAAAGTAGAAAAATGGGCGTGTATAGAAAGAATCCTTTCCGGTAACTGAAGAGAAAATCAAAAAAATGAGGGTCGGAAAAAATGAAACCTTCATTGCGATAAGCATAAATAAAAAAAGAATCTGTTGAAATTTTATATATCACACTTTGAATAAACAAGACTGATAACAGCAAGGTGAAAAATAAAATAATCCTACCTGGTTTGGCGGTAAACCATTTAATCCCATTAAGAAGCTTAAACACGTCAGCTGCCAAAAAAGGAATAATTAAAATAATCAGTAAATTAACGGGGCGAATTAATGCAATCATACCCAGCAATAGAGATAAGACAATGCTTTTATTGGTGGTTGGTTTATCAAAAAAGGTAATTGCGAAAAACAAAAAAGCGTTTACAAAAGCAAAGGAATAAACGTGCGACATGGACGGCTCCACCAGAACGTAATAGAACAAATGTGTGCCAAATGAAGCAGTTACCAAAACCAACATACGGTTTACCATTCCAATCTGAAACAAATAAAGAACTTTATCTAAATAAAATAAGCCAATTACAAACCAAAAAATGGCAGCGAAACTAACTCCAAGCTGATACCATTTCGAATACCCGTCTGCCTTCTCGCCTGTTAAAATTGATATGGTATGTGACACTATGAAAAAAGGCATAATGGCAATAGCAGTCCCCACGTAATACTTGTTAATTTTTTTATCTCCATACTCAACGCGATAGTCAAATTGGTTATAGGGGTCAAGATACGCCCCGTCATCTATTATGTCATAAAATCCAAAATTAAAATCATGATAAATAAACAAGGCAGGTAAATATGCATAATAGCCCTTACCGTCAGACTTGATGATACGGCTGATATAAGATTCTTTTCCCCAATAAAGATTGGAGGATATCAACAAAAATATCAGTCCCGTTAGAACAGGCACCAAGCCTTGGCGAAAATTTATAAAGAGGGATTTATTTCGGCCTGATGACATTCGTTAATTGATTCTAAAATCAAAACTATACAATATCGGGACTAACTCAATATAAAATACAAATTTATATATTTGCAGCGTGAAACCACCTGTCATGCAAACAGGATAAAACACAGTATATGAGACTTTACAATTTACTCTCCAAAGAAGAGTTGGCCATTCGTCTGGCTCAGGAAACAGATCCGCGGATTACCGTTTCTTTTTATTCATACCACGCCATTGAAAACCCACAAACATTCAGGGATGAAATGTATGCCGCTTTTAATGAATTGCACGTATTAGGCCGTATTTTTGTGGCAAGCGAAGGAATCAATGCGCAATGCAGCGTTCCGGAACCCAATTTTGAAAAACTGCGCGCATACCTTTACCAATTTGAGCCCATGAATGGCCTGCGGCTTAACACGGCGGCCGATAACTCAGGCACTTCGTTTCTAAAGCTTAAAATTAAAGTACGTAATAAAATTGTTGCAGACGGGATTGATGACCCTAATTTTGATGTACACAACAACGGTAAATACCTTAAAGCAGAGGAGTTTAATGAGTTGAGCGAAAACCCGGAAACGGTTATCATTGATATGCGTAACCATTATGAATATGAAGTGGGCCATTTTAAAAATGCCATCGAAATTCCCTCGGATACTTTCAGGGAACAACTACCAATGGCCTTAGACATGTTGAAAGGCAAAGAAGATAAGCCTGTTATCATGTATTGTACCGGTGGCATCCGATGTGAAAAAGCAAGCGCTTATTTCCGCTATAAGGGGTTTAAAGAAGTATACCATGTTGAAGGCGGAATTATCCATTATGTAAACAATGTGCGACAAAAAGGTCTGGAAAATAAGTTTATCGGTAAAAATTTTGTGTTCGATGACCGCCTCGGAGAGCGCATTTCGGAGGATGTTATTGCAAATTGTCATCAATGCGGAAACCCTTGTGATACCCATACCAACTGTAAAAACGACGGCTGCCACCTGCTTTTTATCCAATGCGAGGCCTGTGCCGAAAAATACAAAGGCTGCTGTAGCGAAGAATGCCTGAACGTGTTTGAATTGCCCCTTGAAATTCAAAAAGAACTCCGAAAAGGGATTGACAAAGGACAAATGGTGCACGGCAAAAGCCTGAAACGTAAATTGGTGAATTAGACCAGTTCTTTATTCTTTTGCGGTTTTAATGAGCTTGTAGGAATAAACTATTCCATTTGGCCGCGTAATTTGGGCAATATAATAACCCGAAGCCAAAAAACCGGTAGCTATATTCGTAATACCGGTGCTTGTTTCAATAGGGCCAAGAATAACACGACCCTGTAAATCGCACAAGCTGATTGTTGAATTTTCGCCCTTGTCTGAGCGGATATTCAGGGATTCGGAAAACGGATTTGGAAACACGGTAAACATAGAAGCCGTTTGTTCCTCATTGATCTGCATGGCATTGAACCACAATTCCTGCTCCGGACAGACAGCCGAGGAGGCTGAATCATAAAAACAAAGAAAATTGGGATGAACATTATCCAATATACCGCTACAGTTGCCATAGGAAGGCATTCCAAAAAATTCAGAAGTAATCCAGGAACGCTCATCATAGCGTTTCTGCGCCGTACCCAGATCAAAATTTTCATACGCAATTACATAATACCGAAAAATCAAACCATCGGCAGTATCCAGCCCCGAACTGATGACTACCGCTTTTTGAAAAATATAAAGACTGTCCTCACAACTGCTTGCCAAATTTTGGACATTATTCAAATTGTGAAAGGGACTCAGCACCGAATCACCGGTTTGTAGCGTAAAATCAATGGGTGGAAGTAAGGAATCTTCCAAATAAAAAATTTGATTGGCCGTTTTAAAAAATTGAATGTCATATTCATCCGTATTTACTACAAATTCATTACCAAAAGCCGGATTAACCGATTTCCTGGTAACCTGAATGGTTAACAATTCACCTATTCCGGAAGAGTCCCGGTCAACCAATTCCCACTTTTCGCCATAATCGAGAATCCAGGGCAGCGAAAGTGAATTATAATACCATGTTGCACCAGGCAAGGGATAGTTTTGTGCAAACCCAACGCTAACAAACAATAAAAAGAGAACGGTTAACCTATTTTTCATACTCGTTGATTGTTATCTACAAATTTACAAAAAGTCGCATCTTTTTGTATTTTCAGCCCATGAAAAACAATAAACTTTTGAGCGGTGGAGTGATTGCATTGCTCCTGTTGAACCTAGGTACAATAGGCATTCTGCTCATGGTGAAAAGCAAAGCCGAAAAACGCCTGGCAAACGCTTCACACTTTTTGCGGGAACTTGGAGAACAGGAAATTGACCACCTGGTTGAAGTACGCGATACCATTGATGTGGAAACTGAAATTACCATTACCCAACCCGTTCCGGTAGATATTGACATGCTGATACGCGACAAAATTCCGGTGCGCATGAATGTAGGCGTACACGAGGGCATGATGATTCCGGTAAGCATGAAAATTGACGAAGTGGTGCATGTGGATACCAGCATCATAATGAAAGATAAAGCCAATGTGCACGCCAACAGCGAAATTCCGGTAAACCAAAAATTCACTTGGCTCTGGGGCAAAAACAAAGGCCCAAAACTCAAAATAAAAGCGGATATCCCGCTAGATCAGGATATGCAGATTGCGTTTAATGACAAACTGCGTTTTGAGAGTGATATTCCGGTGCGGTTTACCCTGAAAGATAATTTACCGGTAAATTTGGATATGGATATCCCCGTTGACCAGAAAATCGATTTGGAACTGGCCGTAAAACAAAGGGCCGTGGTTGGATTTCCGGTTAACCTGAAAATGCGGGCCAAGATTCCGATTACGATGGATATTCAGGTTAAAATTCCTTTGCGCGACACACCCATCAAAACCTATTTAGATAAAACAGCCAATGAACTGGACGGCATGTTATCATTTTAATAAATGATTATCAGTTATTTACATAAAATAAGGAAAAAATCTAAATTTACCCTTAAAATTTTAGGCTTATCACCGAAAAAAGTGGTCTATTTTGCGAAATATGGTTAAAAATTCAACCTAAATTCGTAGAAAAGGTTTGAATTTCTATATTTGCTCCCATAAAATCAAACCATTTTTCAAAATTTATGGCATCACAACGTTTCGAAGCGCTACAACAGGTACTAAATCGTAAAATTCCGCATTACGGTGGAGTTCAGGAACCCTTTTCATCCTTTTTCGGAGAGCAGGTTTTTGGTTTAGACAAGCTCCGCCTGGCATTATCCTCCGAAGCATGGGAAAATTTAGAGGCTGCCGTAAATTTTGGCGAAAAAATAAGCCGTGAAACTGCCGATGCCGTAGCAGCCGCCATGAAAACATGGGCAATGGGCAAAGGGGCTACGCATTATACGCACTGGTTCCACCCACTTCGGGGAACCACCGCAGAAAAACATGACTCGTTTTTTGAACTGGCCGGCTCTCAGCCCGTAGAACGCTTCCGCGCCAGCGCATTGGTTCAGCAAGAGCCTGATGCATCCAGCTTTCCAAGCGGAGGAATACGTACTACGTTTGAAGCCCGCGGTTACTCGGCCTGGGATCCTTCTTCACCAGCTTTTATATATGAAGTAGCCGGCGCCAAAACACTGTGCATTCCTACCATATTTGTAAGCTATACCGGAGATGCCCTCGACCATAAAGCACCCATGTTAAAAGCTCTTTTGGCTGTAGATAAAGCGGCTACAAAAGTGGCACAGTGGTTTGATAAAGATGTAAGCCGGGTAACCGCTTCATTGGGCGCCGAACAGGAATATTTCCTTATTGACAAAGCTCTTTTCCAGGCTCGTCCGGATTTAGTAATGCTGGGCAAAACGGTTTTCGGCCACTCCCCTGCCCGGGGTCAACAGTTACACGATCATTACTTTGGCTCTATCCCACGCCGCGTTACGGCCTTCATGCTTGATTTTGAGCAGGAATGTATTAAACTAGGCATACCGGTTCGCACACGTCATAATGAAGTAGCTCCGGCACAGTTTGAAGTTGCCCCGCAGTTTGAAGAAGCTAATCTGGCCAGTGACCATAATATGTTACTCATGGATGTAATGGAACGTATGGCCGACCGCCATGATTTCCGGGTTTTATTTCATGAAAAACCATTTGCCGGCGTAAACGGAAGTGGCAAACACAATAACTGGGCACTGATTACCAATACCGGCAGAAACCTGCTGGCTCCCGCCAAAAAACCAAAAGATAATCTACAGTTCCTTACCTTCTTTGTAAATACGGTGGCTGCCGTTCATCGCTGGGCCGATTTGCTCAGGGTAAGTATTGCTTCGGCAAACAACGATTATCGCCTTGGAGCCAATGAAGCGCCTCCTGCCATTATTTCGGTATTTGTGGGTTCGCAAATGCACAAGGTACTTACCGAATTAGAAAAAAATGCCACCCTTCAATTAGATAAAGGCGATAACTTGTATTTGAAACTGGGCATCAACAAAATTCCGGAAATCATTTTGGACAATACTGACCGTAACCGTACCTCGCCGTTTGCGTTTACCGGCAATAAATTTGAGTTTCGTGCGGTAGGTTCATCGGCCAACTGCGCCCGCCCCATGACCGTGCTGAACACCATCATGGCCCAGCAGCTCGAAGATTTCTACGAAGAAGTTGAAAAGCTGACCGAAAAAGGTAAAAAACGTGAAGTTGCCATTGTTGAAGTGCTGCGGAAGCTCATCAAACAAAGCAAAAACATCATTTTTGAAGGCGACAACTACAGCGATGAGTGGGTAAAAGAAGCCAAAAAACGCGGCTTGAATAATTACCGCACCACGCCAGAAGCCCTGAAAGTGTTGGAAAACAAAAAAATAACCGAAGTTTTCGTAAAACAAGGTGTTTATACCTACAAAGAGCTGGAAGCGCGGTATGCCATCATGTGCGACGAGTACATTATGAAAGTGCAGATTGAAAGCCGCATTATTGGCGATTTAGCCCAAAACCATGTAATTCCGGTTGGCATTAAATACCAGAACGAACTGCTGAAAAACCTGGAGATGAAAAAATCACTGGGTATAAAGGATACGGCTACCCTGGAACTGGTAAAAGAAGTAAGTGAGCGTATTTCAACCATCCGTAACCTGTGCGAAGAAATGCGCCAGGCGCGAAAAGCCGCCAATACGATTGAACATGAATCTGAACGGGCAACGGCATACGGTGCTAAGGTTAAGCCTTATTTTGAGCAAATACGGTATGAAGTTGATAAACTGGAACTACTGATTGATGACCAAGATTGGCCTTTGCCAAAATACCGAGAGTTATTATTTTTACGCTAATAGCATCATAAATCGTTTTGAGAAACCTCAATCTTAACGGATTGGGGTTTCTTCATTTTACGGCAAGCCGGAATGTAGTACTTTTGCTACATGTTACTAAAAACAGATAAACCCAATGTGCGCAGCTTTGACAAGGAGGAGTTGCGAAATTATTTTAAGGAAAAGGGCGAAAAAGCATTTCGTGCCGATCAGGTTTATCAATGGGTTTGGCAAAAACATGCCAAAACATTTGATCAGATGAGCAATTTACCAAAAGACCTTAGGGCCTTTATGGAAGAAAATTTTCTGATTACCGAATTAAAAACTTCCCTATGCCAAACCAGCGCCGACGGCACAGTAAAATCGGTATTTTCGCTTACCGACGGCAAAACCATCGAAGGCGTTCTTATTCCCACCTCAAAACGAATGACCGCTTGTATCAGTTCGCAGGCCGGATGTAGCTTGGATTGTAAATTTTGTGCCACTGCCCAGTTAAAAATGATGCGCAATTTGCATGCTGATGAAATATACGACCAGGTAGTAACCATAAAAAAACAGGCCGAGGATATGTATAACAAACCACTCACCAATATTGTATTGATGGGTATGGGAGAACCGCTGCTGAATTACAAAAACGTATCCGCCGCCATCGACAGAATTACCTCCGAAGAAGGTTTGAACATGTCAACCAAACGCATCACCTTATCTACATCGGGCATTGCAAAAATGATTCATAAACTGGGCGATGACGAAGTGAAATTTAAGTTAGCGCTTTCGCTTCATGCGGCCGATAATGAAAAACGCAGCAAAATCATGAGCATTAACAATACCAATCCGCTCGAAGATTTAGCAGCCGCCTTAAAACATTATTATGCCAAAACAGGAAATCCGGTAACTTACGAGTACATTGTATTTAAAGACTTCAATGACGGTATTGAGGATGCCAAAAACTTGGCAACTTTCTGTAAACATATTCCTTCAAAAGTAAATATCATTGAGTATAATCCCATTGATGGAAGCGATTTCGAACAAACCACGGATGAACGCCTCTCAGCCTTTGTGGGTGTACTGGAAAACCGCGGTATTGTAGCTAAAGTACGCAGAAGCAGGGGAAAAGACATTGATGCCGCCTGCGGACAATTGGCAGGGAAAAATAAGTAACCTTAACAAACCGCTATTTTACATAGTGGCACCAAATTCTAAAGCACCCCACCAAAACCTAATTTTAAAACCATAAAATTAGCTTGTGCATTAGACCAAAGTATAGCAGCATCGGCTTTTCTATTAAAACGCTGTTCAGAAGTGAGATCATAATTATCGGTTCCTATTGGGCCAATATTAATTTGACGCGCTATACTGATCAATGGAATAGTAAAACGAACATCTAAATTTAACATTATTCCTTTCCCTAAAATATACTGTTTCCCACCGCCAAAACTTGGGCCAAAGTCAAATGAAACTCTTTTATACTTATCAAAATTATAGGAAGGTCCCACATGATAATTTCCATCTACAAAAAACAGTGCGGCGCCCACCTGAAAAAATGGCCCAGCTGGTGCAAAATGTCCATTCGCCTGGCTAAAAATTTTGGTATAAATACCTATTCTGTGCATACTTAATCTACGTAATTTAACAATACCATCCATACCATAGGCTCCACCTGCATCAAATAAGGTTTCCAAATATTTACGGGTCATAAATGTATAGTCAAGACCAACAGACATTCTATTGGTTACGGCATAATCCCCCTGAAGGCCATAGAAAAAATTAGGCATGGCTCTGGCATCACCGCCAAGAGACCAACTTATTCCTTGGTCGTATTTCAACACAAACCGTTTACCCATATATCCTGGTGCTTTTCGCTGTGCGGAAACACCCACTGTTAAAAAACAAACTAAAAATAATGATATATATAGTTTCATAAAATTACTTTAAAAATGGATTATTTAAGTCTATCTTTTTGTCTGAGTTGGTGAAAAACATAATAAATATTATTATTTTTCACATATCCATAATTATTATCCCAGGTTGTATTTTGATGGGATAGTTTAAGTTCTCCCGTTTTTAAATTATATACCATAGCCATAAAATGGCTCACAGATCCACCATTAATTGCCCGGTGAATTAAAATTGGTATTAACGGCGGGAACAAAATCATTGGGGCAATTAAACGACCTGTTGCACGAGTTCTTTTTTCAAATAATGAAACCGTCCACATTGCGTAATCGGTACCCATATTATCAGCAATCTTTGTAATTTCTTCATACCCCAAAACCGTAACAGGGGTATAGTCATCATCATTTGCATTGGTTCCTGCAACCATACGCTCATAAACCCACTCATTTAACAAGACCATATCATTGTAACGTGCCATATCATTCTGGTTGAAAAGCTTAGGCTCGAGGACTTCGGTTTCAACTCCCGCAGCTTTGGCACAATCTTCAATACGTTGAACCATATCTTTTTCTTCCCGTTCATTTTTAAGATAGCGTATTCTTTTTTCTCCATCAACTGAACTTCCAAAATAATAAGGATCTACCACAATTACCTTATCAACCATACCGGCTGCTTTACCATAATTGAAATCTTTCGCAGAATTTTTCACCGAACGCTTATTTTTCTTCAGGTCACGATCGGGTAAGGCACCGTGAGCTTCCCTGAATGCCGCGGCTATTTGGGAATCATCCATGTATGCGGCTAAGGCATATTTATGAAAATTTAAACTATCTGAAACATGGCCCACAATCAACGGGCTCTTTGTTGTATTTTTTGAGGATGCAATTTTCTCATACTTAGACTTTCCTTCGTTGTTTTCTTTTGGTTGTTTTGATTCATTAACCTGCTCTGCAACAACTGAATCTGTCTTTGAATTCATATAAACTGAATACAAATCTTGAGTCTTATAATCATGCTCCTTTACTACATGCTTGACACATTCTTTAAACAACAATTCAATTTCTTTATCATCTGGGAATTGCTTTCGTAAACGAGCGGCAAATGCGGTGCTTACTAAATCAATATCCTTTTGCTTTGAAGACAGTTTATATAACAGAAAAGCGAGTTGCTGCGATTCACCCTCAACATTTTTGTAAAAGGATTTCCCCAAACTTGTATTATTATGGGAAATCCAAAAAAGAGTATGTCCAATAATTTTTAATAAATACTTATTATTAGGAAACTCCTTCAACATGATGTAGGAATTGAAAATGGCATTGTTATAGTCCTCATCAAGAAGTTGAAGTTTACAAAGCTCAAAACGAGCCATATTCCTAACCTTTACAAATTCAGATTGCCCTATTATATGTTTGGAACGACCTTCATCAGAGCGATTTTTAATCAACTTCTCTAATGTTTCCCTGCGGATAGGAAGAGCCGGGTGAGTTGATTTTTCATCATCTTCCTCGTCATCAACGTTTATAGGTTTTAAATCTGGTAATTTATACGATTGAGGGAAAACAAAGCCTTCGTTTTCAAAAAATGATTTATCAAACGGAGTTTCGTCAACCGGTAGATATCCGTACTTCAAAATATCAAAAACGCCACCAATTGCAGTATAACTGTATTTACTTTTTTCAAATATTTCCAAAAACCCCAACTCATCGGCTTCTTGCTCTTTTTCTTTACTATAAGCGAATTCTGCTAATTCTTTTTCATATCTGTTTAAGTCTCGGTAAACACCCCTTCCCCTTGAAATCTCCGTCTGCTTTTTATATTGTTCTAAACTATGTTTTTTGTCTACGTGAATGAGTTCATGTGCCAATATAAAGGCCAATTGGGCTTCATTCTCAAGTTGAGCCAATAAACCGATATTAATGAATATAGCCCCTTCTGATGTAGCAAACGCATTAACATTAGGCGATTTAATAACATAAACACGAACTTTTGACCTCAATTCGGGGTTGTTCTTCAATAACTCATCTGTGACCTTGTTAGCAAATTGGGACATTGGGTCATTAAAAAGCACTTTTCCGCTCAACATTATCCGGTTTAATGAAAAGGCAGTACTGAGCACAAAATCCTTCTCATCAGAAGGCTTATTTTTTGCTTCCTTAGCTGCATCCGAAACGGCCCGCGTAAAATCCTCCGGTAAGGACCCACTGGAAACTACAGGTTTGTAGTTATCAAAATCCTGAGCATAAACAGAGAAAAAGCTGCACAATAAACAGCCAATCATAAGCGATTTAACCTTCATACTTGGTTTATATTAATTTTCAGCACGAAAATAATACTTTACAAGTTAAACAAAATTATTTGTAAAAAAAAATAAAGAAAGCCTATCTTAGCCCCTTGAACAATATGATTGAATTTCTGTTAAACGTTAAATTAAAATAGCATGAAAAAAATTGCAATTGCCTGTATGGCCTGTATCTCGTTGAGTGTGAGCGCACAAGTTGAACTCCCTGTGCCTAGTCCAAAAGCAAAAGTTGAACAACGGGTTGGACTTACCGATGTAAGCATTGAATATTCTAGACCTGCCGTTGGCGGCAGAGCCATCTGGGGAGCATTGGTTCCCTATGACAAAGTTTGGAGAACCGGCGCAAACTCTGCCACAGCCTTCAACATCAATAAAGATATTGAAATTGATGGAAAAGCGCTCAAAGCAGGTGAGTATGCCTTGTTTACCATTCCTAATGTAAATGAGTGGACCTTTATCATTAACAGCAACGAAGGCCAAAAAGGAAGTACGGATTACAAAGAATCATTAGACTTGATCCGCTTCAAATCAAAACCTACGATAAACAATAGCGTAAAAGAGCGTCTTGAATTTACAATTGACCCACTATCCGATACAGAAGGACGGGTTACCCTAACTTGGGAAAAGGTAAGTGTAAGTTTTAATTTTAAAACCAATACCCTGAAAAACGCAGAAAACAATTTAGCCGGGTTTGAGAAAAAAGTGGGTGGTCTATGGTATGATTTGGCTCAGGCCGCCCGATACAGCAACGAAAACAACCTTAACGGAGATAAACCGCTTGCTTGGATAGATCAATCTATCAGTTTAAAAGACCACTTCTTTAATAAATGGGTTAAAGCAAAAATTTTAGCTAAAAAAGGAGACAATGCTGGCGCTTACTTAATGGCTGCGGAAGCTAAAGCTTTTGGCGAAAAAAACCCAAGCGGGTTTTATGATGCTTACAAAGCAGAAATTGAAAAAGCCGTTTCTGATTGGGCCGCATTTGCGCCAAAAACTAAAGGAAAAAAATAAATATAACATACTTTTATAAAAAAAGCGGATGAATATTCATCCGCTTTTTTTATATTTAAAATATAGAAATCAATGTCCTAACACACTGACCTCTTTGATTCCGATTGTTTCTACTTTAATTTCCCTTAAAGGAGCTCCGTGTAATTTAAAACCCTGAATAATTTCAAGCACATCGTAATCTATATTGTGTGATTTTGAGCCATCAATTACAACCGTGCAATTATCGGGCAATTTATCCAATGCCGCCTGAAAACTACCCTTGTTTAAGAACGTAACTTCTTCTGAAAGCTTAATCGTTATGTGCTCCCCTTCCTTTCGGGATTCCTTGGTATAAGAGTATGAGTGTTTATAGTTTCTGCGAAGAATGAAAAAGATAGCGAACACCATACCAATGGCAATACCTTTCAATAAATCGGCAAATAAAATGGCCACAACAGTTACAATAAACGGTATAAACTGATCCCAACCCAGTTTATACATTGTTTTGTAAAGCGAAAATTTAGAGAGTTTATATCCGACCATCAGCAATATTGCAGCCAAAGAAGCCAAAGGGATATAATTCAATAAAGCAGGAATAAACACCACAGAAACAAATAATATTATTCCATGTACAATAGTAGCCATTTTGGATTTTCCGCCGCTTTCAATATTAGCCGAACTACGAACAATAACCTGCGTAATGGGTAATCCTCCCAATAATCCAGAAACCATGTTTCCAATGCCTTGGGCTTTCAACTCACGATTAGTAGGCGTATTTCTTTTGAATGGGTCTAATTTATCAGTTGCTTCAACAGATAACAAAGTTTCTAAACTAGCCACAATGGCAAGCGTTAAGGCAACAATGTAGATATCGGGGTTAGCAAATTGGCTAAAATCAGGAAATTTAAAAAAGCTGATAAATTCAGCAGCTGATTTCGCCACCGGTAACTGAACCAAGTGCTCGTCAGCCATATAAAAATCAGGATAAAATGCCTTAAATGCCAAGTTAATGCCTATACCTGTTAAAACCACAAATAAGGCACCGGGTAAAAATTTAAACAGTCCTATTTTCTTCATAAAAGGCCTGTCAAATAAAACGAGCAGGGCAATAGACACCAAGCTGATCAAGATTGCACCCACACTGTGATATTTAAAAGCATAATAAATCTCCGTCAGGGTGTTATGACCGTCTGCTTGAGCAAATGCAAAATCACCCATAAAATCTTTGTCATAGCCTAATGCATGCGGAATTTCTTTGAGTATGAGCGTTATCCCGATGGCTGCAAGCATGCCTTTGATAACGGCTGATGGAAAATAATACCCTATAATTCCGGCATTTAGAAAACCGGCAATAAGCTGAATTGCACCGGCTAAAAATACGGCCAGCAATAAAGCTTCAAATGATCCCAATGTTTGTATCGCGCTTAAAACAATCACTACCAGCCCGGCAGCCGGCCCAGAAACCCCAAGGGGAGAACTGCTCAGCGAACCAACAACGATTCCGCCCACAACACCGGCAATAATCCCCGAAAACAACAAGTCGGGTCTTCCGGTAGAGGCTAACGCCACACCAAGACAGAGTGGTAGTGCAACTAAATACACAACCAATCCAGCAGGAATATCATTTTTAAAATTTAGAAACGGATTAGAGATTTTACTTTTCATAAAACAGGTTTAGATTGTATGTATATGAAAAATTATTTAACCAAACCTGTATCAAACTTGTATATAGAAGCCATTTCGTGATTATCTGTGGCCGTTACTTCTAAATCAAGTAATAATCCGTTAGCAATATCATAAACCAATCCATGAACCTGCAAAAATTGTCCGTTATTCCAAGCATTTTGAACTATGGAAGTTTTACACAAGTCGTACACTTGTTCAATTACGTTAATTTCCACCAATCGCCTACCGCGTTGTTCCATATTCTCAATTGCGTCGAGTTCTGTGGCATGCATTCGGTATACATCTTTAATGTGCCGCAGCCAGTTATCAATTAATCCAACCTGCACATTACCCATGGCTGCCAACACACCTCCACAACCATAATGCCCGCAAACTATAACATGTTTAACTTTTAATACATTAACGGCATAATCCAAAACGCTGAGCATGCTCATATCAGTATGGATGACCATGTTAGCGATATTTCGGTGCACAAAAATTTCACCGGGGTCAGTATTTGTAATTTCATTGGCGGGCACACGGCTGTCTGAACAACCTATCCACAAAAACGGTGGCTTTTGGCCTTTAGATAATTTTTCAAAAAAATCGGGTGATGAGGCGAGGGTTTCTTTTACCCATTTTTTGTTTCCCTCAAACAACTTATTATATAATTCTGGCATTGGTATAACATTTAAAAATTAAAGATTCACCACGAAAACTAATCATGGCATAATAAAAATAAATACGAAGTTATACCGAATACTCCGGAGGAGGAGATGTGGGAGAGTCTAAAAAAACAGACCGAAACAAAAAATCTATATCTTTTTTACTTAAACTAGAGAAACCGCAGATGATTTTCCAGTTGAAAGAATTACTATGCATCCAATCTCTGAAGTTTTCAACAAGTTCTTCCAATAAAGTAGAGGAACCCGAATTTCTTTGAGCCATTCCCTCAATGGAAAAAATGGCACTTGTAAGGGCTTCTATAAAAAACCGGGTGTGATAATCTTCTGAGGGGATTCCATTTCCAATAGTGTTTAGTGAAATTTTTGGAGTAGATACAGGAACTAAAATACAGATGTTCAAAATCATAACCGAAAGAAACAGAGAAATTACCTTTTGGTAAAAGTGATATTCCTTATTTCTTCTAAAACTGATCATAGCACGAAAGTAAAACTAAATATTACATAATCACTATTTGTTTCTTCATCTGGTTTTATTATAAATCCAAGCTTTATTTTTTAAACCAGCTTGAATAAAACACATAATTTTTAGCAATACGATCTATTTCCCCCGAAATTAACTCAGGCGTAATACTCTTTACTTTTTTGGCCGGCACACCCGCAAAAATACTACCTTCGGGAACCTGCGTGCCTTCTAAAACAACCGCACCGGCAGCAATAATGCAGTTACTTTCAACTACCACCCCATCCATAACTATGGCCCCCATTCCGATGAGAACATTATCATGGATGGTACATCCGTGTACAAGCGCGTTATGCCCGATTGAAACATTATTCCCAATTTGGAGGGGATGCTTTTGATAGGTGCAATGCAGTACAGCTCCGTCCTGCACATTTACCCGGTTACCCAGTTTTATGTAGTGTACATCGCCCCTGACCACACTGTTAAACCAAAAACTACATTCTGAGCCACAATGCACATCGCCCACAATTGTCGCATTTTCAGCAAAAAAACAATCATTTCCAAAAACCGGATTTTTTCCTTCAACAGGTAGTATGAGTGGCATATTTTTAATAATTTTAACGATTCAAAATTCGAGGACAAAATAATGATTCCACACATTAGAAAGGCATCGCTGTTTATTTTTTCATTCTTAATGCTGATTTCTCTTCATGCACAAGAATGTGGCTACGTATATGTAAGCCCAACCGGTGCAAATGGCGGAGCAGCAGGCACCAGAGCAAATCCGGCTTCACTGCAATACGGACTTACCCTCCTTTCGGCAGCCAACAATCACATGCGTATGGCACAAGGAACTTACAGCATTGACCAACCCATCAGCTTAGCCTCTAATTTTACCATTGAAGGCGGATTTGAATCGAACCAATGGATTAAAAGTAATACCTATTCAACTATCATACAACGCTCTGCATTGAACGTGGAGCCGAATCCCAGCCGAATTACGGCCTTTCAGGCTGTTAATATGAGTGCCTTCCGCCTTCAGGATTTAACCATTCAGGTGGCAAATGCCACGGGAAATGGTGTTTCTACATACGGTATTTACCTTTCGGGATGCTCAAATTACAACATTACGCGATGTACCATTATTGCGGGAAACGGAACACCCGGCCAATCCGGAACGGCGGGAACAGCCGGGCAGAACGGAGCAGCCGGCCAAAATGGCGAAACCGGCGAGGGTGAAGGAGGTTGTTGTAGAGCACCCGGAGCCGGTGGAAGCGGAAGTTTCCCAGGAAGTTTTGCCGGCGGATTGGGCGGATTTGGAGGTATCAGAGGTGGATTTACCACCGATGTTGTTTTGGGCCTTTGTGTTGTAGAACCGGGCAGTGAATTTACCAACCCGGGCAGCCCCGGGCAAAACGGAACCGGCCCACAAGGCGGCTTAGGAGGCGCAGGAGGTGTTGGACTTTGTGAACTCACCTATGTAAATTTGAGCTGCAACGCCCAATTAACGAACCATGGCGTACCCGGAACCCCGGGAACACCAGGCCCGGCAGGCCTTGAAGGGGCGCAGGGACAAGGATCCTTTGGGGCATTTTTTAATCCGGTGAACGGACTACAAGGATTACAGGGCGCAAACGGTGCTGGCGGCGGTGGCGGCGGTGGCGGCGGTGCCAAAGGTTGTGAACCCGCTGCCGTAAATCCGCTGAACTGTAACGATACCGTATTCAACAGCGCAGGTACAGGCGGAGGCGGCGGAGGCGGCGGTGAAGGTGGCCAAGGCGGTTTCGGTGGTACCGGTGGAACAGGTGGAGGCGCTTCTTTTGCCGTTTATGTTTTCAATAACGGTTTCAATGGATTTATACAAGATTGCAATCTCCAGGCCGGACAAGGCGGCATTGGAGGCATAGGTGGACCCGGCGGACCGGGTGGCTTAGGCGGTCCAGGCGGAATAGGCGGTAAACTCGGGGATGCCCCCAACGGGATAAACAGCTGTAACAATGGCGAAGGCGGAAACGGCGGACCGGGCGGAAACGGCGGTCAGGGCGGTCAGGGTGGAAAAGGTTCCGACGGACCAAGCATGACTTTATACCAACCCAATGTGGGCGAACCCGTATTTGTAATTAACAACAATAATCCGGCAGAGCCTCCCGTATTTGTAAATTATTTTGGCTGCACAAACAGTGATGTTATTGTAAACACAACGGCATCAGGCGTTTTAAACTGGTTATTCGATTACGCTTCAGTTCCTTCCTCTGGAAGTAATGCCGGTGACACCGTATCTTACTTTTTACCAGGATTCCGGTCATTAACGCTTCTGGCCGACGGCGTGCCATATCGTTACTCAAACTTCATTACCATCGACGAACCTTACACTCCTCCAGTTATTAATGCATCTGCGGTTACCATCTGTGCTGGCTCCAGTATAACATTTACTACCCAACCCGTGGCACAAACCTATCAATGGTCATTCCCCGGCGGTTCAGTAGCTGGATCTGCACTTCAAAATCCACCGGCCGTTACATTCAATACACCCGGAACCTATGAAATTGAATTAGTAACAACTTCCTGCTGTGGAACACATATCACCAAAAAAACAGTAAACGTTATCAATAGCGTTACGGTTAACCTTGGACCGGATATTGGCATCTGTTTTACTGATCCGCTTCCTGTTTTGGATGCAGGAAATCCGGGGGCAACCTATGCCTGGACAAAAAACGGGCAGCCCTATCCGGGCAGTTCACAAACCATTTCAACTAACGGAGAAGGATTGTATGCCGTAACCGTAAGTTATGGTGGAACTTGCGTAGGAACCGACCAAATGCAGGTTCTGGTGGCGTCTACCTTGCCCATTGATTTGGGCCCTGACACAGCGATATGCGTAAATGCAAATTTTCCGGTGCTTGATGCCGGTTTTTCAAATGCAGCTAATTACCAATGGTTCTTTAACGGAAATCCGATTGGAATAAATAGTTCTACACTTCAAACTACGGCTCCCGGCCTTTATGCCTTGGCCGTTACCAGCCAAACCGGTTGCCAAGGCTCAGATTCATTGGTTTTAAACATCAGCGATCCACAAGTTAACCTGGGGCCAAATTTATTAGCCTGTTCAAATGAAGGATTTCCGGTTTTGAATGCAGGAAGCCAAGGAATAAACTACGTTTGGACCATAAATGGAAATCCTACGGGAACAAATAGCCAGTTTTTGACTACAACCATTGCTGGAACCTATGAAGTAGAGGTAACCAACCAATTTGGTTGTACGGCAATAGATAATATGGTACTAACCGTTGAAATAGCGCCAACTTCCCAATTTACCATTCCGGCGAGTATTCAAGTTGGTCAGGTTCTTACACCGGTAAATACCAGTTTCCCTGCGGCAGGACTGAATTATTTCTGGAATTTTGGCGACAATACACCCGGTCTTCCAACACAAAACGCCAACCATACCTATGCCGCAGCCGGACTTTACAGCGTCTTTCTACTGGTTGATAACGGATTATGTTCCGATACGCTCATTCAAGAAATAAATGTGCTCTGGGATTGTAATACCTTAGGCCTGACTGCCGCATTTGATGCCACTGATACTGTTTTCATGGATTTATCCGGTGTTGCTGAGTTTACTAACCAAAGCAGCAATGCCGTAAGTTATCAATGGGCATTTGGAGATGGAAACACATCTGGCCAGAGTAATCCGTTTTATGTATATACTGCTCCGGGAACATATACCGTTACATTAACAGCCATTAATTACAACTGCACCACAAGCGTTCAGGGAACCGTAATTGTTATTGAGGAGCATGATGCATCTGTAACTGATATGGAAAGTTTGTCATCCGTTTTGATTTTTCCGAACCCTACAAGAGACTACATTCAATTTCAATTTGCGCAGGAATGGCATTTGCCTGTCAGCATAGTTCTGCATGACTCCAAAGGACAAGTCATTACAAAGCAAGAGCTTTATCCTGATAGCGGAAATACACGCATTGAAATGGAATCATTACCTTCCGGCATCTATTTTGTTACGTTATTTGCCAAGGATTTAAAAAGAACCTTTCAGGTAATTAAACAGTAAATAAAATGAAAACTCCAGTAATTATATACGCCGAAGCCACTCCAAACCCAGCCACAATGAAGTTTGTGGCCAATATTCTGTTACTTCCCGAAAACAGTGCAGAATACACAGACATTTCCGATACTGAAGGATCTCCGCTTGCAAAAGCCCTCTTTGGATTTGAATTTGTTCGTGCCGTATACTTCAATAATAACTTCATAACCATTACCAAAAAGGAATTCACATCCTGGTCAGAGATTATTCCTCAGGTACGTGAAATGCTCAAAACATGGATTGAAGAAGGGAAAGACATCATTGCCTTTTTGCCCGCCAAAAAAGAAACCGCCATTCCAAAAGCCGTTTCAGATATAAATGCGGCCGGCGTTGAAGGACAAATTATGGATATTTTGGACGAATACATTCGCCCTGCGGTTGAAGGAGACGGGGGCGAAATATCGTTTGTTTCATTTGCCGACGGAAAAGTAACCGTGAGGCTTGCAGGCTCTTGCAGTGGCTGTCCTTCAAGTACGGTGACGCTCAAAAACGGAATTGAACATCTGTTGAAAAAGATGGTTCCCGGAGTAGAGGAAGTGGTGGCAGAAAATGCCTAAAGAATAAACCGGGTATCCTTCAAAATTACCTTAATGCCTTCTTCGAGCGGTTTAGGCTCGCGTTGAAGCAAATCTTTCATTTTTGAAATATCCGGCAAACGACGGGTCATATCACCTTCCTTCAGAGCAGCCAAATGTCTGATTTCTGATTGGGAACCCGTTATATCTTTCACGAGATTAGCCAATTCCAGAATCGAAATTTCAACATTACCACCGATGTTTACCACATCATTCACAAACAGTTTTTCTTTGAATGCCCTGTAACAGGCATCAATATTATCCTGCACATAACAAAAAGTGCGAGTCTGGCTTCCATCTCCATAAATGCTGATGGGCCTGTTTTGTAAGGCCATGCTTATGAACCTGGATATAACAAATTCTTTACTTTGTTTTGGTCCGTATGTGTTGAAAAAACGGAATATGGTAAAATTAAGATTGTACTCGCGTTGGTATGATCGTAAATACGCTTCTCCCACATTTTTTACGATAGCATACGGAAGGCGTGAATTAAGCGGGGTGGTTTCTTCATTTTGGGGAAATTCAACCGGCTCCCCATACACCTCGGATGAACTCGAAAAATAAACATGCCGAACACCCGTATTTTTAGACAGCTTAAGAATGTTCTCAAGTCCGCGGATATCATCGAGCACCATAACCGGATTTTTTAGCGTGCGCTGAACACCAACAACCGCGGCATAATGAAAAACATAATGAAACCTGCCCGAATGGAAAACTGCGGCAATTTCATTATAATCATTTACATCACATTTAATGAAATTAACGTTTGGAAATTGTGGAATTTTAGCCAAATCGCCCGTCAATAAATTGTCGACAATCGTTATTTTATTTAACGGATCCTGTGCCAATTTTTCAGCCATTGCGCTACCCACAAATCCTGCTCCCCCTGTTACCAGAATTCTGGTTCTTTTTACATTTTCCATCCTTGCCGATTTGTTATTTTAATAACTTCATTAAATACTCACCGTAGCCACTTTTTAAAAGCGGAGCTGCCAGTTTTTCAAGCTGCGCAGAATCAATAAATCCCATTCGGTAAGCAATTTCCTCAATACATCCAATTTTAAGTCCCTGCCGCTCTTCAATAACCTGCACAAATTGGCCTGCCTGCATAAGCGAAGCAAAGGTTCCAGTGTCCAGCCAAGCCGTTCCACGATCAAAAACTACCACTTTCAGCTTTTTACGCTCAAGGTAAATTTTGTTTATGTCCGTAATTTCATATTCGCCGCGTACTCCGCGTTTAAGGTTTCTGGCAATTTCAACTACCGAATTGTCATAAAAATATAAACCCGGAACTGCATAATTTGATTTGGGCTGAACCGGCTTTTCTTCAATACTGAGTACATTGTTTTCTGAGTCAAAATCTACCACCCCGTACCGTTCAGGATCTGAAACATGGTAGGCAAAAATTACTCCGCCCTCGGGGTTGGCGCAAGCCTGCAGCTTTTTGGATAAACCGGAAGCATAAAAAATATTATCACCCAGAATTAGTGAAACCGAATCAGCTCCGATAAAATCAGCTCCTAAGGTAAACGCTTGGGCAAGTCCCTCGGGTTTTTCCTGAATGATGTATGAAAAGTTCAAGCCCAATTGCTCACCGGAGCCAAACAATTTTTGAAAATTAGGCAAATCCTGTGGAGTACTAATGATTAAAATATCCTTGATTCCGGCCATCATGAGCACAGAAAGCGGATAATAAATCATCGGTTTATCATAAATAGGCATAATCTGCTTACTTATGGCGTATGTAATGGGATAGAGCCTGGTTCCGGAGCCACCGGCCAAAATTATTCCTTTCATTTGCTTATTGTTTTATTACCGCCCTTCGGCGCAACCTGCGCTTGTTGCTTTTACTGTTATGAAGCGTCATTAATAGAGAAGGAAGTAAAATTAGGTTGGTAAACATAGCCGCCATAAGTGTGAAAGACACAAGTGTTCCCAATGCTACTGTTCCACCAAATTCTGAAGCAATAAAAACGGAGAATCCAAAGAATAAAACAATAGATGTGTAAGCCATGCCCAAGCCCGTTTCTTTTAATGAGCGGATAACAGCCCCGCGGATATTACCATGATTGGTTTTTAGTTCCTGTTTAAACTTGGCCAGAAAGTGAATGGTATCATCTACAGAAATGCCGAATGCCACACTAAAAATAAGAATGGTTGAAGGCTTTAATGATATTTCAAAAAATCCCATCAATGCAGCCGTAAACATCATGGGAATTATATTCGGTATCAAGGATATAATTACAATTCTGGCATTTTTAAATAACAATGCCATGAAAAAGGCAATTAGAAAAACCGCCAACAGCAAACTTTGGAATAAATTGACAACCAAGTAATTGGTTCCCTCTAAAAAAGTAACTGCAGCGCCCGTAATTTTTACTTTATACTTATCGGCCGGAAATATTTCATCAATTTTTTTGCTAAGGTCTGTTTTCACTTCTTCCAACTCCATCGTATTCAAATCTTTCATCTGAACACTTATTCTGGCAATTGACTTATCCTCGTTCAAAAACGGACGCAGCAAAGAATCCTGACTTTCGTTTTGCTTAAGATAATTTACGATAAAAGCCCTGTCGAACTGATTCGGAAGAGTGTACGCATCCGGGTCTCCATTATAAAATGCCTGATTGGCAAATTTCAATCCTTCAATATACGAAAGCGGACGCGAAAATATGGGCTGGGATTCAAGATAATCCTGCAATTCATCAATTTTACGCCAGGTTTTCATATCAGTAATTACCCCGCGTTCTTTTTGCGTATCAACCGTAATTTCGAGCGGCATAACTCCACCAAAAGAGTTTTCGAAGAACCGTAAATCCTGCATTACTTCAGCCTTCTCAGGAATATCATCAACCACATTCCCTTTTACCTGCATGCGCATAATACCCACTACAGAAATTAAAACCACCAAACCCGAAATACCATATACCCATTTGCGGTAATGCTGCGAAATAAGAATCAACAAACGAACCATGGCCGTAGCCAGTTTTTTGTCCATGTGTGATGTGGCCCTTTTAGATGGGGGCGGAAAAAAGGAAAATAAAACCGGAATGGTAATTAAAGAGAGCACAAAAAGCATCATGATGTTGAGTGAAGCAACGATACCAAACTCAACCAAAATAGAACTTCCCGTAACGATAAACGTACCAAAACCGATTGCGGTTGTCAGATTACTCAAGAAAATGGCCTGTCCTGTTTTCTCAATCACCTTGGCCAGAGCCGCTTTTTTATCCCCCAAGGCATTATATTCCTGGTGATACCTGTTTATGATGTAAATGGCGTTGGGTACACCGATAACAATCAACAGGGGCGGAATTAAACCCGTTAAAATGGTAATGGGAAAACCGGTCAGGGCCAGAGTACCCTGAGCCCATATTACGCCCAATAAAACCGTAATCAAAGGAACCAAAACCTCTACAAAGGACCTAAACAAAAAGGCCAATACGATTGCCGTAACCAAAGCGGCCAATCCCACAAAAATTCCAATCTCGCTCTTTGCTTTTTTTACATTTACTGTTCGGATATACGGAAGCCCGGACACATGAATTTCAGTATTCTGCTCATTTTCAAATACATCTAATTTTTGTTGGATTTGCTCCACTACGGCGATTCGCTCTTTAGAGTTGAGTACTTCCGGTTTGAGGGTTATGATGAGCAGATATACATTCTTGTTTAAATCAAAAATAACCTTGTCGTAAAAGGGCAAATTTTCAAGCTCAGTTTTTACCAAGAGTGCTTCCTGGTCAGAATTTACAGGCCCTTTGATTACTTTGGTACTTATAAATTGTTTGGCTAGGGTGTCTTTCTCAATTTTGATTACATTTTTTATTCCGCCCGTACCCTTTACACCTTCGATAGCTTCAATATCGGCTTGAAGTTGAAGGAAAGCGTTAAAATGTTTTTTTGTGAAAAATTTTGACTCCTTGTTCCCGACAATGATCATACTTCCATCCTGCCCGAATGTTTTTTTAAATTCTTCGTAGGCCAGGTAAGTACTGTCAGTTTTTGGCAGCAGTTGAGCCAGTTTATAGCTCATGGAAACATTCCGGCTCTGCAGAGCCATGAACACCGTAAGTACAAGTATTACAAGAACTAACGGAATTCGGAAGCGAATAATAAGCGTGGCAATCTTTCCGAACATAAGCTAAAAACTAAGCGAAAGTATCATTATGTTTAAAATTCTGCAACTTTGCCTTGTTTAAGCCATATTAATAATCCGTTATTGAAACTCATATCATTCATAGCTTTCCGGTATCTGTTTTCTAAAAAATCCAGAAACATCATCAATATCATATCCGTGATTTCGGCGGTCACGGTAATGGTAATAACGGCGGCTCTGGTCATTTTACTTTCCGCGTTTAACGGCTTGGAAGCTTGGGTAATTTCGCTTTTTAACCAGGCAGATCCAGAACTGAAAATAGAGCTCGTTTCGGGTAAAACCTTTGAAGCCGACAGCCTCCTGCTGAACAAAGTTCAACGTGTGGAAGGCGTAAAAACAGTTTCGCCGGTACTTGAAGACAACGCCATGTTTATATACGGCGAAAAACAGTACATCGGCATATTAAAAGGTATTCAGTCCAACAATCCGGCTTACGCAGGAATTGAACCGCTTATGCTTGACGGTGACCCTGAAATATTTGCCGACAGCAGCGGATACGCCTTACTTGGAGCAGGAGTTGCGGGAATTCTGGGACTGAATTTAGATAACGCCATGCGGAGGCTGGTTATTTATTTTCCCAAACGGGGAAAAAAAGTTGACCTGTTCAACCCTTTCCGTTCCATTGCCCTTTTTCCGGCCGGCGTGTTCAGCATTCAGCAAGATTACGATTCCAAATACGTTTGGATTCCTCTTGATTTGGCACAAGAAGTGCTAGACGCCGACAATATGCTTACCGCATACGAAATAGAACTACAAACTGGTGCAAATGACGAATCTGTCAAAGAGCAGATTCAGCAGCAACTTCCATCTACACTCACGGTAAAAACACGTCTAGAACAGCAGGCCGTTTTTTATAAAGTATTTCAAACAGAGCGCCTGATTCTCACCGTTATTCTGAGTTTTATTCTCTTACTTGCCTCATTCAACATATTTGGGGCCCTTACCATGTTATTGGTTGAAAAACGCAGAGATACGGCTGTGCTGCGGAGTTTAGGATTTTCCATCAACCAGATACGAAGTATATTCTGGACACAAGGTTTTCTTATCAGCCTGGCGGGTTGCCTGGCCGGATTGCTGCTGGGCATATCGGTTTGTGTGGTTCAGATGCAGACCGGAATTATTAAAATTGGCCCTCAGGAAGGCGCTCCACCTTACCCCGTAATTTTGGAGGCGGGTGATGTAGTCTTCAGTGCTATGCTCGTTTTAGTTACCGGAGCCTTGGTGGTGCTTTTCCGGATTCGACTGGTAAAGGAGGCTTACTTTTCAGCGTCGCTGAAATCAAGCCAGTAATGGCAATTAGTAAACTGTTTCAACAACCACTCCGCCTGCATAAAACCGTTTGATTTCATCCAGGGTATCAAAAATTTCCTGCTGATTTTCGGAGGTAACCAGTTTAATTCTAAAATCTTTAAAATTGGGTAAGCCCCGGAAATAGTTTCCATAATGGGCGCGGGTTTCAATAAGCCCCAACTTTTCACCTTTCCAGCTCATGGCCATTTCCAGGTGCTCGCGGCACACATTGGCACGCTCATCAACCGTTGGCGGGGCCAATAATTCTCCGGTGGCCATAAAATGTTTTACTTCTCTAAAAAACCAGGGATAACCGATTGTGGCGCGGCCAATCATTACGCCATCAACTCCAAATTTTTGTTTATAGTCTAAAGCCTTCTGGGGGCTGTTGATATCGCCGTTTCCGAAAATCGGAATGTGCATGCGCGGATTATTTTTTACTTCAGAAATCAAACTCCAATCGGCTTCGCCTTTATACATCTGCACACGGGTGCGACCGTGAATGGATAAAGCCTGGATACCAACATCCTGCAGGCGTTCGGCAACTTCAACAATGTGTTTTGTACTGTCGTCCCATCCCAAACGTGTTTTAACGGTTACGGGCAATTTGGTTGCCTTAACGATTTCGGCCGTCATGGATACCATTTTAGGGATGTTTTTGAGAATTCCGGCTCCGGCCTCTTTGCAAACCACCTTTTTTACCGGACATCCGTAATTGATGTCAATAATATCCGGGTTCACCGCTTCGGCCATCTCGGCAGCTTGAATCATAGACTCAATTTCGCCTCCAAAAATTTGGATACCGATGGGTCTTTCGTATTCAAAAATATCCAGCTTTTTTACGCTTTTAAGCGCATGGCGGATAAGCCCTTCGGATGAAATGAACTCCGTAAACATAAGGTCGGCTCCGAACTTTTTGCACAAGGCGCGAAAAGGCGGATCGCTTACGTCTTCCATGGGTGCCAGAATAAGCGGAAACTCACCCAGATTTATGTTACCAATTTTTACCACACTGCAAAAGTAGGGAATGAGGCTGATATACTAAAATGAAAAATCAGACATCAAAAAAACAGAACAATTCCCCATCATTTCATAACAAAAAATGATTGAAAATAGCGATAAGCAAATTTTAATGTCAGGAAAATTAATTGCATAAACTGCTGTTTTTGTTTTTATTATAAAAAATAAAAAGTAATACCGTGTAATTATTTACCGTATTAAACAATAAAAAATGTCATTGGGCAGCGAAATTAAATTTTGAAAATTTGTTATGCTCAATACACCAAAACCAGTTTAGAATGAGATTATAAACCAAAACAAGTTACCATATGCTAAACCAAATTAACCATACCATGGCACTTAAAATTTTGTGCGTTTTAATGTCGTTCAGTTTATCGTTTTCTGCATTTGCGGCGAAAAATCCGAATGAAAAAAGCGGCGAAAAATCGAACAAAGCACTCACGGCAGGATGTCTAAACCCTGAAAATTCGGCAGTTTTGGATTTAAACAACGTAAGAACCCTAATCCATTCCGGAGGCGATATGTGGTGGGATTTAAGACAATTTCCCCGCTATGAAATTCCGAAAGGCTCCGGGAAAAACTCGCTCTTTCTGGGCAGCTTATGGATTGGCGGAACCGATGTAAACGGCCAATTAAAAGTTGCGGCACAGCGTTACCGTGCAAACGGCCCCGATTTTTACACAGGCCCCTTAGACACCTTAGGCTCAGGCAACACCTCGGCAGAAACCTGCAAAGAATTTGACAAAATTTGGAAAATAACCCGCGCCGAGGTGGCCAAATTCAATTATTGCTTCCATAACCCTACAGATCCGAGTTGTACGGGCGGAATTCCACAGTCCATAAAAGAATGGCCGGCCATAAATTATGTAAATAACAACCCTGAACTATCCGGCGGATTACCATCTGTGCAATTTTTTTACGCCCCGTTTATTGATGTAGACGGAGACATGGCCTATAATCCCGAAGATGGTGATTACCCGGCCTATGACTTGAATAATACTGCCGATTGCCAAAGCGACCGAACGCCCTATTTATACGGAGATGAAACCCTCTTTTGGATATTTAATGATAAAGGAAATATTCACTATGAAACCCAATCAACCCCAATTGGTATGGAAATTCGGGCACAAGCCTTTGCCTTTTCTACCAACGATGAGATCAATAACATGACCTTTTATAACTATGAACTCATTAACCGGGGTAACAGTACCTTGTATAACTGCTATTTTGGGGTAAATACCGATGCAGATCTGGGGTTTGCACATGATGACTATGTTGGTTGCGACGTGATGCGGGGTTTTGGATACGTATATAACGGCGATGAATTTGACGGTAATACGAGTGGTGCCTCACCGGAGCACTACGGAGCCAATCCTCCAGCTGTTGGGATAGATTTTTTTGAAGGCCCCTATGCCGATCCAAACAACAAAGCCGATGTTTTTGAATTAGACGATATTGATACTTGGCTGGCCTTAAACGGCATGGGTTACAAAGATGATATTAAAGATAATGAACGCATCGGCATGCGCAGATTTGTTTATTACACCAACCCCGGAGATCCACAGAAGGGAATTCAATACTATAATTTACTTCGAGGAAATTCCATAAACGGAAGCCCGTTTGTTTTTGGCGGAATAGGTTTGCAAGGAAGCTTGGGGGCAACAACCTTAAAATCTGATTTTATGTTCCCCGGAAATTCTGACCCTTACAACTGGGGTACAAAAGGCGTGAACCCGGGTTTTATCTGGACCCAACAAAACCCCGGACCGGGCTTGCCTGAAACACAGTATGGCGACCAACGCTTTGTACAGTCGGCGGGGCCATTTACCCTTTTGCCGGGCGCCGTAAACGACATCACCACGGGTGCTGTTTGGGCAAGATCATATTCCGGTGATGCTTTTGAATCGGTACGGCTTGTACAAAAAGCAGATGATAAAGCCCAACAGCTCTTCGAAAACTGCTTCAGGTTACTGAATGGCCCCGACGCTCCCGACGTTTTTATACAGGAATTAGACCGTGAACTTATTTTATACTGGGTGAATAATCCGTCAGGCAATAACAAGCAAAATACGTATTCAGAGCTCGACTACTCTATCGATACCAACTTTGTAAGCAATATTGAAGACCGAAAATATAAATTCCAAGGCTTCATGATATACCAACTAAAAAATGAAGAAGTATCGGTTGATGAACGGTATGATGTTGAAAAAGCCAGGCTAATTGCCCAGTGTGACCTTCGGGATTTTGACAGCTTGGGAAATCCAGTTTCAACACTGATCAACTACACGGCCAACCAGGAACTCGGAATTATTGAACCCCAGGTAATGGTTCAGGGTTCAAACCAAGGAATAACGCAATCGCTAAGGGTTACCGAAGATGCATTTGCCAGCGGTGCCGACAAACGCTTGGTGAACCACCAGAAATACTATTTTATGGTAATTGCATATGCACATAACAACTTCAAAAAATATGATCCGCTAGATCCGGCTGCTTTAGATGGACAGAAGAGACCATTTCTGTCCAGCCGCAAAAGTGCATTTGGCAGCGTGGAAGCCGCGGTGGCAATACCGCATATTCCGGCACCCGAATCTTTTGGAACCATTTTGAACTCGTTTTATGGAGACAGCCCTGAAATTACACGCCTGGAAGGCAACGGAAACGGCGGGAATTTGCTGGAATTGACCGCTGAATCCGAAAATCAAATCTTAAAAGCGCCTTACTATTTTGAAACACCTACCTACAAAAGAGGTACAGGGCCAATAAAAATCAAAGTAATAGATCCCATTTCCGTTGAAGCGGGCACGTATTACATAGCCCTTAACGGGCCGGTTAAATCAAGCCTTTCGCTCAACACCATGGAATCAAACGGAACTTGGGCCATATTGGATGAGTTTATGGATACGATTGCTGTTTCTGACCAAACTTTGCAGGTTAATTCAGAGCAAATTCTTTTCAACCGGAAAACCGGTAAGTTCACCGGCTTATCCGTTTCCATTAAACAAAGCGGGCAACCCGGAAGTAACCGGGAAGAGAACAACGGCTTTTTGGATGCACGGATACAGATTTCAGACCAAGGCAAAACCTATCTCGGGTTTATAGCAGATAACGACATTATTCCGGCATTAAACTGGATTCTTTCCGGAAATCAGGACGAGGACACCGAATACGACACCGAACAAATCTATGAGCGCATAAGCCTGAATGACGGCGGTGCGCTGGCTCCTTACATTATGTGCTCGGATGGAGAATTCGGTCCCGTATGGAAAGGAAATATGTCTGGCGCCGTAAAAACGCCCAACAACTTGCAGAGCATAGATTTGGTTATCACACCCGATAAAAGTAAATGGACAAGAGTACCCGTACTGGAAGCCTGTGCCGACAGTAATTTCAGCCATAAACATGCCGACTTGCCGCTATCGAGAGCCCGTAAGTTTGACCTGCGCCGTTCTCCATCCGTAAATAAAGAAGGTGAATACGCTACACATGACAAAAGCATGACCGGCAAACTAAGTCCGGGTGCGAGCAGTAATCCCGAAGATGCAAATTACATCAGCGAGTGGGGAATGGGCTGGTTTCCCGGTTACGCCATTTCCTTAGAAACAGGTGAGCGGCTCAATATGGCATTTGCCGAAGATTCTTATCTGCCACTGATTAATGGGAAAGACATGCTGTTTAATCCGGCAGGGATTGATTTACTAAGCCAAGATTTCAGCCAAGTAATTTCGCCCTTCGGGGATGCCCTTTTGGCCGGAAAACATTTTCTATACATTTTTGGAAGCAATGCCTCTCCAGGCCCTGGATATCCGGCAACTCCCAGATACGACGCCGGGCAGTGGGCGGTGGATATATTAAAATATGCCAATGCAAAGCCCTCCGATTTACATAAAGGAAAACTTTTCCGTTCCGCTATCTGGACAGGAATTCCGGTAAGTATATACGGAAGACCCTGGCTGCGCGAAGATATGCGGATAAGTATGTATGTAACTAAGCCGTACATGCAAAACAGTACCTATGCCAATGACCAGGCCACTGTTGCGGTAAATGAAAACAAACCGCTATATCGTTTTTCCACGAATGCTTTGGCGCCCACAACCGGCAATCAGGCCACCGCTTTCTCGGCTCTCGATTTAATCAATGCAGTTCCAAATCCGTATTATGCGTATTCGGGATATGAAACTAACCAGCTTGATAACCGTATAAAAATAACCAACCTCCCGCCGGAGTGTACCGTAAGCATTTATAATGTTTCGGGCACGTTGGTAAGGCGCTTCACGAAAGCGGATAACCAAATTACCTCTTTGGACTGGGATTTGAAAAATTACGCCGGTATTCCGATATCAAACGGTATGTATATAATTCATGTGCATGCCCCAGGTTTGGGAGAACGAATCATCAAATGGTTTGGGGTAACCCGACAAACAGACCTGAGTGATTTCTGAGACTTGACATTAAACCAAAAACGAAAAGCGAACCTGCCATGCGGGTTCGCTTTTCAGTATGTTGAATACCGAGAATTTATTTTTTCTTAGCCGGTGCAGCAGCTTCTTCAGCAGCCTGACGGGTAGCACGCGTGGCAGATACCGTAACGATTACGTTCTCCGGAGCGTCTAACAGTTCAACACCTTCTAATTTAAGGTCGCGTACGCGGAAAGACTGACCAATGTTTACGTTGGTGATATCTACCTCAATAAAATCAGGAAGATTTTCAGTTAATCCTTTTACGCGGAGCTTACGGAGAATTTCTTTCAATTTACCCCCTGCTCTAACACCTACAGAGTTTCCTACCGGTTTAATCGGAAGGCTTACACGTACCGGTTTACCGGGAATAAGCTCGATAAAATCAGCATGAAGTGTGGCATCAGATACCGGATGAAACTGTGCATCCTGAACAAGTGCATTTACTTTTTTGCCGCCTTCGATATTGATTTCAGCAATCATTACCTCTGGGGTATAAAGAAATTTATTCAATTCTTTTTCCGGAACAAACAGATTCATGTTTTCGGCACCTCCGTATAATACACAAGGTACTTTTCCCTCTTTACGGGCATTTGCTGCAGTACTGCGTCCGGTGGCTTGCTTTACTTCGGCTTGAATAGCGATGGTTTTCATTACTTAACCGTTTTATTAAAATATAAACTGAGAACTTATTGATTCGTCGTGTAACAGACGATTAATTGTATTGGCAAATAAATCAGCACAGGAAACTGTTTTGATTTTGTTTGTTTCTTTTTTGAGCGGAATGGAATCCGTAACCACCAATTCGGTAAGTCCGGAATTTTCAATTTTCTCATACGCTCCACCCGAAAGCACGGCATGTGTACATAATGCACGCACGCTCAAGGCTCCTCTTTCCAGCATCATGTCGGCCGCTTTGGTCAGGGTACCTCCGGTGTCAATCATATCATCAATCATAATGATATTTTTTCCGGCCACCTCGCCTATCACGGTCATGCTTTCAATTTCGTTTGCCTTCTTGCGCACTTTGTAACAGAGTGCCATTTCGGCATTCAAATACTTGGCATAGGCCGCCGCACGTTTTGAACCACCGATATCCGGCGCGGCAATGGTAATGTTCTCTAATCCAAGACTACTCACATACGGAGCAAAAATAGATGAAGCGAACAGGTGATCTACCGGATAATCAAAGAAACCCTGAATCTGATCGGCATGTAAATCCATGGTCATGATCCGGGTTGCTCCGGCGGCCGACAATAAGTTGGCCACCAATTTGGCTCCTATCGAAACACGCGGTTTATCCTTGCGATCCTGACGGGCATATCCAAAATAGGGAATCACAGCTACAATCTGACGGGCCGAAGCACGCTTTGCGGCATCTATCATGAGCAAAAGCTCCATTAAATTATCAGCAGGGGGGAACGTAGACTGTACGATAAATACATCACAACCCCTCACACTGTCCTCAAAACTGGGTTGAATCTCTCCGTCGCTGAAATGCGCCAGATTAACATTACCAAGCGGACAGCCGTAAGCATTCGCAATACGCGTTGCGAGATCTTTCGTGGCACTTCCTGAGTAAAATTTAACAGTTGCTGACATAGTATGTCCCCTAAAAAGGAGGGCAAAAGTAAAAAAATCCTTTTAATAAAAATAGAAAAATAGAAAGTTATCTGAGAAAAGCATCAAAAAATGAGCAATATGGGTATCCCAACACCTTATTTTTTACTCATTCAACTGCTCGTCCAATGCCTGGTTTTCAATACGCCGTCTGTCAATATACAGAATTGCACCGTCAAATTCCCGGGTTTTGTAACGCTTCTGGCCAATTTTAGCCCAACGTTCCGCTTCTTCAAAGTTACCGGTTACCTCATTGGCTACCACTAAATTATATACGGCTTGCCTTCTAAATATACCCAAAACGGCCTTTTTCTCCAGTTTTGTCCACTGTTCGGCTGCCGATTCCCAATTGCCCACTTCGGCACTGTCGGCCGCCACAAGCCAAGGATCTAACTGCCCTAGGTAAATTTTGCGCACACCCCTTTCCCAAACGGGAATAAAAGACCGTGCAAACTTGATTCCTGCCACTTGGGATGCGTTTTCCACATTCCCCTTTTTTTCAGGTAAATTCCGGTAGGCATCATCGCTGTTGTAACCGTTTGATGCAAAAAAGAGCTCCGTGCTTACTTTTTTATCCAAAATAACAGCCTGTCTTTTTAAATCATAAACCCGCCAGTGGGCAGTAATACGAATCGTTCTGCTGTCCTGAAAACGGGGAACGATGAATACATTTCCGAACGCATCGGTGTATGCACTTGGGTATATATTCCCGGCGCTGATCAACTCTACCTTATATCCTTCTAAACTCACCAGGGCATCCAATAAACTGTCCGTAGCCCATTTTTTCATTCTTTCATCACTCAAAACAGGCGTTTCTGCCGGTTTTTCAGGGACCTTTTCATCTGTTGAAAGCGGAATGGTTTCAAAGCGGGTAAAGGATGACAACTCAACCAAAAATCCGTCAATTACCTTTGGGGGACCGGCAAGGATAAGGTCGTTAAAACGCGAACTGGGCGCGCCGTTTTCAAAACAAAATGTAGAAGCTCCGGCACCCAAAAAACTGCGGTCTGTGACTCCGATGCGGTTTATGGTGCGCGGCAAGGTAAGTTCGGCTGGTTTAAGCACCTGAACAACAATACGCTTGGATGTGCAAGCCGACAACACTAAAATGGCTAAAGGCAAATAAAAATACTTTGCTTTCATAGGCCAAATATACGGCAATCTAAAATTAAACCGGCAAAAGACTCTGTTTGTCGAATATAATAAACCCAAACCCCGGGACTCCCGTAAATTCACCACACATTAAATTGAATAATCTATGAATGCTCAAGAAAAAATCATCAATCCGCCTTCGGGATGGCTCATGCTGTTTGTGGTAATTGCCGGTTTGGGTGCTGCCACTTTCCTGTTTATTTCCGACATGCCTTTCATAGGCGTTCCGGTTGGGTTCTTGTCCTTTCTAATTGCCATGGGCTTTGCCGCCGTTGAGCCAAACAGTTCAAGGGTTTGTACACTCTTCGGTAAATATGTGGGAACCATCAAAGCCGACGGTTTTGTATGGACAAACCCGTTTTACGTAAAGAAAAAAATATCACTCCGTGCCCACAACCTGGAATCATCACAGCTTAAAGTAAACGACAAATCCGGTAACCCCATTATCATCGGAGCCGTAGTGGTTTGGCGCGTAAAAGATACTTTTAAGGCGGCCTTTGAGGTAGAAAATTACCATCAGTTTGTAAGCATACAGAGCGAATCGGCCATTCGGCAGTTAGCGGGTTCTTACGCCTACGATAATCATGAAGATGAACTGGCACAGCTTACCCTGCGCGAAGGAAGCGCCGAAATTAGCCGTATGCTCGAAAAAGAAATTTCTGAACGGGTTGAAATTGCCGGGATCGAGGTGATTGAATCACGGATTTCACATCTTTCTTATGCACCCGAAATTGCCAATGCCATGCTTCAACGCCAACAGGCCCAGGCAATCGTGGCGGCCCGTAAACAAATTGTTGAAGGAGCCGTGGGAATGGTAGAAATGGCGCTGGATCAGCTTTCCGCCAAAAAAGTAGTTGAGTTTGATGCTGAACGAAAAGCAGCCATGGTAAGCAACCTGCTTGTAGTGCTTTGCAGCGAAAAATCGGCTGCGCCCATGCTGAACGCCGGAAGCTAACATATTCAACAAAAAGTAGGCATATCGCCGGCTAATGCTATTTTTGCATCATAAACCGCGAATAGCATGAACGTTTTATTATTAGGCTCCGGCGGACGCGAACACGCATTTGCCCTCAGTATTTCTAAAAGTGCCAAACTGGGTAAACTGTATATCAATCCCGGAAATCCCGGAACGGAAGGCTTGGGTGAAAACATTAAACCGGGGCTTAAATCGTTCAGGGAAATAAAAGATTTCTGCCTAGAAAAAGATATTGAAATGGTGGTGGTTGGCCCGGAGGCACCCCTGGTAAACGGTATTTACAATGAATTCATTACCGATCCTGAAACCGCTCATATCGGAGTAATCGGGCCATCAAAAGAAGGAGCCGAGTTAGAGGGCAGTAAAGATTTTGCCAAGCAGTTTATGCAAAGACATGAAATCCCAACGGCAGGTTACAAAACCATACAGCGGGACAATCTTTACGCCGGTTTCCAGTTTATTGATTCCATGCGCCCGCCTTATGTGCTGAAAGCCGACGGACTGGCTGCCGGTAAAGGAGTTCTCATCCTGGATGATGCCGATGATGCCAAACGGGAACTGGCCTCCATGCTGAGCGAAAACAAGTTCGGATTGGCCGGAAATAAGGTGGTGATTGAGCAGTTTATGCGCGGAATTGAATGCAGCGTATTTGTGCTAACCGACGGGAATTCGTACAAAATTCTTCCAAATGCCAAAGACTATAAACGAATTGGAGAAGGCGATACAGGCCTAAATACCGGCGGAATGGGTGCCGTTTCGCCCGTTCCGTTTGTGGATGATGCCTTCATGAGCAAAGTTGAAAGACAAATTATCATCCCAACGATTGAAGGATTAAAAAAAGAAAACATCGTATACAAAGGATTCATTTACATCGGCTTGATGAACATCGGGGGCGAACCCTTTGTGGTTGAATACAACTGCCGTATGGGCGACCCCGAAACCGAAGTGGTGCTTCCGCGAATTAAAAATGATATACTGGATTTATTTCTGGCCGTGGCCGAAGAACGCCTGGAACACACCCAAATCGAAACCGACCCAAGAACTGCCGTAACCATAGTACTTGCCTCCGGCGGATATCCGGAAGAATATCCTTCGGGATTTGGTATACAGGGATTGGAAGATGTAACTGAAAGCATCGTTTTTCAGGCCGGAACCAAAAAAGATTCATCCAGGGTGGTAACGGCGGGCGGAAGGGTATTGGCCGTCACCTCTCTGGGAAAAGACATTAAAGAAGCCCGCGAAAAATCGTACCGTTCCATTCAAAAAATCAGATTCGAAGGTATGTATTACCGCAATGACATCGGATTGGATTTATTGTCATAACTTCACCATATTAAATACATAAACATGAAAAAAACAGCAATTTTATCCTTCCTATTCCTTATGGTAATTTCGTTCAGCTCTTGTAAAAAAGATGTGGTGGATATTTTGCCCGGAACTTGGAATGTTTCTGAAATAAAAAATGAACCACCTTCCGGCTCTGCCACTACCCTTACCAACGCAGGAACCGTAACTTTTGAAAGCGGAGGAACAGGGTCGTATAATTTGAATCTGGGTATCGGAACCACATCGGGTGCCTTTGTTTGGGTAGCTTCAGACAACAACTCGAACGTAACCATTTCCGGGTTCAATATTTTGGCCGGTCAGTACACGGTAATCACCAACAAAACCAACAAACAAGTTTGGCAGCGTTTAGATTCAAACGGAGATAAATATACCTACACATTAGACAAGTAAGAAACTATTCACATACTACCGTTTCGGTTGGATTTTTTGAGGGGAGTTGCGTTTGCACTCCCCTTATTATTAGCAGCACTCCCAACAGACATAGAAAAAGAGCGGTTGCCGGTTTGTAATACGATTTGAAAATTTTGAGGAAATATCCCGAAAGAAAATAGGAAGAAAATAAAGCCGGCCAAGTAGCCAATCCAAATACCAGCATATACAAAGCTCCGCCCATAGGCGAAGCAGTAACAGAGGCTCCAGCCAGTGCGGCATAAACAGCTCCGCAGGGAATAAAACCATTCAGCATTCCTAACAAAGGCAATGCATACGCAGCCCTGGTTTTAAATAACTTGGATGTCCATTTACGCATAAATACCGGCATCTGAATCGTTTCTGATTTTCGGAAAATCAAACGGTACAGACCCAACAATACCAGCATGGCACCAGCAATGATCGCATACCATTTACCCGCCACAGCAGATATAACCAAACCACCCGATCCTAAAATAAATCCGAGTATGGCATATGAAAAAATACGCCCCGAATTATAAACCAACATGCCCATAAATTCCAAACTACGGGAACCTTTGGGTATTGGCATGGCACAAATCAGCGGCCCGCACATGCCCGTGCAGTGCAAACTGCCAATTAACCCGGTTATCAATGCAGCCCAAAGCATGCCTTATAAAATTACAAGTGTATCTTCAATCAGATAATGGCCAAAAGCGTGTTCCCACTCCAATGCATATTTCCAGTGTCCCAGCGCCAAATCAGACTTTTGAATACCAATTGAACCGTTCTGCAACTGCTCAAAGGAAATATTCCGGTCTAATTTTTTATCAGAAGGGCGAATCAATCGTAATTCACCCTCAAGCTTAGACTTTTCTGTTATATCGGGCGGCAACACAAAAACAAGTGAATCAGTTCCCTGATTTATTTTAATCAAATGTTTATAGGTCTGGCCCAGTTTGCGCTGTTCCATTTTAGAATCCTGAAGCTTTTCCGCTTCGTAGTAATCCTCTGTTTCTAAATCTAATGTCTGCTGAAAACTCAGCACTGCCAATGTTATGATACCACCAACAAAAAGTAGGTAGACAATCAGTATTCGGTATCCCCAGTTCATATGCTATTTATTTAATTGTTATACAATTTAATTTGTTTTCTCGGGCCTTGGGCCAAAAAAGGTTGTTTCTACTTTTTCAATAAGCTCATTATCTTTAAAAACGCCAATTGTTATGGGTACTTTCATCCCTTTTATATCATCATTTTCAAGGGTAACAAGCACGGTAGTTTGAGACACATCACCCCCTTTTAAGAGAGGAGGCGTACCAATAATTTTAACGGTACCCTTTTCCGGACTCAATAATTTTACCTCCGGGGTAAAATCAAAAAATATTCTACTGGAAAACTTAACCGTGTACAGGTTACTGACATTTCCATTGGCATCGGTTTGAAAAGTGGTTCCCGGAGCCCTCAATACCGCCACACGCATGGGTGAGCGAGTAAACAGTAAAACAGACAATACCGTCACCAGCACCACCAGTACACTGCTGTATGCAATTACACGGGCATTAAAGGAGAATTTTTTACCCTTTATAATATTCTCCATAGAAGCATAGCGAACCAAGCCTTTGGGTTTGTTTACTTTTACCATGATATCGTCGCAGGCATCAATACAAGCCGTGCAACCAACACATTCCAATTGGGTACCATTGCGAATATCTATTCCGGTTGGGCAAACATTTACGCATTGGCCACAATCAATGCAATCGCCTAGTTGTTCGTTGTTTTTATTCTTCTTCGGATTTCCTCTTTTTTCGCCCCGCACATGATCGTATGCAACTACCATAGATTTATTGTCGAGCAAAACACCCTGTAATCTTCCGTAAGGACAAACTATGATACAAACCTGTTCGCGCAGTACTGAAAATACGAGGTAAAAAACACCCGTAAAAATACAGAGCGCCACAAACAATCCGGCATTTTCAAATGGCCCGTGGGTGATATAACTGTATAATTTTTCAGTTCCAATGATATAAGCCAAAAATGTATTTGAAATGGCAAATGAAATAACAAGGAAAATAGCATGTTTCAATGATCTTTTCCATATTTTTTCGGTATTCCAAGGTGCTTTGTTCAATGCTTTCTGACGGGTATAATCACCTTCAATCCAATATTCAATTCGGCGGAAAACCTGTTCCATGAAAATCGTCTGCGGGCAAATCCATCCACAAAAAAGACGTCCGAAAATTACCGTAAAGAGGGCAATGAATATTACCCCGGTAATCATAGAGAGAGCCAGCAAAAAAGTATCTTGGGAACCAAAAAATATACCCATTAAAATAAACTTCCTTTCCGGAATATTAATGAGCATCAAAGGGTGTCCGTTAATGCGGATAAAAGGCCCTGCAAATAAAAATAACAAAAGAACCGCACTGAGTGCGGTTCTGTAATTCGTAAATCTCCCTTTCGGTTTTTTGGGATTTACCCAAACCCGTTTCCCGCGTTGGTCAACGGTGGAAATTGCATCCCTAAATTCTTCCGAGTCTATAATGACATCATTCATAATTTAAACTATTTCGTCAAACTATCGGTTGCGGCTGTTGCCGTGGTATCCGCTCCTGCTGCTTCGGGAACAAACAGTTCACCTTGGGGCTCTTTTGCACCCGGAGGATTGGTACCTTGTAAGCTTAAAATATAACTGGTTACGGCCTGCATGTCCGAAGCTTTCATTTCATCTTTCCATGCAATCATCCCATTTTCCAATACCCCGTATTTAATGGTTTTGAATACTGATTTTACATCCCCACCATGAATCCAATACTGATCCGTAAGATTGGGGCCTATGCCTCCTTGTCCCTGATCTCCATGACAGGCCGCACATACTTCGGTAAACTTAGCTTTCCCTTTACCGAGCGATTCAGCATCGGTTAGTAAAGTAACCGTATTTTCGTCCACATTATCAGCAGCTGTTTTACGGTATTCGGCAATCGCTTTTTCGGCCTCTTCATTTTTAGCGTTAAACTCTTCCGTTTGCGAATAACCCTCATTCCAAACGGGCACTATGTGGTAATTAATCACATATAATCCACTCCAAAAAATAGTAATATAAAACATCCATTTCCACCAGGGCGGAAGGTGGTTATCCAACTCGTGGATACCATCATAGTCATGATCGAGCAGAATGTCATGTTCTTTTTCGATGGGTTTAGCATCGGTTAATTTCTGCATCAGTTTTGACCAAGCAGAGGGCTTTTTCGCAATTTCCTGTGCTTTTTGAGCAGCCTCAGGTGAGATAGCGGCGGCATTTGAAAGTTGGGTCTGAATTAATGCTTTTAGCAAGTTATTCACGGTAAGCATGAAAAACAACAGTACCAAAAATTCAAAACCGATAAACACCCATAACACGGTAACTGCAAGTTGTTCCTCACCGCTTGCAGCAACTGCCGGCGCTGCTTGTGCCGCCTCTTGTGCTCTACCCTGCACAGAAGCGACACAAAGCACCGACAATACCATTAAAACACGTGTTATACTCTTAAATATATTTGAATTTGTTTTCATTTTACAATCAGTGTTATGGTTAAACGTGTTGATCTGTTTCCTCATCAGATAGTGGAATATTCTCCAATTCTGTTATTTCTGACTTCTTCATGCGGAACACATAAATCAGCAATCCGGAGAAGAATAAGAAAAACACGAGGAGCGAAAAGAGACCGAAAAAATCCATTCCGGTTTCATTTTCCAGATAAAATTTAATGTTCTTCATCATGGCCGTTCAAATTATTTGGTTACTGTTTTGGCTTCCGCAGCCGGTTCAGCCTTTACTTTAATATCTGTACCCAAACGTTGCAGATAGGCAATGAGGGCCACAATTTCTTTATCTTCCAAAGTTTCAACATTACGTTCAGCCATGTCGTATACCACCAAATCATCTTTTAATAAATTATCGGCAATTCCTTTGGCCTGTAACTTGGCATGTTCTACAGCCAACTGGTCATAGCCCTCGGGATAAGGAACGCCCAATTTCTGCATGCCTCTGATTTTGGCCGGAATGTCTTCCATTTTTGTTTGTTTGGTAAATAACCAGGGGTAAGCAGGCATCAAGCTTCCGGTTGATATTTTACCCGGCTCGGCCATGTGGTGGTAATGCCAGCTGTCGGGATATTTTCCGCCCAGGCGGTGTAAATCCGGACCTGTACGTTTGGAGCCCCATAAGAATGGGTGATCATACACAAACTCGCCCGATTTAGAATATTCTCCTTTGTACCGCACCACTTCGTGACGGAAAGGACGAACCATCTGTGAGTGACAAGACACACAACCCTCACGGATATAAATATCACGACCCTCCAACTCAAGCGGCGTGTAGGGCTTTACAGAGGCAATGGTAGGCACATTTGATTTAATGAAGAAGGTGGGAATCAACTCCACTATACCACCAATTAATATAACAATTAAAGAAAATACTAAAAGCTGAATCGGGCGACGTTCAATTTTACGATGCCAATGCTCGCTGCCATGTCCGTATGATGTGTTCTCTAGCGCAGGAGCTTCAGCTTCTTCTTCTTTCAACAATTTGCCTTTACGGGCTGTGGCTATCAAGTTATAACCCATAACTAATGCTCCAACCAAATATAGCGCCCCTCCTAATGAGCGGAGAATATACATGTTTTTAATGGCCAAAACTGTTTCAAGGAAATTACCGAATACTAATGTTCCATCGGGATTAAAGCGACTCCAGTTCAAACTCTGCGTGAAGCCGGCCCAATACATAGGAACAGTCCAGAATATAATACCCAAGGTGGCAATCCAAAAGTGGAAGTTGGCCAATTTCATGGAATATAACTCGGTTTTATACAAACGTGGTATCAACCAATATAACACCCCAAAGGTTAGCATACCGTTCCAGCCCAAACCGCCAACGTGTACGTGGGCTATGGTCCAGTCGGTAAAGTGCGAAATGGCGTTTACGTTTTTGAGTGAAAGCAAAGGGCCTTCAAACGTAGCCATACCGTAAGCGGTGATGGCCACCACCATAAATTTCAAAATTGGGCTTTCACGTACACGATCCCAAGCTCCGCGAAGCGTAAGCAAACCGTTAATCATACCACCCCAAGACGGAGCAATCAGCATGATGGAGAAAACCGTACCCAGTGATTGGGCCCAATCGGGCAATGAAGTATATAACAAATGGTGAGGACCGGCCCAGATGTATATAAAAATTAGGGCCCAGAAGTGGATAATGGAAAGTTTGTACGAATACACCGGACGATTAGCCGCCTTAGGAAGGAAGTAATACATTAAGCCCAGGTATGGCGTGGTAAGAAAGAAGGCTACCGCATTATGGCCATACCACCACTGAACCAGGGCGTCTTGAACCCCTGCGTAGAGGGAATAACTTTTAAGGAATGAAACCGGAAGCTCAAATGAATTTACGATATGTAAAACCGCTACCGTTACAAAGGTGGCAATGTAAAACCATACCGCAACATATAAGTGACGTTCGCGGCGTTTAATGATGGTCATCATCATGTTTAAGCCAAACACTACCCAAATCAGGGCAATGGCGATATCAATCGGCCATTCCAACTCGGCATACTCTTTTGAAGTAGTATACCCCAAAGGCAATGTAAGCGCAGCAGAAACAATAATGAGCTGCCAACCCCAAAAGTGAATTTTACTGAGTAAATCGCTCCACATACGCGCCTTAAGCAAGCGCTGTAATGAGTAATAAACACCCATAAAAATACCATTACCCACAAATGCAAAAATTACGGCATTCGTGTGCAAGGGGCGTAAACGGCCAAATGTGGTAATTTCAGTGTGTAAAAACCATGGCATGTAAAGCTGCAAGGCAATAATTAAACCTACAAGCATACCCACCACTGCCCACAACACGGTGGCAAAGGCAAATAAGCTTACGATTTTGTTATCGTACTTGAATTTTTCAAGTTGAACGGTTCCGGTATTCATTTGTTATCGATTTGTTTTGATTTTTCAGAAGTTTCGGTGCTGGCTTTGGGTGCAGCCGTAGTGGTGGTGGGGTCAAACAAAATCCGCACGGCCGGAGAATAATCATCTTCATACTGCCCGGCCCTTACTGATTTTATAAATAAAATCAGAAAAAAAACCGCTACAGTTACACTTACAATTACTAAGACAATTATTGCACTCATGCTGGGTAGAATTCGTTTACAAAGGTTTAAATATATGGGCTTATGAAGTATGACCGGTATCAGAAGGATTTATGATATTAATCAGGTTTTAGCCTTGTTTTTTGGGCCAAAATCAGCCCCTGAAAGTGTTAAAGTTCAGTTAAACAATTATTTAACGTTTTCATCAAAGTTTCATCTTTGCGGCAACCAGATTTACAGCCCCGGTAACAAAACTTACCACGGTAATGGAACTCATGGGCATCAAAATGGCTGCGGCAACTGGGGTAAGATTACCCGTTACCGCCAAGTATAAACCCACTGCGTTATATAAAAAGGACAACACAAAACCGGCTTTCACCACCCATAAGGTGTATTGCGAAAATTTAATAAAAACGGGCAAGCGGTGGAATGCCTTTCCATCCAGTATGGCATCGGAAGCCGGCGTAAACGTATTCAGATTATCAGAAACCGAAACACCGATATCGGCACACTGTAGGGCACCGGAGTCATTGAGCCCGTCTCCGGCCATCATCACGATATCCCCTTTGTCTTTCAGTTGTTGGATGTATACCGGTTTTTCCTCGGGCAGTGCCTTAAAACGGAATTGTGTGTCGGCCGGGAAAATTTCACGCAGACGGGCTTCCTCGCCCGAATGATCTCCTGATAAGATTGAAAAGCGCATGCCTTTGGCAAAATGCTTCAATGTATCTTTCAAGCCGTTTCTGTACTTGTTGCTAAACCGGAATACCGTTTTGGGTAAACCATTAATGGCAATCCAAACCGAGGTCTGTCCGGTAAATAAATCCTGCTCCGCCGCTCCGCACCAAGAAGCAGATCCAATCCGAATTAAATGCCCCTCAACAGTTCCCTCAATGCCCTTTCCTTCCACTTCGCTAAATGCTTGCACACTGAGGCTGCCCTTGTTATCTAACTGTTTAAATAAATTTCTGGATAAAGTATGGTTACTTTGTTTCAATACAGAACTTATCATATCCGTTTCGGTTGGGCTGAGTTCAGTATCTGTTTGAATATCTTCTTTTCCGTTTTGGGTAATGGTTCCGGTTTTATCAAATACAATGTGGTTTACCACTGCCAAGGTTTCGGCGCTGATGGAATTCTTCAGGTAAAAACGGTTCCGGCCTAAAATGCGCAGCGCATTTCCAAGGGCAAAAGGCGAAGCCAATGCAAGCGCACAAGGACAGGCAACTATAAGCACGGCCGTAAGGGCATTCCATGCCGTACCCCAATCGCCCCGGAAACCGTGAAATCCGAAAGCCACCAATGAAATGATAAAAATAGCCGGCGTAAAATACTGGCTAAGTCTGTCCGTAATTCCCTGTACACGGCTTTCTGATTTTTGAAATGATTTATTGTTCCATAAATCGGTTAAATAACTTTGGGATACTTCCTTTTCGATACGCAGGATATTGGCAGAACCTACATTTTTCAAGCCGGCGAAAATTTTCTGTCCACCAGTCTTTTCAACCGGTTTTGATTCACCCGTTACAAATGCGGCATCAAAAACGCCGGTATCGCTCATCAACGTGGCATCGGCGGGGCAAAGTTCTCCGTTTCGTAAGCGGATAACATCGCCCTTTTGAAGCTGGGTAACCGGTATATACGTTTCTGTTTCATCCTCCTCAATACGGGCGGCAGAAACAGGAAAGTACGATTTATAATCACGCTCGAAATTTAGACCATCGTATGTTTTTTGCTGAAATGCCCGGCCTATCGACATAAAAAATACCAAGCCGCAAAGCGAATCTAAATAGCCGGGTCCGGCATCGGTTAAAATCTCAAAAATACTACGTAAAAATATAACAGCAATTCCGAGCGCAATGGGCACATCAATATTAAGCGATTTACCCCGTATGGAACCCCAGGCAGAACGGAAATACTCCGGTGAAACATAAAATACGGCCGGCAGTGCCAACACAATATTCATAATTCTAAAAAACACGGAATAGCCCCTATCCTCGGCCAGCGAAGGATCAAAATATTCGGGAAGGGTGAGCAGCATGATATTTCCGAAGCAAAAGCCGGCAACTCCGATTTTATACCAACGGCTGTAATCTTTTTTGGGCTTTGTTTCTTTTCCGCTGAGTTTTTCAAGCGGTATGACCGGCTCATAACCAATCATGGCCAAGAGTTCGGCCGACTGCCGCAAACTGGTTTTATCCGGATTCAGCAAAATGGTAAGTTCACGTTTACTGAAATTAACCGTTGAATGGCGAACACCATCGTTCAGCGTATGCAAATTTTCGAGCAGCCAAATACATGAACTACAATGAATGGAAGGCACTTCGAGTGTTATACGTACATTGTTTTCATCCCGGTAATCAACCAGTTTATCCGTAAGTTCCTGGTTTTCTAAAAAGGCAAACTTGTCTTTCTGGCGTGAATTGGGCGATGTGCCCGGATTTGCATTCAGGGCATAATAATCCTGTAAGCCGTTTTCGGTGAATAACTCGAAAACCGTTTTACAGCCCTCGCAGCAGAAGGGCTTTTCGTGGAATATGATCGGTCCGTCTTCGCAAAGCTCACCACAGTGGGTACATTGCGTTTTTTCTAAAACCGGTCCGTGGGGTAGATTCATCGGACAAAATTTTTAACAAAGGTCATGTAACCGCCGCACACGGGGCATGACGGGAATCAAGCCAAAAGATGATTTATGTCATGTTTTTGATGCTAAACCTGCCATGGGGATAGAAATTTGTATTACTGAAATTATGCATTATATTTGTTTTGCATCAGGATTATTGGGGATTAGTCAATTACATTAAAACTTTAACCATAGCGGCTTACAAACGCCCCAAGGTCAAACCTGATACTGTTATTTTAAACTTATGAAAAAATTTGTACTACTTTTTATCCATCTGATGCTTGCATCTTGGGTTTTTGCGCAGGATAAACTCATTACGAATGAAGAATTATCGGGCCGAAGATTCATTGAAAACAAAGGGCAGTTTAACGGAAGAACCGGCAAGCCCGAGCCCGTTTTATTTGCAGTGGATCACGGAGGTGTACAAATTTATTTTACCAAAAACGGGGTATCATACGGCCTGTTTCGAACAGAAAAAAACTACAAACGGAAAAAAGGACAAAAAGGGGTTCCCCGATTAATCGTAGAAACCGATATGGTTCATGTAAATTGGCAAAATACCAATCCGAAAGTGAAAGTATCCGGACAGGAACCTTATGCTGATTTCCACAGCTATCCTGTTAGAAATGGCGATAAAGGATTTAGGGATGTTAACTACATCAAAGGATACAAAAAAATAAGTTACAAGAATATTTACGAAGGTATTGACCTAGAATATACCTTTCATCCCAAAACAGGCTTAAAATATGCCTTCATCGTGCATCCGGGGGCCGATCCGAATCAAATCAGCATTAATGTTGAAACCAACAGAAAAGTAAATCTGGATCAAGAGGGGAACATTCGAATCCATACCAAATTTGGCGATATTATTGACCACAAGCCACTCACGTTTTACGATGGAAATCCATCTACCATTATTGAATCAGCCTATCAAAATCAGGGAAATACCATTCAATTTAAACTAGGCAATTACGACAAATCTAAAAAATTGGTTATCGACCCTTGGACAGTGGTTCCTTCCAACTTTTCGAACTCAAACAAAATTTGGGAAATTGAAACCGACCAAAACAGCAATGTTTACGTTTATGGCGGCGATTCACCCATGCGACTCAGAAAATACAATGCAGCCGGTGTTTTACAATGGACATATAACACCCCTTGGGATACGGCCAACTTCTGGGTAGGTACACTAAAAACCGACTTGGCCGGAAACAGTTATATAACATCCGGAACCAGTGGCACGCTGCGAAAAATTAATACCGGCGGAACGATGGATTGGAATGCTGCCAACAACGGCCCCATTCCGGAGATTGAATTTTGGAACCTAAGTTTCAATTGCGATTACACGAAATTATACTGCGGAGGTATGCGTGCCGCCAATGGTATTAACATTGGCAGTTACCGTGGAACCGTGTTTGAACTGAGTATGGCAAACGGGGTCATTGTGGATTATGTTGATGTTGGCTTTAATACGGGAGGCTTTATTCCGAGTATAAAAGAGGTTCGTTCTGTAGTGCATTCCCCAAACCAAAACATCTATTACCTTACACTTGATTCTATTGGTTGCGTAAACAATACGCTTACCCAGCAATACCAAAACAGCAGCGGTTTTAACTTTACCTATGGTATCCCGGCATACGGGGTTACCAATCAGGGTATTCATGCCATTACGGCCAATACCGATTTTATTTATACCAACAACGGAAATACTTTACAAAAAAGAAATATTGCGAACGGGGCAGTGATTGCAACCGTAAATATCCCCGGTGGCAACTCTGCCACGGTGCCCATTGTAGGCGGAAATACACCCGGTAACAGCGGTATTGTTTTGGATAGCTGCGATAATGTATATGTGGGTTCAACAAACGGAGTATATAAATTTGATTCCAACCTCAACCCATTAGGCTCTTTCGCTACACCGGCAGCCGTATACGATGTTGCCATCAATTACAATGGCGAAGTAGTAGCCTGCGGAAACAACTTTATCATTTCAAACGGCACACTGGCGCCTTGTCATCCGCCGCTCAATGTGTGTTTAAACTGCCTTGAAATAACCCCGGCAGGCCCATTTTGTGCGAGCGACGGACCTACCGTTCTTACAAGCAACAACCCTGGCGGAGTTTGGAGCGGCCCCGGAATCACCAATGCCGCAACCGGCGCATTTAACCCCGCCATTGCAGGAGTTGGAACCCATGTTATTCATTATACACTTTCTCCCGCTTTAACCTGCGGAAGTGATTCCATCGTCATTCAGGTAAACGACTGTTCAGCTCTGAGTGTATGTTTAGACACCGGCGGTAATTTTGCGGTCAGCGGCGGCACCGGTCCTTATAACTGGCAAAGCCAAACAAACGGGCAAGATTGTTCAGCCTGTTTTCTTGGCTGTGTTTTTCCTCCGGGATGTGCAGTAAACACGCTCGTTTGGACCACATTCAGCACCGGAACCTCAATTGCTCCTCCGGCGGCCTATCCGATCCAGGTGGTAGATAACCTGGGAACCGTTTATACCATTAATAACGCAGGTGAAGTACTTCCCTGCTCGGCTCCCTGCCCTACCATTGCGGTTACCGTTTCAAATCAAACCAATGTGCCCTGCACCGGCGGAAACACCGGATCTGCAACCGTTTCAGCCTCGGGCGGAACAGGACCTTATACCTATACTTGGCAGCCCGGCAACTTAACCGGTGCTACCCAAAATGCACTGGGCGCCGGAACATACAATGTAACTGCAACCGATGCCAACAATTGTCCCGGAACAATTCAAGTTACCATCGGTACGTTAAACGCTCCGGTTATAACCTTAGAAGAACAAAACAACGTAAGCTGTTTCGGGGCAAATGACGGAAGTGCTGAAATTGCAATCAGCGGAGGAACTGCTCCTTATTCCATAGCATGGAGTCCTTCGGGCGGCAGCGGACTAATCGCAAACGGATTGGCCCCCGGAGCATATACTGCATCGGTAACCGACAACAATAACTGTACAGCAAGCTTAAACGTAATCATTACACAGCCAACTGCCGTATCACTGAGTTTAACCGCATCCACTCCCGCCGATTGCGGCTTAAATAATGGTACCGCTCAAGTTCAAGGTAGCGGCGGAACAGGAGCGCTTAGCTATACCTGGCAGCCCGGAAATTTAAGCGGAGCTACCCAAAATGCGCTTGGTGTAGGCATTTACACCGTAACAGCAACTGACCAAAACAACTGCACGGAAACGCTTCAGGTAATCATAAATGCGGCAAACGGACCCGTTGTTAATCTTGTAAACCAAACCAATGTAAGCTGCCCGGGTGGCAACGACGGAAGTGCCGAAGTATCTGTTACGGGCGGATCTGCGCCTTATACCTATGCATGGTCACCCTCGGGAGGAACAGGAGCTGCAGCCAGTGGTTTAAGTGCAGGCGTGTATACCCTTACCGTAACCGATGACGCCGATTGTCCCGGTTCAATTAGCGTAACAATCACTGAACCCGAACCCCTGCTGCTTAATTTATCATCGGTTCCCGCCGATTGTGGGTTTGCCAACGGAAGCGCACAGGCATCCGTATCTGGTGGTACCGGTGTTTATCAATACAGTTGGAGCCCTGCCGGCGGCAATACTCCCATTGCAACCGGACTAAATACGGGCACATACAGTTTAACCGTTACCGATGCATCAAGCTGTACAGCTACCGAAAGCATTGAAGTTGGAGTTATCGTAAATGATTCAACCTTAAGCGTTGAAATACAGGTTATCCCCGAATCATGTGCAGGCAACGACGGAACAGCACAGTTAACCGTTACCGGCGGACAAGCGCCTTATACCTTCGCCTGGCCCATTGGTGTAAGTGCCGATTCATCGTTTGCACAAGGCTTAACCGGCGGAACGTATATCGTTACTGTGGGAGACCAATGCTACAGCATACCGGTTGAAATCGTGATTGAAAAGGAATTCGAAATCCCATCACAGGATATCCCGAACATATTTACACCAAACAATGACGATATAAACGATATATACACCGTAAACGACCAGTTTGAAAGCACACTCGACTTTTATGCAATCATTTACAACCGCTGGGGATTACCGATGCATAAAACCGAAGATAAGGCCATCAATTGGAATCCGGAACCCGGAACAAGCACGGGAGTATACTTTATTGTAATTACTTACAAGGATTGTAATGGAAAAGATGAAAAGATTTCATCGACCATTACATTAAGCAGGTAAAAAGCTTAATAAATTTTAGCGTATCGTTTAAGGGCTTGTTTGTCGCGCACAATCACTTTGCGGCCTTCAATTTCGATGAGGTTTTCTTCTTTCAGTTCGGCTAAAAGCCGGATGAGGGTTTCAGTGGCCGTTCCCACCATTCCAGCAAGGTCTTCACGCTTCAGGTTTATGACACTTTTGCCTTCCTCAAGGCCGTCATGACCATAGGTATCACTCAGGGTAAGCAAGGTAAGCGCTACTCTTTCGCGCACCGTTTTTTGAGCCATATTGGTGATGGCGTCCGTCATTAAATCCAATTCACGACACGCTTCTTTCAGTATTTTTTGGGCAAAGGATGCTGAGGTAAACAGGGTTTCCATAAAAATCTGCTTCGGAACAAAACAAATACTGCAATCTTCCAGCGTTTCAGCCGAAACCGGATAAGGCTCTTCTGCCAGAATGGCGCGGTAACCCAATAAATCGCCTTCTTTGGCAATCCGGATGATCTGCTCACGGCCATCCCCGTTTTTATATACTTTTATTTTACCGTGATGCACACAAAAAACTCCGTTTGGCCGAGAACCTTCGTGAATAAAAACATTGCCTTTCTTAAAAGTCAGACACGATTTCCCTGAAGAAATTCGATCCAGCTCTTCAGCGGATAATTCTTGAAAAACACTGATATTAAGCTTGTTACAGTTTGAGCAAGCCATATTCACGATTGATTTGTTTTCTGCCATCAGTAAGCTTTGATTTTATACCATAAAGGTACTAAAAAACTGATTTAAATCAGTTTTTTGTCTGTTTTAAATCAGCCAGTGTTAAACTAATTAGCCGGTATCTTTGTATAAACTTAAACAAGCCATGCTTTACCATACCATAAACCAAACAGATTACAACTCTTCCGAAAAAGAAGACACTGTTTCTAAAAAGCTGGAAAACCTCATTGAAAACCTTAAAACTAACTTCTCTCCCGATTCCATAAAAGAAGTACGTATTCTGTTTAAAGAAGTGGCAAAGGCAGAAAAAATAAAAAATGAGGGACTGCTGAAAGAAGTACAAAACTTAAATGCTGTACTCGATATCATTTCAGAAGAGCGAAATACCAAAAACAAACAACTGACTTACCCCGAAAATGAAAAAATTGTAGAAGTACTAAACCAAATACTTAAAACTACTACCTAATTTTCCTTCCTCCACCCTAAAGCTACTCCGAGCTTTTTCCGTACTTTGTGAGCCAATATTAGTACATGAATAACGAGAAAAAACTATTCCTGCTTGACGGATTTGCGCTGGTTTACAGAGCCTATTTTGCCTTCATAAATAACCCCAGAATCAACTCGGCCGGAATGAATACCTCGGCCATATTTGGGTTCACCAACACCTTACTGGATATAATACAAAAAAGAAAACCCAGTCATTTTGCCGTTGTATTTGACCCACGGGAAGAAAAATCGGTACGCAGTGAAAATTTCATGGAGTATAAGGCCAACCGGCAGGAAATGCCCGAAGATATCCGCAATTCATTACCCTATATTGAGCGCATGATTGATGCCTTCAATGTACCGCTCCTGGTATGCGAAGGCTACGAAGCCGATGATGTAATCGGAACCTTGGCCCAAAAAGCCGAAAAAGAAGGCTTTCAGGTTTATATCATGTCGCCCGATAAAGATTTGGCCCAACTGGTTACCGATAACATTTTTTGGTACAGACCCGGACGCATGGGAAACCCGGATGAAATACTGGGTGTTGCCGAAGTTTGTAAAAAGTTCGACATCGAAAACCCGCTTCAGGTAATTGATTTACTCGGTCTTATGGGTGATGCGGTAGATAATATTCCGGGAATTCACGGTGTAGGCGAAAAAACAGCGCAGAAATTCATCAAAGAATATGGCTCTGTGGAAGGTCTGCTGGCCAATACCGACAAGCTGAAGGGCAAAATGAAAGAAAAAGTGGAAGCCGGTGCCGAGATGGCCATTCTCTCTAAACAACTGGCTACCGTAATTTTAGATGCACCCGTTGAATGGGATGAGGTATCGCTTAGGGTTGAAGCTCCCGATAAAGAAAAAGTAAACGCCCTGTTTGCCGAATTGGAATTCAGAAACCTGAACAAACGGGTATTCGGTGAGGACCTTTCCGCCGGCGTAAAATCAAGCCCCGCCCAATCAAACAGCATGCAAACCGGGCTTTTTGACGAAGCTCCGCAAGAAGTGGAAGTATCCAGCTTTAAAACCATTGCCGACTCGGGTGCGGATTACAAAGCACTCACCCAGGCAAGCGAAATAGAAACCCTTGCCAAGCGCATGCAGGAAGAAGATTTCTGCTTCGACACCGAAACCACTTCTACCGAAACATTGGATGCCGAAATTGTGGGACTATCCGTTAGCTTTAAAGCCGGAGAAGCCTTTTATGTGCCCTTTCCGGCCGGAAAAACCGAAGCCAAGGAATTGCTTACGCAATTTAAACCCGCACTGGAAAGCAAAACACGGATCAAAACGGGCCAAAATCTGAAATATGATATCGGCATTATGGCCAATTATGGCGTGCAGGTAAGTGCACCCTTATTTGATACCATGCTGGCCCATTACCTGATTGAGCCCGACATGCGCCACGGAATGGATTTTCTGGCCGAAACCTACCTGCATTACTCGCCCGTTTCCATTGAAACGCTTATCGGTAAAAAAGGCAAGGGACAAGGCAATATGCGTGATGTGGAACTGGAAAAGATTACGCCCTATGCCTGCGAAGATGCCGATATCACCATTCAACTGAGAACCGTGCTGGAACCCTTTCTGGATGAAACGGAAACACGTTCGGTTTTTGAAACGGTTGAAATGCCGCTGATTCCGGTACTCTCTAATATGGAACGCGAAGGCGTAAAGGTTGATATAAAGGTACTGTCAGATTTAAGTAAGCGTTTCAGCCAAGAATCGGCCGAATGTGAAAAAGCCATATTTGAAGCTGCGGGTACCGAGTTTAACATTGCATCGCCCAAGCAGCTGGGTGAAATATTGTTTGACCGGCTCAAATTAGACCCAAAAGCCAAAAAAACCAAAACCGGCCAATACAGCACAAACGAAGAAACCCTGAGCAAACTGGCCGGAAAACATCCGCTCATTGACCATATTTTAACCTACCGTGAACTGCAAAAACTCAAAGGTACTTATGTGGATGCCCTGCCCCTGCTGATTCATCCGCGCACGGGCCGCATCCATACCGATTTTAACCAGGCCGTTGCCGCCACGGGCCGTTTAAGCAGCACCAATCCAAACCTGCAAAATATACCCATCCGTACCGAAAAGGGAAGAGAAATCCGCTCGGCATTTGTGCCAAGGAATGAAGAATTTACCCTGCTGAGTGCCGACTATTCGCAGGTTGAACTACGCATCATTGCCGCACTGAGCGGAGAAACCAATATGATTGAAGCCTTCCGCAATAAAATGGATATCCATACCGCCACGGCAGCCCGCCTTTATGGTATTGATACATCAGAAGTAAGCCGAGAACAGCGCTCCGCCGCCAAAACGGTAAATTTTGGAATCATTTACGGCATTTCAGCTTTCGGGCTTTCGCAACGCGTAAACATTAGCCGAACGGAGGCCGCCGAAATTATTGAAAGCTATTTCCGCAGCTATCCAAACATTAAAAAATACATGAACGATAACGTGGATCTGGCGCGCGAAAACGGATACGTAAAAACCATTACCGGACGACGCCGTTACTTGAAAGACATTAATTCGGCCAACTTTACCGTTCGTGGTTTTGCCGAACGGAACGCCATAAACGCACCCATTCAAGGCTCCGCCGCCGACATCATAAAAATGGCCATGATTGCCATCTTTGACGAGATGAACCGCCGCAACATGAAATCAAAAATGATTTTGCAGGTACATGACGAGTTGGTGTTCGACTGCCACTTATCCGAAGTAGATGAACTGAAAGCCCTGGTAAGGGAAAAAATGGAAAATGCAGTGCAGTTAGCTGTTCCGCTGGAAGTGGAAATGAGTACTGGTAAAAACTGGCTGGAGGCGCATTAAATGTAAGCTTCCTCTTATTCTATTTTTTGCAAAACAGGGAGAACATCGAAAACATATTCTTTCACAATGAGAAGTAAAAGAAATAATGACCCAATTGATGAAAAATAAGCACTAAATGAATGAATAGATATGAAAAGTATAAAATTAGCCGCAGTTCTTATTTTGTTATTGACTCTGCTTTTTTCATGTAAAGACAAAGACCTACCGGACTACCGAATAGAAGGACGATGGAAGATTACTGAATATTATTTAAATAGCCAAACATCCTTCGATACCATCACTAAGTATTTAGATGGGTTTGAATATAATTTTAATGTCTTACAAAAGAGTAGTGGTGGGCCTAATATTCACGGATCGGTATCTTATGGTCACGGGTTTCAGTGGCCACAGGAAGAATACATTGGCTCAAATCTTATTAGGTTCTCCTTTTACAAAGATATAGTTTTGCCTGCAACTCCCTGTTATGAAAATGTGATAGGTCTTTTCGGCTGCACGGAACTTTGGAATTATTCTTTCATTTCTGACACTAAAATGCAATTTGGAGACGATTTGTCATCTGGGCAAAGTCACAAACTGATATTTGAAAAATTAAATTAATTATGGTCCGAAAACTAACCTTGACACTTTTTTGTTTTTGCTGCTCATTCTTCTTATGGGCACAAAGCGAAGAAATTAACCACCAGAAGTACTGGTGGCTGCGCAAAAGGCTCAAAGAAACTTTTCTGCATGTAGGCGACAAGCCTGGCGAAAGCCTTCCTGGGGGCAGACTTTATCCGAAAGGCAAATATTGGGTAATGGGATTTGGTGATTGTACAAAAATTAAAAAATAACTTAACGCTAAAGAACATCGTATGAAAGTATCAAAATTGACATTGCTCTTCCTTTCGGTTATATTCCTTTGCACTACCGCTTGCCGGAAAGATAAACCCGACGAACGGATTTATGGGCGCTGGAAAATCTCGGAATACTATCTTGATGACCAATCGGCTTACGATACCATAACAAAGTATTTGGATAGTGTTGAATATGAAATATGGGAATTAAATGCTCCGGCGTCTTCCTCTGCGGGTGGAGATGTGGCCATCAAAATTCATGGCCTTGAGGGAGTCCCTCCAATACGTTTTGAAGATGTAGATAAGTCTGGGTTTTCTCTCCTTTTTTCAAATACAATAATCCCGCCCCCTTATTGTAACCCACAATCGACATCAAAAGGATGTTTTGAATGTTCAGATGTATGGATATATACATTTTTGAATGACAATACGATGGAATGGAGGCCCAGCAATGGGAATAATCATCCCATAATCCATCAACACCGTCTAGTTTTTACACGAATTAATTAAAATGAATAAAAATATTATACTAACGCTTTTGGGTCTTTGTTTTCCATTTTTAATTTGGGCACAAAGCGAAGAAATTAATCATCAAAAATAGTGGCGATTAAGAAAAAGGCTTAAGGAAACCTTTTATATACTCAATTTGAATACAATAAAAAGCAATTATCCTCTTAGGAATCGTTAGGAGTAAAAATTAAGACTGGCTTGAGGTAAATTTACTTACTCCACCGTTACACTCTTAGCCAAATTCCTTGGCTGATCTACGTTACAGCCGCGCATTACGGCAATATGGTAGGCCAAAAATTGCAATGGAATGGTGGTAAGAATGGGCGAAAAAGCATCGTCTGTTTCAGGTACTTCAATTACATGGTCGGCCATGCCGCGAACAATTTCGTCGCCTTCGGTTACCACGGCTATAATTTTGCCGCCACGAGCTTTCACCTCTTGTATATTGGAAACAATTTTATCATAATGACCCCGACGTGGAGCAATCACCACCACAGGCATTTCTTCGTCAATAAGCGCAATGGGGCCATGTTTCATCTCGGCAGCCGGATATCCTTCTGCATGGATGTATGAAATTTCCTTCAACTTAAGCGCCCCTTCCAAGGCCACGGGGAAATTAAATCCACGACCCAAATACAGGCAGTTTGGCGCATTCATGTACACTTCGGCAACCTTTTTAACCGCTGCTTCGGTGGTAAGCGCTTTTTCTACTTTGGCCGGAATGGCATACAATTCATTAATCAGGCGGAAATATTCAGAACCCTGAATGGTTCCTTTTTTATTGGCCAAGAATAAAGCAATAAGCGATAGTACAGTAACCTGAGCCGTAAAAGCCTTGGTTGAAGCCACCCCGATTTCAGGGCCGGCGTGTGTGTAGGCACCCGCATGCGAAGCCCTGGCAATGGATGAACCCACCACGTTACAAATACCAAAAATGATGGCTCCCTTTGACTTGGCCAATTCAATGGCTGCCAAGGTATCCGCCGTTTCACCGGATTGGGAAACCGCAATTACGATATCTCCTTCCGCAATTACCGGATTCCGGTAACGGAATTCAGATGCGTATTCAACCTCAACCGGAATACGGGCAAATTCCTCAATCAGGTACTCGCCCACCATGGAGGCATGCCAACTGGTTCCGCAGGCAATAATGATAATGCGGTTGGCACGCAAAAGCGCATGTTCATATTCAATAAGTCCGGCCATGGAAATACGGCCCGTTTCCGGATCTAAACGACCACGTAAACTATCAAAAATAGAACGGGGCTGCTCATAAATTTCTTTTAGCATAAAATGGTCATATCCACCCTTTTCAAGGGTTTCCAATTCCATTTCAAGCTGGTGGATGAAAGGCGTAATTTCTAAATTACGAATGGTGCGGATAACAGGAACTTTACCTCGCTCAAGCACGGCAAACTGCTCATCTTCCATATAAATTACTTCCTTGGTATGCTCAATGATTGGCGTAGCATCCGAAGCAATAAAAAATTCATCTTTTCCCAAACCGATAACCATGGGGCTTCCCTTTTTGGCGGCAATGAGTTTGTTGGGCTCATCTTTCGACATCACCACGATGGCATAAGCCCCTATTACTTCATTCAAAGCCAAACGAACGGCCTCTTCAAGCGAAATCTTTTCCTCCGTCCGGATATAGTCAATCAAATTTCCCAAAACCTCGGTATCGGTTTGGCTATAAAACTTTATACCCCGTTTCAAAAGACCTTCTTTCAGCGTGGCATAATTTTCAATGATACCATTGTGAATAATAACCAGATTACCGGAATCAGAATAATGAGGATGTGCATTTTCGTCATTCGGAGCACCGTGTGTGGCCCAGCGGGTATGACCAATACCCATGTGACCGCCCACATCATGTTTAGATGCTTCAGCCTCCAAATCAGATACTTTTCCCTTCTTTTTATACAGGCGTATACCATTATTCATGAGTGCCACTCCCGCGCTGTCGTAGCCACGGTATTCAAGACGTTTCAGGCCTTTAATTAATATTGGGTAAGCATCCTGATGGCCGATATAACCTACGATACCACACATAGTGATTATTGTTGAAGATTGGTATAATAAAGACGTAATTTAACCCTTTTGGTAAGATTATCCGTACCGTAGAGTGCTACACGGTTTCCGCGTGTTTGTTTGGTGGCTGTTTCCAGCACCAGCGTATCATTTTCAGTGAGCCCGGTAAGAATAGACTGCACGTGTAAGGTAATATTAAACTTGTATTCCTTTTTGTCGGAATCATAGGTTCCGCCATTTGCACCTTGTGACTGCACAAAGTCAACCAAGTTAAAGAGTGAATCCTTTTGGGCATCATACCGGGCCAGGAACAACAATTCCGGAACCGGGTATTTACCGGTGAAGGCATCATCAACCGGGAAAATAAGTTCGGCTTTATTCACTGCTTTTGACTTATCGGCCCCAAAGTTCTTTAAATACGGAATATGCAGTTTCACCCGTGTTCCCGTGAGCGGTTTAATTAATAAGGTTTGTTCACCGCTTACCGCTCCCGTTAAATTTTGGAAAGGAGGAATGGCATACGTAAAATCATTTTCATGACGACCAACCCACACTGAATTGTCGGCATTTACAATCATGTTGATTTTAGAAGTGTCGTTGTAGTAAATGGTAATTCCGGAACCTACACCCGGAGGGAACAGATACAGAAAGCCGCCGGCACCGAAATTGGTTGCGGGAGTTACTTTTAGGTATAATCCCCTGAAATAATCCGCAAATGCTTCGTTGGAGGCAAATGCAAGCGGGTTTTCGGTAAGCAGTTTGAATCCGAAGGAATTTTTCAGTTTGATGCGAACATGCGGTGCCACATTTTGCCCGTCAACTTTTACCGAATCGTACGGATTCGCAATAATGGTGGCACTTCCCACAGGCGTTGGGTTAATGTTAAAATTTCGGGCTGAACTGTAACCGGCAGATCCGCTGGTGGGTAAAACCGAGAGTTTATCAAGTAAACGGTAAACGGTAACCTGCACCAAACCCTGATATTTACCAATATCGCCAAAGTGGGTAGGATTTGCGTAACGGATACGTAAAATGACTGAATCTACCTGATTTTTAACCCCGGGAGGATTGGAACTAAAGCCCGTGAAACCCGAACCAAAAGATTGGGTAAGTGCAAAGTTCATGTACACGGAAGATGTGGTGAGCCCGAAATATGGATCAAAAAAACTTCCAAACGGAACTAAAGAGGTACGGTCGGCCCGAACAGTATCCTCACGCTCGGTAAAGGCAACAACCTTTAATGTATCAATGTAATTTGCGCTGATATCTCCGTCAACCACACCAATATCGGAACCGATATCATCGGTTGGTTTTTTACATCCGGTACTGGTAAACAGCATGCCTAAAACGACAGCCGACACAGTATAAAAAGCCAGTAAGCTCTTGATTTTCATGTATATTAAAAAAGAAACCTGCAAGAATTTAGCTCTTGCAGGCGCAAAGTAACACTTTTAACGTGATTAATCGGCCGTTATTGCGGCTTCTTGAAGAATTTCGGTATAAAAATTATGGAAATCATCCAGGTAAGATTCTCCAAAATTCGTCTCCATCATCGGCTTTTCACTTTGACTGATGTATTTTAACACATCTTTGTCTTTAAAATCAGCACTTTTAATGATGGCATCCGCATACTGGATTCCTCCTTTTAATACGGCTGAAAAATCAGGTGAATCACCCACATCGTTGAGATGTTTTCCGTCTATTCCTTCAACCGCTTTAAATACATAGTCTTTGTGGAGTTTACCGGGGAAGCGGTCGCCTTCATACATAGAGAAAACGATTTTAGCTCCCGAGAAAACCGGATCATTCTTAAATACCGTTTTGAGGTAGAATGGTACCAGGGCCGACATCCAACCGTGACAATGCACGATATCGGGCGTCCATCCAAGTTTCTTTACGGTTTCCAATACCCCTTTACAGAAGAAAATGGAACGCTCGTCATTATCGGCGTAAAACTGGTTTGACTCATCGGCCAATACGTACTTACGCTGAAAAAACTCCTCATTATCAATAAAATAAACTTGAATTCTTCCGGTAGGAATGGAGGCTACCTTTATAATAAGGGGCTGATCGGTATCGTTTACGATAATGTTCATCCCGGATAACCGGATAACTTCATGAAGCTGGTGCCTGCGCTCGTTTATGCAACCGAACCTTGGCATAAAATTTCGTATTTCCCATCCTCTTTCCTGCATGCCCTGGGGCAATTCTCTAGATGTCTTTGCCAGATCCGTCTCACTTTGCATGTACGGAATCATCTCATGTGTAATGTAAAGAACCCTACTTTTCTCCATATTGAATAAAAACAACTGTTTAGATTAATTAGGCATTGTTGCCTCTGAACTACTTTTTACCTGTTGATTTGGCTGCTATTTTTTAAACGACACTGCAAAATTAACATAAAATTCCCGAATTTTCAAAATATTCGGTTACTTTGCCGCCCCGCATACCTTGTGAGCGGTTGTTTTAAACGGAGCTAAACCCCTTTTATTGTTTGACTTCCATGCAAATTTTAAGAACCGTACCGGAAGCTGTTGCGTACATAAATAGCCTGTCGGTTTCACAGGATCTTGGGTTTGTTCCTACCATGGGCGCCCTGCATGAGGGTCATATTACCCTACTTTCCAAAGCAAAATCCGAAAATCAAATTGCCGGAGTAAGTATTTTTGTTAATCCACTCCAATTCAATAATACTTCCGATTTTACAAATTACCCCATAGATACGGATAAGGATATTGAAAAACTTCGGAATGCCGGCGCCGATTTCCTGTTCATTCCGCAAAAAGATGAACTTTTGAAGCAGTTCAACCCTATGCAGTTTGACCTTGGCACGCTTGACAAGGTGATGGAAGGCCCGGCCAGGCCCGGCCATTTTCAGGGAGTAGCCAATATCGTTCACCTGCTTTTTTCAATAATAAAGCCAAACAGAGCGTATTTCGGAGAAAAAGATTTTCAGCAGTTGGCCGTAATAAAGCACATGGTTAAAAGCCTTTCACTTCCGGTTGAAATTGTGGGGTGTCCTACCATCCGCGAAAAAAACGGACTTGCACTTTCATCCAGAAACCGCAGGCTATCAGAGGCACAAAAAGAGTTGGCGGCAAAAGTATCCGTTTTCATCTGCACACTGAACGAAAAATATCCGGAAAATACACCAACGGAAAGTATCCGTGCGGATATTCTTATGCTTTTAGACCAACACGGTTTCCGGTTAGATTATTTTGAAATATGTGATGCTGAAACTCTTGAACCTTGCCCGGTCTTCATCCAAAAAGGCGGAGTAAATGCCTGCATTGCCTATTTTGCCGGCGAGGTTCGGTTAATTGATAATTGCCGGTATCCGGTTTTATCCTAATTTTGCCGTATTATGTTAGTTACCGTTTTAAAATCGAAAATACACCGCGTTACCGTTACGGAAGCGGATTTGGATTACATTGGTAGTGTTACCATAGACCAAGACTTGATGGATGCTGCCGGCTTAATTGAAGGAGAGCAAGTTCATGTTTTTAACTATACAAACGGTGAACGTTTCATTACCTATACTATAATTGGCGAAAGAGGTTCGGGTATAATTTGCCTGAATGGACCTGCGGCTCGTAAAGTTAGCGTGGGAGATAATGTTATCATTGTATCTTATGCATCTATGAGTCTCGAAGAAGCCAAAACCTTCAAACCTTCGGTAGTTTTCCCTGATACGGCCTCAAACCGCATCAAATAAACCCCAGCAGTGGACAAAAAAACTTCCGGCACACTCAAAGTTTTATTTTTTGTAGCCCTGGGCTTAGTCCTGGCCTGGCTCTCACTGCGCAATATTCCGGCCGAAACACTTTGGGAGAATTTTAAATCGGTTAACCCCTACTGGCTTGGCCTTTCCCTGGCCATCGGGCTTCTGAGCCACGTCATCAGAGCCTTGCGATGGAACATGCTGCTTGAACCGGCCGGATACCGTGTAAAACCCATAAATGCATTTATGGCCGTAATGACCGGATACTTTATTAATCTGGCTTTGCCCCGCACCGGCGAAATTGCCCGATGTGGCTTTGCCAACCGCTACGATAAGGTTCCGCTGAATACAGGAATTGGAACCGTAGTGGCCGAACGGACTGTTGACATGCTTTTGTTACTTGTCCTTTTTGGTTTAAATTTCCTGATCGGTTATCAGCGTCTTGAGCTTTATATTACCGAAAAATTTATCAAGCCGCTCTCCGAAAAAATTTCACCCGGTTTGTTAATTATCGGTTTTGCTGCGGCGATATTGCTTGTGCTTGCTTTTATTTTCTACCGGAAAAAACAAAAAGCCAAGCAAAAAGAGGGGAATAATAAAGGGCTGCTCGAAGGATTTATTGATGGGCTGAAAAGTGTGGCAACGGTGAAAAAACCGCTGCTGTTCGGTTTGTCCTCCATAGCCATTTGGGCCTGCTATTTTCTTATGTTACTGGTGGCTTTCCAGGCGCATCCGGCTACGGTTGAACTGGGCCTTGAGGCCTGTCTTTCGGTTTTTGTTTTCGGCACCATCGGAATGATTGTTACACCCGGAGGAATAGGCGCTTACCCAGCACTGGTTGGGCAAACCCTTGCGCTCTACGGCATAGCCGAAGATGCCGGAACCTCGCTCGGCTGGATTTTATGGGGAGGTCAAACCATTATGTTTATACTCTTAGGACCCTTATCTTTGATTGGATTTCCGATACTAAACCCACAAAATGATAAAAAGGAATGATGCGGGAACAACTCTTAGAAAAAATAAAATCAGGCCAGGAAGCCGAGCATTTTATTGCAAGACAGCACTTTGCAGGCAAAAAAATTGTATTTACCAATGGCTGTTTTGATGTACTGCATATTGGCCATGTCAGGCTTTTGCTTGCCGCGGCCGAAGCCGGCGACATTTTGGTTGTGGGCCTGAATAGTGATGCATCTGTTAAACGCCTCAAAGGTAGCGCAAGACCCGTTCATAACCAGGAAATCAGGGCCGAAATGTTGGCGACCCTTGTCCCGGTTGACTGTGTTATCATTTTTGAGGAAGACACACCCGAAACGCTTATCAAAGCCATCAAACCACATGTATTGGTTAAGGGTGGAGACTACACAGAAAGTGATGTTGTGGGAGCCGATTTTGTAAAAGAAAACGGAGGAGAGGTTCGTATTTTTCCACTTGTTGACGGACACAGCAGCACACAAATTATTTCCGGTTCAGCGAATTAATTCACAATTTTTACTATTTTTGGCCTGATATACCCAAAGTCATGAAAAAAATAAGCATTCTGTCGGGCGTTTTCGCCTTTATAGCCATAACCGCTCTGTACTCATGTACCAAGCAAGTACGCGAAGAAGTGGAAGGAAAATGGATGAAAGAAGCCTTCGTAAATTCCTATGACAGTGATTCAGCGATCTGGACATTCAATAATGGCACATTGATTGTTGAAAACCTTACCGATTCAACTAAATCCGATACCGGACAATACCTTATTGTTGAGAAAAAACTTAAAAATTTCGTTCGGGTAGTTAACACGAAAGACTATCAGGATCAAACCCGTCTTAATGGAGATTGGCAGGTAATTCAATACAAAAAAGATAAACTCACTCTGGTTAAAGAAGATGTAAATCTGGTTACCGGAAAACCATCAGGTAACGTACTTCGTGAGTTTACCCGTATTGAGTAGGCGTTTTTTCATTCAACTAACTTCTTAGCATTTTTTACTTTGGCTGTTCAAAAAGTCAGAAAGGCATTCTTTTGCCAAAGCTGCGGGTTTCAGGCACCTAAATGGATGGGGAAATGTCCCTCCTGCGGTGAATGGAATACGCTCGTGGAAGAAGTTATCTCCGCCGGCCCACAGGCAGGGTACGCTAAACCTCCGGATGGAAAAGGTAAACCTAAAAAATTAGATGCTATTTCGGGTGAAACCGGAGAACGCACCGATTCCTGCGACACAGAATTAAACCGTGTGCTGGGTGGCGGAATAGTGCCCGGTTCAGTCATTTTGCTGGGAGGTGAACCCGGAATTGGAAAATCAACCCTCTTGCTTCAAATGGCCCTTCGCCTTCAAGGCAAAAAAGTGCTTTACATCTCCGGAGAAGAAAGCGAAACCCAAATAAAACTCCGTGCCGACCGAATGGCCGATACCAACCCCGAGTGTCTGGTGCTGGCCGAAAATTCATTGGAAACTATCCTGAATGTATTGGAAAATGAATCGCCCGACCTGGTGATCATAGACTCCATCCAAACCTTACATTTTGCCTTGGTTGAGAGTTCTCCGGGGAGTATTTCGCAAGTGCGGGAATGTGCCGCACGACTCATCCGTTTTGCAAAAGAAAACAATACGCCCATGGTATTGGTAGGCCACATCAACAAAGAAGGCAGCATAGCCGGCCCAAAAGTACTGGAACACATGACAGATGTAGTGCTTCAATTTGAGGGAGACCGACACCACATATTCCGGATTTTGCGTGCTTCAAAAAACCGATACGGAAGCACCTCAGAAATAGGCATTTACGAAATGAAAAACAATGGTCTGGAAGGAGTACTCAACCCTTCGGCCATTTTGCTCAGCGATTCTGAATTTCCGCTCAGCGGCACATCCATTGCCACGGCCATGGAAGGATTGAGACCTTTTCTGATAGAAGTGCAGGCACTGGTAAGTTCTGCAGTATATGGCACTCCGCAACGCTCTGCAAACGGATTCGACAGCAGGCGACTGAATATGTTGCTTGCCGTACTCGAAAAACGCTGCGGATTTCACCTCGGAACAAAAGATGTGTTCCTGAACATAACCGGCGGGCTGCGCATTGAAGATCCGGCGGTGGATTTGGCCGTGGTGTGCGCCGTACTCTCCTCCAACGAAGATGTGGTGCTCAACCGCAGAATTGCATTTGCCGGGGAAGTAGGACTGACGGGAGAAATACGACCCGTAAACCGCATGGAACTAAGAATTTCTGAAGCTCAAAAACTGGGCTTTGAAAAGATTTTTATCCCCGCTTTTAGTAAAAAAGGCTTACAGGCCAGTCCAAAAGGCATTGAAGTAATTGGTATTTCAAAAATTGAAGACCTTTACAAAAACGTATTAAGCTAATTCCCCTCCGAATGAAATATTCCGGCAGCCTGAAATCGAAGCTCCCGCAGGTAAAGACAACCATTTTTACCGTAATGTCTGCTCTGGCCAAACAAGAAAATGCCGTAAACCTCTCGCAGGGATTCCCTGATTTCAGCTGCGAGCCCAAACTGCTTGATGCGGTAAACAAAGCGCTAAAAAGTGGCAAAAACCAATATGCACCAATGGCCGGACTGATTGGTCTGCGTGAAAAAATTTCAGCAAAAACCGAAATGTTATATGGCGCAAAATACCACCCGGAAACGGAAATAACCATCAGCGCCGGAGCAACCCAGGCCATCTTTACGGCAATTCATGCAGTGGTTCATTATGGCGATGAAGTAATCATTTTTGAACCGGCTTACGACTGTTATGCACCTGCCGTAGAACTCGCCGGTGGCATATGCAAGTATATTCCGCTTCATCCTCCGGGTTATGAAATAGATTGGGAAGCGGTTAAAAAAGTATGCTCAAAAAATACCAAACTCATTATTCTGAACTCGCCGCATAACCCATCAGGAGCTACACTTACCAGTCAGGATTTGGATAAGCTGGAAAAGTTGGTTTCGGGAACGGACATTCTCATTCTGAGCGATGAAGTATATGAACATATCCTTTTCGACGGCCAAAAACACCAGAGTGTGGCTACACGGCCGGCACTTGCCGAAAGAAGCTTTGTTGTATCTTCTTTCGGAAAAACCTATCACGTTACCGGTTGGAAAACGGGCTATGTAATTGCGCCGGAATTACTGATGAACGAATTCAGAAAAGTTCACCAATACAACGTATTCTGTGTAAACCATCCCATGCAGGCTGCCATCGAAGAATTGCTGGATGACCATTCGTTATACCTTGGCCTATCCGCATTTTACGAAGAAAAAAGAGACCTGTTTCTAAATCTGGTTAAGGATTCCCGATTTACTTTTGAAGCATCGAAGGGAACCTATTTTCAAAACCTGAATTATGGCCATATCAGTAATGAACCCGATACCAAATTTGCAGTAAGACTGACCAAAGATTACAAAATCGCATCTATTCCGCTAAGCGTTTTTTACCGAGACGGCCATGACCACAAGATGCTCCGGTTTTGTTTTGCCAAAGAAAACGACACACTCAAAAAAGCAGCTGAAATACTATGCAGAATTTAAACATAACATTGGTTCAGTGCCCGCTTTACTGGGAAGACATAGAAAAAAACGAAAATCAATTTCTGCATGAAATCCGGTACCCTGAAAAAACGGATTTAATTGTTTTGCCCGAAATGTTCAGCACCGGCTTTTCAATGAAAACAGAATTAGCCGAAAAAGCTGGCAAATCAGCATCCCAAATTTTAAAAACATTGAGTGAAAAGACTGGGGCAGCTATTTGTGGAAGTAGCATGTTTGCTGAAAACGGATTATTTTATAACCGCTTCATTTTTCAAAAACCGGGCGAAAAAGCAGAACTATATAACAAACGGCATTTGTTTTCATTGGCTGGGGAAGAACAGCATTACAGTCCCGGGCAGGCGAATATTTTAATAGAGTGGAAAGGTTGGAAAATACTTCCCCAGGTATGTTACGACCTACGTTTTCCGGTTTGGAGCAGAAGATCCCCAAAACAAAATTACGACCTCCTTCTTTACACCGCCAACTGGCCCGACCGGCGCGGAAATGCATGGCGTTCATTACTAAAAGCCCGTGCCATTGAAAACCAAAGTTATGTAGCGGGTTGTAACCGCTGTGGTAACGACGGAAACGGCATTTCACATGCCGGAGATTCACAAATTATAGATCATGCCGGAAAAATACTTCAAAAAGCAAGGCCCTTTCAGTCGCAACTGATACAAGCCGAACTCAATCTGCAAAAAATGATGGAATTCCGCAAATCACTTCCGTTTTTCAATGACGGCGACACATTTGAAATAAGCAAGTAACAGATTCAGGCATTTTAATCAATTTCTGTCAGAATTAAACAAGCTCTGCTTTTCCATGTCGGCGCAGTAGGCTATATTTGTAAAAAGTACAGCTATCCATGCTTAAACAGGGATTATACCAAAAACTGCTTCAAAAGCTATCACCACAGCAAATTCAGCTCATGAAACTGCTGCAGGTGCCTACGGCTTCCTTAGAACAACGCATTAAAGAAGAATTAGAAAGCAATCCTGCCCTGGAGGAAGGGGTGGACTTAAGCGGGATGGAAGAAACATACCAGGCATCAACCGATGAAGGAGACCACTCTGAAGACGCCCCTTATGAAGACAACGAAAATTTTGAAAAAACGGAAGAAGAAATCAGTCTGAGCGACTACATGAGTGATGACGATGACTCTTATTATAAAACCCATGCCAACAACAGCTCGGCCGATGATGAACACCATGAAACGCCCATAACTCAGGGTACCAGTTTTCATGAACATCTGATGACCCAATTTTCATTCAACGATGTGAGTGAAACCGATATGGCCATTGCCGCAACCATCATCGGAAATATTGATGATGACGGATACCTTCGCCGGGATATTGATGCCATGTGCGATGATTTGGCCTTTTCTCAAGGAGTTTCCACCACGTCTGATCAAATTAAGAAGATTTTGCTCATGGTACAAGACCTGGAACCTGCCGGTGTGGGAGCCAGGGATTTACGTGAATGCCTGCTTCTTCAACTTAAAAAAACAAACAACGGCGAGAAAATCGTGTTGGATGCCATCCGTATTCTGGAAGACTTTTTTGAAGAGTTCACCAAAAAACACTACGATAAAATACAGAAAAGACTTCAACTGGAAGATGAGGAATTACGCGACAGCATTAATGAAATTCTTCACCTAAACCCTAAACCGGGCAACGCCTACAGCAGCGTTACCCGCAATATGCGCTCCATTACCCCCGATTTTATTTTAGACTTGGTTGATGGTGACATTCATCTTTCGCTGAATGCAAAAAATGCGCCCCAGCTCAGGGTAAGTCCAAAGTATGCAGAAATGTTACAATCCTATGGAAAAACGAAAACCAATAAGGATGCCGTGCTTTTCGTAAAACAAAAATTAGACTCTGCCAAATGGTTTATCGATGCCATCAAACAACGGCAGGAAACCTTGATGGGCGTAATGACAGCTATTTTAGAATACCAGTATGAATATTTCAAAGAAGGTGACGAAACCCGGTTGAGACCCATGATTCTTAAGGATATTGCAGACCGCGTAGGACTAGATATTTCAACCGTTTCAAGGGTGGCTAACAGCAAGTATATACAAACCCATTTTGGAACCAAACTGCTGAAGGATTTCTTCAGTGAATCGCTTTCAACCGATTCCGGCGAGGAAGTTTCAACACGGGAAGTAAAAAAGATTCTGCAAGACCAAATTTCCGCAGAATCAAAAAAGAAGCCGCTTACCGATGACCGGCTTACTGAAATTCTGCGTGAAAAAGGATATAACATTGCCCGCAGAACCGTTGCCAAGTATCGTGAGCAGCTTGATATTCCGGTTGCACGTTTGAGAAAAGAATTATAAAACTCTCCATTTAACGCTAAACAAAATCAGAATCATGAACGCAAACTTGTTAAAATTCACTCTTGCGGCATTCACTGTTGCATTAGTAAGCGCCTGCGGCGGAGAAGCCGTTGACCTAAAATTGAATTTAGCCAAAGGCGATGTGTTTGAGACAAAAATTGAAATGGATCAACACGTTACTACATCTGCCATGGGCATGAATATGAACATCGACCAGAAAATGGAAATTAACCAAACTCTGAGCGTTGAAGATGTAAAGTCGGATGGAAATGTGCTGATTAAAACCACCATGAACCGATTTTACATGAAGCAAAGTATGCCCATGATGGGTATGCCCATCAATGTAGAATACGACACGGACAAACCCGAAAAAGCCGGCCCGGCGGGAGAAACTATGGGACAGTATTTTTCAAAAATGAAAGATCTGGTTTATACCATTGAAATGAACAATCGAGGGAAAGTATTGAATTCTGATGTGGAAGAAATGTACAAAAAACTCGGGTTAGATTCAATGACACAGAAAGGCGGCGGTACTTCGGGCTCGGGAAATAACTCCGATCAATATATGAATCAACTGCCAGACAAGCCCGTTAAAAAAGGAGATTCCTACACCGTAGAAATTAACGCTTCATCTTTGAGTCCTATTGGAACGAAAAATACCTACACCGTGAAAGAAATCAAGACGGATGTGGTAATAATGGATGTGAAAACTGAATTTGTGAACGGAGAATCTACCATTCCGGAAATGAAAATGGATGTAAAAGGAGAGCAAACCGGCACAGTTGAAATTGACCGTAAAACCGGCATGACCCTTAAAAGTGAGCTAAAGCAAAACCTGGACATGACCATTACCTCGGCCGGCCTTACCATGCCAACAAAAACCTCGGGAACTATTAAGTTTACCAGCACTAAAAAATAAGATTTCGGGCATTCGCTAAAGTTTGCGAAATTCGCGCCCATTTTAAATTCATATTATGTTAACAAGTCCGCATACCGTAGATTCCGTATTAAAATCAGGAAAAGCCGGCGAGAGTCTGAGCCTTAATGGCTGGGTTCGCACAAAAAGGGGCTCAAAAGCCGTAAACTTCATTGCTCTGAATGATGGCACCTGCTTCGATAATTTACAAGTAGTTGCCGACCTCAGCAAATTTGACGAAGAGCTGCTGAAAAAGATAAATACGGGAGCTTGTATTTCGGTAACCGGAACTTTGGTTGAATCCCCTGGCAGCGGGCAAGCAGTAGAAATGCAGGCCGAAAATATTGTGTTATGGGGTGAAGCAGATGCCGAAACCTATCCGCTCCAAAAGAAGGGGCATACCCTTGAATTTCTGAGAGAAATTGCACACCTCAGACCACGCACCAACACCTTTGGTGCCATTTTCAGAATCAGACACCACTTGGCTTTTGCCATTCACAAATTTTTTAACGACCGTGGATTTTACTACGTAAATACACCCATTATTACCGGTTCGGATGCCGAAGGTGCCGGAGAAATGTTCAGGGTAAGTGTGTTGGATGCCAAAAATCCTCCGCTAACCGAAGACGGAAAAGTAAATTTTGAAGAAGACTTCTTCGGGGCAGAATCAAACCTTACCGTGTCGGGGCAGTTACAGGCGGAAATCGCAGCGTTGGCCCTATCAAAAGTATATACGTTTGGCCCCACGTTCAGAGCCGAAAATTCAAATACCGCAAGGCACCTGGCAGAATTCTGGATGATTGAACCCGAAATGGCTTTTTATGACTTAGAGGATAACATGAACCTCTGCGAAGCCTTCTTACAGTTTTGTGTGTCGTATATACTCAATAACTGTAAAAGTGATTTGGAGTTTCTTCAGAAAATGTATGAGCCTACACTGCTTGAACGTATCAACTTTGTAATCAACAATCCATTCAAACGCATAACGTACACAGAGGCTGTTCAAATTTTAGAACAAAGCGGTCAAAAGTTTGAATTCCCTGTTTCTTGGGGTGCTGATTTGCAAAGTGAGCATGAGCGATTTTTGGTAGAAAAACACTTCAAATCTCCGGTAATTGTTACCGATTATCCGCGGGGAATAAAAGCCTTTTACATGCGGGCCAATGACGACGGCAAAACTGTTCGTGCTATGGATATTTTATTTCCGGGTATTGGCGAAGTAGTTGGCGGGTCGCAGCGTGAAGAGCGTTATGATGTATTATTGGAGCGCGTAAAAGAACAGGGTATTCATGAAGAAGATTTATGGTGGTACCTGGAGTTACGGAAATTTGGAACAGCACCGCACAGTGGATTCGGCTTAGGCTTTGAACGCTTGATGCTTTTTGTTACCGGAATGGGGAATATCCGCGATGTAATTCTGGCTCCCAGAACACCGAAAAGTGCCCGTTTTTAAATCTACAAAAAAGTATGTTTACAGGCATTATTGAGGCAATCGGACAAGTAAAAAAAATCAGTGAAAACGGAAGTAATAAAACGTTTGTGCTCGAATGTCCGTTTGTGGAGGAGTTAAAAATTGACCAAAGCCTTGCCCACAATGGCGTTTGTTTAACGGTGGACGCTTTATATGAAAATCAATATTCCGTTACGGCCATAAAAGAAACATTGGACAAAACCAACTTGGGCTTGCTACAGGTTGGCGACGCAGTAAATCTGGAACGTTGCATGGTAATGAACGGACGCATAGACGGCCACATTGTGCAAGGCCATGTGGATACTACCGGGGAGTGTATTTCGGCAAACGATTTAAACGGTTCGTGGGAGTTCGTATTCCGTTATGATGATTTAGATAAAATTGAGTACCTGACGGTAGAAAAAGGAAGTATTTGCATAAATGGAGTAAGCTTAACCGTTGTACGCTCCGAAAAGAATATTTTTTCGGTACACATTATACCATATACATACGAGCACACCGTATTCAAGCACATAAAACCCGGCACGCGGGTAAACCTGGAGTTTGATATTATTGGAAAATACGTGGCTAAAATTTCGCAGCGTAATTAATACGGCGCTCCTTTAAATTTCTTCAGCGTAAATGAGAATGTTGCTCCCTTACCGGGTTTACTTCTGGCATTGATGGTTTGACGGTGGGCTTCAATGATATGTTTAACAATGGCCAGTCCCAAGCCTGTGCCGCCCTGGTTTCGGGAACGGCTTTTATCAACCCGGTAAAACCGTTCAAAAAGACGGGGTAAATGTTCTTCAGAAATCCCCGGTCCGTCATCGGCTACTTCAGTCAGAATATTTTCGTCCATATCATAAAACGAAATTTTGGTTGTACCATTCTGATTTCCGTATATAATTGAGTTTACTACCAAATTAGTGAGTACCTGCCTTATGCTGTTTACATCGCCCAGCACATAAATCGGTGTATAATTTTCTTTCAGCACTAAACGAATGTTACGCTCCTTCGCCCTCATTTCCTGAAGTTCCATAACCTCGCGGCATACATCCACAATATCAAACTTTTCAATATCCAATTGCGTTTCTCCCGATTCCAGACGGCTTACCGTGTCTAAATCCTGTACCAGACTAATCATCCGCTCAATATTTTTTTCGGTATTCCTCAAATATTTAGCGCGCATGTTCACTTCAGAGGCATCTTCCTCCTCTTCTTCATCAATCAGTGTGCTGATGTACCCTTGAATATTAAAAATGGGCGTTTTCAACTCATGAGCTAAATTGCCGATAAATTCACGGCGATAAGCTTCCATACTTTTTAAATCATCAATTTCACGGGTTTTATCCGTTGCCCATTCAACTACTTCACGGTTAACGTCGGCAATGATGTCTTCTCCCATTTCTATTTTCTTTCGGAGGCCGGCCTTCTTTTGACCCAATTTAAGCTGGTGGATGGTTTTATATACAAGTTTGATTTTATCGTATATAAACTTGTTCACCGTATAGCGGAAAGAAAAGTAGGTGACGAGGAAAGAGAAAGAAAACGTAACAATGGGGAAAAGCCAGTGGAAGGTGCCAAAAAATGCAGCAACAGCCAACACCATCAACAGCGTAAGCAGCACCGAAACAATTCCGGAAACATATAAAGCTACACTATGCGGCGTTTCGTTTTTCATACAGCATTTAACTCAGTATCTTCAGAGATCTGAGCAAAAATACAATTCGTACAATGATTCGGGTTGCTAAAAATCAAACTTATACCCCACTCCCTTCACCGTTTTAATAAAGCGGTCATCTAGTTTTTCGCGCAATTTGCGGATGTGGACATCAATCGTGCGGTCACCAACGATTACTTCATCGCCCCAAACGGTTTTCATAATCTCATCACGGGTAAATACCTTACCAGGTTTTGAAGCCAGAAGTGAAAGCAGCTCAAACTCCTTTTTGGGAGCTTGTAATTCTTGATTTTTATAATAAAGAAGGTACCGTTCTTTGTCAATCTGTAAATCGCCCAATTCAAGAATGCCTGATTTTTCTTCTTTGTTTTCTCCCACGCGTCTCAACAAGGCCTTAACGCGACTGATGAAAACACGGGGTTTAATTGGTTTTGCGATATAGTCATCAGCCCCGGCATCAAAACCGGCAATCTGTGAATAATCCTCACCGCGTGCGGTAAGAAAAGCAACCAACACATTTTTCAGACTGTCAATGGAGCGGATTTCCCTGCATGTTTCAATGCCATCCAAATCGGGCATCATTACATCGAGTATGATCAGGTGGGGCTCGTTTTTAAGCGCAACTTCCAAGGCCTGACGCCCTGTTGCGGCTGTAAATGTGGTATAACCCTCTTTTTTAAGGTTGTAACTAAGAAATTCAAGAATATCAGGCTCGTCATCAACAAGCAGAACCTTATAGTTGGAATTATTTACCATGTAAATCGTTTACGTTTCGATGCGACAAAATTACCCCTACTTTCTCACTCATTCACGTATAAAGTACCGAAAAAACTGCAACTTAACCAAATGTTCACATAGGTTCAATGTTAAGTTAACACTACCGGAAACTACTGTAAATAAGGAACACAAAGAAAATAAGCCCAAAAATCATGTAGAAATGATTAAAAAATTACAAGGAAATTTAATTTTGATATTACTTTTGTTGAGGCACACTTCGAAATTTTGCGCGCCATGATAGAAACTTTACTTACTAAATCTACTTCTGTTTCCACGTTTGACGTGGAGAAAACTGTTTACTCAGGTAAAAAACATCAGAATCTTCCTGATGACGATGATGATTATGAAGAAATGGACACTTATTACACAGGCGAGGATGACGAAGACGAGTCTGAAAGTGATGAGAAAGAGCCAAAGCTTGAAAATCTCGACGATCTGGATGATGACGATGATGATTTTTACGACGAAGACGCTGATTTTTAGTCCGTTCTTCCAATCATCACACAAACGCATTAAAAAGCATTCATGTGCTCTGTTTTGAAGCACATGAATGCTTTTTTTATTTTGACAAAACGCGAATTCATACAAGCTCAAATTCTTTCCTTGATCCAGGGAAAAGCATCGTTCGATGAAACGGCAGCATTGGTATTTGATTACCAATGTCATGAAAACCCTGTTTACGGGCAATTTACAAAATCATTGGGCAGGCAATCATACGTCCAACTTCCCTTTCTGCCCGTTGAATTTTTTAAGAGCCATCAGGTTCAATCCGGCGGATTTGAGGCCCAAACTGTTTTCAGCAGCAGTGGTACTACGGGTCAAATTACATCCCGGCATTTTATCCGTGAGTTAAATTGGTATGAAACCATCTTTAAAGAAACATTCCGAATAAGCTATGGCAACCCGGAAGATTTCTGCTTCATTTGCCTCTTACCTTCTTATTTAGAGCGGCAAGGTTCCTCGCTGGTTTATATGGCCGAAAAACTGATTCAGGGGAGCCACTATCCGCAGTCGGGATTTTACCTGAATGCCGGCGATGAGATGCTGAAAATATTAGATACTAATCGCAAAGCACAGATTCCTACCATACTCCTGGGAGTAAGTTTTGCGCTGCTTGACATGGCTGAAAAACACCTGCTTGCCTTAGGCGAAGATGTTATCGTAATGGAAACCGGCGGCATGAAAGGAAAGCGCAAAGAACTGATTCGTGAAGAACTGCATGCCATTTTATGTAATCGGCTGGGAGTGCCGGCCATCCACTCTGAATACGGAATGACCGAACTGATGTCACAAGCGTATTCAAAAGGAAAAGGCCTATTCAGCCTGCCTCCACAAATGAAAATTGTAATTACCGAGGTGAATGACCCTTTCTGTAAACTCCCACTGGGAAGGGTAGGAACAATCAACATCATTGACTTGGGAAACATAGACTCCTGCGCATTTATAGCCACCAAAGATTTAGGCAAAATACATGCCGACGGAAGCCTTGAAATATTAGGCCGTTACGACCACAGCGATGTAAGAGGCTGTAACTTGTTGATTGCTTAAAATTAGAGTGAAAACGTTTACTGGCTTAGGTTTTTAATCATGGAAAATAAAATCCTTGATAATTCGTCTGCTTGTTTTTGGTAATGTTCAACCTCTTCGGCGGGCAGTTTTCCCTCATCCGAAAGAATATCCAATATGGCCACACACTCAACAATCAGAGTGAAAGCGGATTGCGAGAGCGGGGAGAAAACGTTTACTGGCTTAGGTTTTTTATCATGGAAAATAAAATCCTTGATAATTCGTCTGCTTGTTTTTGGAAATGTTCAACCACTTCGGCGGGCAGTTTTCCCTCATCCGAAAGAATATCCAATATGGCCACACATTCAAATACGGATGCCCTTGCCGTGGTAAAATAATTTTTGCGGTCGGCTTTTGAAAATTTTCCCGAACCTTCGGCAATATTCAACGGAATACTGAATGAGGCACGACCCAGCTGGTCTCTGACAAATCCGTCCAATGCATAATCTGAAAGTAATTTCTTACAGGAAATGTGATACTGCTTGGATTTTTGGTACACTTCAAGTTTCTGAAAATCAAACATAATTTACGAAACAGAGGAGGAGGAAAAGAGGGTGCCCCGATAGCTATCGGGGGAGCGAGAGAGTGAAGAAAAATCAGAGTGAGTAAGTTCGCTCTCGCTCTCTTTCTCACTCTGATTTTGTGCCCCAGGCGGGACTTGAACCCGCACAATCGCAATGATTACAGGATTTTAAGTCCTGCGTGTCTACCAATTTCACCACCAGGGCAACAGTACAAAAAGAACATGAGTGGGTAACTCATTTTTTGGCCTTACAAGGCCAAAAAAAAAGGATAAGCAGCTTATCCTTTTTTACTATGAGCGAGAAACGAGACTCGAACTCGCGACCCCGACCTTGGCAAGGTCGTGCTCTACCAACTGAGCTATTCTCGCATGATTTAAAAGAACTTTCCCTTTTGGGAGAGCAAAGGTAATAGCTATAATTTAATTTCCAAAAAAAATGAGGAATTATTACCTCAACCCACTCAGTTTTTTAATCTCATTTAATTTCATGAGTGCTTCAACCGGCGTAAGGGTATTGATATCAATTCTGCTGATCTCCTCCCTAATATTTTGAAGTACTGGATCATCCATCTGAAAGAAACTGAGCTGAAAATTATCCGGAACGGTTTTCTTACCTGCCCCGCCTTCGCGGTTACTTTTTTCTAAACCATCTAATATTTCATTGGCCCGGTTAACCAACCCGCGCGGCATACCCGCCATTTCGGCCACGTGAATACCAAAACTGTGCTCGCTTCCGCCGGCGGCGAGTTTACGTAAAAACACAATTTTATTGTCAACCTCGCGCACGCTTACGTGAAAGTTTTTGATGCGTTTAAAGCGGTTGGCCAGCTCGTTTAGCTCATGATAGTGTGTGGCAAACAAGGTTTTGGCCCGGTACTTCGGATGCTCGTGGATGTATTCGGCAATGGCCCAGGCAATGGAAATGCCATCGTAGGTGCTGGTTCCGCGGCCTATCTCATCCAACAAAATCAAACTCCGTTCACTGATATTATTAAGAATATTGGCCGTTTCATTCATTTCAACCATAAAGGTTGATTCTCCGGCACTCATATTGTCTGATGCACCCACACGGGTAAATATCTTATCGCAATAGCCCAAAACAGCTTCTTTGGCTGGCACAAAACTACCGGCCTGCGCCATGAGTACAATCAAAGCCGTTTGCCTGAGCAATGCCGATTTACCGCTCATGTTGGGCCCGGTAATGATAATTTCCTGCTGTTCCTCCGTATCCAAAAATATGTCATTGGGTACATAAGGCTGGTCGGGCGGTAAGCGGGTTTCAATAACCGGATGCCGGCCGGCAATAATTTTTAGGGTTAAGCTTTCGTTCACCACCGGTTTCACGTAGTTGTGTTCTATGGCTGCCAAGGCAAAACTCAGGGCACAATCCAACTCGCCGGCCAACATGGCATTCAGCCTAATTTGCGGAATGTACTCTGCCAGCGAAAGAATAAGATCATTGTAAATACGGGTTTCGAGCGAAAGAATTTTCTCTTCGGCTCCCAGTATTTTTTCTTCGTATTCTTTTAACTCGGGTGTGATGTAACGCTCGGCATTGGTAAGGGTTTGCTTTCTGATCCATTCTGCGGGAACCTTATCCTTGTGGGCATTTGTAACTTCAATATAATACCCGAACACATTGTTAAAACCAACTTTTAAACTGCTGATTCCCGTTTTTTCACTTTCGCGAATTTGCAGTTGAACCAAGTAATCTTTTCCTGAAAAGGAAATGTGTCTAAGTTCATCCAATTCAGGACTGATGCCTTTTTTAATTACCCCGCCTTTGTTTACGGCAGCCGGGGCATCCGGTTCCAGGGTAGTTTCAATGAGTTCAATCAAACGCTCAGAACTGTGCATACGGCCGGCAATATTGAGCAGGGAAGCCAGCTTTGTTTTTTCACAGTTTCTTTTGAGCGCCGCCACACACTGCATGGCGCGCTTGAGTTGCACCAGTTCCCGGGGCGAAACCCGCAAGGTAGCGAGGCGGGCCGTTATGCGCTCCGGATCTCCAAAAGGTTTTAAGGTTTCTGCTAATTCATTTCTGAAATCGGTATGTTTCACCAGATATTCCACCGCGTCCAGCCTTTCATTAATCAATACCGGATTTTTAAGAGGCATAATGATACGGCGGCGCAAGCAGCGTGCACCGGGCGGGGTAAGTGTACGGTTTAAAACCGACAACAAGGTTATGGCATTATCGTTTGCCGAACCTACAAGTTCCAGATTCCTGGCGGTAAATCCGTCCAGCCAGATGTGTCCGTCGGTTTCTAAACGGGATATTTGATGGATATGCGGAAGCTTGTCGTGACGGGCTTCTTTCAAATAATGCAGTACGGCTCCCGCGGCAATTATGGCATGGGTATATTCTTCCAGTCCAAAGCCTTTTAGGTTAGCCGTATTAAACTGCTTCAACAAGATATCACGGGCAAATTCATGTTCAAAAATCCAGGCTTCCAATCCGAAGGCATGAAAATCGCCATTAAACTGCTGTGTAAAGTTTTTCTGGTATTCACGGGGAATAATTACTTCCGAAGGTGAAAAAGTCTGAAGCAGTTTTTCCATGAAGGCTTTATCGCCCTCACCAGCCGAAAATTCACCGGTTGATACATCCAAAAAGGCTATGCCAAATTCTTTTCCCGAAGGGAATAGTGCGCAAAGCCAGTTATTGGCCGAGGGGTTAAGCACATGATCGCTGAATGAAACACCCGGTGAAACCAATTCCGTAACATCGCGTTTTACGATGGTTTTGGTCATTTTAGGATCTTCAAGCTGTTCACATATCGCCACGCGAAAACCGGCTCTTACCAGCTTGGGCAAATAGTTTTCGAGTGAATGATAAGGAAAACCGGCCAATTCAATTTCAGTGGCCGAACCGTTTCCTCGTTTTGTCAGCACGATACCAAGGGTGCGGGAAGCACGGATGGCATCTTCGCCGAAAGTTTCATAAAAATCACCCACACGGAATAACAGAATGGCATCGGGGTACTTTGCCTTAATGGCATTGTACTGCTTCATGAGCGGAGTTTCTGTAGGGGTGCTATTTTCTTTTTGCTTTGCCAAGATGCGCAAAAATAGGATTTATCCCCGAAGCTTCCGGCACGAAAAACGCAATCTTACACACATATTTTGATTTGGGAATGTTATAGAATCTCCAGTACTTTTTCAGGAGGACGGGCAATTACCGCTTTCTTACCGTTTATGACCACCGGGCGCTCAATCAAGATAGGATGCTCGACCATCGCCTGTATCCATTCCTTTTCGCTGAGCGATTTGCCTTTGAATAACTCTTTATAAACCGCTTCACCCGTTCGAATTAAATCATGTGCCCCTATTTTGGCCATGCGGATAACTTCTTCAATTTCCTTCGCCGTGGGCGGATTTTCAAGATATCGTATTTCTTTGGGTTCAATGCCTCTCTCTTTTAAAATTTCAAGAGCGCCCCTACTTTTTCCGCAACGCGGATTATGCCAAATGCTTACCATGATGTGATAAAATCAAATAAAAATACAATCAACTTATATACAAGGAAAAAGAATAATAAAAACAAGGCCGAACAAATGGCCAATGCAATGACGATATAATCCATTCCTGAACCGGCGTGTTTACCCTCTGCCAGGTGTTCTTTTAAAATTTTCAGGTTGCGTTCGTTGGCCTTAAACGTAAGATCAAAAATAATACCCAGACCGGGAATAATGCCCAAAAGTGCGTCAATCCATACGTTTCCGAACATTTTTAATACAGCTTTTCCGTCGGCGCCTTCTTTAGCGGCAAGGTAAATGATATACAAAGATGCCAGCGCACCGGCTAGGTCACCAACATAAGGAATAAGCCCGATAATAGGGTCTGCACCGATGGAAATTTTTGTGCCGGGAATTTTTATGGATGAATCCAGAAAGCGGGTTTGCCTTTCAATGCGCTCAAGTTTGGTCTCAACTTTAGGTTCTGATGAAACATGTGCTATTTCAGATGACATTGGCTGTTTTTAAAATGAATACCAGATAGAACAACACAAAAAGCATGCCTTCCCATGAAGAAATGCGTTTATCCTGCGTAAGCAGATAAAAAAACAAGGTTGCGCCCATAAAAACATACATCGGAAGCTGCATGAGGTCAATGGGAACTATAATTGTGCCCAAAAGAGATGCTAAGCCGGGTATCATTGTGGCATTAAAAACACAGGATCCGAGTACATTTCCTACCGCTTCCTCCGATTGGTTTTTTCGAACCAGTATGAAACTCACTACCAATTCGGGTAAGGTTGTTCCGAAAGAAAGTAAGGTTAAGGATATGATGGAAGGTGCAATATTTAGGCCTAGCGCAATTTCTTGCAGAGAACCCACGGTATACTGGCCGGCAAAATAGATTCCAATGGCAGAAAGAGCCATAAATAAGGCTTCTTTCAGTGGGAATTTTTCCTGCTTGCCTGTTGCTTTTGGATGGCTGTCATTCTGCTGACTTTTTAGCATATACAGGGCATGAATTAAAAAGGCGGCAATGAGCGCAATTCCTTCGTAAATTGATATACTGCCGTCGTACGCAACCAATAGGAAAAGCAAAGCCGTACCCAAATGATAATGTAAATCAATCATGATATAGCGGCTGCTGAGGGATATTCCAAACTTTGAAAAACTGGCCACCAAGCCCAGAATCAATAAGATATTGGCAATATTCGAACCCAATATATTTCCCGTTATAATTTCGGATGCACCGCTTTGAACAGCAAACAGAGCCGATACTAACTCCGGCAAGGAAGTACCGATACCAATAATGAAAACACCAATAATAAAAGGCGGTAGCTTAAAAAAATGCCCGATCTTCTCGGCACCCGAAGTAAAAATCCGGGCAGAAACTAAAAGTCCGGCCAGGGCAATTATGAATATGAGAACCTGAATCAGCATGAAAACAAAAATAGCAGAAAAAGCCGCAAATGCGGCTTTTTCTGCTATTAAACAAAAACGTGATTAACGAATGAATTAAAAATTCCGGGGATTGTTTAAAGCCCGGTTTGGCTTGCGTGGTTTTTTATATGAGAACATGAGCATCACTTCGTGTGTACCCGTATTGTAAGGTCGCATTCCGCCCAAGCTGTAATCAAACGAATAACCGATGCGCAATCCTTTGAATACTTCGGCGCCAACAATTCCTGAAACAGCATCCTGATAGCGGTATGCGGCTCCCAACCATACTCTGTCCTTCAGGAAATAGGCCAATAGATTACCTTCAAACTGGGTTGTATAAAAAGGACTTCTAACCAAAATACCCGGAACAAGCCTGGCTTTGTTCTTTATGTTAAATGAGTAATTTCCGTAAAGATTAAAACCCCTGGCATAATACGGAAATTTAGAACCTGGAGAACCCACAAGATTGGTAGCGGAAAGACCGATCATGTAATTTTTATGAACCAGTTCAAGTCCGGCCGCTACATCGGGGTGTATGCTATTTTCGTTGAAATTAGCCATAACCGGATCATCGGGGTTAGCAAAATTAAGCTCACCGGCACGGGTATTGGTGTACACAAAACCAGCGCCCAATCCGATAGACAGGAACATATTTTCATTGAGCGTTGCATGATAGGCATAATTCATCCGGAAATTCAAATTACTTTGGATTCCGATCCGATCGAAAGTTACGGTAGCGCCCAATCCACCGTGAATTTGGCGGATATATCCATTTGCGTTGAGCATCTGGGTGCTTGGACGTCCTTCGATACCAACCCACTGTTCGCGGTCCCAAAGCATGAATTCCATACCCTTGTTAATGCCGGTTGAAGCCGGATTAAAATTGGAGCGGGCAAACATCCAATGGGTAATGTTCGTATTATGCTGAGCTTTGATTTCAGGAACTAAAATCAAGGCCAATAAACCTGAAATAATGTATACAATTCTTTTCATGTTACTTAAGATCAAGATTAGTTACCTCGAAGGTAGTTCTACGGTTCTCGGCATGTTCATCTTCGGTTTGGGCATTTCGGATAACCGGATTGGTTTCTCCCCATCCTTTAGAACTCAAACGGGATGCATCAATACCGTTGGCATACAGAAATTGAACCACGCTCTGTGCCCTCTTTTCACTGAGCATTAAGTTATACTTACTGGATCCAACTTCATCTGAGTGGGAATTAATTACTATGTTGATATCGGGTGTTTCCCATAAAATTTTTACCAAATCCATCAATGCCGATTTGGATGTTGCGGTAAGTTCGGCACTGTTGTAATCATAGTAAATGTCATTCAGCCTGATTTCCCCTCTGGTTATTTTTACCAGATCCACCTGGGCATTATTCCGCTGTTGGAGCTGCGTTTCAGGATTTTCTCCCGAACCCATGTTTATCGCTGGAATCATGGTACTGTTTGAAAAATAACCAGTACTGGATCCTAACAATTTATAGGCAATTTCTGGATTGGCATTGGTAATGGTAAATTTACCGGTGTTATCTGTTGTCACTTCAAATACAGAACCGTCGGTACCGGTAATTACCACTTTAGAGTTCGCTACCGGGATTCCCGTTTTATCTTCTCTTACATAACCAGAAACCGTTTTAAAGCGAGGATCCATGGCAAACTTGTAAATATCATCACCACCAAACCCGCCAATGCGGTTTGAGCAGTAAAATCCTTCAAGATGCGACTGCCCAAAAATCAAATTAAAATCATCACCTGCCGAATTAAATGGGCGATCCATCCATTTCGGATTACGCGGAGTTCCATTTACCATGGTGGCTTTGTATAAATCAAGTCCACCAAGACCTTCCTTACCATCGGTAGAATAAATGAAGAGACTATCACCGCTCACGGTCGGAAACATATCATCACCGGGTGTATTAATTTCTCTTCCCAAATTAATCGGGGTTCCCCAAGCGTTTCCAGTTCCTTTAATTGATTTGTACAAATCTCTTTTACCAAATCCATTTGGGCGGTCAGATGAAAAATACAACACCGTTCCATCAGCGCTGATAGCAGGGTGCGAGTGATTTGAAACCTCATCATTGAACGAAAGGGCTTCTGGTTTTTGCCAAGTTTTGGAAGCTACATCGTATTTTGTGCTGTAAATCTTACAGGTTTTACTTTTTCCATCGAAGCCGTTACACTGGGCATAATACGCCGTTGCGCTGGCGGCATGGTAAGAAAACGTACCATTGTTATACGCCGAATTTACCTCAGCCGGCAATTTACCGTTTAATTTCCACTCACTATTTTCTGAAGAAGCAAGGTAAAGACGGGCAAAGCCCTGTCCTGTGGTATTGTCTGTTTTTCCTCCATCTTCAATACGGGTAGATGAAAACACCAGGTTACTATCCATCAAACCGATACCATATTCACCCATAGGTGAATTAAGCTCTCTAACATTAGAATGAAGTAAAATACTTGGAAATTCCTTTTTTGCCGCAGCACTTTTTGTGGAACTTAATCGAATTTCAGCCAAGCGGATAAGTGAAGAGTCGGCCGCTTTTGCTTTTTCGAAGTAGTCGCTGGCATTGGCATAATCGCCGTTGTACATTTTTACGTCGCCAAAATTCAAATAAAACTGTCCCGAATTATTACCACTGCTGAGTGCTTTGTTGTACCAGGTTTCGGCCTCGGTATAATTCTGGGCGTAGAAATAACAATTCCCTATTTTAGCGTACACTTCGCTCTTTAGCTCGGGCTTTTTAATTTTCTCAACTAGGCCTTTGTAAGCGGCAGCTGCATCAACATATTTTTTATCTTCATACAGGTAGCCGGCATTCTCTAGAGGAGTTTGAGCCATTGCCGAAACCGACAAACCTGATAAAAACATCAAAAAATAGAATATCTTTTTCATAAGGCTATCTGATGAGGGTTACCGGGTTTTTAATTAAAATTTCATTACCCTGGGTATCAAAAAATTTGAAAACCACATAGTATGTTCCGTTCGAAACGGGCATTCCGTTGTGCGTACCATCCCAGCCGTTCGTGCCTTCAAAAAGTGTTTGTCCCCATCGGTTTACGATAATCATGTCGGCACCTTGCAGGTAAACATCATTTATACCATCACCGTTCGGAGAGAAAGCATTGGGCAGATTATCTACGCAATAATCAACACTTACATCAACCACCATGGTGTCAGAATAAACACAGGGATCGGCAGTCATCATATTGCTGGCCGTTACAGAGTAAACACCGGCTGATGGTGTTTGATACGTTTGGGCGGTTTCGCCAATTTGTAATTGTGCATTTTTATACCACTTAAACGACTGCCAAGCGTCACCGGCATCCAACAGTGGATAGGCAACGCCAAAAAAGCAAAGAAATTTATCAGGCCCCAAATCAAGCACGGGTTTGGGTTGTACCGTGGCAGTTTGATTTAAGGAAACCATCCAGTTTAGGCATTTATCACCTATTGTATTCCCATCCGTTCCTGTTTGAAGGCCAACCGTTACCGGAATAGCCTGTGTTTGCGGAGCAATAATGATGTCAATCTGAGTTGTAAAATTGTTGTTTGCAGAACATCCTACACCAACGGCACCAATCACCTGAATAGGATTTCCCGCCCCGTCAACCGCCGTAAAATCAGATCCGTCGGGGGCTATGGTTGAACAGGTAATCTGCTCGTCCGTGGTAATTCGTAAACCGTAGTTATTACAAACATATTCGGCCGCAATCGCCACTGGCGGGATGGTATCATACAAGGTAACTGATGATGCTGTAAAATCAATCGTATAACCCGACTGTGTTGCCGAAAAATTTGAAACATTCACAATGAAGGTTTCACCTGCAGTGACATTTATGGTATTTGTATTTTGCGGATTCCCTACCGTATTGCCGTTTGCTCCGGTTGGGCCGGGGATGGCAGAGAAATTACAGGCCACCTGTAAAGCCGGGTCATAAAATATTTCGTAACATCCGGCATTGGTAACATTAAACACGGCCCAGTCATAATCGTCTAATGGGTTGAGCGGAGTAATGGTAAAGTTCACAATGCCCGTATTTTGGGCAGTAAAAATATACCATACATCATTCACCTCACCGGCATCCAAGCAACTGATTCCCGGATTAATTTCATTCGGATTGTTTCCCGTACCCACATAGGAAGCCGTTTGGGAATATACATCCTGACAAATGATGATGGCATTGGGGCAATCCTGCTCAGGTCTGGCATTCTTAGGAACGTTACCCTGCGTTTTCAGTTCTTTAATTTTTACTTCTTTCAATTGCTCCAACTGAAGAATCTCAGCAGGTGAAAGCGGAGTCTGCGCTTTGGCATTTTGCATGAGAACCATGCAAAATGCCAAACCCGCAGCAACGTGAATTATATTTTTTTTCATCCTTATTTCTCAGCTTACATTTTTACAAACTTCACGGTATACACGGTCTGTTTATTTATCAGTCGGATAAAATACACACCCGGATTTAGGGCAGAAACATCAATCGTTTTGCTGAATTCTCCACCGCCGGAGTAAACCATTTCAAGCATTACTTCTTTTCCTGCTATATCCGCTACGCCTAATTTCCAGTTACCTACTTCGAGCGATGAAGCCGTAAGGTTAACATAGTAATCGGCCGGATTCGGGAAGGCACTCAGGTTGATGTTTTCTGCATTCTCACTGATGCCAACAGCTTTGTTTACTGCAACATTTCTGATTAAGGTATCTGAGCCGCAATCATTAAAGGCAATCAAACGAACCACATAAACACCATTATCGGGGAATAAGTGGGTTGGACTTTGTGTTGTAATTTCAGGAGAACCGTCGCCAAAATTCCAAGAGTAAGTATCGGCAAACTGAGATAAATCGGTGAAATAAACCGTTAAGCCATTTGGCTGATGATCATAGAACGCAACCGGTTTAGGTTCAACGGTGATAAAGATAGAAGCAGAAGCTCCGCAACCTTGCCCAGTGGCTACATTATAGAATATCTCATGACTTCCTACACCGGCAACCGAGGGGTCAAAAATACCATTGTTGATGAAAGCGCCACCAGACCAAGTGCCGCCTGGCGTTGCGGCAGATAGTGTAATTGCAGTTCCGTCTTCGCAAACCGTTCCCGGATAGGTAATGGTAGCATCCGGATTGCTGTTCACCACGACGGTTACCGTATCCGTACCAACACATCCGTTGGTTCCGGTAATTGAATAAATTACGGTATTATTTCCAATGGCAGCCTGAGCGGGGTCAAACAGACCGGTTCCTGTAACATACGATCCACCAAAGAATATTCCGCCAGGTAAATTCGTAATCAAGAATTCAGGTGCGTCATTCTGGCAAAGCGGTGCAGGAGTTAAAATATTAACATTTGGTACGCCGCTTACAGAGATGTTCACGGTAATATCTGCTGAACAAATTCCTGAACTTACGGTATACGTAACCGCATTATTTCCAACCGAAGCTAAAGCAGGATTGAAATCACCATTTGCTGCAATGTATGGACCGCCAGACCAGGTTCCACCGGCCGGGGTTGCTGTTAAGCCTTGGATGGCACTGTTTGAACAGAATGGTGGGGCAGGATTAATTACAGGATCTGGGGCAGCAATTACTTGCACGCTGGCTTGGGCCGTTCCAGTACATCCGCCTGAATTTACCGTATACACAACCGGGAATACACCCGCTCCTGCATCGTTCGGGAAGAATAATCCATTTACCGATACAAACGGATTGCCGCTCCAAGTTCCGCCCAGCGGACTGGCCGTTAAAACCTGAAGGTTAGCATCGGAACAGAAAGGACCTGCGGGTGTAATATTTACAGCAGGAGAAGGATTAACTGTTACCTGATAGCTTGCGGTAGCAGAGCAACCACCGGCCCCGGGCACAAGGTAATTCACTGTAAAGGTTCCCGAACCGGAAACAGCCGGATCAAACACTCCCGAAGAACTGATGTAAGCACCACCAGACCAAGTTCCACCGAACGGTGAACCATTCAGTGTTATGGCAGGTCCATTACTACAAAGATTAGCTACAGGCTGAATAAGAGCCTGAGGCGCACTGATGATAGCAACGTTAACGGTTGATGTAGTAGCGCAGGCTCCCGGGGCAGTATAACTCACGGCATATGCACCCGGAACCGAAGCATCAACATCGATTGTTCCAACAGCATCGGCGAAAATTAAGCCTACCGGAGATGAGCTGAAAGTACCACCGACGGGGGAAATAGTTGCTGCCGGATCGGTTCCGTTTGAGCAGAAACTGTTACTTGGATAACTCAAAGAAGCAACTGCTCCAGCGGTAATGGTAATATTTTGTGAATACACACCGATACAGGTTCCTGGAACAGTGTAAGTAACTGAATACGTACCCCCGGCCGATGCAGCCAAATTAATTTGGCCGGTAAACTGGTTCGCAAATACCAATCCAGCAGGTGAAGCGGTAAAGATTCCGCCTAATTGGGATATGGCAGGAGCCGGATTTACACCATTCTGACAATATGAATTTTGTGAATACGCGAAGGTTGCATCTTCATTCTCAAGAATCACCACATTCTGGCTATAAGAAGCAGGACATAAACCACCCGTTGAATACGTAATGGTATAGTTACCTGGCTGAGAAGTAGCTAAACTGATGGTTCCGGTAGATGGGTTAGTAAAGAGTAACCCTGCAGGCGAACTGGTGAAACTTCCACCTGGGGTTGACACAAACGGAGTTGGGTTTGATGCACTTTTACAGAAAGTAGAATTTGAGTAAAAGAATAACGGATCCGAAGGTGGATTCAAGGTAATAACCTGAGTGGAAACAGTAGGGCAAGGACCTGCCGACGTATATGTAATTGTGTATGTTGCAGGGAACGAATTGAATAAATCAATTGCACCCGTTGCTGCGTTTGCAAATACTAATCCAAAACCCGAAGCAGTGAAAGTGCCTCCAAATTCGGCCACCACTGGTGTTGCCGTACCTGAACCCAAACAATACGCACTGTTGGCGTAGGTGAATGTAGAATTACCAACGGGCTGTAAAATCACAGTTTGAATAGTAGAAGACGGACATGAGCCACCGATTGAATACTGCACAAAATAAGATCCGGGTTGACTAAGTGACAGGTCTATTTCACCTGTTGCCGTATTGGCAAAAATTAGACCCGGATTTAAGGTAGTGAATACACCGCCCGGATTAGTAACAGATGCAACGGGGTTGCTTCCTGCATTTAAGCAATATGACAATGAGCCATAACTAAAAGTTGTAGCAGTAGATGCACTTACAATAACCGTTTGACTTGCAGATGCCGCACAAATACCCGAAGTGGTATGTGTAACGGTGTATGTTCCGGGAAGGCTGCTTGAGAGGTCAATAATACCATTTGTGGCATTAATAGCTAAACCGGCGGGTGAGGCCGAAAAGGTTCCACCGCCAATGGCTATGGTAGGCGAAGCATTGGCACCGCCCTGACAAAACACGGATGAAGAGTAGTTAAATGAAGGATCATCATTTTGGTTAACCGTAACCGTTACTGGCACTGCATATATAGAGGAGCAGAGTCCGCTTGTGACTAAAGCCCGGAATTCGTAAGTACCAAAAGGCGTAAGTGCGCCGGTTGTAAGCGGGTTAACGCCGGCATTGCCAATATTAATCCAACCTCCACCGTTGAACTGACGCTCCCATTGTGTAATGGAACCGGTGTTTCCGCTCAAAGTAAGGGTAACCGGGCTGCCGTCGCACACTGAAACAAAATTTGAACTAACTGATCCGCCTACGGTAGTTGGATCAACATTAATTAATGCCGGCACAGAGAAAACGGATGCACATCCACCGTTCTGAACTACTGCCCTAAATTCATTTACACCCGCTAAAAGTGCACCTGTATTGATTAAAGATAAACCAGCATTACCGATATTAATCCAGCCGCCACTATTCAACTGTTGTTCCCAATAAAGTATTGTCCCATTTTGACCAGTCAAGCTGACATTTGTAGAAGAGCCTTCGCAAAGATTAGGCATGGTAGGCAGAGCAGTACCACCAACTGAAACAGTACTTACAACCACAGTAACTGAGGTTGATGTGGCTGAGGCGCAGGGAGCATTTTGTACCACCGCACGATAATCATAGGTGCCGGGAGCAAGAGCTGGCGTTACAAAAGAGGTTAAACCTGCATTTCCAATATTATTAAAACCGCCACCATTCACTTGGCGTTCCCAATATAACACAGTACCCGTTTGTCCGGAAACAGAAATAGTTGGGGTAGCGCCATCACATATCAAGGTTCCGGTTGATGCAGCAGCTCCACCAACTGAAGGGGCGCTTACTGTTATTAAGGCAATACTTGAGAATTGTGAAGCACAAGGGCTATTTTGAACATTGGCCCTGTACTCCCATGTTCCTGCAGTGTTTAAAACACCCGTTGGGATTGTTCCAAGACCGGCATTTCCAATATTAGTCCAAGCGCCACCATTCAGTCTGAATTCCCAGAATAAAATAGCTCCGGTGTTTCCAGATAATGAAACAGTAGTATTTGAGCCCAAACAATTTAGCGAAATTGCCGGTGCGGCTGTTCCTCCAACTGTTGCAGGAACAACCGTTACCGATGAAACCGTTGAAAACTGGGTTGCACAGGGGGCGTTTTGAACAACGGCCCTAAACTGGTATGTTCCCACAGATGATAAAGATGGGCTTGTAATCGAGGTGCTTCCTGCGCCACCGATGGTATTCCATCCGCCACCATTAACGTTCATTTCCCAGTTTACCACGGCGCCATTCTGGCCTGTTAAATTCAAGCCCACGGTAGTATTTATACACGCAGTAGGTGCGGATATAGAAGACGAACCTCCAACGGTGGTTGAATTTACAGTAATTGTCACAACATTTGAAAGCACCTCTTGCCCTTGACAACTGATGGCTTTTCTTCTGTAAAAAGTTGTTGTTGATAGGGTTGGTGTTGTATAACCTAATCCGTTTGCCGATGGGATATCAAAAAAGTTTACTCCATCAGAACTTGACTGCCACTGGTATGTGATAGTTCCTGCAGGTCCTGTGGCTGCAGAAATACTGTTGATGGCAACAGAGGTCCCCTGGCAAAGAGTCGTGTTGGTTCCTATTGAACCTGCGGAAGAAAATGGTGTACGGTCCTCATAAAAAAGCGAACCATTGTTTAAAAGCTGAATTCTTGGAAACTGAGAAAGTTCTATGTAATAAATACCAGAGGTTGTCGGCACGAATGTAAGAGCAGATTGCGATCCACAGAAATTATCATTTTGTGCCACCAGGGTATAGCCATCTGATCCGAAAATACGTATATGGGTGTCTTCAGAACTCAAACCGCAGGTGGCGAAGTAATATGATCTTCCTGCCGTTAAATTGGCCGACCAAGAACGAATTCCAGGTGTGTAAGAACTCGATTGGCCAGGGCAGGAGGGCGAAATAGACGAAAGGGTACCTGTATATCGCCATGTATAACGAATAGACCAAGTATGATCGTTAGTGCTTCCCCAAACAGGACCATCTGTAAAAACTAGGTTAGAAGGTAATACCGTTTCACGAAAATTGATGGTCCGCGTTTCCTGTCTGCGACAATCATCGCCAGAATCCCAATTACAGCGGTCTCCTCCATCATCTTCCCAAGCATCTATCCTGCCAGATATGGTGTAAGCTGTATTTGTACGGTTCTGAAGGTTAATGTTTTGGGCGTAAGTACAATTACCATTGCTGTTACAGGTTTGGCAACCGGTACTCACCTGGGTTCCATTTACATCGTCCCATGAGAAAATGTATCCCGAGTATTCTTCATCCCCTGTTTCCCAGCAATCTCCGTTTGGTCCGAAAACTCCTACGTAATTCTCATAACTCGAAATAAACCTTGTCTGAACACGATAGTTAACTTCAACCAATTGTGCGTTGGATAAGGTGCTCAATAAAAATATTGCTGAAAATAAAAGTAAAATCTTTTTCATAATTACGGGAATTATTTTAAGGTTATCGTAATGGTTTGGTTTTCGTCTCCGCCTAAAATAATCAGGCGTATTTCCGTATCATCCTCAGCAAATCGGAATTGCATTCTATTGCCGCAGCCTTTGCAACTTTCTGTGTCAAAATATAGAGAAAGCAACCCATCGTCCGAAACCTCGAACAGCCCTGTATGTTTTGCGGCGGCTTTGCAATTTGAGTTGCTTTCCAAAGCAAACCGCATGTCGGCAAAAAAACTGAAGCGGGTGCTCCCCACGCACAGGTCTTTTTCAATCTCATTTTTTTCAGGAGATTCTTTAATCTCTTTTCCGTCCACCTTCAGATGCACTTCAGTAAGTGTTTTTTCTCCTAAAAGGATTCTTTTTCTTGCTTCGGCTGAAATATCCGAATTAGGTTTCTGCGCAATTGCCGACATTGCCATGAGGCCGCAAATGCAAACCGTAAATAAGTGTTTTACCATAGAATTTTTAGATTAGTGTTTTTTTTATGCTTGTGAAATTTAGGTCAAAAAGAGCCCACCTTTTGGGATTTTATTCGCTTTTTTCTCTTTAAAGTTCAATTGTAAATTCGGATTAGTAGTGCAATTTTACACTTTTTTGAATTACAAAAAGGGGGGCATCTGTTAATTTCTTAAGAATTCTTAATTTCTTAAGCATTTTCAACCCTGACTACCTCGGCAAGGCCTGAAACGAGATACCAACGGTTTTTTTCAAGATGAAGACATTTAAACCTTGTGCGCTGTTTCTCTCCTTTCCTATACACGTCTGTTTTTCCAAACCGAAAAACAGTATTTGGTTCTAACTCTTCCAATAGATGTGTGCCTTTGGGCGGATCAAATTTTCGCAGCAATCGATTAAGCTCAGCGTCAGAACATGAAGATGCCGCAAGCGAATTTCCCTTGGATAAAAAATGATGAACTATTTCCTGTGGAAAGGCGCCCAGATTGATAACCTCCAAAATTAAACTGGCATATTCTTTTTGCCACTCAGTGCCATGTGGCTGAACCCTGTTTTGATAGGCATTCCAAGTGGTGAGATGTGCGGCTTCATGCACAAAAGTGACCAAAAATGCCACCGGGTTTAAATCATGGTTAATGGTAATCTGATGCCCGTCTTTACCGAAAGGATGCCGGTAATCACCGAGTTTACTACTCCGCCCGGGCGTAATTTTCATCTTTACTGAATATTTGAGCACAAACTCAGCAGCCCAGTCAACCGCTTCCCGGGGAATATACCGGGATAAAATTCGCATGAACGCCATTTTCTTTTCTTCCCTGCTCATGGTAGAATTAAAGCATTGATACAATACGGTATACGGCAAAAGCAGCAAGATAAGCCGAAAGGGTCATCAGCAGTAGTTGTGCCAATGCTGTTTTCAGTGAGCCTGTTTCGCGTTTTACCACGGCAAAAGTACTCATGCATTGCATGGCAAGCAAAAAGAAAACCATCAGCGAAAGCGAAGTGGCTGCATTAAAAAGTTTTTTACCCGTTTCAGGATTAGTTTGTGCGGCCATCACCACCGAAAGTTCGTTAGAACCTGCATCAGCCCCCAAACCGTAAATTGTGTTCATGGTTCCCACAAATACTTCGCGAGCCGCAAATGAGGTTAAGAGGCCTATTCCTATTTTCCAATCGTAACCCAAAGGTTTAATAACGGGTTCCATCCACTTTCCAAAATGTCCCGCAAAAGAGGCTTCCAACTTTTCCGAGCGGTAGCCGGGATTTTGCTTTAAATCAACATCCGGATAAATCTGTTTGTATTTAGCGTTTACCGCAGCCATTTTTTTCGCTGGTCCGTATGAGGCTAAAACCCACAATACAATAGAGATAGCTAAGATAATTTTACCCGCGTTCAGTACGAAATCCGTTACTTTTCCCCACATGATTTTAAAAACCGAACGGGCCGAAGGAAGTCTGTAATCGGGCAGTTCCATCATGAAAATTGACGATTTAAATTTCTTCTTCAATGTTAGGTTCAATAACAATGCGCCCATAAAAACAGAAAGAATGCCCAGTAAATAAAAGCCACCCAGCACCAAAGCCCTCCGGCTCACAAAGCCTGTTTCTGACTCCGGAACAAAAACGGCAATAAGTGTGACAAATACCGGTAACCGGGCCGAACAGGTTACAAGCGGGGTAACCAAAATGGTAATGAGCCGCTCTCTGGGATCACTGATCGTACGGGCAGATAAAATAGCAGGAACTGCACAGGCAGCACCGCCGGCAAAAGGAATCAAGGATTTCCCATTTAAGCCAAAACGCCGCATCAGGTTATCCGCAAGGAACGTTACACGCGACAGATAACCCGACTCTTCCATAATGGAAATAAAGAAGAAAAGGAAAGCAATCTGCGGAATAAAAATTAATATGCCCGTAAGTCCGGGAAGCACCCCCTCGGTAAATAAACTGCTCAGTTCATTCTGTGGCAAAACCGATTCAAAATAACCTGTGAGTAAAGCCATACCCGATTCGATCCAATCCATGGGATAGGCCGAAATAGAAAATAAACTCTGGAACACAGCAAACATAATAAGCAAAAAAATAAGCGGCCCGAACAGCGGATGCATCAAAATTTTATCGGCTTTGGCCTGTTGTTTTATCTTGTTTGCGGGTGATTGAAAACGGAACCATTTTTTTTCAGCATCCGCTGCTTTATGAATGTAATCAATGTAGGGTTTTTCTGTTTCATTTGAGGGGTTAATGCTGCCGAACAAACGCACAAGTTTACGAATTTCATGGGCCGTTTTTCCCCGACTGGGACCCGAAATCAAGACCGGTATACTTGCCAATTCCGCTCGAATGGTTCCCTCATCGGGGACAATTCCCTTTTCAAAGGCCAAAGAGGCCATATTGAAAAATAAAGCCATCTTAAAACCCATATCTCGCAAAGCAAAAAATAAGTGAAGACTGCGGGATGGATTACAGGTATCTGCAACAAAAAGCAGCAACACATCTTCTTTATCCTCCGCTCCTGCAAAAGATAAAATGGGACTTACGGCCTGCCTTTCATCTTCAGATAAGGGGTCTAAACTGTAAATGCCCGGAAGGTCTAGAATTTCAATTTTATGCGATTTTTTTGTAACCGAATCATAAACCGAAAAGTACCCCGACTTACTTTCAACCGTTACGCCGGGATAATTGGCGGTTTTCTGGTTAAGACCTGTCAACAGGTTAAACAAGGTAGTTTTTCCGCTGTTCGGATTACCAACCAGCAGAACCTTTTTGGGATACGTTATGTTCGAACTATTTTCTATTTAGAATCCTCCGCCAATTCAAGTTCAATAAACCCGGCTTCCTCAATACGCAGAGCAGCATGAAGAAAACCTACTTTAAATGCCAGCGGACTGCCAAAGGGGCCAACACCAACCAGCTGAATACGGTTTCCGGGCATAAAACCCATCTCCTGAAGACGCTGCCCGTACTTACCCTCTTTTACAAAGCGGATAATTGCCGTTTCTCCCGTTTTCAATTCAGACGCATTCATCATGCAAAGCTAAGCCGAAAATTAACTATTTCGTAACCCAAGACAAGGATTGTTAAGGAGGCAATCTGATTCTAAAATAAAGCTTGTCAACAGCCCCAAATCAAAAATAAAAATGAAAGCACAAAAAAGTCAACTGGTTACACTACCCTGCCAAATATCCGGGTTTACAATTTTAGCATCCTGTTGAAATCTTTCGGGTAAGGACTTCGTTAATGCTCAAGGAAAACTGATATTTTGTTTCACCAATCCGAATGCTTTACCATGGCAAAAAAAACAAAAGCTACCGCCACGAAAATTTTCGTACTCGACACCTCGGTAATTATTTATGACCACACTGCTTTCAGCTGCTTCGCAGAAAATGATGTTGCTCTCCCAATCAGTGTATTAGAGGAGCTTGATACATTTAAAAAAGGGAATGATTCTAAAAATTTTGAAGCCCGGGAATTTATCCGCAAGTTAGATGACTACGGCCTCGGCAACGATTTTAGCGACTGGATTCCGCTGAAAGGAAAGAATAAGGGCTTTTTTAAGGTAGTGCGTGAAGATGCCGTGAGCCGTGAAAAAGATGCCTGCCGCATTTTTGGCGACAACAAACCCGACCATAGAATACTGAATGCCGCCATTGCACTTAAAGAAGAGTTTCCAGCAAGAAAAGTGGTTTTAGTTTCAAAGGACATAAACCTTCGGATTAAAGCAAAATCACTTGGTGTAGAGGCCGAAGACTTTGAAACCGGTAAAATCCGTGATATCTCAACCCTGTACACCGGCCGCTCCGAAATTTTAGATGTGGATCCTGAACTGATTGATAAAATATACCGGGAAGGCGGATGCAACCCGAAAGAACTAATCGGAAAAGAAATCCCGATTCCGAACCATTATTTTCTGATTAAAAACCAGAAAACATCCGTATTGGCGGTTTTCAATGCCGAAACACACAAAATTGAACGGGTGGAACGCCGGGATTGTTATGGCATAAAAGCACGCAGTGCCGAACAGGTTTTTGCCATGGATGCTTTACTCAATCCAGAAATAAAACTGGTTACGCTACAAGGGGTGGCCGGTACCGGGAAAACCTTACTGGCCCTGGCTGCAGCCATTGAACAGCGTAGAAATTTTCACCAGATTTACCTCGCAAGACCCATCGTTCCGCTCAGTAACAAAGACATCGGCTTCTTGCCCGGTGACATAAAATCAAAACTGAACCCCTACATGGAACCGCTTTTTGATAACCTAAAATTTATCCAAAGCCAGTTTCCCGAAACGGATAAAGAAAGCCGTAAAGTAACGGAAATGCTTGAAAATGAGAAACTGGTCATACAACCACTTGCATACATCCGTGGCAGAAGCTTATCTAACGTATACTTTATTGTGGATGAATCGCAAAACCTTACCCCGCACGAAGTAAAAACCATTATTTCAAGGGCCGGCGAAAACACCAAAATAGTATTTACGGGCGATATTTTCCAAATTGATACACCCTATCTGGATACGCAAAGTAACGGACTGTCCTATTTGATTGACCGTGTGCATACCCATCACCTGGCAGCTCATATTACGCTTGAAAGAGGCGAGCGGAGCGAACTGGCAAATCTGGCAAACGAATTTTTATAATGTAGCAAAAAACGAAAAGGCATTGCGGTATGCAATGCCTCTTCGTAATTAACCCTTAACCCTTAACCCTCATTTAGGTTTGATAAAGAAACAGCAAGTGTTTCGTTTATCTGAGACAAATGTATGGCAAGTTTTTAAACCAGACGTTTTCAAGAGTGTTAATGTGTGCAGAATTAACGTAGAATAAGCTGTAAATTAAATAAAAAGCAGATTTTAAAATCAACCAGATTACATTTATTGCCAATATATTACAACTAAACTATTTTGCAACAATACACTATATTAATTTGTATTTACAATATACACAAGGGCTTGACGATGTTAAAGATAAACAGCGTTAACATATTTTAACACACTATGCTAAATAATGCCATTTCAATACCCAATAAAAGCCGGTATTGTATTTGAATAACTAAACTTGTACTCAATTTAAAGACAATGAAAAAGTCTGTTATAATCTTAACGCTTGCCTGCATGGGAATGTTGGGCTGCAAAACCAATGAATCCATGGGCACCAAATCAGCAGAAACATCATCCGGATGTATCCAAACAATAAATTCAAAAGAATTGGAAAACCGCGAAATCGGCACCGTACGGATTCTGAAGGCAAACCTTGAAAAAGATGAAATACACCTGCAATTGGAATACAGCGGTTGCGGAAACGAAGACCTATACATGGCCTGGAGCGGAGCCTATATGAAAAGTTTACCGGCCAAAGTAAGTCTAAGCCCAGGCGTTTTTTATGGAGAAGCACGATGCAGGGCATTGATAACCAAAGATGTGTGTTTCAATGTAAAAAACATCATCGATCCCATGCGCAAAAACGGAATTATTTTCCTCATTGAAGGATTGAATGAGCCCATAACCGTAAATGCACAAAAGTAATGACCGCAAATTCGCAGCGGTATCGTACCTTTACCTTCCAATTTAGATTGCCTTGAACGAATACTTAGATGCCGAAGGAGAAAACCTTTCTTCATCGGATAAAGAAATAGAAAGTGTGCTGCGCCCCTCCGGCTTTAATGAATTTGCCGGGCAGGATAAGATTGTGGAAAACCTAAAAATTTTCACCCAGGCAGCCATACAACGTGCCGAAGCCTTAGATCATGTGCTGCTTCACGGACCTCCGGGCTTGGGAAAAACAACCCTGGCGCACATTATCGCCAATGACTTGGGCGTAGGCATTAAAATTACATCAGGACCCGTATTGGAAAAACCCGGCGATTTGGCCGGCCTGCTTACCAATCTCGACAATAACGACATCCTTTTTATTGATGAAATACACCGCCTGAGCCCGGTAGTGGAAGAATACCTCTACTCAGCCATGGAGGATTTTAAAATTGATATCATGATTGACTCAGGGCCGAATGCCCGGAGTGTACAGATTTCACTTAATCCTTTTACCTTAGTAGGGGCCACCACACGCTCAGGTCTGTTAACGGCTCCGCTCCGGGCACGTTTCGGAATTAACTCAAGGCTTGAATATTATAATGCGGAAATCCTTTCAGGCATCGTGAAACGGTCGGCGGCTATTTTAAAATCGCCCATAAATGAAGATGCCGCATACGAAATAGCCCGCCGCAGCCGTGGAACTCCGCGAATTGCCAATGCACTTTTGCGAAGGGTTCGCGATTTTGCCCAAATAAAAGGTGACGGTACCATCACCAAAGAAATTGCTGACATGGCCCTTTCGGCCCTGAATGTAGATAAATCGGGTTTAGATGAAATGGACAACAAAATCCTGGGTATCATCATCGAAAAATTTCATGGCGGACCAGTTGGACTCAGCACCATCGCCACCGCCGCTTCTGAAGATTCCGGAACCATTGAGGAAGTTTATGAACCTTTTTTAATTCAGGAAGGATTTCTGATGCGCACGCCACGCGGACGCATGGCCACCGACAAAGCATTCCGTCATTTGGGGAAAATACCCAACAAAACACCCGGTTCCTTATTTGATGATTTTTAATGCATGGGAAAATCTTCCCTAATAAAAGCAGAGCGAAGCAGCCAGATAAAACAATTGGCGCTCAGCCACGGCTTTGATTTTTGCGGAATTTCAAAAGCCGGTTTTTTAGAAGAAGAGGCCCCGCGCCTGGAAGAATGGCTCAAAAAAGGGCAAAACGGGCAAATGGCCTACATGAACAACTATTTCGATAAACGTTTAGACCCAAGCTTATTGGTTCCGGGAGCCAAGTCCGTAATCTCTTTGTTACTCAATTACTATGCTAAACCCGCACAAAAAGATCCGCTGGCGCCCAAAATCAGTCGATATGCTTATGGCGAAGATTATCACGGCGTAATCAAATCAAAGCTATCTCTTATGCTGGCCGACATGAAAACACAAATAGGTGATTTTAATGCGCGCATTTTCACCGATTCGGCACCCGTTATGGAAAAAGCCTGGGCCGCCAAAAGCGGACTGGGCTGGGTGGGAAAACATACAAACCTAATCCGCAAAGAATCGGGGTCTTATTTCTTTATTGCTGAAATTATTTGTGATTTAGAACTGGAGACCGACGGCCCGGTGAGCGACCACTGCGGAACCTGCACCCGCTGCATTGACGCCTGCCCAACGGAGGCAATCGTTGAACCATACAAAGTAGACGGCAGCAAATGCATATCGTATTTCACCATTGAGCTGCGCGATGAAATTCCGCAAGACCTAAAAGGAAAATTTGAAAATTGGATGTTCGGTTGCGATATCTGTCAAGATGTTTGTCCCTGGAACCGGTTTTCAAAGCCACATCATACACCCGCTTTTAACCCTAAACCTGAACTATTGGATATGAGTGCCCGGGAATGGCACGAAATAACGGAAGATGTGTTTAACCTACTTTTTAAAAGCTCTCCGGTAAAACGAACGAAGTTTGAGGGCTTAAAACGAAATCTGCGATTTTTGGCAGACTAAGATTTTGATGCATTTTTCAGCTCTACCAACTTATTCATGATGGCCTCTGCCTCCGCATAAGCCAAATCACTTTTCATCCGGTCGCCTTTTTGCATGAACAGTCTGTATTCATCCATTTTTTTTGCGTATTCTGCCTCCAGTTTTTCCGTTGGACTCTTTTTAAAAAACATACCGTTATTTTTAAATGAAACATCAGGCAAACGCAAATGTTTCGGAATTTGATAAAATAAACTAACTTAGCATACATAGAATGACACCATGCACAAAACACGTTTGTTCTGCTTTCTTCTGCTGTTTGTTTCAATAGGGATAAGCGCCCAGGAGGAAGTGCTCCGGAAAATTCAAACCCAGGCCATCGAGGCCGAAAACGGTGATACCATCTTTCTTCCCGAAGGCCGGTTTACCTTTAACCGTAGTATTTCCATCGACGACAAAACCAATTTAGTATTAATGGGCAAAGGCTCCGATAAAACGATACTTTCATTCAAAGAGCAAATAGACGGTGCCGAGGGCTTGAAAATAAACCGATGTAAAAATATAAGCCTGCTTAACTTCACCATTCAGGATGCAAAAGGCGACTGCATTAAAATTCTGAACACCGAAAATTTGTTGATGCGGAATGTAAAAACCGAATGGACCGGTAAACCTTCAAAAAAAAATGGGGCATACGGCATTTATCCGGTAAGCTGCAAAGGCGTTACCATTGAATCGTGTACGGCCATTGGAGCAAGTGATGCCGGCATTTATGTGGGGCAATCCTATAACGTGGTGGTAAAAAATTGCCTGGCAAAATATAACGTAGCCGGTATTGAAATTGAAAACTGCGTAGATGCTGAAGTATATAACAACTTAGCTACCGAAAATACGGGCGGAATTTTAGTATTTGACTTGCCCGAATTGCCTTTAAAAAGAGGCCGTAACATCAAAGTGCATCACAATAAAGTGATTGCCAACAACTATAAAAACTTCGCTCCCAAAGGAAACATTGTGGGCGAGGTTCCGCCGGGAACAGGAATAATGATTCTCTCCTCTGAAAATGTTGAAATTTATGCCAACGAAATCTCAGGCAACCGCACCGCAAGCGTTTCCGTAATTAGTTATTATATTTCTGAAAGAACTTGGAACGATACGGCCTACAACCCTTTTTCCATTAATGTAAAAATTTACGATAATACCATCCAGAAATCAAAAAAAGGGCCCTCAACTCAAACGCGGGTGGGGCTTTTAATCTGGTTTAAGTTCAAAAAGAAAGTTCCTTCCATTTTATATGATGGAATTATCGATGACAAAATGAAAGGAAAAGGGCCGGCCGGAAACGAAAATGAAATTTGCATTTATGGCAATTCCGATGAGTCGTTTGCCAATTTGGACGCAGCCAATAATTTTAAAGGATTGAGCAGAGATATAACAAAATACCGCTGCAAATAAAATGATACGAAAAACTTGGATAATACTTCCATTTGTGGCTTTATTGTGGGCGATTTTACCCTCGTTTAAGCAAAAAACGGTATTTAAACCCCATGAAAAACTATCCGATTATGCGTTATTTTCGGGAGAAATGAAGATGCAAAAGCCGGCGAAAGATGTCATTCCGTACGATTTAAACACGCCGCTTTTCTCTGATTACGCATTTAAATTGCGATTTGTAAAAATTCCCGAAGGCAAACAGGCTGTTTATTCAGGCAACGAAGTATTTGAATTTCCCGAAGGAACCATTTTAGCCAAAACCTTTTATTACCCCGAAGATTTCCGCAAGCCGGAGGGCAAACGCCGTATTATGGAAACCCGTTTGTTATATAAACAGACCGAGGGATGGAGTACCTTCCCATACATCTGGAACGATGAGCAAACCGAAGCCTATTATGATGTGGCCGGCCGCGTAAAAACGGTAGAATGGACCCACCATAACGGTAAAAAAAGGAGTATTAATTATGTTATTCCCAATAAAAACCAGTGTAAACAATGCCACGAATACAAGGGCGAGCCCATTCCCATAGGCCCTACGGCACGTTCGCTGAACAAAGCTTATCCCTATCCCGAAGGAAGTGAAAACCAATTGGTATACTGGCAAAAAAAAGGAATTTTAAAAGGTGCGCCTGAAAAACAGGAAACGAACAGTATTGTTTGGAATAAACCCGAAAGCGGAACCTTGAACGAACGGGCCCGCGCCTACCTGGATGTAAACTGCGGACATTGCCACCGTGCCGAAGGACAGGCCTCAACAAGCGGGTTATTTTTAAACTATTTAGAAACCGACAGCACCAAACTGGGCATATACAAAACTCCCGTTGCGGCTGGCCGGGCAGCAGCCGATATGCAATACTCCATCCATCCGGGTAAACCCGAAAAATCTATCCTTATTTACCGGTTACACAGTTTAGACCCCGGCATCATGATGCCCGAAATGGGCCGCCGAACGGTAGATGAAGAAGGCCTTCTTTTGTTAACGGAGTGGATAAAGGCAATGTAAGTCCTAAACCGGAATATTGGTATTCACCAAGTTACAGGTTCCTTTTGAAACCACCTTAGCTTCGGAATTGACTAGTGAGCATTCGGCATTCATTATGGTGCGGCCGCGTTTGTTGAGCGTGGCCGTGGCAATCACTTTTTCGCCCATGCGTACTTTGCCAAAAAAATCAACGTACAGGTTGGAGGAAACAAAAAGCGTGGGTTCGCCAAGGGTAGCAACCAAAAGGCCGGTCATTTCATCAATGATGGCCGCATGAACACCGCCGTGCATTAAACCCGCGGGGTTCAGCATGGTTTCGTGCACCTGAAATTCCATTACAATTTTGCCTTCTTCGGCTTCAAGAATAATGCCGTTCAAAAATTTAGAAAACGGGGGAGTATAATCGCCAAAGTTCTTACCGATGTTTGCCTGCATAAAGGCCAGAATGGGTGAAGCCATAATCTAATTCAAAATTTCGTAAAACAAATAACCCCGCCAAAACTGGCAGGGTTAAAAATACTCGTGGAGTCGGAGGGATTCGAACCCTCGTCCAAACATGGAATTGATAAGCTTTCTACATACATATCGTTTGATTTAATTGTCGGGGACAGGGGTTGACCAAACGCAGCCTAAACCTGCCCGTATTCCCTTTATCTCGCTCGCACGTCAGGACTCCGTGAAAACCAACCCGATTTGAACGACGCCTCCAATCACAACCCTACGGGTTCGGCTTGCGGGAAACGGCAAAGCGCACTAATCGTTTTGATTAAGCCGCCATTGCGTAAGAGTAGCTATTGCCACATAAAAGTTTGTACATTGATATTTACGAGGTCCCATACAACCCTCGGCATGCTTACATACCCATTCGTCACGCTGTCAAAACCGGACGACCCCAAAGAACGTTGCTCCTTTTACGTATCTATTACGCTAAGGTTTCACAAAAGTAACATTAGTTTTTGTTATTAGCCCTTTTGGCTTTCATCAATCAGCCGGTCGTGCAGCATTTCCTGCTCCATAAAACGGCGCACGGCATTTCCGATGGCTGTAGCATCGTATCCGTAATCTTTCGGATGTATGGGTGCACCCACGATTACCCGGGCCTTCCCCGGGCCTCCACCAGGAAAAAACACTTTATATGTATAAGGCAGGCGGTCTAAGTTATCGGGCATAAAAACGGGTAAAATAGGTAGATCGGCATCACAAGCCAATTTGAAAGCCCCGTTTTTAAAAGGCAACAGCGTTCCTTTTTCAAAATTCATGGTTCCTTCGGGAAAGAGCACGATATCAATACCCCTTTTCAAGTCGGCCAAAGCCCGTTGCATGGCTTTGTATGATTCGGTCATGCTTCCGCGATTGATGGGAATATGCGTTTTTGAAAACATCACCCCAAAAAGCGGGGTTTGGGAATGTTCCTTTTTGGCCACAAAATGAAAATTTCCGGGCACGGTATGATACATCTCCAAAATATCTAAAGCCGAACAATGATTCGGACACCAAACATATGGGCCTGCGCCGGGTTTCAAGGGTTCCTTAAAATGAACCCGCATACGTATCCCCGACCAAAACATCAACCAACCTGACCAGCGCCTTTGCAACCACAGGGCCGTTCCATAAAATGAAGAATTGGAAAACAGAATTTTAAATACCGGGTAAAAGCACAATAACGTAAACATAAAATTCACGAAGAAGAATAGCCTCCAGCTTTTTATGATTAGCTTTCTCATGCAGTTAACTTCAAAAGTTTAAACAAAAGTAAGGCAATTGAGGCCGTAAATAAGCCTTATGCCCATATAAGTTTAAGTTAAGAAACTCTTTGGAAAGGCTATTTGCCTATAAATAAATCTGTTCAGATGAAACAGGTGCACCGTAAAAATGAGCGGCATGGCTGTCAAAATCTGAGGCGGAATCGGTAGTATAAAAGGTTCTATTTCCTTGTTTTGAAATGCGCTGTTCCATTTCGGGATGGCGTTGCAGGTAATCGGCAAGACTTTGGGCAACCAAATCGCCTTGTGAAATAAGTTTGGTTTGCGGAGGGAGGCATTTTTTAATCTGATCCTGAATAAGCGGATAATGCGTACAGGCCAGTAAAACAGTGTCAATTTCAGGCTCTTTGGCCAGCAGGTTTTTTACTTCCTTTTCAATAAAAAACTCGGCGCCAAGGCTACGGTGTTCATTATTTTCAATGAGCGGAACCCACATGGGACAAGCCTGTTGCACGACTTTTAAACCGGGAAAAAAGTGACCGATTTCAAGCAGGTATGATTCAGAGTTCACTGTTCCCTTGGTAGCCAGAATACCCACTTTCCCTGAGGCCGATTCTTTTCCAATTACCTCGGCGGTTGGCCGTATTACACCCAGTACACGGTTTTGCGGAGCCAACCCGGGCAGATCTTTTTGCTGAATACTGCGGAGTGCTTTGGCAGAGGCCGTGTTACAGGCCAAAATTACGAGCGGACAGCCCTGAGCAAAAAACCATTTTACAGATTCGAGCGTGTAGCGGTAAACCGTTTCAAAAGAGCGTGTGCCGTATGGCGCACGGGCATTATCGCCTAAATACATGTAATCGTATTGGGGAAGCTGCTCAACAATAGAACGGAAAACGGTTAAACCACCGTATCCGGAATCAAATATGCCGATGGGCGAAGTACTCATTTCGGACGTGAACCGCTGCCAAACATTTCGTCTGACTTCTCTTTAACTTCCTGAATTACGCCGCCTTTACCGCCTTCGGTTTTGTCTTCAGGTTCGGCATCATTTTTACCCGGCTCAAAGCCCATGGCGCGTATTACCTGATCGCTGATATCAAATTTGGCGCTGGCATACATAATGGTTGTTACACCGGCTTTGTCAAACACAATACCGTAACTTTTACTTTCAGAAACATCTTTGATGGCTTCGTAAACCTTATCCTGAATAGGTTTAATGAGTTCTTGTTGTTTCTTAAACAGGTCACCTTCTTTACCGAAACGTTTCTTTTGCAAATCCAGAATGGCCTGGCGTTTTTCATCCAGTTCTTTTTCGCGTTTGATGCGCATATCTTCAGTAAGCAAAATCTTCTCGGCCTCATATGCCTTGGCATCTTTGTCATAGGCCGCCAGCTTATCTTCAATCTCTTTTTGCCATTTTTTGGCTACCAAATCAAGCTGAAATTTGGCTTGGGTATAATCCGGCAGATTAGAAAGTATGTATTCTGAATCAACGTATGCAAACTTTTGAGCCTGAGTGCCCAGTATAAATACGGGAATCAGGAGAAGAATCAATACAAGCTTTTTCATATTGGTGAATATTTCGTTGAACAAAGTTAGAATTGTTGGCCAATCATAAAGTGGAAATTTCCTTTCTGGCGCTTGTCCTCGGGTGTTCCGCGCACGGGATCGAAGCCCCAGCCGTAGTCAACACCAAGTAATCCGAACATCGGAAGGAATATACGTACACCCACACCCGCCGAGCGGTTAATGCGGAATGCAGAGAACTCTTTGAATGATTCCCATGAATTACCAGCTTCCAAAAAGGCCAAGGCAAAAATTTTGGCACTCGGATTGCCTGAAATCAGGTAACGGACTTCTGCGGTAGCTTTAGTATAAACCGTTCCACCGGTAGGACTACCCGGAAACCCTGGCGTTAATGCTCCGTTTTGGTAACCGCGTAAGGCAATTACTTCACGCCCCAGGAACTGGTTCTGGAAACCCAATGCTGAAAGGCCGTCGCCACCAAGCTGGAACCGTTCATATGGGGTAATGGGAAGATCCGGATTGTATCCACCCATGGCGCCAAAATCAAATCGGGTATGCAATACAAGTTTCTTTGAAATTTTTGAAGTGGGCTTTCCAATTCCCGTAAAAAACTGGGCACTGAATTTATATTTGTGGTATTCAATCAACCGGTTTTGTTCGGCCACTGAGAGACTGGCGTAATCCCGGTCAATCAGGTAACTAAACGGAGGGGTAAATTCCGCGGAAAGCGAAATATTTGAACCACGGGTCGGGAAAATAAAATCATCGGTGGAGTTTCTGGAAAGTGCAAGCTGAAAAGCCACTTTGTGCGATGTTCCATTATCGAAACCAGGTGCAATCTGATAGTTTCGCAGGTTATAGCGTTCCCATTTTACAAAGGTGTAAATATTGAAAAAGTCATCGGGCCATTTCAATCGTTTACCGATACTGATCATGGCGCTGGAAGACTGAATCCGACCATTATTGGCCGTGGTATTTCCTAAGTTATTTTGTGAGTGATAGGCTGAAATACTAAAAGCAATGGGTTTTTTACCTCCCAGCCAAGGCTCGGTAAAGGAGAAGTTATACGACTGGAAGAACTGGCCGTTACTCTGGGCTCGAACCGAAAGGCGTTGTCCATCACCCGAAGGCAGCGGTTTCCATGCTTTTTTATTAAATATATTACGGGTAGAGAAATTGTTAAACGTAACCCCAAGTGTTCCTACAATGGTGCGGTTTCCATAACCACCCGAAAGCTCAACCTGATCATTGGGCTGTTCTTCCACCACAAACTCCAAATCAACCGTTCCGTCGGTAGGATTGGGTTTGGGAATTACGTTCATGGCCTGCGGATTGAAATAACCAAGCTGGCCAAGTTCCTGCTGGGTGCGGATTACATCACTGCGGCTGAATAACTGGCCCGGTTTTGAACGTATTTCACGAATAATAACGTGGTCACTGGTTTTGGTATTTCCGGTAACGGATACGCGGCTTACGATAGCTTGTTTGCCTTCATAAATGCGAAACTCAAGATCTACCGAATCACCTTCAACGGAGGTTTCAACAGGCGTGATGTTAAAGAACAAATATCCGTTATCCTGATAAAGCGTAGAAACATCCATTCCGTTTGGATTATAGTTCATGGCCATATCAATCTTTTCGCGGTTATAAACGTCGCCGCGTTTCATGTCGAGAACCTTGTTCAGGTCATCCGTTTTGAACTTGGAGTTACCTACCCAGTTGATATTGCGCACATAAAACTTGTTTCCCTCATCAATGTTAAGGTAAATGATCATATCACCGTTAACATACCCGATGCTGTCCGAAATGATGCGGGCATCCCGGAAACCTTCGCGGTTATACAAGGCAATTACGGCATCTTTATCCGTTTCGTAATCTGATTCAACGTATTTCGATGATTTTAAGATATTTATATTGGCTCTTGTTCGGAAATATTTGAGAACAAGGGGATAAAAATCATACTTTTCATCTTCACGCTTAATGGCCGCAACCGAAGCGGATGGTTTAGAAATCAGTTTCCATAAATCTTTATGAATAAAGAAATTAGATTTCTTCTTTGTGTTTTTAAGGGCGCGCTGAACTTGGTATGTGTCCAGGCTTTCATTACCATTGATAACTACATCACCGATGCGTACTTTTTCTCCCTTATCTATTTTAATTTCGAGAATTACGGCCGCTTTTCCGTCAACCGAGTCTGTGATTTCATTGATATTGATGTTTGCCAGCAAAAACCCTTTATCGTCATAGTATTCTTTTATTTTTGCCTTCGTGCTCATCAGCAGGTTTGGCGTAACCACTTCACCCCGGAAAAGTTTAATGATGTCACGGATGTTATCCTGTTCGGTTTTATTAATTCCCTTAAACGTAAATTTAGCTAACCGTGGGCGCTCTTCTACATAAATGTCGATGAAAATTTTATCATCCAATATTTTGGTGAGGGTAATTTTTACATCCGAAAACACTTTTTCTTCCCACAGTTTTTTGATGGCTCCCGAAAAAACGGTTCCGGGCATTTCTACCCGCTCGCCTTTTACCAGGCCAGAAATAAAAATTACATAGTTTTTATCAATCCTGTCGGTGTTTCCGGTAACGGTTATGTCAGCAATTTCATATTCGGTGCCCTGCCTGTAGGAAACGGCATTTTCGCCCAATGTAACCTGGGCCATGGATGTTCCGGCAAAAAGCAGGACAATAAAAACGGAGAATATGTACTTTTTCACTGAAATTTTCAAAACAAGTGGTTCACAAACGTTCATCAGGCTGTTTTATTGTAAGTTTTTTCAGCCATGGCCGATTGTTTTTCTGTGGAGATTTGTTCTCCGGTTTTTCCGAATCTTCGTTCGCGATGCTGGAAATCGAAAACCGCTTTAAAAAAGTCTTCTTTTCTAAAGTCCGGCCAAAGGGTATCGGTAAAATACAGCTCAGCATAAGCCAGTTGCCACAAGAGGTAATTACTGATGCGTTGTTCGCCGCTGGTGCGGATCATAAGTTCCGGATCGGGAATATTAGATGTGGAAAGTGCACCACAGAATGATGTCTCATTAATGTCATCGGCCTTCATTTCTCCTTTTTCTACACGGGCAGCCAATAGTTTTGCGGCCTGCACAATTTCCCAACGGGCACTGTAGCTGAGCGCCAGCACCAATGTCATACGCGAATTGTGCTTCGTTTTTTCTATGGCATTTTGTAGGTTATCCCTTGTTGTTTTGGGCAGAGAATCCGTATCGCCAATGGTAACCAACCGAATAGAATTCTTCATCAGGGTATCCATTTCGGACCGGGTGCTTTCAACAAGCAAATCCATAAGCGCATTAACTTCTTCCTGGGGGCGATTCCAGTTTTCGGTAGAAAAGGCGTATAAAGTGAGAAACTCCACACCGATTTCGGCGGCGGCTTCCACGGTTTCGCGCACGGCCCGTACTCCATTTTTGTGTCCGAATACACGCATCAGCCCCTTCTTCTTGGCCCATCGACCGTTACCATCCATAATGACGGCTACGTGTTTCGGCATTTTAACCGGGTCTAAATCTTCTTTACCTCGAAAAAACATGATGCGAAAGTACAAATTCAGTTACTACCTTTTACTCTTTACCGGAGATTTATAACGGCTCACCTTCCAACAGGTAGGGTCCTTATCCTTGATTCTGAAACTCAAATAAAGCCCAAGATAAGAGTACCAATCTTTATTCTTGGCGAATCCACGCTGACGGTCAGTATTATCTACCACAACACCAATACTTTGGTCGGCTGCTTCCAGGGCGGGCTTACCGTTTAAGGCAATTACTTCTTCAGGCGCATACCGGGTACTTACATCATCCAGATAATCGGTAAATGTATAGCGCATACCCCATTCCAACATGAGTACGGCACCTTTAAACGGATTCCACTTTAAGCCCAAACCAAAAGGCAAGCATGCATTTACGGGGAAATAAGCTTTAGGTCTGCCAGGGGTTCCCTGTCCTTCTGTTCCGAGCGGCCTGAGTGCGGTACTTCCGGTTGAAAGGGTAGTTTTAGGATTGTAATAAAAAGCCCCAACGCCTCCAAAAATAAAAGGAGTGATGAAATTTTTCTTGCGGTTTCCGGGCTCAAATTGAAAGAAATTGATTTCTCCCTGAACAGAAACTTCAATCATATCCGATTGAAAGCGAAGGTTTCGTGTTTCTTGATATCCGTTTTTTGATTTGGCATCATCGGCCCAAATACGGCCTAAAATAACATTTCCCCGAACCGAAAAATGATGGTCGAAATTATGGCGGTATAAAAACCCTACTGCCGGGCTGGGGAATCTGAAATGTTTGGCAGGATTCAGATCACCCATGTAATACATTACACCGCCGGTTACGCCCAGGTCGTTTTTTTGGGCGCAAAGCGAAACAGTGCTTGCAACTAATAAACCGGTGAAAAAAAATACCCTAAACATCATTTTATAAAATGCCAAAACCCCAAAACGGGGTTTTAACATAATCATTGTATAATTTATGTCTTAGAAGAATTTTGGCATAGAACCGCCTCCGCTTCCAAAACGGTATTGTACGTTTATGGTAAGAAACATGTAAGAATCTCTGTCTTTTGGATCTCCTCGCTGTTGTCCGGGAGCTCCGGCACCGGCAATGTTTCCTTTTGTTTTATCTGCCATAAGCGCTGATAACCCTGCATCAGACGAACCATTCTGGCTGAAAATACTAGGATCTACATAAGTTAAACTAACATCATCAATATAATCGGTGAATGTTTTACGCAGACCCAAATCAACACCTAATCTCCATTGTGGCGTTAAACGGAAGGTAAAGCCGAGACCCATCGGAATACAAAGTTGGAAACGTTTGTAAGGGGAACGTGTTTCGTAATATCCTTGTCCTTCGGTACGAAGCGGCTGAAGTGCAACCCAATCTCCTGAAGGCGTTTGGCCTTTCGGATTGAAATAGAAACCACCCACACCCCCGAATAAATAAATGCCTACCGGGTTTGATCCTTTTTGCCTAACACCGCTCAAGCGGTACCGATTTTTAATTGGACTCTCGGTAACCAGATAAATTTCAAAACCGGTATTGATTTCAAAAATTGGTGTACGGAAATTCAGGTTACGCTCATTACGGGCGGGCTCCAAGGTGCGGTTATCGTTTCCTGACAACCATCCGTAGGTTAGGCTCACACGCTGTGCAATTCTGGGGTGGTAAAAATATTTACCGCCGATGGTCATGGTCATCCGTGTGGCTTCAATATCAAGGTCTTTGGCAAAGTTTGTTCCAATTTGGTTAGAACCACCAAGCTCACCAAGAAAACTTGAAACACCAACACCGGCATATATTTCAAATACGTTCTTTTGAGCATTTCTTGAGTAGCGGCCTCTGTAACGCTGGGCATCCAGAGTAGCAGAAACGGTCACAAGCAGCAGGGATAGAAGTATGAATTTGCGCATGTTATTCTTGTTTCAGATGAATTAAGGTCAACAAAAGTAAAAAAAATCAATTAATTACCAAATTTATTCATGTTCCGCATATCACTTCCCCACAATAATTTAGTGCGCAACGTATTCATGTAATCTTGTGGAGACAATCGTAATATATTGAAAGTGAACTCTTTCTTTCTGATTGTTAATTCTACATCAGCATTTAGCTGCGTGAACTTTGAATCAACAGAAGCCAAGTAATGCCCGCTCCTACTTTCAATTTTCAGTTCAATCACACTGCTGTCGGGGATTACGATGGGTCTTACATTTAAATTATGGGGGGCAATGGCCGTTACGGCAAAACTACTGGTATCCGGTGTAATTACGGGGCCTCCACAACTCAAATTGTATGCAGTGGAGCCAGTTGGCGTAGAAATAATAATCCCATCGGCCCAATAGCGGCTAAAAAAGTCGCCATTCACTTTTACTTCCGCCGTAATCATGCTGGATGTATCTGTTTTACTGATGGTTACTTCATTCAGTCCAAAATTATCCTGACCAAAAACAGCACCCTGATTTGATTCTACTCCAACCAAAACCCGTTTATCCAGAATAAAATGGCCCGAACCCAGCTTATCCAGTGCCATTGAAATTTCATCTTTTGAAATGGATGAGAGAAACCCAAGCCGGCCAATATTCAGACCAACAACAGGGATTTGGGTGTTTCGGATAAGCGGCAGGCTGCTGAGCATGGTTCCATCGCCCCCGATGCTGAAGAAAAAATCGGTTTGCCCGGCCAAATCTGCCGATGTTTCAAAAAATCCCAAGCCCTCAACTGAATCCAAAAGCGGGAAAAGTAAATTGGAATATTCTCTATGTACCCTAACCTCAGCTCCACGGGCGAGTAACTCATTAACGAGTGATACCAGATAGGGAATGTATGGCGGATCTATCCTCCGCCCGTAAAGTGCTACTTTCATAGGCTCCCAAGTTTGGGGAGCCGCAAAGTTACATATTTAAAAAGTTCATGAGCATATCAAAGTTATTCTTCAGTTCATCCTCAAACTGAGACTCATGGTAGAGCGCCTTGATTTTGTACTTATAGTGCATGAATGCGTTTTGGATGGCACTCAAATCTGTTTTGTTGATTTTGAGTGTAAGATCTATCAAATGCGGGTCTGATTCATGCGTATGAATGTACAAATTCAAAATTTTACCGCCTTCAGATTCAACCACTTGGGCAATTTTAGAGAGTGAATAATCACGGGAATCCATTTCTAAAATCACAATAGCCCCAGGATCACGAACAGATGAAATTTGGGCAATGTTATCCAGTACCTCTTTTCGGGTAATGCAACCCAGATAATCTCCATTCTCATCCACCACAGGAATGAGCGTAAGTTTATGGTCGGTCATCACACGCAACACATCAAAAACGTGCTGATACGATTTCACATGCAGATTAGACAGCATCAGCTCGTGGTTGGCCAGGGGAGCTTCGGGCGAATTCAGGTTGAAAATATCATCTTCGCTGATTAAGCCCAAAAAATGGCGCTTGTTTACAATGGGCAGGTGATTAACCCGGAATTCCTCCATCCAGGCTATCGCCTTGAGTCCGCTGTCGCTGGTAAGCAGGGGCGGAATTTCGTTAGAAAGAATACTAGATGCAATCATACTTGTTTTATAAACGAAAACTGAACAAGTTTAGTTCAAATTTTAATCCAAATTCTTACTTTCTTTGTGTTTTCATCATTTATTTTTTCACATGGGCACCAAGTTATCCGTAAACATAAACAAAATAGCCACCATCCGAAATGCAAGAGGTGGTGATAATCCGAGTGTTAGGGAAGCCGCAATACGGATACAGGAGTTTGGTGCCGACGGCATAACAGTTCATCCAAGGCCGGATGAACGCCACATTCGAAAAGCAGATATCTGGGATTTGAAAAAAGTGGTGCATACCGAATTCAACATTGAAGGCTATCCCAGCCCCGATTTTATAGACATGGTTTGCTCCGTAAAACCGCAACAGGTAACCCTGGTGCCCGATCCTCCCGAAGCCTTAACCTCAAATAATGGCTGGGACTGTATCAAGTTTGGAGATTATCTGAAAGAAGTGATCCAAGAATTTAAAAAGCAGGGCATCCGGGTTTCGGTATTCCTGAACCCAGAGCCCGAGCAGGCAAAATACGCAGCAGCAACGGGTGCAGACCGGATTGAATTATATACGGAATCGTTTGCCAGCCTTTATGCATCAAACCCTAATTTGGCTGTAAGCCCCTACATAAAAACTGCTGAGGCCTGCCGCAATGTGGGGCTGGGTATAAATGCCGGGCATGATCTAAGTTTGGAAAATTTGAATTTCCTCTGTAAAAGTATCCCCTATATAGACGAAGTTTCAATCGGACACGCCTTAATATCGGATGCTTTGTACTTTGGACTGGAAAATACGGTAGCCATGTATAAACGGCAACTGATAACGGACATGACTGAATAACAGTTTATTCGAATATCCAAAATAGTAAAATTAATACCATCCAACGGTTAGGGTATTCCATCTTTTTATTACTTTGCGCTACCTATGACGCTACACTACAAACACCTTGGAGACGGTTACCCCCTGATTATTCTGCACGGCCTGTTCGGAATGAGTGATAACTGGTTTTCGCTGGGCAAACATTTTGGCGAAAATTTCAGCACCTATTTGGTTGATCAGCGCAATCATGGCCGTTCACCACACGAAAATGGCTTCAATTATGATTTGATGGCTGCCGATCTGCTGGATTTTATGGAAGAGCATTTCATTGAATCGGCGCATATCATAGGTCATAGCATGGGAGGAAAAACCGCCATGACTTTTGCCGTAAAGTTTCCGCATAAAGTGGGTAAACTAATTGTAGCCGATATCGCACCGCGTTATTATCCTCCTCATCACCAAGAAATTCTGGCAGCCATTGAATCGATACCGGTAAAAACACTTCAATCCAGAAAAGAGGCTGAAGAAATCATAACACAGCGGATTCCGGAAGCAGGAACGGCCCAATTTTTATTGAAGAACCTTTACGCCTTAGACGAAGGTGGTTACGGCTGGCGTTTTAATTTTCCGGTAATCTCTGCCAATATAGAATCTGTAGGTGAAGGCCTGGAGGAGCTCTACACGTTTGAAAAACCAACCCTTTTTATACGCGGGGAAAAATCGAATTACATCCGTGATGCGGATATTCACCAAATTGAAACTATTTTTCCAAAATCGAGTGTTGTGAGCATTGAGGGCGCGGGACATTGGGTTCATGCCGAAAAACCGCAACTTTTTTTGGAAACCTGTTTGGGCTTTTTAAAAAAATAAAAGCGGCCCGAGTTCATCCAAACGGCAAAAAAGCCGCATTGAAGTAGAAACCTTTTTTTAATTTCGTGGCAAACAGATTTGAATCATGATAAATAAAACCGTAAGCGGAGTAAAGGAGGCACTCTCCGGTTTAACAGACAATATGACACTGATGGTAGGCGGATTTGGCCTTTGCGGGATACCTGAAAACTGTATCGCAGAAATGGTAAAAATGGACATAAAAGGCCTTACCTGCATTTCGAACAATGCCGGCGTGGATGATTTTGGGCTGGGATTGTTATTACAAAAACGTCAGGTAAAAAAAATGATTTCGTCGTACGTTGGCGAAAACGCCGAATTTGAGCGTCAGATGCTCAGCGGAGAACTTGAAGTGGAGCTCATTCCGCAAGGCACCTTGGCCACCCGTTGTTTGGCCGCCGGATACGGAATTCCTGCTTTATATGTAGCTGCCGGTGTAGGCACGGAAGTGGCCGAAGGCAAAGAAGTTAGAGAATTTAACGGGAAGCCCTATCTGCTTGAACACGCTTTTGATGCTGACTTTGCTTTGGTAAAAGCCTGGAAAGGAGACACCGCCGGGAATTTAATCTTCCGCAATACGGCTAGAAACTTTAACCCCATGATGGCCATGGCCGGAAAAATAACTGTTGCAGAAGTAGAGGAACTGGTGCCCGCAGGTGAATTGGATCCAGACCAAATTCATGTACCCGGAATTTACGTGCACCGCATTTTTAAAGGTGAAAAGTTCGAAAAACGGATAGAACAGAGGACAGTGAGAAAATCTTAATGTGCTGATGCAACTATGTGCTGATGAGCAATGAAGTTTCAGAAACAAAACTCTATTAACTCCAACAAAAAAATGAATGAAAAGCCAAACTTAATTGTTGATTTAACTTTTGATTTTGCCTTGAAAATTATTAACTATACAGAAAACCTGGAAGAAAACAGAAAGTATAATATGGCCAACCAGCTTTTCCGTTCCGGAACATCAATAGGTGCTAACGTAAGTGAGGCACAGCATGCGGAAAGCAAAAGGGATTTTATTCACAAAATAAAAATTGCCGCTAAAGAAGCAGAAGAAACCAGATACTGGTTGTCACTTTGTGAAAATACAATCAGTTATCCTGATCCAAATTCATTAATCTCCGAGCTTGAAACGATTTAAAAAATAATCACCAAAATTATCGTTACTTCAAAAAATAACCAGTAAATAAATAGGATGTCAAGACAAGATATTTAAGCAAATAAAACAATCAGCACATTAGCACATCAATAAATCAACACATTAAGAAATCATGTTAGATAAAATAGGAATTGCCAAACGAATAGCCCAGGAAGTTAAAGACGGAATTTATGTAAACTTAGGAATCGGAATTCCTACGCTGGTGGCAAATTATATTCCCGAAGGGGTGAACGTGGTATTACAGTCAGAAAACGGGTTATTGGGCATGGGACCATTTCCATTTGAAGGAGAGGAAGATCCCGACCTGATTAATGCCGGTAAACAAACCGTTACCACACTGCCAGGCTCGGCTATATTCGACAGTGCCATGAGTTTTGGGATGATCCGTGCAGGAAAAGTACATCTTACTATTCTGGGCGCCATGGAAGTGAGTGAAAACGGCGATATAGCCAACTGGAAAATTCCCGGGAAAATGGTAAAAGGCATGGGCGGCGCAATGGATTTAGTTGCCTCGGCCAAAAATATCATCGTGGCCATGCAGCATGTAAATAAAGCCGGCGAAAGCAAACTGCTTCCCTCCTGCTCTCTGCCACTTACAGGTGTGCGCTGTGTAAAGAAAATAGTGACCGAACTGGCCGTTTTGGAAATTCTTCCCGAAGGCGGGTTTAAATTACTGGAAAGAGCCCCCGGCGTAAGCGTTGAGGATATTCAAAAAGCAACCGCCGGTAAGTTGGTGGTGGAAGGAGACATTCCGGAAATGTCCTTATAAACGTCCAATTATGGGCAACATATTACAATTTTTAGAAATTCACAATACGAAAATACAGAAAGGCCTTTTCTTCATACTCCTTTCTGCTCTCTCCATTCATTTTATTCGGATGGCATTTTTTGCGGAAGGAGTGCTTGAGCCTGGCGATGGTATAACTCATTTTACGATTGCCCAAAATGCACCCCGATATCCTGAACTTTATTTAGACCATTGGGGAAAGCCACTCTTCACATTGCTTAGTTCTCCCTTTGCCCAGCTTGGGTTTGAAGGAATGATTATTTTTAACGTAATATTATTCATTCTAACGTCATATTTACTATTCAAATGGGGATTTGATAGACTAAACCCATTTGCCTGGACCACACCGTTATTGCTTTTGTCATCTTTAATTTACTTTGAAATGGTAAATGCAGGCATGACGGAAATATTATTTGCTACCCTGCTCACGGCCACAATTCATTTATACTTGAGTAAAAAATTCATATCCGGGAGTATCCTTTTTTCATTTTCACTCTTCTCCCGGCCAGAAGGATTACTAATTATACCCTGCTTGGCACTTTATTTAGTTTGGAAAAAACAATACAGAGCTATACCTCTATTAAGTTTCGGATTTATCATATACTCAATTGTAGGATATTTCTATTTTAAAGACTTTTTGTGGTATTTTCATAATAACCCATATCCTGTATCTGTTCCTTTTTATGGTAAAGGAGAATTTCTATCCTTTTTTAAATCAAACCAAACCATATGGGGGCCCTTTATGACTTTATTTTCAGTTATGGGAATTATTGTTTTGCTGGTTTCATTCTTTAGCCACAAAAGAAAAAAAGCCATTGAATACACACTGCTTTTGGTAGTACCGGCTGCAGCGGTATTGCTGGTGCATTCTTATATCTGGTGGAAAGGTATTCATGGCTCATTAGGACTTAACAGGGTAATTTCAACCGTTATTCCACTTTTCGGAATGATATCCTTATTATTTCTAAATTATATTCATAAATTGATAAAGCAAACCGTTTTTATACAAGAGAAATATAAACCTTCAATTTCGTTATTATTTAGCCTGTCAATATGCATTTTATTGTATACAAAAAATATACGATTTTCCTTACTTCCAGTTAAAGAAACAGCCATGCAGCAAACACTTTCAGAGGCCGCGAATTGGTATGTTTCTCAAAATTTTACGAAAAAAACATATTACATGGATCCTTACTTTGCCTTTAAGGCTGGGCTTAATCCTTATGAAACAACTAAAACAGGTTTGATGTATGCCATAGACAAAGAAAACCCAGCACTAAACCTTCAACAAAATGATATCATAATATGGGATTCGCATTTCAGTCCAAACGACGGCGGAGTGAGTAAAGAAAAAATAATTCAGTCTCCCCAACTAGAAATTATCAAAACATTTAAACCAAAAGACCCCAATACAAAAATAAATGGAAATCCATATGAAATTATCATTAGTGTAGTAAAATAGAGCCAATGATTCTTACTTTTGCATAAATGAAACGCAATCGTATATACATATTATCCGGTATTCTAATTCTGCTTGCCATTTCAGGATGGATGGCTTTTTCAAACGCACTGTTTGTCGTAAACTCTGTTCGTGACATTCGTTTAAAAGCAGCCGGATTTGAAGCTCAAACATTCAAAACTGACTCGGCCGAAATTCACTACCTGCGCGGTGGGAGTGGAAAAAAAACAGTGTTATTGGTTCACGGGTTTGGCCTTGGCGGTGCAACTACGTGGTTTGATCCGATGTTGGATATGGAAAACGAGTTGAACTTCATCGTTCCGGATTTAATGTGGTTTGGTGAATCAACCGGCCAAGTGGAACCCAATTTGCCCAACCAGGCACGGATGATGTGGGCTTTATGCGATCAATTAAATATAACACCTGATGCCATTGCCGGCATATCATACGGCGGATTTGTAGCCTTTGAAATGCTCAACCAAAGGCCCGAAGGAACCAAAGAACTGCTGATTATAAACAGCCCCGGACCGGTTTTTACCAACACCGATGTGGATGCTATGTGTGCAAGGGCGGAAGTAAGCGTACCCGAAGACCTTTTCATTCCCAAAGATGTGGCAGCACTCAAACACGGGTTTAAGTTTGTATTCTCTGAAGAACCGCCCATCCCCGATTTTCTTTACGAGCAAATTCATGCCAAAGAAACCCTGAAAAACGCGGAAATAAAAAAGAAACTGATGCGAGAACTGGTTGAAAATGCCGAAACATACCGGAACAGTAAACTTTCGCAAAGCGTAAAAAATAAAGTAATCTGGTGTGCAAACGATCAGGTATTTCCATTAGCATACGGCGAGCGTCTGGCCGATACACTTCATGCCGAAATTGCCGTATTGCCCAATTCAGGGCACGTCCCCAATCCAAAAATGCGTAAAGAATTTTTGGGTATGATCCGTAATTTTCTGCTGAACTAATTTCTGGCAAACTATATTTTCGCCTTTCTATTTGTATAGTTGTGTAAGCCGTGCTTCACAATTTATTGGTGCATTACCTTTCTATTCTGCATTTAAAAGCGCAAATTCGCAGATGAAACAAAATGCATATGAAAGCACCGGTGGCCAAAAAAATACCAACAGAACTTCAAATTCATAACCATACCCGTATAGATAATTATTTCTGGATGAATGAACGGGATTCAACGGATGTGCTGGATTACTTAAAAGCTGAGAACGCCTACACCAATTCGGTTATGAAGCCACTTGATGGGCTTCGCGAAAAGCTCTTTCTTGAAATGAAAGGCCGCATAAAAGAAACCGACATCAGTGTGCCCTATTTGCTTAGGGGGTATTGGTATTATGTGCGTTACGAAGAGGGCAAAGAATACCCCATTTATTGCCGCAAACCTGAATCAATTGAAAATAAAGAACAGGTTATACTGGATGTAAACGCATTAGCCGAAAATCAGGCATACTGCGACGTACAAGGCCTTACCGTAAGCACTGATAACACCATGCTTGCATTCGGTCTCGACACCTTGAGCCGGCGCCAATACACTCTTTTCATTAAAAATTTAGAAACTGGCGAAACGCTCAAGGATCAAGTTTTGAATACCGACGGTTCTTACGTATGGGCAAACGATAACAAAACCCTGTTTTATGATGTAAAGGATGAAGAAACCCTTCGCACATACAAAGTAAATAAACACATACTGGGTGCAGATGCCGCAACTGATATGTGCGTATTTGAAGAAACGGATGAGACTTTTTATTGCAGCGTGTCAAAAAGTAAGTCAGATGAATATATCTTTATATCTTCATACAGCACCGTTAGCGCCGAAGAACGGTTTATACCCGCAAATAATCCTGAGGCTGAATTTAAAGTGATTTTACCACGCCGCAGAGACCACCTTTACTTCACCACCCATTTCGGCAATCATTTTTACATCCGCACAAATGCCGGTGCGCTAAATTTTAAACTTATACAAACGCCCGTTTCATCAACCAGAGAAGAGGCTTGGACAACAATTATTGAGCACCGTGAAAATGTGCTGCTGGAGGCCTGTGATTGCTTTAACGGATATTTGGTTTTGGAAGAACGGGAAAACGGGTTAAGCCATATCCGCATAAAATCATGGGATAATGCAGCCGATTACCGCATTGATTTCGGTGAGCCTACATACACGGCCTATTTAGACACCAACCCGGATTTTAATACAGAAAATCTGCGATATATTTTCACGTCCTTAAAAACACCCTCTTCGGTATTTGAGCACAACATGTCCAACAATTCAAAAAAACTGCTCAAACAACAAGAAGTAGTAGGCGGGCATGATCCGGAGGAATATATAACAGAGCGTATATGGGTAGACGCTGCCGACGGCCAAAAAATACCCATGAGTCTGTTATATAAAAAAGGGCTGATTAAACATGCAAAAAATCCATGTCTATTATACGGTTATGGTTCTTACGGAATTACGGTAGATCCTACATTCAGTTCATACCGGCTGAGTTTGGTGAACAGGGGTTTCATTTTTGCTATTGCGCATATAAGGGGTGGTCAGGATTTAGGCCGACAATGGTATGAAAACGGCAAGCTGATGTACAAAAAAAATAGCTTCACCGATTTTATTTCCTGTGCCGAATTTTTGATTTCAGAAAAATATACCAGTCCCAATCATTTATTTGCCATGGGCGGAAGCGCAGGAGGATTGCTCATGGGTGCCGTAATGAACATGCGCCCCGATCTATTCAAAGGCATATTGGCCGCCGTTCCGTTTGTTGATGTGGTTACAACCATGCTGGATGAAAGTATACCATTAACCACCGGAGAATTTGATGAATGGGGAAACCCAAAAGAGGAACCGGCTTACCGATATATGCTTTCGTACTCACCATACGATCAGGTTGAGGCAAAAAATTACCCCAATATATTAGTTACCACAGGCTATCACGACAGTCAGGTGCAATACTGGGAACCGGCCAAGTGGGTGGCCAAACTACGGGAATTAAAAACAGATGATAATTTACTCCTTTTTCATTGCGAAATGGAAGCCGGACACGGTGGCAAGTCGGGACGTTTTGAACGATTAAGAGAAATTGCCTTAGATTATGCATTTATGTTGAATCTGGCGGGGTTACAAGAATAAACCAAAAACAGAGATATAAACAAAAGTATCTTTGCACTTGTTTCAGAATTATGAAAACAGTAGTTATAACAGGAGCAAGTTCCGGAATTGGATTAGCCACGGCGAAAATGCTTGACAAATCGGGTTATAAGCAAATATGGCTGGTTCGCGATTTAAACAAAGCCCGAAAAATCATTGCCGAAATTAAACCAAATCAAGAAATAATATTAATCCGATGCGATTTATCCGATCTTCAATCAGTAAAACAGGCGGCGGCAGAATTGGAACTTATAACTACGTCTATTGACGTATTGCTGAACAATGCGGGCGGAATCATACAAGAGAAACAGGTAAGCGTAAACGGCTTTGAAATGAGTTTTGCCATGAATCATTTAGGCCATTTTTTATTGTTGAAGTTGTTATTACCTATTCTTATCCGAAACAATGCCCGTGTGATTCATGTCAGTTCCGAAGCACACAGAGCCGGAAAACTCAATTTTGAAGATTTAGCCGAACGCCATAATTACGCTGCTTTCAAAGCATACGCCGACGTAAAACTGTGCAACATATATACGGCCAAAGAACTGCACAGACGTCATCATAAAGACGGAATACAATCGTATTCACTTCATCCGGGAGTAGTAAAAACGGGGTTTGGAAGTGAGTCAAAGGGAATATTCAAAGTCATGTTAAACGCATTTAAGCCCTTTATGATTAGCCCGGAAAAAGGAGCCCAAACCTCATTTTACCTTTGCACGGCTGATCATATTGACCAATACTCGGGACATTACTTTAAAAAATCAAAACCGGTAAAACCGTCTACTGAGGCCTTAAAAGAAGATGATGCCGAAAAGCTTTGGAATTACAGCGAGAAGCTTGTTGAACCGTTTCTAGGCCATTAATACCGGATTGGAGCAGCCTTTTCGAAATCATAAAGCGTTAATCTTCTGATTCTATAACGCGCTAAATGATAATTTCGTAAAGTATTGGCATAACTAATTAAAGCCAAATCCTTTTCATTCTGGGCAATGGTAAGATTAGTGATATCAATCTTACCGATGAGAAACCGGTTTTTACTTAATTCAAACCTTTTGTCCGAAACTTCGAAAGCACGTTTGGCAACCACCACACTTTGCTCTAATTGCTTAAGATTCATAACAGCAGATTTAACTTCCAACGCCAGCTCTAAAAGGCGTCTTTCATTTTGGGCCAGAGCCGATTCATAACGGTCACGGGCTTCACGCCAAACATATTGTGAGCGATTTGCGCCATAAATGGGGATGCTGAAACCTATACTAAAAACTTGAGAATTAAGCGGATTCTTATATGCCTGGTCAATCGTGTTTCCGGTTTGGTTAAATCCAAAATTGGCATTCAAATCCCCACTTATAAAACGACTGTATGAAGCGTCTCTTTTTGTAGCGAGTGCGTTCAACTTCAAGAGTTCTAAGTTAGCATATTCGCTCCGATTGGTTCTAGCCAATTCGAGTGCAAAAGCAGAATCCACCACCATTACACTTGGCTCAGGCGGTTCGGGTAAGCTTAGCCGGGTTGAAAGATCCAGGCCGGTAATAATTTTCAGATTCTCCGTAGATCGGGCAAGGTTCGTTTCGGCCTGTACAACATTGGCCTGGGCGTTTAACAGTGAAAGTTCAACCTGTAGGAGTTCCGTTTCAGCAATTTTGCCTAAATCATAACGGCCTTTCGAAATCAAATAAAGAGTATCGTTAATTCGCACGTTACTTCGTGCATTATTCAATTGGAGCAGGGCAACATACACATCAAACCAAGCGTCTGCAGATTTGGAGGCCAGATCTTCGCGGGTTTCCAAAAGCTGTTTTTCAGCAACCGAATAATTTAATTTTTCCCTTCGCCAATTCCATTTCGCAAAATTTGCACGACCCAAAGGCTGTGAAATCCCAACAATGAAAGGCTGCGCCTGCCAAAAAGCAGAATTGCTGTTAAACAAATCTATTCGTCCCAGTCCGGTTGATAAAAACAAAGTGCCACCTGTTGGGGTAATGCTTTGTTGAACGGTAATAGAAGCGTTTGACAATGCCTGGCTCACCGGAACATAGAGGATGGTTCCATCTGGCTGACTTACCGAAGTAATTTGCCTGCTGTAGCCTGGAATATTCCCCCCAGCTGAAATTTGAGGAAAAAGACCGGCACGGGCAGCCTTAAAACGCCATTCTGCAGCTTGAAAGCTCATTTTACGCTCTCTGGCTTCCGGGCTATTTCCTGTTGCCAAACTTACGGCATCATCCAAACTCAGCTCATAAACCTGAGCCTTTCCGCTATCAATAAAAAACACTGAGAAAAGTGCAGACAAAAAATAGATATTCAACAATTTCATATTCACATTAATCATGTCGTAAAGATTCAACAGGGTCTCGCTGCGCCGCTTTTCGTGCCGGAAAAATCCCAAAAAGTAAGCCAACGGATAAACACACAGAAAAGGAAAGCAGAACAGATGCGGGCCTCACAATTGTATTTACGCCCGCAATTTTTTCAATCCCAAAGGCAACAGAAATTCCCAAAATTATGCCGATTATTCCTCCCGCCAAACTGATGGAAAGGGCTTCGGCCAAAAATTGCAATAAAATATCTTTGCGTGTTGCTCCTATACTTTGCCTTAGGCCTATTTCCCTGATACGTTCCATCACGGAGGCCAACATGATGTTCATAATTCCGATGCCACCCACCAAAAGCGAAATAGATGCAATTAAACCCAGCACAAGATTAAATAACTGTTTGGTGCGTTGTTCCTGTTTTAAAAGCGTTTCTGGTATTATAATTTCAAAATCTTCCTGCTGATTATGTCGTCTGATCAGCATTCGTTTAATAATATCAGCCGACTCGGCAATTGCTGTGCTTTCTTCTACTTTAACCACCAACCGATCTAACTGATGATAATTCTTAACTACGGTAACGCCTTCATTTTCTTCGTTTTCCTCAATTGCCTGGTCTATTTTTGCCCGGGTTATCCTTCCACGATCGCTATAACGGAGTAAAAATGTACGAATGGGGATATATACATTATTGTTATCGTTACGGATAGACAAATTTGTCTGAGACTTCTCAGAAACCGATTTTTCACCCAAAATTCCGATAACCTTAAGCCAAATTTGTCCACATTTGATATAACTGCCCACGGGCTTTGAATTAGGAAACAGCTTAGCTCTGACATCGTCACCGATAATACAAACGGGCTCAGCCATTGCCTCCTGTTTATCAGAAAAAAAGTTTCCAGACTCCGACTTTAGATTGGCTACCGAAAAGTAATCGTTTTCCACGCCGATTAACTTCCCGGTCATTTTTATTCCTTCATGTAAAAAATTAGTTTCCTGTTCTATTTCCGGACTAATTGCTTCAATACCGGGAAGCGTATTGGAAATATTTTGAACGTCGAGTAAACTTAAGCCGGGCGAAAATTTAGGCTTTTCCGTTTCCGTATTGTTTCCTTCTTCCTTCTTTTGGGGAAGTTTGGGCTTAATGATGATATTATTGGAACCCGCTTCCTGCATTTGTTTTAATATTTCCTCTTCAGTGCCGGCTCCCACAGAAAGCATGGCAATAACAGCACCCGTTCCAAATATTATTCCGAGGGAAGTTAAAAATGCCCTGGTTTTATTGGCCAGAATAGCCTCCATACCAAGCCTGAAATTAAAAAAGAGCCGATTCAGGTCCATATACGCTAATTACTTATTGGCTATTGAAACCCATTCCAGATCAGCCATATCTTTAGGGCTGGAAAGTAAAACTGTTTCTCCTCCGTTTAACCCTTGAAGTATAACAATAGAGGTTTCATTTAGAACACCCGTTTTTACTTCCTGCTTAAAAAGTTTAGAACCTGATTTCACAATCACAAAAGAACCAGTGCCCTCATTTCTAACAGCTTCCAGGGGAACATAAACAGCTTCTTTGATGCTGCTACTGATAATTTTACACGCAGTAGTCATGGATGGTCTTAAGGTACTGTCGCGCTCATTTACGGTAATGACTACCTCAAATACTTTAGCCTCGGTTCCCGGTTTTTGTTCACCAATATTGGCAATGGAAGCCACATTTCCGGTGAGCTTTTTTGTAGGATCTGCATCAAGGGAAATCAAAACCGACTGCCCTTCGTTTATTTTTTGGATATCTACTTCATTAATGTAAGTAACCGCCTCCATTATACTTAAATCAGGCAATGCAGCCACATCCGGATCCCACATATTGATAGAAGTTCCGGCAACTCTCTTCTTTCCGTTCCAGTCTTTTGCATAAATTACCATACCATCTTCCGGAGCGGTAATGCTTAGTTTATTAATGAGGTCAATCAAATCATTCAATTTGTTGCGGGCTTTCTGTAGGTCACTTCCTATAATTTGCATTTTCGTTTTGGCCTGCTCTACTTTTGTTTTATAATTAGCGGCCTTTTCTTCATACGATTTTTGGGTACGTTCATAATCAAGTTCAGCCTGTTTGATAACGGCCGGTGCTTCATACTTGGATTGTTCCTTTATTAATTTCTTTTCTTCAAGCGAATATTTTATTCCAAGTAATTCACTTCGCGCATCACGCAAGGTTAAAGTAGTATCGAGTTCTGCCTGTTTATATTCCGATTCCTTCTTTTGAACATTTAGGGATTCTTCACTTATTTTGGTTGAAATGTCGGTAGGATCCAGTTTAGCCACCAATTCACCGGCTTTTACGCGAGTTCCCTCATCAACTATGTATTGAATCTTTATTTGATAAACACCCGCATTTCTTAACTGCTCGGGAGCATAAATATCGGTTTGGTTTTTCGCTTTTAGTTCGCCTGTTCCGGTAACAGAAACCACAAATTCCCCTTTAGAGACAACGGCTGTCAATTCGGTCGTTCCGTCTGATTTGGCTTTTCCAAAGATAAACCAGGTTATCCCCAAAAGAACTAAAACCAGCACAAGTAAAGCCCATTTTCTATTCTTACTATTCATCTTGCCTATTCGTTTCCTATACAAGTATAGCACAGAATAGAATTCTATTTCAGGTTTTAACTTCTTTTTATGTTAAGAATAAGCCATATTAGTCTAAAACAAAAAAAATGCCCCGTAAATACGGAGCATTTTAAACAGTATACTTAACCCGTTTATTTGGCAGCTTTTTTTGAATTCAACTGCTCAAGTGTTTCTTTATGCTTCTGAAGCTCTGCCTTCTTTGTTTCTTGATCTTTAGCATTCTCGGCTACTTTTTTAGCTAAGTCCTCACCCTCTTTAATTGCTTTTTCATAGGCTTTTTCGGCATCCTTAACTATTTTATCCTGAGCGGCAATATCAAGTTCCAACTGATATTTCTCTATATAGATAATAAAATTATTCAAGAACTCTTTCCCTGAGGTCCAAACCTTGGCGTCAGACTCTGGCGTAACAAAATTGGTATACCCTTTAGAAAAACCCAGATATAGAATACTGGCAGTCTTATCTTTCGACTCAACTTTAAAGTAATAATCTAAATTTTCCGGCGAGATATCCAAAAATTTAGCACCCTCTGCAATCGTGTATCCTTTTGAGGATTTAGTCTTAAGGGAAGATTCTTTCAGCTTTTGGGTCAAAGCATCCGAAACTGTTTTTGAAGTAAATTTAAGTTCGATACTAAGTACAGACCTTGATGCGTCCATAATTTCGGCTTTATCTTCTCTGGCCTGTGCTGAAGCAAAAACGGCAGAAGAAATACATACAGCTAAAAACAAGATTTTCTTTTTCATAGAATTCAAAATTAATGGTTTAAATATATAAAATAATTACAATTTAAATTCTTACTTGGCCTGAATCATTAAAGACTCTAGCAACGCTTTCTTTTCTGAAAGGGATTTTTGCGCATCCTCCATTGTCTTTCTGGCTTTGGCAAGGGCCTCTTCTTTCTTTTTAAAGTCTTTTACAGTTTTGTCATATGTCTTTTCCAAAGAAGAAACCTCCTTTTTCATGGCTTCTGCATCCAGCATATAACGATGTTTTCTAAACGTCTCGTTGTAACTCAACAGATAGGTTTTAGCATTGTCCCAAATTTGTCCGTTTATACTTTGATCAATAAAATTGGTATATCCTTTCGATATACTCAGCAATAAAACGGATCTCTTTTTGTCAATGGGTTCCACTTTAAAATAATAATCCATCAAATCGGGTGTAATTTCAATCATTTTTACACCTGTGGCCATAATAATTCCTTTAGATGACGAAGTTTTAATATTCGAGTCTTTCAACCTCTTCATTAACGCGGTGGTAACCATTTTAGAATCATGATCTATCTCTAATCTCAACGCCGGTTGCTCCGCAGATTGAATTAACATTTTATCGTCTCTAATCTGCGCATTCAAGATACCAACAGTACACACCGTAACCAAAAATAACATTCCTTTTTTCATACCTTATAAAATTAACATTTAACCAATTTTCTTTTTTTATTTAGACTCCCATGAGCCTTACTTTTTTCTATATATTCAGCTGCCAAAGGAACTTTACAGGCCGTACCACCCATGTCTACATTTACCTTTCCGATATGATTGGCGATATGGATCGCCTCTTCTGACAATTCACCGATATAGGAACCCACGCTAATCACAAAATTGTTCATACAGTATCGTACCCGGTTAGGTGAAGAATGAATATTTGTTTTCACTTTGTTAAGGAGCAAACGAATACGTTCAATTGGCAGATTTTCATTTGGAACTACAGAAATTACACATGACCATGTTGACCAACCGGCAGCTGCAATGTTTTCCTCTGCGTTTTCAATCCACTCATCTGCCAATTCCGTGCCAAAATCGCTTTCTGAAGCAACCCAAGGCACCGTATATTCGCTAATCATGTACCAGTAAGCGGATTGCACCCAGTTATTTATTTCGTGTTTGGCCATTTTTTTACCGTCGGCCATCAAACCGGCTAAGTACATGGCATCTGAATTTCCGGTTCTGTATAATTCCATGGCCAGCGCTTGGTCTTTTTTGGTCTTTTTTAAAATCAATTTTAGGTCGGCTACTTTTACGCCAAAAAAGGGTTCACGGGCTCCATGATTCAAAAATACCTTTTTAATGGCGGGCGAACCGACCGTTTCAAGCTCAGACATTACTTCTTCTATTGTCATCAGAGATTTTTTATCAAATTTAAACTGATTTTTCAATTTGTTTAGGTACGGTTTACAGATAAAATTATTTCACATTATTAAACTCTTGCTTAAATTTGAAGTCAAACACTTCGTAAAATAAACATAATGAAACACTTCCTAGTCTTAATGGGTTTATTGATGTTCAGTGCCTTGAGTTTTAGTCAAACGCTATACTTTCCACCGCTCAGCGGGAATACCTGGGAAACAACCGACCCGGCTACATTGGGTTGGTGTCCGGATAAAATTGATTCGATGTATACCTTTCTGGAAGAGTCAAATTCCAAAGGATTCATCGTACTCAAAAACGGTAAAATCGTGTTGGAAAAGTATTTTGGAAGCTTCACCCAGGACAGCCTCTGGTACTGGGCCTCGGCAGGAAAAACAATCACCGCGTTGTTAACAGGCATTGCTCAGGAAGATGGGGATTTATCCATTCAGAACCCTTCGTCTGATTATTTGGGAAGTGGTTGGTCATCTTTAACTACCGCGCAGGAAGATGCCATTACGGTGAGGCATCACCTCAGTATGACCACTGGTTTAGATGATGCTACCGCCAGCCTAGACTGCACCTTGCCCGCCTGCCTTACCTATCTGGCCCCGCCCGGTACACGATGGTCATACCACAATGCACCTTATACGCTCTTAGACAGTATAATCCGCAATGCAACGGGCCAAACGTTAAATGGCTACACGAATTCAAAATTGAAGCAAAAAACAGGCATGACCGGACTTTGGGTTAAATCAGGTTATAACAATGTTTACCTGAGTAATGCCCGCAGCATGGCCCGGTTTGGTATTTTAATCCAGAACAAAGCCGTATGGAATGGACAAACCGTATTGGGAGACACGGTCTATTTTAATGAAATGACCACCAGTTCACAAAACTTAAATCTGGCTTACGGATATTTATGGTGGTTAAACGGAAGCAATACCTATATGTTACCCGGGCCTCAACTGGTTTTAAACGGAAGCGCCATGCCTGATGCTCCTGCCGACATGATTGCCGCCATGGGTAAAAATGGACAGATAATCAATATTGTTCCCAGCACGGGTATGGTAGTGGTGCGCATTGGCAATCTGCCTACGGCAGGTGTTTTTGTGCCCAATTTTTACAATAACGATATCTGGGAACATTTGAACAATTTAACCTGCACAGGTGCTTCCATTTCCGAAAATGACTTACAGTCAATAAGCCTCTACCCCAACCCGGCTGAGGATTTCATCCAACTGAGTGGAATGGAAACGTTTACTACCGGTGAAGTAAAAATAGTTAACAGTATGGGACAATGCGTACGCAAGCAAACGTATACAGGAGAAGCCCTTGATATCAGTGGATTGAGCAAAGGCATATACTATATCACTTATAGGCAGAATCAGGTGCAGAAAACACTTCGCTTTGTAAAACAATAAGCGAATAAGACTCTATAGAAATCCTACTTACTCTACTTTATTGCGGAGCTGCATAAATAAGGTATATGCGTTCCGGATTACAATAGATTCATTGATGGCTGAGCCATCGGGATTGGCTATGCCCAAAGAATCATTCGATTCCCAAAGTAATTCAACGGGTTTTAGACTGAACTCGTTTGAGCTTTTAACAACAAAAACATAATTTTTTCCCGATTCGTTAATTACGGCAGCTTTTGGCACAGATGATGCCGAAGCCGATTTAACCTCAATATCGGCATTCATAAATAAGCCCGGAATGAGATCTGGATATTTTTTTTCAAATGTACAGGTTACTTCAACCGATTTATCGGCCAATACCTTTTTGCCTTTAAAAACAACGCGGCCGAAATACAATTGCTCCGGATTTGAATTTTTATATGCCTTTACGAATTGCCCCTCCTCTAATAAATCAACGTCTTTTTCATATACATACAAGCGAAGAAATTGGTCTGCAGGGTTAATTAACTCGGCTATAGGCTGATTTTCTGAAATGTACATTCCCGTATTAACATAAATTCCGGTAATATAGCCTTGAATGGGTGAAACTACATTCACTGAAGTGCTCATGTTTTCAGCCGTAATTTTGTCTGGATTTATCCCAATCAACTCTAAACGTTCTTTCGTGGCTTGCAAAGTTATGAACTCCTGATCTCTTTCTGAACGGGATAACTCGAGTTGTTTTTTACTCGAAGCCTGACTTTCACTCAGAATTTCCTGCCGCTTTAATTCGCTTTCAAGTTGCGCCAAGCGACTTTTCCCCATTAAATAGTCCTGCTGCAACTGCAAAAATTTCATGTCTTCAATTACCGCAATTAACTCTCCTTTTTTTACCGCTTGTCCGCTCATTACACTAATTTTTTTGACATATCCGGTCATTGGAAAATTAAGGGATATTTTATTCTCGGGCGGCGTTTCTATTTGCCCTTTTAATGAAAGATGCGCATGCCCTTTTCCCAACAAAGGTATTGCAGCTGATATTTCAGCATTAGCTAACTGCATATCGGTTAATTTTAAGGTATTGGATGCCGTTTTTTCCACTTTTGAGACTTCCTGTTTGTTGCTTCCGCAGGCAACAAAAAATAACAAAAGAATACCTACACTATATTTATTTAATTTCATCTTGTTCTTATTTAGCGTTTAAATACAATAATTCAATAACGGATTCATTATAGCCTTGTACCTGTTTGAGATACAAGGCTCTTGACTGAATGGATTGGTTAATCAATAAAATCCATTCGATATAGCTGATTTCACCCGCATTCAATTGCTTTCCTGCGAGATTTACGGTCATTTCAGCATTGGGTAATACTACTTTTTCATACTCCCTAAGAATTCCCTGATAGGTTTGTATACTCTTTTGGGCCTGTTCTCCGGCAGCCTGCCAAACCTGCCTTTCAGCCATTAAATCTTTTTCCTGACTTAAAACCATCATTTTTGCCGCTCTAATTTTTGCCGCCTGCGCCCCAAAAAATAGTGGAATACTTATTCCTGCGCTGATGTAGGAAAATCTTGAATTAGGCCCATAATAAACATCCGTACCAGTTATGTTTTGGAATCCAGTGATTCCGGTATTGTTATATCCAAAAAGGATAGACGGCGCATACTTTGACGACTCGTACTTCAGTATTTGCTTGGCATTCATCCATATTTGTTCTTTACGTTTTATACCCGGGAATATTCCCGTTTGGGAGAGGCTGGTTGTCGCAATTTTGATTTCACCCAGACGAGGGAAAACCTCTTGACTAGTATTCATCAATTGGCGGAATTTTAGTTCAAGGCTGTTTTTCTCAAGCCTTAAGGCCATAAGCTGCTGTTGTATTTGAACACTCTGTGCCTCAGCGGTTAGTTTTTCTATCAAATTTGATTCTCCGTTTATTAACCTTAGATCTGCCTTTTGTAAAAATTCGGTGTATAAACTGTCGGCATAGTTGAGGAGTATCTCATTTTGAAGAGTAATCTGGTATTCATAAAACACAAGCCTGAGTTGACGTCTGATTTCATTCCCGGTTTCTTCGGAACTTATTTCAGCCAGTTTATGTTCACCCTGCAATACTTTCTTCTTTGCTGCATAAACCGTAGGGAATTGAATTTGCTGGGAAATACCTAGGTTATAATCAGAAAATGCGCTGTTATATTGCCCGTACTGCACATTCAAATCAGTTTGCGGAATATCCCAGGCCGTTTTTGTTTCAAGCAGTTTTGCCTGACTGAAATCTATTCCAGCCCGAATCTGAACGTTATTTTTTTCGGCACTGTCAATCGCTTCATCTAAGCCTATATAAACCGACTGAGCTTGAGAAACAGAAGCTGTTAGGGCAATAAATACAAAGAATGATAGTACCACTTTGGGTTTAAATGATAGCTTTTCGGCCAGCACATAAATAACAGGCAAAACCAATAGTGTAAGCAAGGTGGATGTGATTAATCCGCCTATCACAACTGTTGCCAATGGACGTTGGACTTCGGCGCCGGCACCGTTACTGAGCGCCATGGGTAAAAAACCCAGAGAAGCCACAGCAGCGGTCATCAGTACTGGTCGTAAACGCGTTTCGGTGCCCTTTAAAACAAGCTGTTTCAAATCGGTGACATGCTCGGCCTTGAGGCGGTTGAACTCAGCAATGAGTACAATTCCGTTCAATACAGCCACACCAAAAAGGGCAATAAAACCAATTCCGGCTGATATACTAAACGGCATACCTCTCACCACGAGCGCCAATACTCCACCAATGGCCGAAAGCGGAATGGCCGAAAAAATAAGAAGCCCCTGTTTAAGCGAACGGAATGCAAAATATAACAACAATAAAATAAGTAACAGCGAAAGCGGAACAGCAATAGCAAGCCTGCTTTGGGCTGCGTTGAGGTTTTCAAACTGCCCCCCGTAATGAACGGTGTATCCATCCGGCATAGGAGACTCCTTTTCTACTTTTTCTTTTAACTCTTCTACCACGCTTTGAACATCACGGCCACGTACATTAAATCCAACCGTGATTCGGCGTTTGGCATTCTCGCGCTGAATCTGGTAAGGCCCATCTTTAATTTCAACATCAGCCACCTCTGCAAGTGGTATATCTGCTCCCGAGGGTGTTCTTACCAGTAAATTCTTAACATGATCAGGATGTTGGCGTAAGTCATTTTCCATACGCACGGTAAGGTCAAAGCGCTTCTCACCCTCGTAAATATACCCTGCCCTCTCTCCGGCAAAAGCCATTTTTATAACACGGTTTACATCATTTACCGATAGGCCATAATTGGCCAAGGCGGGTCTGTTCATTTCAACCACCATTTGGGGCATTCCGGTTACCGTTTCAACATAAAGGTCTTTGGCTCCTTCAATTGTTGGAATCAAGTTTCCGAGTTTTGATGCATAGTATGCAAGGGTGTCCAAATCATCCCCATAAATTTTACAAACCACATCCTGCCGGGCGCCGGTCATCAGTTCATTAAAACGCATCTGCACCGGAAACTGAAATCCAACCGTAATTCCGGGTACTTCGGATAAGGCCGTATTCATTTTTTCGGCCAGTTCATCAAAAGAACGAGCACTCGTCCATTCTGATTTATCTTTTAAAATTACCATCATATCCGATGCTTCCGGGGGCATAGGGTCAGTAGGAATTTCGCCACTTCCAATTTTTGTTACCACCTTCTCTACTTCCGGAAAACGTTCAAGTAAAATAGACGCTGCCTTTTGGGTTGATGCAATTGTGGTATTCAAATTACTGCCGGCAAGTACGCGGGTATCAATGGCAAAATCGCCTTCTTCTAGTTCCGGAATAAACTCGCCGCCTAATCGGGTTAGTATGAACGCCGAACCTAAAAATAACAAAAATGAAACAGAAATAATAATTTTGGGAAATGCCAATGCCTTTTCCAACGTGGGTTTGTAAACCGATTGAATCTTCATCATGGCCTTGTCAATCAATGTTAGCTTAGACTTAAGGTTTTTCGATAAAAACACGGAGGCCACCATGGGAACGTATGTTAACGAAAAAATGAGTGCTCCGATAAGTGCAAAAGCAACCGTTTCGGCCATGGGCCTGAACATTTTGCCCTCAACTCCCTGAAGGGTAAGAATGGGCAAGTATACCATCAGAATGATAATTTGGCCGAAAGCGGCGCTACTCATCATTTTTCCAGCCGAATTTTTTACATCCTTGTCTATTTCGGATTGTGAAATTTTACGGTCACCACCAATCAGGGCGGATTGATGGAGTTTATGCATTACGGCTTCTACAATAATAACGGCACCATCAACAATTAATCCAAAATCAATGGCTCCTAGGCTCATCAAATTTCCGCTCACTCCAAACAAATGCATCATACTGATGGCAAAAAGCATGGAGAGGGGAATAACTGAAGCCACGATTAAACCGGCTCGGAAGTTTCCTAAAAAAATAACAAGTACAAAAATCACGATAAGTGCCCCTTCTAACAGATTTTTCAGTACCGTACTGATAGCATTGTCAACCATTTTTGTGCGATCTAAAAAAGGTTCAACCATTACACCCTCCGGAAGATTGGCATTAATTTCTTCTATTTTGACTTTTACATCCTTAATTACCTGAGAGGAGTTGGCGCCTTTGAGCATCATTACCACGGCACCGGCCACTTCGCCTTGATTGTTATAACACATGGCACCGTAACGGGTGGCAAAGCCAATCTTTACCTTAGCTAAATCTCTTATCAATATGGGGCTGCCATCTCTGTTTAAAGCCACCGGAATTTCTTCAATTTCTGCTTCCGAAGAAATAAGCCCTTCGCTTCGTATAAACAAAACGGTGGGGCCTCTTTCTATGTATGCGCCACCGGTATTCTGGTTATTTTTTTCAAGGGCATCAAAAACATCATTCATACTTAAGTCCAAAGCGGCCAATTTTGCCGGGTCTATGGCAATTTCATATTGTTTCAGTTGCCCTCCAAAACTGCTTACATCGGCTACTCCCGGGGTGCCCAGCAATTGTTTACGCACCAAATGATCCTGAATGGTTCGCAGTTCCATGGCATCGTATTTTGATTCATAGCCCGGTTTAGGCCTTACCACATATTGGTAAATTTCTCCCAGCCCGGTGCTCATGGGTGCCAGTTCAGGCAAACCAATTCCGGGCGGAAGCTGACTCTGTACCGAAATAAGCCGCTCGCTCACCTGCTGCCTGGCCCAATAAATATCGGTATCATCGGTAAAAACAAGAGTAACAAGACTGAGCCCAAAGCGTGAAAAACTACGAACCTGCTTCAAACCCGGGATATTCCGGTTAGCCAATTCAACGGGTATGGTAATCTGACGCTCAATATCGGGTGCACCCAGTGAGGGCGAAACCGTAATTACCTGAACCTGGTTTTCGGTTATATCGGGTACGGCATCAATGGGCAATTTGCTTAATGAAAAAATACCCCAACCGGCCAAAGCAAGCGTAAATAAACCAACAATTAATTTATTTTTAATCGAGAAACTAATAATTCCTGATAACATAATTTTGCATAATAAAAATTTGAAAAACAGCAACATACGCTATGCGCAGATGCAATAAAAATCAAAGCTTTTTATTATGCGTTTTTGGGCGGTTGCCAGATAGAAGCCGAAAATTCGGAGTCAAAGCGACGGTCGGATATAACCGTCATGTTGTTGATGAATGTACCAAACCGGGGTACAATTTTAATTGCGGATGCTTGTGAAATGGCAAAGCTGAATGCGGCTGCCGAAAAATCAGACTGTTTGAACGGGAGCTTCATATCATCGGCATCAGGGCTGGCATCAGCATGGATATAATGTGCTGCCAAGAAATCAATAAAGGATAAACTTTTTTCTTCGGCCCTGTGCTTGGTATAATGTCCGGCCAATTGTGGAATTTTCAACAACTGAAATAAATCAGCCGATGAAAAAAGAATAACTCCTGAAAGCAATATGGCCAAAAAGCGATGCACAGTACAAAGTTATAGCTTAATTAAATCCAAAAGCAAATTTTTAACATACGTTGGGCTATAATACAAAACGCCCCACGCTAAAAGCATGGGGCGTCCTTTTACTATTTATAAAAAAAATTAAAGCGTTCCTCTTAATTCCTGCTCGCGCTCGATAGATTCAAAAAGTGCTTTGAAATTTCCGGCACCGAAGCCTTGTGCACCCATACGTTGAATGATTTCATAGAACAGCGTAGGACGGTCTTCAACTGGTTTGGTGAAAATCTGTAACAGATAGCCTTCTTCATCGGCATCAACGAGAATGGCCAGTTTTTCGAGCTCATTGATGTCTTCTTTCATCATTTTCATGTGCTCACCCAAACGGGCAGGAATATCCAGGTAATACTGGTGCGGCGGAGCCGATAAAAACTCCACGCCTCTGGCCCTGAGTTGTTTTACGGTGCTGATGATATCATCCGTGGCTACGGCAATATGCTGCACACCCGAACCTTCATAAAAATCAAGGTACTCCTCAATCTGTGATTTTTTCTTGCCCTCGGCAGGCTCATTGATCGGGAATTTAATGCGGCCGTTTCCGTTCGACATTACTTTACTCATAAGGGCCGAATATTCGGTATGAATTTGCTTGTCGTCAAACGAAAGGAAATTTACAAAGCCCATTACGTCTTCGTACCATTTTACCCAAGTATTCATTTCGCCCCAGCCTACATTTCCAACCATGTGGTCAATAAATTTAAGGCCTACGGGTTCCGGATTGTAATCACTTTTCCAGTCTTGGAAACCCGGCAAAAAAGTACCTGTATAATTTTTACGCTCCACAAACATGTGAATGGTTTCACCATAGGTATAAATTCCTGCACGCACCACTTCGCCGTGTTCATCTTTTTCAACCGTAGGCTCCATGAATGATTTTGCTCCGCGTCTGGTTGTTTCTTCGTATGCTTTGCGCGCATCCTCTACCCAAAGGGCAATTACTTTTACACCGTCACCATGTTTTTTTACATGTTCGCCGATGGGCGAATCGCTGGTAAGCGCCGTAGTAAGAACCAAACGGATTTTATCCTGTTTAATCACATACGAGGTACGGTCTCTTACGCCGGTTTCCAGTCCGGCATAGGCTAAAGACTGAAAACCGAATGCGGTTTTATAATAATGAGCCGCCTGTTTGGCGTTTCCTACGTAAAATTCAACATAGTCAGTACCCAGCAGAGGAAGAAAATCCTGTGCGCCTTCAAATATTTTTTCGAGTCCGTACTCTACACTTTTAAGTTCTTGTGCCATATTATTATGTTTTTATTGACTTTAATTTTGCCTTAGACCGCTGCGATTTTAGAACCAAGAGTCAAGAACCAAGACCGATAGCAATCGGACCGCTGCGCTCAAAGATTTGTTATCTGTTAATTATAATTATCTATTTTTTCGGTATCGAAGCGAAGCATGCAATCAATTACCTTTCTGTTTTTTATTCCATATTCTTTCTTTAAAATGCTGCGCCCAAAAGACAAAGATACAAGAACGCGGCGATATTAGCGTGAAGAACCCAACGCACTGTGCTATACGATTTTGTTATAAATTATTTTGCTGAAAAAATCCTGCATCTTGTTTCCAATTTATTCCAACCAGCTGTACTTATAATTCGGATCTTCAATTCCGAGCGCATCCTTTGTTACCTGCAGTGGTCGGAACGTGTCAATCATTACCGCCAGTTCATTGGTTTCCTTTTTACCGATTGATCGCTCCGTGGCACCGGGTTGTGGCCCGTGAACAATCCCGGCGGGATGAAGCGTAATCATACCATGTTCCACATCATTCCGGCTCATGAAATCACCGTCAACATAATACAATACTTCATCGCTATCGATATTGCTGTGACTGTATGGAGCGGGAATGGCCAAAGGATGGTAATCGTATAAACGGGGGGCAAAGCTGCATACCACAAACCGGTCGGTTTCGAAGGTTTGGTGAATGGGCGGCGGCAAATGCACACGGCCAGTAATGGGTTCAAAGTTATGAATGCTGAATCCGTAAGGATAATTATACCCATCCCAGCCAATTACATCAAAGGGATGCGAGGCATACGTTATTTCATGCAGAATATCCTGCTTTTTAACTTTTACCACAAATTCACCCAATTCATCATGGGTCTGTAAATCTTGGGGGAGTTTATAATCCCGTTCGCAGAAGGGAGAATGCTCCAACAATTGCCCAAAATAATTCCGGTACCGTTTTGGGGTATAAATAGGCGTAAAAGATTCAGTTATGAGCAGACGGTTATCCTCCCCGTCGAAATGCATCTGGTAAATCATACCGCGCGGAATTAGCAGATAATCGCCATACTCAAAAGGAATATTTCCCAGCATGGTTTTTAAGGTACCACTTCCGCGGTGTACGAAGATCAATTCATCGCCGTCGGCATTTTTGTAAAAGTAATCGGTCATACTTTTACGCGGGGCTGCCAGTGAAATATAACAATCTGAATTCACCAGTTGGTATTTACGGCTTTCCAAAAAATCATCGGTTGGCGTAACCCGGAAACCCAGCAGGCGGCGTGGTGTAATATTTTTTTCTACAGCCACCACAGGCTTCAAATCACGGGTTGGGCCCATTTCTTTAATCATTGTAGGCCGATGGGTATGGTAAAGCAGCGAACTCATTCCCGAAAATCCTTCGGTTCCGAACAGCTGTTCGTAGTATATTTTGCCGTCGGGTTTAAAAAACTGGGTATGTCTTTTTGGAGGCAGATTTCCGAGTTTATGATAAATTGGCATACTTTATTGGTATTGAATTGTTTATTCTAAGCATCATCCGGCAACAAATTTGAGCCAAGCCTATTTGCAAAAGAATGATAAAAATCAGTTTTTTTACCGTCCAAAACAATAAGCAGTCGAAAAATTAAGGCATTAATGCATAAATCTTGGCTGCCAGGAGCCAGAATTCCTGCACACTGAGCTGCTCGGCACGCTTATCCATAAAGGGTACATTTTCTAGGCTGCTGCCTGCCGGGATGATGGATTTAAGTGAATTTCGCAGCGTTTTCCGCCTTTGGCTGAAAGCCGTTTTCACAAACATGAAAAAGAACTTTTCAGGCACAGGCAGCTCCACCTGGTCTATTCGACTCATGCGCATGACACCCGATTTCACCTTCGGGGGCGGCTGAAACACATCTTCAGAAACCGTAAACAGGTATTCGGTTTTGTAAAAGGTTTGGGCCAGCACGCTTAAAATACCGTAATCTTTTTTTCCGTGCGGCGCGCAGATGCGTTCGGCCACTTCTTTCTGAAACATGCCACAAAAAGCCGGAACACGGTCTTTCCACTCCAACACTTTGAAAACAATTTGCGATGAAATGTTGTATGGGAAATTCCCGACCACGGCAAACTCGCCCTCAAAAAGCAATTCGGGTTTTATCCGCAAAAAATCAGCTTCCATTACACTGAAGGCCGGCTTTGATGCATATTTTTTCTGTAAGTACGGAATGCATTCTGTATCCAGTTCAACAGCAACAATCTGCTGATTGGGATTTTCAAGCAGATAATCAGTCAATACGCCTTTTCCCGGGCCAATTTCCACCACATTTCCCGCCGGATAAATAGCATAGAAAGATTCTACCGTTTTACGGGCAATGGAAAGATCCTTGAGAAAGTGTTGCCCGAGGTGTTTTTTAGGTTTTATGTAGCCTGATTCTGACATCTGGGTCAAAGGTACTATTTTCAGCATGCCGGAACAATGCATAAAATTTGGTTACTTTGTATCATGAAGCCCGAATTAGCAGACTTATTATCCAGTTGTGAATATAAAACCAGCCGCAGCGGCGGAAAGGGCGGACAGAACGTAAACAAGGTTTCGAGTAAGGTTGAGTTGGTTTTTGATATACTGAGTACAACCCTGTTTACAGAAGAAGAAAAACAGAAACTCCAAATACGGCTCGAAGGCAAGTTAGATTCAGAAGGCAAGCTGCATGTGATTTCGCAAGTTTCCAGAAGTCAGCTTGAAAACAAAAAAATAGCAGGCGAAAAATTATTCATTATGCTCGAAAAAGCCTTGCAGGATCCTAAAGCAAGAAAGGCAACAAAGCCCAGTAAAGCATCTAAAGAGAAGCGACTGACAGAGAAGAAAAAATCAGGAATAATAAAAAAACTACGCAGCCAACGCCCTGAATAAATTTTAAAAATTAGATTCCGGTTTAAACGTAAGAGACCAAATACCCCGCAATTCCCCGGGTTTATAGTTAATCGCTTTATCCCCGGGATATAAGGCGTGCAGGGTGGATTTTAGGCTGTCTGAAAAGGTTTCCGGGTTACCATGGCATTTTAAGCAATTTTCCATTATGATAATCGGACGATAATACCGTATGGTTCCATCGGCATGTTTTTCAGATATCCGTGTAATACCCGGGTTAGCCTCAAACTTTTTGAGGGCTGCCAATTCCCATTCATCCGGTTTGTTATGCACATTCCGGATTTTGCTTGAACTGCGTTTTACCGATACTAAAGTTGGACTTGTATACAAGCCCGTTAACTGTATTGCTTTTGTATTACAAAAACGCAAAGCCGCAACCGGCCCTGATTCTTGCATTTTATTTTTCATCGTGCTGCTGAGGGTATCAAATGTAATCTGACTTATGCTATCGCCAAGTGCCTCGTATGCCGATTTCTCGGGAAATTCAGACAACGGCTCTTTTTGGGAACAAGAGAACAAGACCGTCGCACAGCCCAAAAATAAAATATACTTTCTCATTTGTTTACATTGTATAAAGTACCTTTTAATTTGATTTAATAACTTTTACACGATTCGAAACCTCTCCCTGCTTTACATCCACAAGATAAATACCGTTCGGATAACTGCTTAAATCAAAACTAAAGCTTAGATAAGCTTCCATTACCTTAGGAATCGTTTTCTGTATAATTTCTTTACCGCTGAGGTCAAAAACACGAATACTAACCGGCCCTTTCTGCATATTTTCAACCATCAAGTCTATCCATGCAGCGGTAGGGTTTGGCTTTGCATTCATATAAAAAGGCATATCGTTTACCTGATTAATGCCTGATTCGGATTTTTTTTTAAGGATAACGCGGTAAACCACATTTGAAGCAGAGCTTTCGGTACCTGTATTTATCCAGAAAATATTAGGAAGCGTGCTGTTAATTCCTCCCACTATATACCCTAAAACTACCGAATCAGCAATTTGATGGTATTTGATTACATTATTGGAATATTCAGGATTTTGAATATTGAAAAACTCGGCACCGGCACCCAATAAACCCGGCATTTCTTCATCCATTTTGTACTCCAGGGGGGCAGATGCCGAAGCCCGTTCTACACAGCTGATGGTATTTACAAAGGGTACCGAATCTTTTTGCACAAGTTGATTTTGGCTGTTATATACATAACGTGCCATTCCGCCATAAAAAAGATAATACATTTTTTGGCTGCTTGAATCAAAAAGTTCTGTATGAGCAGAATGATAATGACTCAATTTCTGGTTAAAGTTGGGGACGAGTGAATGTCCCCCGGCTTTTACGTCAACCCAGGTTTCAAAAGGAAAATCATCCACCACTTGGAAAACACCGCTGCTGATGCTGTATGCTTCTTCGCCTCCGGGGAAAATAGTAGCCACTAAATTATAATCGCGGCGATGTAAATTTTCAGCATCTATAGTCTCAGAAAAATTGCTAACCGTTACATTTCCCCCCGAAACCTGTGCCGAAAATGTACGAATGGAGTTGGTATATTCTTGGGTGAATGAAGGCCCATTGTTGGGGTTATACCGTCCATCAAACCGGTTTCCACCTACCAGGTAGAATGTGCCGTTTAATATGCGCATTTGCCCACCGGTAACCGCCATATTTTCATCGGCGAGTGTATAAAAGTACGAAGAAATAGGCGTTTGTGATTCAATGGCGGCGATAAGACCGGCGATATCCACGGCGGTTATCCTCGGGAAAGTGATATGATTGCCGGCCGTGTTACTTCGGCCATAACCCCCGGTTAAAAATACGTAGCCGTCTTTTTGTGCATACTGCATATTTGACGACTGAAGCTGTTCTTGCAAAGCAACGCTTAATTCGGTAAGTGGTCTGCTAACAACGGTTTGCTGCGCTAAATCAAGCAGAATGATATTGGTATTGTTAAAGGCCGGATCAAAGGATGCAAAAGGCTGACGGCGGTGCAAACCATCTATACGCCCGCCAAAAATTAAAATTTTATTTCCCAATTGTGCATGGGCATAACTGTGTACGCCCGGCATGCCCGAAACAGCGTATGGTTCGATAAATACCTCAAAAGGAATCTGGGCTTTAAGTTCAAAAGCGCCCAAAGCCAAGCCCAACATAAAAAAATAAAATTTCAAATTTTGCATATTGTAAAAATTAAAAGGCCTGCAGCAAATCTGCAGGCCTCATGAATAAAAATTTATGAATTCACCAAATGGTTCACATCGAGCCAAGACCCCCCATTTTCGCAGGCAATACCCTGTGCGTTGAGGAAGTGGGTGGCTTGACCGCTGCGGTTTCCGCTGGCACAGCATAAAATAATGGGCTGTGCCATGTTACGGAATTCATCCAGACGCTGCGGAATTTCATTTAGCGGAATATTTACCGAACCGGCAACATGACCGCCCATGAATTCGGCCGGTGTGCGTACATCTACAATTGTATTTTTCATTTTCTGTTTGTTGTTATATTTTTAATTAAAGCATCGTGCTTGGACAAACATAATCGCTAACATTGAACTTGCCGGTTTCCTTAATTTCTTTAAACCCACCTTTTACATCAATGAGGTTATTGTATCCCCTGGCCCTGAGCGTGGACGTAAAAATCATAGAGCGGTAGCCGCCTGCACAGTGCACATAATAGGTCTTATTTTTATCCACTTTAGTCATGCTGTCGTTAATGTAATCCAAGGGAGCGTTTTCGGCATCAATGATGTGCTCACTGAAATACTCACTAGCCTTACGCACATCCAGTATGTTCACCGTCTCTTTCTCCATAATGGCATGCAGTTCTGCGGGGCTGATGGACTGAATCTGGTCGATTTCTTTACCCGAGGCTTTCCAAGCATCAAAACCCCCTTTTAAATAACCGATGCTGAAATCATATCCCACGCGGGCCAAACGGGTAATTACTTCTTCCTCGCGACCGGGTTCAGTAATTAATAAAATTTCTTGTTTTACATCCGGAATCATGGTACCTACCCATACCGCAAAACTACCGTCAATACCAATATTTACGCTATTGGGGATAAACCCGGCAGCAAATTCCTGCGGGCTCCTTGTATCCAGCAGAATAGCACCTGTTTCATTGGCAACCAATTCAAACTCTACGGGCGTAAGTGCCTTTGTACCGCGATCCAAAACCGTATCCATACTATCATAACCCTTAATGTTCATGAGTACGTTTTGTGGGAAATATCCCGGAGGCGGGGTAAGTCCATTCAATAATTCCGCAATGAATTCCTCGCGGGTCATGTCGGCACGCAGGGCGTAGTTGGTTTTTTTCTGGTTACCCAGTGTGTCGGAGGTTTCTTTGCTCATGTTTTTGCCACAAGCGGAACCTGCACCGTGCGCCGGATAAACAATCAAATCATCACTCAGGGGCATCAGTTTATTGCGGAGCGAATCAAAAAGGTGTGAGGCCAATAATTCGGGCGTTAAGTCTTTGATTACTTTTTGGGCCAAATCGGGGCGGCCCACATCGCCTATGAAAAGTGTATCACCGGTAAATATAGATTCTTCTTTTCCCTCTTCATTGATCAAAAGAAAACAAGAACTTTCAAGTGTGTGTCCGGGTGTGTGTATAACACGAATTTTGGCATCACCGAGCATGAATTCCTGATTGTCTTTGGCCAAGGTAGCTTTGAAGCCCATTTCCATGGAAGTTGGCCCAAATACGATTTCGGCTCCGGTTTTTGCCGCTAAATCAATATGCCCGGATACAAAATCGGCGTGAAAATGGGTTTCAAAGATGTATTTGATTTTGGCATTTCTTTTTTCTGCCATGGCGATGTAAGGTTCTACTTCGCGCAACGGATCTATGATGGCGGCTTCGCCCTTACTTTCGATATAATAGGCTCCCTGAGCCAAACAACCGGTATAAATTTGTTCTACTTTCATATTGTATTGTGAGTTTTTTCAACAATTAACAATACAAAGGTAGATGCTTGGTATAAGCCGTTCAGTATCTTAGGTTACAAACCCCAAAATTATATTTAGACTGAATAAAAACTACCCCAGCCACTCTAGGGCGTTTCGGCCCAGTTTGACTTTTCCGTTTTCTTCCATCTTTTTCAAAAGGCGGGAAATAACCACTCTGGACGTACCTAAATCGGAAGCAATTTGTTCATGGGTCATTTTTACCTCTTTATTTCCGTTTTCGGCGGTTACCTTTTTTAAGTAGAATTCAAGGCGCTCATCCATACTTCGGAAGGCCACATTTTCCAACATTTCAAGTAATTCTTCGAAACGATTACGGTAAGTGGTGAGCACAAAGGCGTACCATGATTTATAATTTGCCATCATCTCGGGCATACGCTCCAAAGAGATGGAAAGCACCAAGGTTTCTTCGGCGGCTACCGCATGCAGATAACCCGGCTCATTTTGTCCTCCGCATACCATACTTATGGCACAGCTGTCGCCCGGATCTAAAAAATACAGAAATATTTCATTGCCTTCATCATCGGCACGGTATACTTTTATCTGTCCTTCGAGCACCAACATGGATGAACGTAAAAATTGTCCGTGGCGGATAAGCGTATCGCCCTCGGCAAAGGTTTTCAGACTGCCATGCTCAAGCAAATAATCGCGAAGCCCGGGCTCAAAATCGGGAAACTTATGTTTGAGTATTTCAATGCTTTGCTCCATAGATTTCAAATGTACTTAAAGAATTTCAAGCACGGTGCGGAAGGCAACCGCTTTATCGCCATACCGTTGCAGATGGTCCTTTTGCAGGGCCGGGGCAAATTCCGTTTGATAGTTTTCCAATCGTTCGTGTGATTCGCAGGTGTACTGCACGGCAAAGGTACTACCCGAATTCTCTCCCGTTACAACACGCAAAAGCCGATTTTCAATAAACATGCCGGTTGCCATAACATCCGGAATATGTTTGCTCCGCATCCAATTCAGCCAGTCGTCGGCTATTTCGTGATCTACGCTTACGGTTACGTTGTATATTATCATTGACAAATAGTATTGGGTATTTAGTATTGAGTATTTAGACTAGATACGAAAAAACTACATTTTGTGGCTCAACTATTTCTTTGTTCTTTTATCCTTACTCCCTTATCTAATTTTACTATCCGTTAGCAGAAAGTAATACTTTCCAGGCTTCTTCTACCCGTTCTTTTTCGAGCAGTTGATGGGCAATTTCATGGGCACGGGGACCCATTTCGCCAGATGAATAACCCAATTCACGGCATATTTCATCGGCTCTGCCCGATTGGATAAAATCACTTACCTCATCGGCATCCGGTAAACGCTCTACATTGCCCAAACGGCCTAAATCATTACCCGTTAAAACGCTGCTCAAACGGATACTTTGCGGAAGTGCATCTACCCCTATACCCAGTGTTGTGAGCGGCTTGGCCACTTCAAACAAGGCATTGCCCGATGCCCGGGCGTACCAGTTTCCGCCTAAACGGGCCACAAGGTCAATTTTATGTTGGTCAATTTGTCCCTTATCATCCAAAACGTCCTCGCTAATATGGACCCGTTTTATTTCACAGATAATCAAATTACCGGCTCCGCCACCATCACCGGTTTCAATGATCTGCTTAACCTCACATTCCATCTGCATGGGACTTTCTTTCACCCTAAACGGACGGACAGTTTCGGACTCCAAGGGCGTAAAACCGGCTTTAAGAAACTCATTCACGCCTTTGGCATATTCCGTGCTGCTCAAAGAAGCCTGCTGAACCATGGCAAAATTTACCACGTTGATTACCACTTCCGGCACTTCTTTCACGTTCTCTAATGTATGCTTGATGGTATTGTCGCGCACACGGCGGGCCGGAGAAAAAATCAATGTGGGCGGATTAGACCCGAAAATATTGAAAAAACTAAACGGCGATAAATTTGCATTGCCGTCTTTATCAACCGTACTGGCAAAAGCAATGGGCCTGGGTGCCACACCAGCCTGCAAATAATTCATCAGTTCGGGAACGGTTTTATCTTTGGGATTGAATGAAAACATAAAAGAATTTGAAAATTTGGCAATTTGAAAATTTGAAAATGATTTTATTGTGATTTTTTAGCTGTGGAAATAATTTTCGAAAGGATAAGGCTAATTTCATTTGCCTCTAAAACAAGGGCATCAGGATTGGGATAAAAATCTGATTTTTCACATAACATCAGGAAATAAATTACTTCATCTGCTTCTTTGGCTGCCACTTTCATCTTATGAATAAAGTCTGCTTTACTCTCAGCATTTTGCGCTTCTCTGACATTTGCACCAACCGAGGTCCCCGAGCGAAAAATCTGATCGGACATCGAGAACTTTTTTGATTGCTTCAGACCTTCGCAGTATTCAATAAGTTTCAAACTAAATTGGAAGGTTTTTTCAACAATTACATTCTCTTTGTCATTTCTCATCATCCTAAAAATTAAACCCTTTTCTCTACCAGGTGAATTTTCAAATTACCAAATTCCTCCTCCGTCTAGTCAATAAAAACACCCATTTCCCCAAACTTTTTAATCCGGGCATCAATGCGTTTTTCGGGTTTAATTTTGGTGAGTTTAGCCAAATTTTCAGTGATTGCTTTTTTCAGTAATTCGGAGGCTTCGTTTGGATTTGTGTGCGCACCTCCAAGGGGCTCTGGAATAATGCCATCGATGAGTTTGTTCTTGAGCATGTCTTCGGCGGTAAGTTTGAGTGCCTCGGCTGCTTGCTCTTTAAAGTCCCAACTCCGCCATAGGATGGATGAGCAGGATTCAGGAGAAATAACCGAATACCAGGTATATTGCATCATGAGCACCTTATCTCCCACGCCTATTCCAAGTGCGCCACCCGAAGCTCCTTCACCAATCACAACACAAATGATGGGAACGGTAATGTTGAACATTTCATAAATGTTGCGGGCAATGGCTTCTCCCTGACCACGCTCCTCGGCTTCAATACCGGGATAAGCGCCCGGAGTATCAATGAGACAAACGATGGGGACATTGAATTTTTCGGCCAGGCGCATAAGCCTTAGTGCTTTGCGGTATCCTTCGGGATTGGCCATTCCAAAGTTACGGTACATACGCATCTTAGCATTGATGCCCTTTTGCTGACCAATGAACATGACGGGCTGTCCGTTCATTTTACCAAAACCGCCCACCATGGCTTTATCATCCTTTACGGTGCGGTCTCCATGCAGTTCAGAAAAGGTTCCCTCACTCAGCCGGTCAAAATGATGCAACACATACGGCCTGTCGGGGTGCCGGGAAACCTGAACCTTTTGCCATGCCGTAAGCTTGCTGTAAATGTCCGTCCGGGTTTGTGCAATTTTTGCATCAATCTCCGCCAGGGTTGATTTCGCATCAATACCCGTAGTTTCTGCTATCTGTGCGGCCTTTTCCCGTTCTTCTTCCAATATGCGGATCGGCTCTTCAAAATCAAGATATGTCATAGTGTGCCTATGTTAGTTTATCCAAAAGGAAGGGCAAATTTACCCAAAATTGGAAAGCGAAGCCCCATTTTACAGATTCGAAACATAATCTATTTATATTAACCATCTTACAGAATGAGATGAAACTTATTTTGCGTAAAAATCAGTCGCAGGCGACATTTGGCAGAAAGCCCTAAAACAATCTGCCGCTTTGCAAAATTCCCCTATATTTGCGCCTCATTAAGCAATTTGCAATCATTATGAAAGGTCCGGTATCAACATTCATTACAGAACATTATAAACACTTCAACGCGGCGGCACTTATTGATGCCGCGAAAGGCTATGAAACGCATCTGACAGAAGGCGGAAAAATGATGGTTACCCTTGCGGGCGCCATGAGTACGGCCGAGTTGGGGAAATCGTTTGCCGAAATGATCCGTCAGGGCAAAGTGGATATTATTTCCTGTACGGGCGCCAACCTGGAGGAAGACGTAATGAACCTGGTGGCGCATTCGCATTACAAACGGGTGCCCAATTACCGTGACCTTACGCCACAAGATGAGTGGGATTTGCTTGAAAACCACTACAACCGGGTTACCGATACCTGTATACCGGAAGAAGAAGCTTTCCGCCGTTTACAAAAACACTTAGAAAAAGCCTGGAAAGACGCCGAAGCGAAAGGCGAGCGTTATTTTCCGCACGAATTTTTATACCAGGTAGTGCTGAGCGGTGATTTGGAGCAGTACTACGAAATTGACCCGAAAGACAGCTGGATTGTGGCCGCCGCACAAAAAAATATTCCCATCGTGGTGCCCGGCTGGGAAGACAGTACCACCGGAAATATTTTTGCCAGCTACGTAATCAAAAATGAATTGAAAGCCTCTACCGTAAAAAGCGGTATAGAATACATGGTTTGGCTGGCCGACTGGTACCGGAACAATAGTGCCGGAAAGGGCGTGGGCTTCTTTCAAATCGGCGGTGGTATAGCCGGCGATTTCCCCATTTGTGTGGTTCCCATGATGTACCAGGATTTGGAATGGCACGATGTACCGTTCTGGAGTTATTTCTGCCAAATTTCTGATTCCACTACCAGTTACGGTTCCTATTCGGGTGCCGTGCCGAATGAAAAAATTACCTGGGGAAAATTAGATATTCACACACCAAAATTTATCGTTGAATCGGATGCAACCATTGTGGCACCGCTGATTTTTGCCTATGTATTAGGATGGTAGAATTTTGTATTTAGATAAATCTTGAAAAGCCCCAATTTAGGGGCTTTTTATTTGGATTAAAATTTTATCAAAATTCTCAAATAAAGTATAAAAATTAAAATTATCTATTATTTTTGAAACGTAATCTTTAACTCTTAAAAGTATAAATTATTAAAAATCATAAAACTATTTTCCAAGCATTAGTTTGTAAAATGGGCTTAACCTAAAAAATAAATTTAATCCTTAAAATATATGGAAATCATTACTAAAATTCTGAAAGGTCCTATTGACAATGTCCTCAACAAACTAGAACAAGAAACAAAACAGATTATTTACAATAGACTGCTTGAATATCAGGTAGAAGAGTATAACAGGAATTGCCACACTAAAACAATACTTCACAGGACAGAACCAATAAAACTATCAGATTTTTATCAACCACTTTTTATAAGACCGTATGGCAAAAAATATGTCAATGACAGAATATCAACAAATTCAGCTAAACTTTTATTTAGCAGATCTCGCTTTGTTACCCTTCTGGGTACTGCTGGAAGCGGAAAAAGTACCATTGTAAAACACTTAATTGTAACATCTATTGAGGAAGAATTTTTAATCCCCATAAAAGTTGAGTTGAGATATTTGAATGGGTATGGCGGGAGTTTATACAATTATATAATAGAAGAGATTTTTAAGTTTTCAAAATTGGGGTTTGATGATAAAATAATTAACAGATTATTGCTTTCTGGCGATTTTTTGTTTTTTTTCGATGGATACGATGAACTGAATTCTGAAAAAAAAGAAAAAATTACAAAAGATATCAATGAATTTACGAAAGTATACTCAAAAAATTGTTTTCTTCTGACATCAAGGCCTTATACGAACATCGAATTACTTACTAAATTTTCCAATTTTGAAGTTTGCGAACTAACTGAATCAGAGATAAAACAATTCGTAATAAAACAAATTCCAAAAAATGAACATGAGATCGCTGAAAAAATAATTGATGCAATAATAAAAGAAAAAAACGGGTCATACCAAACTTTCCTTAGCATTCCTTTGCTGCTCTCAATGTTTATTTTAACATTTCAAACATATTCGAATGTTCCACCAAAAAAAAGTGCATTTTACAAACAAGTGTTTGACTCATTGTATTATTTGCATGACAGCATGTCGAAACTAGCTTATACAAGAGAAAAAAATTCAGGACTAAACAAAGAACAATTTGAGGAGCTTTTAAAAGTATTTTCGTTTATCTCATTTTTTAAACAAGTATTTGTATTTTCAGAAGAGTATTTGGTAACAACTTTAAATCAAATTAAAGATAAGAAAAAGCACTTGATTTTTGAAAATAATCTATTAATTGAAGACTTACAAGTTGCAATCTGCATAATGCAAAAAGAAGGTGTGGATTATTCGTTTCCTCATAGATCACTTCAGGAATATTTTGCTACGCTGTACATTTCAAATCTTGATCAAAACAATAAACATGAAGTATATACCAAAATATTAGAACAGTTTAAAAACAGTGAATTTAACGAATTGATTGCAAAAGATAATTTTTTCTCACTATTGATTGAACAAGATTACTATGGTATTGTTAAAAATTTAAGCATTCCATTTATAGAATATATATTAACTTCATTTAAAGGGGAAACCCAAACAAAAGAAGAAATAAACAGCCTATTAGGTAGCCTGCAATTCTATTTAATTGCCTTTCATCACGAAGATGCAGTTTTTCAGCCCATTGCAAACTCATTCAGGGAATACACACTATTACGCCATGAAGTAATAAACACTGCTCGTCAAAGACACAAGGAAACGAATAAAATACTTTTTACAAAAGCCGAGGCTGAGAAAATTGACTCAGCAGTAAACGATCTTACGAAACATGTAAAAGCAACTATGCCAAAAATCTTAAGGATACTTAAAGATAACTTGAAGGAATTGAATAATAGTGATTCAAATATAATTGAACTAATTTAATTAATAATAAAAATAATTAACCATGAATTGTGAAGAACTTATACCTACAATCACTAGCTTAGCATCTCTTGGAACGATTCTTTTTATGGCAGTGCAAGTAAACTTAACAAAAAAATCAAACTCATTTACCGCATTAAAAAGTATATATGACGAGAATATTAAAATAAGGCAAAATTACTCAAAGGGTATTTTGCAAATTGATAGTCTTGTTTTAGAGATTTCTGGTTCAAAAAAACCAAATATTATTGAAATTCTGGGAAAACCAGAATATAAAGAATTAAGAGAAATCGGCTACCATTTTGAGTTAATCGGCACGCTAGTTAAAAGAAACATTATTCCCTTTAATGTTGTTTTTGACATAATTGTATTTCCAGATGATTTCTGGAACAAATCCAAAGTGCTAGTTGAAATTATAAGGAAGAATGGCAAGCTAGATTTTTGGCTAAACTTTGCATTTCTCAGAGAAAAGTACACTCTGGAAAGAAAATAATACCCCATTTGCATTACAAAAAGTACGTTTTAGGCAAAATACATTTGCCGTGTAAAACGTATATTATGAAAAAGCTTACATTTTTTGGATTCATGCTCCTCTCCGGCATCGTTACCTTACTCAGTTCGTGTAAAAAAGACAATTGGGATGATGCCTCTTTCCGTTGTAAAATAAATGGAACGGAATACATTGCCACACCAAAATTTGCCACCGGGAACCTGGATGTTCCATCAAATGAAAATGAACCCTATGTTTTACGGGTTTCGGGGACAAGGCTTACCTCATTTTTTGATAAGAAGAAACCACACGGAGAAATGAAACTCAGTATGTCATTCCTTCCTTCAGAAATTGGCACAGAAAAGCCGGGTGGAAACCAATTTTTCTATTTCGGAAACAATTACCTAGATAAAATTTTCCGGAGTATATCCGGCGAATTGCCCTGTATGTTTGTGATTGATGGTTTTGATGAGGCCAACAAAACGGTTTCAGGCCGCTTTGAAGCCGATGCCAGAGCCGATGACGGAACTCTGATTTCTATTACCGAAGGTTATTTTGACATCAAGTACGAAGATTAAAATCCACAGAAAAAATCATAAAATTTAACGGGACGGAACTATTTCGTCCCGTTTTTGTTTTATTTTGGGCTGCCACAAGCGCCCCATGCAAGGTATGATTGAAAAATATTCCGGCCTCATTAAGGCCGAACTAAACAGCATTTGGCCCCAATTACCGGAGCCTAAAAGTCTTTATGAGCCTATCCTCTACACCTTAGAGGCCGGCGGAAAACGTATGCGCCCGGTATTGCTGCTGGCCGCCTGCGATTTTTACGGAGGCAATCTGGAGCAATCCGCCAAAGCTGCCTGCGGAATAGAACTCTTCCATAATTTTACCCTGCTCCACGATGATATCATGGACAATGCCGAACTGCGCCGGGGACGCCAAACCGTTTTTAAACGCAACGGACTCAACACGGCCATACTGAGCGGTGACCTACTGATGATTAAGGTATATCAACTGCTTTGCCAGATGCCTACGCAGCTCATGCCTGCCGTGCTTGAAAAATTTAACGACATGGCCGTAAAAGTATGCGAAGGCCAACAGATGGACGCCGAATTTGAAAACAGCAGCGAAGTTAGCATAGACGACTACCTGCTGATGATAAAATACAAAACGGCCGTACTTCCGGCAGCAGCTATGCAAATTGGCGCAATCTGCGGAAATGCGTCAATTGAAGAGGCGCAGAAATTCTATAATTTCGGTATTGAAATCGGCACAGCCTTCCAAATCAAAGATGATTGGCTGGATGTATTCGGAAATCCGGAAGAAACTGGCAAAGTACGCGGAGGCGATATTTTGGCCGGAAAAAAATCAATGCCCATACTGCTTACCCTCTCTTGCTTAAGCGGTAAGGACCGCAGCGATTTTCTGGAACTTTTGCATGGAAACGCTGAAGACAAAGTAGACCGTGTGCTGAATCTGATGTTCGAACTTCAAATTCCGCAAGTAACCGAGCAATGGGCGGACAAATACTTTCAAATGGCCATGCGCTCATTAGAAAGCGTAATGGGAGATGATGCAAAGAAAAACTTCTTCCGTGAGTTTGCAGATACGTTGATGGTGCGAAAAAACTAACTTTTACGTTTTTCTTTACCCAGGCTTACTTTCAAATTGTCGGGATTGCCGGTAATTTTAATGTTCACGAAACGTACTTTTTTATCGTTGTTTCTGTAAACGATGGCATCCTCCTGATCGGGATCTACTTCTTCGCGCTTTTTACCACCAAAAAGCAATTTTGAACCCACCTCGGTAACCAGCTGCCAAGGAATTTTTATATAATATTCCATTTCGGCGTTTAAACTCTGTTTCCCTGAAATTTCAATAAAACCCAAACTGGAATTTATATTCATATTCGGAATCGTGAGCACACCGTTTTTGAGTGTTATAGTATTCTCCAGGGTATCAAAACTAACCAGCGATAAATTTTTATCCTTAAAGAAATCCGAAAGAGCCAGCATGGGTTTAAAGTTTACCAGTTTACCCTTTTTCACTTTTAGATCTACCTGTATTTCTGAATCTTCAAGAATGGGAACCAGGTCGGTATGCACATGCAATTTACCGGAAAGTGTGCCGCTGATAAGACCATGCAGATTTTTATTCAGCATTTCATCTTGTCCAAAATTATCAAACTTTATCAGGAGCTGGTCAATATCTAAATTAGAAAACCGCATATTGGGTGAAAAATAAATGAGGGCCGGATTTGAGCCGTTGAAATAACCGTCAATATCCAAATGCCCACCCGCCAAATCCATCTGAACCGTATCCAGGTAGAGATAATGATTTTCTTTGAGCCGTAATCGTCCTTTTATATTTTTGAGTTTAACCCTATGATAATTTAATCCTGTAATGTCTAAACGGATGGCCGTATTAGAAAACGGCAAGGAAAACACATTGAAAACAGAATCATGATTTACCTTTTTATTGGCTGGAGGTGGCGTAAAATTGGTAAGTTGATCGATATCTAAAAAGGTAGATTTTAGAAATACATAATTTTCTGCGCCCTTTCGGGTTGAGTCTGCCTTAATATAATAAGATAAATCTACCTTAAAATCACTCGCCCCAAGGCGGCCCTCAAGGTTTTTAGTTGTGATACGATGGTTTTGGTAATGCACATTTCCCTGAAATTTTTCAAGTTTAAGCGGATGTAGATTTAATTTAGCCTCGGCCTTATCCAAATAAACATCCAGCCATTCAAATCCCTTGTTATAATGAAAATTTGCATACCCTTTAAGCTTTAATTCTTTCAGCGATTCGTTCCGGTAATCTTCGGGTAAATAATTTTCACCTTTATAAGTAAGAAGATCATGTAGCACAAGCTGATGTGAAACCATATCAAAATCGGCCCTTGCATCACCTACCGGCTTGGGCTTGAACCACATTTCATAGTGATTAATCTTACCCGTAAAATGAAAATCGGTTTTATCAATTTCTCCTGTAAAGTCTTTTATTCCCAACTCATTTTCGCCAATTAAAATATCGGCATGGAAATCATGTAGGCTGTGTGGATAATTTTTAAGTTTTACAAATAAATCATCTATAAAAAATTCGCCTTTGGGTAGGGGCTTACCTTCGGTAATTTCTCGGGCTGTGGTTATAAAACTAAGACCAAGGCTCAATTTGCTTAGTTCTTCGTCTATTGGTTTTATGCGGCTTGTATCAAAAGAAGTAAGTTCTTTAAGGTCTATGCGTTTTGATTCAATTTTTAAATCTGCTTTAATTTCATCATCTGTATGTCTGATAATTCCGGGTAAATTGTCAATATGTCCGCTCAGTGTTATATCAGATTTTCCGATGCCAAAATTCAAGTTCTCGAGCCATACATCACCTTGTTTCAATACGGCTTTTAAATTCAAATTTTTCACGGGCTTCGGAAAGCCCGGAAACGTAAATCCCAAGTTGGTAATTTCAAGTTTGCTGTCTACCCCTGATTCCAATTTTGAAAGGCTGGCTTCGGGAAGCTGAATATCTACCAATTCATCAAATTTAACGCTCAATACCACTTTACCGCTCAGATTGCGGAGCTCTTCCAATTGCATAAACTGGGCTAAAAATTGTAAATCAAAATCAGTGTATACATTAAGATCCACCTTTGGATTGGCAAAATTACGCAACACCAGATTTCCCTGAACAATACCCTGTTCTGGTTTGGCGTATAAATCCATTATTTTAAGCTCAGAGCTTTGGGCATTTTGGGAATTCCCGTTTGTGTATTCGCCGCTGAATGCCAACTCGCTTAAACTACGCTTAACCTCCTTATTTTCAAAATAACCATTTTTGCAACCAAAGCGTGCTGTTATTAATGGTGTATTTCCGTTGATGGATTTTCCTTTTATGGAGGCGTCAAAATATAAATCGCCCGCATTTTTGTACCGCTGCATGTATTGAGCCAATTCTTCGGGAAGAAAGGCAAAAAGAAGGTCGAAATCACTTTTGGTACCATTGATGGCAAGATTTAAATCGGCCTCATTTTTCAAATCAACCGTACCTGCGGCAGAAAAAGACACACCCTCCAGCATGAGTTCCGAAGGCGGGATTTTCAGGAGCTCTTTTTCTTTGTCAAAATCCAGTTCTGCATCGATAATGAGGTGTTTATGTCTGAAAAATTTCAGCGTATCATCCCCATTCATCATATCAAGCTCCAATTTGCCCTTAAGCTTTGTAAAGAGGTGTTGTGGCTCGGTTTTAAAAGAGGCAAGCGCATTATGCACGTAAAGTTCCAGATGCATGCTGTCTGTTTCATTACGCTTGGATATCAATAAATCAATGAGGCGCAATTTTTTTAAATCGAGGTGAAGGTTGTCTTCAGTGGCACTTGTATCTTTATCCGCAGAATCTGAGAACGCATTGACGATATTAAAATTACCATCAGCATGCTGCACGAGATTCAGATATCCTCCTTTCAATTCAATCAATTTAATCTGAAATTTACCGCTGATAATATTCCACAAATCAAAACCAACGTAAGCATCCTCAATTTCCAATAACGGAGCGGCTGAAGTATCGGTTCCTTCAAATAGGGAAATATCTTCCAGGTCGACAGAAATGTATGGGAAATTATGAAAAGGAGAAATGTGGCTGTCTTTAACACGCAGGGTACCGGCAAAATTTTCATTCAGCTCATCGAGAACAGTCTGAACAATTTTATCCTGATTAAAATATACAATTCCGATTGCAATTGCAAAGGCGAAAACCGGAAGCAGAAGCATGCTCCCCAACCATTTTAAAACACGTAATCTTCTCTTCTTATTATGCATTAATATTCGATAACCCTGCTAAAATACGATTTATGTAAAATCGGGGGCAAAATAAATGCCAAAATCGGAAACTAATCTTCCAGTTTTTGCATACAGCATCTTGCCCTGGGCGCCAATTCTCCCAGCTTGGATGTTCTTTTTATCTCCGTTCCTTCGGGAATTAAAAAAACCATGACTTCCGGAAGTCCTTCAAACTTGGTTTCTCCTTCCGTTTTGGCTTTCAGGAGCCATAAATCTGAGCGGAAGCCGTCTAAAAAAAAGGTATCCAGCGGCTCAAATGCAAAGAAAACTTCATCTTCATTAATCCAGTATTTATCGGTCAAGAGCCCGGCCACCGAAACAGGCAAACCTGATTTGGCCCCACGTTCCTTCAGCCTTACTTTTGAAAACAACCAGGTTGTTATTTCCTGTTCGGCTATACTGTCGATCCGCAAATCGTGCAGTGCACTTGAAAACCCAGCCGAACCGCTGCGATTAGTTTGAAAAGTATTTACTTTAAAAATGGAAGTAAATTGAAAAAACAGTGGAAATAATTTGCCCGGAATAAGCCTTAAATTAGAAAACTTACTCATAATTAGAACAATGGGCAAAACCGTTAAAAAGAGGAATTTGAAGATATAGGTAACAAGCGAAAATTCACGGTGTTCAATAAATATAAACGAAATAATTTCAAAGACTGCAAGACCTATAAAGCCAATAAAAAGACGCCTCTGCATGGGTTTGAAATTGGGGACTTTAGTTTTATCAAAATGTGGAGAAAGGTTCAACAAGTTGTTAATTTGGGTAAGCCAAACTTCTACCATAACAAAATATAGCAAAAATGCCATGAAAAATAATCCATTTACGGATAATAAAAAGTTTGAAAAACCATGAATAAATGCCGCCAGAGCAAAACCGGCGCCAAGGGCAAGATAGCGCTGGAAGCCATTGGGAAACTTAATTTTGTATACAACATAAAAATAAACCGGAACAGAAGTATAGGCCATGTGCATAAACCCACTTTTGGGCGCTCTTCCCCTTAGCACTTCAACACCATATTCACCCACATAAAGTATGTTTTCGATGGCTGCAAAACCAGCTGCAACTGCGGCAGTATGTACCAAATAATCAACCGGTTCCTGGGGTCTGATAAAAAAATGAATTACAAAGTAAGCCAAGGCAAGCTTTGAAAATTCTTCAACCATTCCCACATCAAAAACCTGATACAGAAAAATAGAACCCGGATTATTGTTTAAAGTAAATATATTGCCAAAAAAATGGTCTAAAACAAAAACCGGAAGTACCGAAAAACAGCCTACAAAGAATGAAAAACCAATCCGAGCCCAGGAATCGGGTTGGAAAACATCTACCACCTTTAAATAGGAAAGCCACAAATAGGCTACCAAAAAGGAAACGGCACTAAATATAACATAGTCAAAAATCATTCCTTGGTATGGGGTTCAGCATGTTAAGCAGTAACGCCTTTTCCTTTTCGGTGCTGGCAATCAACCACGGCCACGGCCGTCATGTTAACCAATTCGCGCACCGAGCAGCCAATTTGCATGATGTGAACCGGCTTGTCGATACCCATCAGAATTGGACCAATGGCATCACCCACACCGTAACTTTGTAAAAGTTTGTATGAAATATTACCGGAAGCCAGATCGGGGAAAATGAGCGTATTTGCCTCTTTGCCCACCAAATTACTAAACGGAAATACTTCTGATAGTAATTCGTTGTTCACGGCAAAATTGGCCTGCATTTCACCATCCACAACCAATTCTGGGTGATCACGACGGAGAATAGCCGTTGCTTTGCGCATTTTTTCGGCCATTTCGCCCTGCCCTGCCCCAAAATTTGAATAGGATAATAATGCAATGCGCGGTGTTATATTAAAACTTCGAACCATAGTGGCTGCCGACAGTGTTATATCAATAATTTCATCCACATTCGGATTAATATTTACCGTAGTATCGGCCAAAAACAGTGGCCCGTTTTTGGTTGGCAATACATACATGCCCGCCAGGCGTTTGGCATTAGGTGCCGTGCCGATGATTTCAATGGCCGGTTTCAATACCTCAATGTATTTACGTGTATGTCCGCCGATAAAGGCATCGGCCTCGCCGGTTTCTACCATCATCATACCAAAATAATTGCGATCGCGCATGCGCTTCTCTGCATCTTTTTCGGTAACCCCTTTTCGCTGACGGGCCATATAGAATTTATCGGCAAAACGGGCACGCATAGCCTTTTCTTCATAAATATCAATGAGTTCTGCCTTGGGCATTTCCATTGCATTTTCGGTCATCAAACGTTCCATTTCGGGTTTATTTCCCAGCAGAACCGGAATGGCAATGCCCTCATCATGCACAATTTGGGCGGCTTTCAGTACTTTGATTTCCGTACCCTCGGCAAACACTACCCGCTTAGGCGATTGTTTTGCCTTTTCAATAATCATACGGGTAAACTTATCGTTGAGTCCCAGGCGTTTTTTCAGTTCTTCAACATATCCGTCCCAATCCGATATGGGGTGTTTTGCCACTCCTGAATCCACGGCAGCCTTGGCCACGGCAGGAGCTATTGTATATATAAGGCGCGGGTCAACCGGTTTAGGAATAATGTATTTAGGTCCAAAGGCAATGCTGTCATCATTGTACACTACGTTTACGATTTCAGGCACGGGCTGTTTAGCCAAATCCGCCAGGGCATAAACTGCGGCCAGTTTCATTTCCTCATTAATTTTGGAAGCACGCACATCCAAGGCTCCACGGAAAATATAGGGGAACCCGAGCACGTTATTCACCTGGTTGGGATGATCACTCCGGCCGGTGGCCACAATTACATCGGGTCTTGCGCCAATGGCATCGGCATACGGAATTTCGGGGTCGGGATTAGCCAGGGCAAACACCACAGGATTGGGAGCCATGGAACGCACCATATCGGCGTTCACCACATTGCCTTTTGAAAGACCCACAAACACGTCTGCATCTTTCATGGCATCTTCCAGGGTATTCAGGTTTCGATCGGTGGCAAAATACAGTTTGTTTTCGTCGGTTATTTCTGCACCTTTTCGGATAACACCTTTACTGTCCAGCATCACAATATTACCACGCTTCACTCCCAATGATTCAAACAGGCGGGCACAGGAAATGGCCGATGCACCTGCCCCATTAAACACAATAAGAGCCTGATCAAGCGGTTTACCTGCCAAATGCAGGGCATTCAACAGGGCAGCACCGGCAATAATGGCCGTTCCGTGCTGGTCGTCGTGCATAATCGGAATGGACAGTTCTTCTTTCAGGCGGCGCTCAATTTCAAAGCAGTCGGGCGCTTTAATATCTTCCAGGTTAATGCCTCCAAATGTGGGCTCCATAGCCTTCACGGTTTGAATAAACGCTTCAGGGTCGGTAACATTCAACTCTATGTCGAAAACATCAATATCGGCATAAATTTTAAAGAGCAGGCCTTTTCCTTCCATTACGGGTTTGGAAGCTTCGGGACCAATATCGCCCAGGCCGAGCACTGCCGTTCCGTTAGAAATTACGGCCACCAGGTTTCCCTTGGCGGTATATTTGTAAACATCGTCTACATTGGCGGCAATTTCCATACAGGGCACGGCCACTCCGGGCGAATAGGCGATGGAAAGGTCGCGTTGGGTATTGGCCGGTTTCGAAGGAATTACTTCAATTTTTCCGGGTCTTCCGCCCGAATGGTATTCCAGTATGTCTTTTTTTCCCACTTTAGTACTCATAAGCAAATGCCATTTTAAAACAGTAAGGCAGTACAAATGAACAAAAAAATGCGCGCAGCGGTTCTAGTCCGCACAGGAAAGGTATCCAATGCCTTTGAAATCAGAGAAATATCAATTCAGGAATGCTCAGACAATTTTGTCTGCATAGCGGTAGAATCGTTTGGGCTTAACTTTGCCGATGTAATGGCCCGCAAAGGTCAATACCGCGATGCACCGCCCATTCCTTCAGTTTTGGGTTATGATGTATGTGGAAGAATTGTGGCCGTGGGCAAAAAAGTAAGCCTGCATAAAATTGGCGACCGCGTTACTGCACTCACCCGTTTCGGTGGCTATGCCGAATTTGCCGTAACGGAAGAACGCGCTGCCGTAAAAATCAACGATGATGCAGATGCCTGTGCCTCGCTGGCCCTGGCCACCCAAGGTGCAACCGCTTGGTATTGCGCTGAAGAGGTATGCAGTTTATATGAAAACGAGCGTGTGCTGATAACAGCGGCGGCAGGCGGCGTGGGTTCCCTACTGGTGCAGATGGCCAAGATGCACAACACCAAAGTATACGGCATTGTAAGCAGCGAAGCCAAAGAAAAACTGGTAATGGAATTGGGGGCACATGGAACACTGAACCGTTCAAAAGGCGATATATTTGAACAGTACCAAGCCCTTGAAGGCCAAAAAGCGATTGATGTGATGTTTGATTCGGCCGGCGGCAGCTATGTAAAAAAGGGCCTTAAAAACCTGGCACCCGGCGGACGTATGGTTTGTTACGGCGGCTCACAGGGTTCCAATGCCGACAATATTTTTAAAATGATACGCTTCGGACTTTCATTCGGATTTTATCATCCCGCCCCATTTTTGATGGCTTCGCAAGCTATAATCGGCGTAAACATGCTACGCCTGGCCGACCATAAGCCGGAAGTGCTCAAACGCTGCATTGAAGGGCCGGTAAGACTTTTTAACGAAGGAAAATTAAAACCCCTTCCAGGTAAAACCTTCGGCATAAACCAATTGGCAGATGCCCATGAAGCGCTGGAAACGGGGAAAATACCGGGGAAAATTGCGGTAAGTTGGAATACCGAGGAACAAGGATAAAGGAATAAAGATTGAGGAATGAGTAAAAAAACGCTAAAAATTAAAATCCATGATTTCTGCGGCACGCAGTTTTTCCACTATTTTATCCAAGAAGAATAAAACAAAGCGAACCACCATCAATAAGCCAATGGCAATGCGGGCGGTGTTCATTTTAATGTAAATTAGCGAATAGATAAAAACAGCCAATTCAAGCAACAAAAATACGGGACCCAAAACACTGTATATCTGGGTTACTTTTTCCCATCCATCTATATTATTCCGGGTTAATGCCGGAACAATAAAATAAGAAACTATCCTGTATACAAAACTCGTAATGAGCGAGAGTACCACATAGGCCCAAAGTGCGCGAACCGGTGCACTCTCCGTATATCCTGCTAAATTATAGGCCGTGGCTGTTCCGCATTGCGAACAATACATGGCACTGCTCTCGTAAGGGGCATTACATTTAGAACAGTTCATTAGCGGTTGCGGGTATTTTTAGCTTTGAATAATTCCACCTTCGTGGCCACCGGAATTTTGGGCCAAGCATTGTTATTTTCGTCAATATCAGCCGTTTCACGGTAAGGATCTATCTGAATGTGCGTAACCTCTTTGTTTTTCAAAAAGGTTTTTACCACCTGCTTTTCATTTTTCCGCCATATATAGGCATTTATGCGTTCTATTTCTTCCGTTCCGTCGGCATATGTCCATTTTATGATGATGGGCATGACCAGGCCGCCTTTATTGGTAAAATATAACTCATAAAAATATTTTCCCGCGTACATTTTAAACTCATCCGGCGTAATTTCTTCCAAGAAATCGGACTGGCTGCGGGCTACTTTTTTGGGTGCGGCAGATTCCTCCTTTTTTGCATAATAATGATAATCGCGGAGCGTGGTATCTAAATCAACCAAAAATTTCATGCCCGATTCCTTATTGCGCAAGCGGCTGATGTGAATATACGTATCCTCTTTGGGAATGCGGTTCATCACTGAATCAACCTTCATGGAAACCGCTCCGGCTTTATCAACCGTAAACGCTTTTACACTGTCGAGGGCTATATCAACGGGTTCGATATCGTAAAACCATCCACGCCAAAACCAATCCAGGTCAACACCGGATGCATCTTCCATCGTGCGGAAAAAATCGGCAGGAGAAGGATGTTTGAAAGCCCAGCGGCGGGCATATTCTTTAAACGCATGGTCGAAAAGTTCGCGCCCCATTACGGTTTCACGCAGTATGTTGAGCGCCGTGGCGGGTTTACCGTATGCATTTGCCCCAAAATTGATAATATTTTCAGAATTGGTCATGATGGGCTCCAGTTGCTCGGGTGGCAACATCATATACGAGGCAATTTTATGCGCCGGACCCCGCGAAGAGGGATAATTATTATCAAATTCCTGCTCGGCCAAAAATTGCACAAAGGTGTTCAAACCCTCGTCCATCCAGCTCCAGTTGCGCTCATCGCTATTGATGATCATGGGGAAAAAATTATGTCCCACTTCGTGGATGATTACCGAAATCATACCGTATTTAATGCGCTCGCTGTAGGTTCCATCGGGATTGGTGCGGCCATAATTAAAACAGATCATGGGGTATTCCATACCGTTTGAGGCCTCCACGCTGATGGCCACCGGGTAAGGATACGGAATGGTATATTTTGAATATACTTTGATGGTATGCGCCACAACCTTGGTAGAATACCGGCGGTAGAGTGCATACGCTTCTTTGGGGTAAAAGCTCATGGCCATGGTTTTTTTGCCCTCATAATCGGCTTTCATGGCATCCCAAATAAATTTACGGGAACTTCCCCAGGCAAAATCACGCACATTTTCGGCTTTGAATTTCCAAATTTTACGTTTTTCTTTTTCGGGTGCCTGTTCTCGTTTTTTGGCTTCCTCAAGGGTAACTACCTCAATGGGTTCGTTGGCCGTTTGGGCTTTGGTCCAGCGGGCCAGCTGTTCGGCGCTAAGCACTTCTGATGCATTTTGGATGGTTCCGGTGGCACAAACCACGTGGTCGGCCGGTACGTTCATGTTTACCGTGTAATTCCCGAAAGGAAGCGAAAACTCGCCCCTGCCCGTAAACTGTTTATGATTCCAGCCCTGGTAATCGCTGTACACACACATGCGCGGAAACCACTGGGTGATGGTAAACAGGCTGTTTCCATCTTCGGGAAAAAGCTCGTAACCGCCACGTCCGCCGATTTTCATTCGCTCGGGGATTTTATAATTCCAGGCTACTTTAAAGGTATATTTCATCCCCGGTTTAAGCGGCACGGGCAAATCTACACGCATCATGGTTTGGTTGATGGTGTATGGCAGTTTAAGTCCGGCAATGTCCGTAACCGATTCAATATTTACGCCGTAACCTTCCAGCATACGCTTGTAATCCAAGCGGTCTAAATCGGCACTTGTAACCGGTTGTGAAATTTTACTTCCGTCAAAATTATTACTCTCGGCGTCGGGACTGTGCTGGTTTTCATCCAGTTGAAGCCAGAGGTAGCTGAGCACATCGGGTGAGTTGTTGGTATACGTAATGGTTTCTTTACCTTCCAGTTTGAGTTCTTTTTCATTCAGATAGGCATCAATCACATAATCGGCGCGCTGTTGCCAGTATTGGTGTCCGGGAGCACCGGAAGCCGTACGGTACGTATTGGCATCGGGCAGAATGGTGCCAAGCTGCTCAAATTTATTGCCGTGGTTTGATGACGGATTATTTTGGATGTTTTGCCCCCAAAGCGGGGATAAAAAACCGGTTGAAAAGCACATCAGCAGTGTGCCGAGGTATATTTTATTTTTCATCATTATTCAAAAAAAGCGGCAAATCGCTCCAGTGCCATGATAAATGAAACACCGAAAACAGCCGAAGAAATAAAGAAATTCCAGTTCCGGGATTTTACTCCGAAAACAGCGCTTAAAAGTAATGAAAACAACAATACGGCTATCACGATTAAAATCTGCCCGGCTTCTATTCCCAAATTAAAGGAAAGCAGGGGCATCAGCACCGATTCTTCATTCCCCAGCAGCGATTTTAAAAGATACGAAAACCCGGTGCCGTGTATCAATCCGAAAAATAGAGCCATAAAATAATTGAGGCCAAAATTCCCCGTTTGGGGCTTATCCAGGCGGCTCAGGTTAAAGATGCAGGTAAAAACAATGGTAACCGGGATAAAAAACTCAATCCAAACCGCTTCAACCGCCATAATGTCCAGCACGCTGAGGGCAAGTGTGAGACTGTGTCCGATGGTAAACGCAGTAATAAGAATGAGCAGATTTTTCCAGTTTTGAAATGTATAAACTCCGCACAAGGCGAGCAGAAACAAAATATGGTCGTAGCCCTTTAAATCGGCAATATGCTCAAGACCCGTACTAAACCAAAGTGAAAAATCGTTCACGTAGTTGTAAGTTTGCATTTATGATCAGGGACAATATTATCGTTTTTTGCGCAATTTGTTTATCCGTTTTCGCCGTTTGCGGAAAAGTTCTTGCCCATCCTTTTTACGTGAGCGTAACCGAAATCCGCGCCGATTCACAAAAAATGAACCTGAGCATCAGCTGCCGGATGTTTACCGATGATTTGGAATCGGCCCTAAACCAATTGTACAAAAGGCCCTTTGATTTGCAGCGAAGCACAGGCGATACGGTGGTTTCACAGTTATTGAATGATTACATCCAGAACCGGTTCAGCATGGGTATAAACGGAAGTATGCAACGGTTTATGTTTCTTGGATTTGAGAAAGAAGACGAAAGCACCTGGTGTTATTTAGAATCGGAAAATTTCGAAGGCCTTGGTACGGCAACGGTAACCAACCGGCTGCTGTACGATTTTTTGCCTGACCAGGTGAATATCATACACCTGTATCTGAACGGAGAAAGGCAAAGCACCCGTCTGGTAAATCCGGAAAAAACGGCCGGTTTTACACTTCGGTAAATTTAGCTGCGGTGACCAAAAAATCACCATGATTAGGTATTTCACCCGGGAAATATCCGGCTTACCTTCGCAACCATGAATTTTAGGGTTATGACAAATACAAAGCAGCTATTCAGACTGGGTCTGATGTTCATCTTCATTCTTGGATTTCAGACGGCAAAAAGCCAGTATCTTGTAGAAAAAGAAACGGCTGCGATAAAAAAACACGTCTATTATTTAGCTTCCGATAAATTGGAAGGAAGATTACCCGGAACAGCCGGAGAGGAGGCTGCGGCCAAATACATTTCGACAGCCTGGAAAAAAGCCGGCATCAAACCCGGCGGACAAGACGGAACCTGGTTTAAGCCATTCAGCTTTACCGAAAAAGTAGAGGCCGATGCCCAAACCACGCTCAGTGTAAACGGCAAAAGTTATATACTGAATACCGATTTTTGGCCTATGGGATTTTCGGCAGATGCTAACTTGACCGGCAAAGCCCTGTATGTGAAATATGGAATTACCAATCCGGAAAAAAATTATGATGATTACTTGGGTTTGACAGAGGAAGATTTGAAGGATAAAATTGTTGTTATTGAACTTTCATCTCCAGACGGTATTCACCCGCATTCGGCGCATATCAAATACAGCGATCCGGAAACCAAGCTCAAACTGGCCATGGAAAAAGGAGCTGCCGGTGTTATATTTATTGACAACCGAAAAGATGCCGAACAACCTTCACAAGAATTGTCTAAAAACAGCCGTGCGGCAGGCATACCGGCGGTTTTTGCACAAGGAATTTTACCAAAAATACTTAGCGAGTCGGAGGGTTTGGATGTTATACTAAACGTAAAGATAAACCGTATACAGGGCAATGGTAAAAATGTGGTTGGATTTATTGATAACGGAGCTAAACATAATGTAATCATCGGTGCACATTACGACCATTTGGGATGGGGAGCGGATGGTTCACTATACAAGGGAGAACCTGCCATCCACAACGGTGCCGATGATAATGCTTCCGGAACCGCTGCCCTGATTGAAATTGGAAAATACTTGGCGAAAAACGGACCTAAAAACAACAATTATATTTTGGTAGCCTTTTCTGCAGAAGAAAAAGGCTTGCTGGGTTCCAATGATTTTGTAAAATCAGCACTGTTTGACCCTTCAAAAGCCAATTATATGATTAATATGGACATGGTGGGCCGTTTAGAAGACGATTTAATTGCTATTAATGCCGTGGGTACCTCTTCCATGTGGGGAAACAATTTGAATACCATTAAAGCCGGCAACTTAAAAATTAAAACATCCGAAAGCGGAGTCGGTCCTTCAGACCACACTTCATTTTATTTGAAAGACATTCCCGTATTGCACTTTTTTACCGGCACACATGCCGATTACCATAAGCCCAGCGATGATGCAGATAAAATCAACTATGAGGGCATAAACCGGGTCAGCAATTTTATTATTGATTTAATCGTGATGTTAGACAATCAGGGTAAATTAGACTTTGTAAAAACGAAAGAAGCCGAGAGCGGAAAAGCACCGCGTTTTAGCGTAACCTTGGGCATTGTTCCGGATTACATGTATGATGGAGAAGGCGTAAAAGCCGACGGGGTAACCGACGGAAAACCGGGGCAGGCAGCAGGGTTAAAAGCAGGAGATATCTTACTTAAATTAGGTGACTACACCATTCGGGATATGAAAACCTATATGGAAGCATTAGGTAAATTTAAAAAAGGCGAAAATACAAGCCTTGAAATCAAACGGGGCGCGGAAATAATGAAGCTCAGCATTTCGTTTTAACGGACTTATTTGGGTTTAGGGATAATATTTCAATATATTTACCTAAAATATAAACTACCCAAATGAAAAAACTTAGTCTAATTGGCATAGGGTTAATATGTACTCTTTTGAGTTCAAATGCCCAAGTGCTGTTCAACCAAACTTTTGATGTAATACCAGGCCCAACAGCCGGCGGTGCAGGAACCTACGTATTTGCTCCCGGATTTTTACTGCGTAATGTGGACAATCGCACGCCGGATGCACAGGTAGCATATGTAAATGAAGCCTGGGAACGCAGAGAAGATTTTAAATTTAATGTGGCTGACTCAGCTGCGTTTTCTACCTCGTGGTATGCTCCATTTGGCGCAGCAGATGACTGGATGTGGACACCATTAATTGGGCCACTGCCGGCCAACTCCGTACTCAGTTGGAACGCGGTTGCATACGATCCACAATTCCTTGACGGGTATGAGGTTCGCATAATGACAGCCCCCACTGCTCCAACAGGCGGTACGGGAGTCATTGGAAATCAGATTACGAATTCAACTGTTTTGTTCAGCACTCCCGCCGAAAATGCAACCTGGACTTCGCGAAGCGTGCCTTTAAATGCATACACAGGACAATCTGTATATATTGGATTTAGAAACAATTCTAACGACAAGTTTATCCTTTTGGTTGATGATATTAAAGTGGAGGTTGCTGTAAACTTTGATGCTCAGCTTCTGAGTGTAAATACATTAACAGAATACACCCAAATTCCGGTAACACAGGTTGCTCCGATAAATTTAGGTGGAACCGTTAGAAATTCAGGACTTCAAAACCTAACCAATGTTACGCTTACGGCTAATGTGTATGACCAAACACAAACCTTGGTTCATACAGCTACATCCGCGCCACTTGCAAGTTTGGCTCCCGCCGCTACTTCTGCGTTAACCATTCCGGCCTGGACACCGCCCGCCGTTGCTCAAAACTATACGGTTAAATTGTTTGTTGATGCTGCAGAAGCAGACCAAGTATTAACAAATGATACCATTACCCGTTCACTTATCATTACAGAAACCACATATGCCAGAGATCGCGGACCTGTAACGGGAGGACTTGGCATTGGTGCCGGCAATGGAGGATTCATAGGGCAGGATTTTATCATTAACAATGCCGCCCGCATTTCAGAAGTGGGTATATATTTTACACGTGGACACGCCGGAAGACGCATGGCTGCTGCTGTTTGGAATATGGCTGGAAATGTGCCAAATCAAATTGTTGCCTTAACAGATACACTCATCTATCCTGACGACTCTGCTGATTATTACATCATGCCAATTGACCAAGGTCCATTTCAACTTGCTCCCGGCCGTTATGTAGTTACGGCAATTGAATTTCCAAGCGATTCAACATTGGCGGTTGGGCAGACGAACGAAGTTTTTACCACGGGTAGAACTTGGGTAGAATGGCCAACCAACCCTGCAGCCGGTTGGTCAAATAATGAAAACTTTGGCGCAAACTTTAGTAAACCATACGTAATCCGTCCTACCATTTTACCTTTGTGTCCGGCAAATTTGGTTACGGCCTCTACCATTAATGATGCCGCCTGCGGAAATGCGGACGGAAGCATTGAGCTGAGTGTGGGTGCCGGAAACTATACCTACTCTTGGTCAAACGGTCAAACGGCCGCAACCGCCATCAATTTAGGTGCAGCGCAGTATAGCGTTACTGTTACAAATACTGATTTACTGTGTACCCAAGTATATACGTATACGGTTAACAATCTTAACGGCCCAAGCTTAGTATCCATCAGCGGAAGTTCGGTTGACTGTTTTGGTGAAGAAGGAACCGCAAGCGTTGAAGCAAGCGGAGGAGCAACTCCATACACGTATTTATGGTCTAACGGTGAAACTACACAATCTATAACAGATGTAGCAGGAACATACACTGTTGTAGTAACGGATAATAATGGATGCGTACTTTCAGCCGGTCCAGCTGAAATTACTTCACCTACTGAGCTAACCGCATCTGCTTCTTTTACTCCCGAAACATGTCCGGGTTGCGCAGACGGAACGGCTACTGTTACTGCCAGCGGCGGTGTGGCTCCTTACTCATACAGCTGGTCTCCTTCGGGTGGTAATGCTTTTGAGGCAACCGGACTTGCCGGCGGCACATACACCGTTACCATAACCGATGATAACGGATGTGAAACCACGGCTACGGTTACCGTTACTACTAACGTATCAATCACAGAGGAAGAAACAGAGGAAGAGGTTGCGATAAGCACCTATCCAAACCCAAGCAATGGCGTTTTTGTGATAACTTCAGACATTGACCACTCCGGCGATGCTTTAGTTGAGATTCTGGATATTAACGGTAAGCTTGTGTACAGTAAAAACATTGTAATGAATAATACCTTATCCAATACAACCGTACATTTAGAGTATGCAGCAGCCGGAACATACATGCTTCGCTTTACTGCCGGCGAAAACAAATTCTTCAGAAAACTGATTATCAAATAACTTTTCGCTAAAAAATAAGCACAAAAAAAGGGATGTCAAATGACATCCCTTTTTTTGTGCTATAAAATGCTTTACCATTGATAATTATCAATTAAATAAACCAATGCCGTAATGGCCGCCGAACCCAAATCAAGTTCTCTTTTGTTTACCTTATCAAAGGTATCGCCGGGGGCATGGTGATAATCAAAATAACGCTGGTCATCGGGCCGGTATCCAAAGAGTGCCACAGGCCCGTTTGCTTTTAATGGACCGATATCCGCACCGGTTCCGCCTTCCCAAAACCGATGAAGCAAATAGGGTTCAAGTAATGGTTTCCAGGCTTGAAGCGCCTTGCCGGCCTTCATATTATGTTCAAATGTAAATCCACGGGGTGTAAAACCGCCGGCATCACTTTCAATGGCGGCAATATGTATTTCGTTATTCTTTTTGGCTTGGGTCGCATATTCAGTTGCGCCTCTTAACCCATTCTCTTCATTCATAAAAAGTACGGCACGAATGGTGTGCTTTGGTTTGTAATTTAGGGCTTTCAGGGTTCTGAGCATCTCTAATGACTGCACACAGCCGGCACCATCATCATGGGCGCCGTGGCCTACATCCCAAGAATCAAGATGCCCTCCTGCAATGATATACTCATCGGGCTTTTGACTGCCGCGAATTTCGCCTATTACATTGTAGGATAATTTATCGGGAAAAGACCGGCAATTTAACTGCATGCTCACCGTTACTTTTTTACCGGCAAGGATTTGTTTGTGAATTTTTTCCGCAGATACCACTCCTAAAGCAGCGCAGGGAATAGGGGCCACACCCGCATCAAAACCGGTATTACCGGTATGCGGATCATCATCCTGGGCATGGGTAAGCGAACGTACAAGGCATGCAACAGCCCCTTTTTTGGCCGACTCAGAAGGCCCAAAACGCCGGGCAACATAGTTTTCGCCATAACAGGTAAACGTATGAATATGCGATTTTTCAAAGGGCATATTGATAAATACAATCTTTCCTTTCACCTCTTTGTCTGATAATTCCTTCAATTCCTCTACCGAAGCCACTTCTATTACTTCAGCTTTTAAAACACCTTGGGTAGGAGCCGAGTTCCCGAGAGCCAGAATAGACAAATCAAATTCTTCCTTTCCGGATGATGCCCTGGCAGTTTCTTTTGCACCCCTTTCCCAATGTGGAACCATTACAGGCTGTAAAATAACACGGTCTAATTCTAGATTATCCATAATGGCTTTGGCCCATACTACGGATTTTTCGGCACCAACCGAACCACTCAGCCGGTGTCCAACATTAAAACAGAGATCCCTCAACCAATCATACCCCTTTCCATTTGTCAGCACTTCGGTATATATTTTCCGTATTTGGGCAGAATCAACGGGACCGGATCTTGAAATAACATGTTGAGAAATTGCAGGGCTAATACCCGTTACAAACAACATCAAGATTAAAATTCCTTTTTTCATAATTGCCGAAATATAACCAATAAATCCCTATTTCCGGCCACTCAGGCTTTTCGGAATTCTGCCTGTTTTAATACTTTCTGAACGCAGCGAACGGCCAACAATCCGTTCATTCATGCGCCCCAACTCAAGTACACGGTCAATGTCGATACCTGTTTCGATGCCCATTTCATCCAACATAACCAGTAAATCTTCGGTAGTAATAAGACCCGTAATGTTGGGGTCGTTGTAATAATAAGCGCCGGTCCCGGCCACGGGCACCCCATCCACAAAATTTGCCGGTTGCCCGCCAATACCTCCAAGGGTGGCCTCAAAATTATTCATTCCAGCCTGTAGAGCCGCTAGGGCATTGGCTAATCCCCAGCCTCTGGTAGTGTGTAAATGCACTATCTGCTTTTCAGTTTTTCCAATTTGTTCCTGAACCATACTGAAATAGCGGTAAATCCTGTCGGGAGAAGCAGACCCGTCATGATCGGCATGTTCCACGTCTGAAACTCCCGTATCAAACCAGCGTTTAGTAAAATCAACTGCTTTTTCAAGTTTAGTTGGGCCTTCAATGGGGCAACCCCAAATGGTACTTACCGTTCCATTCACTTTAAGACCCGCGTCAAGGGCTTTGGGGATGTATTTTTCGCACATCTTCCAATACTCATCCAAACTTAGCCCTGAATTTTTTTGGTGGTGCGATTCACTGGTTGAAACCATAACCAAAATACGGTCAGGTCCCCAGCCTTCCTTTTTAGCTTCTATGGCCCTTTCAATGGCTTTTTCCCGGATAGTAACTGCTGTTAAGCAAACAGCTGGCAGAAGCTGCGCAATTTTCTTGCTTCCGCGGATGCGTTTCAAAACCGGTTCTGCATCTTTAAATTGGGGCATTCCGACCGGATTCCCCAAATTAGTTAATTCAATATGCTTAAATCCGGCCAGAATTAACTCCTCCGCCATCCAAATTTTGGCATCCGCCGGAATATACTTTTCCTCATGCTGATAACCGTCTCTTACCGTAATGTCGCCAACGGTAACCCGTTTGGGATAATTAAAACTCATACACTGCATTGTTAAATTAAAAAAGCGTGCGTGCAGTGGGGCGTTTTATTTTGGTTTTGGAGCGTAATAATTCCAAAGAATCTTCACTTCAACTCGACGGTTACGCTGCCTTCCGTCGGTTGTTTCATTACTTGCTTTCGGTGCCTTTTCACCATAGCCTTTTGTAACGATAATATTGGGTCTGGGATAGCCCAGTTTGATTAAATAATTCACTACCGCTCTTACCCTTCGGTCTGAGAGACCTTGATTAAAGCCGTCAGAACCCACAAAATCAGTATGGCCTTTCACTTCCATCTTTGCTTCGCGATAGTCACGTATATCCTTATACATGTAATATAATTTAGTTCTTGATGTATCCGGAATAACATCTGAATCAAAATCAAATTCTATTAAAATATCGCGTGGAAGCGGCTTTCTGGGCGCTCCCACCGGCACTTTTCCATTTCCGGCCCAACCGGGCGGTGGTGGAATGATGGTTCCCGTTGATTTAAAACTTTTTGCTTTTAGGTATACACCGCTGTCCACCACCCCGTCTCCTGCATCGGCGATGGCAATTTTGATGTGATACTTTTGATAAGGAGTAACCTTATGGGATGCTGTGAGAACGGTGGTAAAACCATCCCACTGCAATTGATTGTCGTATACTTTAGATCGGTAAGTTGCATTCAAATCTTTCGGATCCAGGGTTGATCCGTTATCAATAAAAAACTGGGCATTTTTGCGGTCATTAATTGAGTTTACCGAAACAATCTCTTTCGAATCGGGCAACTGTGCCAAATTAACGTAGCCTTCAATTCCAGGACCGGAAAGAAAAAAACCGAACACATCGTTAAAACCCCGGTTTACATATTCCAAATATTCTTCGCTGGCAAAAACATATTTAAACTCAATCCGACTCGAAACCGGATAGAAATCAAATTCAACCACTACCGCATCATAGGTGGTTTTTCCTGCCAATTTGGTGAGAAGTACATCTCCGGGTCGGTTATTATCCAAGCCCATAATTGGTGTATTATTAGGGCCACGGGAACCAAACGCACTTCCGGTAGTAAGCAGTATTCCGTCATTCATTCCCAGTTTACCTCCGGGATAGCTGAAATAACCCAGTGAATGGGTTGCTCCCACATAGGAAATATTGCTGACCTGCAAATCCGGAGAGCCTAAAAAAACAGTTTTAACCAAATAATCGAGTTTGTAGTTCAGGTTAATATCATACTGGGCATTGGCCATAACCGCCATTACGTATAACAGTAAAAATATGAATCCCGATTTTTTCAATAGCCTGTAATTTGTTGGCAACTCTTAAGTAGTAACGCAAAAGTAAATTTTATCGTGCCCAGATATTGTATTTTAAAATACAGTATATAGCCCGGAAACCGTCTTTCCAGTTGATTTTCTTTCCTTCTGCATAGGTTCTGCCATAGTACGAAATGCCTACTTCGTAAATACGTACATCCTTTACCCTTGACACTTTTGCCGTTACTTCCGGTTCAAACCCAAAGCGGTTTTCCTTTAATGTCAGTCCTTTTACGATATCGGCCCTGAAAAGTTTGTAACAGGTTTCCATGTCGGTAAGGTTAAGGTTTGTAAGGGCATTCGACATAAACGTAAGCATTTTGTTGCCGATGCTGTGCCAAAAGAACAGGATACGATGGGGTTTTCCGCCCATGAAGCGGGAACCGTAAACCACGTCGGCAAAACCATTCACCACAGGGTTCAGAAGCAGGTTAAACTCATTGGGATCATACTCCAAATCGGCATCCTGAATTACAATATAATCGCCATTTGCCTCCTTGATACCGGTATGAAGGGCTGCACCTTTTCCTTTATTTACGGGATGTGAAACCAATTTGATATATACCGAAGGATTTTCTTTGCAAAAAGCTTCAACAGCAGCTATGGTATTGTCCTTAGAACAATCATTTACCACCACAATTTGTTTGTCAAAGCCTCCAATCAACTGCACTTCGGCCAGTTTAGCCAAAATAATGCCGATTGTTTTCTCTTCGTTGTAAGCGGGTACTATAACAGAAAGTGTACTCAATAGGAAAATTTAGGATGCAAAAATGCAAAAAAAAGAGCAGGAAAAGACTATCAATTATTCAGATAAGCGAAGGTTAAGAAATTCACGTATGGCGGTTTCCGCCTCTTTTACGGCTTTTTCAAGTTCATCGTTACAAATGATTAGGTCAAAATCGGCAGCATATTCCAGTTCTGATTCAGCTTTTTCTACACGGGTACGGATGGCCTCTTCACTTTCAGAACCGCGCGCTCTTAATCGTTCTTCAAGCACTTTAACCGAAGGCGGCATCACAAAAATGGCCAAGGCCTGTGCTCCAAATTTTTCTTTCAGATTAAGTCCTCCTTCTACATCCACATCAAAAATTACCTGTTTCCCCAAATTCCAAATTCGGGTTACTTCCTGCCGCAAAGTGCCGTAATATTTCCCTTCGTAAACCATTTCCCATTCCACAAACTCATCATTTTCAATCGCTTTTACGAATTCATCAACGCTCAGAAAATAATAATCACGACCATGCACCTCACCTTCTCGGGCTTTACGCGTGCATGCCGAAACGGAAAAGGCAAGCTCAGGAATGGTATTGAGCATACGTTTTACGATGGTTGTTTTTCCAGAGCCGCTGGGTGCTGAAAAAATAATAAGTTTGCCTTGGTTCAAAACGAGTAATTTCGTGCAAATTTCTTAATTTTATTTCATGGGAAAGGCAATCCGCATAATTTTTGGCATTCCGTACAGCATTTATTCTTATTCGGTTTACTTTGTAACCCTTGTACTCATGTTCATTGGGAGCATTTGCCTGTCCCTATTTTTCAGTAGGGAAAAGGCCAGCTACCATTTTTTCGGGCTATTAAAAGCATGGTCTTCGTCATGGATGTTCCTATCCTTAATACGGTACCGGTTTGTTGACCGGCAAAATTATGCACCAAATACACCCTACGTAATGGTAAGTAACCATTTCAGCTTTTTAGACATGATGATCGGCGCTGTAACTGTTTATCCGAATGTACGGGTATTGGCAAAAGCCGAAATTAAAAAAGTGCCGTTTTTTAGTAAGCTGTTTAAAATGTCGAGCGTGTTTGTTGACCGAAAAAGCAAAGAAAGCCGTGAAAAAAGCCGGATTGAGCTTACAAATGCCATCGCGGAAGGAAAAAGCATATGGATATTTCCGGAAGGTACCCGAAACCGCAGTAAAAATCCGTTAAAAGAATTTTATGACGGGGCTTTTAAAATTGCCATCGAACAGCAAGTTGCGGTATTGCCGGTGGTATCAACCAATTCAAGATTTATAAACCGCATGGATTCAATGATTTTGTTACCCGGGAAATTTGAAGTACGTTTTTTGGAACCAGTTGAAACAAAAGGGATGACAGAGGAAGATGTACCCGCACTCCGTGATAAAGTATATGCTATGATGGAGAACTGTATCGCAGAAAATGACCGCTGGTTTAAAAAGCGAACGAATTAAACACCAAAATAGGGTAACTAAGGCTTAATATTGCTAAATTAGCCAATCAACTGCATCCCATGAGAAACAAAATGACGCATTATAAGGGCTACTTTTTCGCTGCATTGGGTTTGATTTTGCTTGGCTGGCTTACAGGCTCATTGGCCGAACTGCCTGTTTTGCCACTGCTAATTCCCGGTTTGCTTTGCTGGCTAATCGGTTCCATAAGGGTAGCCGACAGAAATGCCCGTTTAAAAGAAAACACCGAACTTTAACATGTCAGCCACCGTTGCCACTTTTTACTCATTGTGGGAAGCCCAGCTTGCCAAAGCATTTTTAGAAAACCACCAAATTGTGTGCTTTCTTCAAGATGAACATATTGTTGGTGTAAATCCGTTCTATGCCAATGCCGTTGGTGGCATTAAGCTCAATGTTCATCCGGACCACGCCGAAAAAGCCATAGTGCTTTTAACAGAGTTTGACAGCGGTATGCACGAACAAAGCACAGAAAACACTGAAGTGCCCAATTGTACGGCTTGCGGATCGGAGGGTGTTTTACGTTTACCGTCTGAACCGGGCACATATTACAACGAATACCGATGCTTTGACTGTGATAACACATGGGACGACCGACAACTTAGTAATTTGAATCCGGGCCATATTGAATAAACCACTCTTTTTACCCCAATAAATAACAGTTTCGGGGCATACATCTTCGTATTCAACATATCAATTGCGCTTAAATAGTATCTTCGCTGCATGGCTTGCACCTACAACCCGGAAATAGGCGTACTGGATTTTCTGATATCAGCGTTTCTGATTACGGGCTTTTTGTTTTTTGCGTCACAAAAGGCAAAAAATATGGTACAAAAAAACCCGCATTACCGCTATTATGTTCGTGGACTTGTATTTAAAATGGCAGCCGTAACAGCCTTCCTTTTCATCTTTGTATACTATTACAACGGTGGCGATACGCTTGCTTACCATCAGGGGGCCATTGCCATGAAAAATCTGTTTTACGAAAACCCGGCACGTTACTTTGAATTGCTTCTGAGTCCCATCAGCTATGAAAATTATTACAACTATTTTTCAGCAGAAACATGTTACCCGCCTTCGTGGATGGTAAAAAAAGAATCAAATTTTACCGTAATCCGCATAGCTTCTGTTGTGCAGTTGTTTTTAGGAGATAGTATTTGGGCAACCAATCTTATTTTTGCCAGGCTAGCGTACACACCCCTCTTTAAATTATATGGATTATTCTGCTCCTATTTTGCTGGCCGTGAAAAACTGTTGGCCTATGCTTTTCTTTTTATGCCATCTGTGGCCTTCTGGGGTTCCGGAATCATGAAAGATACCATTGCCCTCTCAGCCATTTGCTGGTTATTGGTGCTCTTTGAACAGGTAGCCATTCAAAAATTAAGAATTTCATTGGCGCGTTTTTTGGGAATTGCCCTTGCCGTATATGCTTTATTTATTGTTAAAACCTATTTATTACTGGCATTGATGCCCGGAGTGGTAATCTGGTTTAATTTTCAGCGAATTGTGAGGGTAAAAAGTACATTTGTGCGGTTTGTACTATTTCCTTCGTTTTTTGTGCTTTCGCTCCTTGCCGTACTTTTTTTCTATACACGAAACAGCGGGTTATTCGGCGTTTACGGCGCCGATACGGTATTAGAAGAGGCGGCGAAGGTGCAGCAAGATTTGGTAAGGGAAGAGGCTTATGGTTCGAATAGTTTCGATATCGGAAAATTTGACCCAACACTTGCCGGCATTGCCTCAAAAATTCCTCCGGCACTTGAAGCAGGATTATTCAGGCCCTATTTATGGGAAGCAGGAGGAAGCCCAACAATGATAATGGCCGGTTTTGAAAACTTGATTATTCTCATCATGTTGATTGTTGCCATTATCAGAAAAAGATTATTGGGCTTTATAAAGTACTTGGCCTCCCATCCGCTATTCATACTTAGTTTCACGTTTATCCTTTTACTGGCTTTTAGTATCGGTTTAACTTCGGCCAACTTTGGTGCCCTTGTGCGCTACAAGGTTCCATTGGTTCCGTTCTTAATGAGTATTTTGTTTATGTCGCTTTATTCGCCAAAGAACGAGTCGTAAATCCGTGTATACGAATTTACCCCTTCGTTTAATCCGTAAAAAAATTGGCCCTCTCCCCTTATTTTTTCTCTGTCAAACTCCTGCACCAAACACCGGTCAAGGGCCTGTTGCATTTCAGTATCCGAAAACCCGTCCAATACTACTCCCGAAGGAAGCCGCTTTACAATTTTTTCCGTATCGCCCACTCCGGCATTACAAATAACCGGAATACCCATGCCCATTAATTCACCTTGTTTGGTTGGGGAAGATGCCTGTTTTGAAAAACTGGGAAGAATAAAAAAAACTGAATAATCAAAAACAGCAAGGTGAACAGCCATTTCAGCACGATTTACGGCACGGATAATCAAATCGCTCGTCTTTAACCCATTTTTTTCAGCTTCTTGAAGGATATGTGATGGCGAATCACGGGTAAGAAAAACAAATTTCGAATCCAGAAATTTTTCTTGAAATGCTTTAAAAAAACGAATCATCTCCGGTAACATATACCAAGTTCCAACCGAGCCTGAATAACCTAAAACCATGGTCTGTTGAGCAATTCCCAATTGCTTTCGAATATCACTCTTGGCTGTTGCTGGTATTGTTTCATAATTGAAATAATCCATGTCGGCGCAACAGGGTATAACCGAAATATTTCCGGTGAAAGGTATACCTGTTAGTTTTCCTTCTTGAATTATTTTTTTTCCCGCATGCGTAAGCACAATGGTATGAAACGCATCATTTAAAAACGTTATTTCTTTGTTTTTGAAATAACGGTAAACAGAACCCGTCACCACGTTATCCTTTTTCCACAAACCGCCGTCAACCCGCTCATCGGCATAAAAACCGCGCATATCAAAAAGAAAAGGAATACCCCATTTTTTCTTGGCTCTTTGTCCGGCAAGCGCTGTTATATAACTCCGGCAATGAATTAATTGAAATGGATCTGATTTAAAAAGTTTGTCTATAACCCTATTTAAGATAAAAACATCCCACAAGGTGGATAATACCGGTGGAAACTTATGATATATCTGTGGAATCCAATTTATGCCTTCCGCCCGAAGTATTTCGACAAGATTTTCCCCGTCCGCGTTAAAGCGGTCCTCTTTTTCAAAACTGATAATAGAAAAGCGGTACCCGTTCTTGGCTATGCCGCGTAAATACGGAAGAACCTGGCTTCCGCCCAAAGGGTCGGTCATACCATCGTAGGAAAGATAAAGCACATGTTTCGCTGCCATTAGGACAAAGAACGAAATTATAAGCTTACCCACAAAACCCTACTATACTGAAGCACATCCGAAGCCGACGAATCCCTATATTTGCAACATGGACAGCAACCCGTATATCTTGTGTATTGAAACTTCGGGGCCGGTATGCTCAGTAGCTCTGACGCAGGGAAACAGAGTTATGGCTGAAATGAAAGCAGATGAGCCAAACAGCCACTCTTCGACATTGGCACCATTAATTGAAAACCTGCTCAAAACGGTTAATATTTCATTCGGAGAGCTTAATGCGGTTGCCCTGAGTGCCGGGCCAGGTTCATATACCGGGCTCCGGATCGGCATGTCAACGGCCAAAGGATTGTGTTATGCCTTAAGTATTCCGCTCATTTCCATTTCAGCGTTTGATTGTATGGTTGATTCGTTTTTAAGTGAAAAAAAACTCGAAAAAAACGACCTGATTGTACCCATGATTGATGCCCGCAGAATGGAAGTATACACACGAGTGTATAATGCCGCCGGAGAGCCTATTACCAAGCAAACCAATTATATTTCAGGAGAAGGCAGCCTCATTCCGTTTGAACCGGAAGCGAATGTGTATTTAATTGGTTCGGGATCTGAAAAAATGCTGTCCGGATTTAATTCAGATAAATTCTGTCATATTGAGGGAACATTTATTTCCGCAGCGGGAATCATTTCCTTGGCCTTTAAACGCTACATCATGAATGATTTCAACGATTTGGCTTATACCACACCGAATTATGGAAAAGCCTGGCAAAAAGCATAATTGTTTATACTTTATCCTCAACCGGTCTTATAATTAAACGGATTCCCTTATCGTACCGTAAATAGTTATATACCCAGTTGAAGAATGTAACGGCTTTGTTTCTGAATCCGACCAAGGCCAAAAGGTGAACAAACATCCAGATAAACCAGGCAAACCGGCCCGAGAAATGCATTTTAGGTAAATCCACCACGGCTTTATTTTTCCCAATGGTAGCCATTGAACCCTTATCGTTATATTTAAACGGAACAGGCTCAAGTCCGTCATTTATCCTAATTAAGTTTTTACCCAAATTTTTACCCTGTTGTATGGCCACTTGTGCCACCATCGGATACCCGCGCGGAAATTCATCACTGACCATTTCTGCCACGTCACCGATGGCAAAAACTCGATCCATGCCCAATACACGGTTCACCAAATCGGTTTTAATACGGTTACTTCTGGTATTTAATGCCTCAGCGGTACCGTCAATGGCTGCCCCTTTAACACCTGCGGTCCAAATTACGGTTTTAGATGCCACCTTTTTCCCATCACCCAGCACCAACATTTCGCCGTCATAATCATTAACGGTAGTGTTTAATAAAACGTTTACTCCCAGTTTTTCAAGGTATTCTCTGGCATCAACGGATGATTTTTCAGACATGGCTCCCAACACCCGGGGCCCTGCTTCCACCAATGAAATCTGCATTTTCTCTACATCCAGATCCGGATAATCAACCGGGAGAGCATTGCGCTTAAGCTCCGCCAAAGCACCTGCCAACTCCACACCTGTTGGTCCTGCACCCACAATCATAAAATTCATGAGCGCATCCTTTTGCACATTACTGCGGGTTAGCGTAGCTTTTTCAAACTGCTGTAAAATCAAACTCCGCAGATTTAAAGCTTCCGGAATTGATTTCATGGGGTATGCATATTTTTCCAGGTTGGCGTTGCCAAAAAAATTGGTGGTAGATCCGGTGGCCAATACCAGGTAATCATATCCCAACTCACCGCGAGAAGTAACTAAGCGTCTGTTTTCGGGCAAAACTTGGATTACCTCGGCCATACGAAAGAAAAAATTAATGGACGTCTGAAAGCCCCTTCGCAGCGGGTAGGCAACACTATCGGGTTCTAAACCCGCCGTGGCCACCTGATAAAGCAAGGGTTGGAATGTATGGTAATTATTCCTGTCAATCATGATGACCCGAAATTCTTTCTTAACCAATTCGGCGGCAACATGAAGCCCGGCAAAGCCGCCACCCACAATTACCACTGTTGGAAATCTGCTCTCCGGTACATTCAAATTCATCGATTCTCTTTTAACAGGAGCAAAGGTCTTACATTTTATGAAACCGACTGTTAAAATTTCGTATTTGAACGCTTTTCGATCTGAAGTGTAACAATGCCAAATCAAAACTTAAATATTATGCGTACTCTTCGTAATTTATTCGTCTTTTTAGGACTTATTCTTTTCAGCCTAAGTTCAAACGCACAGCGTAAAATCCAAGTTGCCCTTTTGTTAGACACAAGCAACAGCATGGACGGTTTGATTGACCAGACCAAGTCACAACTCTGGAGCATCGTAAACGAAATGGCATCGGCCAAAGCTGAAGGCAGAAGCCCGCAAATTGAAATTGCCCTTTATGAATACGGAAATGACAACTTGAAGGCCGAAGGCAATTATATCCGCCAAGTGATGCCACTTTCAACCGATCTGGACAAAATTTCGGAAGCCTTGTTTGCTCTTAAAACCCACGGCGGCAGCGAATACTGCGGCGCCGTTATTGCAAAGGGAATCAGCGACCTTAATTGGTCAAATTCAAACAAAGACTTAAAATTGATTTACATAGCAGGAAATGAGCCGTTCAACCAAGGTTCTGTTGACTATAAAACGGCCTGTTCCAATGCCATCAAAAAAGGAATCACGGTAAACACCATTTTTTGCGGGCGTTATGAAGAAGGCGTTTCATCCTTTTGGAAAAACGGGGCCGATTTGGCAGACGGAAAATATTTCAACATTGACCATAACCTAGCCACCGTTTATATTGAAACCCCTTACGATAAACAAATCAACGATTTGAACCTGAAGCTGAATGATACCTACATCGGTTACGGATCATTGGGCCGTGAAAAGAAACAAAATCAGGAAACCCAGGATGCCAATGCAGCCGGCTATTCTCCATCTAACGCCGCTGAACGAGCCGTGAGCAAAAGCAGCGCAGCCTACCGCGCTGATGACTGGGATTTGGTAGATGCCGTAAAAAATGAAAAAGTAAAATTAGGCGATATTAAAAAAGAAGAACTTCCGGCCGAACTGAAAGGGAAAAATGCGGAAGAAATCAAAACCTACGTTGAACAAAAAGCAACAGAAAGAACAAAAATTCAGAAATCTATTCAGGAGCTAAATACCAAACGCAGCGAATACATAGCCGCAGAAAACAAAAAAACAGGCACCCAAAACACCTTGCACTCAGCCATGACAAAAGCCATGAGAGAAAAAGCAGAAAAATTAGGCTTTGTTTTTCCACAACATTAATATATCGGGCTGTTTGTGGTGGTCAAAAATTAATCTAAGAAAAAGGATAAAAAATGAAAAAGTTAATCATGGGCATGGCATTCCTGTTGATATTGGTTTGGCAGGGATATGCAGGCGGAATTATAGTTGCCGAATCGGGCCCCAATAACGGGTACATGCTTCAAAGCAGAAGTCTCAAAGCAGACATTACCATTCAGGATGGCACTGCAATAACGGTTATTGAACAGGTGTTTTACAACGCCTCTTCTGCCAGGCTGGAAGGATGGTTTATTTTTCCGGTGCCGAAAGGTGCCGGAATTAAAGACTTTATGATGGATGTAAACGGAAAAATGACCAAAGCGGAACTACTGGATGCCCAAAAAGCAAAAACGATTTACGAAGACATCGTGAGGCGGCAAAAAGATCCAGCGCTTCTGGAATATGCGGGCTCTGATTTATTCCGCATCCGTATATTCCCCATTGAGCCCAGGTCTGAAAAAAAAACAAGTATCAGCATTTCTCAGAGTTTGAACAAAATGGGTGAACTTTGGGAATATGTTTTACCCGTTTCGGCACAAGGAAAAACCGTTTCCGAATTAAGGGAAATAGATATAAAAGCAAACATCACATCAAGCGCAGATTTAAAAACCATCTATTCGCCCACACATATCATTGCGAGCGAGCGAAGTGCCAAAAACAAAGCTACGGTAAGGTTTAATGAAAAAAATCATAAGCCCGACCGCGATTTCAGGCTGTACGTTTCATCGGGTGCTGATAAACTGGGCTTAAGCATGCTTACACACCGTGAAGAAGACGGAGATTCTTTTTTCTTTTTAGACCTGAACCCCGGATATTTAGAGGAAACAGGCGTTGAATATGCCAAAGACATCACCTTTGTGTTGGACGTATCGGGCAGCATGAGCGGTAAAAAAATAATGCAGGCAAAAAACGCGCTTTTATTCTGCCTGCAAAAATTACAGCCCAAGGATCATTTTGATATCATCCGGTTTTCAACAGAGGCCGAAGCATTGTTTGGTAAGCGGGTTGAAAACACGAGCGAAAACAACAAAAAGGCACAGCAATTTATCCGCTCATTGCAAGAAATGGGAGGCACAAATATTGATGAAGCATTTGAACTGGCCCTGCGTGAAAAACCCAATTCCGAAAGGCCGCATATCATCTTGTTTTTAACCGACGGGAAACCTACCATTGGCCAAACAGACGGTGATGCCCTTGCAGCCGAAATTAAAACGGCAACGCCAAAAGATACCCGCATTTTTTCTATCGGAATCGGTGATGATCTGCATACGCGTCTGCTCGAAAAAATAAGCCTCGAAACACGGGGGTATCATACTTATATCAGTCCGGAAGAAGATATGGAAATCAAAATCAGCGACATTTATAAAAAACTCAGCCGTCCGGTGCTCACGGATATCCAAATTAAGGCCGAAGGCGATGAACGCATTTCGCAGGTTTACCCAAAAGAGATACCCGATTTATTTGCCGGATCTTCTGTCACTTTGTTTGGCAAATTTGATAAACCGGGTGCGTTAAAAATTACAGTAACCGGCAAAGTCCTAGGTCTTCCGTTTTCGTTTTCAAAATCGGGAATCATTCCGGCCAATGGGGCTAACCACGATTTTATTCCAAGTTTATGGGCTACCCGTAAAATAGGCTGGATGTTAGAGGAAATTCGCCTTAGGGGCGAAAACGACGAGTTAAAGTCAGAAATTGTAAGCCTTTCCCGCAAATACGGAATCATAACACCGTATACGAGTTATTTAATTTTGGAGGATGAAGAACAGCAGATTGTGAGAAGACCGGAAATACAACCCAGGCCGATGATTTTTAACCGAGCCGGTGTTTCAGAGCCGGCAAAAGAAAAAACAAAAACGGAATATGAAGACATGAAATCAATATCCGGTAAAGGCAGCACGCGCTCAGGAAACGAAATCCAAAGCCTAAATACAGCCGATGCCATGCCTGCCTCGGCTCAAGGGTATTCTCGTATGCAAGAAGAAAATACGGCGAATAATTCCCTGGTTTTCAAAAATGCAGCGGGTCGGTCATTTTATTTCGACGGAAAACAATGGATGGAATCTGAGCCGGAAAAATCAAGCCGGAAGCAAGAGGTCAAATTCGGTACAGATGAGTATTTTGCTTTGGTAAGTAAATTTCCTGAACTGAACGGAATATTGGCCTTAGGGCAAAATGTAAACTTTGTTTACAGAGGCACCAATATCATTGTAAGCAACTAAACCTAAGTCATACAAAAAAAGAAAGGCCGCATGGAATTCCATGCGGCCTTTCTTTTTAAAATGGGTATTCTATTTTACGATGATGAGACGAAGGGCAGCTTCGGCAGATGTACCTTTTACCATTAAGGTATAAGTACCCGGAGCTAAATCGTATACATCAATCATTTTAGAGAATGATTCGTTGACATTAGAAACCATTTCGGTTCTTACCACCTGACCTAATGCATTTACTAAGTCAAGTTTCATGTTTCCGCCATCGGTATATCCGTTTACGTTTACGGTAAACACATCAGTAGCCGGATTCGGGAAGATGTTAATAGAACCTCCGTTATTTCCTAAGTTGGCAATTGAGGCAGTAAAGTAAATGGTAACCTCGTCTGAACCTTCACAACCAAATTGGTTAGTTACGGTTACGCCGTAAGTACCATTTTGGGTTACCGTAATGGTTTGGGTTGTTGCACCTGTTGACCAATCATAGGTTGTAAACCCAACACCTGCATTCAATACAACCGGTGGATTCAGAATAGCTTGATCAGCACCCAAATTCACAACCGGAAGCGGGTTTACGGTAAGATTAGTAACAACTATACTGTCGCAACCAAATACAGATTGAAGGTTAGACGTATATGAGCCACTGGCCGTAACTGTGTTACCGTTGGGCAATTTATAGTCCTCACCCTCACATATTGAAGCAGAAACGGTTTGATTGAAAACCGGATTAACCGTTAATACAACCGTTACAACGCTATCGCAACCATAAATTGATGTAGTGCCGGCAGTGTAAGGACCAGCTTGGCTCACCGTTACACCATTTACCAGTGTATACGTTTCTCCAAAACAAATCGATGCAGTGGTATTAGTGGCATAATTCGGACGAACCGTTAAGTCAACCACAACAGTACTGTCGCAACCCGTAATAGCCGGAACAGTTACGGTGTAAATGTCAGTCGTGTTTACACTTGATCCGTCGGCCAATGTGTATGAATCCCCGGCGCAGATATTAGCTGTTACATTGGTAGTAAATACCGGGTTAACAGTTAAGTTAACTGTAATTGTACTATCGCATCCGTTAATGGCAGTATATGGGAATACGTAAGTTCCCTGAACACCCTGTGTGGTTCCGTCGGGCATGGTTGCCAAATCACCATCACAAATAACCGGGTTTTGCGTAGATGTAAACACCGGTTTAACGGTTAACACGGTAACAATTGTACTGTCGCATCCATTGGCTGCCGTAAATGTGTTTGTATACGTATTAGCTGCCGTAACAACGGTACCGTTGGGCAATGTGTAATTTTCATTCGCACAAATGGAAGCAGACACATTGAATAATTGGGCTGGTAATACGGTAAGGTTAACCGTTACCGTACTGTCGCAACCCGCAACAGATGGTACTGTTACGGTATAAGGCCCTGCGGCAGTAACCACGGTACCATTAGCCAGTGTATACGTTTCGTTACTACAAATAGTGGCAGAAACCGTGTTGTTGAATGTAGGATTAACCGTTAAATTAACTACCACAATACTGTCACAGCCCGTAACTACAGATGGAACAGTTCGCGTGTAGATATTGGTTGTATTTACCACATCGCCGTTGGCCAATGTATAGGTTTGGTTGGCACAAATCACCGGATTTAACGTAGTGGTTGGAACCGGATTAATGGTAACCTGAACTGAATCATAACCCGGACAAACACCATTGGGCTCGGTAACGGTTACCACATAGGTTCCCGAAATTGTAGGTGTAATACTTTGAGTGGTAGCGCCACCCGTCCACAGGTAAGTAGCGCCGGCTGGCTCGCCTGAGAAGGTTACCATATCATAGCGCACAGTACCTCCTGTTCCGTAAGCACCTGTTGTTCCAACATAAGTAGTACCAGACGTTTGGTCAAACGCACTTACTATACGTACTCCTAAATTCGGATTATTATTAGCAGCAGGGAAAGCACTTAAATTAACCGTTTGGTTATTAATAAAGTTTGCGCTGGTGTTGTATACTAGCGTTTGGGCATCAACCCAAGGTGAAAGCACGTTAGTAATATCAGGATTATACTGAACAACATAAGTATTCGCTGCGGTTCCTGAATGGCGAACATCAAACGTTAAGTTAATGTTTGAATAACCGGCGGTACTTACATTCATTTGAATACCAGCTGTTTTAGGATTCGTGCCTTGTGCAGGATATGCCGTGGTATTCAATGCGTTTGCAGCACCCGAAATGGGATCGGATGAACCTGTTGAGGAAACGAAAGTTGTTGTTACCCCACCTATGGCAGAGAATGTTCCCGTTCCTTCATTTGGAATTAAATCACTGTTATTAAAGTTCCACTGGGTAATCGTTTCGGCAGGACCGTTTGCAGGACCATTTGCGGTTAAAACAACCGGTTGATTCTGACAAGTAGTGATGGGCCCTGAAGGCGTAATTGAAACAGCGGTAGCAGGAAGTGCGAAAACAGTAATTGTATCTGTACTTGAACAGTTGTTAGCATCGGTTCCGGTAACGGTATACAGTGTGGTTACGTTTGGTGCCGGAAAGGCAAGGCCATTGGTAACACCATTACTCCAAACATACGTGTTGGCACCGGTAGCCGTTAAGGTAATTGGAGAAAGCGGACATGCGGTAAACGCCGTACCGGCATCAACCACCGGAAGCGGATTAACTGTTACGGTAACCGGCACAAGGTTGCTGGTACATGCAACTGAATTGGCTTGTGCATAAAAAGTATAAGTACCGGGTGTGTTTGTGTTGGGCAATAAACCGGTACCTACCGTTTGAAGCGGAGAACCGCTTCCCATTTGGGTACCTGCTGAAGCGGCATCCCACCAAGTAACAGTAGTAGGAGGAATAGTATAGTTTACCACAATTTTAGCCTCGCCAAATGTTGCATCATTAACGCCGGCATCATTAAACGACTCTGTTAATGTTAAGGTGATTGCTCCACCGCCGGCAGGCACGTTTGGAATGTTGATTACCGGATCCGGTGAGATTAAGCCACTGCTGCCTAATGTTGATAGTTGAGTCTCCGGCAGTGTAGATATACCAGAAACAGCCACCCTGATTTCACTTCTCCAAGAACCATTAATGGCGTTTACATTCGTTAATACAAGCTGTGTACTAGTAACGGTTGCTCCAGCCGGAATGGCAGGTACAGTAGCATTCAATACAACCGGAGCTTCTCCGCTTGAAATAATATTCGTTCCAAAAACAGCCTGAACAGAACCGGGAGCCGGTGTGCTTGCGGTAAGCTCTACTGATGAAACACCTGCACAAACACTGGCGTTAGGGCCAGTACTTGGGGCACTAGGTACAAATGTATCAATTACAACTGCCACACCATTGGTATTTGACCAACAATTTGAGCTGGCGTCAAAAGCAGATACATAATAGGTACCTGAGGCGGTTACAACTAAAGGTGAGGAAGCATTCAACGCGGTGCTTGTTCCTCCCATAGTTGTTCCTTGCCAATAAAACGTTACGTTTGGATCTGAAGGTGCAGGAACAGTAAGGTTAGTTGACAAACATGCCGGTGAAGCATCAGCAACAGGAGATGGCGGCAATGGAGCAACGGGTATATTATTAACAGTTACCGATGCAGCACCATTGCTCCACAAACTATTTACACTGCTTTTTGCCCTTACAAAGTAAGTTCCGTTAGTGGCAACAATCACAGAATCGCCTACAAACGGAGTGGCAGTTGATGTGTCTGTGGCTGATGTTTGTAAATAATAAACTATTCCTATTGGAGCAGCGGGTAAAGCATGAAGAGCTGAACCTCCTATACACGATGGGGTAATAACAGATTGAGTTAATGAACTTGGGCTTGCCGGGCGCTCAATCACATTTAGTGTGTAATCTTCAAAGGCAGCAAATGTACCCGTGTAACAAGGGTCTGTTGTTCCTCCATCACTGTCTGTTCCTCCAATTCTTATACGATGCAAGCCCAATGAGGTTCCTGAAGGAATTGTTATGCTGGCATTTAAAGTAGTGGGACTGGCGCTTGATGAAAGTCCATAATATAAAATTTCAGAGCCCTCAAATACATTGTTATTATTTAAATCTACCCATATAACTGTACCATAAGTATATCCCGTTGTGTATTGAATGGAAATTGGGAAAGATTCTCCCAATACTGCGTTAGTTACCAAATTTGAGTAATCGCCATAATTATTAGGCTCTGTTCCTGTAGCATTATCTATTGTTCCCATCGTAACCCGCGTAATACCTGAGTTGTCTACGCTTGATGGAGCCGGATTACAATATGTAAATGAAGGTTTAAACGTACTTGTAACCCAAGTACTGGAGTCTCCACCACCGCACTCTGAACGAACATAAACAACGTAGTTTGTATCGGCTAAAAACCCAGAAAATACTGTAGAAGTTGTTGGTGCAGGAACTACTCCATCAGCAATTGGAGTTCCATTTACTCCGGCACTCGCAGGCACAACTTTCCAAATGTAATTTGCTGGCGTTCCAGAAAGGGGAGCTTGCCAAGAAAGGGTAGCCTGTGAAGGAGTAACTGCGGAAACAACAGGGTTTGTCGGACTCGGACAAGTTGGAGTCAATTCTATGGATATATCATCTAATATCAACAAGTCCATGTCGGCATCTGAATAGGCCTGAAAACCAACATAATAAACTCCACTTGAGGCTGGAGTAAAAGGAATTGAGGCAAATTGTGGGGTACTATTAACCACATTGGGGTAGTCAGCAAGCAAGTTTGTCATTTGAGCTGCTGCCGGCAAAGTTCCATACATAACTTTGAGTTTCTCCGGGTACAAACCGAGTCCGTCATTATTGTATTTAAACTTTACACTATAGCTAACACCCCCTGTTAAGTTAACACCCTGAGTAAACAACCAGTCATTGGCATTGTTAGTCGCATTAAAAGGATATCCAAGTATTGGATAAGTCCATCCCGGTAATGTTCCGGTACCATATGATCTCCATGTTGAAGCATCATTATTGATGTTTTGACGAGTGACACAGGTTGGTAAATTGGGAGCAGTAACGCCTGTAATAGGCATAACATAAGGAATATTTGAAGGGTCGCAAAGTGTAGTAAACGTTACAGCTTCGCTAAATGCTGAAGTATCCGATGCCCCACAATCTGTTCTTAAATAAATTTGATATGTTGTATTTCCGCTAAGTCCCGTTGCCGTAGCTGAAACTGCCGGGTGAGAAACATTGCCTGTAGCAATGGCTGCTCCATTTGGACCGGCGCCATTTGCAACAACTTTCCAAACATAATTCACAGGCGCACCTTGACCAGGAAGAGTCCATGATATTTCAGCACTATTATTTGTAACAGCACCTAACACCAGTGCCGTTGGCGGAAAACAAGTTGGCGTTTGTTCAATTACCACATTATCAACCACATTTGCGCGACCGAAATTATTTATCCCTTCAAATGCTACCTGATAAGTTGAAGATGGATTCGGCAACTGAAGTGTAAATTGCGTCCAAGATGATAGGTTTTGAGTATAATGTGCTATCTCAACCCAAGGATCTGAAGGACTAATTCGGTAATATACTTTCGTTTGATTTTGATCGGCTCCCCAAACAGGCTGACCCAAGTAAAAGGTAAGGCGAGGATTTGATAAAGAAGTCAAATCAAATACAGGGCTAACCAATTTAGTTACCGGAGTGCCAACACCTATCTGACTAACGAATCGGGCATTAAGTGAACCTTGCTGTGCAGCGGTGATATTGGAAGTAGAGCCTGCAGCATATGTCCAGTTTACTGCTCCAGAAACCTGAATGTTTGACCAACACAATCTGGATGGTGATGCCGACTCAAAGGTTTCGTTAAAAGGAAAAGTATTGAATGTGTTACACAAAGTTGAGAAAGTGCCCGCCGCTGACCATTGGGAATAATTACCAGATCCGCAATCAGATCGAACATAGAATTGATAGGTCGTTGCGGCATTTAATCCCGTAACAATATCCGTAACTACAGGAGCAACTGTGGTTCCTGAAGCTAATGCCGCACCGTTTGGTCCAGCACCATTCGCCACAACTTTCCATTCATACCCTACCGGCGTTCCGGAGGCTGGAGCTGTCCAAGAAATTGTAGCTCCAGAGTTAGTCAAAGAACCAGCCAAAGGGGCGGTTGGGGGAAAACATGTATACGCTATAAGTGAAATATTATCAACTGAAGCCGGGGGATTTTCCCCGCCAGAATTATCATTTTTCCATGTAAAAATAATTCTTTTCGTTTGACCCGCAGCGTAGCTTGCCTGTGCTGTGGTAAATGAATAGTTTACTGTTGTGGTGGTGGTAGGAATAGCAGTACCATTCACTCTCGTTAAGTAGTAACCTGTAGTTCCGTTTGTATAACCGGGCCAAGAAGTTAAATTAGTATTCTGAGCAGTAGGACCAGCATTGGTGGGTGTAACAGTTACATCAGCAATATAAACCTGTAAATTATCCCAGTTGCCGTCATTACCGTTGCCTCTCCAGTCAAAGCTCAAATTCACCTGAATAGGCCCTGCCGGGAATGTAACATCCTTGTAAAAATGAGATCGCTGATTGGCACCGTTACTATAAGCCCAGGTCGTTCCTGCATTATTGGACACGTATGCCCCTGATGTCCCTGTAAACCACCCTGGTGTGGTTCCTAAATTCCATGTATTGGTAGCATCATTTGCTACTGTCCAGCCATTGGCCGCAAACGTTGCACCATTCTCAAAACCACCGTCTCCAGAAGGATTTATAAGAATTGTTTGGCCATAACTTACATTTGCCGACAAGCCTAAAAATACAAACATAAAAAGAACGCTTGCAAACTTAGACACATAAGCTTTTGTAGATTTTGTCTTCATTCTGAAATGATATTTGGTTAACATACTGTATACTTTGCCTACTGATTATTTCAGCGCAAAAGCCCGCAAACTTATTCTTTTTATTTTTCAATCACAAACATTTACATGTTAAAATTCAATATTGGAATCTGCAATTTAAAAGGTCTAAAGTCTAAACTAATTCTCATTTTTGCACAGAAAAATACTTTTGAACCATGAAATTCATCATCGCCGGTTTGGGGAACATTGGTGCCGAATACGAACACACCCGCCACAACATCGGGTTTGACGTGCTGGATTTTTTGGCAAAAAAACATGGCACCTCCTTCTCTATTGACCGCCATGCCTTCCGCGCCGAATTCAAACTCAAGGGAAAAACCCTCATCCTGCTGAAGCCCACAACCTACATGAACCTCAGCGGAAAAACCCTGAAACACCATATCGGCGCAGAAAAAACCGAGCTGACTGCCGTTCTCGTCATTACGGATGATCTGGCCCTTCCCGTAGGAAAATTAAGACTTAAACCCAAAGGCTCCGACGGCGGCCACAACGGACTCAAAAGCATCAACGAACACTTGCTCAGTAATGAATACCCAAGGCTGCGTGTAGGAATTGGAAGTGATTTCGCTAAAGGAAAACAAGCCGAGTACGTACTTGGTAAATGGAAACCCGACGAAGAGCCCATTATTGCGCTGAGCATTGAAAAAGCGGCCGAAGCTGTGGAAGAATTTTGCCTGGCGGGAATTCAAAACACCATGAATAAATTTAATCAGTAAGACCGGCAAAGCGGCTGTTTACCAAGCATCAAACAGTATCCATGTCTTCTTTCTATTATTGTTGGTATCCACATTCGGCTTTACCCGAAATACATTACTTTTGCAGCCTTCTAAACAGATTGATATGACGTCAAATCAAATCCGTAAGGCTTTTCTCGACTTTTTTGCTTCCAAAGGCCATACCATTGTTCCCTCGGCGCCCATGGTGCTGAAGAACGACCCCACACTCATGTTTACCAATGCGGGCATGAACCCGTTCAAAGATATTTTTCTGGGCAATGCTCCCGCTGAACATTTGCGCGTGGCCGATACCCAAAAATGTCTCCGCGTAAGCGGAAAACATAACGACCTGGAAGAAGTAGGACACGACACCTACCACCACACCATGTTTGAAATGCTCGGAAACTGGAGCTTTGGCGATTACTTTAAAGAAGAAGCCATTGCCTGGGCTTGGGAATTACTCACCGAAGTATTCAAACTCGACAAAGACCGCATTTATGTTACCGTTTTTGAAGGCGACGCCTCTGAAAACCTAGAGTTTGACCAGGAAGCATACGATTTCTGGAAACGCCATATTGCCGAAGACCGCATTCTGCGCGGAAATAAAAAAGATAATTTCTGGGAAATGGGCGAACAGGGGCCCTGCGGACCCTGTTCTGAAATTCATATTGACCTACGCACAGACGAGGAACGTCAGAAAGTGGATGGAAAAACGCTCGTAAATGAAAGCCATCCGGAAGTTATTGAAATCTGGAACAACGTGTTTATGCAATTCAACCGCAGCGCCGACGGCTCACTTAGCCTGCTGCCTGCCAAGCACGTAGATACGGGAATGGGCTTTGAACGCCTCTGCATGGCACTGCAAGGAAAACGTTCTAACTACGATACGGATGTATTTACGCCCTACATAGGCGAAACGGAAAAAAACTGCGGATTAACGTACGGACAAGACCCTAAAGCCGACGTAGCTTTCCGGGTAATTGCCGATCATGTGCGGGCCGTGGCCTTTGCCATTGCCGACGGTCAGATGCCCTCGCATACAGGAGCCGGATATGTAATTCGCCGAATTTTACGCCGGGCCATCCGATACGGATACAGTTACTTAAACTTCCGTGAACCCTTTATGTGGAAACTGGTGAAGGTAATGGCTGCCAATATGGGTGAAACCTTTCCCGAACTCATTCAACAGAAAGACTTTATTGAAAAAGTAATCCGTGAAGAAGAAAACGGCTTTTTACGCACCCTGGAAAAAGGGCTTACCCGGCTTGCCCTGCTGATTGAAAAAGCAGAAAATCAGAGTAAAATCATTGGCGGTGCCGAAGTTTTTGAACTGTACGACACCTTTGGATTCCCGGTAGACCTTACCCGCCTGATTGCTGCCGAGCAGGGCGTAAACATTGATGAAAGCGGATTTGAAAAATGCCTGAACGAACAAAAAGAACGTTCACGTAAAGCCACACAGATTAAAGCAGGCGACTGGATTGAGGTTAGGCCCTACACCAAACCCGAATTCACCGGTTACGATTCGCTTGAAGGGGAAGCGCAAATTCTACGTTACAGAAAAGTAAATGCCAAAGGAAAAGAGTTGTTTCACCTGGTATTGGACAAAACCCCTTTCTATGCCGAAAGTGGCGGACAGGTAGGCGATTCGGGTATTTTGGAATCGGCCAACGAGCGTATTGTGGTGCTGGATACCCAAAAAGAGAACGAACTCATTATCCATCTTACCGAAAAAGCGCCCGAAAACCCCGAGGCCCTGTTTGTGGCCAAACCCGATGCCGAAAAAAGACAACTAACGGCCAATAACCACAGCGCCACGCACCTTTTGCATGCCGCGCTTCGCCAAGTTTTGGGAAGCCATGTTGAACAAAGGGGTTCACTGGTAAATGCCGACAGCCTTCGTTTCGACTTTTCACATCATTCTAAAATGAGTGAAGACGAGATTAATAGGGTGGAAAAAATGGTAAATGAAAAAATTCGCGAAAACATAGCCAAGGGCGAAAAAAGAAACGTGCCCATAGAAGTGGCCAAACAAATGGGAGCCATGGCCCTCTTTGGTGAAAAATATGGTGATGAAGTGCGGGTGATTACCTTCGGACCAGATTATTCGGTGGAACTTTGCGGTGGTATACACGTGGCCCAAACCGGGCAAATCGGATATTTCAAAATTGTATCCGAAGCCTCGGTTGCTGCCGGAATCCGCAGGATTGAAGCCCTGAGCTCGGTAAAAGCTGAATCATTCGTGAACGAAGAGCTGAACTTGCTTAATGAACTGAAAAGCGCACTCAAAAGCACCGGAAATCCGCTCAAACAAGTGGAAAGCCTACAAAAAGAGCTCAGCGATTTACGTAAAACGCTCGAAAGTTATAAAGCCAAAGAAAGCGCCGCGGCGGTGAAGGATTTGCTCCAAAAAACCAAAGAAATAAACGGTATCCGCTTTGTGGGCGCCCGTGTAAACCTGGATGCCGACGGAATGAAAAACGTATGCTTTGAGTGGAAACGTGAGCAACAAAACCTCATCGCCGTATTGGCAAACGTGCAGGATGGCAAAGCCTTTCTCTCGGTGTTTGTATCAGAAGATTTAGTGGCGGCGGGTAAATTCAATGCCGTAAACCTGATTCGCGAAATAGCCAAGGAAATTCAGGGCGGCGGCGGCGGACAGCCATTCTTTGCCACGGCGGGAGGTAAAAATCCCGAAGGCATTGATGCGGCAATTGCTCAAGCAGAAAAAAGTTTGTAAGCAGTCCGCAATTACCGTTTTACGAGTTTTACCGTATATTCTTTATCCCGGTAAGAGATGCGGATTAAGTAAATTCCGGATCTTAATTCAGAAATATCGGCCTGTATGCTTCCAAAGCCGGCAAGAACGGTTTGTTCATCCCAAAGCATTTTTACTGATTTTCCGGCCATATCACTGATACTGGCCGTAATTTCTCCGGCAAACGGAAGTGTATAATCAACCGAAAAAACACCCGTAACCGGCTGCGGATAGGCATTTGAGAACCATACTTCACTGCTGAGCGGTAAACAGATTTCATCGTCAGGGGAGCTAACCAACAGGCTGTCATTAAAGGATTTTATCCGTACACAGCAAAATTCATCCTGGGTAAACAGTTTCGTGGAGGACACAAAGGAATAGTTCAAAATTTGTCCAGGCGTCAAACTTCCCGTCCAGGTTTCCTGAACCACTTCATTGTAACCGGTATTGGCTTCCAGCCGAATATCTGAAACATCAAGCGCGCCTTTGTTTAAAATGCGGGCTGTATATTTCATAAAATCACCGTTGCGGACACAGGTGGCATCAAAAAGCTCCAACGAGCGGTTTCCCGTAAACACAACTATATTACGGCTAATTGTATCCGAACAGCCTTCTTCATTTAGGGCAACCAGTGTGATGGCAAATGAACCCGTATCGGCATAAACCGGAAAAACCGGTTCAAAACCCGCATCCGAAAAATTCCCGGAACTCCACAGATAAGTATCTGCACCAGTGCTTAAATTGTTGACGGTAGGCAAAAAGGGAGGATTCCCGCCCTGTTGAGCCAGACTGAAGTTAGCTGTTGGAGAAGGCTTTACAAACACATTCGTTTGAATAGAATCAACGCATCCGGCGGCCGTAGTAACCGTTAACCGCACCACACGGACGCCTGTATTTTGAAAAGCAAAAGACGGATTTTGTCCCAAAATGGGCGGATTGCTACCAAAACGCCAAACCCAACCCGTTAAGGCATCATTTACCCCGGTACTTAAATCCAGGGCGTTCACCGCCTGTCCGGCACAAAGGCTGTCATCAATACTAAAATCGGCAATAGCTCCCTTATTTACAGGCACTTGCTTTACAAGCGTTTCATTGCAGCCCGAAGCCGTATAAACCGTAAGGCTGACCGGATAGGTGCCGGCCGTATCGAAACTGAGTGCCGGATTTACAAAACTTGAGTTAATGCCCGGGCCAAAATTCCATTGATAACCCGTAACCTGCGTTCCATTTTCCGGAAGCGACTGATCAAAAAACTGGGTAGGTTTGCCATAACAGAGACCTTGCCAGGTAAAGTTAGGCGTGGCACTGGGTTTAATCAGCAGGTTTTTTGTTATGCTGTCAGCACATCCGTCTGAACTGGTAACCCGGTAAAAAACAGGATAAGTGCCGCTTTGGGCATAATTCCAAACCCCATTCGAGTCGGTTGAAACATCCAAAAAAGTAGACGGATCTCCAAAATTCCAGAAATGGGAAACCAAGGTATCACCGTCAAAATCAACCGATAGATTCAATAATTGGGCATCCGTTCCGGGGCAGGCGGCCGGATTGGAAAAATCGGCTTTTACTTTGTTTAGCAACTCCACCGTATCAGAGTATAAAGTACATCCATTTCCCAAGTTGGTGGCGGAAAGATATACAGAGCCGCTGCTTACCTGAATCGTATCTGCCAGTTCGCCGGTGCTCCAGGCATATTGAAAACCGGGATCACTTGATGTATTGATGAAATTTACGGTATCCTGAAACAGGCAGATGCGCTGATCGGTACCGGGTGTGATTATTGGTTTAGGTGTAAGGCCGGAAACGATAATGGTGTCCCGCTGTGTTCTTCCAAATGACGTCACCTGAAGCCAATAGGTTCCGTTTTGGGTAATGTTTATTGACCGAGTATTTGCTCCGGTTGACCAAAGATAAGTACGGAAGGTTTTTCCGTTCAGGGGTTCGAGGCGCAGGCTGGTGGCGCAGGTATCCACATCGGGACCCAGGGTTAGAACGGGATTATATTCCGCTGTAAGCGAATCAGATATCTGCTGAATCCGAACATTAGTAAGCGGACCGTCCAGTATCATGATTTCGGCCATTTTCCCGCTGAAATAGTATTTCACCGTAGGAGAAATATTGGACAAGTTGGGAGGCAAGCCGCCCAATGCATTCAAATTGGTTAGGGCCGGAAACTGCGCCGTGGGATAAGTAGCCATCAAGTTTCCGTTTAAAAAAAAACGGTCATTGGCAAACGAATACACATTCCATCCTAAAGGCTCTTGATTTGTAATTCTTGATTGATAAGCCGGCGGAGCCCCCTGCCAGCCAAAACCGGGAATATTACCTTGGGTTCCCCCAACAAAAAGCCCGCCTTGATATAAGCCGCCCGTTATTCCGCCACCAATAAAAAAATGGATTTCGTTGATTAGGGCAGGCAAGTTTCCCACAAAAAATACCACACTGGTATCGATGCTCAGTGTGGGGAAACTCATATACTTGAAGTTACTCACGCCCGGACTAAAGCCAACAGAATTACCATACTTTAAACTACTGTCGGCTACAATCAGAAGCGGAGCGAAAGGCGTTGATGGCGAAGTAGCCGTAATGGAAGGCCCTGACAAACTGGTAGACCAAACATTCACGAGGCCGTCTGTATCAGTACTAACGTTTTGGTTGGAATTCCACCTGGCAATTGTTTGCTGGGCAAAAACAAAGCCCGGCAAAAACAATAACAACGGTAAGGAGAAAAAATTCTTCACAAATTACATTACTTTGTACGAAAGTAACGAATATTAGGCATTCAATACAAAAGCCGGATACTTGGTATAAAAATTAAATGAAAGAATCTTGACTGGGGATGCTAAATGGCATGTGTTTTACTGCGCCTCCCGTGCAGAAAAAAAAGCGGCTGCCCTGCTTGAAAAAGCCGGCTACACTACCTTTTTGCCTTTAAACAAAACGCTCCGGCAATGGAGCGACCGCAAAAAATGGGTAGAAACACCCTTATTCCCCGGTTACATTTTCGTGCGCTGCACCCATGCTCAAATTAGCCATGTATCATCCCTTCCGGGCATCGTGGGGCCCCTGAGGCTGGCCGGCAAATACGGTTCACTTTCAGAGCAAGAAGTAGAAAACATTAAACAAATCATCCTATGTGGAAATCCATTGGAAACAGAATCCCTGAGTCTGATTCCGGGCGACCCCGTGCTTATTGATTACGGTCCGCTTCAGGGAATTAAAGGAACCGTGGTGAACCTGGCCGGCAAACAATTTTTTTATGTGCAGATTGAAGCCCTGAACCAGTTCATCAAAATTAAAATTGCCGCCGGGGCCTTAAAAAAGGTGTAATATCTGCGATATATTCCCAAAACAAACAGGTGTATAATCCCTGTGCCGGTATTAAACCAAAAATTAAGCCATAAGCTTCAAAAAGACATAACCCAAAAATAATCAGCAGGGGCTTGCTTTAGCAAACATTTTGAGTAATTTTGTTACTCAATCAAGATGATAGAAGCTTTAATTACATCCAAAACCCGTATACGCCTGTTGGTGAAGTTCTTTCTGAACCCCGCCATGAGTGCCTATTTGCGTGAACTTTCGGATGAATTTGGAGAAAGCACCAACGGAATTCGCGTGGAGCTGAACCGCATGGCGAAAGCAGGCATCCTAGAAACGGAGGCGAAAGGGAAAACGGTGCTTTACAGGGCCAAACAAAGTCATCCGCTGTACAATGAAATCAGCAGCCTCGTGGCTAAATACATGGGTCTTGATAAAATTGTGGACGATATTGTGGCCAAACTGGGCAAGCTGGAATCGGCCTATATTACCGGCGACTATGCCAAAGGCAAAGATACCGGAATTGTGGATTTGGTGCTGGTGGGTGATATTGATAAAAATTACCTGATTTCTCTGATTGAGAAAGCGGAAAAACTGATCAACCGAAAAATACGGTTCTTAGCCTTAATGCCGGAAGAGGCTGAGCAAATCTTGAATAAACCGGGAGCGGTACTCATCTGGCAGGCCTGATAAATAATCAGGCTAAAACAAAGTCTGCTCATCCCATGTTCCGGGACTGAGGAGGCGAAGCTGTAAAACCAAAGCACGAAATAATTTTAGAATAACAGATTTATTATGAAAATTCTTATTACCGGAGGAGCCGGATTCATCGGAAGCCACCTTACAAGTTACCTGGTTTCGCAAGGAAACGAAGTTGTGGTGTTGGACAACTTGCTTAGGGGAAATAAAATTGAACCTGAAGTATTCAGTAAAATAAAATTTATTCAAGGCGATGTAAAAGATGCCCAACTGGTGAATGAACTGGCCAAAGACTGTCACCACATCTATCACCTGGCAGCCATTTTGGGTGTTGATATTGTGGCCGACAATCCGGTTGAAACCATGGATACCGAGGTAATCGGAACCCGCAATGTGGTGCAGGCTGCCCTGAGCAACAACGTAAAAAAAGTTATTTATGCTTCCACAAGCGGTGTTTATGGACATACGGCCATAGAAAAAAGTGTAGACGAGGATCTTATGATAGACCCACGAACCAGCTACGCCATGGCCAAGCGATACAACGAAATTTACCTCAAAGCCGTGTACGAAGAAAAAGGGCTGGAGTCTGTTTCCCTCCGCTTTTTCAATGTTTACGGTCCGCGGCAAGACCAGCGCATGGTCATACCCCGTTTTTACGAACAGGCCAAAAAAAATGAACCCATAACCGTATTCGGTTCCGGAAAACAAACCCGTGACTTTACGGACGTATTTGAAACCGTAAAAGCGGCCGTTTTGTTAGCCGAAAAAGCAAAAGGCTCAGAAATATATAACATTGCCAACGAAACCGAAATGACCATTTATGAACTGGCTTGTTATATAAAAGAAATTACCGGCTCCAGCTCCGAAATAAAATTAGTAGAATCGCCCAAAAACCGTTATGATTACGAAGTAGAGCGCCGGGTAGGTTCATCAGACAAATTATTAAAAGCTACCGGTTTCAAACCCAATACGGATATAAAAATTGGCCTTCAAAAGTTTCATGATTCACTAAATTAAATAAATGGATTCAACACATATAACAGAAATTAAGCCTCAAAAACCACTACTCCACTTGGGCTTGAGTGACGTGTGGCGTTACCGCGATTTGGTAATGATGATGGTGCGCCGCGACTTTGTGGCCACCTACAAACAAACCATCCTGGGCCCAGTTTGGTTTTTTATACAGCCCTTATTCACCACACTGATTTTTACCTTCCTTTTTGCCCGCATGGGAAAACTTTCTACCGACGGTTTGCCGCCCATGCTTTTTTACCTCTGCGGAATTACCTTCTGGAATTATTTTTCATCCTGCCTTAAAACCAACAGCAGTACTTTTATCATGAACCAGAATGTGTTTGGCAAGGTTTATTTCCCCCGCCTGGTCATTCCCATTTCGGTAACCATTTCTAATTTGGTAAAACTGGGTATACAGTTTGTTTTGTTTATGCTACTGTATGTTTATTTCATTCTGCAGGGCAATAGCGTACAAATTACCCAATACATCGTATTTCTGCCATTTAATATTCTTTTGCTCGGGCTAATTGGATTGGCCCTGGGCATTTTATTTTCGTCTCTCACCACCAAATACCGCGACTTAACCTACCTGCTCGATTTTGGTATTCAACTCTTGATGTATGCTACCATTATTTTTCCCGTTTCTGCGTTTCCAGAAAATTTTAAATGGATGGCTGCTTACAATCCGATTATGCCACTTATAGAAACCACAAAACTGGGTTTGCTGGGACAAGGAACTTTTGACCTGACTTCCTATTTGAGCTGCATAGCATTCACGCTGATTAGCCTTCTGCTTGGCATTGTTATTTTTAATAAAACCGAACAAAACTTTATGGACGTAGTATAATGAATGTGATTGAAGTACATAAAGTATCAAAAATGTACCGGTTGGGCAATGTATCAACCGGCACCATCTCGCACGACTTAAACCGCTGGTGGCACAAACTGAGGGGAAAAGAAGATCCCTACACCAAAATTGCGGAAGCAAACGCCCGCGATGCCAAAGGAAACAGCGAATATGTATGGTCATTGAAAGATATCAGTTTTAATGTGAAACAGGGCGAAATATTAGGCATTGTGGGCCGTAACGGAGCCGGAAAAAGCACTTTGCTGAAAATTCTTTCGCGGGTTACGGGTCCCACCACGGGTAATATAAAAATGCGCGGAAGGGTAGCCAGCTTATTGGAAGTGGGCACCGGTTTTCATCCGGAACTTACCGGCCGTGAAAACGTGTTCCTCAACGGAGCGATTCTGGGCATGACCAAAAATGAAATCAAGCGTAAATTTGATGAAATCGTGGATTTCTCTGGGGTTGAGCGTTATATTGATACACCGGTCAAACGCTATTCTTCGGGCATGTATGTTCGCCTGGCTTTTGGCGTAGCCGCACACTTGGAGCCCGAAATTTTAATTATTGACGAAGTGTTGGCCGTGGGCGATGCGGAATTTCAGAAAAAATGCCTCGGTAAAATGAAGGATGTAAGCGACCAAGAGGGGCGTACCGTTCTGTTTGTAAGTCATAACATGGCCGCGGTTAAAAGTTTATGCAGCAAGGCCATCCTTCTTGAACATGGAAAACTGATTCTGGAAAGCTCAACCGACCAGGTAATAAACCGCTATTTAAACGGCGAAGCCGACACCACCAACCGCCGTATCTTTAAAAATCAGGGAATGGAAAAGGTGTTTACCCTAAACGAAATTTACATCAATAAAGTAGGATATAGCCCCGAAGAGATTTTATCTGAAAATACGGTGATTGAACTCACTACCGATATTGACATTCATGACGAACACCCGGAACGCTATCACGTTACCTACCATCTGGCTAACGAAATGGGAGAAGCCCTCTTCTCTTTTACAAACAGCGAAAACACGCCCTTGAAAAGGGGAAACAATAAATTAAAAGTTAAATTTCCCGCTAATTTTTTTCAATCGGGTAGTTTTTTCCTAAGTTTTTTCTTTGTTCAGGATAAAAAATGGGCTTCGTTCATTGAAAAGGATATTTTCTCGTTCACTGTAGTAGATACAGAAAGGCAAATAGGTATATACCTTGGAAAAGAACCCGGCAACATCCGTCCAAAGTTTGAATGGACTAATTCTTAACCGTTTATGATTCCAGTAACTAAATCTTTCCTTCCCCCCATTTAGGACTATATGGCCCAGGTGCAGCGTGCCTACAACAACCGATGGCTTACCAACCGGGGCGAACTGGTGAAAGTATTGGAAGAAAAAAGTTATGCTTCAACTTTAAGATGAGCACGTAAATAGTTTGTACGAACAGTCATTAACTACCAATCATCATGAATTTCGCTTCTAAAAAAGAAGACCAACATACAGAATTTAAAACCATTTGGAAAGATGAATTTTTTAAACTCATTTGTGCATTTTCTAATGCCAAAGGAGGTGAGCTTTTTATAGGGGTCGATGACAATGGAAGCGTTGTGGGTATAAACAATTCAAAAAAACTTTTAGATGATATACCAAACAAAACGATTCAGTTTTTAGGGCTTGTAGTTGATGTGTATTTACACACACTGAACGACCTGAATTATTTATCTATAATTGTAAATCAAAGCCCAAACCCCATATCATATAAAGGTGTTTACTATCTAAGAAGTGGCAGCACTGTTCAAGAGTTAAAAGGCAGTGAATTACAGTATTTCATTTTAAAAAAATTGGGAAAGAGTTTTGACGAGCTCCCCCTTTCGTCAGCTACTCTTGATGATATTGATTTTTTGTTAGTTAAAAAATTTATCAAAACAGCCATTAAAAACAATAGATTGTCCTCTGATGCCGAAGATGATGATTTGCCATCTGTGCTACTAAAATTGAATTTAATTGATGAAAATAATATCCTGAAAAATGCGGCGATATTACTTTTTGGAAAAAACCCTCTCAAATATTTTAGTGCTGTAAGCTTTAGAATTGGTCGTTTTGGAAGTGATCACCATGACTTAAAATTTCAAGATGTGATTGAGACTAATATTTTTGAAATGCCAGAAAAAGTAATAAACGTTCTAAAGTCAAAATATCTCACAATGCCCATTCGATATGAAGGTCTACAACGCATTGAGGAATTGGAATATCCGGAAGAAGCGTTAAGGGAGGCAATACTTAATGCTATTATCCATAAAGACTATACCGGTGTGCACATTCAGTTGAGTGTTTACAATGATAAAATGGTACTTTGGAATCCTGGAAATATCCCTACTGAAATCAACTTAAAGAATTTAAACAATAAACATCCTTCTATTCCTCGAAATAAACTGATTGCTGATATTTTCTTTAAAGCAGGGTATATTGAAGCTTGGGGCAGAGGGATTAATAAAATTTTTGCGCGCTGTGCTGAGGCTAGGTTGCCTGAACCAATTTTTGAAAATTCTGCCGGAAGTGTTCAGCTAACTTTTGCCAAAGACCTAAATAAAGACCTAAATAAAGACCTAAATAAAGACCTAAATAAAGACTTCTTGTCGACTAATCAAATCTCCATTTTGAAGGAAATTCAAAAAAACAATAAGATTACTCAACATCAATTAGCTGAAATAATTGGTATGAACGAAAAAAACATCAGGAATAACATCAAAAAACTCAAAGAAATGAAACTTTTGGAAAGAATAGGTAACACAAGAAACGGATATTGGAAAACACAAACAACCATAAACTAAGTCACAACGAACAAATTAATGATTCCAGTAACAAAATCCTTTCTGCCGCCTATAGAAGAATACATGGCACAGGTGCAACGCGCCTATACCAATGCGTGGCTTACCAACCGGGGCGAACTGGTGCTAGAACTGGAGCAAAAACTGTCAGATTATCTTCGCTTACAGGATAGCAAAATACTCATTACCAATAACGGCACCATTCCCCTGCAAATAGCGCTGAAACTGTTGGGTAAAGGTGGAGAAATCATCACGACGCCCTTCAGTTATGTGGCCACCACGGCAGCCATCGCATGGGAAAACTGCAGCCCCGTTTTTGTGGATATACACCCCGAATATTTAACAATTGATGAAACCAAAATTGAGGAAGCCATCACCCCGCGCACAACCTGCATTTTGGCCACCCATGTATTTGGTAATCCATGTAATATAGAAGCAATAGAAGCAATTGCCCAAAAACATAACCTGAAAGTAATTTACGATGCTGCCCATTGTTTCGGGGTAACTTACAAAGGCAAAAGCATTTTTGAATACGGAGATGTAAGCACATGCAGTTTTCATGCCACCAAACTGTTTCACACGGGCGAGGGCGGAGCCATATTTTGTAAAGACCCAGAACTTTTTCACCAAATCTATTACAGCCACAACTTCGGGCACGATGGCCCACTAGCCTTTCACGGCTTGGGCATCAACGGAAAAATATCCGAATTGCAGGCGGCAATGGGACTGGCCGTGTTGCCCTATATGGAACGTATTTTGAACGGTCGCAGAGCAGCCGTAAAAACATATCAAGAAAAACTAAGTCCGGCCTTTCAAATGTTGAAACTACGGGAAGAAAGTGCATGGAATTACAGCTATTTTCCGGTTCTTTTTGAAAACGAAAAACGCTTGCTCGAAGCCGAAAGCCGTTTAAAAGCAAATGACATTCTGGCCCGTAGATATTTTTATCCGAGCCTGAACACCCTGCCTTATGTATCCCGGCAGGAAATGCCCGTATCTGTAAATACGGCAGGTCGTATTTTGTGTTTACCGTTGTATGCAGACATGAAAATAGAACACCTCGAATTGATTTGTACTATTATAAATGAATAAGCAGAAATTATATATATTTCAACAAGGTGAACGTGAAACTATTGCCTTCTCACCCACAGCCATCGGGGTATTGCCTGTTTATGGGCTGATGAATCGATGTGCTGATAGGAAATGACAAAGGAACAAGGATTCAAGAACAAAGATTCAAGAGCCAAGACTGGCTGAATCTTAACAAAAGAACAACTCTTGCCTCCATCCTGCCTGATAAGAGATAACCATTAACCGATAACATAGAGTCAAGAGCCAAGACTGCCTGATAACAGATAACCTATAACTCTTTCAAAAAACACAGAACAAGGAACTAGGAATAAAACCATGATTATAATAGGCGCCAAAGGATTTGCAAAAGAATTATTGGAAGTTTGCCACCAATTGGGGCGAACGGAAAATTTAGTGTTTTTTGATAACGTTTCCCCTGATTTACCGGAACTGCTTTTTGGTCAGTTTCCTATTATTCGGAGCGAAGACGAAGTAAAAGCCCATTTTAATACTCACTCCAACGATTTTGCATTAGGCTTGGGCAACCCCAAATTACGCGAACAAATGTGCTTACTATTCGAATCGTGGGGAGGGAAACCAAACAGTTTAATAAGCCCGAAAGCAACCCTAGGTAACTTTAATAACACAATTGAAGAAGGTGTTTGCATAATGACAGGCACAGTCTTAACAAACGACATTTGGGTGGAAAAAGGAGTGTTGATAAATTTAAACTGTACCCTGGGGCACGATGTAAACGTTGGGGCATTTAGCGAAATTTGCCCGGGAGTCCATCTCTCCGGACACGTTAAAATTGGAAAAAATTGTTTTCTGGGTACGGGAGCCGTGATATTACCAGGAATTACATTGGGTAGCGGAACGGTGGTAGCAGCCGGAAGCGTAGTTACTTCAAATGTACCACCCAATTGCTTGGTGGCCGGTGTGCCCGCCCAAATAAAAAAACGACTATAATGGAAGAGCAAGCTAAGCCCACCGTAAGCGTAGTAATGATTACCTACGGGCACGAAGCCTTTATACGCCAAGCCATAGAAGGGGTACTCATGCAGGAATGTGATTTTCCCGTGGAGCTTATCGTGGCCGACGACTGTTCGCCCGATAATACCCCCGCCGTAATGCAGGAAATATTGACAACCCACCCCCGGGCTTCTTGGGTGCGCTACGTACGCCACGAAAAAAACAAAGGCATGATGCCCAACTTTATGTGGGCTTTACAACAAGCCAATGGCAAATACATAGCCCTCTGCGACGGCGATGACTTTTGGACAGATCCTCATAAACTGCAGAAACAAGTAAATTATTTGGAGAAGAATCAAAATATTGCAGTAGTTTGCCATGATGCAATGGTTGTTGATAGAAATGGAAAAGAAATTAAAGAAAGTGCATATGCCTTTTCTGACCATCAAAGAGACCTTTCTCCAGAGGAGTTAATGATGTGTAAGTGTAATGTACTCACGCAAACCATGTGTTTTAGAAACAATTTTTCTAAAATTCCCAAAGAAATGAAAAAAGCATTTTTTGGAGATACCTTTTTGACATCAATTTTAGGCGAATATGGAGGAAGTAAATATTTCCCAAATAAAATGGCTGCCTACCGAAAAAGTGGGATAGGTGTTTATTCAGGCGCTACAATCTCAAATCGATTAGGCCATAGCATACAAACATACAAACAGCTATCAAAATATTATCAAGAGAAGAAAAATCAAAAATTAACTAAGCACTTTTTAAATGCAGCAGGGTCACAAAACCGCCAGCATATCTATTACAGTATAAAAGAAAAAAATAAAAAACAACTTTTTATAGCGCTGAGAGAAAATTTTCTCCTTCATAAATCACATTCTGATAAACAAAAAATGTTTACACTGATAAAAATATTTCTAAAAAATATATTTAAATAAAAAAATGAGACTTTTTCCAAGCTGTTGTAAATTTTTGGGAAACTACAGACTTAAAAGTATCATCGAAGAACCTGTAGAAAACAACCAAATTAAATTTATGACAAAAGAAGATGTTATAGAATTAAAAGAATATATAACATTATTAGAGCTTCCCAACCAGACTTATCCTATTGATTATTCAAAAAAAAAAATAATTGAAAATTGCTCAAAATATAGAATTGCAATTATTAAAAACTGTAGATATTTCCAATATAAAGGTTTAGATCTTCTTTCGATTAATCAAAGTCTTTTGCCGTTTCTCACAATTAACAAAGATTACATGAATTTACCGTCAAACTATTTAAGTGAAGTGATTAGTTTGCGGAAACGCCCTAAGTTCAAAAAAATAAAAGGTAAAAGTCTTTTTCTGTCTACAATGGGGGCGGGAAGTGTTTATGGAGAATGGGTTACTGGACTAATCCCTAAAATAGGCTTTATGTATGGTTTTGACTTAAAATATTCAAATTTCGACTATATAATAATAAATTCAATAACCAAGTCTTGGCAAAAAGAATTTATTAAAATGCTCAATATACCCATTGATAAACTTATTGAAACCAATGGCAGTCAATCCTTTATATTTGAGGAGTTGTACGTGCCATTTGGTTCAGGACATTCTCTAAAAGGGTTTGATTTTCTTAAAAATATAGGCAAAGAATTACAACCAAAATCATCCGTTCACAAAGGTAAACGCTATTTTCTTTCACGAAACAGAGATAAATGGATGAAGGTGTTAAATGAAGGTGAATTGCATAACGTTTTAAAAAAACATTCCATTGATCTAATTTACATACAAGATTATGATGTAGTTGAGCAAATTCACATTTTTCAAGAAAGTGAGTTAATAATATCACCTCAGGGATCTGGATTAACGAATGTGGTTTTTTCAAATCCAAAAACTAAATTCATCGAATTATATGCCGAGTCTAATTTAAACTCAACGTTTCAATGTTACGGATACTATAACGGTAATCCGTATGGATCTATTATCTGTAAAGACATTCACTCTGGTCATGGTGATAAATTTAATATCATAGTAGATCCAAATGAACTTGATATACTTATCAATAAAATAATTGCTTTAAATTGAAAAAAATAGCCATCCTCCAATCCAATTACATTCCCTGGCGGGGCTATTTTGATTTAATAAACAAAGTGGATGTATTTGTTATTTATGACGAAGTGCAGTACACCAAAAACGACTGGCGAAACAGGAATATCATTAAAACGCCCAATGGCCCCATGTGGCTTACCATTCCGGTAAGGCAGTTTAACCTGGAACAAAAAATAAATGAAACACGCGTTTCGCTCAAAAACTGGAATATTAAACACTGGAACTCCATAAAAGCTAACTATACCAAAGCACCCTACTTCAAACTGTACGAGGAGCAGTTCAAAGAACTGTACTTAGGCATGGATACGGATTTGCTTTCCGAAATAAACCTGAAGTTTATTCGGGCCATAAATGCTATTTTAGGCATTCAAACCGAAATAATCGATTCGATAAGCCTGAACTTGAACGGAAATAAAAATGAACGCCTGGTGGATGCAGTAACTAAACTAAACGGAACCCATTACTTATCCGGTCCGGCAGCCAAAGATTATTTGGATACCAACCTGTTTGAAAAAAACAATATACGGGTAGAATGGATGGATTATAGCGGGTATACCGAATATCCGCAGTTATATCCACCTTTTACAAACGGCGTGAGCATTTTGGATGCTCTATTTTCGAACGGGCCAGACCTACCTGAATTTACAAAATGAAAAAACTGGCAATCATAGGAGCTGGCGATTTGGGTCAACAATTATCCCATCTCGCCCAGCAAACCGGAGTGTATCTTCCCGTAGGGTATTATGATGATTTTGCACAAGCAGGACAACTTGTTCATTCACTTCCCGTAATGGGTAAGCTCTCGCAAATTATAGCCGATTTTTCCGCACAAAAATTCGATGCCTTGGTGATGGGAATCGGATATGCCCATTTTGATTTTAGAAAAAAAACGTTTGAATCCTTACACCAATACATTCCCTTTGCAAGCCTCATACACCCTTCCTGTTTTATCGACCCATCGGCTAAAATAGGTGCAGGAGCGGTTCTTTATTCAGGATGCATTGTAAGCATGAACGCCGAAATAAAAGAAAATGTATTGATGTATGATGGCTCTATCATCGCACATGATTCTGTAGTAGGTAAACATTCAATTCTATCGCCCGGCGCCAAAATCTCTGGGTTCTCCAACATCGGTGAGTGCGTAAACTTGGGAACCGGAACCATTCTAATAGACCACATCCAAATAGCAGACCATACTCGAACCGGGGCAGGGGCCGTGGTGGTAAAAAACATCGACCAACCGGGCTTATATCTGGGCTGTCCGGCAAAATTGTATAAACCATGATTCCATTTAACAAACCATTTTTAACCGGAAACGAAACCCGGTATATTGAAGACGCCGTAAAATCGATGAAAATTTCGGGCGACGGCGTGTACACAAAAAAATGCCATACGTTTTTCGAAGAAAAATACGGCTTCAAAAAATGCCTGCTTACCACTTCCTGTACCGATGCGCTTGAAATGGCCGCCATACTTATTGATACCCAAGAGGGCGACGAAATTATTATGCCCTCGTATACCTTTGTATCTACGGCCAATGCCTTTGTGCTTCGCGGGGCTAAGATTGTGTTTGCCGACTCGGAACCCGGACACCCGAACATGGATGTTCGCCAAATTGAGGCCCTAATCACCGATAAAACCAAAGCCATTGTTCCCGTACATTACGGCGGAATGGCCTGTGACATGGATGAAATTATGGCCCTTGCCCAAAAATATAAGCTATTTGTGGTTGAAGATGCCGCCCAGGCCATTGACTCGTATTATAAAGGCCGTCCATTGGGTTCAATCGGGCACCTGGCGGCTTTCTCTTTCCACGAAACCAAAAACATCATTTCGGGCGAGGGCGGCATGCTGGCTATTAACGATGACCGCTTTATGGAAAGGGCAGAAATCATTCGCGAAAAAGGAACCAACCGCAGTAAGTTTTACCGGGGTGAGGTAGATAAATACGGCTGGATTGATATCGGATCTTCATTCCTGCCCTCTGATATCATTGCGGCTTTTTTGTACGCCCAGTTAGAAAATATGGAGGCCATCCAGCAAAAAAGAAAAGAAATCTGGAATGCCTATCAAACCCATCTTAAACCCTTATTTGATAAGGGCTTTCTGAAATACGCCCCCTACCCGGAACACAAAACCAATAATGCGCACCTCTTTGCCTTTTGTGTTGAAAATTTGGAAACCCGAACGGCACTCATCAACCACATGCGGGCCTCTGATGTTAACCCCGTATTCCATTACCTGAGCCTGCATAAAAGTCCGTTCTACCAAAGCCGTTACCAAGGCCCCGAACTGCCCAACTGCGACCGTTTTGCCGACACCCTGCTGCGCCTGCCTTTTTATTATGACCTGAGTATGGATGACATACAAAGAGTAAGTTCATTGATTTTGGAATTTTATCATGGGCGCTAAAATTAAGCTGCTTTTTGTGGTATCGGAGTTTTACCAGGCCGGAACCGAGCGGTTTACCTATGAACTGGACCGTGCCCTGGACAAGGAAAAATTTACAGTGAGTATGCTCTGTATTTACCCATTGAATAACAGTACCCGGTTTACCGACTATTATTACGAAAAACACAAAGAACTGGGTTCTGAAATTTACTTTTGGCAAGATATAGACCAAATCAGGCACCCCAGTCTGAAAGAGCGAATAGCCAGAAAAGTAAAAGGAACTCCACTCCCGCATGAACATGAAAACCTGCGCTTGTTTTTAGACCGTTTTGACTGTATTTCAGTGATGGGCGAATACAATTACATGACGCTTCACCGTTGGATGAAGCCTGAGCACAAAGAAAAATGCCTCATTCATATTCAAAACTCCCGGCACCAAAGACCCGATATTTATACCCATTTCCCAAAAAATGAAAATTTGTTTTTTGTTTCCGGATTTTCCGAAGAAGAAATAACATGGGAGCTGGCGGAATTTGAAAACTACCGGCACGAACACTTTTCACTGTACTTTAAACTGGAAAATAAATTTGTTAAAACAGCTTACCAAGCATCTGCTAAGCCCAAAATTGGCATGTTTACCCGGCTTACGCCCACCAAGCCCATGGATCCGTTTATTTATTCGTTCCAATTACTGAAAGAACGCATTCCGTCAGCACAACTGCATTTGTTTGGCAGCGGAGACCCCGAAGCAGAAGGCGTAAACCGGTACATCCGGCAATTGGGCCTGGAAGATTCCATCTTTTTTAGGGGGCATCAGGAAAATTTGGTACAAACGGCCGTAGAAGAAAACCTGGATTTGGTTTGGCTACATGGCTATCATGGTATTCCGGGGGGCTGGGCCGGTTTTGATATCTGTACCACCAAAATTCCACAGATATTCTGGAATTTCGGAGGAACTGAACAAACCATTTATACCGACCTGTTTCCCATGTATACCAAAATTAGCGCCTTTGCCGAAGCTTCCGTAAGTATACTACAAAGTCCCGAAAAGGCCGAAAAATTGGCCCAAAAGCAGTTTGATTATATCGACGAAAACCGCAATATCATGCGGTTTATCCACATCATGGAAAATTTGTACACGCGCATAGCCCGTCCAAATGAAGTATAACAAAATAGGAAACAGTGGTATTCAAATCAGCCGGGTATCCTTGGGAACCATGCATATCCCGGAACCGGCCAACTGGACACAAAAGCTGAACCTATTTGCTGCGGCACATGAACGCGGCATTAACTATTTTGATACGGCAGACGGATACGCAAACGGAGAAGCCGAATCCTTTTTAGGTCAACTTTTAAAACAAATACCTAGAGACCAAGTCTTAATCGGCAGCAAGTGCTTCTTTCCCAGGGGCTCCTCACCGCTTCAAGGTGGATTAAACCGTAAAAATTGCATACACGCCGTTGAAAACACGCTTCGTAAACTGAGTACCGAATACCTGGATTTTTTCTTCCTGCACCGCTATGATTACCATACACCCATGGAGGAAACAATTGAAACCATTCGCATACTTATCCACTCAGGCAAAATACGGTATTGGGGGTTTAGTGCATTTACCACTTTTCAAATCTGCGAGGCGTATTATACGGCCCGGCAAATGAAGGTTCCGGTTCCAGTTGCGGCACAATATGCCTATAACCTGTTTAACCGGAGCATTGAAATGGATGCCGCTGAAGCACTAAACCGCCTAAACATAGGGGTAATGGGCTATTATCCGCTGGCACAAGGTGTATTAACCGGAAAATATAACAAGGAAACCGCTGAGCCCACAAGAGCTAAACAGGCAAATTTTCGCAATAGTATGTGGGACTTAAATGACGAAAAGCTGGATAAGGTAAACGAACTGCTGAACCTTGCCCAAGACCACAAACACGCATTAACCGAGTTGGCTATGGCCTGGGTATTGCACTCACCACTAATCAGCACCGCGCTTACGAATGTAAACAACGAAAAACAACTGGATGAACTCATCCAAATAGCAGAATCCGATGCTATTGATTCTGCCCTTTTCACATCCATTGAAACAATAATGAATAACAAACCCGTCAATCCATACACGGGAAAAACATACTAAATAAAATATCTATGGAGGTTTATTATCAAATTGAAAACGAAACCATTACCAGTATCTTAGAGGGAGAAATCATCAGTGGTGAAAACGAGGTACTGTTAGAAAAAGACATTAACCTGATTGAAAACACGCCTTGGTATAAAGACGGGTACACGATAACCCAATTTACGAGTGCCGAAAATTTTACGATCATAAAAACCGGCCTTACCGAAAAAATTGCGGAAATGCTGCGAAAAAATGGACTTGACATTGATGCACAATTCAGTCTGGATAAATACCACACGTATGTAAATGACGAACAACACCTTGTATTGGCCAAACAAATTCAATACGGCTGGAATGTCTCTGAATTTCCGATTGATTTTGAAATCATTAATAATCGGCTATCAGAAGAAGTAGGAAGGCCTGTAGCGGCAGAGGCAAAGCATGTAAACTTCAATAATTTTTTCATGCGTATTGTTCGCCCGGGCAAAGCCAAGGATAATAACCCGCCTCACAGGGACGTGTGGATTGACCGCCTGCGAAATGCCGTTAATATTTATGCCCCTATTTGCGGGAGTTCTAAAAAAAGTGCGCTCCCTTTGGTGCCGGGCAGTCACCTGCTTCCCGAATCGGCCATACAGCGAACCGCCGAAGGCGCTTTCCTGAACCAAACCCAATACACGGTTCCCTGCGTTATCGCCATCAATGGCGAACAGCCCAAGCTCATCCGTCCCAACCCCGCCGAAAACGAAATGATGATTTTCTCACCTTATCTCGTACATGGCGGAGGGTATAATTTAGATACCGAACTTACCCGGGTTTCACTCGAAATTCGTTTTTTCAAAAAAGACCAATAAATGGCAATAAAGAAAAAAGTACTCATTCTTCTTCCTGTATTTAACCTGGGCGGGGCCGAAAAGCAGGGGCTTTACATAGCAGACTCCCTTCAAAAAACAGGAAAATACGAAGTAGAAGTTTGGGCACTACAAAACGGAGGCGAAATGTTAAAAGCCCGTTTAGATGAATGCGGACTCAAGTACAAAAATGTAGATATCCCTTTTTCGGCATTCGAATCAAGAAGCGGCCGTTTAAAAGCCTATTGGAAATACCTGAACGAATTACGGAAAGCAAATATAGACATCCTGATTCCGTTTACCTACCATTGTAACGTCATGTCGGCATCGGTATTCCGCCTGGCCGGGGTTAAAAAATGCATCTGGTTTCAAATTGCCATGGAATACCATATTCCCATGGGCACCTTTGAAAAATTGGCCTTAAACCGAAAACCCATTTATGCCGCCAACTCCAGGGCCGCCGGTAATTTTATAGCCAACAGACACGGTATAGATCCTAAATCGGTAAGCTTCATTCCCAACCCATTTGAACCCGTTCCGGCTAAACACTCGGCTGAGGCCTGGAGGCAAAAATTAGATGTGAAATCAAGCGATGTACTGATGGTTATGGCCGCCAATTTTTTTCCTGAAAAAGACCATATTACCTTGCTAAAAGGACTAAAAATATTGTTGCCCGATTACCCTAATCTGAAATTAATATTTGCCGGAGGTCTACAGCCCGAAACTGCTTCAAATGCGGTGAAAGCCGCTGCCTTTGATTTAGGCCTTTGTAATCATGTGCATTTCATAGGCTCTACGGATGATGTACCGGGCTTGCTACACGCAGCCCAAATAGGCATTTTATCCAGCCGGAGCGAAGGAAGCCCCAACGCCCTGATTGAATACATGGGCTATGGCATACCGGTTATTGCCACCAATATTCCGGCGATAAGCGAGCTATTGGGAAAAGACTATCCTTACTTATTTGAGGTAGAAAACGTGGATGATTTTGTGCAAAAAACACAACAGCTTTTAAGCCGTTCGAATACAAAACTGGTAGAAAAAAACCAGGCCATCATTGCTGAAACCTACACCGTTTCCACCAATCTGAATGCTTTTCTAAACCTAATCGAAGCATAATGCATTATAAGGTATCCTATATCATTCCCTATTTCAATGCCGGTTCCACCATTCAGGATACGATTGATTCTATCTTTAATCAATCGTATCCAAACTATGATATATGGATTGTTAATGACGGCTCAACGGATGAAGGTTCTTTGCTAAAACTGGCTGAACTCGAAAAAAGAGAACGAATTAAGGTAATACATCAGGTAAATTCAGGGCCCGGCATCGCCCGAAATTCAGCCATCCAAAAAACCGATGCCGAAATCATCGTTCCGCTGGATGCCGATGATTTAATTTGTACACACACACTGGAAAAAGCAATCCCACAATTAATGGCCGATATAGGAATAGGCATAGTGTACGGGGATTTGGAATTTTTTGGCGCAAAAAATGAAATTAAAAAACAGGTAGATTATAGGCACGAAAGGCAATTTATATTCAACCAGGTGGCTGTTTGTGCATGCATCAGAAAAGAAGTATTTGAAACCTGCGGATATTATGACGAATTTTTGAGTAAACCCGGCCTTGAAGACTGGGAATTTTGGATACGCGTGGGACAAAGCAAATGGGTTTTTCAAAAACGAAACGAAGTATTTTTCAAAGTACGGGTGGATGAAAATTCACGAACATACCAGGTGGCTGATAAAAACTTGGAAATGATTAAGGAATATGTGTATAAAAAACATGCATCACATCTTTCATTAAGCTATGAAAAACTGTATTACGAAGCTAAAATGTTGAAAGAAACACCTGATTACAGAATTGGGAATTGGATATTGAAACCTTGGCGACTCATCAAAAAATGGCTCAGGAAATAACACCAGTTTACCGTTTTGAGAAGTTGGAATCCGAAACCGTTTCTGATTTGATTCCCATTTACCAACACGCCTTTGGCATTTGTATAACAAGCGATAAGCTGCGCCAAAAACAAAATACCTCAGCCTTCGGACCATCCTTTGTGGGCTATATCGCTTATGCTGAAAATAATGAACCCGCGGCTTTCTATGGTGTTTTCCCCTGTTTGCTTGAGTATAAAGGCCAAAAATACTTGGTAGCCCAGTCGGGCGATACCATGACGCATCCCGCACACGCGGGCAAGGGTCTGTTCACGCAATTGGCTTTAAAAACATACGAATACTGTAAAGAAAACGGCATACACCTGGTGTTTGGCTTTCCGAACCAAAATTCTTACCCCGGCTTTGTGAAAAAACTGGGCTGGACACATTTTGATGACATGGAAGTGTATACCATACGTGTACCCGGAATTTCCTGGTACCGTATCCGTAAATACCTAAAACTCTCCGATGCCCTGCACAATCGCCGGGGAAACCGCATACTCAATAAACAAAAACCGGGTAAGCCGTTTACATCCTCCTGCCAATCAGAAGATGTGCCCGTGATAGACCACTCGGCTGATTTTTTTAAGTACAAAACCTACGCAAAAAACTACCTGCTGAATATCGAAGGCCTGAATGTCTGGCTCAAGTTCGACACCGATTTTTTGTACGTGGGTGATATTGAAAAATCAAGTGAAGAAAAAACGCTACGGGTAATTCGGGCATTAAAATCACTGGCCCGGCGTATGTTTATCCCGCATATACGCTTTCAGGGAAGCACGGGTACGCCGCTAAGCCAATTTTTTGCAAAATATGGCCAAAAACTGGATGCCAAACACCCCATCGGCGGGGTAAACTTCAGCCTTGAAATTCCGCTGGAGAAATTAAAGTTTACCATGGCCGATAACGACACTTTTTGATTCCAATGAACTGGATTGAACAAAAAACACTAGGTCTTTTTGTCAAAACAGGAGGTGTTTTGTCTAAGCCATTCTTCTCGGGAAAAGGCTTTATAATTATGCTCCACCGGGTTTTACCCGAAAAGTTGCGAAATGCATATACGCTTAATCGCAGTTTGGCCATTACGCCCGAAAAACTGGAAGAACACATTCTGTTTTTTCAAAAAAAAGGGTTTCATTTTATCTCTTTAGATGAATTATACCATAACTTAAACACGGGAACCAAGCATCCGCAAAAAACGATTTGCATAACGCTCGACGATGGCTACCGCGATAATTACCAATATGCATATCCCGTATTCAAAAAATTAAATGTTCCGGCTACTGTTTATGTTACCAACTGTTTTCCAAACGGAACGGCCTTGTTTTGGTGGTATTTGTTTGAACGACACGTAAAAAAGCAAAACGAGCTAATCTTGCCATACGGCGGAGAACAAATAAAATACGCTTGGAAAACAGAAATAGAAGGGTTTGCCCAATTTGCTGAAATAGCAAGCCTTATCAAAAAAATTCCAGGGCCATTGCTTCGCAATGCGCTAAAGGGGGCTTTTAATGTAACGGAAGACGAACTGTATGAAGAGTGCCGCACCCTTGCATTGAGTTGGACAGAATTACAACAATTTGCTGCGGAAAAAGAAATCAGCATAGGGGCACATACCTTAAACCATGTGGCCTTAAAAAATCAACGAAGGGACTTGGCCTGGGAAGAAATACTAGGCAGTAAACGTGAGTTAGAATCAAAACTCGATCAACCCATTGACCACTTTGCCTATCCGTATGGTGGCATTGCGGATGTAGGGGAAAGAGAATACAAAATGGTACAGGAAGCCGGATTTAAAACAGCCGCGTTAAACCAACCGGGAAATCTGTTTGCAGCACATAAAAATGCCTCCGCCTGTTTGCCCCGCATGCCTCTTGGTAATGAAACAGAACCAAATAAATTAGCCTATTACATGAATGGTATTTATCACTTTTCTAATAACGGATTTAGAAAAACACAAACATCCATTTGAGTATACAACTTTCAATCGTAATTGTAAGTTACCGCACCCCGGAACTCTTACTGAACTGTATTTCGTCTATTAAAAGAGAAACTCAGCAGTTAAGCTACGAAATAATTGTAGTTGACAATGCCCGGGACGATGGCAGTAAAGAGTTGGTTTATTCTTGCTTTCCTGATATTGTATGGATGAATGCCGGCTACAATGCCGGTTTCAGCAGAGCAAATAATATCGGAATCAGACGCGCACAGGGCGAATATGTTATGCTATTAAACCCGGATACTGAAATAAAAGGAAGTTTCCTTTCGAGCATGATTCATTTTTATGAACAGCATGACCAAAACAATGCGCTGGGTCTGCTAAGCTGTAGAATTATCTCGCTACGCGACGGAAGCCTGTTAGTGGGGAGCGGCATCGGTTTTTATTCATGGAAAAATGAGCTGAAAAAAAATCCGGTTTATATTTATTTGAATCGAATCCTCGGTATAAAAAACAAAAAAAACTACCGCCCCGAAATAATGCATTACACGAATCATGAAATTGACTTTGTAAGCGGCGCCTGCATGCTGATTAGAAAAAGTAAAATAGAATCGGAAAAAATGCTGATGGATGAGGACTTTTTTCTGTATTGGGAAGATGCCGAATGGAGTTTCCGGATAAAAAAAGCCGGCTTCATAAACTACTTTTGCGGAGATGCAGAAGTTTATCATGTAAACTCAGCCAGCACCGAGAAAACACATACTTTTAACGAACAATTGTTTCTTTCGTCTTGGCTATTTCTGCTAAAAACACAAAGCAAATACACTTATTTGCTAAGCAAACTCCTTTTCAGGTTTAATTATAAAATAAATACCTATCTGCTGAAAAGAGCCGGTCAGCATAAAGAACTGCAACAACAGGAAAAAGAAGCTGCTATTTTTTTTCACTATGTTAAAAATCAGGAGTCTGGCTTTTCTTCCATCACATCATCTTCTAACAATTACTTGAATTATGCTGAATAAAGTATATAACAAGTTTTTTCAAAAGAATGAAAAAGTTAATCTGCCTTCCCTACTGGCCCAACTGAATCAAATCAGAACCGGTTCAGACAGTTTGGTGCTTTATGGCTCCCCCACAGGCGCTAATTGGCTGGGTATTGCAAATGCCACACGATCCCTTTTTCCTTCAAGCGGCCTTGAAATACCGCAGTGGTATTCGAACCCGGTTTTAAATGAAAAAGAAACTGCCACTATTTGTAAAGAAATAAGCAGGCTACAATTTTCAAAAGTTATCATAAGCGGCTTTGCGCCTTATTTTTTTAATTGGATGGATGCTTTGCATGCCGGAACAGAAATTGAAACCCTGTTTCATGGCACCTTCTCCGAATTTCATGAGCCTGGTAAACGTGAATTGATGGAAAAGCTAATCAGCAGAGCACAGAAAAAAGAAATTAAACGAATGGGTTTTGTAAAACGGGGTATGGCAGAAGTCATGGCTGAATTATTCAATTTGGAAACCCGGTTTTATCCCCTTCCGCCTCCAGCTTTGGCCGGCAGCAAAAGCCCACTTAACTTAAACCAGTCAGCCATTCATATCGGGGTTTTCGGTTCTGACAGTTTTAACAAAAATCTACACAATCAGGTTGCCGCGGCCTTACTGGTTCCCAATGCTCAGGTGCACGTGCTGGATGATGGCCCGTTTCAGTATCTAAACTTGTCCAAGCGCATTACCGGTCATGGAACACAATTAAATCGTGAAACTTTCTTAAATTTACTGGGCAGTATGCATATAAACCTATACCTATCATTCAGTGAATCATGGGGGCTTATTGCAACAGAAAGCGAAGCGCTTGGAGTGCCCTGCATTGTTTCTTCCGGAAGCTCCGTATCGGGTCATTTAATTTACAAAATGGGCGAAACAGACCGACCGGAACTCATCAAAGAAAAAATAATGTCGGTGTTACAAAAAAACACGAGTGAGTAATTTACCTCATCAGCTCCCTAACTTAAATTCCATACGCTTTTTCGCGGCTACCGCAGTAATTATTGCCCATGTAGAATTGGTAAAAAATTCCTACAACTTAATAAATATTCAAAACAGTTTAGGGTTTCTTGGCGACTGGGGAGTTAACTTTTTTTTCTCGCTTAGCGGGTTCTTGATTACCTACCTGCTTATTTTGGAAAAAAATAAAAACAAATCCATACAAATAAAACACTTTTATTTCCGCAGAATATTTAGAATTTGGCCTCTGTATTATTGGATTTTAGCCCTTTCCATTCTTCTTTCTTTCATTCTGATAAATAAATCTCCCCTTATTGCTGATTTTAATTTAAAGGCTCTGGTCTACAATATCCTTCTTTTGCCTCAAATTGCTAAATCATACATTCATCAGTCATTTTCCAGCGCCGTACTTTGGTCTATCGGTGTAGAAGAATTGTTTTACTTGTTTTTTCCACTCCTTTTTATTTCACTAAAGTCAAAACCCATATTCAAACTTTCAATTGGAATTGCCATTCTTCTGCTTGCAAAAATTTGTATCATGCCCTTATGTTACAAACTGCTAGGAGCAGAAGCGTCAAAAGCACCCATCAACTTAATTAGCATGACCCGTTTTGAAATCATGCTCACCGGTTCGTTATTTGCCTTTTGGGCTTCACAAAATATAACCTATATAAATTCCAAACTAATGTGCTTTTGGATAGGTTTAGCTGGATTGTTCTTTTTAAGTTCAATTTCTTTTTTGCCAAAATTATATGCCCCTGAAAATGCTTGGGCCCCTGTACTTGTAAGCGTGTTGATACCCTTTTTCTTGAGTGTTTTTATGAGTGTCATTCTTTCCTATTTGGCATTTTCTTCAAAACTCAAATTCGCATTGTCCAACCGTTTTCTCGATTTTGGGGGAAAAATTTCATACGGCCTATATGTTTATCATCCATTGGTATTAATCTTAATTTCATACCTCTTTCCAACACTTTTGAAGTCATCAGTACCAGGATTTTTTTTACTAATTACACTGCTCATTACGATCCTCATTTCAGCACTATCGTACGAATATTTTGAAAAGCCTTTTTTAAAAGTATCCATTAAATACAGACATCTATAAAAAAAGGGCAGTGTTTTTTAAACCACTGCCCTTTTCTAAAAAGTATACATTAAATATTAGTCTTTCCTCACGCAAAGACAATCATATTCGTAATTTTTAAACAGATTATACTGCGATCCGAAATGGATAAAGCCGTAACGGGCTTGGTCGGTTGAGAGTTCGGTACTGGTCCAGTAGGTTCCGGTATACTCATCCGGCGGAAGACGGTCACCCAGTGCAGCAATAGCCTCAAATTCTTCCGTAGAGGGTAAATACCAGTCATCAAACCCGCCCTGTACCAAATCGGCACATACCTTTGCAGGATAGTTTCCATCACCCCAGCGGGCTACTATGCTGTCGGTATTGGCTTTGCCGTCTGTGGTGGATATCGCTCCGGTAATGCCGTATGCCGGCGCCCATTTTAAGTTTTTGGCCACACGCTCCGGCGTAAAGTAAAGCGTACTTCCGTTAAACTCAACCGAAGTAGGAACCGGTTCTTTTTTACAGCTCGACATTGCCAAAACGGCCAAAATAGGGAGTAGAAGGTAAATGCGTTTCATTATTTTTAACCATTGATGTTGAACAAATATATTGTTTTGACTTAGAATTAACAAGCCTCGCCAAAAAAATAATCAAGAATAAGAATCTGTTGATTGGGTTACGAAGAAGAATAAAATCACAAAAATTGCTTTTTACGATAGCAAGATTTATGTATATTTGCTTTTTACATTAGCAAAATGGAGGAATTGTTGGTAAAGTCACAGCGAAAAATCAAGCAGGTTACTGTTGAACACAAGCGATACTTACACGCCAAAATCAATAGAACTTCACGCATGATTGCCATAAAAGGAGCAAGGGGTACCGGCAAAACCACCTTATTGCTGCAACTCGGCAGGGAAAAAAAAGTAGAAGATGTGCTTTATGTGGCCATGGATGACTTGTTTTTCACCGCCAACACGCTGTATGGTCTGGCCGATCAGTTCAGCAAAATCGGGGGCACACTTTTGCTGGTTGATGAAGTACACAAATACCCGAACTGGTCCCGGGAATTAAAATTAATTTATGACGACATTCCGCATTTGCAAGTCATTTTCACCTCATCGTCTATACTGGAAATATACAAGGGTGAATCTGATTTAAGCAGAAGGGCAGTAACCTATACATTATCCGAACTGTCATTCAGGGAATATCTTGAATTCCATGAAAAAATAGCACTTCCCTTTTTTTCGTTGGATGATATCGTGAAAAGACATCCTGAAATTAGTACCGATCTTTGTAGCCTTTTTTCACCTTACAAATATTTTTCAGCGTATTTGAAACATGGCGCCTATCCTTATTTTGATGGAGACGAAAACGAATATTATCAAAAATTATTGAATACGGTACACTTAATTTTGGAAGTAGATCTGCGGGCCATTGAAAACATTGATTACAACAACATCGCAAAAATTAAACGCCTTCTGTATGTGATTTCAGCCAATGTGCCGTTTACGCCGAACATGAATAAGCTTAGCGAACAAATTCATCTTAACCGAAACGCCTTGGTGAGGGTAGTGCAACTGCTTCAAAGGGCATCGCTGATTCACTCACTTTACAAACAATCAAAAAGTATAAGCGTCCTGAATAAACCCGATAAAATTTGGATGCACAACACAAACCTGATGTATGCCATTTCCGGAAACGGGATAAATAAAGGCAGTTTAAGGGAAACTTTCTTTTTACAAAGCATGCCTCATGAATACCCGCTATCTTTGCCAGACCAGGGTGATATAATAGTAAACAACACCTACCTATTTGAAATAGGCGGTAAAAACAAAACAAAAGAACAGATTAAAGGAAAAGAAAATGCATTTATAGTAAGCGACGACATAGAAACCGGCATCTTGAATACCATTCCGCTTTGGCTTTTTGGTTTCCAATATTAAGTATGTTTTTAAGATTCAAGAACCAAGACCCCGATAGCTATCGGGGTCTTGGTTCTTGAATCTAGCAGCGAAGCGGTCTAAAAAACAATAGAACAACCCAACAGTAAAACAACCCAACAGTAGAACAATAGAACAACCGAACACTCCCCAGCATGCGCATTCTACACCTGATACCCACACTAAAAAAAGGCGGTGCCGAAAGGCTCTGTTTAGATACCGTAACCGCGCTCTCAAGCATAAATAACGTTCAGGTAAAACTGGCCATACTCCGAAACGAAAATGAATATCACTCGGAGTATCCAGCTATTCAGCCAATACATGTAAACAGTTCTGTTTCGCCTTCTTTAAAAGGAAAATGGACCGTAAATACCCGGGAATGGGAAGCGCTGCTGGAAGAATTCAAACCCGATATTGTCCACAGCCATCTGTTTGAAGCCGAAATGCTATCCAGGTATCAGATTCGCCCGGGCATTAAATACTTCAGCCACTGCCACGACAATATGCCCGTTTTTGAAAAACCGGGAGCGCATAGCCTGTTCAACAAACAAAAGCTTACACGGGCCTATGAAAGGCGCTTTATGCTCAGGCAATACGAAAAAGCGAACAACCGCTTTCTGGCCATCAGTCCAGATACCTTGGCATACTTCAAAAACAACCTGGGCAAGGCCTTGCAAAACAACATTGAACTGTTTCCCAACGCCATAAATACGGCAAGGTTTGCCCATCCGGAACGCAACGCTTTTAGTGGCGGAACACTCAAAATAATCAATATCGGTGCTTTTATTCCCGTTAAAAACCAGCAACTCGCCATTAAGATCCTTAAAGAGCTGAAAATGGCCGGCGTACAGGCCGAACTTACTTTTGTGGGTGAAGGAAATGAGATGGCCGGTGTAAAAAAATTAGCCGAACAGGAGGCCCTGTCCAACCAAGTGCATTTTGCCGGAAAACAGTCCGAAGTGTCAAAATATTTGGCCGATTCACACGTATATCTGCACACCGGTATAAAAGAGGCCTTTGGCCTGGTGCTGCTTGAAGCCATGGCCTCCGGTTTGCCCGTGGTTTCGCTGAACGGGCATGGAAACAAAGAGTTGATTGAAAACGGAAAAAACGGTTTTTTAATTGAAAAACAAGATCCCGATGCCTTCTTAAAAGCCATAAAAACCATAACCGAAAACGAAGAAACTTATTTGAGGTATAGCCAGAATGCTGTTTCTTTTGCCCGGCAATACGACACAAACGCCTATGTTCAAAAGCTGATGGACGTATACACGAATTCACTAAAACCATAATTATGTGCGGCATTGCAGGTATATTGAACTTTGGTGAACGAAAAAATATTTCGGAAAACCTGCTCCGTGAAATGGCGGCTCCCATGCAGTTCAGGGGCCCTGACCAAGAAGGTTATTTCATTTCACAATCCGATCGGTATGAGCTGGGGCTTGCGCATAAGCGGCTCAGCATTCTTGACCTCTCGGAACAGGGACGCCAACCCATGCAGCATCCCGACAAAAAACACTGTATTGTTTTCAATGGAGAAATTTACAATTTCCCCGAAATCAGAAAAGAACTGGAAACCGAAGGAATAGCCTTCCGATCGAATTCCGATACGGAAGTTATTCTTCAAGCATACGCAGTATGGGGTATAGAGGCCACTCTGCAAAAACTGAACGGTATGTTTGCCTTTGCCCTTTGGGATACTGAAAAAGAAAGCCTCATATTGGCCCGTGACCGTTTTGGCGAAAAACCGCTGTATTACTACAGACACAATAACAGTCTGGCCTTTGGTTCGGACATCCGCTGTTTTGACCCATTAATGCCTGATAAAAGCATAGATCTACATGCGCTGGGATACTATTTTGCAGAGTTATCCACACCGATTGAAAACAGTATTTATGCGGCTGTAAAAAAATTACCCCCTGCCCATTACCTGGTTTACACGCAAACCGCCTTAAACCTGTTTGAATATTGGAGTCCGGATTACCGGAAAAAAACTAAAATAAGCCTGCACGAGGCCATAGAAGAAAGTGAACGACAACTGGAACTGTCTGTTAAACAATGCCTGCTATCTGATGTGCCTGTTGGCTGTTTTTTGAGCGGAGGTATTGACTCCAGCCTGATTTCATTGTATGCCGCAAAACACTACGGTAAACAAATTCAGACCTTCTCGGTAGGATTTAGTTATGAGATATTCAATGAGCTGCCCTATGCCCTGCAAGTGGCGCAAAAAATTAATTCAGAACACCATGAAATCATACTTAAACCCGATGATTTAAACATAGTGGACGCCTTACTGCGTGAGTACGGGGAACCCTTTGCCGATTCGTCGCAGATACCGAGTTATTATGTCTCCAAATTTGCGGCATCAAAAGTAAAGGTAGTTCTGGGCGGCGACGGCGGAGATGAGATTTTTGCCGGATACCGCACCTACAATCAGGCACTTCGCATGGAAACCTGGCACAAACTGCGTTGGATGAAGCCGCTTCTGAGTCTGTTACATACGCTTAAACCCAGCGAAAGAACGGCCTATATAAACGGACTGATGAACGGCGAAACCCAAATCATAGGTTCTGCCTTGTATCGGAATATGGGCTTTTCTCCGAAACAAATGCGTACCCTTTTTGAAAACCAGGCTCTTTTCAACGCCGCTGAAAAAGAAAACAACAAAACCATAGAACAGGCCAAACGCCATGCCGATACCCTATTTGACATGCTTTTGTATGCCAACATAAAAACGCGCATGGTAAATGACTACTTTGTAAAAACCGACCGTGCATCTATGTTTAATTCACTTGAGCTGCGTACGCCCTTTGTATCCAAAAACCTGATCGAATTTACCTCAACACTCCCCTTTTCGAAAATTATGCATGGGGGTGAAAATAAATACATCAGCAAAAAAATAGCCGAAAAATACTTCCCGAAAGACTTTATTTACCGGCCCAAACAAGGTTTTGGCATACCTGTTGGCGAGTGGATTAAAAAAGAGTGGAAAAGTCATTTCTATGAAATTTTAAATGCCCGTCAAAATCTGGTTGAAATGAACTACACCTACATTGACAAGCTTTACATGGAACACATCAATGGCCAGGCTAACCACACCGACCGTCTTTGGGCTGTGTATGTATTTCATAAATGGGTCATGAATCAGCAATCTATGTAAACTATGCTAAACATACTGTACATAGGAAATGCCGAAAGCATACATGATATAAAATGGATGTGCTACTTCTCTGAAAAAACGGAGCATTATCGCATATTTGCAGTAAACGAAAAACAAAATAAAATAAGCGAAAAAACCGCTGAATACCTTACATCCCAAAACATCAACATCCTTCCACCCATTGATACATTTTCACTACGGAGCCCATTAAAAACAAGGGCTTCGATAAAAATATTAAAATCATATATAACAAAATATAATATTAATATCGTTCATGTGTTATTTGCCAGTCCACACGCCTTGTGGATAAACTATCTAACGATTCCGGCCGTTATTACTACGCGTGGATCTGACGTTTTACGTGTATTGCCTGAGTTAAAAAAGCAAGGCGGTCTGAAAGTCTTGTATTTTCGGTATTTATTTGGGTTATTTAAAAAGTCATTTGCGAAAGCGGTTGCGTTAACATCCACATCAAAAGCCCAAATTAAGCAAATTGAAACGCTGTTTGGCCGGCCCGATAGTGTTCTGATTCGAACGGGTATTGAGGTGGATGCAATTATCCACATTGACAAACCAGAACTGTTGAATAAAAAATTACAGAATCAAAAGTTCATTTTTTCGCCAAGATTTATGGCCCCGGTTTACAACATCGATATACAAACCGAAGCCTTGAAATATCTCCCGTCAGAACTAATAAAGAACTTCATTTTTGTTTTCGTGAGAGGAAAAAACTATGATAAGGCGTATTACCAAAATCAGGTTCAAAAACTTGAAAAGCTTGAAAAAGAAATCGGATTGCAATACATTGTAGAAGAGTATCTAGACCAAGAAACACTTTGGATGTATTTTAAAAAAGCCTCCCTAAGCATCATGACACCGATTAGTGACGGAACTCCAAATTCGGCACTGGAGGCAATGGCCGCCGGTTCTCCGCTCATTCTTCCAGACCTGCCCTATGATGCCGACTTATTTGAAAATGGGTGTATGGTTACAACAATAACCGATGCAAAAACGGTAGCAGACACAATAATAAAAGCCCTGAACGATTACCCTCAAAATCGCATTGGTTTAGCCACAGACCGTGTGAAAACAAAAGGAAATAGGGCCATAGAAATGGCTAAACTGGAAAAAATTTATACTCGTATGTCCATGGATATAGTTCATTCTTGAATCGGAATGGCAACACATAATGGGTAGGCCGGTTTTATCTTTTGCCAGTTTTTAGGGCTATAACCAAAAACCATGATAGAACATAGTTGATTTTGTGATTATACCCACAAAAAGAAATTTAAACACGCAAAACTCCCCAACCCCAAATTTTTCTACCTTTACACCATCGGGTACATATGGATGTTGCACATATACGACATATCTTAAAAAAAGGAGAAGGCATTTCTGTGGAGTTTAAAAAAGCGGCAGGAGGTCTTTTAAAAAATCCACATATAGCCAAATTCTTTGTGCAGATGGGCAGAGCCGAAGAACTGGGAACCGGAATCAGAAAGGTATATAAATACAGCAGATTATATTCAGGAGCAGATACGGTTTTTTGGGGAAATGATTTATTTGAGGTGGCCGTACCGCTTCCTAGCAGCCCCAAAACTACCCCCAAAACCAAGGATCTTGTTATCCGCCTGATTCTTGAGAACCCATCTGTTTCTAAACATGAATTAGCAAAACAACTGCGCCTAAGCGAAGAGGGTGTACGCTATCACCTGAATAAATTGAAAAAAGAAGGGTTAATCCACTATGAAGGCTCCTCTAAAAAAGGAAAATGGGTGTTGTTAAACCCAAAGAACTAAGGCATGGATTCAAAAAGAAAAATCCTCATCATTTCTTATTTTTTTCCGCCGTGTAACCTGGTGGGGGCTCAGCGCACATTTTCGTGGTATACCCACTTTGCAAAATTTGGCCTTTACCCGGTAGTTATTACGCGGCACTGGAACCATGAGGTTAAAACCTTGGCAGACGCCTCTTTACCGGACCAAAGTAAGCTGAAAATTGAAAAACAGGATTGGGGAGAAGTACATTACCTGCCTTACAAAGGCAGCATAAGGGACCAGTTTATGTTGAAAAACGGGAACCGGTTCGCATTGCTCAGAAAAATGCTCACCCTATTTGAAATCATCGGATTACACCTTTCCTTTTTGTTAAACCCGTATCGTTTTTTTTACCTTTACATTAAACAGCTCTGCGAAAAAGGAGAACAATTTGATTTAGCTATTGTGTCTGCAAATCCTTATCCGTCTTTCGCAGTGGGCTATCATCTAAAACAAATTTTAAACATTCCGTGGATTGCAGATTACCGAGATGATTGGACCACAAACACCCGTATAGACCGGTCAGGATTTCTTAAAACAATTATCGCAAAAGTAGAACGCAGATCCGAAATGCGTTGGTTATCAAACTCCATTTGTTTTACAAGCGTTACCGAATATTATATTTCAAAAATAAAATCCCTAATTGCAAAGCCAGGACACTTGGTTTTAAATGGGTTTGAAAAAATAAATACAACACAACCCAAAAGTATTACCAACCAAATTAACTTATTATTTGCAGGTACCGTTTACGAAAAACAAGACTTTGAATTGTTATCCATAGGACTAAATACACTTAAAACTCGGATGCCGTCATTAAAAATAAGCATAACCTTTGCCGGTGCGGCTGTAGATGGAAAAGTTCCCGATCCTATTGAAAAAATGAAAATAAGTTTAAACCAAATAAACATACATGTTTTACCAAGAATGGGCGAGAATCAATTTGCGATACACTTAGATGAATCTGACGTGTTATTTATTGTTCCTTACGGAGAATTAAAGGGAGAAATGCCCGCCAAACTCTTCCACTACTTATCCTGGGGTAAGCCCATTTTAATGGCCGGAAGCGATAATGATATCATGGAAAAAACGCTGGCACCCTACAGTTTGGCAAAAATTTGCCGGAATGCCGAGGAGGTAGCCAATGCCTTGGAAAACATCATTAAAAACATGGAAACCCAAATCCGAAGTGAGGCTGATATAAATTATATAACACAATTTAAACGAGAAAATCAGGCCGCCATTTTAGCCGATATTATCAAACAAAACATAGCCTGATAAAGTGTTTTACACATATTGGGAATAAAACAAATAAGCGGATGTCATAACCAACAAAGAATGAATTATTTCCAGTTAATTTACTGTTAACCAATAAAAAACGGAAAATTAACCCTACCTTTGCAGGCATTTTTAAAACATATAATGAATTTAACAGAAGAACAAGATGTAACTTTTCGTGATTTAGGATTATCGGAAAACGTACTTCAGGCCGTTGAGGCCAAAGGCTTTACAAAACCGTCACCCATTCAGGCGGCCTGCATTCCGATCCTGCTGAAAAACGAAAAAGACATCATCGGCCGCGCACAGACCGGCACCGGAAAAACAGCCGCCTTCGGGTTACCGCTGATTGAATTGCTCGATGAGGAAAACAGAGTTCCTCAAGCCATCGTAATCACTCCCACACGGGAACTGGCCCTTCAGGTTGCCAACGAGATTATTTCTTTCAAAGGAAACAAACGACTTCAGGTATGCGCCGTATACGGCGGTGCCAACATGCGTGAACAATTACGCGACTTAAGCCGCGGAGTACACATCGTAGTAGGAACTCCGGGCCGTATTATGGATCATATCCAACGTGGTTCACTGAACCTGGGCGCCATTACACACGCCGTTTTAGACGAAGCAGACGAGATGCTCGACATGGGTTTCCGTGATGACATTGAATCTATCCTGCGCAGTACACCGGATGGTATCCGTATGTTACTTTTCTCGGCTACTATGCCGCCGGAAATCCGGGATATTGCCCGTAAATTTATGGGCGAATACGAAGAGATTGCCGTACAAAAACAACAAATTGCCAACGCTTCCATTGAGCAGATGTACTATGATGTGTATGAGCGCGACAAACTCGAAGCCCTCGTACGTATCATGGAAACTCAGAAAGATTTCTACGGAATCATTTTCTGCCAAACCAAAATCGATACCGACAGCGTAGCCAACAAACTCATTGAACGCGGCTACGGAGCGGAAGCCCTGCACGGTGACGTTTCACAAAACCAGCGGGAACGTATCCTGGCCAAATTCAAGAAAAAATCAATCAATATTCTCGTTGCTACCGATGTAGCCGCAAGAGGTATTGACGTGAACGATCTTACACACGTAATCAACTACGCACTTCCGCAAGACCCGGAAAGTTATATACACCGCATTGGCCGTACAGGCCGTGCCGGGAAAACAGGTATTGCCATTTCATTGGTTTCCCCTCCCGATTTCCGTAAGCTTGCCGTAATCAAACGCTTGGTGAAAACTGAAATCCGCAAGGCTACATTGCCCGGCGTACAAGAGGTAATCAACAGCAAGCTGGAACACATGAAAGCAGACGTAACGGAAACCATTGAAGCCGGAAATCTGGATAAATACTTGGTAACGGCCGAAGAATTGTTAGCCTTCAGCTCACCCGAGGAGGTGGTTGCGGCTTTACTTAAACTGAACCTGGCCGATACCATAAACGAAAGTAATTTTGGTGCCATTTCTGAAGTTGTAAACGGCGGCAGAGGCGATCGCGGAAGCTATGGTGACCGTGGTGACCGTGGCGGGAAATTTGGCCGCAGAGATAGAGACAGAGACGGCGGAAGAGACGGTGGAGACCGTTTCCGGAAAAGTTTCTCCGGAAACCGCGAGGAAGGCGAACGCCTGTTCATCGCCCTCGGAAAATTGGATAATCTTACACCGCGTACGCTTGTTGATTTAATCAATGAGAAAAGCGGGGTTCCCGGACGTTTCATCAATAACGTTAAGGTAATGGAAAAATTCTCCTTCATCTCTGTTTCGGAGCGTGATGCCGACCGCATCATCAACGCCCTGAACAAAGATTCAAGAGGAAACCGTACCATTGCCGAACGTTCTCAGAAATAAATTACGAACGAAACTAAAACAAAAGGCTGCCTAACTTTGGCAGTCTTTTGTTTTTAATTTAGGATACACTCATCCTAGAAAAAAATGTTTCCCCGGTTCTTACTCCGTTGAATATCCGTTATACTGCTAAATAAAATTAAAGCGGGAAAATGTTCGACCCCTCTGAGGTCGGCAGTGAACATAAAATCCTATTCCACAAATATTTGACTCCTGCGGAGTCTTTGCAACCACACAACCTAGTCACAGGTGGGGTCACATATCTATGCCAAAACAAAGCCTATCTAAAACCAACCCCAGAGAGGTCATATATTATTAACACCAGACTTACTAGCAAAGCGTAACCCCAGAGGGTTCATAGATTGGCAACTCCTGACACATCCGCACGGAACGACCCCAGAGGGATCATAGATTTGTAACCCCAAACATACCAGCACGGAATGACCCCGGCGGGGTCACAGTTTTATACAAAAGCAGCTATTCCGCCTCTGTATTCGACTCCCGAATTATGTAAAGCGGACGATTCCGTATATCCGAATTCATGCGGGATAAATACTCGCCAATAACACCCAGGCAGATTAACTGCACACCGCCCAAAAACGTTATGCTAAGCAAAACGCTGGCCCAGCCCTGTGGGGTTTCATCTGCTCTGAAATAACGGCTATATAACACGTAAAACCCTATTATTACAGAAACTCCCGAAACAAAAAAGCCAAGAAATGTGGCCATACGGAGCGGTAAATCTGAAAATGAGGTTATGCCGGTAAGCGCAAGCTTAATCAATTTAGTCAGGGGGTAACCCGTAACCCCGTGTAGGCGTGGATCCCGGTCATATTCCACATAAGTTTGCCGAAAACCAACCCAGGCAATTTGCCCACGCAAAAACTTATTCTTCTCCGACATTTTTACCACCACGTTTCTAACCTTCCGGTGTATGAGGCGGAAATCGCCCGTATCCACCGGAATGTCTATTTGCGTTACCATACGAAGTATACGGTAAAAAATATAAATCAAACTTTTCCGCAACACGGGCTCTCCCTTACGAACGGCCCGGCGGGCATAAACCACTTCAAATCCTTCACGGGCCTTGGCCAATAAATCGGGGATAAGCTCCGGCGGATCCTGCAAATCACCGTCAATGATGACGGTGTATTCGCCAAGGGCTAAATCCAAACCCGCCGAAATGGCCTGCTGATGCCCAAAATTGCGGCTAAAAAACACATACCGCACATGCACATCGGACGCTGCCAACTCGAGCAAAATAGCCTCCGAATTGTCTTTGCTCCCATCGCTCACAAAAATAAATTCATAGGCCTCTCCTACCGCCTGCTCACAAACCGTTTTCAGGCGTTTGTACATGTGCGGAATATTCTCTTCCTCGTTAAACACGGGCACAATTACCGAAAGCGTAGGAGAATTCATATCACAAAGTTGTTGATTTTTGGGAATTTCCCAAAAGGACGGCTTATCGTAATGCGTAGCCGGTAAGGTTCATTTTGCCATAACCGAATTCTTCACTCTCGTCACTGAGCTCCAAAAACGATTCCTTGTATCCTTCCTGTTTGCCGAGCGGCCATACATATAAACCCATTTCGGTCATGTTTTGGCCAAACCGGTTGTTCAGATAGGTCTTCATTTCGGTAGTGAGTTTATCCGCCTCTTCTATATCGCTCAGGTAAATATCAAATGTAAAAGCATTCATTACTCCGTTTACAAACTTGTATTCAAGGGTATATCGTCTTTGACCGGGAAGTGAATACGAATATTGAAGCATCTTCTCGGAGGCATACACCAAAAAAGTATCATTTTCCATCTGTTTGATGGTTGCGGCCTCATCCCCAAACTCCGCACCGCGAAAAATACCGTTCGTGTCTTTGGCAAGCCACTCGGCAGCATTGAAACGTACACTGTCCTTTGACTGGCCGGTGGGCGTTAAGGCTTTATCTCCACAAGCAGAAAACAGCATCAGGGCGAATAAAAACAAAAGGGCCGGAAAAAAATTTTTTTGCATATACATCATACCAGAGACGGGCAAAATTCAGACCAAAGGTACATGCAGACCCGGAACAAGAAAAATGTTTTTCTTAAAAAGTAAAAGAAAAGCCGAAATTTGCGTTTACTTAGCTTATGGCATCAACGGAAAAAAGGGGGAAGTTCCGCATTTTGCGAATCATCCGAAGAATTATCTCGGGAATCGTAATCGGTTTGGTTTCCGTGTTACTGCTTTCTTGGCTGCTGGTTTTTATATTCGAAAAAGATGTAATTCAATTTGCATCGGATAAATTAAACAGTCAGTTAAAATCTGAAATCAGTTTTGAATCGGTTGAGCTTACTCTCTTGAAAACCTTTCCCTATGCCTCACTCGAGTTTAAAAATGTAAAATGCAAAGAATACCTGCCCGAGAAAAAACCGGTAGAGAACCTGTTTGAAGCGTCCTACCTGTATTTGCAGTTTAACCTTTGGGATTTGTTTTCCGGTAAGTATTCAGTAAAAAAAATAACCCTCCGCAATGCCGATTTTAACCTCTACCGGGATAAAAAAGGCCGGGATAACTGGCATATCTGGAAAGAATCAGAAACAGAAAAAACAGAAAAGGAAAAATTCTCATTCAGCCTCTCGGCAGTAAAGCTGGATCGTGTAAGGCTCATTTACGAAGATAAAAGAACCGACACAGAACTGGCGCTCGACATAAAAAGCCTGTATTTAAGCGGTAATTTTACCGAAGACCGCTATAAACTCAGTTCTGAATCGGAAATGGTATTGGCCAAACTAAACCTGGGTGAGGCCCGATTTCCGGGACCGGTTAATCTTGAACTAAACGCCACCCTGGACGTTGACCGACTTAAAAAAACCTATCTGATAACTTACGGCGCACTCAACATTAACGGCATGGATATTTCCTGCTCCGGAAACCTAAACGACACCGAAGAAGGTTTAATGGCAGACCTGGCCTACACCGGCAAAAAGTTGAAAATTAACCGGGTTCTGGATTTAATTCCCGCAAAATATTCGGGATTCCGCGCCCAATATGATGCATCCGGAAACGTTGAATTGGAAGGAAAACTGAAAGGCATTGTTTCAGACGGAAAAATTCCGACCCTCTCGCTCAATTTTGCCGGCGATGATGTTTCCTTTTTGGCAACCGATGAAGGAATTCGGGCAAAAAACATATCATTCAAAGGCTCTTTTGATTATTTCAGCGCCGAAAATAAAGAAAACACAAACCTCAACATTGAATCGTTCTCCGGTAATTTACCGGCATCCGAATTCTCCGGTAGCTTCCGGCTTTCGGGGCATGATTTTCCGGTTCTGAAAATGAGCCTGCATACAAAAGCAGATTTAGAAGAAGTATTTTCCTTTTTCAAAGCAGATACGATTGAAACCATAAAAGGAACCGCCAATGCCGATTTCATTTTTGAAACGGCGTTGGATAAAAATTTAAAATTCAGCGCAGAGAAACTGGCCCAGGCCCAGTTAAAGGGTCGCGTAGTGCTGGAATCGGTTGATCTGCGGCTTAAAAACTCTCCGTTTGGGTTTGAGTCGGTAAGCGGAAATGTAGAGTTCAATAACCGCGATATCGGTATCCGTGAACTGAGCGGATTTTGGGCCGGCAACGATTTCCGGCTAAGCGGCGAAGCGCTTAACCTGCTTGCCTATCTGTTTATTCCCGGTCAGGATTTAAACATCCGTGCCGATCTGGAATCACAAAAACTGACGGCGGATCAATTTTTTGTTTCTGAAAAAGGCAGTACTGGGAAAATGGCCGTATTGCCCAACCATATCAGTCTTGAGCTGGATGCCCGTATTGCAAGGCTCAGTTTTAAAAAGTTTGAGGCCACAGAAGTAAAAGGTAAAATCAACCTCAAAAACCGCGTAATTTCGGCAGAAGGCATTCACATGAAATCGCTGGGCGGAAGCATCTTTCTGAATGGCCTGGCCGATAACAGCAGCGGTGCCAGGTTTTTGCTGGCCTGTAACGGAAATTTGATCGGCGTTTCGGTAAGTGATCTATTTTACCGGTTCGACAACTTTGGACAGGACGCACTCAGTGCCGAACATATATCCGGAAAACTTACTGCATTTATTGAGTTCAAAGGCGAATTGGGGCCCGACATGAAATTGGATCAAAACAGCATTTATACCAAGGCTGATATTGACATTGAAAACGGAGAACTTAAAAAGTTTGAACCCATTTATGCCTTGGCCGGATGGGCAAAAACCGAAGAGTTGAACAATATCCGCTTTGCTCAATTAAAAAACACCATCTACATAAAAAACAAAACCGTGCTGATTCCGGAAATGGCCATTTATTCCAATGCGCTTGATTTAAAGATTGCCGGAGAGCACGGATTCGATAATGTGGTGGAATACGGTTTTAACCTTTACCTGGGCGATATTTTGGCCAATAAATTCCGGCTAAATCCAAAGCCCGACAAACAGGGCGAGTTTGGTGAACTGATTCCCGACAAAGGCCGTACACGCATCTTTGTACGCATGTTTGGGCCTATGGATAACCTGCAGTTTGCCTATGATAAATCGGCCGTGAAAGAAAAAATAATGCAGGATATCGCCACTGAAAAAGGAAACGTGAAAAACATACTGGATACCGAATTCGGAAAAATCAAAAACGACAGCTTACTCAAAAGCGATGAGTACTACCGGCAAAAAGACCAAAAGCGCGAAAAACGCCGCAAAGAATCTGAAGGCTCCGACGAGTTTGAATTTGAATAGTTGCTTTATACCTGCATGCGTTTTTTCTTGGTAAGCTTGCGGTAAGCCAGGTAAAGAATTATAATCACCAATCCACTGAACATCAGGGCACAAAAAACAGGAACAATAAAACTCATGGCTACTCCACCCGCCACGGCTACATTTTCTCCGGTGGCCACTACGGCATTTCCCGTTCCGGCGGTAAATTTGGAAGAGAGAATACGTACAAAACCCGTTCCCAGGTGAAGGGTTCCGGCAGCAGAGCCGCCGGCAATAATTCCCAAACCCCAGCGAATGGCCGGTTCATCGGTAAACGGAATGACGGATGAAGTAAGTAAAGCTCCGGCTATAATGGCCATGGGAGCCGCAATGGTATCGAGCAAATTATCTAAAAATGGAACATAATAGGCTATAATTTCAATCACGGCAGCCGTGGTAAAAATAATGATACTCAGCCAGGAGCCAAGCCACAGCATACCCTCCGGAACCGGGAAAATGCCCGCTTTCACCCCAATAGAGGCAGCAAGCAGGGGTACAAACACACGAAATCCGCAACAGGCGCTCAGGGCTATGCCAAGTGCCAGGGCGGTAATTTGTTCAGGGCCAAATTCGATACTCATGATCGGGAGATTTAGATTAGGTTTTCAAATGTAGAAGATTCTTATCAATATCTATTCCGGATTTTCAACACAACTGTAATACGTATTTTTTGGGCAAGGGTTTTAATTCACCTATTTTTGAGCCAAACAAAACAGGGTATGTGCGGTATTGCCGGTTTTATTGACTTCAAACACCATTCAACAGAAGAACAACTGCGGAAAATGACCGACACGCTGGTTCACCGCGGTCCCGACGGTGCCGGATACCAAGTGAATGAAATCGGATCGGTGCAAATAGGACTGGGCCACCGGCGGCTTTCCATCATTGACCTTTCCGAAACCGGCAAACAGCCCATGAACTTTGGGCCATATTGGATAAGTTTTAACGGTGAAATATATAACTACGCCGAAATTAAAGCGGAGCTGAGCCAGAAAGGCCACCAATTCATCGGTCACTCCGACACCGAAATGATTCTGCATGCTTATGCCGAATGGGGAACAAAATGCATCGACCGCTTTATAGGCATGTTTGCTTTTGTGCTCACCGATGCCGAAAATCAGGAAGTTTTCTGTGTGCGTGACCGGGCCGGAATAAAACCGTTTTTTTATTACGAAGACGAAGGCCTTTTTCTCTTTGCATCAGAATTAAAGGCGTTTCATGCCCATCCGCTCTTTAAAAAAGAAATCAATACGGCCGCTGTTGCGGCCTTCATGCAATATGGCCATGTACCCGGCGCGCATTGTATTTTTAATCACTGCCATAAATTATTGCCGGGGCATTTCCTACATTTTTCGCTGAAAAACCCCGTTTACAATCCGGTTCAATACTGGAATGTGTACGATGCGTATAACAAACCCAAATTACAGATTTCATTCCAGGAAGCACTGAGCGAAACGGAAAAGCTGTTGCAGTCGGCCTTTGATTACCGCATGGTGGCCGATGTGCCCGTTGGCGTATTTTTGAGCGGCGGATACGATAGCACCTGTGTGAGCGCACTCCTTCAAAAAAACCGCAGCGAGAAATTAAAAACATATACCATCGGCGTACCGGATATTGGTTTAAATGAAGCCGAATATGCCAAAGAAACCGCCCAAATATTGGGAACCGAACATCATGAATATTATTGTAGTTCCGCAGAAGCCTTGGCGCTGATTCCGGACCTGCCGCATTATTATGATGAGCCCTTTGCCGACAGCAGTGCCATTCCTACCACATTGGTGTGTAAAATTGCCCGGCAGAGTGTTACCGTGGCCTTGAGCGCCGATGCCGGCGATGAGGTTTTTGCGGGTTATAACCGCTATGATTACTTAATGAAATACGGTAAAAAACTACGTTCCATTCCCGGTTTTGTAAGGAAAACAGGTGCCGGATTTATGGACATGGTTCCGGCCGAAAAGGTGCCGTATTTTAATAAAAAATATAACTTCCCAAACCGCTACGAAAAACTGAAGGGCCTGCTGAACGACCCTTCGGCCAAACAAATGATGCTGAGCCTGAGCCGTGAATATACCAACGAAAAATTGGAAACACTCATGCTCAAAAAACCTGAAATTTTAGAAACCCTTTTCCTTTCAAACGAACTGAGGCCCGAGTATTATACGCCGCTTTCGTACATGATGGCCATTGATTACCAAACCTACCTGCCCGATGATATCATGCAAAAGGTAGACCGGGCCTCAATGAGCGTAAGTCTCGAGGGCCGTGAGCCGTTTTTAGACCACCGGGTAATTGAATGGGCCGCACAACTGCCCGACCATTTTAAATATAACAACGGCATAAAAAAATACATCCTGCGCGAAATTGTGCACCAATACATCCCAAAGGAAAAAATGGACCGCCCCAAAATGGGTTTTGCCATCCCGATAGGTGAATGGCTTGGAAAAGAATTAAAAACACAAGTGGAATATTACCTGGACAATAACCGTATTTCTGCTCAAGGCTTATTTAACCCAGCCTATGTGAGCGATTTAAAAAGACAATTTTTTGCCGGCAAAAAAGAGCTCACCAACAAAATTTGGTACATGCTGATGTTTCAAATGTGGTTTGAAAAGTGGGGTGAGTAGTAATTAAAGCCACTGGTCAATCCTATCGGCCACAAAGCCAAGAACCTCTTTATATGCTTTTTCATTATGGGTTTCGTGATATAGCCCTTCCCACAATTTTAGCTCTGCTTTTCCGCCCGATTTTTCGGCAAATTCTTTTGTGGCATCGGCAGAGGTAATTTTATCTCCGGTCCCGTGAAAAACCAAAGCCGGCACTTTTAACTCAGAAGCATGTCCAAGCGCCCAATTTCCGGCCTCATGAACGTTCAGAAAAAAAGAAGGCGTAATTTTTCCGTGAACCAAAGGATCAGCTTCATAGGCCTTTATTACGGCTTCATCATGACTGAGCATTTTTGTGTCGAGACCGGTATCCTGCTGCAAACCGGGTAAAATATTTTTTACGAGTGAAGCCAAGGAAGTCTTCCAGGCCGCCGGATTAAACGCCAAGTGTAAATACGGCGAAGAGCCCACAACGGCTTTAATTCCCGAAGCGTTGCGGATGGCATAATTCAGAACCAAATTGCCGCCCATACTGTGTCCGTATAAAATGAGTGGAACTCCGGGAAATTTCTCTGCCGCCGTTTGGGTCAGCTGTAAAACACTTTCCTGCAGGAGTTCATAACTGGGTGTATGTCCTTTTTTTCCGGCAGATAATCCGTGCCCACGCTGGTCAAAAGCAATAACCGAAAAACCCCGGCTGTTAAAAAAATCGGCCACATGACCGTAACGGCCGGCATGTTCGCCCATTCCGTGTACCAGGCAAATTATGGCTTTAGGATTTTCTATGGTCTGTTCGTAATACTGTAAATCAATTCCGTCTGAACTCTTTAGTTTATAAGCGGGCTTCATCTGTTTTAATTTTACTTTAAAGATGCATATTTTTTGTGAAGAAAACGGGGTTGCCCTCAAATTAAAACAAGCCGGCGATTGGCTGAGTATCCATACTAAATAGATTTCCCTACTTTTACGGGTATAATGAAAACGGCGCTTTTCTTTGGATCGTTCAACCCGGTGCACATCGGGCACTTGGCCATTGCCAATTACATGGCCGAATTTGCGGATGTGGACGAGCTTTGGTTCGTGGTTTCTCCCCACAATCCGCTGAAAGAAAAAAGCGGTCTGCTCGCTGAACGGTTACGTTATGAATTGGTGCACAAAAGCGTGGAGGGATATCCAAAATTTAAAGTAAGCGACATTGAATTTAAGTTGCCTCAGCCTTCATATACCATCCACACGCTTACCTATTTGAAAGAGAAGTATCCCAAACGCGAGTTTCTGTTGATTTTGGGTAGCGATAACCTGGTTTATTTTCACAAGTGGAAAAACTACGAACAGATTCTTCAAAACCACAAACTGCTCGTTTACCCAAGACCGGGAACTCCGGAGGAAATTTATGCGAAATACCCCGATATCATAAAAATAGATGCCCCACAGATGGATGTTTCGGCCACTTTTATCAGAAATTCAATCAAACAGGGAAAAGATATCCGCTTTTTTTTACCGGAGGCCGCATGGAAAATGATAGACGAAATGCATTATTACCGCAAATAAAAAACGGTACGTTAATTGCAACCCAATGAAATAAAATGCCGTAATATTGGTTTTACTATAAAGCACATCATACACATGAAAAAATACATCTTCCTGCTCATTCCGGTTCTGGGTTTATTGGCTTTTGCGGCTTTTAAACCTTCAGAAAACAAGCATATTGAGTTCAGTAAACTCTCTTATTCTGATGCCTTGAAAAAGGCCAAAAATGAAAAGAAAATTGTTTTTGTGGATGCCTATGCCGACTGGTGCGGTCCCTGCAAAATGATGGAGCGCAACACCTTTTCAAACGCTGAGGTTGCCGACTATTTCAACAGCCATTTCATAAACCTGAAAATGGATGTGGAAACTGCCGAAGGCAACGCCATAGCCGAAGATTTTGGCGTAACCGCCCTGCCCACATTACTATTCATCGGCAGCGATGGAAAAGCCATAAAAAAAACCATCGGATACATGGATGCCGAACGTTTAATGGCCGAAGCCAAATCGTTATAAATACTACATTATTGACATAAAAAAAGGCGGAAATATTTCCGCCTTTTCGTTTTTTATCCAAAGCACTATGCCGCTTTTCTCGGCTTGTGCATAATTTTCTCTACCCGAAGACGGGCATATTCTTCCGTAACCACAAATGATTTTTGCTCAGCACCGGCAGAAGGAATGTCAAACATGGCATCGGTCATTACTTCTTCGCAGATACTGCGCAAGCCGCGGGCTCCAAGCTTAAATTCGAGTGCTTTAGAAACAATGTATTTCAGTGCTCCCGGCTCAAATTCAAGTTTTACGCCATCCATTTCAAACAGTTTTACGTACTGGCGAACCAATGCATTTTTGGGCTGTGTGAGAATCTGGGTAAGCGCATCTTCATCCAAGGGATTCAAATGGGTAATTACGGGCAGGCGACCTAAGAGTTCGGGAATCAGTCCAAAAACGCGCATGTCGGGAGCCGTAACATATTTGAGGATGTTTTTCCGATCCATTTTTTCAGATAGATCGGCTCCTGTTTTAAAGCCGAGGGGTTGTTTGTCCAGTCGCGATGCGATGATTCGCTCAATGCCGTCAAATGCTCCTCCGCAGATAAATAAAATGTTGCGGGTATCAATTTTGATCATCTTCTGTTCCGGATGTTTACGGCCTCCGTATGGCGGCACATTCACTTCAGAACCTTCAAGCAATTTCAGTAAACCCTGTTGCACACCCTCGCCCGAAACATCGCGGGTAATGGATGGGTTATCGCCACCTTTACGGGCAATTTTGTCAATTTCGTCAATAAAAACAATGCCTCTTTCGGCGGCCTTCACATCAAAATCACAGGCTTGTAAAAGACGGCTGAGCACACTTTCAACATCTTCGCCCACATAACCGGCCTCGGTTAGCACAGTGGCATCGGCAATACAAAACGGAACATTCAATATTTTGGCAATGGTGCGGGCCAACAAGGTTTTCCCTGAGCCGGTTTCGCCCACCATGATCAGGTTCGATTTTTCAATCTCCACCCCATCGGTATTGTCTTTGGCCGACTGTTCGTACTGAATGCGTTTATAATGATTGTAAACGGCTACCGAAATCGATTTTTTTGCTTCATCCTGCCCAATGATATACTCGTCTAAAAAGGCTTTCATTTCGGCCGGTTTAGGCAGCTTTGCTTTTTTAAAATCGCTGGTAAAGCCGCTTTTTGAGCCGTTTCCGGGTAATCCGGAACCCATTGACTCAACCCGTATCTGCTCGGCCTGTTCAATGCATTTCTCACAAATGAGGGCTTCCAGTCCGGAAACCAACATTTGGGTTTTGGCTTTGGGAGCACCGCAAAAAGAGCAGTGCTCATTTTCTCTATTTTTAGCCATAGGCTTGGGAATGGAAATATTAGAATTGAAAAAGAAAGAACGGATACAACCTATTCCGGCTTTCTGATCAATACTTCGTCAATCATGCCGTATTCTTTGGCTTCATCGGCTCGCATCCAGTAATCACGGTCGCTGTCTTGCCACACCTGCTCGTATGTTTTACCGGTGTGCTCGGCAATGATATCGTACAATTCTTTTTTCAGTTTTTGAATTTCGCGTGCCGTAATTTCAATATCGGATGCCTGTCCCTGTGCACCACCCAAAGGCTGGTGAATCATGATGCGGGCATGTTTGAGGGCCGAACGTTTACCGTTCTGGCCGGCACAAAGCAATACGGCACCCATTGAAGCGGCCAATCCGGTGCAGATGGTAGCCACGTCGGGATTGATGTACTGCATGGTATCGTAAATTCCCAAACCGGCATAAACCGATCCGCCGGGGGAATTCATGTATATCTGGATGTCTTTTTTGGCATCGGCGCTTTCAAGAAAAAGTAACTGGGCCTGAACCACATTGGCCACATAATCATCAATTCCGGTACCCAGAAAAATGATACGATCCATCATCAAACGTGAAAACACGTCCATGGCCACCGCGTTCATTCTACGCTCCTCAATAATGTTTGGCGTAAGATTGGTGATGCTGTAGTCTAAATAATTGTCAAGAAACGCGCTTGACATGCCGCGGTCTTTTACCGCATATTTTCTAAATTCTTTTCCAAAATCCATGATTCACTGTTTTTATTGTTTCCAAAAATCACGATAGTCAACTTCCTGTTCGGTAACATTAACCTTATCGCGGAGCAGAGTTAATACTTTTTGTTCAATTATGAAAGAGCGGATTTTATTGTATTCGTTTTGGTTTTCCAACACGTTGATAACTATCTTTTTAAGACGCTCTTCATCATCTGCCGGCATACCCATTTCGGCTAGTTTGCCAATGACCATGCTGCGGGCATTGTTGTAAATTTCTTCTTCGGATGCTTCTACCTGATTTTCTTCGGCCAGTACCATGCGAATTACTTCCCAACGGATGCCTTCGCGGTTTTTCTCCATGTGTTCGTCAGCGGCTTCGGGAGTTGGCACATTTTTGTCAACGGCCATTACCCAGCGTTTCAGGAAGTTTTCGGGCAAATTAAACTGAACCGTATTGATTACGGCAGCGCGGATATCATTCATCAAACGAACATCGCTTTCGTTTTGGGCATCACGCTTCAAAATGGTGGTCAGTTCTTCGCGGAAAGCGGCCTCATCGGCAATTTTACCGGCTCCGAATAAACGGTCGTAAAACTCGGTGCCCAACTCGGCCGGCATAATGCGGTTTACCGGACCAACAATAAATTTGAAGTTTTGCCCTAAGGTTTCAACCTCATCTTCTTTGATTCCCAAGTACACGGCGGTTTTTGATGCATCATCGAAAAGTTCGGTAGGATGAAGCGCAATTACATCATCTGTTTTGGCCCCGAGTAACAGTTTCTTGATATTTTCTTTTTCGATTCGGTCGTAAACGAAGAAGGTTTTCTTTCTGAATCCGTCTTCTTTTTCATTTCCGTTTTCGTCGGTTTCCACAAACTCGCCCGAAATCATGTCACCCTCTGCCACGGCTTCGGCTTTTTCTTCTTTTCCGTAGCGCAAACGCAGGTTTTTAATGTTCTCTTCGAGGGTATCATCATCCACGCGGATGGCCGAACGGGTAAAATTGCCCAATGTGGCCGGATTTACGCTGATGGCCGGAACCAAGCCAAGGTCGTAATGAAAATTAAACTCCTCGGCAGTATCCAGATCAATGGGCACCTGACGTTCTTCAGAAATCATGGGTTCGCCCAAAAAGCGGATATTGTTGGTTTGGATATAATCGAAAAGTAATTTGTTGGCTACTTTATTGAGTTCTTCGGCCAGCACGGCTTTGCCATATTTTTTCTTTACGAGGGCCGAAGGCACCATTCCGGGTCTGAAACCGGGCAGGTTCATGGTTTTACCCAGTTTTTTAATGGCCTGGTCAACGGGCTCTTTAATATCTGCTGAGTTTACGGTTACGGTGATTACCGCATTCAGGTCGTCAATGTTTTCTCTTGTAACGTTCATCCTATTTGTGTGTTCGAAATATAAATTTTAACGTATCAAATTTCGGGCGTTTTTTAATTCGGCCAAAAAAATCGGCAAGATTGTCAGTTTTTCTGCCCCGATGACTACCCTATTTTTAAAAAAAGGGGGAAGACCGTGCTTCCCCCTCTTCGGTTCTGTGTGCAACTGCACGCTAATCTGTTTACTTCGGATTCCTTTCGGAAGTCCGTTAATAGTGCGGGCGGTAGACTTCTCGTCCATCCGCCATAGGAATTTCTTCCTAATGCATCTATTTGTGCGGGCGGAGGGACTCGAACCCACACACCTTGCGGCACCAGATCCTAAGTCTGGCACGTCTACCAATTTCGCCACGCCCGCTAAAAGGATTGCAAAAGTATATCTTGTTTTGCGGTTTACAAAATTTCCATAAAAAAAACATCCCGTTCACGGGCGTGAACGGGATGCTAACCCTAAAAACCAACTATGAAAATTAACCGTAACAAAGTTATGGTAATTTCTTTTTATCTACCAAATTTTTTGTGAAATATTTTTTGCACCCCTAATTAAACGCTCTGTGGTTAAGTACATTACAGGTACTAAAACCAGTGTCAAAAAGGTAGCAAATGTCAATCCAAATATTACGGTCCAGGACATTGGACCCCAGAAGGCCGTACTTTCTCCTCCCACATAAATATTGGGGTCTCCAACGGTAAACAGGCCCACAAAGTCAATGTTTAAGCCTATAGCCAGCGGAATAAGGCCCAAAACGGTAGTAATAGCCGTAAGTAAAACCGGGCGCAAACGGGTAGCTCCGGAATCAACCGAGGTTTGAATTAAATCGGCCACGCTGAGTTGTTCTTCTTCAACCAGGCCCAATTCTTCTTTCCGCCTTTCTCGCAAAAGATTGGTATAGTCAATTAAAACAATGGCATTGTTCACCACCACCCCGGCAAGCGAGATAATACCGATACCGCACATCAAAATCACAAAACCCATTCCGAATATCCAGAAACCGAGGAATACCCCTACCGTACTGAACATTACCGAGAACATGATAATAAACGGACTTACCACTGAGTTAAACTGACTCACGATAATGAGGAAAATTAAGAAAACGGCAATCATTAATGCCTTAACCATAAAGTCGAGCGACTCGCCCTGCTCTTCCTGCTCTCCGGTAAATTTAAAGGAATAGCCGGCGGGCATCGGATAGTCGGCAAGCATGGTTTTATACTTGGCAACGATGGCATTGGCATTCGCCCCCTCGTTTACGTTTGAGTAAATGGTAATCACCCGGTCCATGTCTTTCCGTTTTACTGAACCGTAAGAAGAAGTATACTCCAAACGCGCCACGGCTGAAACCGGCACCTGCGAAATTTGTCCGTTAGACGGGTTACGGAAGGTAACCTTCATGTTCATGAGGTAATCCAAATTATAGCGGTCTTCGTCGCGCAAACGGAGCTGGATTTTGTAATCGTCCTCGCCCTGTTTGTATTTGCTTACCTCTTTTCCAAACAGAGCCGTACGCATAGCCATGGCAATGCTGTAGGTAGAAACTCCGTAACGACGGGCCGCTTCATTGTCAATGTGCACGGTGATTTCTGGTTTACCCAGCTCTAAATCCGTTTTGAGTTTATCCACACCCGGAACATTGGCCGATTCCATATACGCAAGCATACGACCGGTAACGGCGCTGAGTGTATCAAAGTTTTCGCCGCTCACTTCAATATTAATGGGCGGACCCACCGGCGGACCATCGCGGTTTTTAGCCACCGTAATAATAGCTTCCGGCGTTCCCTGAACGGCTTCACGGATGTTTTCCATGATTTCGGAGGTTGAAACATCCGAAATTTCCACACGGTCTTCATATTCCAAAAACGAAACCGTAATACGTGCTTTGTGTGGCGAAGCTCCCATTGAAACCTCACCGCCGCCCGGATCGGCCGTTCCTTCGCCTACTTGGGCAATTACGGCTTCCACAATGTTTTTGTTGGGCTCAATAGCCTTGGTTACTTTGGCTTCCAACTCGCGTGTAATGCGGTCGGTCGTTTTGATATCCGTTCCCAGTGGGGTTTCAATAAATACGTTTACATATTTCGGATCGGTTTCCGGAAAGAATAAAACTTCGGGCGAACTGCCAAAGTATCCCACCATGGAAAAAATCATGAGGAAGAACGTACCGGCAATCAACGCAATGGGACGCCATTTGGTTAATGCCCAGGTTAAAAATTTACGGTATCCGTTTTCAACCGAAACCATGGTTCTGTATTGGAAGCGCTCGGCCACCGGTAAAATAAGGAACCGGTAAACCACCCCAAATAAAGCCAAGGTTATGATGATGCTTCCCAGGGGTTTTACGATAAACACAAAACCAATACCCAGCACGATCAGAATCAAGGTTGTGATCCAAAACTTTTTAATCGGACTGCGGTAACCCTCCTGATCTAATTTGATGAAGTTTGCGGTAAGCACCGGATTCACTACCAAGCCCACAAAAAGCGAAGCCGTTAAGGTGATGATGAGCGTAATGGGCAAATACTTCATGAACTCGCCCATGATGCTGTCCCAAAACAAGAGCGGTAAAAAGGCCGCAAGCGTGGTGGCGGTAGAGGAAATAATGGGCCAGGCCACCTCTCCCACACCAAAGCGGGATGCATCCTTTTTCGTCAACCCTTCGGAATAAAGCCGGTATACGTTTTCTACCACCACAATACCATTATCCACCAACATTCCAAGTGCCAGAATGAGCGAGAAAAGGGTCATCATGTTCAGGGTGGAGCCAATCATATTGAGCACCCAAATACCCAAGATCATGGAAAGCGGAATGGCCACTCCCACAATAAGTGAGTTACGCAGACCCAGAAAGAAAAGTAGAACCAACACCACAAGCAACACACCCGAAATAATGCTGTTTTCGAGGTTGGCTACGGTACTTTTGGTTTGCAGGGACTGGTCGTTCGTTACTACCACATCCATTCCTTTGGGCAGCCTGTTGGCTTTGGCGTCTTCCAACACTTCTTTTACTTTGTCTGCTCCGCGGATCAGGTTTTCGCCCGATTTTTTCTTCACATCCAGCATCACTACTGTTTTTCCGCCCATTCTGGCATAACTGGTAGGTTCAACCGGACCGAACGACACCGTGGCCACGTCTCTTAAAAAAACAATGCGCTGCTGTTCATCTTTGATGATGATATTTTCGAGCTGTTTGGGATCTTTAAACTCTCCGTCAATACGCAGGGTTCTGCGGTTTTCATCACCCCCCACTACCGAAAGAATATCACCGGCAGAAACCGAAACATTTTCCGTTTTGATTGCATTTTCAATATCCGTAAAGGTTATTTTCATGCTTTCCATCTGCAAAAGGTTCACGCTGATTTCAACCTCTTTTTCCAATAAACCCCGAATGGCTACTTCGCTGATTTCCGGTATTTTTTCTAATTCATCCTGTAAGAAATCGGCATGTTGCTTGAACTCATCATAGGTGAAATTTCCGCTCAGGTTAACGTTCATGATCGGAAATTCCGAGAAGTCCATTTCAAAAATATTGGGCTCTGACGGTAAGTCCTGCGGTAAATCGGCCTTGGCTTTATCTACTTTATCTTTTACCTCCTGAAGGGCATCCTTAGGATCCACGTCCGAATTAAATTCAACCACGATGGTGGCATAATCCTGAATGGAAGTGGATTTGAATTTCTTTACCTTTTTTAGTGTTTTCAGCTCCTTTTCAATGGGCCTTACCACCAGGTTTTCCATATCAACCGGCGAGTTTCCCGGATAGGGAACGCCGATGTAAATGGTTGGCTGAACAATCTCCGGAAAGCTTTCGCGGGGCATGGAATTGTAAGCCATGAAACCCATGATGGTAATAATAAAAAGCAGTACATACACGCTGGTTTTATTATTGATGGAAAAGCTGGAGAGGCCAAACTCTTTGAATTTTATTTCTTGCGACTTGTTGTCTTTACTTTCGCTCATACTTGCGATTTTTTAATGATTGGTAGATTACGGCAACTATGGTTTAGCTATAATGTTTACCGCCGCTCCGTCTGAAACAGAGTTAAGGCCTTTGCTGATAAGCTGCTCGCCGCCATTCAGGCCCGAAAGGATTTCGGTAAATGCGTTAAACGACTCGCCGGTTTCCACTTTAATTTTTTGGGCTTTGTTGTCCACCACCGTGTAAACAAACTTTTCGGCTCCCTCAAAACGAATAAGGTCGGTGGGAACAGAAACGGCATCTTTTTTACGGTACACCACGGCTTTAACCACCGCAAGCATATTCGGTTTTAAGAAATCACGCTCTTGTTTTCCAACCGGGTCCACAATGAGGGTGAATGTACGGTTGGCCACATCAATTACCTGACCCACTGAACGCACTTTGCCGCTTATCTCTTTATCAATAACCGATAATTTAATGCCAACAGAATCGCCATTTTTAATTTTCCCCACAAAGCGCTCCGGAACATCGGCATTAATTTTTACCTGGTCGTTGTTCACCACACGGAGAACGGGTACTCCGGCTCCGGCCATTTCACCGGCGTTCATGAAAATTTTATCAATGGTACCGTTAATGGGCGAACGCAAAGACGCTTTACTCATTTGTGAACGGATACTGGCAATCTTTTTCTCTAAGCTTTCTTTTTGGTTTTTGGCCTGTAAATATTGTATTTCAGATCCAATTTTTTGATCCCAGAGGCTTTTTTGGCGCTCAAAAGTGGTGTTGGCCAACTCCAGGGCATTCTCCACCTCTTCGAGATTTTTTTGTAAAATTTCTGAATCAAAATTCGCCAACACTTGGCCTTTGCTTACTTTCTGGCCTTCTTTTACATTTACTTTTAAAATACGGCCACCCATTTCAGAGCCCAGGTTGATATTTTCTTCAGAAATAACAGTACCCTGAAATTCGGCCAGGTTTACGAAAGTTCCTTTTTGTAAAGAAATAACAGAAACCTCCGTGCGTTTGTCTACGGCTGATGTATCCGGTCCGGTTTCTTTTTCAAGCAGAGCAATTTGTGCTTCAATTTCCGCTTTCTGGGTTTTGAGTTCATCCAGTTTTTTACGCTTCGATTCAATATCATCAGCGGCTCCGCCACAAGCGGCAACTAAAAATACGGCTGCAACAAATGCAGTCAGTCGGGTAGCTATTCTCATTTTATTATTGTGTGTCATGATTGTTATAAATTATAAACGATTCGTTACGCGGTCAAATTCCAGTTTATGTCCGATTAGCGTATAAAGGGTGTTATAATAAGCGCTCAATGCTTGTAAATATTGGGTTTCGGCATTGGTAAGCTCAAAGCTTCCGATTAAACCTTCCTGAAATTTGGTGCGGTTGGTCTTTCTGATTTTGTCGGCCAGTTCCAAATTACTTTTGTCAATCAACAGCGTTTCAAACGTGCTGATGTAATTGGTTCGCGCATTTTCGTATTGTACTTTTAATCCTTCCTCGGCCTGTTGTTTCTGGATACCCACTTTTTCCCAGTCTAAGGATGCCTTTTTGTAGGCCGAATATCTGCCGAGCGATGAAAAAATGGGCACGTTCAGGGTAAATCCAATGATTGAACCGCCATTGTAAAAGGTGTTGTTATTGCCAAACAAAACGGGTTGACGTTTATCGTTGCTGAATCCGTTATAGCTGTAGTTGGCAAAAGCCCGCAGGTTCGGAAATGATTTTGACATTTCGAGGCCTTTGTTTTGTTTGTTAACGGTATACAGCTTGTTTAAAATTCGGATATCAATATTGTTCGAAACATCGAATGGCGTGTTTTGCGAAGTCATGATATAATCAACCGGAAGTTCTGCCGCCAGGCTGGTAAAATCATCGCTGAGAGTGATGGGCTGATCTACCGGATAACCCATTTGAAGTTTGAGGTAGCGTTCGGCCATATCGGCGCGGAGGCGTGTACTGACCAAGGTGTTTTTGGTCATGTCCACGCTCAGTTTCACTTGGTCGGCATCGAGCAATTCGCGAAAGCCTTCCTTAACATAAGCATTCGTTTCCAGCATCACCCGTTCCAAATTGCTTACGGTTGACTCGAGCACCTTTACGTTCTCGCGCAAAATAAGCACCTGAAAATAAGCTTGGGTTACCTCTTTTTTTACGTCTAATTCTGCCTTGGCTTTCTGCTCAAGCGAAAGCTCCTTAAAGGTTTTTCCGGCCTTTACGCCCATGATGTAGCTTCCGTCAATCAAGGTCATTGAGGCCGTTAAACCCACGTTGAATGTGGTTGGCGGAGTTGCCTCCAGCTGGGTAAACTCTCCGGAACCGGGGTTTGTAAAATCGGGTAAGAGAAAAACCTGTGGCTGCACGTTAAAGTTATAACCCACAGATCCGTTAATTTGCGGAAGTCCGTAACTCAGCGCCTGCGTGTACTGGGTTTTTGAAACTTCGTAGTCTTTTCCGGCAATACGTGCCGAGTAGTTGTTATCCACGGCGTATGATTTTGCCGCTTCGAGCGTGAAGCTTTGCTGCGCGAAAGCCGTTGTTACCGATGTGATTGCCCAGATTGCCAGGGTAGATCGCAAAATTCCAGCGTAATCCATATTAGTTATTCTTATCTCTGTTTGCTATTTGATTTAAATACTCTTTTCCTTTTTCGGAACAAATTCCACTTGCGTGATAAATAAAGAATTCGCGGTAAATTTGTTCAAAAGTGTACTCCGATTCCATGAATAAATCTTTATTTAAGATGTTATTAATGGAATTGGTATATATTCTGGAAATCAGATCCACATTCATACAGCTTCGGTATAAACCCTCTTTTATTCCCCGGTCCAAATTTTCGCGAACACTTACGGCAACCGTTTCATTCTGAAAGTTTTCAACCAGTTTCCACTGTGCCGGGTGAAATTTTTTCATGTCATACAACATAGAGGGCTGTATTTCACGAAAAGTGGTAATAACAAGTTTTGAAATTTCGTAATATTCATCAATTGCTTTGGCGGAGCGTTCCCGAATGGCTGAAACATCTGCATGGTGGGCCTGTAAAAACTGCTCTATTATGGCTTCAAGCAAATGGTTTTTATTGTTGAAGCAAGAATAAAGTGTTTTTTTAGATATACCAGCTTCTTTTGCAACATCATCCATGGTGATACTCTTTAGGCCATACTTTTTGAAGAGTGTGGAAGCAAAACCAATTATGTGTAAACATTTTTCGTACATGGGTGCAAATGTAGAAACATTGGAAACATTTTTTACAAAAAACGTTTCCTGTAGATTAATTAAAAGTTAACCTATTAATAAACAAATGTTTATCAAACAAAAAGGCAAAACATTCTTCTGCCAATAAAGCGAATTGGCCGACATTTTAGGGGCATAAATGGGTAAATAGCGCCTTTTTGTCGAAATTAATGTGGGGCAGAATCGGCGTTACGGCGGCGGCGGTCCATCCAACGCAGCAATACACTGTTTCTTTTGCGGTGTTCTTCATCTTCTTCGCCCATTAAAAAGCCGTACACTTCTGTTTTGGGTGATAACTCAAGCAACCTTTTAATAATTGCAGCAGCAGGTATAAACAATACCATGCCCACAACACCCCAAAGCATGCCACCGATAAATAAAGCAATCAATGAGGTTATCGGGTTCAGGCTTACGTTAGAACCCACAATTTTTGGGGTAAGAAAATTTCCCTCAATGGTTTGAACGATGTTTAATGATATAAAAATACCTACGGGATACCACAAACTGTCTTTGGTTAACAAGGCAAACGTAATGGGAATTATAGAGCCCAAAAGCGGTCCAACATACGGAACCACATTCAAAATTGCGCCAAACACCGCAAAAAACAAGGCGTGTTTCAATCCGAATGAATAAAAAACCACGGCATTCATCACAGCCAAAATCACCATCACCTTCAACATGCCTGAAATATACTTTTGAATCACTTTCCGCAAGGAGCCAACCACCTCTATCACCTGAACGGCATCTTGGTTTTTGAACAGTTTCACGGCAAATTGAGTAAAATGATCCCGGTACATTAAAAACATAAATAAATACACCGGTATCAGCACAAAAAGACCCAAGCCGCTCAGCGTGTTTACCGCCACGTTTGAAATGGCTGATGCATTCTGTTTCAAAAATTTGAACAGTTCCTGCTCCAATGTGGCCAATTCAATCCATTCGGTATCCAGTCCAAGTCCGGAAATAAAAGAAGTAAATTGAAGGCTGAGCTCATTAAACCGCTGCTGGAGGTCGTTTAGGTCGGTTGAAAAATTGGTGATTTGATAAACAAAAAACCACAACAAGGCCGTTAGAAGCGAAACCGAAATAAAGATGGCTACAAAAATGGCCAGTACCCGTGGTATTTTATTGCCTTCTAAAAAATTCACCGCTGGCACTAAAAGCATAGCAAGGTAGGCCGCAATTACGATGGGCATCAATAGTGATTTAGCAAAAACCAACAGAAATAAAATACCGCCTGTTAATATAACTAAACCTGCTGCCTGCTGAAGTGAAGAATGTGACTTTTGCTCGTTCATTCGGAAAAGGTATGGAAATTTCGATTCACCGGCAATGTGAGATTGGGGTAAAGCATTCAATTCTTTCATAATCACACTTTTTGTGTTTTTCCTTTCGGGGGCATTTCATACATTCGCAATCCCTTTGGGTGGGATACATGTCAAAAATTAAATATACATACAATCCAAAAACGCTTCAGTATGAACCGGCCAAACCCACTTGGGCTGAGCGCCTGAAGCGTATTGCATGGACACTTGCCACGGGCTTGGCCTTTTCGGCCGTTGTTATTGCCATAGCCTGGCAATTTTTCCGCTCACCCCAACAGGTAAAAGGAACCCGTGAAATTGAAGCCCTGAAACTGAACTACGAAATCCTCCAAAAAAGAATGGATCTGGCCGAAAGCGTGCTGGCCGATTTAACCAGGCGGGATAATGACGTGTACCGCGCCGTTTTTGAAGCCGAACCCATTCCCGACGAAATTAGAAATGCCGGTATTGGCGGAAGTAGCCGTTATGAAAATTTAAAAGGCTACGACAATGAAAAACTGATGAAAGAAACCGGCAAACGCCTGGATAAACTTTCCAGAAAAATAGTGGTTCAATCTAAATCATACGACCAGCTTTTTGATTTGGCCAAGCGGAAGGAAGAACTGCTGCAATCCATGCCGGCCATCATGCCCATCAAAGTAAGTGACCCCGACCAGATTGCCTCCGGCTTCGGATACCGTGTACACCCTGTTTTTAAAACCGAGCGGTTCCACGCCGGGATTGACTTTACGGGCGCAATCGGCACACCCATATACGCCACCGGAAACGGCGTGGTAGAGCGAGCTGATTCAGAATCAAGCGGATACGGACTTTGCGTTCAGATAAAACACGGATTCGGATACCTTACGCTTTATGCACACATGTCGAAAATTCTGGTACGGCCGGGGCAAAAAGTTCGGCGCGGGCAGGTAATCGGATTGCTTGGAAATACCGGATTAAGCACGGGCCCACATTGCCATTACGAAGTTCACCGAAACGGCGAACCGGTAAACCCGATTGCCTACTTTTTAGCCAATCTTTCTCCTGAAGAATATACCAAAATAACCCGCTCGGCCGCAAATCCGGCACAATCTTTCGATTAACATCCGTATGAAATACCCTTCTCTCGTCACGCTCAGCCTTTTTTTCTTTACAGTTTCGGGTTTCATCGCCCAAGCCCAGGTTTACCGGGTGCCCATTAACACACGCTCCACACCCGCAAATGCCGAAGTGGGAATGAGCCTGCACCGGCGGTTCCAGCATTACAATGAAAAAACGGGAAACCCGGCCGATATTTACGACCGCAACATCCACTCGCCCAAATCGGTAAATATTCTGGATGATAAAAAGAAGTTCTATGTACACTCGCTCGAAGGACGGGTAACCACGGTATACAGCTTAGACAGCTTTAAACTGATAAAAATTATCCAGCATGCGTTTGATAAAACAAACCAACACCTGTTTAAAGAAACCAAGTATTTTGATTACGAATTCCGGACAAAAAACACCGAACCGAACCTGTTTGAGGGAAAACCGGTTGAAAGTTGTTTTTCACACGATGGAAAATACCTTTGGGTAACCTATTACCGCCGCACCTATGATCCCAATGCGGCCGAACCTTCGGCCCTTTGTATTATTGACACCGAAACCGATGAAATCGTAAGGGTAATGCCCACGGCCCCCTTGCCCAAAATGATAGCCTGTTCGCCCGACAATAAGTACATTGCCGTTACCCACTGGGGCGATAATACCGTTGGACTGATTGATATTTCATCCAATAACCCACAAACATTCAAACATGTAAAAAACATGGTGGTCGACTACCGTTTACCCATGAACCTGAATTCGCAAAAACCGGTTGACCGGGATGCGGAGTGCGGACATTGCCTGCGTGGAACCGTATTTACGCCCGACGCCAAACATGTGTTGGTGGCTAAAATGGGCGGTACAGGCATTGCCGTAATTGATGCCCTGAACGGCAAATACCTTGGTTCGGTTACCGGAATGAAAGATAATCTCCGCCATATCATCATCAATGGTGATTACCTGTACCTGAGCATCAACAAACATGGTTATATACAGCGCACCGCTTGGAAAAACCTAGTTGACCATTTTACCGAAAATGGGTTTGCGAAACCCTACACAAGCTGGGAAAACGTCTACGTGGGAACCGGAGCCAGAACCATTGTTTCCAGAAAAGACGGTAAGTATGTGTTTGCTGCCGTAAACAACGAAAGTAAAATTGTGGCCGTGCGCACTTCCGACATGAAAGTGGTGGCAGAATGTAAAGCCGACAGTTACCCGGTGGGAATGGATTTAAGCGAAGACGGTAAATGGCTCATGGTTACCTCACAGGGTAAATCGAGCGGCGGCGGAAACAGTGTGATGGTATACGAAGTAATTTATAACTAATTGTCTTTTTCGCTTAGTATAACTCACAGTCCGATAGGTCACATTTTACTCTTGGGTGATGCAGCCGGTTTATGCGAAGTGCGCTTTGCCGAGTCAGATGCGGCTTTACCAGTTGCTAATCCAAACGAAATAACGGCACTGGCTGCAATAGAACTGGCGGCCTATTTTTCGGGTAATTTATTTTCCTTTTCGGTTCCGCTTAACCCAACAGGCTCTGGTTTTCAAAAAAAAGTTTGGGAAGCCGTTTTGGCCATTCCGTATGGGAAAACAGGCAGTTATTTAGATTTATCATTAGCGCTGGGTGATAAAAACCTCACTCGGGCCGTAGGATCTGCGAATGGGAAAAATCCCCTGCCCATTTTCATTCCCTGCCATCGCATTATCGGCTCCGATGGAACCTTAACGGGCTATTCGGGCGGGTTAGCGCGGAAAAAGTTTTTGCTCGGTATGGAAGGAAGCCTTCCGCAACGAGAACTTTTTTAATTTCTTCTTACTTACATTTTGATGCCTGAAGTTCTTCTACCTCTTTGCCATAGCGGGATGTAAACCCTTGTTGTAGTGCCATTAAAAGATCGGCACATGCCTTTTCTTTTTCACCCATTTCAAAATAAATAAGGGCACGGTTTCGGTAAGCGAATGAATTACCCGGAAAAAGCTTAATTGATTTTTCAATATCCTTTAATGCCTCTTTGGCCCGCCCGAGTTTTAGAAGAGTATAACTTCTGTTACTAAGCGCAAAGGCCTCATTGGGGTCCAGGTCTATTGCCTTGTTTAAGTAAGTAAGTGATTTTTCGTATTCTTCTTTCAGTTGATACAAGTATCCTAAATTTACATAGATACCGATAAAATCAGGCTGTATCTTGGTTATACGCTCATAACAGTCAAAACCTTCCGCATCATAACCGAGCTCAAAACAAACATGTCCCATATTGTTAAGCAGGCCTACATCGTTTGAATCAATTTTAAAGGCTTTTTTGAAATCGGCGTATGCTCCTTTAAAATCACGCATGTTGGACTTTGCGGTGCCCAGATTAATCAAGCCGGAAAGTAATACGGTGTCATTCGGGGCAAATTCCACTACTTTTTCAAAATCACTTATGGCCCCATCTATTAATTTTGATGTAAGTAATAAGTTTCCTCTTTGGTTATATAGGTAGAAGTCCTGCGGATTAAATAAAATGGCCTTAGAATAATTATCATATGCGCCTTGATAATCTTTCAGCTCGTAAAGTATATCTGCTTTTAAGCTATAATAATCGCCTGTTTTGGCGTTTATTTCAATGGCTTTGTTAACCGATTTTAAGGCTCCCGAAAGATTTTTTTTCTCATACAGAACCTTTGCTTCCTCAAACGCTTTCTGGTCTTTTTGTGCCATAAGCGAAGCAGATATAAACAGGGTAAGAAATAAGCAAATTTGTTTCATTACGGTTGGTTTTACTGCGTAAATATAATCAGTAAGGGGCAAAGGGTAAAATAGCCGGAACTCTTTTTTTGTATTCAATATAGGCATCACCAAAATGACGAATTAACTTTTGTTCTTCAGACCAGATACCAAACGGCAAATACAGCAAAGAAACCAACACCGCCAAAAGCACCGGATAAGTTGGGTAAAAACAGGCTGCCGAAGGAAAAATAAGCACAAGAGATACATACAGCGGGTGCCTTACAAACCGGTTAAGTCCGGTAATTTTTAAATGCCGGTATTCCTCTTCCGGGGCACTTTCTCCCGAAAGTTGTTTAAAGCCCGAAAACTCGCCCAAATTGTAATTACGCAAGGAAAAATATAACAAGACGATTCCCGCCAATAAAATCAAACCCATAATAAACCTTGCCCAAACCGGTAATTCAAACAAAACAGAATCGGAAAGTGCAAACATCCAAAACAAAAGCGCTACCAGAAGAATAATGTTTACCATATTATAAATCAAACGGTAAAACGCTGAAATAACCGCAAAACGAGCCTTAGCTTGATCAGATGCTAAAATGGAATGCAGTGCATAATACAACACAAATGCCAGGGTAAAAAGAATATAATTCATAGCTTAAATGTACGGATTATGGTTTGCTGAATGAATTACTTACCAAAAAGGCATGATGGCCAAAAACACCAAAACCTGAACCGTAAACATAATTACACCAAATAAAAGTGCAGACCGGCCCGATAAATACAGTTTTTTAAAACTAAGTTGCAACCCAATGGCTACCATGGCCGTGGTAAGTAAGACTTTTCCGGCGGTTTTGGTCAGCTCTAAAAACCATTCGGGTAACTCAACCAAAGACGTAAAAATAACAATTGCCAAAAATGCCCATAAGTATGGCGGTAATTTCAACTGTTGTCTCCAGGATTTTTCGGGGTTCCGGTTTGCCAAAAACCCGAAAAGAATAACCATGGGCGACAAAAAAGCCACACGTATCATCTTTACGGTAATCGCTGCACTTCCAACCGAATCGCTGATGGCATATCCGGCCCCGGCCACATTGGCCACTGCGTGCAATGTTCCGCCGATTAAAAATCCCTGTTTTTCATCACTGAGCGAAAACATGCTTAATATGGCCGGCAAAGCCAGCATGCCCAACGCTCCCATTAAATTCACTACGGCAATAGCAATCCCTGCATCTTCTTTGTTTCCCTTTAGCCCGGGTGCAGCAGCAGCAATAGCCGAAGATCCGCAAATGGCCGTTCCAAAACCGGTTAAAAGGCCTGTGTTCCCCGGGCATTTGAGCAGGCGGCTCAGCCAAACGGTAATCAAAAGCACCAAGGTAAGTCCGATGAAAATAAAAAGGATGGGCAAGCCGCCGGTTTGGGTGATTGCGGTAACCGGTATCTCAAATGCCAACATGATGATAGACCATTCTAACATTTTGGAGCCGGAAAAGCTCATGCCCGGCTTAAGCGATTCGGGAAAACGAATAAGATTTCCCAATACCACGGCAAACAAAAAGCCCAGTATAACACTGTTCAAACCAAGCGGAACATAGGGCGTCATGGCATAAACCAGCAACCCCAAAAGCACCACAAGAACCGCTCCCTTTAAAACACCTTCCGGTAATATTCTGAATGTAGGCATATACGGGTGCAATAGTACGCCGAATGCCCAATAAAAAGCGTTACAATTGTTACTTAAATCAATTTGTATTTAGGTAACGAGAGGTTACGCTTATAAAAAATGGGTTTTCAAGTTGGTAGGCAAGTCTTCGCCATGTAAACGGTAAAACACACGCATGAGCGTAAGCACGTCTTTTTCGCAATAGGTAACAATACGTTTCAGGTCGTTTTCTTTATAATATACGGCATATACTTCTGAGCCGTCAATATCGTCTTTGGGTGTAGGAATGCCGAATGCCACGGAGAGCAAATCGAGCGAAACAAAACTTTTATAGTCGCCGAACTTCCAGAGTTCCATGGTGTCGAAATGCTGTATTTCCCATGGCTTTTTGCCGGCAATGTGCAGTATTTTGGGGATAGGAACCCGGCACACCAACATACGCCTACACAAGTACGGAAAGTCAAACTCTTTTCCGTTGTGGGCACATAAATACGCAAACCGGCTGCTTTTTTCAAATAATCCGGCAAATTCAGTCAGGATCTGGGCTTCATCCTCGCCCGAAAACGATTTTATACGCACCTCGGCATTCGCTCCGGCGGTAATATATCCTACCGAAATACACACAATCTTTCCAAACTCGGCATATATCCCGGCGCGCTCGTAAAGGGTTTCGGGATTGTCTTCTTCTTTCCGCTTCAGCAAACCGGCCTTTTTATCCCAAAGGCTCTGCCAGTTTTCTGGCACGGAAGCGTAGTCGGGAAACTGCGGCACGGTTTCAATGTCTATAAAAAGAATCTGTTCTGGATTTACGGGTAACATGCGTTTTTTTGATAAATATACACAAGGCCGCGATTTTTAAAAACCTTGAACCGGATGTAGACTGGTGGTTTATTTTAGCTTTTTCGGTCTAATTCAAAACAGAATAAGCCATTCAATAAACAGAAACACATTTTAAAAATATTGCACTTTTTTCCTCCTGCCCTATTCTTCATCGCCGCCATGGGCAAGTGTATCATCATGGGTTTTGGATGAGTCGGCAATCAGGGCATTGATTTCTTCCAATTCCTTTTCGGTCAAATAACGCCAGTTTCCTGTGGGTTGGTCTAATTTGATGTTCATGATTCGTACCCGTTTCAGTTTCTTCACCTCATAACCCAGGTGTTCGCACATCCGGCGTATTTGGCGGTTCATGCCCTGGGTAAGAATAATCCGGAATCCATTTTTGCCCATTTGTTCCACCTCACAGGGCCTGGTAACAGTTCCTAAAATGGGCACTCCGCAGCGCATGTGCTTCAAAAAATTCTCGGTTACGGGTTTATCTACCAATACCAGGTACTCTTTTTCGTGGTTGTTCCGGGCTCGCAAAATTTTATTAACGATATCGCCGTCGCTGGTTAGCAAAATCAAGCCTTCGCTCATTTTATCCAATCGCCCCACCGGAAAAATGCGGCGTGGATATTTAATGAAATCAATGATATTGTTTTTTTCAACCCGCGTATCGGTTGTACACACAATACCAATGGGCTTGTTCAGGGCAATATAGACCGGTTTTTCGTTTGGGAGCGTAACCAATTTGCCGTTCACCCGCACCTCATCTCCAGGTACAATTTTGGTGCCCATTTCCGGAACCACTCCGTTTATGGTAACCCGGCCGGCTTCAATGAGTTTGTCGGCCTCCCGGCGCGAACAAAATCCGGCTTCGCTTAAGAATTTATTGATTCGGGTACTGCCTTGTTCTTCGTTCTGCATAAATGGAAAACGTATACCATGTTATTCCTTAACGGTAATTCTGGGTCGCTCATCCCGGTTGGCCAGCTCCCAAGCCGTATAAAAAATATGCCGGGCTATTTTAGCCATTTTCTCGTAATGGAGTTTGTCCGGCGTGTCGGTAATTTTGTGATAATCATCATGTACGCCGGTAAAAAAGAATACGGAAGGAACCCCATTTTTGGCAAAATTATAATGGTCGCTGCGGTAATAAAACATATTCGGGTCTTTGGGATCGTTGAAGGTATAATCCAGTTCCAGGTTTGAATGCTTTTTATTCATGGCTTCGTTTACGTCATGTAGGTCTTGACTGATTCGGTCAGCGCCGATGACGTAGAGATAATTGTAGTTTCCTTCGTGTTCTTTATCCACACGGCCTATCATATCGATATTAATATTGGCCACCGTGTTTTTAAGCGGAAAAACGGGATTTTCGGCATAATATTCCGAGCCCAGAAGGCCTTTTTCTTCGCCCGAAACCGGCATGATGAGAATACTCCGGCGGGTTGAGTAGCCCGCTTTTTTTGCCGCCACAAAGGCTTCTGCTATTTCCATCAGAGATACCGTTCCCGAACCGTCATCATCGGCACCGTAATAAATTCCTTCGTGTGTTTTGCCCAGGTGGTCATAATGGGCTGTTATCACGATGAGCTCGTCTTTTAAATCCGTGCCTTCAATATAGCCCAGGATGTTTTCGCCGGTAATTTTGCGGAGTTCTGTTTTTACACTCACGCTGAAATCGGTTTCAATTTCAAAGCCTTTGGCCGGTTTGCCATTGCGGTAAGTGTCGCGGAGGCTGGCACAGGTGTGTTTTTTATTTTCAAGGGCGAACAAAAAATCAGCCATTTGTTCGGATATGAAAAACTTCGGAAAGGCCTGTTTTCCGGATTTTCCTTCGGGATATGTTTTTGGCTTTTCAATATAATGCCGGTACACTTCAATATCATGTGCGGCATATTTCTGAACACTCAAAATGGCAATGGCCCCGGCATTTTTGGCAGCATTGGTTTTTAACTTGAGGTCAGTCGTCCATTCGGATAGTTTTTTGCTTCCGGTAACCAAAGAATTTCCGGAACGATCCATAGGCTCATCTTCAAAAAATAGAACCACCTTTCCTTTTACGTCCAAGCCCTTGTATTCGTTTATTCCTTTTTCTTGGTCATTTATTCCGTAACCGACAAATACTATTTTGTTGCTGGTGTACAATTGGTCCGGAATGCCTTGGAATGCAAAATAATCCGTTAAAAATGTAAAGGATTTTCCTCCGATTACCAGGTTATAACCGGCCGTTTTTTCTTCGCGCAGCGGAAACGACTGCATATACCCGTTTAAATCGGTGGGCGGCATCCAGCCTTTGGCCTTTATGGCACTGTCGGACGGCGAATTTTTTGCATTGACCGTGGCAGGTAAGCCCAAATTCTTAAAATGGTTTGCCAAATAAATTCCGCAAAGTTTCTGTCCTTGTTCCCCGGTTTCACGGCCGGCAAATTCATCCCCGGCAATAAAGGCCATTTTTGCTTTCATTTCATCCACCGTAATGGTGTTGGCGAAAGTACTTACATCAACTGCCGGTTTAGCGGGCTGCTGGGCCGGCGCAATAAAATAAAAGGGCGCGCAAGCGCCGAAAAAAATCAGCTTTTTTAGCATAATATTGTTTTTGGTGCGTTTGAGCACACATCGTTAAACGAAGCGTTTTGTGGCTTCATAAACCTAATGTATCAAAAATGAAACCAAGTATGTTAAACCTGTTCAATCTTATCTACCCGGCGTTCGTGTCTGCCGCCTTCAAATTCGGTGGTAATAAAGGCAAATGCAATTTCTTTGGCCAGTTCCTCGGGAATATACCGGGCCGGAATGGCACAAACGTTTGCATTGTTATGGCCACGGGCTAATTCGGCAATTTCTCTTTCCCAACAGAGAGCCGATCGAATTCCTTTGTGTTTATTGGCGGTAATGTTAACCCCATTTCCGCTTCCACAGAATACAAGACCGAAATCATACGTGTGGGAACTTACGGCATCTGCCAGGGGATGAATAAAATCCGGATAATCAACGGAATCTTCCCCGTTGGTACCGAAATCTTGCACGACCGTGTAACCCTGCTCAATCAAAAATTTTTTCACGGCTTCTTTGGTCGCATATCCGGCATGATCTGCCGCCAAAGCAATTTTTCGCTCTTTTTCCATATTCATGCTTGTTTCTGATAAAGGTAAACAGTTCACCGGAATTTGCTTCTTTACGCTGTCGTTTTTTTCAATTATTTCAGTATCTACGATACTGGGTGTTTCTTGTTTTATTTTCTAAACGGCTCAATATTAAGGGTACACTCACTTATCAACACAATGTATTAAAACACTGTGTGTGGCTTGTTAAAAAGTGCCGGAATCTATATTTGGTTTTTCTGCCGGAATACATAAACCGGCAAACCTTATGAACAATGCAAGCTTTTTAAAAACGGGTTGTTGTATTTTTCTTAGCCGGTTATGAGTACTGAAAAGGGCGTTCATAAAGCCAAAGTTATCAGTTCAGTGTTTCGGTTCATCGGTTTGTTAACATCTACTTAACCTGTTCATTTTTAAATTTTACCATGCTCATAACCCTTTAATAGCTTGTCAACATCATTTCATAAGCGGATTATGCAAACAATGAGGTAAAAAATTATACCGCTATTAACACGCTAACTACATCATACTTTAAAATTATTTTAAATTATGTTTTTATTGTTCTCTTAATAAGCTGGGAGTTTTCATTTTTTTCTGTTTTTGAACTTTTGAAATTTTCGGGTGTAGCATTATCTCGTAACAGCGTTACCTTTACTTTATATTTCGGGTTTATGAACAAACTTATTTCAATGAAATGGCCTTTGTGGATGGCTGTTTTACTCGTTTTCGGCGGAATTTCACAGCTTTTGTATTCGGCTTATGTCAACCGTTTCAGCGGTTTTCCATCCGAATCTTATCCAAGAGAGTGGAAAACGGTGGACAGTCTTGAAAACTTGGGTCTTACGGCACAGGCATCCAAAAAAGTAGAACAAATTTATATGCAGGCAAAATCAGATAAAAACACCACACAGATAGTTAAGTCATTAATTTATAGGCTTAAACATAAATCAGAGCTGGAAGAAGATGCTGTTGAAACGTATCTGCTTGATTTAGACAAGGAAATAGCATCTGCCGATCCGGTGTTGAAATCTATTTTGTACTCACTGAAAGCCGAGGTAATTTGGGGATATTATGAAGCCGACCGCTGGAGTATCAATGAACGAACCCAGACTGACCTGGCGAGTACAGATATTAAAACCTGGGATGCATCCAAATTCATGGATGCCGCAAGGGAAAATTATATATTATCACTTCAGAATGATGCTGATATAAAAAGAATCAAAATTGAAAAATTGGCCGATATCCTTCTTGGAAGTATACAAAGCCGTGAATTAAGGCCTACTCTTTATGACTTTTTGGCCCACCGTGCCCTCGACTTTTTCATGAATGAGGAAGCAAACCTAAACCGGCCGGTTTATGCATTTGAATTAGATGATTCTACTTATTTTTCAGCTTTTGACCAATTTATTAAACTTAAACCCGTAACCAAGGATACGCTTTCTCCTGAACTCTTTGCATTCAAACTTTTTCAGGATATTTTATCGTTTCATTCCAATTCTGGAAACACAGCAGCTTTGATTGATGCCGATATGAAGCGTTTAGACTTTATTAAATCAAAATATAGGGGTGTGGATGGTATAAGGCTTCATTTGAATGCACTTATTGATTTAGAGGCCCGTTTTAAGCAAAAAAAAGAATCAGCTGAAGTTAAATTCAAACTGGCCCAAACCTATCAAAACCTGGGTCAGGAATTTGAACCCTTAAAAAACACCGGAGACAGAAAGGACTTTTTGAAACGGGCCGTTCAGATTTGTGATGAACTTGCAAGTGATCGATACCTGGGTACGAATGGGCGTAACAATGCCTCTTTATTAAAAAATCAGATTACCAAACCTCAGGTTTCATTTTTGATGGAAAAGGTTTTGCAACCGGATCAGTCAAATCTGTGCCGCGTAAATTTTAAAAATGTTTCGGATGTGTATTTAAGTTTATACGAAGTAGATTATGCTGAATACACAAAAATGGTTTCAAAATCAGAAACGGAATTGGCTGATTGGTTAAGTAAAAAAACAGTATTAAAAACATGGTCACAAAAGGTACCGGATGATGGCTTTTATCATCAGCATTCGGCAGAAATGGAAGTACCTGCACTCAAAAAAGGTTTTTATGTACTTATGTTAAATTACCAAAATGATTTTTCTCAGAATAGTAAGCCTTTTTATTCCAGCTTTTTTGTAAGTAATTTATCTTTTATCAATCGTTCGCCTTATGCCAAAGGAACATTAGAAATGTATGTGTTGGATCGTTCAACCGGGGTACCGGTTAAAAATGCCGAGGTTAAACTTTGGCAGCGTCGTTATGATTATGCCAGCCGTACAAATAAACTTGAAAATGCGGCAACATTAAAATCAGATAATGAGGGTTATGTTCGCTACGAGGTTTCATCAAGCAATTATTTAGATTATACGTTTACCATTAAAACTGCTGATGATTTTGTAGCGTCGGATAACCATATCGGTCTTTATAAATATAACGAAAACGAGCGGGAACGAACGGTAACCCACTTTTTTACCGACCGGGCCATATACCGTCCTGGCCAGACCGTTTATTTTAAGGGTATTAAAATATTGAATAAAGGCGAACAGCGCAGTCTGATTACTTCTACTAACGTTTCAGTATTATTTAGGGATGCCAATTATCAGCAAATTTCCATTTTGACGCTTAAAACGAATGAATTTGGTTCGTTTAATGGTTCTTTTGTAATACCCATGGGCTTAGCCACGGGTTCCTATACGCTTTCCGATAATCAGCAAGGTTCCGTAAATATTCAGGTTGAGGAATACAAACGGCCAAAATTTGAAGTGAACATTGAAAAACCAAAAGAAGTTTACCGCGTAAATGATTTGGTGAAGGTAAAAGGTAATGCCAAAGCCTTGGCGGGTTTTAATATAACAAATGCCAAGGTTGCCTATCGTGTTTATCGTACGGCCAATTATCCGGATTGGTGCAGATGGTGGCCTGGATACGGAACATCTGAAGAACAGGAATTAAATTTTGGAACCACCGTTACAGATGAGAGTGGAGATTTTTATATAAGTTTTCCAGCCATTCCGGATCGTTCAGTTTCCGAAAGTTCAGATCCAACATTCACTTACCGTATTTCAGCAGAGGTTACGGATGATGCCGGTGAAACGCGAACCGCCGAACAAAGCATAATTGCCGGGTATAAGACTATACAGTTTAATAACCAAATACCTGAATTGGTAAAATCTGGGAATAAAAAGGCTTGGTTCATCGGGGTAAATAACTTAAACGGAGAAGCTCAAAAAATGCCCGTTCAGGTAAAAATAGAGCGCCTTTCAAAAAACAGACCCATTTACCGCACTAAACCCTGGTCTGAAACGGATATTCAACTTTTTACCGAAGCAGAATATCACCAAAAGTTTCCGCTGGACCAGTATTCAAAACAAACGGATTTACTTTTATTACCGGCTGAAACAGTTATATATAACAAAACGTTTCATACGGCCGATACATTAGGCTTTATTCCGGAAATGAAATCTGATTGGAGTCCGGGTCAATACCGCATGCTTATCACGGCAAAAGATTCGAAAGGAACAGAAATTAAAAGTGTACATTTTTTCACGTTGTACGATGAAAAGGAAAAAGCCTCTCCCCTTCCCGAATACTTGAAAATATACGATTTACAAACTTCTGCCGAACCAGGCCAGAACGCGCAATTTTTAATAATGAGCGCTAAAACTACCCGGGTTTTATATGAAATTGAACATCGCGGAAAAATTATTAAAAAGGAATGGGTTGAATTGAATAAGGAACAGAAAATAATCAGTATTCCTGTTATGGAAGATTACCGTGGAAATATTCAAATTCATTTCAGCACCGTGGTGGATAATCGTTCGCATATAACAAGCAAAACGCTTTCTGTTCCATACACAAATAAGCAGCTTTCGCTGAAATTAGAAACATTCAGGGATAAGATGTTACCTGGCAGTAAAGAAGAATGGAAACTGAACGTATCGGCTCTTTTAGGCGAAAAGGAGACGGCAGAACTGCTGTTGGGTATGTATGATGCTTCCTTGGATGCATTTGTTTCGCATGCCTGGTATTTCAATTTATGGAATTACCGGTATGGTGTATATAATTGGACCAGCGGTTTGGGCCAAATTGGCCATGGTGCTCCTTTACGTTATGAATATGAGTCATATCCAAATTATGTATTTCCTGAATATGATCGTCTAAATTGGTTTGGATATTATTTCCGTTCATACGGCAGAGCCGGTTTTTATCGGGGCGATATGGTAATGGATGCTTCCGGTATGCCTGCTCCCGTTGCGGCTTCAGAAGAAATGGAAATATCCGAACAATTGAGCGAAGGAAAGATCAAAGCAGCAGATAAGAAAGAGTCAGCTACGCGTAAAGTTGCTAAGGACGAAACCCTTGCTGCACAGGAATTTGATAATGATAACAGAAGCGAAAAGGGCGGTTCTGTAAATGGAACGAAAGCAAGATCGAATTTTAATGAAACAGCCTTCTTTTTTCCGCAAATAAAAACCGATGAAAACGGCAATGCTTTGTTTTCGTTTACCATGCCTGAATCATTAACGAAATGGAAATTTATGGCACTGGCTCATACCAGCAGCCTAAAAACAGGAACACTTACTCAGGAAGTGATTACCCAAAAGGAATTAATGATTAATACGTTTGCTCCGCGTTTTTTAAGAGAAGGGGATGAATTGATTTTTTCAGCCAAGGTCTCTAACCTCACCCAAAAGGAACTATCGGGTGAAGCCATTTTAGAATTGACAGATCCGGTTACTGACGAATCAGTAGCATCCAAGTTTGGCCTCAGTAATAAAAAAATAGGATTTACGGTAAAACCGGGACAATCTGTTCCTGTGGAATGGAAAATAAATATTCCCGTAGAAACGAATCTCGTAAAGTATACGGTAAAGGCCATTTGTGCCGATTATTCGGATGGGGAAGAAAATGTTATTCCTATTTTAACGAACAGAATGCTGGTTACTGAGACGGTTCCCCTTTGGGTTAATGGCAAAGACCAAAAAAGTTTCAGCTTGCCTAAACTATTGACAAACTCCACAACGCGAAAAAATCACAAACTGAGTTTGGAATTTACATCCAATCCGGCCTGGTATGCGGTTCAGTCTCTTCCCTATTTGATGGAGTATCCGTATGAATGTGCCGAGCAAACGTTCAGCCGTCTTTATGCCAATAGCATTGCTTCGCATATTGCCAATTCAGATCCGAAAATAAAAGCAGTTTTTGATTCTTGGAAGAAATATGAGCCTTCCGCGCTTCAAAGTAAACTGGAAAAAAATGAGGAACTGAAGAATATTTTACTAGAGGAAACGCCCTGGGTTAGGGATGCGAAAAATCAAACGGAACGGATGCACCGCATGGCCATCCTTTTTGACATAAATACGATGAAGCAGGAGCTTGCATCTGCCGAGCGTAAATTATTTATGATGCAGACTCCCAACGGAGGTTTTCCTTGGTTTGCCGGAGGAAGAGATGATCGGTATATTACCCAGCATATACTGGCCGGTTTTGGAAAAATGCGCAAACTTGGGATAACCGAGAATGATGGCAAATACAGAAAAGACATTCATAAGGCCATACTGTATTTAGATCAACGCATTACCGAAGATTATGCTTATTTAGTAAAGTATAAGGCCAATTTGAATGATGATCATTTGGGTTATTTACAGATGCATTATTTATACACACGATCATTCTTTTTAGACATACCCGTTGACGAAAGTGTTTCGAAGGAAGTGGAATATTATAAATTACAGGCAGCCAAGTATTGGAATAAAAAAGATGATTATGGAATGGGCATGTTGGCTATCGCCATGCACAGAAACAAAAACACGGCGGTATCAAAACAGATTGTGGCCTCATTGAAAGATCGTTCTATCTATAATGAAGAGCTGGGCATGTATTGGAAAGGAATGCTACAAGGCGGCTATTATTGGTATAACGCACCCATTGAAACGATGGCTTTATTGATCGAAGCATTTGATGAAGTAACGGATGATCAAGAGTCGATAGATAAAATGCGTCGTTGGTTATTAAAAAATAAGCAGACAAACGATTGGAAGACGACTAAAGCGACAGCTGATGCTATTTATGCCTTGTTGTTGCAGGGTACGGACTATCTTCTGACCGAGCCCGGTATTGAGATAGCATTTGGAAAGAACGGGGAAGTTCCGTTTGTAATGCCATCCAAAACAGAGTCGGGTACCGGGTATTTTAAAACCGACTTCTATGGTGCCGATATCAAGCCAGAAATGGCCCAGATTTCGATTACTAAGAAAACGGTTGGTCCAGGTTGGGGAGCGATGTACTGGCAGTATTTTGAACAGATGGATAAAATCACGAAACCCAGTATTCAAAATCCATTAATGGTTTCAAAGAAATTGTTCAAAGAGGTAAAAACGGATATGGGCATAAAACTGGTTGAAATAACAGATCAAACCAGCTTGGAAACGGGTGACCGAATTATATCTCGTATTGTTTTGGTTTCTGACCGCCCAATGGAATATGTTCACTTGAAAGATATGCGCGCTTCTGGTCTTGAACCCGAGAATGTATTATCATCCTACAAATATCAGCAAGGATTGGGCTATTATGAAAGCACCCGTGACGTGGCTACTCACTTCTTTATTTCTTATGTTCCACGTGGAACATATGTATTTGAATATCCAGCAAGGGTTACCCACAGGGGTGATTTTTCTAACGGAATTACCCAAATCCAATGTATGTATGCTCCCGAATTTACCTATCAATCGGAAGGCATTCGGGTAAATGTGAAGTAGTCCAACTGTATTTTCGAAATAGATTGGTCAATTTCAAATTGATCATCGGCCTAAAAAACAAAGGGTATTGTTCCACGTGGAACAATACCCTTTTAATATTACAAACCTTGTATTAATGGGCAATCCGGATTATTTATTTAGTTTTGACTAAGCTTTTTTGCTTGAAACCGATAAGGATTCAAACTGTTTTTTCAAAACCAAAACTATCGTCCTAAATGAACCATCAATACAGAGATATCGGCCGGTGATACTCCACTGATTCGGGAGGCTTGCCCAAGTGTAAGGGGTTTTATTTTCGAAAGCTTATGTCGGGCCTCAATTGACAAACTGCCTATACTCATATAGTCAAAATTTGGATAGAGTTTAATATCTTCCAGACGGTTCATTTTATTGGCCATTTCTCTTTCACGAACAATGTATCCCTCATATTTAATACTGATTTCAGCCTGTTCTATAATTTCCCGTCTTTGGTCGCCCTGTATGTCTGCCGTTAAGGTATTGATTTCATCAAACTGGAGTAAGCCAGGCAATGTTACAAAAGGTCTTGAAATAAGACTGTCCAATTTCATTTTTTGTTTCATTTCGGCAGAACCCAAGGATACCAGATAAGCATTTAGCAAGGCCGGTTCAACACTGTGTTTTTTGATTTCCTTTACCAGTTTTTCAGATAGATCTTTCTTTTTGAGCATACGTTGGTATCGCTCTTCACTGGCCAAACCTATTTGGTATGCCTTTTCGGTTAATCGTAAATCGGCGTTATCTTGACGTAATAGAATTCTATACTCCGCTCTTGAAGTAAACATCCGGTAAGGCTCATCCGTGCCTTTGTTAATTAAATCATCAATCAACACCCCGATATAGGCATCATCACGTCCAAGTATAAAAGGGTTTTGTTCATTAATTTTTAGGTGCGCATTAATTCCGGCCATCAAACCTTGACAGGCCGCTTCTTCGTACCCCGTGGTTCCGTTAATCTGCCCGGCAAAATATAGGTTTTCTACCAGCTTGGTTTCTAAGGTATGGGTGAGCTGTACCGGTGGGAAATAATCGTACTCGATTGCATAACCAGGTCTGAACATTTTACAGTTTTCAAAACCAGGAATAAGTTTGAGCGCTTTGTATTGCACATCTTCAGGAAGACTTGATGAAAACCCGTTTACATAAATTTCAACCGTGGTTCTCCCCTCGGGCTCTACAAAAAGCTGATGTTCGGTTTTATCGGCAAAACGGTTAATCTTATCTTCAATACTCGGACAGTAACGTGGGCCCAAACCCTGGATACGCCCATTAAACATGGGTGATTTGTCAAAGCCGGTTTTTAATACTTCGTGAACCTTTTCATTTGTATAGGTAATGTGACATGGAATCTGGTTTTCCACCGCCGGAATATCCGTATATGAAAACTTATCTGGATTTTCATCACCGGGCTGTTCTTCCATTACCTTGTAGTTCAGCGATCGCCCGTCAATACGCGGAGGCGTTCCGGTTTTCATCCGGCCCGATTCAAAACCAAGCTGAATAAGCTGTTCGGTGATTCCTGTTGAGGCCTTCTCTCCTGCCCTTCCTCCGCTCAACTGTTTTTCGCCGATGTGTATGATTCCATTTAAAAACGTACCGTTGGTTAAAACGACAGCCTTGGCGTGAAATTCAATACCCAAAGAGGTAACTACTCCGTAAACACGTTTGTCTTTTACAAGTAAACCGTTTACGCTGTCTTGCCAGAAATCCACATTGGGCGTGTTTTCTAACATAATGCGCCATTCTTCGGTAAACCGTGCACGGTCGTTCTGGGTGCGCGGGCTCCACATGGCGGGTCCTTTTGAACGGTTTAACATCCTAAACTGGATGGCCGTTTTATCGGAAATGATTCCGCTGTAACCGCCAATGGCATCAATTTCACGTACAATTTGCCCTTTGGCCACCCCGCCCATTGCTGGGTTGCAGGACATCTGGCCAATTTTGTTCATGTCCATGGTAATCAGCAGGACTTTTGAACCCAAATTTGCCGCAGCCGCAGCCGCCTCATTTCCGGCGTGCCCGGCGCCAACCACTATTACATCGTAATTCTTCAGCATATATGTTCAGATGTTCCACGGGGAACATTTTAAATTAATCCTTTGATCAGATAAAAAAGATACACAAACAGCATAATCAGGCTCGACATGATTTTCATGAATGTACCCCCAAGAAAGCCCAAAAACGACCCAAAGGCGGATTTGAGTGCTGCTCCCGTACTTTGTCCGTAGATAAGTTCGCCGATAAACGCACCCAAAAACGGTCCCAGAATTATTCCCCAAGGGCCCAACCAGGACGTAAAAATACCGATGATTAAGCCGATGGTGCTTCCCCAGTTGCCGTATTTACTACCACCAAAATAACTTGTGCCCCATACCGGGAGCATATAATCCAGCACTGAAATAACCAGGGTAATAAACCCTAATATCACAAGAAGGAATGTAGAAACGCTATATTCAGGTCCTGCAAAATGAAGGCTAATAATTCCAGCAAAAGCAATTGGCGGCCCGGGCATTACCGGCACCACGGAGCCAATAATTCCGGTTATAATCAATACAAATGCTAGAATGAGCAAAAAAATTTCCATGTGCCTAAAAATTTCTTCTCAGCAGGGCTTCATCTTCGGCGTTCCGCATTTCTTTTTCCTGTTTGGCCGTTTTGTCTTTTAAGCCGCAAAGGTGCAAAATGCCGTGAACCATCACCCGGTGGAGTTCCGCATAAAAAGTGTTGCCGTAGGTTTTGGCATTTTCTTTTACCCGCGGAATGCTGATGTAAATTTCGCCGCAAAGGTCTGTCTTTTTTTCACTCAAATCAAATGTGATGATATCCGTGAAATAATCGTGTTGTAAAAAATTACGGTTGATATCGAGCAGAAACTCGTCCGAGCAGAAAATGTACTGTATATCGGTAATGTTAAAGCTACGCCCCGCAGCAGTATCGGCGAGCCATTTTCTAAGTTTTTTACGGTCTTTGAGAGAAAATGAAATATCGGCGTTCGTAAATCCGATGGCGGCTTCAGGCATTACTTTCCAGCTCAATTTTAAATCCAAGTCTGACTTCACAGCCCGAATTTAAGAATTCGCAGGTATCGGCCAGGTTTTTCATCAAAAAAACACCCCGGCCGTTTGGTTTTTCCAAATTGTCGGGGTCAGTAGGATCGGGGATGTCGTTGGGATTAAAACCGCAGCCCTGGTCTTTTATGTTAAAAAACAGCATTTGGTTATCTTGTGTGGTTTCGTATGAAACAGATACCTTTTTTTCGGGATCCTGACCATTGCCATGCAATATTGCATTGTTTACGGCCTCAGTAAGTGCGATTAGGATTTTTCCGTAGTTTTCTTCACAGATTCCGCCTGCCGAAACCGCTTCTGAAACAAGCTCTTCAACATGGCTTACATTTTTAATTTCTGATGAGAAAACAAGCGAGTTCATTTGTTCAGTATGCATGAGTTTCTGATTGGGGAAGAGTAACGCTTTTAATTCATACCCGCTTTTTAACGAAACTTTAATCCCGAAGGTTACAGTTTATTAAAAAATTCTGAAACTTTTTGTCTGTAATATGGCTTCAATGCAGGAGGAACGGTTCGCAGCAGCTCGGTTTGCTTTTCTTTCATGCGCAGATACTGTTTGTACTGGTCTGCATTTATGGGCGGAACATTACCTTCTTTTGATTCCCGTTGTTCATCGGTTTCCTGCTCGCGGAGGGCCTTTTCTGATTCCAACATGCGTATTTCAATATCCTTTTGGCGCATCATGGTTTGGGAGTTAATGCGCTTGTTGTAGAGGTCTGTTTCGTTTTCCTCCATTTTTTGGATCATCTCCTGCATCATTTTTTTACCCTGCATATCCCCCATTTTATCGGCCATTTCCTGCATTTTTTTCCTAATCATTTCCTGCTCGGCAGCCATTTCTGCAAATTCTTTGCTTAGCTCGCCGTTAGATCCTTTTTCACCGGGTTTTTTCATATCGCCAGGTTTCTGGCCTTCGCCTTGTTTGCCCTGCATTTTTTCGGCCATTTTTTTCATCTGCTCGCTCAGCTTCTTTTGTGCCTCCTGCATTTTTTTCATTTCGCCGGGGCTTGGTGTGCCGCTTCCGGGCTTTTTGCAGGCTTTGTTTCCCTTCATCTTCATTTGCTGCTGCTGCTGTGCATTTTCAATGGCTTCTGAAAGCATAAGGGCCAGGTTATTGATCGAAGTCATGGAATACTGCTGGCGGGTGAGCGCAGTGGGTGTTTCGCGGTCACTGAGGTTACTTACTGCTTCGTCCATATTCCGTTTGATGTCGGCAATTTCTTGGTTTACGGTTGCCTGAATTTCCGGAACCCGTTTACTTAGGGCAAACAAACTGTCTTCAATGATTTTGCTGTCGTCTTTCAGCTTACGCTGAACCTGGGCCAGTTCTTTGTATTTAGGCGAATTCGGATTCGTTTTCCGTATGGTTTCCATCAAATCTTCCTGGTCAAAAGAGAGCTGTATCAGGTTATCCAGAATTCGACGGAGGGCTTCTAAGTCTTCTGTTTCCTGATTTTGTTCCATTTCTTGTTGCATCTGCTTGAGGTCTTCACTCATTTGCTCCATTTTTTCGCCAGCCTTCTGCTGGCTTTCAGAGGCTTTTTTATTTTCCTTTTGCTCCATCTGTTCCGAAGCCTTTTCCTGCTCCTGCTGAATATCTTTTTCCTGAGTTTCGGTATCTTTTAGTTCTTCGCGTTTACTTTCCAGTTCATCATTTTTTTTCTGTAGTTCGTCCATGTCTTTGCGAACCTCATCAAATTTTTTGTTGAGCTCTTCCTGCTGTTTTTTCAGCTCATCGGCCTTTTTCTCATCTTTTCCTTTTTCCTGTGCGGTTTCTTTGGCCAGGTCTTTTTGTTCTTTGGCCAGCTTATCCAGTTTTTCGATGGTTTCATCCAGTTTCATGTCAAACTCCATCTGCTTGAACAGCTCCAGGGTTCGCTCTAATTGTTTTTGCAGGTCTTCGTTGTTATACTGCATATCCTTCAGCTGATCCTGAATTTTGTTTTTATCCTGCTCCTGCATCAACTTTTCAAGCTTTTCCATCAGCTTTTGGAGTTCTTCATTCATCAGCTCTTCAAGCAGTTTTTCCATTTCTTTCTGCTTGGCCAGCTCTTCTTCATCGGGCTTTTTGAACTCGTTTTTTTGCAGATTTTTCTTTTCGTTTTCCTTTTTTAGTTCTTCTATCTGCTTTTCAAGATCACGCTGTTTTTTTAGTAGATCCTCAATTTTTTTGCGGTCTTGCCAGTCCATCGTTTTCTTTTGGAGCAGGCTTTTATTTAAGTCCATCGACTCTTTTCTGATCTTTTCGGCTTTGGTGATGCTTTCGCTCAGTTCACTTTTGATGCTTTCGGATGACTTTTGTGATTCGAGCGCCAGTTCTTCTTCCGTAGGAACCCGGAACACCCTTTTTGCCGTACGGGCCGATTTACTGCCGTTTACGCCATCGTTATCATAAACCGTAAAGAAGTAAATAACCTCATCGCCAGGCTCGGGCTTTGTTTCACTAAAATTAAAGGCATGAAAAAACACCTGACGGTTTTGTCCGGCTGCAGCACCAAGGGGTTTTACGGTGTATGAGCCTTCTTTGTCAGAATCGCCCGGTTTTTGTTTACGGTAATGAAAGGTAAGCCCTTTAAAACCGTAATCATCCGCAATTTCTCCCTTAAAATAAAACATGCTTCGCGAAAGGCTGTCTTTTGACTCTTCAACGGCAATGCTCGGATATTCATCTGGAATTACGGTAATCAGGTAGCGGTTGGTATCGCTGGCATTCATGAATGAGTTTCGCCCCGTAAGTGAGTAGGAGAGAGTTTGCCGTATTTTTTGCGAAAAACTTACTTTATTTTCCTTCGGCGAAAGCGTGTAAACCGAATCGGGCAGCAGTAAAAGAAGCTGGTCTGTGTTGCGGGTGTTCATGGTCCAGTTTACGCGCGTTCCTTCGGGAATGGTCATATCGCCCGTGCCCGTAAGAACTTCGCCGGGTTTATTGAGGTATGCCGGATATTCGAGCCGAATTTTTAATCCGGCCAAACTGGGTTTCGGAACCACGGATACCGCATAATCATCGGTATAGAAACCATCGGCAAATATTTTAAAGTTGAAGCTTTTGGATACTTTTTTTACGGTATGGCTGAAATTTGTTTTACCGCCGGCATTCATCCGGAACCGTGCACCTTCATATTCCACATATACATTTTGCGGGATTTCTTTTCCTGAAAGGCTGATCTGGATTTCAAAATCTTCCTGTTCGGCTGCGCTTAGGTCTTTATTTAAAAGCGTAACCGAATAGGGCGCTTCGGGCTTAAATTCCTGTCCATAGTTTACGATACGTTTGGTTCCATCGGTAATAATGCTCGGGGCGGCAAACAATACAAACAAAAACACGGCCGCAGGAATGGCGGCATACTTTAGGTGTTTTTTGTTTTCACCCAGGTTAACAGCGTTTACAAAAGGAATGGGCTTCAGTTCGGCGGTTTTTTGGGCAATGGCCGCTTCCAGCATTTCTGATTGACCCGCTGACTCGGCCAGTTTATGTAACTGAAGGGTATTGAGCAGCTTATCTTTTACTTCGCCGAAGTGTTTGCCCACAATTTCGGCGGCCTGCTCATGGCTTATGGTTTTTCCGATTTTAAACAGTTTTGAAAGCGGCACGAAAATATACCGGGCCAAAATAAATACACAGGCCGAGGCAAACCCGAAGAATAAAAATGCCCGTATAGGAGTTGAAAAACGCCCGAAATACTCCAGCGCGGTAACGGCAAGAAACAAGGAAAAACCAAGCGCAAGCGTATAAATCAGACCTTTAATGACCTGATTTTTATAATACTTACGGATGAACTCATCCAGTTTTTGAATCAATTGATGATATGCGGACATATTGGGAATTCTGCTTAAAGACTACTATAGTACGAAGATATTAACGAAAAGTTCAACGCTTTAGTCTAAATAGGGTTCCCGGTTGCCATTTGAACCCGTTTTTAGGCCAGCACCATATCAACCTGCATGAGGTTAACAAATGCCTGTATACGGCTTTCTATTTCTGATTCTGCAATGTTGATGAGGCGTTCCGTGCCGAATTTTTCAACTGTAAATGAAGCCATGGCCGATCCGTAAATGATGGCCCGGCGCATGTTGTCGAACGAAATGTCGTCTGTTGCGGCCATGTATCCGATAAAACCACCCGCAAAGCTGTCGCCGGCTCCGGTTGGGTCAAAAACTTCTTCGAGCGGAAGGGCGGGAGCAAAAAACACTTTGTTTTCGCGGAAAAGAAGTGCCCCGTTTTCGCCTTTTTTGATAATAAGGTAATCGGGACCCATGCTGAGTATTTTTTTGGCAGCTTTCACCAGCGAGTATTCGCCGGAAAGTAAACGGGCTTCTTCGTCGTTGATGGTTAACACATCCACTTGCTTTAATACGAGGAGTAAGTCATCTAGGGCCGTTTCCATCCAAAAATTCATGGTATCCATCACCACCAGTTTGGGGCGCACGGCCATTTGCTCTAATACCCGGAGTTGAAGTTTCGGCATGAGGTTACCCAGTAAAAGGTATTCGCAGCTGCGGTATGCTTCGGGCACAATGGGGTCAAAATTCGCAAGCACATTGAGTTGGGTATCCAGTGTGTCGCGCGTATTCATGTCGTTGTGGTACCTGCCCGACCAGAAAAAGGATTTTTCGCCGGCTTTTACTTGTAATCCTTCGGTGTTTATTTTGTGTTTTCTGAACGTTTCAAGGAAAGAGCTTGGAAAATCATCACCCACCACCGAAACGATATTTACGTACGGAGTGAAATTAGAGGCCGCGAGGCTGGCGTAGGTAGCTGCGCCGCCCACAATTCGTTCGGCTTTTCCGAATGGAGTTTCCAGATTATCAAAGGCAACAGTTCCGATAACGAGCAAAGAAGATGACATAATTGAAAAATTTTTGTCAAATATATTGTTTTATTCAATGGGGGCTTTATCTTTGCACTCCGAAAAGTAAACCTAGTTTATTTTTCGCCCGATATCATCAAATAACCAGTCCGATATCACCACCTTCCTCCTTAGCTCAGCTGGTTAGAGCACATGACTGTTAATCATGGGGTCCTAGGTTCAAGTCCTAGAGGGGGAGCGAGACTGGAAACAGGCCGACAGCAATGTTGGCCTGTTTTGTTTATTACCCTTCCTAAAAGATGACGTTATTGGTAATTAATTATCCAAATTCAACTTTTTTGTTGGTTTCAAATTACTTTTTTGAAAAATCTGTTTTTGGGGGAATGTTGAACCAAAGATTTTTTATTTGACGGCAAACATGAATTTTAGATGGCCACTCCTGAGGTTTACCAAGGTGGGTAGGCTATAAGTTTGGCGCCTTCTTGCTGTTTTTCTTTAGTATTATGATTGCCATTATTAGAGACACAATTTATTTACGAAATATTCGCATAGCTGCAAAACGCGTAGATAATATCCTGGTCAATTTGATTGTTTAAGAACATATTTGCTTAATTGTTTCGCCTTGTTTGATTTTTTATGATTTCTGCAGCAAAAAACTTTTTTGTAATAAACCATCAGCATTTTTAGGAAAAAAATGCTGAATATACTCCAAGGCGGTGTTTGGAGAATCTTCTTCAGACATCAATTCGATTATTCCAGTTGTAAATATTATATTAGCAAGGCTAAAATTCTATTTCCTGCTCAATTTCTATTTGAGCTTGGGATAATGGGGCGTAAATTTCAATGGCTTCACCAAAGGCCTCAAAAGATACGCATAGAGCATAGGAGACAGAGCTTTCTAAATTTTTATCCCAGCCAGCGTGCCCTACTACAGCGATACAAAATTCATCTGCAAATTGATGTGGGTCTAGTAATACCCAGCTTTTTTGTGTTGCTGAGTTGTTCCTATTGATTTCATTAGATGAGTATTTAGGATTTTCTCTTAAACACCACCTTATTGAGTCGGTTCCTTGGTCTTCAAAATTTTCTCCACCCTCTTCTTGTTCCAAATATTGTAGCGTACGACTTCTAAAGCTATTGAAGCCTTCATTATATTTAGAAGATTGCCACTCGAGCCATGTTGACAAATATGAGTGTGCGCCTTTACGTGTTAATCTCGTACGTGCCGTAAATGTAAGTGTGACTTCTACAAGGATTTTGAAGTTTTTACCCTCACCCCTTATTTCAGGAGGAATGTTTAAGCGATATATATCGGCTTTTTTAGCGCCAATACTGCCATTTTGTATAAAGGTAACTCTTCCTGTGTGATTATTTAATGCCCTATCAAGATTTGGAATGCCATACCCATAGTATCTAAAATCGTTGTGAGATGGCGAATCGAAGCAATGGCTTGGCAACCTTGCGCTCTGAACGAGAAGGGCCTTTAACATCAGCGCTGATTGTGTTGGATGTTCAGCTAATAACCGCGATAAAATATAAGTTACTTTAGGGGCGCTATACGAAGTTCCGCAGGAATCCCTCCCTACAGCACTAGCATTATGCATTGTAGAGTTAACTAATTCTATTGATGTGGCCTCATGATTTATGATTTCAGGAGATTGTTTATTTACAATGTAATCGCCGCCATATTCTACAACATCTGGCTTAATACACCCCCACATACCAAGGCCACTTCTTGAATATGAAGAAATATAATCTTTTCCCGAGATGTGTATATAATTTTCATCTTCAAAATCACTGTGGGAAATTGAACCAACCGTGATTGCAAAAAAACTGACTGATGGGCTAGCAATTTTAGAGCTGTTTTCGTCAAGATAGGTAGGATATTTTCGTCCTTTCTCAAAATGCTGGGCTATCCCTAAATTATCCTCCTCGCTTGAATCCAGATAAAGATTTCCTGATGCTATTACAAAAAGCACATCTTTTTCATGCATAAGCTTATCTATGGAAGCTGCTAATGCAGGCATATGAGTTCCGCTATAAGCGCTCAAATCACAAACTGAAAGGTTAAAAATTTTTGTGTTTGAAAAATCCGATACAATTTTTTCCATTAACACTGGTCCGAATTCACGATCACTTATTCTGCAATCTCTATCTAGAATCCTTGCATTCTGTATTTTGGTTTCTAGCTGATATGGGCCAGTTTTGGGAACCCCGTTAGGGTATAATACAACGCCAGCGACGTGAGTACCGTGGCCACTTGATTTTACAAAATCTGAAACAGAATCGTCGCCATTAACATACGAACGGGAATCGGCCTCAATAATAGCAGGTAATATTAATCTATGTCCCTCTTGTATACCACTGTCAATAACACAAACCACAGAGTGTGTATCAATAGGTGGAATTAAATCGGGTTGATAATCATCCTCAATAGCAACAGCATTTTTTGCTACGCTATATGGAGAATCTAATTTAACCTCAAAGAGATGCTGGTAGTTGAAAACAATGTCTCTTAAACCTGCGCCGTTAATTTCTATTTTAAAATAAACGACGTCGATTTCATTGTCCCATATTGCAATAACTGTCCCACCGTAGCTATTGACATAATATTCGATGTCGGCCTCTCTCTCTAATTGTTTTTCACCTCTTGCAATTTGGATTTCCCGCTCATGTTCATGAAACTCATCAACCTTTTTATTATAATTTTCTTCAGAATCAAAATCGTTAATAGCAGGGTACTTTTTCTTATTTGGAACTTGACAAGAAACGCCAACTTCAACAAAATAATTTTGACCTAAATTAATATTGTCCCATATTGATTTTAACTCCCCTTTAATTAAATCCGTTCTCCAAGAAATATCATCATTAATGTCCCAAATTTTTGCGGCTGTATCTTTATATCTTCCTTGTCCATTTAAAAATTGATTTACGTTTTCTTGGAAGGCGGTTAGGTTATCTATTGAGGCACCTATAATGTAACCATCAGGCTCTTCGGAAACAATGTCGATTCCCCAGTTAACAAGCGAGTCTATAGGCATGGCATCCTTGTCGATTTGTAAAAACAAAGGAATGTGATCCGGGTTGCGAACTTCAACACCCTGTTCTTTTTTTGCTTCTATGACACCTCGCCATTTACCAGCTAACGATTGTAGTTTTTGCTGTAATCCATGTGCATGCGCTTGCCGATTCGTCTTGTTTTCTAATGTTCGAGACTGAGTTGTTGAAAATCCTCTACTTGGTTTTGATAGAGATCCTTGTACTTTAATCGGTAATTTTAAGTGGGGGAATTCGGGCATTAATTATAGGCGTTGGTGATACTTATTTTAAAAACAGGGAGTTTTCAACAAGAGATTTTTCTATATGCTTTTGTTGTAAAACCTTCTCATTGTCGATAACGGCAAATTTTGCTGCGTCATTTGCAATTTTCACAACAAGTGCAGCACTGTAACCAAGCATTCTGTCAATTATAGAGTCCCAAGCAATTTGCTTCGATTTTTCAATGGAAGATAAAGTCATAGTAACAAGTCGAACGACCTCTTCAAAACTCGGTTTTGGCATTTCGATTATGTCATCAAACCTTCTAAATAGGGCTTGGTCGAGTGAAGTCTCAATGTTTGTTGTTGCTATAAGGATTCCTTGGGAATTATATTCCTCTAATAAGTTCAGCAAAACATTTACTACACGATGCATTTCTCCAACGTCTTGTGATTGAGAACGTGTTTTACCGACAATGTCAAATTCATCCAAGAGAAGCACACACGGATACTCTTTTATTCCGTCGAATAGTTTAGCAAGATTATTTGCTGTTTCACCTAAAAATGATGAAAAAATGACATCAAAACGAACCTTTAAAAAAGGAAGCCCCAAATTCCAAGCTATGCGTTCAGCACTCATACTTTTTCCACAACCTGGTGCGCCATATAGCAACACTTTTTGGCGGTATTTTAAGCCATACTGTGCAAGCCTTTCTTTTGATGCAAATTCTTTTTCAATACGTCTGATTTTCTCTTCGGTTTCTTTTGGCAATACCATCTGATGGCGCAGTTGTTCTCTAGCAACAAAAGCAGCTAAAGGAAGATTATGTCTTTTGTCCGAAGGAATAGACATGCCTTGTGGCAAAATTTTCTTTAGCTCGCCTTTAAAATGAGCATTTGATGATACGTTTTTATTAAGTATTATCTGCAATTTTTCTGCTAATCTATTATGCCCCTTTTTACTTTCTTCAGATATAATTAATGAGGCGACCTTGACGATTTCATCATTTTTGTCAGCATCAATTGAGCGAAAAAGGCGAATCAGCAAATCTTGGTTCATGTTGCGGAGGATTAAATTCCTTGTATCAAAGGTACGAATATTTAGAGTGTTGTCACCCAATAATCAAACTACTTATTCACCATAATTTTTGCAAAACACCAGCACTAAATAATTAAAACAACTTTAATCTTCAGGATTCTTGCTGCCAGATTCTTTATGTTTTACATCCTTGAGCAAAAAACCCCGTCTTTTTCAAAAGAGAGAAAATCAAGCACGAGATTAGCCATAAAACAATGTTTTTTATCCCAGTTCACATTCATTTTAAATTTGTCTTCTGAGCATTTGCTTAATAAAACGGGTTTGACCAACATATATTCTAAACTGTCATTTTATGATACGATTTTTCAAGCAATTTCACCATAAGTATAAAACTGTTTTCAATCCCTGGAACACAATATTCCCAATTCTCGTTGGCAATTCTTTGCACGTTGATTTAGACTTAACGTCTTTGTTTACAGGGATGTAAAAATTTTTCTTAAAATGTTTTGATTGTCATTAAAACGGAATTAATATATAATCGGATTTGTCAATTTCAGATGGTAACTCTGCTACTAGTTTTGTTTGGTGGCGATTAGCATCATTGTACATGCCCCGATATATCTACTTTTAAACTAAGTTGGCCGTATGGGGCTGATACTCCCCAAGTATCTATCCCTTCGGTGGCGGAGCCTAGTCCAAAGCGGTATCCGCCACCGGCGCCGATGGATAAGAATTTGGTCAGGTTAAATTCTGCCCCAATGTATGGCTTCATCAAAAAGAAGCGGCTGTCATCAACCGTTTCGTCTAAATCGGCAATGGCTGCATCCATGCCGTGTTTACCGATTGTTCCTAAACCCACTACCGAACCCAGGTTGAGTGAAACAATTTTGGTTGGAAAAAACGTGTAATCAAAAAATAAACCATAATAATTCATTTTCCAGCGCATGCGTGTGAATGGGGCTATGTGGTATTTCGGGTTTACATTGAGGTTGGTAACCAGAAAGTCGGAGGCCAGTCCCACACGGTATTTATGATTAATGGATACTCCCATGGCAAAACCGGCAACCATTACGGGCCTCTGCGCCAGAAGGGTAGATTCGGCATTGCCCTGTAGAAAAAAGCCGATACGGCTCACCGGTTTGGGTTTAAAAAAGGTTTTTGGCTCGGGAGTGGTTTCGGGAATGGGATTTTGGGCCTGCGTTAAAATGGCCCCCAAAGCCAGAAAAAGAAAGGGTAAAATTACTTTTTTCATGTGATGTTATTTTCACATATATACCCTAGTTTTTCTTTATATGTTTCAGATAATCATTAAAATAGCGCATATGTAGTACGGTGCTTGACCCCATTTTCTGTGTTTAAAGGCTTCAGGTTCAGGAATAAAAAAAGCCGCTTGAACACAAGCGGCTTTTTTGTTGAAAATAACGGTTATTATTTGGCCTTTTTAAGCTTTACTTTATAAAAATACTTAGTAGAACCTCCCGGGAAATTCACTCTTCCGGAAAACCAGATACCCTCATTGTCATCTTGTTTGCTTAGCCCGGTATCAACCGTTCCGGTAAGGCCAACAATTTCGTTGCGGTCGCCATAGTATGAATCATCTTTACTGATTTCTACTACTGTAACCTTGGCTCCGGCTTTCACGTCAGATTCGCTGGTAATGGTTGTGCCTTTTCCACCTTTTGACGGCTTTGCTTCGTCAAAACTGATGGCTACCTTATAAAAGTATTTATACCCTTCTTTGTCTAATTCTACAGGACCGCTGTACCAGGTTTTGTTACCATCCGTTCTTTTTGTTAACCCCTCTTCACCAACCACGCCAGACTGTTTAATCATTTTTTTGCGGTCCTCATAATAGGCATCATCACTACTTATATCGGTAATGGTAAAGCGTGTTCCGGGCATTACATCGGCCACAATGGGCTCTTCATAATAATATTCTTCCTCTTCTTCAATTACCGGGGGAGAAAGCGTACCCACTTTTATCACCTTCACCTTTACTTTATAGAAATAGGGATTCTCGCCGTTTTCGAGTGCAACACTGCCCGAATAATAACCGGGAGTGGAAGATTCTTCAAGCCCTTCGGCAGCAACCGTTCCTCTTAAACCAACCATTTCTTCGCTGTCGCCAACATAAGCATCATCGGCATGAATGTCTAAAATTGTAACGGTAGACCCACCGCGGATTTTACTGGCATCGGATTCACTGGGAGAGGAGACAACATAATCTGGGTCATAAGGAACTAAACCAACCTTGAAAAAGTATGCCGAACCCCCATTGTCTAAAACCGCAGGCCCAGAGTACCAGAAACCGTTTTCATCGTGTTGGGTGCGCAATTCACGATCACCAACAGAGCCACTTTGTCCGATATAGGTACTCCGGCTGTCATAATACGAGTCATCGGGGCTTAGGGCCACGATGGTGAATTTTGTTCCAGGCGCTATTGTTGACCCCCAGTCTGCACCTACGCCATTTTCAATATTTTCGGTAACGAAATCATCCAGCGGAGCGTCTTCTCCTTTAATAACCTCTCCGCTCTGCGTTTTTAACGAAACCTTATAGAAATAGGGAGAATCATCGTTATCAAATACAATTTCGCCGGCAAACCAATAGGCTCCATTTGAATCCATAAGTTCCAAGGGTTCGGAGCCGCTAACGGTTCCTTTTCTTCCTATGTACTCTGCTTTGTTTGAATAATACGCATCATCCGGATGGACATCCGTAATGATGACCTGTGTTCCGGACGGAACGATTTGGGCAAAGGAGAGCCCCAAGGCTCCCAGAATAAAACCGCATAAAAGAATCAGCTTCTTCATTTGTTTTGGTGTGTTATGTATTGATTATGAATTAAAACCGAATTTTGTAACCATATTCCCGGATTAAAAATCACCAACACACCCTTACTAAGGTGAGGATATAAAGTTAAGGCCGGTCTTACAATCTTAACGTAAAAGTACTTGCTTTTTGATACACTTCACTAATCCTTTTGAAGTAGTTTTAAAAAAATTTAACCAACATGCGATATCGTTAAGTCAGTCAGCAGGTGCATAAATTCAGTAAATGGGAATAGTATTGAATATAATCCTGACTTACTTTTGGCATTCGTAAAAATCAGCGGCAAAGATGGATAATTTAGCGACACACAATATGGATGCGGCCCGCAAGGCATTAAAGAGCGTATTTGGTTTTGATCATTTCCGTTCTTTGCAGGAGGAAGCCGTTTCGGTTACCCTTCAGGGCAAAGATTCGTTCATTCTTATGCCCACCGGTGGCGGAAAATCGCTCTGTTACCAGATTCCGGCTATTGTTTTACCCGGTACGGCCGTGGTGGTTTCTCCCCTCATAGCCCTCATGAAAGACCAAGTAGATGCACTGCGCACAAATGGGGCACAGGCGGCATATCTAAATTCTACTGTTTCTGCGCAGGAACAGCGGATGATACTCTCCGATTTAGAATCCGGCAAACTAAAATTACTTTATGTGGCCCCGGAGCGGCTCAGTTCGGATAACGGAGCGTTTTTCACCTTTCTGAAAACGAAAAACATTTCCCTGTTTGCCATTGATGAGGCGCACTGTATTTCGCACTGGGGCCATGATTTCAGGCCCGATTATCTTATTTTAAACCGTTTGAAAGCAGGGTTCCCTAAGGTTCCGGTTATTGCACTTACGGCCAGCGCGGATGAAATTACTCGGAAAGACATCATCCGCCAATTAAACCTGGTTCAACCTTCCGTATTAACAGCTTCGTTCAACCGTCCCAATATCCGCTATTTTGTTCAGCCTAAAAAAAATGTGGCCGGACATATTCTTTCCTACTTAGCCGAGCATCCGGGCGACAGCGGAATAGTATATACGCTTTCTCGTAAAGCGGCAGAGTCTTTGGCTGCCCAATTGGTTGAAGCGGGTGTTTCGGCCGGGTTTTATCATGCCGGTATGGAACAGCAGGTAAGAGCCAAAGCCCAGGAGGATTTTATCAAGGATAAAACACGTGTGATGGTTGCCACCATTGCCTTTGGGATGGGGATTGATAAAAGTAACGTGCGGTTCGTAATTCATGCCGATTTGCCCAAAAACATAGAGAGTTATTACCAGGAAACGGGCCGTGCCGGAAGAGACGGGCTGCAATCGGAAGCCATACTGTTTTACTCGGCCGGAGATCTTCAGAAACTGCGGGGTTTTGTGGAGTCGGAAGGAAATCCTGAACAAAGTGCCCTTATGCTTGAAAAGCTAAAGAAAATGGCCGCCTTTGCCGAGTCGCAGCAATGCCGGCGCCAATACCTGATGAATTATTTTGGCGAAGCCCATCCCGGAAACTGCAACTCTTGCGACTATTGTCTGAGTAGTTTTGAAAAAGAAAACGTAACCCGCGAATCACAAATGCTGCTAAGCGCGGTTACCCGGCTCAAAAGTCGTTATGGAAAAGGACTTACGGTTGATTTTTTAAGGGGCTCTAAATCGGAAAAAATTGGACCGGAATTGCGTGATTTAAAAACCTACGGCGTGGGAGCCGGCAAAACAAAAGTCTTTTGGATGGAGCTTATTCAAGCCCTGATAGCCCAAAACTTATTGGCCGAAACGGGAGGGCAATATCCGCTCTTACAGCTTACACAAGGAAGTTTGGCCGTTTTACATGGCGAGCAGGAGGTATTTATTTCGAAGATTACCGATAAAAAGGTAGCCGTAAAAAACCAGGAGCCCGAGGAGATTCAAGCCGACAAAGGCCTTTTCGAAGAACTCAGGGGAATGCGACGGATTCTGGCCGAAACCGAAAATGTGCCGCCCTATCTTATTCTTTCGGATGCCAGTTTGCAAGAAATGGCCTTTTACTATCCCCAATCACTTTATGAACTGCGTCAGATTTCGGGTTTTGGAGATCACAAACTGAATAAATACGGGGCTTCATTTTTGGATATCTTAATCGGATATTGTGAACCCCGAAAAATAGAAAGCCGCATGCGCCTTAAAAAGCCCAAAAGGGAGAAGAAGCCGGCATCAGGATCTAATGAAAAACCGGCCGCCGGCAGTACATTCGCACAAACCTTTGAGCTCTATAAAGCCGGTTACGGAATTGAAGAAATTGCCGAAATGCGGCGGCTATCACCAAGCACCATACATGCCCATTTATGCCGGTTCATAGCCAGTGGTGAATTAGACCCGGCTAAACTGGTAAGCGCAACCAAAATGGACGAAATTATAGCCTTGGCCGAACAAAAAGGCACCGCCTCGCTCAAAGAAATAAAAGAGGCCATGGGCGAAGATTGCAGCTATTCAGAAATTCACGCAGCACTGGCGTTCATGGAGCGAGGAATTTGAACCGATTGAAGAACAGCGCTCTTGAAGGCGCTTTGGGGGCATTTTTCCGACAGCCCGAAAAAATGCCGTAATTTGTGGCATGCTAACACCGGACAGCATTGAAAAAATTAAGCAAACCGCCCGAATAGAGGAGGTGGTCGGCGATTTTGTCACCCTTAAGCGCCGGGGATCTAACATGATTGGCCGCTGTCCGTTTCATGATGAAAAAACACCCTCGTTTACCGTAAACCCGGCCAGGGGAATTTTTAAATGTTTCGGTTGTGGAAAAGCCGGCGACTCCATCAAATTTGTGATGGAACACGAACATTTTGCGTATCCGGAAGCACTTAAGTTCATTGCCCGCAAATACAACATTGAAATTGAAGAACGCGAAGTAAGCCCCGAAGAAAAACAGGCCGAAAATGAGCGTGAAAGTTTATTTGCGGTAAATGAGTTTGCCCGAAATTTTTTCCGCCAAACCCTTACGGATACGGAAGAAGGACAGTCAGTGGGCCTAAGTTATTTCAAAGAACGTGGCATCAGTACCGAAATAATCGAAAAATTTCAACTCGGGTACAGTCCGGAAAGTTTTGATGCCTTACTTCGCGAAGCAGAAGAAAAGGGTTACAAACACGAATATTTACAGAAGCTGGGGCTGATAAAGGAAAACGATAAAGGCCGCCGCTACGATGCCTACCGGGGTCGGGTTATTTTTCCCATTCACAACATTTCGGGTAGGGTAATCGGTTTTGGAGGCCGGGTTTTGAAGAAAACCGAAACGGCACCCAAGTACATCAATTCGCCCCAAAACGAAATCTATGACAAGAGCAAAACATTATACGGTATTTATTTTGCCAAGGAACACATTATAAAAAACGACCTGTGTTACCTGGTTGAAGGTTATACGGATGTTACTTCTATGTATCAGTCGGGTATTCGTAACGTGGTTGCCTCTTCAGGCACTTCGCTTACGGTAGACCAAATAAAACTCATCCGCCGTTTTTCTGAAAACGTAACCATTCTGTATGATGGAGACCCAGCCGGCATAAAAGCCTCTTTCAGGGGTATTGACATGATTCTGGAGGAGGGGCTTAATGTACGTGTTTTGCTGTTTCCGGATGGGGATGACCCCGATTCTTTTGCCCGTAAACACAATGAGGATGAATTACGCGAATACCTATCTGCAAATACCCGCGATTTTATTACGTTTAAAACCGATTTGTTGGTTAAAGACGCCGGCTCCGACCCGGTTAAGCGGGCCGAAATCGTGCGGGATTCAGTGAACAGTATTGCCCTTATTCCCGATGCCATTAAACGTTCTGTGTTTATCCGTGAATGTGCTTCCATTTTCCGCATGGAAGAAAACATGCTCATGGCCGAGCTGAACAAAATCCTACGTGCAAAACGACGCAAAACCCAAACGGAGGAAGACAGGGCCTCCGAAATAGCCGACACGGAAACACAAGCCTTAACCCAACCGTTGCATGAGCACAAAGAAGGGTCTTTGGCCGAAATTGATCTAATGCGTTTGCTCATTATGTTTGGCCCGCAAAAGGCCCATATTGTGTTTAAAGATGAAAACGGAGATCTGGTTCCCACAGAAAACCGTGTAGCCGATTTGATTATATCGGAACTTAAAGAAGAAGCTTTTAACTTTGATTCAGAAGTGTTTAACCGCATCATGGCCCTGCTTGAACAAGTAAATTTGGATGCTGAAGAACAGGAGTCTTTCGAAGATATCTTAATCAATAACGAAGATGAAGAAATCAAAACGGCGGTGATTGATTTAGTTACCTCAAAACACCGCCTGAGCGAGCGTTGGGTTGAGTTTAATGAATATACCCAAAACGAAAGTGACAACTTGTACCACAAAGTGATACAAACCATGAATTCATTGAAAATGGCTCGTGTTGACCGTTTTATCAAAGAAAAAATGGAATTGCTCAAAACAGCAGACGAAGAGCAAACGAATGCTGCCCTTGAGGAGATCAGGATTTGGGAAGAGGTTCGGCGGCAAATATCTAATTTGCTGGGGCGGGTGATTATCAAATAGTTTCATCTACATTAAAACAACCCTTAAGCGTACATTTAGATGTCTGGTTTTTTATGGCATAAACCATGTCAAATGTCTATCTTTGCGCCCTCTATTTTGAAGTATGGATAAAATAAAGTTTGCCGTAGTGGGGCAGGGGCATATAGGAAAACGTCATGCAGAAATGATTCGGCGAAACCCATCATGCGAATTGGTTGCCGTATGTGATATCCGCCCTAAAGAGGAAACGGGTACAAGCGAAGTAACCGAACCTTATTTTACTTCAATAGAGCAAATGCTGGATGCCGGTATTGAAATGGATGTGGTAAACGTTTGTACGCCAAACGGCTTACATGCATCCCAATGCATCAAGGCACTTGAAAAAAACTGCCATGTGGTGTGTGAAAAACCCATGGGACTTTCAAAAGCGGAATGTGAAGAAGTAATTCATAAAGCGCTTGAACGCCACCGCCGTGTTTTTGCCGTAATGCAGAACCGGTATTCGCCCCCGGCCAAATGGTTAAAATCGGTTATGGAATCCGGTGTCTTGGGCGAAATTTACATGGTACAAATAAACTGTTACTGGAACCGCGACGAGCGCTATTACAAAAAAGGTGGCTGGAAAGGAACCCCCGATTTAGACGGCGGAACGCTGTTTACCCAGTTTTCGCATTTTATCGACATCATGTACTGGCTTTTTGGAGACATTAAAAATATTCAGGGCCGGTTTGCCGACTTTAATCATGCCGACCTTACCAGTTTTGAAGATTCGGGAATGGTAAATTTTGAGTTCACCAATGGCGGACTCGGCAACCTGAACTACAGTACCGCCGTGTGGGACTCAAATATGGAAAGCAGTATGACCATCGTTGCCCAAAATGGCAGCATTAAAGTAGGAGGCCAGTACATGGAAAAAGTGGAGTATTGCCACATTAAAGACTACACCATGCCGGAACTTGATCCAACCGGCCCGGCAAATGATTATGGAGCCTACAAGGGTTCGGCCAATAATCATCATTATGTAATTGAAAACGTAGTTGATACGCTTAGTGGAAACACCTCGGCCACCACGAATGCCATGGAAGGCCTAAAGGTGGTTGATATCATTGAACGTATCTATCAACAAAAAAAGTAATAGTAACCTTAGCATAATCCCCAAAACCACTGTATCCTTAATTTTGAGCACAAGAATTTAGTATGAGTAATTTGTACACCCAGTTAGTGGGAAAAGAAGAAAAGTTGGCAGTAATCGGTTTAGGTTACGTGGGTTTACCCATAGCCCTGGAGTTTGCCAGAAAAATTTCAGTTATTGGTTTTGACATAAATGCGGAGCGTGTTGAAATGATGCGCAACAGCATAGATCCAAGCAATGAATTGGAAAAAGAAGCCTTTGATGGCTGCGATATTGAGTTTACCGCCTCTTTGGATGTTCTGTCTAAAGCTAAATTTTACATTGTTGCTGTTCCTACACCGATTGATAAATTTAATCGTCCCGACCTTACACCGCTTATTAAAGCATCCGAATCGGTAGGTAAAGTGCTTAAAAAGGGCGATTATGTGGTTTTTGAATCAACCGTATATCCTGGTTGTACAGAAGAAGACTGTATCCCTGTTCTGGAAAGAGTTTCTGGATTGAGCTTTCCGGCCGACTTTAAAGTAGGTTATTCGCCGGAGCGCATAAATCCGGGAGATAAAGAACACACACTTTCAAAAATTACGAAGGTGGTTTCGGGATGTTCGCCCGAATCGCTTGATGTTATAGCTAAAACGTACGAATTGGTTGTTGAAGCCGGTGTTCACCGTGCATCAACCATCAAAACGGCAGAGGCTGCAAAAATCATCGAAAACACACAGCGTGACCTGAACATCGCCCTTATGAATGAGCTTTCCATCATTTTCGGAAAAATGGGAATCAACACTTACGAAGTGCTGGAAGCCGCCGGAACGAAGTGGAACTTTTTGAAGTTTTCGCCGGGCTTGGTTGGCGGACATTGCATCGGCGTAGATCCATATTACCTTACGCACAAAGCGAGCCAGGTTGGATATCATGCCAAAGTGATTCTTTCCGGTCGTGAAATAAACGATTACATGGGCTCACACGTTGCCAGACAGGTTGTGAAAAAACTCATCGATAAAGATGCGGTGCTCAAACAAAGCCGTGTATTGGTAATGGGCACAACCTTTAAAGAAAACGTAAGTGATATCCGTAATTCAAAGGTGATTGATGTTATCAATGAATTAGATTCATACAGTTTGAATGTTGAGGCGGTAGATCCGTATGCTTCTATTGGGGAATTTGAGCACGAATACAACTTCAAATTGGCGGAAGCGCCAACAGGAATCTATGATGCCATCATTGTTTCGGTTTCACACAATGAATACACAAAAATGACGGAGGCTGATTTTGCCAAACTCTTAAAACCGGGCGGTGTACTGGCCGATATTAAAGGGTTGTACCGGAACGCAGCTTGGACATCCTCTTTCGATTACTGGAGTTTATAAGCCATGGAAAAAACAATCATTATCACAGGAGGCGCCGGATTTATCGGCTCTCATGTTGTGCGCTTATTTGTAACTAAGTATCCGCAGTACCGGATTGTAAACCTGGACGCACTCACGTACGCCGGAAATCTTGAAAACCTTCGGGATGTTGAGGCTGCCCCAAACTATATTTTTGAACGGGCCGATATCTGTGATGAAGCAGCGCTGGACATGATATTCAAGAAGTATCGTCCCGAAGGAGTTATTCACTTAGCGGCTGAAAGTCATGTAGACCGCTCTATTCATGATCCGCTTTCTTTTGTGCGCACCAATGTAATGGGTACCGTAAATTTGCTCAATGCATTCAAATCGCTGTGGAAGGACAACTTTGAAGGCAAACGTTTTTATCATGTAAGCACCGATGAGGTGTATGGTTCACTTGGCGAAACGGGTTTTTTTACCGAAACAACCCCCTATGATCCGCAAAGCCCCTATTCGGCATCCAAAGCTTCATCTGACCATTTTGTGCGGGCCTATGCCAATACGTATCACATGCCAATGGTGATGAGCAATTGCAGTAATAATTACGGGCCAAACCATTTCCCCGAAAAATTGATTCCGCTTATAATCCATAACATCAAAAATAAAAAACCGCTTCCCATTTATGGAAAAGGCGACAATGTGCGCGACTGGCTTTATGTAATAGACCATGCAAGGGCTATTGATGTTATATTTCACGAAGGAAGAAACGCGGAAACATATAACATCGGCGGCTTGAACGAAAAGCAGAATATTGAAGTTGTTCGCACGCTTTGCCGGATTATGGATCTAAAGCTGGGCCGTTCGGAAGGTGAATCGGAGCAGCTGATTACCTATGTTACCGATCGTCCGGGACATGACCACCGGTATGCCATTGATGCCAGCAAACTCACCACAGAACTGGGCTGGAAACCTTCGGTTACTTTTGAAGAGGGAATTGAAAAAACGGTTGACTGGTATTTAGTGAATGAAAACTGGCTGGCTAATGTTACCTCCGGAGATTACCAGAAGTATTACGAAAACATGTATGCCCGCCGCTAAATTATTTTAAGGCAATCCCTAAATTTAATCCGAAGCGGATTTCGTAATTTTTTACGAAAATCAAATTTGTATTGAAATCCCCGAATTCGGCTTCATCAAAATAATGAAACCGGGGTATGTTATATCCTGCCCCTAAGTACGGATTTACTACAAGCCAATTGCCCAATATCCACCTGTAGCCAAGGGTAAGTCCGGTTGAAAGGTTGAACGATTCGGCCCTGCGCGCGCCAAAAGTATATTCTCCGTCGGGTGCGGTTCCGGTAAGAACGGGTGCTTTTAATTTGAAAAACCGGAAGAGTCCGTATGGAGCAACATAAGGGCCTCTCGGGCTTTTTCCCAAGGGGAAAACTTTTAATTCAAGGTAGCCGCCGGTGGCAAAAATATCGGTGTCGTATGGTAGAATTCCGCCGGGAGAGGAAAGGGTATATTTTCCGGCATAACCGCCAACTAAAATGGCAGTGTGTTTGCTGATTACCCGTTCGTAAGAAAAATTACCGGCCAGCACGAATGTGCTCAGAAAGTTCCATTGCACAATGTTTTTGCGGGGTTCTTTGTCCCAGATGAAGGCTTTCTTGTCAATACTGTCCTCTTCCATGCGCTTTAAACGCTCTTGTTTGGGTCCTTTGATGTCCTGCTGCGAAAACAGCAGAAAGGGCATCAGAACCAAAACAAAAAGAGGGGTAATTTTTTTGAGCATCATAGCTTAGAATGCCCTTGTGGCAACCGTGCTTTCAATTTTTTTAACCAGTCCCTGAAGTACATTTCCCGGTCCGCATTCTACAAATTCGGTAGCCCCGTCGGCCACCATTTTGCGCACCGATTGGGTCCAGCGTACCGGCCCGGTAAGTTGTTTGCTGAGGTTTGCTTTAATTATTTCGGGGTCTGTGGCCGGCTCGGCAGTAAAGTTTTGATAAACGGGGCAAAGCGGCGTTTTAAAATGCGTAGCAGCTATGGCTTCATCCAATTCAATGCGGGCGGGTTCCATGAGCGGAGAGTGGAAAGCTCCGCCAACAGGCAACACAAGGGCCCTGCGTGCCCCTGCCGCTTTCAAAAGTTCGCAGGCATGGTTTACACCTTCAATGGTTCCTGAAATTACCAATTGGCCGGGGCAATTATAGTTGGCGGCCACCACAATTTCGTTGTGTATGCCGGCACAAATTTCTTCTACTTTTTCATCTTCAAGGCTAAGGACGGCAGCCATGGTTGAAGGCCTCAGTTCACAGGCTTTTTGCATGGCCATGGCCCGTTTGTATACCAGTTGCAGCGCATCTTCAAAACTCAAGCAGCCGTTGGCCACCAGGGCCGAAAACTCGCCTAGGGAATGTCCGGCAGTCATATCGGGTTTTACAGCATCCGTGGCCGACAGAAAGCGGATAACGCTATCCAAAAATACGGCAGGTTGGGTTACGCGGGTTTGTTTAAGTTCTTCATCCGTTCCGGAAAACATAACCTCCGTAATGCGGAATCCGAGTATATCATTGGCCTGCTCAAACAGGGCTTTTGCTTTGTTGTTTGATTCGTAAAGCTCTTTACCCATTCCGGTAAACTGACTGCCCTGTCCGGGGAAAACGTATGCTGTCATAACCTTAAATTTTCAGCTAAGGTAAACGCTGTGGCTTTTCTTGCCAAAAACAGGGTCAAATTAGCCTTGCCGAATGTTTAAAAATTCAAATTCAGAATTTTTACCGTAGCCTTTCCTTCAGCAAAAAACACCACCCGTATAGCCTTTTCATCGGCACTTACGCCCTTCATGCTCAAATTGCCCAGGCTGCCTTTTACTTCCAACAAATCATCGTACACATAGCCGCCTAAGAAGGTGTTGATGGATGCTTTTGCGCCCTCAATATCGTCCTTTACGTTATACCGGAAGGCTGATTCCATTTTCTTCTTCAGTGTGCTTTTAATCAGCCAGGAAGCGGCTTTCAGCATGGCCTGTTGGGTGTTCAGTTCATAATCAAGGTTAGCGAAATAAATTTCTGACTTCTCGCTGTCGAAAGCCGGTTTGCCTTTCAGGTAAATGGTGGCCCTAACCGTTCCGCTCATACGAACTTTGATAAATACTTCTCCGCCCCGTCCAAAAATTTCAATGTCATCAATGTGAACGTATTTCTTTTTCGTCAGGGTAATCGTAGTGTCCTGAAACGCGGCACGTGCTTGTCGGGTGGCTTCGGGGAAATCAATCTCTACCGGCAGTTCAATCCGAAATTGTGGCGGAAAATCTTCACGGATGGTCAAACCCGGCAGTTTCACATTTTTCGGACTGGGTTTTTCGCCCAGTTTGGTGTCAATTTCAGTTAGCAGTGCGCCTTTTATGGTCAGGCGGTCTTTTCCGGCATTGAGCGGAGCTAGTATAAACTCCTTAGGATTAAAATACAGCCAGGCATTATAGGCGCTGTCGGCCAGAATGGGTTTTTGAAGTTCTTTCCAGGCATCTTCGGCATATTTTTTCAGGGCGAAATTTTCCTTTACCGTTTTATCGAGCAACTGCGTGAGTGATTTTAACTGGCTTTGCAGCAGTTTTTCTACCACCAGCCTTATATTAATGTTCAGCGGTCCCAGACTCATATAGGGGTCTTTTTTGATGTTAAAACCCTTGCTTTCGGTAAAGGTATTCAGGCTCCAGTCGGGATTTAGGCTGATTTTGGTAACAAAATCAGCTTCCATTTCAAAGGTGGTTGATTTGCTGATTTCAGGGCAGATATCACAGGCCAAATAACGGCCCGCGAAGAAAATCTGCACCGGAAGGCTTACTTTCAGATACTCCTTATAACCCACAATGCGGATGTCGCCGGTTTGGGTTACCCGCACTTTAATATCGTCATTGTCGTTATTTTCGAATGAATCATCATTGTAAAGTACATTGCCCAGGCTTTTATTCACCGATTTTTTGATGGTTTCGTAACTCAGGCTCACGGGAATGCTGATGTATGAAGGCTCCCGGCTTACCATAGGCCCTGCATCGGTTTTATATTCGGGTGGAGCCACCACTACCGCTTTTTGGCAGGCAAAAAATAGGCTGAGCGCAACGAAAAGGAGAAAAAAAATACGGGCGGATTTCATGCGTGTTTGTTTACGGACACGAAAGTAAAAAATACCCCGATGCGCAGCCTTTCCGTTTTTGTATAAGGCAATTTTTAGTTTGCATAACGCAGCTTTTACCCTTCCAATCGGTCCCGATTAACAGTAAAATAACAAAATTTCAGACTTAATAACTTAATCATCAAGCCTTAATACCTTATTTTTGCCACGCTGAATAAAATAAAGCAATGAAAAAGATTCTGATTATATTAACGCTATCGGTATTGGGCTCCGGGTATGCTTTGAAAGCCCAGAACCAGACTGCGCCGGCTAATGTCATCAGCATTGAAACCGACCGTTATTTTGCCGTAGTGGACAGCATGATTAACCTGGGCAAAAAGTACATGGGTGTAAAATACGTGTACGGCGGAAACGGCCCCCAAGGTTTTGACTGTTCGGGTTTTGTTTCGTATCTATTTGGTAATTACGGATTTAAAGTGTCAAAAGCCAGCCGTGACTTGGCCAAGTTTGGCAATGAGGTAAACCAATCTTGTTTACAACCCGGTGATTTAGCTTTTTTCAAAGGCCGCAGCACCAAATCAAGCGATGTGGGCCATGTGGCTTTGGTAATCAATGCTTTCGGCGACCGTTTTGACATGATTCACGCCACCGTGGGCAAAGGTATCTGGATTGACCGCAACGTAATGGATATCGCTTACTACAAGCAGCGTTTTCTCATGTTCCGTCGGCCCTTCGAGATTAAGTAATTTCATTTGTTTATATACATTAAAAGTCTCTGCCAAACGGTGGGGACTTTTTTGTTACAGGGGTAATTAGCCATTTCACTGATGCTATTCATTCAAGTTCTTACCTTTGTCAGGCATGAAAACGCCGATAAGCAATTGGGGCCAGTATCCGATTCTGGATGTGGAGTTTGTTACGCCTTCCTCTCCGGAAGAGCTGCGGGCAAACAGCTTTGTCCAAAAGCCGCTGATTGCAAGGGGAATGGGCCGCTGTTATGGTGATTCGGCCCTCTCGGCACATATAGTTTCTACCCAACACTGGAATAAATACATTGCGTTTGACGAACAAACGGGTGAACTGGTTTGCGAAGCCGGACTCAGTTTTGACGATATCATCCGTACGTTTTTGCCCAGGGGCTTCTTTTTGCCTGTTACGCCCGGAACCAAATTTATCAGCGTGGGTGGCGCTATCGCCAGCGATATTCATGGCAAAAACCACCATTCCGAAGGTACGTTTTCCAATCACTTGAACTGGTTTGATTTGCTGCTTGCAAACGGGGAAACCAAACGTTGTTCAAAAACTGAAAATACCGATTTATTCTGGGCTACCTGCGGCGGAATGGGCCTTACGGGTATTATCACACGGGTTTCGTTTACCCTAAAAAAGGTAGAAACGGCTTATATCCGTCAAACCTCCATCCGCGCCCGGAATTTAGACCAGCTGCTCGACCTGTTTGAAGAAACCGCCCATTATACCTACAGCGTGGCTTGGATTGACTGCCTGAGCCGGGGAAAATCCCTGGGCAGGAGCGTGCTGCTCCTGGGTGAACATGCCGGCCTGGATGAGCTCAATGCCAAACAGAAACAACATCCGCTGTTGGTGCATAAAGACCCCAAACTGTTTGTACCCTTCAATTTTCCGGGTTTTGTGTTGAATACGCTCAGCGTTAAGGCCTTTAATTTTTTGTATTACCATAAGGCGCCTTCGGGAACCAAGGTTTCTACCGTACATTATGAACCCTATTATTATCCGCTCGACTCAGTGCTGCACTGGAACCGCATTTACGGAAAACGGGGATTTACCCAGTACCAGTTTGTAATCCCGAAGGAGGGCGGCCGTGAGGGCATGAAAAAAATCATTAACCGGATTGCGGAATCGGGGCAGGGTTCGTTTTTGGCGGTATTGAAGGTTTTTGGCAAAGAAGAAGCCCGGCATCTGTTGTTTCCATCGGAAGGCTATACCCTGGCGTTGGATTTTCCGGTAACCGAAAAGGTATTTAAATTGCTTGATGAACTGGACAAACTCGTCCTGGAGCTGGGCGGAAAACTTTACCTCACCAAAGACGTTCGCATGAAACGCGAAACCTTTGCCCAAATGTATCCCAGCCAAGCATTTGAAGCCATCAGAAACGAAACGGGCTCGGCAGGGGTGTTCGAGTCGGAACAGTCCTTGCGGTTATTTTAATCAGCGCTTTAACACTGCACGTTGATAGCCGTTTGCCATATAGGTTTTTACTTCAGGCGTATCGTCATTTCCCCCGCCGGTTTGGCTGGCTTTTTCAGGCCAGGCATATACTTCAAAAATAATTTCATCAGCATGCAGCTCCAAGCTGATGAGTAGGCTGCTTCCGTCAACCGAAAACAGGGAAATCAGTTTATTACCCAGCAGGGTTTCAGGCAAGCGGATTGAGTTTTTTTCGTCTACTTCATAAAGTCCGCGTTGCTGGTCAAGCACACGAATTTCATAAGCCCTTACATCATCGCCTTTGGAGCCGTGGTAAGTAAGTGTGTAAGCGTAAACCGAATCGCCCGAAATAGCCGGACCAATTTGCAGGCTCATGTTTACCGTGCTTCCAGAAGGCTGTATAAGCAGTGTGCCTTTCCAGAGGCCAAGATAATCATCAGGAAACCGGACCTGCTGCGAATAAAGCTCGGTTTGACAAAGAAGGGCAAGAATCAGAAGGACAAACGTATTTTTCATTTTAGGCAACACTAATCTTGGTTCATTACTTTTTTAATTTCTTTTTCGGGAATTACAATGCTAGTGCTATCTGTCTTAATCACCATCCGAGGCTCTTTTGCAAGCTCTTGCCGGAATCGGTATTCGTTTATGATTTGTATGTTTTTTCTGGGATCCGGATTTGAAGCTTCTTTTTCGAGCGAAAAGGGAACCGGATAATAGGCTTGCCGAAATTCAATCCCAAACACACCTGTTCTGAATTCAAAAATAAGCTGATTTGCCATATACATTTCATTATCAAAATAAATACGAAGGCCAGGTAGATTTTGGTATGCATCGTTTTCAAAGCGTATCGCATTATTTCCTTTGGGAATCAATTTATCCTTCAAAAAATGTTGCTCATATATGGGTTCACCCACGGGAATAAGATAATTCAGCAACAATATGAGTGAAAGTAGGAGTGAAGGACTTTGTTTTATAACCAAATGTTTGAATTGTTTTCCGGGTGCCCCGAATGAAATTCCGATACTCAGCAGATGTATACAAAGCAGTATAAACACATTGATTTTACTTATCATACCGATACTGAAAAGAATCAGAGCCGAAAAACCCCATAACAAAACCAAGCCTATTTTTTCAGTGTTGCCAAGAGTTTTAAAACCCAATCCCCAGCTTGGTTTTTTTAATACGGGCAGAGCAAAATAGGCCGCCGGCAACAAAAACACAATAATCAATCCCATTACATCCATTCCAATATCGAAAAGCAGTCCCAGCATGATTAGTAAAGCAAGGCTTGCAATAACGGCTGCGGCAATGGCGATGCTGGAGCCATAGTTTATTTCTTCTTTGGGCTTTTTCTTATAGGCCTCGTATTCAGCTCGTTTTTCGGCCATGTTTTCTTCATGCCCAACATTTTCTACTTGCTTGCTCTTGGGTTTGTTTCCGTCGGTATCACTGGCATCGCTTAATCCGCTTTTGTTTAACCGGGCCTGTTCTTTGGCTTGTCGGAACGCCTCTTCCAGGGTTTTGATTTGCTCTAGCTCTTCTGCATTGGGCATTCCTTTGGCTTTCAGGGGTCGCCACTTTGATAAGTATGCGTTTTCAATGATGCGCCAGGAGGCACCTTCATCCACATCCAATATTTCATGCCAAGGTTTCATTCTTTTCAGTCGAACACAATTTCTTTAATGTCTAAATCTAAACTACGGAAAATCCGGTCTTCGGAGGGCGCAAATACGTTTTCATTTACCGAATAACAGAGCCGGAAGCTTTTTGCACTTAGCAAGGCATCGGCATGTTGCCCCTGTTTGAAGGCAATGGCCTTAAATACGGTACTTTTTGTATTCGGGTTCCAAACACTGAACTGTAGGTGGTTATCGCCTACCACCCGAACCTGGCGGTTATACACTTGAACCGGTTCCGACAAAAATACGGGATTCATGTTTCCCGGCCCGAAAGGCGCAAACTGCTTCAACAGCGCGTAAAAACCATCGTTTACCTCGGCAATGGGAAGCTCCGCATCAATGTCAACAAATGGAATTTCTTGTTCCGGCAAAATTGCCTCTGCCACCGCTTTTTCAAAGCGCCGAACAAACTCATCCACCTTTTCCAATGGCATGGTTAATCCGGCGGCATGCATGTGTCCGCCGAAATTATCAAACAGGTCAATGCATTTCTCTAGGGCAGCATACAAATCAAATCCTTTCACCGAGCGGGCAGAGCCGGTAGCCTTTCCGTTACTTTCGGTTAACACCACCGTAGGGCGGTAATGGTTTTCTATGAGCCGTGAAGCCACAATGCCCACCACGCCCTTATGCCAATGCGGCTGAAAAACAACGGTACTTTTTCGCAACGCAAATTCGGTATCGCGCTCAATGAGCGAGAGTGCTTCGGTGGTGATGAGCTTGTCCAGTTCACGCCGGTCCTGGTTATTGGTGTTGAGTAATTCAGCTTTGAATCCGGCCGCTTTTTCTTCGTCGGCAATCAGCAGTTTAACGGCGGCTTTGCCGTGTTCGAGACGGCCGGCGGCGTTAATCCGTGGAGCAATCACAAACACCACGTCTTCAACGCTCAGGCTTTTATGGCGGAAAGCCGCCTTGTCTAACAAAGCAGCAATGCCCGGCCTGAAATTATTGGCCATGTTTTCTAAGCCCAATGCGGTGATTACCCGGTTTTCGCCGGTGAGCGGAACAATATCGGCACAAGCACTGATGGCTGCCAGATCAAGGAATTCGTAAGCCAGTTCGGGGTTCAGATTTTTGTGCATGACCAAGGCTTGCATCAGTTTAAATCCAATGCCACAACCGGCCAGCTCTTTGAACGGATAATGACAACCGGGCTGTTTGGGGTTCAGCATGGCAACGGTATCGGGCAGCTCATCACCGGGAAGGTGGTGGTCGCACACAATAAAATCAATGCCGTATGATTTGGCAAGGGCAATTTTATCTACCGATTTTACGCCGCAGTCGAGAGCAATAATTAACGTAAATCCTTTTTCGCGTGCATATTCAATACCGGCAAAAGAAACGCCATAACCTTCGGTATAGCGGTCCGGAATGTAAAATTCCAGGTTTTGATGGCCGAGTTTTTCTTTTAGAAACAGATACATGGCGGCCACCGAAGTTGTTCCGTCCACATCATAATCGCCGTAAATGAGAATTTTTTCGTTTTGGTTAAGGGCAGTTTCAATGCGTTCAACGGCTTTTTGCATGTCTTTCATCAAAAAGGGATCATGCAGCTGCCCGCTTGAAGGCCTGAAAAAAAGCCGGGCTTCATCAAAATTGCTTATTCCGCGCTGAATGAGCAATTGCACAAAAACATCCCGGATATTGAGTTGTGATTTCAGATTGCGGAAGCTTTCCTGATCAACCGGCGCTGGCATTATAATTCGTTTCTGCATAGTTAATTTCTATAACCGGATAACATTTATCAATGCCCGAACGGCAAAGTATTTGGTACTTTTGTACCGATACTCACAAAAGAAATAAAAATATAAGAATATGGCCGTACAAGTTGCTAACGATTCCAATTTTCAGGATGTACTGAACACCAATGCGAACGTAATCGTAAAATATTATGCCGACTGGTGTGGAAGCTGTAAACTTTTTGCCCCAAAATTTCGCCGTTTGTCTGATAATGAGGCAAATGCCGATGTGCTTTTTGTAGACGTGAACGCCGAAGAAAGCCCTGAAGCACGTAAACTGGCCGGGGTAGATAATTTGCCGTTTTTTGCCGTTTTCAAAAGCGGGAAACTCTTAGAAGGACAATCCACCTCAAAAGAAGAAAATGTGAATGCCCTTATTGAACGATTAAAAGCCTAAGCATGAAAATACCTGTTATTAAAAAAGTGGCCGAACAATATTCGCTGGCCGAGTTAAAACAGGCCGAGGCCGACCTGTACGATGAACGTCCGCTTACGATTGAAGTGGAGGGCGATGATGAGGGCGAACAGCTCACACATGTGCTGGCCGCAATCGACATCAAAGAAAACATGGAAAAAGGCATGGACTTTAAGGAGGCCTTGCGTGCCTACACACAGCGGGTGCGGAATTCCATCAGCTAAGCGGAATAGGCTGCAATCCTTTTTGCATCTTTGATTCCATGACGCAGTTTATTCATCTTTCTAATGTTCCCGGTCCGGCCACGGTATTGCGGAAAGCCTTCGGCACCCTGTTTAAAAAACCGGGCCATCGGCTTCCCGACATCGGTTATACACTCGATTTACAGGGTGTGGATGAACGGCAGTTCGCTCAATTTTGTACACTTTTTGGTTTTGATACGGATAAAGTACCGCTTACGTATTGGCATATCCGTTTGTTTGGACTGAGGGCACTTTTGGCCGCCCATGCCGATTTTCCGTTTCCCATGCCCGGAATGGTTCACCTGAGCGATGAAATAATACAGCACGAAACCATTTACCCCAACGATAAGTTGAAGGTAGAATGTATGCTTGGGCGTATGCTTTCACATGAAAAGGGAACCGCATTTGAAACCCTGACCAAACTTTACCGGAACGGTATTTTGGTTTGGGAAGAGACAACGGTAAACCTATATTTAGGAAAAACACTTGAACAGGCTTCAGCATTTGAAGCCGTGCAGGTTGATATAGAAAACCTGGATAAAGAAGCGATTTGGTTACTGCCATCTAATTTAGGCTGGCAATATGCGAAGATCAGCGGCGATTTTAATCCGATTCATATCAATAAGTTGGGTGCCCGGATTTTTGGTTTTAAACAACAAATCATGCATGGCTGGTATAGTGTAAACCGCTCGCTTGCGCCGTATAAAGAGAAGATTACCGGAGCAGCCCGGCTTGAAACGAGCTTTAAAAAACCGCTTTTTTTGCCGGCAAAGATTCGTTCATGTATACAATCCGGCCCGGATTTGGTTGATTTTGTGGTAGAAGACTTTCAGGAAAAATGGCCCCATGTAAAAGGCCGTCTTAGTATTCCACGTAAAATAGGATAGGTTTCAGGTTTAGTGGAATGGGCTTTTCGTCAAGTCTTTCGTTCTGGTTCTGAGGCTTGCCTTAGTTTTGACTCAGAAACATAAAAAACAGAACAAAATGAAAAAAGTATTTTTTGCCATGCTGGCACTCGGCGCATTAACATTCACCAGCTTTAAAGCGGCTGAATTATCTACCAAATCTACTGAAACAGTTGCCCCAAGCGGTTACATCGATTTCAAAATTAAAAATGATACCGGTTCTGACCATTCAATCATTTCATCTTCAGGCGGTTCAAAATCGCTTTCAGCCCAAAGCAGCGCACATTCCATTACCATGAAAGATGGCGATGATGTGTTTATGTACGACGGCGGTAAAAAAGGAGCCAAGATTCTTCATGTGGACGCTTCAATTGACGGTAAAACGTTCAACTTGAGCGCACTGATGAAATAGTTAGTTCAATATGATAGTTTAGAAAGGGGATGCACACGTGCATCCCCTTTTTATTTGTCTACACTTACTTATTCGATGTTGTTCTGTTTACTTTTGCGGCATGAATGCTTCATACGAAAAAATATACTCCCTGCTCGATATTACCAGTTTAAACGGAACCGATAATAAAACCCAAATCCGCAAGTTTACCGAAGGCGTGCTAAAAACCTATCATGAAACCGGTTGGAAACCGGCGGCTTTGTGCGTATTTCCCGTTTTTGGGGTTCAGGTAAAAGAAATGCTTGCGGGCACCGGAATTCAAACCGCTTGCGTGGCCGGGGCATTTCCGCACGGACAACTACCGCTGCACATGAAGGGGAATGAGGTGAAGTTTGCTCTGGATGCCGGGGCGGATGAAATTGATTTTGTGATTAACCGGGGCCGTTTTATGGAAGACGGTGCTGATTATCTTTTTGAAGAAGTGGCCCATATCCGTCAAATTTGCGGAGAAAAGACCTTGTTGAAAGTGATTTTGGAAACCGGTGAACTGGAAAAGCCGGAACTGATGAAACGGGCTGCCGCTGCCGCTATCCGCGGAGGTGCTGACTTTGTAAAGACATCAACCGGAAAGTATAAAGAATCGGCTACGCCCAAATCGGTTGAGATGCTTTGCGAAGCGGTAAAAGACCATTTTTTACGCACCGGTATTAAAAAAGGCATCAAACCCGCTGGCGGAATTACCAGTCCCGAAGAGGCTTCTACTTATATAACATACATTACCAGGGGTACCGGCCCGGAATGGATTCAACCGGCTACGCTTCGTTTTGGGGCAAGCGGTTTGGCCCAAAGGCTGTTAAATGAAAATCACACAAAAAAATCAGAATATTGAATTGGTTAATAGTTTATTAATCTTGGTTTTACTAATTATATAAATTAAATTCAGCAAATCTGTTTAAGCAAATGAAATAAAAGTAAAGAAGGTTTAGGATAAAATTTAAGATAGTTGTGTCTCTTAAAATGAACCTTTAGAGCGATTTATATTTACTTTGCATCATTAATTTTAATAATGATATCGTTAAATAAATGATTGTTTGACTGCATGAATTTCATGAAGATAACTTTTGATTCTGCTGAAAAGGTAACTGGTTCAGTTTTTTCGAACTGTATCATAAAATCTCTATTATTAGTTACCATGTCCAAAAGTGTTAGTTGAAATGGTATAAAACAATCCGTTTGTATATTGTACTTTTTGTTAAGAATTGGTAGATGAGAATTTATTTTAAGAGACATCAGTTTAAACCAGGGTATAACCGTCTTAGCTTCAATTTCTCCCTGGATTAACTTATTAAAAAAGAATAGATATTCATCTCTAATAGATTTCATTTCTGACATTAAATGGTCTTTTAAAACCCTCTTGTTGTTTATTTTATTTTGTAATTTTATTATAATCCAAGCAGCAAGAACTGCATTTATTATGATACCAGCAATATTAATATAATCTGAAGTAGTCAGTAACACAGAGTTTTCTATGCAGCAACAGGAGTTTCCCATACGGCTGAGATAAAATTGTTATTCTGGTCTTTTCTGAACCAAGGTTTATGCTGCTTAGTAACTTTTGGAGGTTCATTTCGAATGCGCCGCTCTTCCCATTGTAAATAAGTTTGATTTTGTATCATATCTATCCAGTGAGGTTCCTGGGTGGAGAGAAGAATGATATTTGGTTTTACAATTTTTAACGTAAAATCATATACCAGGTTCCCGAATGCTTCATCTAAAAAAGATGGTGCATAACCCTCTCCCCCGTCTAGCAATATTGTTAGTTTTTCGTTTGCATCCAATGCGTCTTTAAATGCTTGATTAAGATAATCATGATAAAAAGCCTCACCAGAGTTTTCACTGTATTCACAGTGCCTTAGCCCCGTGAAGGGTGAGTAGTCTACTGAAATATCAAATGTTCTCATTTTCTTTCTCTTTAATTCTTAGAATACACTCTTTTGTCATTTCCCATTGGTAAAAAGTTCCTTTGAACCTTGCTGAACCAACGGGAAAAGTTCTAGAATGTTGCGGATCATCAAAGTGCAAAATTACATTATTTGAAATAACCGTTAGTTTAATTATATGTTTAAGGTCGAAATTCAGCTTGACTCCAGGCAATCCTTTATTTCTATTAATTTCTTCTGAACTTGACCCATATTTTTTTTCGAATGCGCCCATAAGTCGTTCGCTATCTGAAGTAAGTGTGACAAACTCAATAAGTCTTGTTTTTGCTTTTATTTTGAGAGTGTCTAAAATACCCTTGCCAACATCTGTAACTGTAAAAATTACTTTATCAGGCTCATACTTAACGCCTAACATCCACTGTCTATTTTGCGTCGCTCCCCATTCCATTGAATTTGCACATAATTCCTTTATCAAACTTTTAATGCAGAGTAACTTTACATTCTCTCCGATTAAGTAGTGCGACACTTTTTTAAGAATAACATTAAAATTTTGCTGATCCTTCACGGTTAATAACCGTTTACCCCTTTCAAAAATTACATCATCTGAATTCTCAGACCTACCAAGTCTTCTTCCTCCTTCTAAATCATACATGTCATTGTAAAATCCTGACTCAAGCAAAAACTTCCCAACGTATGGATCCGTTGGCGAAACACCATTAATTTTAATGTTCCTCAGCTTAAAGTCATCCATTGTTGCCCTTAGAATACTAATAGCAGCATAGTCTATTTTATTAACATTTGACAAAATGAGTGTGCTTCCATTATGTTTTTCAGCGCCTTTTCTAAAGCGACGCAGAAAAGCAAGGTACCCAACTGTGTTTTCAATTAATCTTAGGTCTTGTGGTGCGGTTAATATTGGTGGTGCGGTTATATAATCATGGATTTTTGATGAAATGTTGGTTTTTGTTTTTTTGTAACCTTTTGATAATCTGATTATTCTCCGTTTATGCCATCTTATGTAATTTGGGGTTGTATAATGTTTTTTCATTACAAGAGCTTAAGGTATAGAGCAAATATATTTATTATATCCTTTCAATTTTGCTTCTTTTTTTGTTGAACGAGGATATAGCACACAACTTTTAATTACAAAATACGTTATGTTAAAAAATGTTACACAAATGCTTGTGTATTCCAAATAAGGGATTTACATTTGCATTAAACCACTCATTCATCATGAAAATCACAATGCTCATTCTGGGATTTGCCTTAATTATTTTGGCGGCCCTACTGTACAACTCCGGCCAGTCTATGGCGGAACTTCGCGAATACAAAGCCTATTTTTGGGTACCGATTGCGGTCAGCTTTCTGCTGTTTTCCTATATTTTCCTACACAAAGAAAAGGTGTAAGAAATTGGTTTACTGGTCAAAATCTTCTCCGGCGTTATCATCCATGAATTCTTGTTGGTCTTCACGGTATTCGCCGCAGTTGGTTTCAATCAGTATTTCAACCTTAGGCTTTTCAAATTCTGCTCCCTGGTATTGCAGTTCCGGGTCAGCATATACTTTGTTCATGTAAATGGCCCAGGTGGGTAGAGCCATGTTTGCGCCTTGCCCCTGTGCCGTGCTTCTGAAACGCACCTGACGGTCTTCGCCGCCGGCCCAAACTCCGGTGGTTAAATCAGAGGTAAAGCCAATAAACCAGCCGTCGGAGTTATTTTGTGTGGTTCCGGTTTTTCCTCCCACCGGCTTGCTGAACTTATAGGTTCTGCGTAAACGGCCGGCCGTACCTTCCAGTACTACCCCTTTCATCAGTTCAACCATCAAATAGGCCGAAACCTCATCCATGGCCTCATTACGCTCCGGATAAAACTCTTCCAAAATATTTCCGTTTTTATCCTCAATGCGCAGTAAATACTGGGGTTTAATGTGAACACCCCGGTTGGCAAAGGTGTTAAATGCACCTACCATTTCATACACGGTAATATCCGGCGTTCCCAAACAAATGGCCGGAACAGGATCTATATCACTTACATCAATACCCAATTTATCCGCAAACTTTAATACGGCACTAGGCCCGTATTGTTTCATCAAAAAGGCGCTTACTTTATTTACCGAATGGGCCAATGCTTCTTTGAGACTCATCATTTGTCCCTCTTTATAAGTACTTGAGTTTGAGGGACACCAGTTGTCGATACAAATGGTATTGTTGGGCACCTGCATGCAGGGTGAATTTTTTTCGTTTATGGCCATGGCATACACAAAAGGCTTAAAGGTAGATCCCACCTGACGCTGACTGGCTTTAACGTGATCGAATTTAAAGTTTTTGAAATCAACACCGCCAACCCAGGCTTTAACGTGGCCGGTTCGGGTTTCCATACTCATGAGACCGCATTGTAAAAAGTATTTGTAGTACACAATACTATCCCAGGGCGACATAATGGTATCGCGTTCTCCACGGTAGGAGAAAACCCGCATCTTAACGGGTGTTTTAAATTCTTTGTCAATTTCTGCTTCAGTCAAGCCTTCTTCTTTGGCCGATTTGTAACGGCCAGATTCTTTCATGGTTTTGCGAAGATTTTTTTCTACATCCTCGGCTTTCATGCGTGAATCGAATGGCCCGTTTTTGCTTCCTTTTTTCGATTTGTAAAACTGCTGCTGCAATTGGCTCATCCACTCCAATGTAGCCTGCTCTGCATATTTTTGCATTTTACTGTCGATGGTGGTGTAAATGCGCAGGCCGTCACGGTAAATATCGTAGTTCTCACCATTTGCTTTTGTATGGCTGTTGCACCATTTCTGTAAATCTTTTTTTAGTTCTGAGGTAAAATGGGGGGCCAGGTCGCCAACGCCAAACTGGTTGCGCTGTACCCTTTCCCAAAGTTTGCCTTCATCGGCCACAACCGGTTTTTCCTTAAACTTCTCGGCCTCCTCTTTGGTGATTTTATCATTTTTCACCATTTGGTCAAGCACCGTATTACGGCGGTTTTTGCAGCGTTCCGGATTTTTAATGGGGCTGTAACGGGTAGGAGCTTTCAACAATCCAACCAGAAGGGCGGCTTCGTGGGTTTCAAGCTCCGACGGTTTTTTATTGAAGTATATTTTGGATGCGGTTTGTACCCCAAAAATTTCGTGACCAAAATCGGCCATGTTCAGGTACATGGTTAAAATTTCATTTTTGGTATAGTTTCGTTCCAACTTGGCGCTGATAACCCACTCTTTAAACTTTTGAAAAAGCCGGTTTATTTTTCCGCCTTTGCGCTCCTGACCGTGGAATAGAATTTTGGCCAACTGCTGGGTGATGGTACTTCCGCCACCTTCGCCGCCTCCGGAAAGAACGGCCCTCAAGGTAGCTTTTCCGTCAATTCCGGAATGATTGTAAAATCGTTCATCTTCTGTGGCAACCAGCGCATCAATAAGAGATGGACTGATTTCATCATAGGCAACATTGGTTCTGTTTTGGATATAGTATTTACCCAGCACTTTGCCATCGGCACTGTAAATAATGGACGACTGATTGCTGCGTGGGTTTTCCAGCTCTTCAAAGGAAGGAAGTTTTCCGAACAGGCCTACCGCGGCCAAAAATAACATGAGAACCAGACCGATAAGCGGACTAAAACCAATCAGCCAGGCCAGTTTTACTTGTTTTTTGTCGGATGTGTTTTTTGCCATGTATATAACAGTTTTAAAGGGCCGTTATGTTATTCTTCGGTGCCGGTTGATTTTTCAATACGTAAACCAAGGTTCATGATGTAAGGCAGAATACCGTCTTCGCGGCGCATGCCGTGTACAAACTTAAATGAATAATTTCCGGCTTGGTCAAAACGAACGTTTTCCGAAAGCAGAAAACTGTTGTTGCAGATATCTCCGGAGCATTTTCCCAGAGGCCGCCCGGCTTCTTCATAAAAATAAAACTCCAAGGTGTCTTGAGAAATCCGGCCATCCGGATACCCGGTATGCAAAAACAAAAACAGATTCCGGTAGGGATAATTTTCTCCATTCCGCACGTTCAGAATCATATTGTAAGCCAGGTTTGTATCCTTTATTTCGGTTTCAAAACCAATGGTGTCTTTCTTATCCCATTTATACTCGGGAATTTCCTTAAATTCTTCAAAAATCCGGGTTTTATCGCAACCCGCAAGAAACCCCGCCATCAAAATAGCTGGAATTACAAGCAGTTTTAGTTTATCGGACGGGCAAAACTTCATACGGAGATTTACTTAACGTCGTTTTTGCCAGAATCTTTTCCCGGACCCGGCCTGCGGCGATTATTTCTTCGCTGACCCTGTGGCCTGTCTCCCTGACCTTGTGGTTTTTCGCCTTGTGGTTTTGGCTTATCTGTCTCCGTTTTGGGCGCATTTCCGTTATTTTTGGTCAACTGTTTGCGCTCACCGCCTTGATTCTGGGCAGGCCGGTTTTGAGGTCTGTTTCCGCGTCCCATAGGTGGTTTCCGGCGGTTGCCCTTGGCTTTGTCAAAGCGGCCGATGCTGTCTTCGCCGGCGGCATCTTTAAAGTCGAGTTCGGTATATGCTTTGCGGGTTTCGCGCAGGGTTTGCTCTGCGGCACCGTCGCTCAGCTTTTCGGCCAGTTTACCCTCTTTATTGATGGCCATGATTTCTTTTACCTCGGCCGGACTTAAGCGGTGAAGGCGGTTTTCGTTTCCTTCGTAGGCATAATACATGATGCCGTTAAAAATATCGGTTTTAATGTGTACCCCGTTTCCTTCCATGGTACGCAACATGATATTGGTATTCGGAAATTCTTTCAGGGCATCCATGTAGCTTTCCAGCTCATAATTGAGGCAGCACTTGAGTTTACCGCACTGGCCGGCCAGTTTTTGTGGGTTGATGCTCAGTTGCTGATAACGGGCTGCCGTGGTGGTAACGGTTCTGAAATCGGTAAGCCAGGAGGCGCAGCAAAGCTCTCTCCCGCAGGCTCCGATTCCACCCAAGCGCCCGGCTTCCTGACGGGCTCCGATTTGACGCATTTCGATCCTCACCCGTAAATCACGGGCCAGAAATTTAATCAGTTCCCTGAAATCTACCCGGGTATCGGCAATGTAGTAGAAAGTGGCTTTGGTGCCGTCTCCCTGATATTCCACATCACTGATTTTCATATCCAGTTTTAAGTCAACGGCATGCTTCCGCGAAAGCATCATCGCTGATTTTTCCAGTTCCATGGCGGCTTGCCAGCGCTCAATGTCATTTGGTCGTGCTTTGCGAAAAATACGTTTTCCCTGTTCTGTGGGAATTACTCCGTTTTTCTTCATCTGTACCCGAACCAGTTCTCCGGTAAGGGAAACAATGCCTATATCATGACCCGGGTTTCCTTCTACGGCAATGGCATCGCCCTGAACGAGCTGCAGGCCTTCCGTGTTTCTGAAGAATTCCTTGCGGGTGTTTTTAAAGCGCACTTCAACCCATTCGCAGGGAATGGTTCCCAATGCGGGTTCCATGCCGGCCAACCAGTCGAAAACATTGAGTTTGTTACAGCCGCCTGTGCCGCATGTACCGTGACTTTTACAGCCTGCCGGTAATGCGCTGGTATTGCCTCTTCCATTTGAACAATCTGCACAAGCCATATATAAACTCTCTTTTGCGCAAATCTAATGAAAATACCGGTTTATTTGGCTGGGGGGGGTGTTAACGGTAAATGGGTGACGTTATTTAATCTTGATTTCAAGAAGTTAGACCGCTTCGCTCCAAGAATCAAGAACCAAGTCCGATAGCAATCGGACCGCTTCGCTCCAAGATTTGAGTGTAATTGCTTTAAAATCTTGTTTTTAAATTTTTATTATAAAAACAGTTCGCTTAAGAATATCCACGATCTTGGTTCTTGACTCTTGGCCCCAAGAACAAGACAGCTTCCCTTCCCAACATTCCCTTTCAATCATTACTTTTGTGCCTTAAACAGATGTAGAGATGAATTTTGTGGAAGAATTACGCCGCCGGGGTTTGTTGCACGATGCCATTCCGGGAACCGAAGAACTGCTTTTGAACGAAAAGGTAAAAGGCTATGTGGGTTTTGATCCAACGGCCACCTCTCTGCATATTGGTAACCTGGTGCCCATTATTTTGCTGCGTCACCTGCAATTGGCCGGACATACGCCCGTGGCCCTTGTTGGCGGAGCAACCGGAATGATCGGTGACCCTTCCGGCAAATCGGCGGAACGTAATTTGATTGATGAAGCACAATTGCAGCGCAACGTGGATGCTATACGGGCACAGCTCGAAAAATACATCGACTTCACAGGGCCCAATGCGGCCATACTGGTAAATAATTACGACTGGATAAAAAAATTCTCGTTTTTGGATTTCCTTCGTGATGCCGGGAAACACATTTCGGTAAATTACATGATGGCCAAAGACAGCGTGAAAAACCGCCTGGAAACGGGCATTTCATTCACGGAGTTCAGTTACCAGCTTATTCAGGGGTATGATTTTTACCATCTCTGGAAAAACGAGGGCGTGAAACTGCAAATGGGCGGTTCAGACCAGTGGGGAAATATTACCACGGGCACTGAATTTATACGCCGCAAAGCCGGGGGTGAAGCTTACGCCCTCGTTGCTCCGCTCATTACCAAAGCCGACGGGGCTAAATTTGGAAAATCGGAACAGGGCAATGTTTGGCTTTCGCCGGAGTTCACTTCACCTTATAAATTCTTTCAGTTTTGGATGAATATTACGGATGAAGAAGCCTTAAAGCTAATTAAAATATTTTCTTTCAGGCCGGTGGATGAACTTGACCAATTGATATCCAAACATCTTGAAGCGCCAAATGAAAGAGCATTGCAAAAAACACTGGCCGAAGACGTTACAACTTGGATTCATGGTGCCGATGAATACAAAAAGGCCCTTGAAGCGTCAGAAATCCTCTTTGGACGGGGCACGGCAGAGCAATTAGCCGAGTTTGATGAAGCCCGTATTCTATCTGTATTTGAGGGTGTCCCCAGGTTCAGCATATCAAAAGATAAAATTAGCGGAGGGCTTAACATGTTGAGTCTGGTGGCAGAAGAAACCGATATTTTTGCCTCTAAAGGTGATGCCAAACGCATGTTTACAAACAATGGCGTTTTGCTCAATAAAAACAATGTAAACGATTCGTACAGCGTTAGCTTGGATGATTTATTGGCCGGTAAATTTTTACTGGTGGGCAAGGGCAAGAAGAATTTTAATCTGGTGGTCGTAGAATAATTTATTCCACTTCCCGCATTTTCATTACCTGCTTTTTATATTCCGAAGGAGTTAATCCGGTGTATTGTTTGAAGATATTGTTGAATGAGGATTTTGAGTTAAATCCGCAGTCGTAGGCAATACCCAGAATAGTTAGATGGTCAAAAGCCGGGTCGGCTAATTTGCGTTTTACTTCCTCAATACGGAACTCATTTACGAAGGTGAAGAAGTTCTTACCCAGGTTATTATTGAGTATTTGGGTTAGGTGGTGTTTAGAAATATTAATACGGGCCGATAAATCCTGAATCGTCATTTCGGCATCAATGAAGGGCTTTTCTTTTTCCATATATGCCAAGAGCCTTGAAATATAGCGTTCAGCATCTTCTTCTTTCAGCCCAGAACGTTTATATTTTTCCTTTTCATCCTCATTTTCAGAATCCTGTGCATTGTTTTTTGGTTCGTCTGAAATTTTGGTGGGCAAGGGCTCATCCAAAATGGGTTCCGGAATTTCTTCGGGTGCTTTTTGATATAAGTTTCTGCTTCTGAAAAGGGCGGGTTGTTTGATACCGAAATAACTCACCGAAAAGGTCATCACGGTAAGACCGATATTGGCCATCAGCTCCGAATCAATGATTGGGTTTCCGTTTACGGCATTGGCCAATCCAACTATAAAGTAAAACGTAAATGTGGCGGTAATGAGTCCGGCGGTAAAATACAGCCATTTAAGCTGGTTTTTGCCCGATTCAAACGAAAACTTGTTTACCAGCGATTTGCGGTACAGGTATAAAACCCGGTATGTAAGCGCCGTATACGTAAAAATGGAAACAAAGTAAACGCCGGCATACAGAATGCGCACGCCCAAATATTCATCCCGGGCCAGGTATTTATGATCTGAAAAGTCAATACGGTCTTGAAAAAAGGCAAAATAAAAAGCCGTAAGGATGATAAACGGTGCGGCATGTAAAATATCGCGGAAGCCGAAGCGCGCATCTTCGTCCGTAATATGTTTGGTATACAGGTATAAAAACGGACCAAAAGAGAGCGGAATAAAACCTTGGGAAAAGGCGGCATCAAAAAATTCGCCGTACTCAACATACAAGAGTAGAATCAAAAACTTGAGGCAAATAATCAAAAGCCAGGCAATAAGAAGCCGGTCGGCCGTTTGTTTGTGTCGTTTGGTAAACACAACAAAGGCGGCAAACAAACCTTGGGATAACCCTATGTATAGTACGGCTTCTTTCAATGTTTGCAGGTCAATATTTTCGATAATAGGTATTGGTACGTCCCAAAAACCATAAAAAGCCCAGATAGCCTTTTACGCGCAGTTCTCCGTTATCGGTGAGCCACATTTTGGCATTATAGGTATTACCCGAATATTCTGAATAAATTTCGCCGTTGTCCCATTCTTCATCGTCGGCATCATACTCAAAATGACGGAATACGTCCATCCCAAGCAATACCCTCGATCTTAGCGCCGCATCGTTATTGTGTATGTCCCGGCGCCAGGTGCCGTCGGGGTTTTTGGGTTCGCGGAGCCAGTGAATGCGGCCATAATACTTGCCGTTCACCTTATAAATCTCCACTACCTTATCTTTTGTTTCATTCTGCCAAAGTCCCAAAATGCGGTCTGCATCCTGAGCCATAAGGCCGGAAGGAATAAATAACAACAGGAAAAGCAGCCACTTGTACATAAGTAGAAATCTACCGCAAAATAAAGGTTTTAGGCGTGTATATGAAGAATGAAGCTAAAAATACACCAATATAGCTTGGGCATAACTCAGAATCAGACCGGCACAAAAAAAGCCTGCCGCTCTCCACATCCTGTGAAAAACGGCAGGCGCCCCATGCACGCTTGAAATATTTTTTTATCTTATCGCGATGACCGTCTTTCGTTGATCATTTTGACATGACAAAGATTTAACCATTTCACGGGTTCTGCGTCCCAGCTTCCACGCAGGGCAAAAAAGCAAGTCCAATCCGCCAAAGTTGAACGTTCAATTGTCTGTAAACGAATAAATTAATCAAAATTAAAATACTGGCTAAAAGGAGTACACACTTGGCATACCCCGCCCACAATGGTGACCGGACATAGCCCCCAAAGCGGTAAATGCTATGAAATCAGATAGTTATATAATTGTATTATAAACGCCTGATTATTAAATAAATAAGAAGAATGTGGGATTTTTAAACTCTAAACGGCATTTTTAACGCAAAAAAGGATTGAATTTTTTCTCTGCTCCTATGCTAGTTGGGTTTCCATGGCCGTTATATACTTGATAATCATCGCCTAATACGAATAATTGAGTCCGGATAGCTCGTAGTAAGGTATCCATGTTTCCGCCGGGTAAATCGGTTCTGCCAATGGAGCCCTGAAACAAAACATCGCCGCAAATAACTGATTTTGAATCAGTATGAATGAATGATATACTTCCGGGACTATGACCCGGCGTATGTACAACAGCCAAATCCGTATTTCCGAACCGGAACACATCTCCATGTTTCAAAAATTTTTCAGGATCAGGGGCCTCGGCTACCGGAAAACCATACATCATACCAATCTGCGGGCCCTTTTGCAAAAGAAAATAATCTTCCTCATGCATCACAATACCAACCCCATAGGTCTTACAGACGTATTTACAGCCTACGATATGGTCAACATGGCCGTGGGTTAACAATACTTTTTTTACCTGAAGCGAATTTGCCTTTATAAATGCATCTAGTTCTGCCTCTTCATCCGGAAAAGCGCAGCCCGGGTCAACGATTACGGCATCTTTGCTATCGTCATATAAAACAAATGTATTTTCAGAAAAAGGATTGAACGTAAAACTTTTGATGTGCATGGTACAAATTTGAGCCAAAAGTAAAATTTATAGATAAACAGAAGGATTCTGGTATACTTATTGGACAAATGAAAAAAGAAATCAGGCGCAATAAAAACATATTATATAGTTTTGCGCCGCATTTAGAGCGTAAAACTTGTATTCAAATGAGCACTTTGCTGATTTATTGCGAACAAACCCCCCATCGTACAAGCTTACCGGTTGTGCTTAAACTTCCGTTTTATCCGGCAGAAAAGGCCTTCCATATTTAAACCCGGACGATCATTTTCGTTTCGCCCGGGTTTAACCTACTCAAAATCAATCAAATTTTATTATCATGAACGTAAAAGCAACATTTTACCTGTTGTTTGCCGCAGCCTATTTGGGCGTAGGCGCATTTTGGTTAGCTGGCTATCCTGCCTATTGGCTCCTGTTTGTTTTGGTGCCACTGAGTGTATTATTTATTCGTAATACCACCCAAAAACGGCATAGTTTGCTCAGAAATTATCCGCTGCTGGGGTATGTGCGCTATGGTTTTGAATCTATCCGCCCGGAAATCAGGCAGTATTTTATTGAGTCGGATTTAGATGGCAAACCTTTTAATCGCCGACAACGCTCGCTTGTTTACCAACGGGCTAAAAACGTACGTCAAACGGTGCCCTTCGGCATGCAGGCCGACAGCAAAGAGATCGGATTTGAATGGATGTCACATACCATGTACCCCGTTAAAGTAAAAGACAGTGATTTAAGGGTTACCATTGGAAATGATGCGTGCAAACAGCCATATTCATCCAGTTTGTTAAACATTTCGGCCATGAGTTACGGCTCACTGAGTAAGAATGCATTGTTGGCATTAAACGGAGGAGCCGCACTGGGCGAATTTGCTCACAATACGGGCGAAGGCGGAGTTTCGCCCTATCATTTTGAAAATCAGGGCGACATTATATGGCAAATCGGAACGGGCTATTTTGGATGCCGCAACGCGGAGGGTCATTTTGATGCGGAACTATTTGCTGCCCAATCGGCCCATCCAAACATTAAAATGATTGAAATAAAACTGAGCCAGGGCGCAAAACCCGGTCATGGTGGAATTCTTCCCGCAGAAAAGAACACCCCGGAAATTGCAGCCATACGCAAGGTAAAACCCTATACGAAAGTAGTTTCGCCACCCGGGCACAGCGCCTTTTCTAATGCCGAAGGTCTGCTGGCTTTTGTTAATCAATTGCGTAGTTTATCTGGCGGAAAACCAGTGGGAATAAAACTATGTATGGGTGAACTTTCTGAATTTGAAGACATCTGTATAAAAATGAAAGAAACGGGAATTTCACCTGATTTCATTGTAATTGACGGAGCAGAAGGCGGAACAGGAGCGGCCCCTCCGGAATTTACCGATAATGTGGGAATGCCCCTTTATGATGCTCTTGCATCAGCACATAGAATGTTGAAAGCATACGGAGTTAGGGAAACAACTAAAATTATAGCCGCTGGTCGAATTATAACTGGGTTCGACATGATTCGGGTGATGGCCCTTGGTGCCGACTTGTGTTACAGCGCAAGAGGAATGATGTTTGCCCTGGGTTGTATTCAGGCATTACAGTGCGATTCGGGTAAATGTCCCGTGGGAGTAGCCACACAAGAAAAAAGTCTTTACAAAGGATTGGACGTAAGCGATAAAAAAGTGCGGGTAGCCAATTTTCACCGCAATACGCTTAAATCGCTTGTGGAACTTATGGAAGCCGGCGGTTTTGAAAAGCCCGAAGATATTAAAGCTAATAAACTTTACAGACGAATTTCAACCACGCGCATTAAAACCTTTGATGAGCTTTACTTTAAACGCGATATTTTGGTGAAAATGACCGAAAACGAACACCACCATGATGTATCATTAAACTAATTTACAATGAACCATTCAATTTATATCACAGAACCGGATTTTATACGTTTACGCGAAGCCCTTTCAAAAATGAGCCTGAGCGCTTCCGTTAATTATGTTGCCGAATCGCTTCGGAACACCTTACATTCTGCCAAGCGCGTGCCGCCCGAAAACATGCTGCCCGATGTGGTAACCATGAATACCGAAGTTGAACTCATGGACTTGAGCAATAACAGAAGCCTAAACATTACCGTAACCTACCCCGATAATGTAGATTTGGCTAAACGAAAAATTTCGGTTCTAACGCCTGCCGGTGAAGCTATTTTTGCTAAAAAAGTGGGTGAAAAAGTACAATGGCTTACACCAACAGGACTGAAAATTTTCCGATTGGAAAAAATAAATTACCAACCCGAGTCGGCGGGCGATTTTCACCTGTAAACGAATTTCGACGGTCTTGTTTTGACTTGTTCGGGTATCTTCCGAGCGCATTTTGATTACTTTTACCAAAACATCTCTGTGCGAAAAATGGACATGACCGGATTTATTACTTTGGCCCTGATAGGCATTGCCGCAGGGTTTTTGAGCGGATTTATGGGCGTTGGGGGCGGAATTATTATTGTTCCCGCTTTGGTGTTTTTCCTGGGTCTTACCCAACACCAGGCCCAAGGAAGCAGCATTGCCGCCATCATGCTTTTGCCCGTTGGTTTACTTTCGGTAATGAACTATTACAAAGAAGGAAATGTGAACCTAAGTTATGCTGCCGTGATTGCCATATTTTTTGTGGCCGGGAGTTATTTCTCGTCCCGATGGGTACAGGGAATTGATGCCGGACTCCTGAAGAAAATTTTTGCCGGTGTAATGATTGTGGTTGCCCTCAAAATGCTGATCGGAAAATGAGCTCGAACCCGTTTTTAAAACAGATTAAAAGCCGCTCGGAAGAACTATTACCGGAACTGATTCAGATTCGACGTCATCTTCATGCCCGTCCTGAACTCTCTTTTGAAGAAAAGGAAACCTCCGCTTATATTTCGGCCAGGCTTCATGCCTTGGGAATAAAGCACCAAACCGGCATCGCCGGATATGGCATTACCGGAATTTTAGATAGTGGAAAACCGGGTAAAACAATCGCCTTAAGGGCAGATATGGACGCTTTGCCCATTCAGGAAACCAATGAGGTTGCATACAAGTCGGTTAATGACGGAATTATGCACGCCTGTGGTCATGATGTGCATTCTACTTGCCTTTTGGGAGCCTTGCAGATACTGAATGAGCACACAGATTTCTGGAGCGGTAAAGTACAATTTGTATTCCAGCCCGGTGAGGAAAAACTCCCCGGCGGCGCTTCGCTGATGATTCAGGCCGGTATTTTTGATGAAACCCGACCCGATGCCATATTCGGACTGCATGTATTTAACCCACTAAGGGTTGGAACAGCCGGGTTCAGGGCCGGTATCTATATGGCTTCCTCCGACGAACTTTACATACGCGTAAAAGGAAAGGGCGGCCACGGAGCCATTCCCGAACTTACCATTGACCCCGTGCCCATTGCAGCACAAATCATAAGTTCACTGCAAACGCTTGCTTCGCGAAGCGCCAAACCCACCACGCCTACCGTACTCAGCATTGGTAAAATAGTAGCCAATGGGGCCACCAACGTAATTCCGGATGAGGTATATATGGAAGGAACCTTCCGTACACTGGACGAAAACTGGCGCATAAAAGCACATGAACACATCCGCCGTATTTGCACAGAAACGGCAAGCGCCTACGGGGCAGAATGTGAAATCCGCATAGAAAGCGGCTACCCCTGCCTCATCAATGATGATAACAGCACGGCCAAAGCCATCCAAACAGCCCAATTTATGCTGGGTGAAGAACATGTGAAAGCCCTGGATATCCGCATGGCCTCCGAAGATTTTGCTTTTTATTCGCAGCGCATGCCGGCCTGTTTTTTCCGCCTGGGCACCGGAAACCCGGATAAAAATGTATTGGCAAACGTACACACTTCAAGTTTTGACATTGATGAAAATTCCCTTGCTATCGGAGCGGCATTGATGGCCGGGATAGTGGTTGATTATTAAAAAAAACCCGTTTCACAAGATAATTTTCGGTTTTCACAAAGCCGTCTATTTTTTATTTCCGGATTTTGCTGATATTGTAATGGTAAATTGGCAATAATCCCGCTCATGAACAGACGTAATTTTATTCAAACCACAGCACTTGCAGGAACAGCACTCAGCGTTCCAGCTGATATACTGGCCTCTGCCCTGCCGGGAAAAAAACCAAATAAAGTAATTATCATCGGTGCCGGATTTTCTGGTTTGGCTGCGGCTTACGAGCTAAAAAAGGCTGGAGTAAACGTTCTGGTATTAGAGGGCCGAAACCGAATTGGGGGTCGTGTATTTTCGCACAAACCGCTTCCTGGCGAAAACCTGGTGATTGAGCTCGGTGCAGAGTGGGTGGGTGCATCGCACGAAAGAGTGATTGCCCTCAGCAAAGAATTTGGGCTTGAACTTTTTAATAACCAGTTTGATACCCACCTCATTTATGGCGGAGAATACAAAAAGCCCGGAGAATGGGATTTCTCGGCCGACATGAATGATTTTTGGGCAAAACGGCGCGAAATATGGGCGCAATATTCCGAAAAAGACAAACAAATACTGGACAAAACCGATTGGTGGAGATTTTTATCGCTAAAAGGTTTTAATGACCGTGACTTAGATTTGCGTGAAATTTTAGACAGTACCGACTTCGGCGAAGCAAACCGCCATGTTTCAGCTTACACGGCATTTGCGGAATATGCCGAAAGCAGTGACAAAAACGAAATGGATCTGAAAATCAAAGGCGGAAACGGTAAACTGGCCGAAAAGCTGGCAGAAGCCGTGGGCATGGAAAACATTTTGCTGAATAAAAAGGTAACTACGGTAAAACAAGATAAGAAAGGCGTAACCCTGATTACTGAAGATGGTAACTCCTACACGGCAGACCAATTGATTTGCACCGCCCCCACCTATGCGGTGCTTAAAATGAAATGGGAACCGGGCCTTTCTGCGTCTATGCGAGAGGCGCTTTACGCACTGCAATACGCACGGATCGGGAAATTTCCGGTAGTTTTTAAGGAACGTTTTTGGGGACCCGAAAACTTTGATTGTGCAACGGATGGTCCGGGGCACTATTTTTATCACGGAACGAAAGACCAGCCGGGCAAATCGGGGGTATTAATTTCGTATGCCACGGGCGACAAGGCCGAAGTGTTGAATGCGCAAAGTCCCGAAAGGAGAATGCAATTAATTTTAGATAGTTTAAAACCCGCATTTGGTGACCTGAGTAAATACGTACAGGCCGAAACCAAGTATTATTGGGGGAAAGACCCTTTTTCATACGGAGCCTACGCCATGTATGGCGTAGGACAGTGGTTTGGTATTATGCCAGAGCTCAAAAAATCGCACGGGAGGGTTCATTTTGCAGGTGAGCACCTGGCGGATTGGCAGGGGTTTATGGAAGGCGCAATCAATTCGGGTGAAGAAGCTGCACAAAAAGCCATCAGCGGATAACAAAGCTAAAAGCTTCATTACCCGCTGATATTATTCAGATTAAATTTTAAAGATTAATTGAACTGTTACCTAAACGAATTCTGCACTCTGTTTCACCTCCGCCCATAGTGCGTTTGCTAAGTTGAGCGTGTGTCCAATTTGAGGATTCCGAGAAATCCAGAAGAACCTCGGCATTCGGGTAGTTACTTAGTGCAGGCACAATAGAGTCGCACATAATTAAACAAGCAGAAAACTCATTAATGTTTCCAATTTCACTCATTTCTGCAATTACCATTTCTGTTTTTGAAGGAATGGTAAAAATGGATGCAGAATAGATATTTGGCCAGCTTAATGAATCGCTGTAAATCCTGACATTTAGATCATAATCAGAATTATTTTCGATTACTTTTTTATGTCGTATCACCGGGTCGCATGCCACCAGAAGCACGGCAAGAATAGGGAAAAAGTATGCAAGATCTTTTAAATTCATTTTGAAAGGTTTATTTATTCTGTGCATTCGTTATTGTCAACATTAGAGAATGTGACATTGGTTGAGGTAAAATCAATACTGCTACTGCTTTCTAAAATTCCGCAGCCTTCGCCATCGCGGATAAGCATATTCGCAACCGTAAGTTTGGTAGAAGCACCCAAGTAGCCACCCAGATTCAACGAGGATGTATTTGAAGAAAATGTAATTGGGGATGAGCCTCCGTGGGCAATTTCTAAATTGTTCCAAACATTTAAGGGGTTTGTGTTTTGAATGGTTACACCTTGCCACCAGCCGGCAAGCGCTTCCTTACCCCTTAAAATAACCGGACTGGCCAGGGTTCCAGAAATTTTTAAGGATCCGTTGTCATACACAGCAATCCGTTTGTCTGTTTCCATTTCAATAACAACCCCTTCACGCAGTTCAATAGCTCCCTCGGCAATCTCAAAATTTTCAGCAACCATATAAGGCAGTCCGTGATTATGCCATACATGTGTTCCGGTTAATGTTGTTGAATTTCTTACTTCAATTTTATTAAATCCGTTTCCATTGGCGCTGAAAGATCCGGGTTGAATATTTTTAACCAGAATACGGTCTATTTGAAGAGCATAATTTTCAGAACCTTCAACCAAAACAGAAGAGAAAACGGGCAAATTAGAACCCGCATCAATAAAAATGCCGCTTCCGCCGCTGTTGCGCACCGTTACACCCGTCATAGAGCAACGGCCTGAAATAGAAACCGTACTGTTTCCTTGGAAATACGGGTTAATTTCCTCGGACCCTCCATAATTGAAACTTGCATAATTAATTTTATTGGCCGCATTATTATTGCGTATGGCAATTCCGCCCCAGCTTGGAATGCCTTCATTTTCAAAAGGCTCAAACGTTACACGCTCTGCTTCGCTTCCGTTAATCTCAATGGACGCTTGATCTTCGATGTAAATTGTATAACCGGCCTTAACTTTAATGCTTACACCCGGTTCCACTACCAGTTTTCCCGAATACATGGTAATGTCACAGGTTATGATATAATCCAAACCATTATTGTGATTTTTAAGTCGGGTTTCCCCTGTTCCAACTTCACAAAGCTCAATTGCCCCGGCAGTGTTTCCGCCGTCTTTTTTACACGAACTCGAAAAAATAGCCGCCATGGCAGCCACTGTACACGCTAATTTTAAACTAATGGATTTCATTCTTGTTAAATTTTCGGCAAAGGTACCGGCTCCCCAAAACCTGTACAAAGAACTTTCCGTATAATTGTGATGTAATAATTTGATAAATGAAAAGCAATAAACTATTGGAAACAATTGCTATTTTTAACACACTGGAACGCAAGCGGTTTAGAAATGTGATAAAAAACAAGAAGCGGGATTCTTTAAATACGCTGCTTGAGCTTTGCTTTTCGAAATTGGATAAAAATCAGGCCCTGCCTGATAAAGAAGATGTATACACACTGCTGTTTGGAAAAAAATACAAAAAGGAGAATGATTTCCTGCTCCGAAACGAATACAGGCTGCTTACAGACGAGGCTGAGGAGTTTATAAGGTTAAATGAAGTTTGGCAGTTATTTCCCGGACTTTGCGAAGCAGCCCGCTTAAAGAAAATTTATGATTCAGGAGATAAAGTATTGTTCAAAAAGGAATATGATTCTCTTTTTAGTAGGTATGAAAACGACATTCATTTCCGTATGGCTGCCGATCCTCTTTTTCTGGATTATTTTATCAGTTCAAATCAGGTAACGGTAAACCATTTTAAGGAAGTTACCCAAAAAATTATCGATGCAAAAGCACAATTAAACGTATTATATAATCGGTACCTATCCGATTATGAGGTGCGTCTTGCCTTTGCCGATAAAGTAAACAGTGTACTTACCAAAGAGCCTTTAATAGAACGAATATCAGCAACATTAGAAACAGATAAGCAGGACCAACTGGTTATGTACAGAGCGCTCAAAATGCGTTCATACTATAAATCGGGAGAAGAAAAAGTAAACATATTGATTGAAGCCGAAAAGCTGTTAAAACAAACACATCACATTCCGGAATTGGGTAATAATGAACTTTTTTGGTTGCTTAGCACAATAGGTTTAGAATATTACCTAAACTATGATTTTGAAAAAGCGGCCGTTTACTACGAAAAGGTGTTCAGTAACGAAGAAGTAGAAAGTTTTAACCGTTTACCGGAGGCTGCGCTGAACTACATGTCGGCATTAATGAGTAATGACCGGTTTGACCTTGCCGTTAAAGCCATTATTCCTTTTGAAGAGCGTATGGCGGCCAGCACTGCCGTATTCTATAAATACATTTGTTTAAAGGCGCAGGCTTTGTTATTTTTAAACAGTCCGGCTGCTGCCCGGAAGGAATTAAACCGCATGGAGAATCACAGTTCAAGCGATGATTTTTTGTACTGGCGTATTACGCTCATTCTTTCTTTTGCCATTGAAAACCGCTGGGAGGAAGCCCAAAATGAGTACAAAAACGTATTGAAAACCAAAACCATCAGAGAAACAAGACGAACAGACATTGAAAATTTGAAAAGTATTCTGGATGCGCTGCTCAAAATTGGCATGAACCTGGAATCAGGAAAGAAACCGAATCAAAGCCAGCTTCAAAGTGTTACAGAAAAAACAAATGAAATGGTGAAAAACCCCGGTGATTTTTTATATCCACCCAAATTAATTCTGAGCCTGCTAAAAAAGCTAAATTAATCAGGATCTAAACGGTTTAAATTCAGCATGGGTAGCGATAGCCAGCATTTCCCGGTCCCCCGATGTGTCTCCGTATGCATAAATGGTTTCAAAATCCGAGAGGTTTATTTCCTCTTTTATACGGCGCACTTTTTCGGGACCGTTGCAGTTAAGTCCATTTAGTTTTCCGGTAAAAATGTCGTTTTTATATAACAACGAAGTACAGATAAGCGGGATTCCATTTGATTCGGCCCAGGGCTTTAGCCATTCTTCAACCGAGGCAGAAACAATATATACCGAATGCCCTTGTTCTCTATGCCAGTTCAGGCGTTTAAGCCCTTCGGGGCGTATTATCGGATCTATTTTTTCTGTACAAAAGCGCTTCCCGATTTGTTCAATTTCGCTACGCTTCATACCCGAAAACAAAAGCCACATAGCCGCCTCTTTGGCAAATTGCCCCGGTACTATTTTAAGTTTGAATAAAACAAAGAGAGGGCTCAACAGAAAAAAAGCGGCGTAATAGATCAAGGGACCTTTGGCATATTTGAAAAACACAAACATGGTATCGGTTTGCGTAAGTGTTCCGTCAAAATCAAAAAAAGCAATCGTATTTCCGGGCTTGCTCAAAGTTTCAATTTTTTAAAAATACCTTCCGGAATATTACGAATAATGGCCATGATGTATTTCCACATCCAAAGGCTGTATAACACATTTTTCTTTTTTTCGGCGGCCTTCAGCACATCTTTGGCAATTTGTTGTGGGCTGGCGGTTAACTTTGGATTCAGGGGCATTCCTGCAGTCATCTTGGTTTTTACGAAACCCGGTTTAACCGTTAAAACATGCACTCCTTTGTGGAAAAGGTAATTTCTGAGCCCGGATAAATAGGCCGTGAATCCGGCTTTGGCACTGCCGTAATGAAAATTGCTCTGCCTGCCGCGTTCGCCGGCCACAGAACTTATGCCGATAATGATTCCCGAACCTTTTTCAATGAGCTGTTCCGAAGCCACATTCAGTATGCTCACCGCGCCGGTATAATTTACATCGATTATGTTTTTGGCCTCCGAAAAATCATGCAGCGCCTTTTCATTGTCGCCCAAATAACCAAAAACACAAACCACGATATCGGGTGAAACAGGAAGGTTTTTGTAAAAGCTTTGGTGTCCGTTATAATCAAGTGCATCAAACTCAAGCAAAAATGGCGATTTGCCAAAACGAACGAGCATATCTGACTTTACTCTTTCTAAGCGGGAAATCCCTCGGGCGGCAAGCATAACCGTACTTCCCCGGCCGGCATAGGCGTATGCGATTGCTTCGGCAATATCAGAGGCGGCTCCCAGTATCAGTACATTTGACATAATTGAAAAGTATGAGGACAAAAGTAATCATACTTGCCCACTATTTGTTTCCCGTCGGGTTTTGTGGCAAAAAGTAGCCCGGATAAGCCATCGAAGAGAACCCAAAAGGAAATTTATACAAATTAGCATCTGTGGATAATAAGAGAATTACATCATAATTACCTAATTCCTTGATGTAATCAATTTCAGTTGTAAATTGGGGCTTGCCAAGAGCCGTTGGGTGGATGGCTTCATTGTAATACCAGAAATCGCCGTCATCAAATGCCTCTCGCGATAAACCCATGCCGAACAATCCCCAGTAATAACTGTCGGCAATTACCAAAACCTTGGGCGGCTTTACTGTTGAATCGCTTATAATGCGGTAATGCGGATAAGCCATCTCCAAATCCGGTAAATCAAAAATCAGGTTCATCCCCTTTTCTATATCATCATCGGTATCCTGCATACGGGTTGAAAGGGAGATGGAATCAATGATCAACTGGGGCATTTTAGTTTGGCGTAACTCACCAATAAAGGTAAGCAGCGAATCCGCAACAAGCGCCTCTCCATATTTGCTCCAATGAATTCCATTTTTAGGAAATAGGGGATACTTGGCATGTGGTTTCATTTTTAAAAACCAGCTTTTGAAATCCAGAAGCGGTATATTTTTTTCTTTAATGGCTTTAGAGAAGGCCTCGTAATTCGTAATTGTTTTGTGCTCGGGTTCAAATTGCTCGGGAATGAATTCCGGATAAAAGCTGGCTTTTCCCGGAGCCAGAATGATAACCATATCTTTACCCAAGGCGGCAAGCGTATCCCGTATCATGGCTAATGAATCAACCCTCAGCTGAATTTGGTCTTGCCCAATAAAATCGCGGCCCAGGTGGGCTTCAATGTATACTTTTTCATATAAATATCCCGATTTTCCGCTCAGTACACCATTAGCCCTGGCGTAAGTAAACAGCGTATAATACAGTTGATTGTATAGGCGGATAAATGATGGCCTGAATCCAAAATGCTGGTTCAGGTATTCGTCGGCACGGGTTTGGAAACTGCCCGAAAACCAAGCTTCAGAAGAGAATTTGGGCGCATCAACCGTTTCATAAAAACCATGCAGTTTTTTAACACGAATTAAACCGGTACAATGCTGAAAAAGGGGTAATAACAGAGCCGTAACCAATGCTCCAAAAAGCAGGTTTTTAAAAATAATATGTGCTTTCTCTTTTTTCAACTTTAAAACCTAAAATAAATAAACGGATTAAATCCGGATGAGGTAATTGAACTGAGCGAAACCACAAACAGGACGGAAGAAATCAGCAACAGCACAACATGCTGTACGGATGAGTATTGGTCTTTAAAAAAGAAGAAATCCTCAAGCGGTTTGAACCGTTTAATAGCCATGACAAAGGAAAAGAAAATGGCAATGAACAGAACGGGCCAGAATGCGGTTATGGTTTTCAATGGCATGACGGTATTAAAATCGACCAATTTTTTAAAAAACAACCCGATTTCCTCCAAGTTTTCAATTTTAAAAATGACCCATCCGAACATGACCAGCAAAAAAGTAAATAACATTGAAATGGGCTTCCATGCCTTATTTAAAATTTTGAGCAGAAACAGTCGGTCGAGAATTAGAATCAGGCCGTGATAAGCGCCCCATAAAACAAAGTTCCAAGAGGCTCCGTGCCAAAGACCCGAGAGCAAAAACACCAACCCTAAATTAAAATACAAGCGGGTTTCGGATGCCACTTTATTTCCGCCCAAGGGTATATAAACATAATCGCGAAAAAACACGCCAAGTGTGATATGCCAACGCCTCCAAAATTCGGTTATGCTTCCCGATGTATAAGGTGAATTAAAATTTTCGGGGAAATGAAATCCCATAATTCTACCCAAGCCGATGGCCATATCCGAATAGCCGGAGAAATCGAAATAGATCTGAAAGGTATAGGCCAACAAACCTATCCATGCATAAGATGCATTCAGGGTATGCAAATCTCCATCAAATACCCAATGTGCCTGCTCGGCCATAACATTGGCAATCAACACCTTTTTTGCCAGACCGATACAAAACCGGTAAAATCCGGCCAGTTTGTCATCAATGCGTTCATGCCGGTAAGCAATTTGGGCAGCCACCGTTCCAAACCGCACAATCGGGCCCGCAATAAGCTGAGGAAAAGACAATATGAACAGCATGTAATCCAACACGCTTTTAAGCGGTTTGTGTACGCGCCTGTATACATCCACACCGTATGTGAGGGATTGAAAAACAAAAAATGAAATTCCCACGGGAAGGGCCACTTTAGTCCAGGCAATAGCATGAAAACCCAATCCTGATAGAACTTCATTTACATTTTCGATAAAAAAATTGGCATATTTAAAATAGGCCAGTAATCCTAAATTGAGCGAAACTGATGAAATGAGAAATATTTTACGGTTCCGTTCCGATTGGGCTTCATGCAAAAACTTTACCAGATAAAAATCAAGCAGGGTTACGGCCATTACCACAAACAAAAACGTGGGAGCTCCCCAGGCATAGAAAACAATACTGGCCAATAAAATTACCGTATTTTTCAGCACTCTGGGAACCAAGTGATACACGAGCAAAAACACAGGCAGAAAATACAATAAAAACAGGCTGCTGCTGAATACCATTCCACAAAGCTAATGAACCCACTTAATTGAACAAATTCTGTCCGGTAAAGCTATTTTTCAGAACCTTTTTCAGCCAGGGTTTCCAAATATAAATCTTCTACTTTTTTACGAGCCCAGGGGGTTTTACGCAAAAATGTAAGGCTTGATTTCAAACTTGGATCTACCAAAAAACAGTTGATGGGAATAATAAAACCAAGCGGTTTCCATCCGCCGTGTGCATCATGCAAGTATTCCAAAATTTCTTTCAGGGTTACACCATGCAGTGGATTATTTTTTTGTGGCTCGGCCATGGTTGTTTTGGTATCAAGTGTTTGGTATTAAGTATTTGGTATTTGGTATCAGGTATCAAGTATCAGGTATCAAGACGAGTAGCCTGTGATTGTTCCATGCGAAAACAATATGCAAACCTAAGAATAATGTGTTATTATGTGTCCTATTGTGGTTTAAAGTACGCTGTGATTGTTCCATGCGAAAACAATATGCAATCCTAAGAATAATGTGTTCTTATGTGTCCTATTGTGGTTTAAAGTACGCTGTGATTGTTCCATGCGAAAACAATATCCAATCCTAAGAATAATGTGTTCTTATGTGTCCTATTGTGGTTTAAAGCATAAACTTGCGAGAACCTGTCATAATTAAACATAATAACAATCAAACAAGAAAACAATCCAACAATCGAAGAAACCGATTCCATTATTGCATCACAAATGGATAATCCTCTCCTTCGTATGTGGCTACGGCATTGGCGTCGCAGTTGCCCGAACCATAATTTACCGAAATGGTACTGATGCCTTCAATATTCAAATCCAAAATACCGGAACGGATCCAGCGGCAGCCATATTTTACATTTAACTCTTGAACAATGTTCAATGAAAAATCAATGTCTTCGGCGCTTGTTCCGTTTGCTGCACCTGTTATATTCCAAACATCATCGTATGGGGTAAACGTATTTTCCCCTTCCATCCACTCATGAACCCGGGTAGTACTCCAAAGTACTGTTCCGGCCCCATTGGGTTTAACTATCTGGCAATTTGGAAATGAAACCGTATAGGTTAAATGGTTGGCATTGTTATATCCGTTATTGGTGATGGTTTTTGTGCCCAATAATTCATGGTCGTTTACAAAATAATCATCAAAATTAATGGTAACCACCGTGCCCGGACTACGGAACCAGTTTGTAAACACACCGATAATTTTTCCGCGTCGTGTGCGGCCGTCATTGCCCACACAATTTGCGTTTCCAAAATCAAGCGTTACGGTTTTGGGCCAGGTAACGGTGTCAAAAGGTGTAATTGAAAGGGTACCACAACCGGCAAGCAGGTCGTTGTAGGCTTTCAGACTGTCGGCAGTTGCCTGTCCGGCGCCGGCTACCTGTTTGTATGAATCAGAAAATAGGTTTTCGGCAAGGGCCATATCCTCGGTAGCCGATAAGTTTTTGCCGTTAAATTTTTTGAAGTTACAGGCTCCCAACACCAGGGCAGCCAAGCCAAAAACGGCCACGAGCGAAAGATGTTTTTTTAAACGCATAGGTATATCAGAATTTTATTAGGTTCTTTTTTGAACGTCAAATATAGGAAGCAAGTTCCTAATTTTCAGGAAAATTAACAATAGATTTTCGTTAAGCCTGTTTCATTTTTGATTCCAACAGCTGCATAATTTGCGCCGTGGCGCCCGCATTTTCAAGCACATAATTACGGGCAGCTGCTCCGGCTTTTTTCCGGCTTTTTTCATCATGCAGCCATTCTTTAATTTGTGTATCCAACATTTCGGCTCTTGAAATACAAAACCCTCCGCCCGCCGAAATAAGCTCCTGAATTTCGTTAAACTTGCGGATTTGTGGCCCAAACAAAACCGGAATGCCATATACGGCAGGTTCCATGGTATTGTGCACCGCCTTTCCGAACCCGCCGCCCACATAGGCCCAATCGGCATATCGGTAGGCCGAAAGCAGCATACCCATGGTATCTAAAATGAGCACATCCGCATGGGCGAGCGTGTTTTCATCCGCTTGCGAAAAACGCTGCATTCTTATTTCAGGATGCGACTGAATGAGCCTGTTTATGTATTCCGGATGAATATCGTGCGGCACTAACAGGCATTTAAATTGGCCTTTATACTTTTTGATTAGGGGTAAAATCAGGGCATCATCCGCCGGCCATGAACTTCCGCATACCCAAAGCAGGGCATCTCCTTTAAACCGTTCAATAAGCGGAATTGAACTTGCGGATGCAGATGCTTCCAGCACACGATCCAGACGCGTATCTCCGGAAACGGAAACATTGTTCAGATTGATCTTGGCCAATAAATCTGCCGATGCTGAATTTTGTACAAAAAAATGGGCAAAGGCAGTCAATCCCTTACGGAAATAGCCGCCATGTGGTTTGAAAAACAGCATGTCTTTGCGGAAGATTCCCGAAATCAGGTATAAAGGAATATCCCTTTTTTTAGCTTCGTGTAAATAACCTTGCCAGAACTCGTATTTGATGATGATTCCAAAAGCTGGCTGAATGGCATCAAAAAAGCGGGAGGCCGCCCCGGGCAAATCGGCCGGTAAGTATAAAACCACATCGGCCTGCGGATAATTTTTTCGGATTTCGTATCCCGAAGGCGAAAAAAAGGTGAGTACGATGCGAAGTTCAGGGTATGATTTTTTGAGCGATTCAATCAGTGGCCGGCCCTGTTCAAATTCACCCAATGAAGCACAGTGAACCCATGCCGTTTTTCCTTTGTGGGGAAGCATGGAGCCTAAGTGTTTCTTTGATTCTTTCCGGCCATTTATCCAAGCTGCTGCTTTAGCATTGAAAGGTGCGGCCAGGCGAAGGGCCGTTACGTATAAAAAAATGCCAAAACTGTATATACTCTTCAAAAACGCTGAATTTGCTTAGCGGTAATAATACTCATTGGTTCCTTTTTTAGAGAAGAAGGGAACCATCCATCCTACCTTCATGCCAAAGAATCCGTCGAAACGGGTTTTGGTATCGCTGGTTTCGGTGTCGTAATTATAGCCACGGTAACTTTTGGTGGCCGACTGTAAAAACTCGAGTGCCACATAAAAGTTGATGCGCCGGTTATTGCTTACCTGTTTATACCCTATTTCCTGCTTCATGGCAAAACCACCCGAGTAACGGTCGTAACCCTCTTTATAATCACCGGCCAAGGATGGCACATTGTTTTGTCTGACTTCAAAGCGGATGCGGTGTTGGATGAAGCCCGGCGAGAACATGAAATACATGCCGCTGTTTTTGTTGGGCCCAAACCAAGGGAAAAGTTTACCAAACCCGGCCGCTACATGCCAGCTGCGGAAATAAATATTCATGGTGGCAAAAGCTCCGTCCTGGGCTATTACATTGCCGTTTGTGGCCGTTAAGTTTTGAATAAGACCGGGCTCTTTCACTTTTCCACCATGGGTAAAATACCCTTCGGCGCCAAAGAGCCAGTTTTTCTTGGTTTTAAAGCGCAGGGGCCCGCCCACCGAAAAGAAGAAACCGGTACGCCGGCTCAGTTCGCCCATCGGAAACTGAAAAGACACACCGGGCATCATCATGCCGATAAACACCACCGAGTCTTTTACATTACGCTGGGCCTTTACTTGGCTGCTGTTTGAAAGCAGAAAGCAAATCAGCAAAACGGGTAAAATAAAACGTACAATTTTTTGCATAGCCAATTAACGAATCAAAGAAACAAATATTTTTACGGATACACGGAAAAATGCAAGCGTTTAACCCAATTCCAAGAATAAATGGATATTGGACAGGGTTTAAATTTGTTATCCTACAAATTGACCGTAATTTCGCAGCAATTCTTATAACATGGAAAAAATTGAAATGGTTGACCTGAAAGGTCAGTACAAAAAGATAAAACTGGAGGTAGATGCCGCCATTGCCAATGTGTTGGATACCACAGCCTTTATTGGCGGGCCGGATGTAAAAGAGTTTGCCAATGAACTGTCTAACTACCTTGGTGCCAAACACGTTATTCCCTGCGCCAACGGTACGGATGCCCTGCAAATTGCCATGATGGCACTTGATTTACAGCCGGGTGATGAGGTGATTACCACCTCGTTTACGTATGCGGCCACCTGTGAAGTAATTGCCCTACTGAAACTGACGCCTGTTTTTGTGGATACCGATCCGGATACCTTCGGGATGGATTTGGCCGGGGTTGAAAAAGCCATCGGTCCCAAAACCAAAGCCCTGGTTCCCGTTCACCTGTATGGACAGTGTGCCGACATGGAGCCACTACTTAAACTGGCCCAAAAACATAATCTGTATGTAATTGAAGACGTTGCTCAGGCACTGGGCGCTGAGTACCGTTTTTCGGATGGAACGGTAAAAATGGCCGGTACCATGGGAACCATCGGAACAACTTCTTTTTTTCCATCTAAAAACCTAGGCTGTTATGGCGACGGCGGCGCTATTTTTACGCAGGACGAAGCCTTGGCAACTGTTATACGGCAAATTGCCAACCACGGCCAAACCCGTTTGTATTACCACGATCTGGTGGGCGTAAATTCCAGATTGGATACCATTCAGGCCGCTATTTTGCGTTGTAAATTGCCCCACCTGAACGATTATGCCGCCGCGCGTAATGCCGCTGCCGATTATTACGACAAAGCCTTTGCCGGAAATTCTAAAATTAAAACGCCTTTCCGCGCCGCATACGGTAACCATGTTTTTCATCAGTATACCATAACCCTTACCGGAGTTGACCGTGACGGGCTGGGTGATTTTTTAACCGAAAACGGCGTGCCGAACAAGGTATATTATCCGGTTCCGCAACACTTGCAAAAAGCTTATAACCTGAAAGGGTATAAAGATGGTGATTTGCCCATTGCCGAAGATTTAAGCCGTCGTGTTATTTCGCTTCCCATGCACACCGAGCTGAGCAATGAGCAACTGGAATACATAACAGCCAAGGTGCTTGAATTTGTAAACCGCTAATACGGAAAATAAAACAGCCTATGGAAAAAGAGTATTTTGTGCACGAATCATCCTATGTGGATGAGGGCTGTACGATTGGAAAAGGGACTAAAATCTGGCATTTCTCGCATATTATGCCGAATTGTGTGATTGGCGAAAAATGCAATATTGGACAAAACGTGGTTATTTCTCCGGGCGTTACCTTGGGCAACAATGTAAAAATACAGAATAATGTATCCGTTTATACCGGTGTAATTTGTGAGGATGATGTGTTCCTGGGGCCAAGCATGGTGTTTACGAACGTGATGAATCCGCGCAGCGCAGTGGCCCGCAAAGATGAATACCTTAGCACATTGGTAAAAAAGGGTGCCAGCATCGGAGCCAATGCAACCATCGTTTGCGGCAATCCCATTGGCGAATATGCATTCGTGGGTGCCGGTTCAGTGGTTACACGCGAAGTAAAACCCTATGAACTGGTATATGGTAATCCGGCCAAACACCGGGGCTGGATGAGTGCATACGGACACAGCCTTGAGTTCAATGCTGAAGGTATTGCCGAGTGTCCTGAATCGAAAGAAAAATACAAGCTGGAAAACGGTCTGGTAAGCAAACTTTAATCGTCATCGCCGCCGGTACCGATGGTCGTGCTTTCATTCTCCGTAGAAAGGTAAAAAGCATGAATCACGGCTACGTCGCGAAGGAAATCGATTTTAATGATTTCAATACGGTTGATGGGCAATCCGGTGCGGAGTCGTAAATCCTCCAGCATCTGGGGCCGCATTTCGGGTTTTATTAAATCAATCCGTTCATAATTAATCTCTTTGTAGTTTTGGTGTTGCAGTTTTGATTTTCGGTCAAGCATCAGTACCAAACCCAAAATAATACCGTTGGCCAGCAGCAGTTCAACCGGAAAAAAGGTAATGTCTTTAAACGGGTTTCCGCGCAGCACGGCCAGGGCGTTTATAATACCGATAGCCACCGAAAGAAAGAAATAGCCCATTTCCCTCACGGGGATGGTGACCGTTCGATAGCGGAGAATAGAAAATATGGCAAACAATCCGAAGGCAAAACCCATTTTTAATTTGGCCGAACTCAAGAGGATACAAATCAAAAAGTTCACCACATTGAACAAAATGAAAGTGAACAAAAAATCTTTGTTTTTGTGGCGCGGATAATAAATCAGGCGGATGAGGATATAAATTACCAACAAGTTTATGCCGAAGCGCAGCCCGAAGTTCCACATTTCGGTCTGAAGGGCGGCTTCGCCAAGAAGTTCATCAACTGTTTCCATGTCTGATCTTGTCTATTTTTATAAAGTTAGGTTTAAACCGATTTGATTTTATGGCCTCGGTTGCGGCAACGCCCATGGCGTATTTACTGAATCCGGACTTTTCAAAATGCCTAGATTTTAATGCTTTGATAAGCGGGCTGTTATAGGATGTTTTGTTCTGTTTTATTTCGGCAATCACAATGTCTTCGTACGAAATTTCCAACCCTCCATTGCGAAATTTCAATCCCACGTCAAGTGTTGCGCGTTCGCTAAAGTCATTTTTTGCTATGGTAATGCGGTGAAAATCAACCCAGAGCTTCTCTTCGAGTTCATCGGGGTTTATTTGATGATGACGCACCAAGGCCAACTCTTCTTCACCAAGTGAATTTGAAATGCTGGCTTTGTTCAGCCGGACTTTGTCGGTACGGGTACCTTTTACTTTGTACTTAACCTCAAAAAATGTAAGGCCGGTATCGGTATAACATCGGTAACGGACTTTCATGCGGTTTAACTTACCGTTGTGATGGAAGTTGTAAAGCTTAAAATCAGGCGTATCAAAATAAAGGGTTTCGTATGCGTGGATTTTCTTCCCGTCAATTTCAAGCACCGAATATTCATCCTTCAGCTCAAGTAATACCGATTCTAAATCCGAAAGATGAAAAACATATTTGGTATCTACCCGGTTAAGCAGCGTTACCCTGCTTAAATCAGCAAGCTGAATAGTTTGATATTCATTTAAAACGCCGAGTTCAGGTATCACTGTTTTTGTACTACTTGTTTAATTGTTCAAGCCTGCAGGGAGTAGATTTTACACGAAATATAAGCTTAATGCGTATGCAATACACCCTTTCAAACAAGGCCGTAAGGTAAAAATAATTAGGTAGATAACATTAGCTTAACATGGACTGGGCCGTAATTTGTATTCTAGCGCATATTAATTGCCTGTAAATCAAGCATAAAACAACTATAATTCGATACATGGTTTAGCGTATTTTTTATAAACAAACCCCAAAGGGGCAATGGTTTTTAAGTAAAATACCTTGTGCCAAATTACAGAGTTTCCAAGACTGTAAACATCGAACAGTATATTTGAGCTCATGATTGGCGCAGAACAAATTCTCTATTCAGATAAATACCTTGCCGTGGTAGACAAACCGCAGGGTTTGCAGTGCGAACCGGATAAAATGGGACATCCGGATTTGCTGACGGAAACAAAGAAATATTTGAACCGCATCAACAAACCGCCCAAACTTATTCAGCCCGTAAACCGCATTGACCGCCCGGTGGGAGGCTTGGTGCTGTTGGCTTTTACGGCCACCGCATTAAAAGCCCTGAATGAAATGCAGGAAGCCCGCAAAATAAAAAAACACTACCGGGCGCTGGTTTCGGGCCATATCAACCCGGCCGAAGGCGAATGGCAAAATTGGATGGTAAAAGATCCGATGCAAAAAAGGGCTATGGTTTTTAATACGGAACTGCGCGGATCAAAAATCTGCGTATTGAATTACAAAACCATAGAAATCAGAGAAGAAAACAGCCTCATTGAAATTGAACTGAAAACGGGCCGTTACCATCAAATACGGGCACAGGCCGGTGCAAACGGGCATCCCATTTTGGGCGATACGCTTTATGGAAGCAAAGATGCCCTGGCTCCTGTAAGCATCAGCCTGCAGGCATTCCGGCTTCAGTTTACCCATCCGCTTAGCGGAGAGGAAATTGATATCAGCACCGGCCCTATTTTTTAGCCGCCCCTTTTGCACTCAAAAAAAATAGTAGATTTGTAAACCAATCCTTTTTATCTTGTCAACCTCTGCCCAAAGCCAATACAGTTCTAATTCTGCATCATCCAAGTTTATTTGGTTTCTCAATTCGTTTGCGGTATTGATATGTGCTTTTCTTTTTGTGGGTTTACTGCAGGATGCCCTCGTTTATCTGATGGGGAAACTGATGGGTTTAGAGATTATTCTCCATTATGATAAGGTTGAAATAGAGAATCCCGGATCCTGGACACCAAACAAGATTATTGCATTGTTTGGGTTTATCCCATTTTACCAGTTGCTTATCGGAATTGTAAGCGGCATCCTCTATACCCGTTACCGCTTAAAAAACAACCTGCGGAAGCTCTTTTTTCTGTGGGTACATTACTTGAGTTTATCCATATTCGGCGGCTCGTTTATTACTTCATTTATTGACCGGGGAAGCATGAAAATACTCTGGGAATATTTAAGTATCAAAGCTGAGTTTTTGCCGCTTGCCGGAATTGTTTGTGCGGGCCTGCTGTTGTTTTTCGGTGTATATAACTTATGGAAGTTTCTAAATCTGGCTCCTTCTTCTGAAATAAATAAGAATGGAAACAAGCGGAGGACATTTATTTTTCTTCTTCAAATTTTACCTCTGTTATTATTTACGCTTATCGGGTTTCTGCTTTTCGACGGCAAACACGTGGCCTCACGGTTTTATTCATCACAAATGATTTGGATTCCCATTCTTGGCGGATTGGTGGCCTCCGGTATGGCTGAAGGTCGCTTCCATAAGGTGCCCGCTTTTAAAGAAAGCCAGATTGGTAAACCCCAATTTATGTACATGGTTTTAGCCCTTGCCCTGAGTGCTACGGCACTTATATTGGGCTAACTGAATAATTCTTGTGCCAGTATCCGGTCGTTAGATAGGCGGGGAAGTTTGTTTTGGCCGCCCAATTTCCCCTTACTCTTCATATACTGAACAAAACTGCCCTGCGGAAGAATCGTAATTTTTGCCGGCTGAAGAATATTACCCGCAATTAGATCTTCGTAATAAATATTCTTTCCGCGCATGTGCTTATCCAATTCCTGTCTGAAACGGTCCATGTCAGCCGGAACTTGGGCAAACTCTACAAACCATTCATGATAAGGTAATTCACCAGCCGGCGGATTTACTTGTGGAGCCACATGAAATTCCACAATTTCGGCAGCCGTTGCTTCACAGGCCTTATGCATGGCAAAATCCACTTCCTCGCCAATCACGTGTTCGCCAAAAGCCGAAATGTAATGTTTGATACGGCCGGTAACCAGAATGCGGTACGGATCTTTACTCACAAACTTCACCAAATCGCCTATGGAGTAGGCCCAAAGTCCGGCATTTGTGCTCAGCACGAGGGCGTAATTTATCCCGGTTTCCACATCCGCCAAACGAAGCCGGGTAGGGTTATCGTTGAAATATTCATCCGCTGGAATGAATTCGTAAAAAATACCGTTATCGGTCAGCAGCAGTAGGCCTTCCTCCGCATCCGGATCGGAATAGGCAAAAAAGCCTTCGGACGCCGGATAGGTTTCAACCGAAGGTATCCGCTTTCCCATCAGCGACTCTAGTTTGGCCCGGTACGGTTCATAGTTCACGCCTCCGTATACAAAAACCGACAAGTTTGGAAAAAGCTCACTGATGTTTTTTTTTCCGCTTTTTTGAAGCAGCCGCTCGTAATACATCTGCACCCAAGCCGGTATACCGCTTATGAGGCGCATATCCAGGTTCAGGGTTTCATTCACGATGGCTTCAACTTTTTCTTCCCAGTCTTCAATGCAGTTCGTTTCCCAGGAGGGTACCTGATTTTTCTTAAGCCATGCGGGAACCATGTGGTTTGAAATGCCGCTGAGCCTGCCGGTCAGTATTCCGTTTTTGGCCTCTAACTCGGGGCTTCCCGAAAGAAAAATCATCCGGCCGTCCATCATGGATGCATTGCCGGTTTTGGCTATATGGCAAAAAACGGCATCGCGCGCCGACTGCATGTGAAAAGGCGCAGAATCTTTAGTAATGGGAATGTATTTCACGCCGGAGGTTGTACCCGAGGTTTTGGCCAGGTAAACCGGCTTGCCCGGCCAAAAAACGTCCGCCTCGCCCGCAATCATACGGTCAAACCAGGGTTTCATACCTTCATAATCCCTCACCGGAAGGGCTTTTTTGAAGGTTTCGTAGTCAATTACCTTTCCCAGTCCGTGCGTTTTCCCGAAGCTTGTTTCAGCGCCTTTTTGAATCAGGTTCCGGAATATTTTTTCTTGATTGGCGAGCGCATTTTTGGCGGTCTTTTTAACCTGCTTTGCCCTCCATTTGGCCAAAGGCAATATGAAGAATGATTTGAATCCCATAGCGTTAAAAAGTGATGTAATCAACCGGGTTTAGGGGTTTACCCTTTTGCCAGAGTTCAAAATGCAGGTGCGGACCCGAACTGAGTTCACCGGAGCTGCCCACAAAAGCAATGGGTTCGCCGGCTTTTACAAAATCGCCCTGCTTTTTAATGAGTGAAGCATTATGCTTATATACCGAAATATATTCATTGGCATGGGCAATCAGAAGCACGTTTCCGGTTTCGGAAGTCCATGCGGCCAAAATTACTGAACCGTCGGCAACAGCTTTTACCACTTCGCTTTTGGGAGCTGCAATATCTACCGCAAAATGGTTTTTGCCGGGGTTAAATTTCTGGCTGAGCATGCCTTTAACGGGCGAAAGAAACAACATGGCCGAATTTTTAACCGGACGTACGCCCTCGTATTCTGCGCCGCTTACTTCGGCGCGGAGCATGGAGTCTTCTTTTGATTTTACGTTGGCAATCGCGGCATAGTTTACCGTTGAATCTTTAAAAGTTTGAAAAGATTCAACCGGCTCGCGGCCCATAACCAGGTTTTGGATGTTCTGGATGAAGAAATCCTTGTACATCAGATGTTCTTCCAACGAGTCAGCCTTGGCCGACAAATCGAGCAGTTTGCGGTCTTCGGCCACGCTTCCGTATCCGGGAATGTACTCGCGAAGGGGCGTAAAGGCAATAATGACCGTAGTAACCGATATCATGAAGATGCTGAACACGCCGCCAATCACAAACAGGTTCATCCGCGAGAGGCGAAAGGATGTAACTTCTTCAAAAGTGGTTTCGTTCAATATCTTAAAGCGATATTTGTAACGTAAACGCCTCATAAATGAAGTCAGTCTGCTTGTTTTCTTGTTCGACATGGTATGTCAAAGGTAAAAAAATCGCTTTCGGTTTTACGTTGTTCGGTTTAATCCTTTTTTCGGCGGTGGTTCAGGCACAGCAATTTCGCATTCCGGCCAATAAAAATCCGCAGTTCAACAGTTTCCTGAACCCGGCAAACAACCCCGACATCAACCCCAATTTCAATCCGGATAGGCATCCGCAGTTCAACTCAAAAATGAATATGGTTTTTACGCCGGAGATTAACCCGGTGTTTAATCCTTCCATCAATCCCTTTTTCCGTAGCGAGCTGAATCCGCTTTACAACAAAGAGCTTGACCCGGGTTATAATTTTGATTTGAATCCGGCCTTTAGCCTCACGGGAATGGTTTACAACCTGAATGCCGAACCCGCCGCCCTATTGGTGGATGCCTGGCCCGGTGAGGTTATCATTGAGTACGACTTAAACGGCACATGGACCGGATTTTGGGTAAGCAATTCCAAAGGCGGATTTAACTTTTTTGATACCGCCTCCGAATTTAAAGGCATAAGCATGTGGCCCAACGGACAGGGCGGCTTTAATGTGTTTGATGATGAAAATGTATGGCTGGGCTTTGCCTGGTGAGGTTTACTTCTTTGATATCAACTTTTTAATAATTGCCTCACCAACCGCTTTTATAACGGGTACGGCAACCGAATTTCCAAACTGTTTGTAGGCAGAAGCATCGGCCACGGGAATCACATAATTATCCGGAAATCCTTGTAGGCGGGCCCATTCACGGGGGGTCATTTTACGGATTCCTTCGCGGTTTACCATGCCCTTTATTTTGGTGACCGGGGTAAAATCAATCAGCCGCTCATCAAAAACCAAGTTGCGCTCACGGCCCATTCCGCCGCAAACTACGGCATTTGAAATACCATCATCCGGAATGATCTCATACCCGAATCCGTTCCCCTTTTGTGCATGCCTGGCCCGGTGTTCTTTTAGGGTTTTTAAATATTGAGTGGAGAGATAATATTTTGCCGAAACAGGTTCTTTTTCTTTTACATCTTCAAACGCCACCGCAATTCCAGACGGTTTGGGATACTGAAAGGCGTTTATCTTGAGGTCCTTGCGGAAGCCGACGATAAATATACGTTCGCGGTTTTGGGGAACCCCAAACTCTTTAGCGTTTAACACCCTGGGCTCGGGCACATCATAACCCAAATCTTCGCGAAGCACGTTCAATATGGTTGCCAGTGTTTTGCCTCCATTGTGGTTAATCAGACCTTTTACGTTTTCAAGCAAAATGGCTTTCGGTTTTTTACGGCGGATGATTTCGGCCACATCAAAAAATAGGGTTCCACGCGTATCTTCAAAACCGCCGCGCTTGCCGGCAATTGAAAAAGCCTGACAGGGAAATCCGGCACAAAGCACATCAAAACCGTCGGGAATGAATGATTTGGTTTCTTCTTTTGTTATATCGCCAAATGGAATTTTACCAAAATTGGCGGCATAGGTTTTCTGGGCCTGTTTATCCCACTCGCTGGTAAACACGCATTTTCCGCCCAAACTTTGCATCGCCAGCCGGAAACCGCCTATACCGGCAAATAAATCAATAAACGTAAAGGCCGGTTTTTCTTTTCCGGGAAACGGGATTTGCTTTCGGCGGACATCGGAGAGCGTATGTAAGATTTCTTCCAGTTGGGTGGGCTGGAATTTTTGCCCGGGGAATTCATCCACCAGTTGTTTTTTTAAAAAGCCGGTTGCCGCTTTTTTAAAACACGTTGCAGGATGGCTCAAATAGTGCGAAAATGCTGCACGCTGCGAATCCAACTCTTCGGGCGTACTCTTTTGGAATACCCGTTCCAGTAGTTGTTCTGTGTGTATGTTCGCGTTCGCCGGCATGTTTCTTTTGTAAAACCTTTCGGGATGCAAGATACAGAGACTGGAAAACAAGAGCTGAAAATTCTGTATAACTTTTCAGCGATAGGGTGTTGAAAGGAAATCCGCAAAAAATTTGATTTGCTACACAAAACCCCAATCCCTTGCCAAGCAAGCCCAAAGCCGTTTGCAAACGTTTACAAATACTTACATCCGAATACAAACGCTTACCATACGACTAATTTTTGGCAAGCACCACAACTTTGCGGTGTTCAATGTCGGAAACGAAACGGAAGACAGCAGAACAAACAAGGTAAGGTTAAACAACAAATACATATACACATGAAAAACAGAGTTCAACTCATCGGAAACCTGGGCAATGCGCCAGAAGTAAAAGAAATCGCCGGACACGGGAAAGTAGCCAAAGTGTCGCTGGCCACCAACGAAAAGTACAAAAACGCCAAAGGCGAGTACGTTACGGAAACCACTTGGCATAACCTGGTGCTCTGGGGTAAACAAGCCGAAGCCGCTGAAAAACTTTTTACCAAAGGCGCCGGACTGGCCATTGAAGGTAAAATCAGTAACCACAGCTACGAAGATAAAGAAGGCGTGAAACGCTATGTAAGCGAAATCAAAGTGGAAGAATTCATCATGCTTGGCAACAAGCCCGACTAATACCGACGATTTCATAAAACAGTCTCCAATAATACTCGGTTAAACAGTCCGTATTGACGGCATTTTACTAAAATAGGAGGGACTAGTTTTAATAAAGAAAAAACAAAAACGGGAAAAGTAGATTCACACAAACAGGATAATACCGACGATACAAATGAGGTTGTTCGAATACAAAGGAAGTAAAGTGCTGTATGTCGGCATTATTCAGGAGTTGGTTGGAATAATTCAAATTTTTAAAGGGAATAATTTTTAGCAACATGAGAAATAAAGTACAATTAATTGGAAATCTGGGCAGTGCGCCGGAATTGAAATCATTCAACGGAAACGGTAAAATGGCAAGAGTGGGTTTGGCCACCAGCGAAAAGTACCGGAACGCCAAAGGCGAGTATGTAAGTGAAACCACCTGGCATAATCTGGTGATTTGGGGCAAACAGGCCGAAGCGGCCGAAAAACTCATGAAAAAGGGGGCTGAAATAGCCGTGTCCGGAAAAATCGTGAACCGTTCCTACGAAGACAAAGACGGGCGCAAACGTTATCTCAGTGAAATCCGTGTGGATGAATTTATTCTTCTCGGAAGTACGAACCGGTAATTCTTAACCCGAAACGTAGTTCCACGTGCAGGAAAGCGGCTCACTTACATGAGCCGCTTTCCTTGCTTCCGGGTGTGCCGGTTTCTCTTTTTTTCGCAAAATCATTCCACATCAAACCCAATGTTTATATTTGGTTAAAATAAGGTTACCAGATGATTAAGTTGCGCGCTTTCCTCTTATTATTTTTCCCGCTCTGGGCAACCGGAACTTGGGCCCAAACCTATGTTGGAGCAGGAGGTAACATACCCGACAACAACACTACCGCAACCTTTACCATAAATGTTCCACCGCTAAACCCCAATACGGTTAATACCATTTTTGGGTTGGAACAAATCTGTATCAACATTAACCATCCGTATGTTTCTGATTTGGAAGTCAGCCTGAGGGCTCCCGATAACACAACGGTTGTTTTGTTCTCGGGCGTGGGCGGAAGCGGCGATAACTTCAGCAGCACCTGTATCCGGCAAGATGCCTCAAGCTCCATCATTACGGGCTCTGCGCCATTTACGGGCACCTTTAAGCCCCAAAACAACATGGGTGCTTTAAACAACGGGCAAAATGCAAACGGACAATGGCGCCTGAGAATACGCGATATGTATGCGCAGGATGCAGGTTCTTTAATCAGCTGGTCCATTACTTTCGGAAGCCAACCTGCACAACCTTTTAGTTTTACATCAAGCGATTTGCCCATTTTGGTTATTAATACCAATGGCGGAGCAACCATTCCGGATGACCCAAAAATTCCGGGAAATCTGAAAATAATTTACAACGGTCCGGGCGTAAGGAATTACCTTACGGATACGGTTTACGATTATAACGGACTCATCGGTATTGAACGGAGGGGCTCAAGTTCCAATTCCATGCCTAAAAAATCGTATGGGTTTGAAACCTGGAATCCCATGCAGCAAGACAGTGCTTTTTCGTTGTTGGGCATGCCAAGCGAAAGCGACTGGATTCTGTCGGCAAATTATTCTGACAAAACGCAGTTCCGCAACGCGCTCGCTTATAATTTAGCCAATAAAACAGGCCAATACGCTCCGCGCACCCGTTTCTGCGAAGTGGTTCTAAACGGCCAGTATATCGGTGTTTACAACCTGGCCGAAAAAATAAAACGCGATAACGGAAGGGTAAACATTGCCAAATTAAATCCGTATGATACCGCCGGTGTTGAACTTACGGGCGGCTATATTTTAAAAATTGATAAACTTACCGGCTCCGGCGGTGATGGCTGGACATCGGCATTTGCACCTCCTTCGGCCAGCGGAAACCAAAGCATTTATGTGCAGTACGTATACCCTAAACCGGCAAACATTCACCCAAAACAAGAACTGTACATCAAAAACTATGTGGATAGTTTTGAAACCAGCCTGGCATCAGCCGGATTTCAGGATCCGAACACGGGTTGGCGCAGGTATATGGACGAAAACTCGGTGATTGACTATATGCTCATCAACGAAATGAGCCGTAATGTGGACGGATACCGGATCAGTACGTTTTTTCACAAGCAAAAAAGCAATCAGGGAAGTAAGCTAAAACTGGGCCCGGTATGGGATTATGACATTGCCTGGCTGAATGCCGATTACTGTTCGGGAAACAGCACTACGGGCTGGGCATACAACTTCAACAATGTATGTGGAAACGACGGGATGCTGGTACCCTTCTGGTGGCAACGTTTCCGTCAGGATACCCTTTTTAATAAACGCCTGTACTGCCGTTATACTGAGCTCCGGAACAGTTTTTTTTCAACTCCGGCGCTGCATGCATTGGCCGATTCAATGGCTGCGGTATTAGATGAGTCTCAAGCCCGAAATTTTGAAAAATGGCCCATCCTGGGCGTTTATGTGTGGCCAAATCCAAGCCCGATACCCAACAGCTATGCTGGCGAAGTGGCCAAGCTGAAACAATGGTTTAGCGACCGCCTGGCCTGGATGGACAGCCAGATAAATATATATGCCAGCCCGGCTCCGCAAGTAAATTTAGGTGCAGACACCAGCATCTGTTTTGGGCAACTGCTTGAGTTGGAAGTGAACTCCAACCTCAACGCAAATTGGAGCACCGGGCAAATCGGCAGCAACATTCTGATTGCCGACTCGGGAAGCTATTCGGTACAGGTTGAAAACATATACGGCTGCCATGCCTATGATACACTGAATCTGAGTGTAAGACCTCTACCCAATGCCGATTTTGCCGTGAATGCGTTAACTAATTTTGAGTTTCAGTTTACACCTCAGGAAGCCAATGCCGAAAACTACCTATGGAACTTCGGAAACGGAAACACATCCCAAAGTTCTGCACCGGTATATACCTATCCGGCTGCCGGTGCATACACAACAAATTTAGTTATTACAGACAGCACAGGCTGCACAAACACGAGCAGCCAAAACATTCAGACCTTAACGGTAAGCATTGAGGATTTGGAGGACGGAAATTTTAAAGTGTTTCCGAATCCATTTGTGGAAACGTTCTTTATTGAAAACAGCTCTGAGGCAAGCTTAGAATATCAAATTTATTCAAACACCGGTCAATTAATCCAAAACGGAAAGATTAGCGGATCAATAAACCAGATTTCAATGGAGGATGCCGCCGCTGGATTTTATTATATAAAAATCAAGAGTGCAATTATGGAGTCTGTCACATACAAGCTAATCAAAAAATAGATTTGTTTAACCTTCATAAAAAAAGGGCTCCAAACTGGAACCCTTTTTTGTTATATATATTTTCTTACAGCGTAAGCAAGCCGAGTTTAATGTTGATAGGCACCGCAATTACATATTTGCTTGGGAATACTTCACTTCTGCGACCATCAACGAGTAAGATTTGATTTTCATAACCCATAAAATCTTCAATTATCGGAAATTGGTCAACATTCAAACTTCCTGTTAAATCCTCTGTTTCCATTTCACCTGAACTGCTGATTTTAGTACAAACAAGGGAAAATCCGCCATCACGCGTTTTGAAATTTTTGGGTTCCGTATCTTCTGAAATGAGATTAATTTCGCTTGTGTTTACACAATATAAGAAATAATAATTTCCCTTGTATGCATGCATAAAAACCACACCAAGTTTAGTATGGTTGGCCTCTTCTAGTTTTCGGTTTATTTTAGATTTAAAAATTACATTTCCATCATAATCTGTTTTTAAAAGGGCAATGCCTTCATTCATCGAATAGGTTGTTTCATTATAACTCACTTTATAATTGGCAACGGACGCATAAGATATTCCATCCGATTCAAGATTAATTGCGCAAATTTCGTAATACTTTGACTCCATACCAGCTTTGTATAACTTATTGTTTTCTTCCCATGTAAAAGGAAAATTTCCCTCAAACTTGGTTTCTTTTACCTGAACATTACCGCTTTCTAGGTTCACTGTTGCAGAAATGGAGCCATTTATATTGCTGGCATATTTATCATTGTTTGTATACAAGCTGTTAATTTTTATTTCATCATCATTTATGATAGAAACAGCTATAGTTAAGTAAAACAAAGCATTACTTTTTATGGGCAGCATTTTTGAAAATGATTTAGAGTCTAAATCGATTAGCCCCACATTCAATCTTCCGGGGTCTTCTTTTCCTTCTTTAATTTTACCAACAAAAAACACGCGACCTGCATTAGTAATTCCAAAAGTGTTCATCATTACTTGACTTTCCAGATAGGGTAAGCTTATATCTGCTTCCCGTACAACTTTGAATTGTGAATCTATCTCCTTTATGCAATATACATCTACGTTTTTACTGTTCGACTTACTTTCAGATAATTTTCGGTAAACAACAAGGCGACGTTTTTTGTCTGGACTATAATAGATACCCACTTGGGAATAATCACCGGTAAAAACATGATCGTAGTTCACGGCAAGTTTTCCTGCAAAATTAGCACCAGGAAATTTACCCAACCGCAAGCCCCATTTTTGTCTAATTCCCATATTGTCGGCATTAAGCCTGAGCGAACCATTAGTTAAAATTTCAGGAGCACTGGTGAAATTGGTGTAGGGGTGTCCGATGCTTTCGATGAAAAGAACCTGTTTTCCTTTCTCAAATATTGTTAGTGTTTTTGCTTTTTTGTCATACTCGGATGTAATGCCATTTTTAAAATTTAGTTTTGCTTCATCTAAAGCGTTTTCATTAACGGAGAGGTCTGGATTCACGAGGTGGTAATTACTCTGGCCCGCTTTATTTAAGCTATAAAAATAAAACTGCTCATTATATACGCCCGAGGACATTAGCCCATTTTCCGTATTAAAGCTTTTGGATGCCCATTTAATATCCTGTGAAAAAGATATAAACGAGTACGCGGATAAAAGTAAAAGAATACTTAGTTTTTGAATTTTCATGTTGATATAAACTTAATTTTCTGCCCAAAATTAAGTTTTAAACTTTAATAGGCAAAATAGGACTGGTTACACCACCCGTTTTCGCATCTGTTCCAAAAACTCCTCTTTACGGTCGGCCGAAATATCAGCAGCAAAGCCGTTGCTCATCAGCGCCTGGTTTTTTTCTACTTTAGAAACATGGTTTATGTTGACTAAAAATGAACGATGAATGCGAAAAAAATGTGGCAGACCGGCCAATTGGGATTCAAAATATTTTAAATTTCTGGATACCAATACGGGTTTGTTTTTTAGGGTATTAATGCGGGTATATGAGCCGTCGGCTTCTAAAAAGAGAATCTCGTTTACTTTGATGAATTCAAATCCGCCCCGAAGGGGTACCGAAATACAGCGGTCATTTTCTTCTTTAAGATTATGTAAAAGATGCGCTAATTTTAAAGAAAATTCTTTCGCACGGTTCCGTTCCATGGCCTTTTCAACTGCCTTTTCAAGTAACTTTTCGTCAATCGGTTTAAGTAAATAATCAACGGCGGAAAGCCGGAATGCATCAATGGCATACTGATTATAGGCCGTGGTAAAAATCACATCCGGAATGTATTCGGCTCCTGCCAATTCATCCAAAAGAGTTAAGCCCGATTTTCCGGGCATTTCAATATCCAGAAATACCAAATCCGGCTTTTCTTTTGTTATTTTTCTCACCGCTTCATCAACATTGGCAGCTTCTCCTAAAACATCTACAGGGGCAGGCATTTCGGCCAATAACAAGCGTAAAAGCCGGCGCGCAGCCGATGAATCATCAACAATAAGCGCCCTGAGGGCTTTGGTTTCAGTCATTTTGTTTTATGTTAATGGTTATGCTTGTTCCGGTTGGAAGACCGTATTCATCTTCTAGATCCTTTGTATCTATACTTACTTTTTGACGGCCTTCCGTATTGAGCAAATGTATCCGTTTCATAATGGCATCCGATGCAAAGGAATGGTGATTGGATTGTTTGTTCTCGCCGTTTATTGCGCCCGATGCTTTTCGCCCGATGCCGTTATCGGTTAGGGTAATTTTTACATTTCCTGGTTCAGATTGTATATGCAGCCAAAGCTCCTTTTTGCCTTCCCGGTGTCTTAGCCCGTGCTTAAAAGCATTTTCAACAAGCGGCTGCAATACCATTGATGGAATTTTTACCATGTGTCGGTCTATCGGCTCATCCACCTTCAGGTGAAATTGAAAATCGCCCTCCAGCAACATGGCTTCCAATTGAATATAATTTTCAATTAACTCCAATTCCTCGTTTATGCTGATATAACTCTCATTGCTATGCGTAAGCACCTTTCTGACCAGGTCAGCGAAACGGCTTAGATAATGCGCCGCATTTTTTTTATCGTTTTCATAAATATACGTTTTGATGGAATTGAGCACATTGAATATAAAGTGTGGATTCATCTGGGCTTTTAAAGCCGCTTGCTGCTGCCTGTTGAGTTCATTCTCAAGCCTTAGCCGGTTCAGTTCGCGTTCCTGTTTCTTTTTTAATTGTTTAATGCGAATTTGAAATATGAAGTAGAAACAAGTTCCCAACGCAAATAAACAGAGCAAAATAAACCAAGCCTGCTGCCAAAAAGGAGCTTTTACCAGGCCCTGAATCTGTATGGTGTTTTCTGAATTTCGGCCCGCATAATCCTGTACTTTCAATTCAAGCATGAATTTCCCCGGCGGCGGCGGCGGCACGCTTATGCTTTTTATATTGGATGGAAAATAATGCCAATTTGGGTCATGCGGAAGTAAACGATACGCAAACCTAAAATTTTGACGTGAACGAAAGGCCATTGCCTCGGGGAATAGAATAAATGAACGACCGTAGGCTAATGCTAACTTTTCCGAAACAGCTTGTCGTATACCATTTGTTTCAATGCTATTTAAAAACACCTTGGGCAATACGGTTTCCTGCTTATAATTTAAAGGTATTTTTTGTATTCCTGCGGATGTTCCTGCCCAAAGTGAATGCGCATCCGCGGCAATGTCTTCTACCCCATCAGTTAGTAAACCATTGTATTTATTTATAACAAACCAGGTTCTGTTTATATAATTAAAAACAACAATCCCTTTGTTGGTTGCCATATAGAGTTGTTGATTTGCAATAAGCAATTTCTTGGGATACATATCAGATGGCAATTTCCCATATACTTTCCTTGAATAATCAGCCTCTACAGAAAAAAGCGTACCATCAAAACACAAACCAAAAAGACTTGGGGAAGATGCATTTACCGCAATTGAAACCACCTGTGTATCCGGAAAATAAACATGATTTTGTTTTGCTTCCCTGTTTTGAATAATGGTGTAATTATAAAGCCCCGAATTGGTGGCTAACCAATAGCAATCCTTCTTTTTATCTATTTGTAATGCCCTTGCCCAGTCTTCATTTATGGAGCCTGTTACCTTAAGGGTATGATCAGTTATATAACTTCCCCACGAGGTTCCGAGGAGAAAGCCATTGTTGGTTTTTAACAGACATTTTATAGGCGGATAAGAATTGGGATAGGTAAACAATCCATCGTCCCCTAATTTTAATAATTTATTATTCCCCGAAAAATAAATATTTCCGGACGAAGTATCGGCATAAAGACTTTGCAGGTCTATCTTTTCATTGAGCGAATACTGCATGAACGTTTCGTTCTTTGCATTTATTTTTCCGTATTTCCCTTGTTCTGTTATATAAAATACCCAATCTTTCAGTAAGCTGAGTTTACTTATTTTTTCGGGCCCGGGGCGATCACTTTTAGATGACCAGACCCTTAAACCCGAATCGGGTACACACAAAAGGCCGTCATTTAAGGTTGAAAACCACAAATTATGTTCACGGTCCGAAATCAATGATGATACGGCAAAATCGGTAAACCACTCCTGGGCAATCCCGGTGCGTGTATTTAAAATTATTTGTCCCGAAAAAGAGCTGATCCAAATGGTTTCTTTTCCGATATATTTAACATAAGTAACTTTTTTATCTTTTAACAATGAAGAAAGAGTAGGGGAAGAGTAAGGAACAAACTGATTGTTTTGCAAGCGAAAAACCTGTGCTCCGAAGCTGAAAAACAGCCAAACATCCTTATTCCCCAAACAAAGTGAGGCCTCTCCTCTGGCTACTGCCCCATCCAGGTTTGGCAAATCATACGTAATTGACTTACCATTCCTAATTTGAACCACTTTTTCACCATGTACAAACCAAAAAGCTCCGTCAGGAGCTAAACGGGCACTTTGGGTGGCTGGATTTTCTTCATTATAAATCTGTTTCAACCAGGTTCCCGACTTTTCATTGTAAACGTGAAGACCTGATTTGGCTGCTACGTAGAGATTTCCATCCAGCCCGGTGCAAATGCTTGAAATATAACCATCTACTTCTCCCAAATAATTCAGCAAGTCGCCCTCCACATAAAACAGTTGCTTCTTAAAATTAAAGCAATAAATGCGTCCCGAAAAAGCAGATTCGTCCATTCCGGTAAGTGCCCGGGCATCTTGTTTTGAATTTTTATAGGAAATAAATTCAACGCCGTTATACCGAAAAAGTCCGGCCTCGGTGCCAAGCCAGATAAATCCCGTACGATCTTGGTAAATATGGTATACTTTATTGTCGGGCAAGCCCTGCTCGGTGCTTATTTTATAATAGGACGGACTTTGTGCCAATACTGGTTCGGAACATAAATAAAGAGCAAAGGCGAACAAGCCATTTAAAAAGACTGTTTTTACATCCAACATGATGCCGAATATCTCTTTCATTGGGGTTATACTATCGAATCTCGGGCATGAAGCCGGTCACCTATTCTTAATTTGGGATAAATATAGACGGATATTTCATCTGAAAGCAAAATCCATATTTATGTTTTATCCCCGAAGGTTGAGCCATTCCTAGTATCTTTGTTTCTGGTCAATGAAAAAAGCTACGGTATATGATGGGTTGAATTTCTTGCGGAAGCTCAGTTTCCGCCGGCTTTGGAATGGCCTGAAACTCCTCCTGAGCTTTTATTGGAGTGATATCCGGAAGAAGCCACACCAATGGGGAATGCCGGCCAGCATATCTTTTGAACCCACCACTTCGTGCAATCTCAGATGTCCGGAATGTCCAAGTGGCTTGCGTTCATTTTCCAGGCCAACGGGTATGCTTGAACCCGGATTTTTCAAAAAAACAATTGATGAACTGGCTCCGGATCTGCTGTATCTCATTTTCTATTTTCAGGGAGAACCTTACCTGAACCGCAATTTTTTGGAAATGGTGAAATATGCTTCCCATAAAAAAATTTATACCGCAACCAGCACCAATGCCCATTATTTTGATGATGAAACTTCGCGGAAAACCATTGAAAGTGGTTTAGACCGTTTGATTATTTCGATTGACGGAACCACACAGGAGGTGTATGAACAATACCGAATAGGCGGTAAATTGGAAAAGGTGATTGAAGGCACTAAAAATGTGTTGAAATGGCGCAAAGAGTTAAACAGTCGTACGCCTATGGTGGTGTTTCAATTTTTGGTGGTGAAACCCAACGAACATCAAATGGATGAGGTACAAGCCTTGGCCGATTCGCTCGGGGTGGATGAAGTATGGTTCAAAACAGCCCAAATTTATGATTACGAAAGCGGGAATGATTTAATTCCGAGCATTGATGAATTTTCGCGGTATAAAAAGCAAAAGGACGGCAGTTACGTCATTAAAAACAAACTCATGAACCGCTGCTGGAAAATGTGGCACTCCTGCGTGATAACCTGGGACGGGAGGGTGGTTCCATGCTGTTTTGACAAAGATGCCAGCCATGCCTTGGGCGAACTGAAAACAGAAAGCTTCAGGCAAATTTGGTTTGATAAATCATATCATGCGTTCCGGTCATCTATTTTACGTTCGCGCTCCGAAATAGATATTTGTAAAAATTGTACGGAAGGCACTAAAGTCTGGGGGTAATGAGCGATAAACTTTCACCCGATCAGCGTAGAAAAAACATGCAGGCCATTCGCAGCAAAGGCACCAAAATTGAGCGGCGTTTGGCCATGGCCCTTTGGGAAAAGGGACACCGTTACCGTAAGAATGACAAATCGGTTTATGGTACACCGGACTTAGTTTTCAAAAGTAAAAAGTTGGCCATATTTGTCGACAGCGAATTTTGGCACGGTAAAGACTGGAAAAGCCAACAAGAACGTCTAAAAACCAACAGGGAATTTTGGCTCAAAAAAATTGAGGCCAACATCCGAAGGGATATTTTGGTAAACATTACCCTTCAAGAACAGGGCTGGACTGTGCTCCGGTTCTGGGGAAAAGAAATAGAAAAAGAATTGGAACGTTGTGTAGAGGAGGTCGAAAATGCACTTCACTCTAATGAATTTAGAATTGCAGCTGAACCGATTACCCCATACAGAAAACGTAAATAAATCTTTAATTATTGGACATAAAAAAGAGGACTTTATATAATTATAAAGTCCTCTTTTTTTATTCAATTAAAGCCTATTCGGCCTTATCTTTTCTGTTCTTGTACACTTTTCGTGCCCCGTAAGCCGCACCTGCGGCGGCCAGCAGCAGTATGCCCCCGTCAATGGGAACCTGCGTGGGCGGTGTGGTGGGCGTGGGCGGCGGTGGAAGCTGGGCATAAACCGCCGCTCCCATACCTGCCGTGCACACAAGCGTGAGCAGGGCTTTCCTTATCGTGTCTTTCCGTGTTTTCATTCGTATCTGTTTTTTCTCTGGTTCAGTTTATTTTATTCCCATTACCGTTTTGCGGGTAACAATCCTGCCGTTGCCGGCAAGCTCGGCCGTGTACACACCTGCGGCAAGCATGCCGCAGTCAACCGTGAGCGTGCCCTGTGCGTCCGCAAACTGCGTGTTCATTACCCTGCGGCCCTGTGCGTCGTACAGCGTGAACACCGTTTTGCCGGCCCAGGTTTCCCCGAAGCTGATGAACACCGTGCCGCCAGCATTCCACATGTTTACGCCCTGCTGCGCGAAGGCATCCTCCGTACCGGCAGTACCGCCCGTAACGCTGATTCCCAGCGAGGATACCGCCTGGCATACGTCGCCCGAGGCCGTGAGCGTCACCGCATACGTGCCCGCGGCATTGTAAAGGTGCACGGGGTTCATGTCCTGTGAGCTGTTTCCGTCACCGAAATCCCAGCTGTATGTACTGGCATTCTGGGTTTGGGCCGTGAACTGGATTTCCTCGCCCGCTTCCGCAACCGTAACGGAGGCAAGCGCCGTGGCGGTTACCTGTGCCGGACCGTTTACCGTAAACGTTTCAACGGCCACGTAACCCGATGCCTGCTCGCTGAGCGTGAGCGTATAGTCGCCCGCCGCAAGGCCGTTTACCGTAGCCGTGCCCTCAAGCTGTCCCGAGGAAACGGTCTGGTTCTGGGCATCCGTGATCACGTAGTCCCATGAGGCGGGGGCCTGCTCTTCCAGAACCACCGAACCCGTCGTCTCGCAGCCCGCATCCGCGGTGGTGCTGCGCACCGGCGGATAGAAATGGATTTTGAAGCGGCTTTCGTTTACGCCGGCCGCCGCGGTATAGGTGTAAGTGTCATTCGTGCGTACGTCCTGCCAGGTGCCGTTTTCGGTGTCCTCAAGGTAAATGAAGGCCGAGGCCGGGAACTGGTCCGTGTTCGAGAACACCAGCGAGTGCTGGCCCGCCGCGGCGGCTTTTACGCCCAGAGCGACAGTATAAACGTCAAGCAGTTCAGCGAAGGAGTTGGTGGACATGTTCTCCCCGTTCCATACCGTGTACACCATCGGCTGGTTTGAGTTACCCAGCATTTTGGGCGAGTCGTACATGGCATCGTATGCGTTCGTGGCTCCCTGTATGAAGCGCACTTTCGCGAGGTCGGCAAAGCCGCCGGAGAGTATGTCGATGTTGAGCGTCATGGATTCATTGCCCGCGAACAGGTATGTGGGCGGCGTTACCGTGCGGTCGCCGTTGTCCACGCTGAAGGAAGGCGTGCCGCCGGGCGTGCTTACCCGTACCTGGAAGGCCTGGCCTATGGCCACCGCCGTGCCCGCAACGTTGGGGTCTAGGTCCTGGAAGGTGCCCGTGTAGGTACCCGAGGTAACCCATATCTTGCCTATGCCGTCAACACCGGCGGGAACGTTGCCCGTTTCCCAGGCCAGGGGCGAAGGATAGGGGTTCGACACCATGTTCCAGCCGTTGGTCACGGCCGTGTTGGCGTGGCTGAGGCCGAAGTTTACCGCACCCGTGTTCGGGGCTCCCGTGAAGGTGAGCGTGCTGTTGCCCGCCACGTCCATGTAATATCCGCGGCCGGCAGTCATGCCGCCGCCCGTGAGTACCTGGAAGAGCGACTGTGAACAGGAGAACTGCACGGAGCCGTTTTCCACCAGCTGCATCCAGTTGCCGTAGGGCGAGTTGGCGGCCACGTAGCTGGGGTTACACGAGGGGTCGGGGATGATGAAGCCCGGCGTGCCCGAAGGCGTGAAGCCAGATAAGCCCGAGATGTTCGGCATGGCAACGGGCGTACCCAGCTGCCTGAAGCCCGCAACCCCGAGCGGGTTGAAACGCTGTACGCTGATGGGGCCGAGGACCGTTCCGCCCAGCGTAAAGTCGTCGAGGTAGGCCGCGCCGGTGGCATCGGACCGTAAAGTGAACACGCCCGCAGTGGCATCCAGCGTGCCGTTAAGAACGAGACCCGCACCGGGGGCTACGTCAACCGTGGCGCCGGACGCAACCGTTAAGTTGTTTACCGTTACGGCCGTGCTTATCAATGGGAAAAAGTTGGGAGATACATCGGGGATGGTTACGTTTGAACCGGCCGCGGGAACTAACGTAGGATTCCAGTTGCCAGCAGTGTTCCAGTCGGAACTTAGAGATCCCGTCCAGGTATATGCAGAAACAACCGGGGAAATAGTAATTTGGCCATTTCCGGAACGGATACCGGCCAATTCAGAAGAATTACTGAGTAAACCAATATACGAAGATCCGCCACCGCCGCCGCCGCCAGGAGTTGTATCGGAGCCATTTCCGCCAGCGCCGCCGCCATAGTATCCGCCGCCGCCGCCGCCGCTGCCGCCTGAACCATTATGATAAGTAACTGCTCCACTGCCGCCAATCCCAAATGTACCTGGAGACCCTATAGTCCATGAGGCTCTTAAACATGACGTACTACCAGCATATGCACCTGCAGGTCCACCAGAAACTTGTGTTCCTCCGGTACCTCCGGCTCCACCGCCGCCGCCGCAATTACATGGGTTTCCAATACCATTTGTTCCAGAGCCGCCAATTAAAGAGCCGCCAGCTCCGCCATTCCCGCCAGGTCCTGAAACTTGACAACCTGGCCAAACGCCGTTATGTGCGGCTCCTCCTCCTCCACCAGCAACTATTACGCGGTCTAGTAAGGAAGTTCCATTTTGACGAATGTCTGAGGCTCCTCCTCCATTGCCTCCAAAAGTCCCAATAGGAGGATTGGGAAAATCATCATTTCCATTGATACCGCCAATACCACCGCCATTGAAACCATTTTGGCCGCCAACATATACAGCTAGGGTTTCTCCAGGCGTAACAGTCAGAAAGCCACCAACAAAACCGCCTAAGCCTCCGGTTGCGCCACCGACCAGTGCGTTTTCTCCCTGAGCGCCATAAGCTTCAATTTGTAGGCTAGTAACACCAGGCGGTACAACATATGTTTGCACAGCACCCGTATAGGAAAAAACAGTTTGGGCACTACCGTCCCGGATAGTATAAAGCCCGAGCAGCATCAATAGACATAAATGCCTGAAATAAAAATTCTTCATGAGAACGAAGGGGGTTAATGATTTTGATAATGAACAACAAACGTAAAAAGATTGTATGCAAAAAGCAAAACTATTTTCCCAAGGCTTCTTTGTAAACAGAAAGCACGCGCTCCCTGGCCATTTTATGATCTACCATAGGCTGCGGATAGCCAAAACCTTGAATTTCCGGAACCCATTTCCGAATGTACTTTCCTTCCGGATCAAACTTTTCGGCTTGCGTATAGGGGTTAAAAATCCGGAAATAGGGTGCCGCATCACAGCCGCATCCTGCTGCCCATTGCCAGTTACCGTTATTGGCCGAAAGGTCAAAATCCAAGAGTTTTTGGGCAAAATAGTGTTCTCCCCAGCGCCAGTCAATCATTAAGTGTTTGGTAAGAAACGAGGCTGTTACCATGCGTACCCGGTTGTGCATAAAACCCGTGGCATTCAGCTCCCGCATGCCCGCATCCACAATGGGATAACCCGTATTTCCTTCACACCATTTTTTAAATTCTTCGGGATTGTTGCGCCATGCAATCCGGTCATATTCTTTTTTGAAGGCTCCATTTTCAACATGAGGGAAGAAATAGAGAATCTGCATAAAAAATTCACGCCAGATTAGCTCCTTCAAAAAGGTAAGGTTAAGTGCTTCGGCCCGGCAAGCCAGTTCACGAATACTCAAGGTGCCGAAACGCAGATGAAGGCCCAGGTGGGATGTTCCGTTTTCAAGTGCCGGGAAATTGCGTGTATCTGCATAATGGGCCAAAATTGAATCTTGTGGCTGTAAGGCCGGAACCGGAAACGATGCCGGCTCAAAACCCAGTTCGTTTAAATTAGGAAAATGAAGCCCTGATATTGCGCAAAAATTAGTGTAATAGGCTGCTGTAGGATATGATTTTAGGTAAAACGAATTTTTTCGGCCTAACCATTTGTTTGCAAACGGTGTATAAACAGTATAGGGCTTTCCATCATCTTTTAAAACCTCACCGGGTTCAAATATTACTTGATCTTTAAAATCATGAAAAGGGATGCCTTTTTCATGTAAGAATGCCTTAACGTTAGCATCTCTTTTTAGGGCATAAGGTTCGTAATCGCGGTTGGCAAAAACTTCGGCTATGGTGTATGAATCCAGCAAGGCTTTCCAGGCGGCCAAAGGTTCTTCATGCAAAACGAGTAAATCGGATCCCATTTTTTGTAATTCCGACTTAATTCCGGCCAGGGTTTGGTGAATGAAATGTAAGCGCCGGTCGGCTTTATCGTTCAATTTATCGAGAATGTTTCTGTCAAAAATGAACAGGCACAAAACTGGATTTTCAGATTTCAGGGCATGATAAAGTGCGGCCTGGTCAAACAGGCGTAAATCGCGGCGGAGCCAGCAGATGCTGATTTTTTGGGTAGGAACAGCCATAGGTTTGAGAACAAACTAAACCTAAAAAGGTTCAGTCATGCAGCCTACATTAGATGGGAAGAAATAAGGCTTAAAAACTCTTTTCTTGTGCTGTTGTTGGTCAGAAATTCGCCTACAAACGCTGATGTGGTCGTAGAACTGTTTTGCTTTTCGACGCCGCGCATCTGCATACACAGGTGGCGGGCCTCAATTACTACAGCTACACCGGCCGGATTTAGAACGTTCTGAATACAATCCCGAATTTCCATGGTTAAGCGCTCCTGAACTTGCAAACGACGGGCGAAGGCATCCACAATGCGTGGAATTTTACTCAGGCCAACAATCTGTCCCTGTGGAATATAAGCAATATGTGCTTTCCCGAAAAACGGGAGTAGGTGATGTTCACAGAGTGAATAGAGTTCAATATCTTTCACCACAACCATTTCACTGTAATCTTCATTAAAAAGGGCTGAGCGTAGAATGGTTTCGGGGTCTTCGTTGTACCCTTTGGTTAAAAATTGCATGGCCTTGGCGGCTCTTTCCGGTGTTTTTAAAAGACCTTCACGCGCCGCATCCTCTCCCAATTCAGTAATTATGGTTTCGTAGTTACCCTTTAGTATTTCGGTAATTTTTTCGTTGTATTCCATTCCAATCAGGCCAAGGGCCATACTATTATGTGATTATTCCTCGCCAAAATATTCTACAAAATTCCGTTCGGTTTCGTAGAGCTTAATTTTATAAAGCTTACAGTTTGGGAAAATATTAATTTCCGGCTCCAAAATTTTCCATATTTCTACAGCCAAATTTTCGGTAGACGCCATTTTGCCCAGCATAAAGGGCACATCCATGTTCAAGTTTTTGTGGTCGAGTTCTTCTACCACTTTTTCTTTGATGAGTTTACTCAGGAATTTCAGGTCAATGATAAATCCGGTTTCCGCATCGGGTTTGCCTTTAACGGTAACGTATAAGTCGAAATTATGACCGTGCCAGTTGGCATTCGCACATTTGCCAAAAACTTCGCGGTTTTTCTCGTCCGACCAGTCGGGCCTCCAGAGTTTATGCGCTGCATTAAAATGCTCCTTGCGTGTAAGGTAAATCATACTCTTAAATATCGGCACAAAGATAGGTGCTTATTCGTATATTTTGTATCCGGTATCGGGTTTTAAAAATGGGGTATCAGGTATCATGTATCAGGCATCAGGATTTCTTATAGTTAATACTTAAATAATGTTGACCGTTTTAGTTGACAAAAGAACAAGGATAAAGGAACAAGGATAAAAATTATAGCTTGGGAACTGCTTCCAAATTAAAGTATGCCATTGCGAAGCGGAACAATAAAGCCGGAAAGCAGCGGAGCAAACAATTGAATGGAGCGACAGCGGAATAATAGAACAACCGAACCGGAGCGCAGCGGAGCTTAGAGCGAAGCGGAACAACCGAACATTCGAACCGGAGCGCAGCGGAGCATGCAACGCACGAGTGCAACGAGTAACCGAAGCGGAATAATTAAACAACTGAACAATTGAATAACCCAACAGCCAAGAGTGATTCTAAATTACTCGTTCTCCTTTGGCATTTGAAAATTGAGTTTACCTTTATAGCCAATATTTGCACACTTTATGATCGTATTGACCGGTGCCGCTGGATTCATCGGGGGATATGTGGCCTCCAAACTCAATGCCTATGGCGTAAGAGACCTCATTCTTTCGGATGATTTTTCAGTAAACGCCAAGCTAAATAACCATACCGGCCGTTGCTGCATTGCCAAAATTCACCGCGACGAACTGATTACCGTTTTAAACCGCGATTATGCCGGCAAAATTGAGGCCATCATTCACCTGGGAGCGCGCACCGATACCACCGAAATGGATGCCGGGCTGCTCAACCGGCTCAATACCGAGTACACCAAAGCACTCTGGAACTTCTGCACAACAAACCAAATAAACTTTATTTATGCTTCCTCGGCAGCTACATACGGTTTGGGAGAAAACGGCTATTCTGATGCGCTGTCTCCGGAATTGTTGAAGCCCTTAAACCCCTATGGAGATTCTAAAAATAATTTTGACGCATGGGCGCTCAAACAAACCGAAACACCACCTTATTTTTGCGGTTTGAAGTTTTTTAATGTTTACGGTCCGGGCGAAGGCCATAAAGGACGCATGGCTTCCGTGGTATTTCATGCCTACAAACAAATTACCGAAACCGGTAAATTGAAACTGTTCCGCTCACACAAAGAAGGCATTGCCGACGGAGAACAGAAGCGCGATTTTATTTATGTAGACGATGTATCCGAGATGATCTGGTATATTTACAAGCGCCATCCACGAAAGGGACTGCTGAATATCGGTACCGGTGAGGCACGCAGTTTTCTGGATTTGGGCAAAGCCGTATTTGCCGCACTTGATAAAGAAGTTCAAATTGAATTTATTGATACACCCGAAGACATTCGGGATACCTACCAATATTTTACCGAGGCCGATGTGAAAAACCTGAAAGCCACCGGATATTATAAACCAATCACTTCGCTTGAAAACGGCGTAAACGCTTATGTAAACGGTTTTCTGAAAACAGAAAAAACGTACCAGGGTTGTTCAAAAGCGGTTTGTACCTGCGGAAATCCGGCTCAATAGTCAATTCCTAACCTGTACATAAACAAAAAGCGGCCCCGAGTTTCGGAGCCGCTTTTTTTATTCTGAGGTTGTAAGGGAGATACTATTCTATCACATTCTTTTTGTACCAACTTACATAAGCCGGATTCGTAATACCCGTTGTTGAAGGGTTTGGAATATCAATCAGTTTGCAGGATGAATACGATTCGCCCACAAACATTTCTGAAATAATTTTGAACTGGTTCATGTTTTCGGGCTCCGGCGTGTAGGCGTAGTTGATAATCATTTCTTCATCAATACGCTTATTCATGTTGCTGGCCTTGGTTGTCCAAGCGCAGGCGTTGGCTTCTCTGGGGAATTCGGCAATTACGTTTCCGCCCAGGTTAAGCGAATGTGTTTCGCCCGCATTGGCCCATTGGTCGGTACAGGCGCCCAATACACACAAATCTACTTCAACCAGTTGCCAAACCGGGGTTTCGCATGAATAACAGTCAATCAGTACATAATTATGCATCATAATGTATTCTGCGGCCTGCTCGGCATTCCCTTCGGGCATACAGGTTATGGGATCGGCAAACATAAGGCCCGTACTTAAACACAGGGCAGCGCTGAGTATTGTTTTTTTCATGGTAAAGTAAAGCCTGTTTTGGTATTTTTTGTTGGTTAAAACTAATCAAACCAAAAACACAAGTTCATTCCCGGTTTATGAAAGGGGGATATTACTTTACGAAAGGGAAGAATAAATAGATAGCAAGGGTTTTGGCCGTTTAATCCTAAACCGTTCCCGCCTCAAACTGATTCAAAAAGCGGATATCGTTTTCATAGAATAACCGGATATCACGGATGCCGTATTTGAGCATGGCAATGCGTTCAACCCCAAGGCCGAAAGCATAACCCGAATATTCTTCGGGGTCAATACCGCAATTGATCAGCACATTGGGGTCAATCATGCCGCAGCCCAAAATTTCCATCCAGGACGATTCGCCGTTTTTTATCCACTCAATATCCATTTCGGCCGAAGGCTCAGTAAACGGAAAGAATGAGGGGCGGAAACGGATACCCAGGCCTTCGCCGAAAATTTCTTTTACGAAGGTAAAAAGTACCTGTTTCAGGTCGGCAAAGCTTACGTTTTTGGCAATGTACAGGCCTTCTATCTGATGGAAAACCGGCGAATGTGTGGCGTCTGAATCGCAACGGTAAACGCGGCCCGGCGCAATAATACGGATTGGCGGTTTTTGGTTGAGCATGGTGCGTATTTGCACAGGCGATGTGTGCGTACGTAAAACTAAAGCCGGATCGGTCTGCACGAAAAAGGTGTCCTGCATGTCGCGGGCGGGATGATCTTCGGGCATATTGAGTGCCGTAAAATTATGCCAATCGTCCTCTACCTCCGGGCCGGTGGCTATTTCAAAACCCAGTTTGCCGAACACCTCAATCAGTTCTGAGCGCACCTGGTTTATGGGATGAAGCGAACCCACAGAAACGGCATTAACGGGACGCGTAAAATCAAAACCCGAAGCGTTTGTGGTATCCGTGGCATCGGAGCCGGCCGATTTGAATTTTTCCTCGGCCTGCAGCTTCAGTTTATTCAAAAGTGCCCCCACGCCTTTCTTTTCTTCGTTCGGAAGGGTTTTAAAATCTTCAAACAGGGTAGATATTTCACCCTTTTTAGATAAAAATTCCAAACGGAATGCCTCACGCGAAGCGGCATCTGAAATTACATAGGCCTCCACACGGGCCGATAAGGCGCTGATTTTATCTGTCATGCCGCAAAGATAATCGGTATAGAACAAAAAAATTAAAAAATCGATTTTTATAAAAATATTCCTAATTTTGTTGAAAACATGTTAGCTATTATGCGAAAGTACGCTTACTCTCTGCTTTTTTTGTTGACCATCATCTCGGTTCCGATGATGCAGTCCTGCTACAAAAAACCGGGCCCCGGAACCGCACGTATCATTGTAATTGACGAAAATCAATTACGTGTTCCATTTGCCAATGTGCGCCTGAACAACGGAAACGTTGATTATGTTGACGTAACCGACGTAAACGGCATTGCTAATTTTGAAAACGAATTGGAAGTCATTCTGAACGTTGAAGCCAAAAAAGGCCCCAAAATCGGTGTGGGTATTGCCCGTATCCGTCCGGGAGAAACCATTACAGAAGTAATTACAATTTATTAATAAGTGCTATTTTAACGAAACCTGCCCTTACCAAACGGCAGGTTTTTTTGTTTTGGGCCGCTCCCAAACCACACAATACATCATGATGGAAAACCCAACACAAGCTCAGCCTTTATTTGAAAAACTGGGAATTAAAAAACTGAATCCCATGCAGGAGGCTGCCGCCAAGGCCATTGGCAGTAAAGATGAGGTGCTGCTGCTCTCCCCAACCGGGTCGGGAAAAACCCTTGCCTTTTTATTGCCCGTGCTTCAACAGCTGAACGAACAAGTTTCGGGTGTGCAATGCCTCATTATTTCACCTACCCGCGAATTAGCCCTGCAAATTGAATCGGTTTGGAAAAAAATGGGCACCGGATTTAAGGTAAACACCTGTTACGGCGGACATGCCTTTAGCGTGGAAGCCAAAAACCTGAGTGTTCCGCCCGCCCTGCTTGTTGGAACCCCCGGCCGCATTGCCGACCATATCCGCAGGGAAACCATTCGTTTCAGCCATACACAGATACTGGTGCTGGATGAGTTTGATAAATCGCTCGATATGGGTTTTGAGGCCGATATGGCTTTTATTCTGGAACAACTGCCGCGGTTGAAAAAACGTATTTTGGTTTCGGCTACCGGAAACTCAAGCGTACCGGCTTTTGTAGGGGTGAAAAATCTGACCCTGCTGGATTTTATCAGCGAGAAAAAGGAAAACCTGAAACTGGAAATGAAACTGGTGCGTTCCAGCCAGAACGACAAACTCGACAGTTTATTCAAACTGCTTTGTCAACTGGGTCATGAAAATACCATGGTTTTTTGTAACCACCGAGATGCCGTGGAACGCATAAGCCGCTTGTTGGAAGAACAGGGACTGCCTTGCTCCGTTTATCACGGTAAGCTGGAACAGGAAGACCGGGAAATGGCCCTGGTTCGGTTCCGCAACGGAAGTGCACGGTTTTTAATTACCACCGATTTGGGCTCCCGCGGACTGGACATACCAGACGTGCGCCATATCGTTCATTATCAGTTGCCGCTCAAAGAAGAAGATTTCATTCACCGCAACGGCCGTACCGCGCGCATGAACGCCGGCGGAACTGCATACCTGGTGCTCCGCGAAGATGAATCGATACCTGCATTTATAAAAACCAAGGCAATGGCCATTCAGCTTCCGGAAGAAGTAGAAATTCCGGAAGCCCCGGATTGGGTAACCTTATACATTGGCGGCGGCAGAAAAAATAAAATCAATAAAGTAGACGTGGTGGGCTTTTTATCGCAAAAAGGGAAACTGAACCGTGACGAACTGGGCCTGGTAGAGGTAAAAGATTTTGCCTGTTTTGCGGCGATAAAAAAAGACAAATTAAAACAGCTGCTGCAATTGGTGCGCGATGAAAAAATTAAAGGGAAAAAATATAAGGTTGCACAGGCTAGGTAAGCGTCTCATAAAAAAGCAGTTCGCCCAAATCAGATAAAATCGGTTTGGCTGTGTTTAAAGAATCTCAAGCCCTCCCTTAAAACTCTTGCAAATATTCCAAAATGGCTTCTTTAATGAGCATGTGTTGGTGCATGGGCTTTAAATTGGGCAATTGGTCGGTGGCTTCAAAGTGGGGCCAGCCTTCCTCGTCGCGGCCAATAAATTTGTAATATCCGTAAGGAGCCAAAAGCGTGCAAACGGCTATATGCATCACATCCATCTTTTGATCCTTGTTCAGTTTGCGTCCAAACTGGTTCAATTCCTGCAGACCAACCATAAACAGTATGCCATCTAATTCAAAATCTTGGTCAAAACGGTGATTCAGTTTCTTAACCAGTTCGGCCCATTTGGCGTTTAATTCTTCGTTGCGTTTCATAATTTGTGTGTATGATGTGAATTAGCATGGATTAGGGGTAAAGTAAAGGAGCCAAGAGTCAAGAATCAAGAGCTAAGATGGGACTTTTCTCATGCAAGTGGTTTGTTTGGTTATCTATTGACAAAGGAACAAATATAGATAAGTGATGCTGTTTGAAATCAGTAAAAAAGTCTTGGAGCGCAGCGGTCCGATTGCTATCGGACTTGGCTCTTGGAGCGTAGCGTTCTTGACTCTTGACTCTTGGAGCGCAGCGTTCTACTCAACCCTAACCGTTTATTGCGGCTATTCCGGGTAATTCTTTTCCTTCAATAAATTCCAACATGGCTCCGCCGCCGGTGCTTACGTAACTTACGCGGTCTTTCAGGTTGTACTTACCTACGGCGGCCACACTGTCGCCTCCGCCAACCAGGCTGTATGCGCCGTTTTGGGTTGCTTTTGCCACGGCGAAGGCAATTTCTTTGGTTCCGTTTTCAAAATGGCTCATTTCAAATACGCCCATAGGGCCGTTCCACAAAATGGTTTTTGACCCTTCAAGCGCTTTTGAAAACAGTTCAACCGATTTGGGCCCGATATCTAATCCCATATAACCTTCGGGAATTTCATTTGAAGCCAGGGTTTTGATGTCGCCTTCGTTTGCAAAGGCATTATTGATAACCGAATCAACCGGTAGTAAAAATTCTACACCTTGTTTAGCGGCTTCCTCCAGCAGGTTTCTACAGGTATCAATCATATCCGGCTCACAAAGCGAACTGCCTATTTCTCCGCCCCTGGCTTTAATAAACGTAAACATCATTCCGCCCCCGATGATGATTTTATCCGTTTTGGGCATCAGGTTTTTAATGATGGCCAGTTTGTCTGAAACCTTTGCTCCGCCCAAAATGGCCACAAAAGGTTTTTCGGGATGCTGGTTTACTTTCGTGATGCTTTCAATTTCGCGTGCCAGCAAGTATCCGAAACACTTACGGCCTTCAAAATATTGGGCAATGACGGCGGTTGATGCATGGGCCCGGTGCGCCGTACCAAAAGCATCGTTTACATAAATATCGCCCAGCTTGGCCAGTTTGCCGGCAAATTCAGCATCTCCTTTTTCTTCTTCCTTGTGAAAACGCAGGTTTTCTAACAAAAGCACTTCGCCGGCTTTCAATTCTGCTGCGGCGCTTTCGGCCGGCTCACCTATACAGTCTGAAGCAAAATGTACGTTTACGTTCAGCGACCGGCTCAGGTAATGGGTAAGGTGTTTGAGCGAATATTTCTCGGCGGGGCCTTCTTTTGGCCGGCCCAGGTGGCTCATGAGAATGGCCGATCCGCCCTCGTCCAGAATTTTTTTTATGGTGGGCAAAGCCTCGTCAATACGAGTGGTATCGGTAATTTCGAATGCCGAATTGAGGGGCACGTTAAAATCAACCCGGATAAGGGCTTTTTTCCCAGCGAAAGAAAAATTGTCAACAGTTACCATGAGTTTATGCATTGATGCCGTAAATGTTTCCGGCTTGGTGTATTTTTGGCAAAATTAAAAAAAGCGGAGTGCCAGCGTATGAAGTTTGCGGATGTTTTAGGAAACGAAGATATTAAAGCTACCCTTATCCAAGGTGTAAATACGGGTAGGGTGCCTCATGCACAGCTTTTTGTGAGTCGCGAGGGCGGTGGAAATTTGCCTATGGCCTTGGCCTATACCCAGTATGTTTTTTGCACCGACAAAAAAGAAAGCGACAGTTGCGGAATCTGTGACGCCTGCCGTAAAATGCAGCGGCTTCTCCATCCCGACCTGAGTTTTGCCTTTCCGATTGCGAAATCAAAAGAATCCGGTTCGGGCGAAATTTCATCTAAAGACTTGTATGCTTCTTTTCGCGAAGCCGTAAACGCAAACCCGTATTTATCTGCGGTAGATTGGTTCCGCCATGCGGATTTTGAAGATAAAGTGCCGGTAATTAATGCCCGCACCGCCAACGAAATTATTCATGACATGCAGATGAAGCCCTTTGCGGCCGAATACAAAGTTTGCCTGATCTGGATGCCGGAAATGTTTTTCCACGCTGCCGTGCCCAAACTGCTCAAAATCATTGAAGAGCCACCTGCAAATACCTTATTTCTGCTGGTTTCAAACAGCCCAGATGAGATTATGGGAACCATTCTTTCGCGCACGCAGTTGGTGAAGCTGCACAAAATTCCGGATTTTGACATTATGGCGGCGCTCATGAATGAGCATGCGGTTGACCATCAGCGGGCCCAAGAAATTGTAAACATTGCCGACGGCGATTTTAATAAAGCAAAATGGCTGACCAATGAACAGGATAATTCTCAGTCGGTAAACATGTTTAGGGAGTGGATGCTGGGCATTTACCGGGGCGATATTCCGGCTTTGGTGGCCTTTTCGGAGCATTTTCATGCAGAAACGATGGACGTGCAGAAAAATTTCCTGGTGTATAGCCTTCACCTGTTTAGAGAAAGTGTGGTTAAGGTTTCGAATGCACCCGATTTGGCGCGCACCACATCAGCTGAACGTGTTTTTCTTGAAAAGTTTGCCAAAACCGTGAACCCAGAAGCCGTGCTTGAAATGCGTCATCTGATTGACGATGTGCTTTGGCAGATTGACCGGCATGCCAATGCCAAAATGCTGATGATGGCCCTTTCGCTCCGCATGATTCCGTATTTTATGCCAAAGAAGACAGCCTAATTCCGGATTATCAAATTCGCATTTAGAATAATCTTTTACGGCAAGTTAAATTGCCATTTAATCAAAACAGTAAATCAATCCAACCCCAAGCAGAATAATCGAGCCCAAAACGTATCTTTACCCGTAAACCACCATCACCAATGGCTCAGCACAACGAAACCGGCAAAAAAGGGGAAGAAATTGCTCTCGAATTCCTGAAGGAAAAAGGCTATCATATCTTGGAAAAGAACTGGCGCAAAGGCTATCTTGAAGTGGATATAATAGCCTTGGATAAAAACCTGCTTGTGCTTGTGGAGGTTAAAACCCGTGCCGATTTAAGCCACGGTGCTCCGGAGGAAGCCGTAACCCGTAAAAAGGAAAAACAGCTTATAGATGCTGCCGAAGCTTATCTGGAACAAAAGGGCATGGAAAATGAAGTGCGTTTTGACATTGTTGCCGTTTGGGAAAGCGACACACAGGCTCCCCGCATCCGGCACATAGAGGAGGCATTTACCGGAATGGGTTGATTTGATTTTCGGAACAAAAAATCGCAAGCTCTTGTTTATACGTATTATTTTGGGTTGGAAGTGCCGAGTAAATCTAAGTTTGATTACAACTCGCTGATAACCAAAAATTACGTACCTTCGCCACCCTTTTTAAAAAGTGTACATGAGCAGATTGCAGGGAAATAACTCTTCAGGCCGCAAAGGCGGAAGATCTTCAGATACGAACAGAAGCAGTTCTTCAAAACCGTCCGGACGTTCGGGTGCCGCGCCCAAAAGAACAAGTTCGGGTGAATCAAAAACGGGAGCCAAAAGTTTCCGTCCGGCTTCCAAAACAAGCGGAGGTTCCGGTTTCGGAGCCAAATCGGGTTCAGACCGCAGCTTCAGCAAAAGCGGCCCGGCAAGCAAACCGGCGCGGAGTTTCAGTAAGCCCGGGGCCGAAAAAGGCACTGGCAAAACGCTACGTAAAACAGATTCAGCTCCCAAAACAGGTCGCAGTTTCAGTAAACCGGATGCCGAAAAAGGAACCGGAAAAACAATTCGTAAAGCCGATTTTGGAGCTAAATCCGGAGGCCGCAGTTTCGATAAAAAAGAAACGCCACGCAGCCGTGAATCGGTTTCCTATACCGGCAAGCGGGATGCTTCGGCATCGCCCCGGAAGCGCATTACTTTTTCAGAGTCTGACCACATGAAAAAGCGGGCTGCCGCGGCCCTTCCTAAATCAGATCAGGTAGCCAGCGGAATCCGTCTCAATAAGTTTATAGCCAATTCGGGTTTATGTTCGCGCCGTGAGGCCGATGTATTTATACAGAACGGTGTGGTTACCATCAACGGTAAAATGGTAGATGAACTGGGTTACAAAGTTCAGCCGGGCGATGTGGTGAAGTTTGACGACCGCACCATCATTCCAGAAAAACCTGCTTATCTTTTACTCAACAAACCCAAGGATTATATCACTACCGGCGAAGATCCGCAAGGTCGTAAAACGGTTATGGCCCTGATTGAAGGTGCCTGCAAAGAACGTGTTTTCCCGGTTGGCCGGCTCGACCGGAATACTACGGGATTACTCTTATTTACCAATGACGGTGAAATGGCCGACAAGCTCACCCATCCGCGTAAGCGTGTGAAGAAAATTTACATGGCAGAGTTGGATAAAAACTTCAAAGTTGACCACATGAATACCCTTCGTGAAGGCATTGTTCTCGAAGATGGGCCCATAAAACCCGACGCCGTTGAATTTGCCGAAGCCGGAAATAAACGCCTGATCGGTATTGAAATCCACAGTGGCCGGAACCGCATCGTACGCCGTATGTTTGAACATTTTGGGTATGTAGTGGTGAAACTAGACCGCGTATATTTTGCCGGACTTACCAAAAAGAACCTTCCCCGCGGCCATTACCGCCTGCTTGAGCCGATTGAAGTCAGCATGCTGAAAATGCTGTAAACGAAGCAAGTAAGCATGCCATTTTTTTATTGCTAAATTTGTGCTTTGCCCTATTTGGGCAAATGTCTAAAACAAGCATGAATGGCCTTACTGGGTAGTATTTTAAAACGAGCAATCCATCTAAATAAAACCGTGGCAAGGGTGCGTAAAAAACCGTCCCCGGCCAAGCAGCAGACCAAAACGCTCATTAAACTGGTTTCCAAAGCCCAATACACGGCTTTCGGAACATTTTACGGATACAACAAGATTCTTCAGAGCGAAAATCCGGTGCAGGAATTTCAGAAACGCGTGCCCATTTTCGATTATAACAAGCTGTATACGTTATGGTGGCATAAAACCCTGGAGGCCAACGAAGACATTTGCTGGCCGGGCAGGATTAAATATTTTGCCCTTAGCTCCGGCACTTCTGAATCGGCCTCTAAGCGTATTCCCATCACACAGGATTTACTGAAAAGTAATACCAAAACCAGCATGCGTCAAATCATGACGCTTTCAAACTACGACCTTCCCGATGATTTTTTTGAAAAGGGAATCCTCATGCTCGGCGGCTCTACTGACCTTATTAACCAGGGTTCTTATTTTGAAGGTGATTTGAGCGGCATCAGTCAGGCCAATATTCCAACATGGTTTCATGCGTTTTATAAGCCCGGAAAAGAAATTGCACGGGAACGCGACTGGAACCATAAAATTGACATGGTTGTTGAAAAAGCCAAAGATTGGGACATCGGCGTAATTGTTGGCGTTCCGGCTTGGATTCAAATTGCCCTTGAACGAATCATCCAGCGCTACAAACTCAAGCATATTCATGAAATTTGGCCGAATCTGCATGTATATACGCACGGCGGAGTTTCGTTTGAGCCCTATAAAAAAGGTTTTGAAAAACTGCTGGGAAGACCCATCCACTATATTGAAACCTACCTGGCTTCGGAAGGGTTTATTGCTTACCAGAGCCGTAGGGATTGCAAAGGCATGGAACTGGTATTGGATAATGGTATTTTTGCGGAGTTCATACCATTTAACACCCAAAATTTTGACGATAACGGAAATTTGGTTGAAAATCCTGAGGTTAAGTGGATTGACGAAGTAAAGGAAGGCGAGGAGTATGCCCTGCTTTTGAGCACCACCGCAGGCACTTGGCGCTATTTAATAGGCGATACGGTTAAGTTTACCGACCTGGCCCACCGCGAAATAATTATTACCGGACGCACCAAGCATTTTCTGAGTTTATGTGGTGAGCATCTTTCGGTTGATAATATGAACACCGCCGTTGGGCGTGTGGCCGAGGCGCATAACATTGCCATAAAAGAATTCACCGTAGCCGGTATCCCCGATGGGAGCCTGTTTGCCCACAAATGGTACGTGGGTACTGATGATGCAGTAAATGAAGCCGCCTTACTGGCCGATATTGACCGTGTTTTGTGTGAGATAAACGATGATTATCCGGTTGAGCGTAAACATGCGCTAAAAAATATTTACATTGAAACCGTTCCTACCCAATGGTTTTATGACTGGCTGGAAGAAAATGGCCGGATTGGTTCCCAGACTAAATTCCCCCGCGTGCTGAAGGGCGAAAGGCTGGCTTCCTGGCAGCAGTTCTTAACTAAAAAACGAAATAGGTAGATGCTTGAAGCTTCATTTAACGGAATACTCCTGGGTCTTTTGATCAGCGTGCTGATTGGTCCCGTGTTTTTTCTTTTGATTGAAATCAGTATAAAAGAAGGTTTCCGTTCTGCCATTTTTATGGATATCGGTATCATCTTGAGTGATGCGGCATGCATAGTGGTTGCTTACTTTGGAATGGCGGCCCTGCTTCAGGAGCCCCGAAACAAACTTATTTTTATCATCATCGGCAGTGCCGTTCTTATTATCATGGGTGTTTTAAAACTACTCCCGCCCAAAGCGGCAAAAAACAACGATGATGTGATGGAATTTCAGGTTCGCCGGAGTAATCCGTTTTATCTCGCATTTCAGGGTTTCTTTTATAATTTACTCAATCCTTCAACCATTATTTTTTGGATTACAACCGTTGGCGGGGCCGTAGCCCTTTACGGAAGTGAAAAAGAGCTGATTGGTGCGCAGTTTACGGCCACATTGGCAACGGTGTTTGTTATAGATGTTACAAAAGCCTGGTTCGCAAAAAAAATGCGAAATATTATCAACCCCAAAATTATGCGAAAGGCCAATATCGTAATCGGAATTGTGTTTATTGTATTTGGTATTATACTGGTTATTCGTGCTTTTACGGGGAATATATAATTTGCTATATTTTGGTATAATTTTATGATACACTATCATGGCAAACACCTATTCTCAACTCTATGTTCAGATTGTTTTTGCGGTTAAAGGAAGACAAAGTCTTATTTCGGCAGAGCACCGCGAAGAGTTACATAAATATATTACGGGCATGGTTCAATTTAGAGACCAAAAAATGTTGGCCGTTTTTGCCATGCCTGACCATGTTCACCTGCTTATTGGTATAAAACCTACTGTTTGTATATCGGATTTGGTAAGAGACATAAAAGGTGGGACATCAAGATTTATAAATGAAAAAAAGTGGGTAAAGGGTCATTTCAATTGGCAGCACGGATTTGGTGCGTTTACATATTCAAAAAGCCATGTGAGTAGGGTTGTTTCCTACATTTTAAATCAGGAGGAACATCATAGAAAAAAGTCATTCAAAGAAGAATATATTGATTTTTTGGTGAAATACGAGGTAGAATTTGATGACAAGTATTTATTTGAATGGATTGAATAATACCGATGATACATTTAAATTAATCCAATTTCGGTTTTATTTCGTTTCGCTGTTTTCATTTTACAATTGGTGTAAGAATGCTCTTTAACAGGCAGCTCCTACGGAGCAAAAAGGGATATGGGGCTTCTTTTTCTATTAACAGTTTGCTCCTAACGGAGCATTTTGAGTGCTTCTTTAAACCTAGCTTTTCGGATCTAATATGCTATGAAGGCTAATTTCCACTTTTTGAGTATTACCCCTGCCCCATAGGGGCTTCCTGTCAGTAGATTTGGTATGCCCGTTATGAATCAAGCTCCAGCGGAGCTTCCTGTCTCTAGATGAATGATTCAACAATACGTTTTGAGGTTTCTTTGTCCATTAACAGGCAGCTCCTACGGAGCAAAATTGGAGACGGAGCTTCTTTTTCTATTAACAGTTTGCTCCTAACGGAGCATGTTGTATGCTTCTCTAAACCTAGCCTTTTTGCTCTATTATTTTATGAAAGGCTAATGTCTACTTTTTGATTATTAAACCTGCCCCATAGGGGCTTCCTGTTCGTAGAATAATTGTGGCTCTTACCAATCTAGCACCAGCGGAGCTGCCTGAAAAAGTATACAATGTTCAGTTTATTAATGAGTTAAATCCATTTTGGTTATTTATGGGTAGCAGTTAGCAAATATTTTTCTTAAGGCTTTACTTTATGGAATGATTTAATAATCACTTTTTGAGCATTAAATCAGCCCCTTAGGGGCTTCCTGTCTGTAGAATTGGTATGCCCGTTCCGAATCAAGCTCCGGCGGAGCTGCCTGAAAAAACCAATACCGCGTCAATTGATATTCTATTTTTGTGATTATTTTGTCTATTAGATGGAACAAAGAAAACACCAAATTTGCTTGTTATAATGACAATTCGATCAATGATAATCTGTTAATAACGTATGAAACAACTCACACTTGCTGAACTAAACCGGCTCAGTCCCGAAGAATTTGCAGCAGTTCCCAAAAAAAAGATTCAACTTGTATGCGATAACTTGCGCTCCGCACATAATGTGGGTGCTGTATTCAGAACAGCCGACGGATTTGCTTTTGAAGCCATTCATCTTTGTGGAATTACGGTTACGCCTCCCAATAACGATATTCACAAATCGGCATTGGGCGCAGAGTTTACGGTACCTTGGAAAAGTTGGAGCACAACCTTGGATTGTATTTCTGAATTAAAAAAACAAGGTTATTTAATTTTAGCTTTAGAGCAAACTGACCAATCTGTTCTGTTATCCTCATTTGTATATAACAAGGAACAGCCATTGGTTTTGGTACTCGGGAACGAAGTAAAAGGAATTGCACCCGAGGTTCTTGCCTTGTGTGACGCCGCCGTAGAAATTCCCATGGAGGGTACCAAACACTCCTTAAACGTGTCGGTTGCCGCCGGAATTGTGATGTGGGAACTGTTTAAACGGTAGAACACACAGGCATCCTACCGTTTGTTATATTACTTGATTCCCAGTTTTGCTTTCATGTCTTTCGGAATACCGTCCTTGTGTACAATAAAATTGATGGTTTTATATTGCACATAAGGCATGGATGCAAAGAAGTAGCCGTCGCAGTCGTTGGCTTTTCCCCATGAATTTTTTACCAGAAAATATTTTGTTCCGTTTTGGTCTTTCACGATGCCGGTAATGTGCATTCCATGATCATCGGTGGTTTCAAAATTATCAAATGCCGCCTGGCGCATTTCCTGTGTGATGGTTTTTTCTTTTACCGGAGCGTCAAAGGCCGAGCTGATTTTTTGGGCGCCGGCATCGTTAAACTGTTTATTGTCTTCTCCTTTTTTAATGATGCTCGATTCATCTTCCGGAACAATGGCCAATCCGTCGCGGAAAGAAAATCCTTTTTCGCTTACATCGGCTCCCCAGGCAATGCCGTATCCGTTGCTTGCAGCATATTCCATAATGGCCATAAACTCATTCAGCGGCACATTGTATGAACGGCCCATGTTCCAATTGTCCGGAATTTCGAGCGCAAACTGGCTGTAAAACGGATGATGGCTGAACGAGGTAATTGAAATGTAATCGTTCATGTTCAGTCCCAGTGATTGGGCATAGGTTTTAGGTGTGTATTCTTTTCCGTCGTGCGTAAATTTTTCTGGCACTTTTCCCAAGTAGGCGTCCAATACGCCGGCCACTGCGGTTTTCCAGGCCGGGGTAAGTTTTTTCTGCGGATTTTTAACCACCACGTTCACCATGGCATCCAGCAGGGCGTCCAATTCGGCATGGTTGTGTTTGTCTTCGCCGTAATTCAGACCTTTGTATACTTCTTCGGGCACAATTCCGAAACGTTCCAACACAAACGGAATATCGTGAAAGGCACCGCCTGGGCCAAAATTATGTTTGCCGTTAAAGCGCACAAAATATTCGGCTTTAGCCAGATATGCATTACGAACCACAAACATTTCGCTCAGGTTAATTTTACCTTTCCCCATGCGAATCAGTTCTGACTCGTAAAAAGAGAGTGCCGAAAAACTCCAGCAGGTGCCGGTTCTGTTTTGGTTTTGAACTTCGGTGGCATCAATGGTTTTGATGACTTCGAACTTGTAACCACCATCTTTTTTATTACTCAGCGGAGTTTGGGCATACATGGCCGTGCCCATTAAAAATGCGGCAAATAAGGCCGCTGCATATACTGTCTTTTTCATGTATATAGATTTCAATTTCAATTTCCGAATCAACAAAATATTACACAAACAGCAAAAACAAATTGGACAAATTGTGTTTAGGGGCTTCATTTTTAGACTAATTTATGTTTTGGGGCCATGAAATTGCCGTATAAATGAAGTCTTTCTCTATTTTTCATTAATTTCCCGGCTCAAAATACCGACGGATGAGCCTTTGGAGAAAGAACCAAACAAAAACGGATGACCCCGATTTTATCAAATACAAACTAAAAGATCTGCGTTTTTTTGCCAGGGATGAGTGGTTTTTTGGCCGCGACAGCGCAAACCGTATTTACCGCAGGGTTTTTACCCGGGCCGAACTTGACAGTCACGGCCTTTTTGCCGAACTTTCACTCTATAATAAACTGTATGATGAACAAGACTGGTCGTGTAAAATACGGTTTGTGGTTGATAAACTGAAAGCCGATGATGTAAGTGTTGAAAGGCACTTGATTGATGATGAGTTTTCACGTGTGATTTCAAAATCAACCAATTTGGAACTGGTTGGCCGTGGAAAAAAGGAAGACGGTTTTTGGAAAGACGGAACCTATGTTTGGAGGGCCTATATTGATGATAACAAGGTTGTTGAAAACTATTTTTATGTGTATGATTTGCCCCATCCGGATTCAGCCGATAATGCTTTTTTTAGTCTTGAAGGGGTAAGTCTTTTTGAATCAGCACAGTCAGAAACCAACGCTTCGCCCCAAAATCAGCTTATTCAATTTAAAGCCGGTGAAACACGCTTTGTGAATATCCGGACTGTGCTCCGGAACAAGTTGAATTTCAACTGGCATTGCGAGTTGTTTCTGTATTTCCTGAAAGAAACGGGCGATTTGAAATCGGCCGTATATCGTTTTCAACCCTTGAAAACCGGCGTGCAGAATTGGGATACCGGCCGCGGAAATGATAATGGACAGTTCTGGACTGCGGGTAGGTATAAGATTAATGTGGTATTTATGGACCGGCTTATTGCCAGCGTACCATTTGTGGTGGGCGATGAATTTATAACCGGTGATGTTTCTGTTCTAAAACCGGGCGAAACGAAATCAGACAGCCCCGAAACGGAAGCGGTTGCCGAAACGGTTGAAAAAACACCCGAAGAGCTGCTGAAAGAATTGGATGCGCTCATTGGCATGAACCACATTAAAGAACAGATTAATGATTATGTGGGCTATCTAAAATTTTCAAAACACCGAAACCAACTGGGAATCGATTATGAAGAAAAAATAAGCCTACATGCCGTGTTGAGCGGTAATCCGGGTACCGGAAAAACCACCATTGCCAAATTGCTCGGAGGAATATATAAATCGCTGGGTTTACTTTCAAAAGGGCATGTGCACGAAGTTGACCGTTCTGATTTAGTGGGTGAATATGTGGGGCAAACCGCTCCCCGCGTAAAAAAAGCCATCGAAAGCGCCCGGGGCGGAATCTTGTTTATTGATGAAGCCTATTCGCTTACCCGTTCCGGAAATGACAGTAAGGATTTTGGCCCCGAAGTGATTGAAATTTTATTGAAGGAAATGAGCGACGGACCGGGAGATTTGGCCGTATTGGCCGCCGGATATCCAGAGGAAATGAAGCGATTCATGGAATCGAACCCCGGCCTTAAATCACGTTTCGGAACCGTGTTTAATTTTCCTGATTACAGTCCGGAAGAACTCTTAAAAATTGCCGAATCGGCCATTAAAAAAAGGCATCTTACCGCCGAAGCCGATGCACTTGAGTATCTCTTTACCGAATTTACACGGGCCTACCGCGACCGCGATAAATCGTTCGGAAATGCCCGTTTTGCCATTTCGGCCGTGGATGAAGCCAAAATGAATATGGCCCTTAGGCTGGTAAAGAATCCGAACTATACGCAATTAACGTTGACGGAACTATCCATGCTTAAAAAAGAAGACGTGGCCGATGTTTTTGCACGCACAAAACCGACACCCGGCGATTTAAGCATTGATAAAACGCTGCTTGATGAAGCATTGACCGAATTAGATGCGCTCATCGGACTTCAATCGGTTAAACAGAATGTTCAGGAAATGGTAAAACTGGTAAAATACTACCGTGAAAGCGGCCGTAATGTACTGAACCAGTTTGCCATGCATGCTTTATACGTTGGTAATCCCGGAACCGGAAAAACCACGGTAGCCCGAATTATGGCTAAAATTTTCAGGGCCTTGGGTGTGATTGAGCGCGGACATTTGGTAGAATGCGACCGTGCGGCACTTGTAGCCGGCTACGTAGGCCAAACAGCTATACGCACCTCAGAAATGATTGAAAAAAGCCTCGGCGGCGTGTTGTTTATTGATGAAGCATATGCCCTCAATCAAGGCTCCGATGACCAGTTTGGGAAAGAAGCCGTAAACACCCTGCTTAAACGCATGGAAGACCTGCGGGATGAGTTTATTGTGATTGCCGCCGGCTATCCCGAAAACATGCGTGAATTTTTAAATTCAAATCCCGGTTTGCGCTCGCGCTTTGAGCATTATTTTGTGTTTGAAGATTACAATGCCGATGAATTATACCAGATCGGCCTCAGCATGCTCATGAAGGAAAAACTGATTCCGGACGAACAGACGGCCATTTTACTCAAAAATCATTTCCGCGATATGCTGGCCAAAAAGGAAGAAACCTTTTTCGGAAACGCCAGAGACGTACGAAAAGTGATACAACAGGCGGTTAGGGCGCAGCATTTACGTATGGCTTCGTATTTGCCCGAACAACGCACGCCGGAACTGATGGGAACCCTAACGGTTGATGATGTGAAAGACCTAAGCCGGAACATCTCCAGCAGCAAGGAAAGTCCCTCAATTGGTTTTAAGCGGTAAATACCCATCGGAAAGCGAAAAGAGTAATGTGTAATTTTATAAACAAGATTCGCAATCTTGTGTTATTTCAGCGTGCATTCAGACCAACCATATATTGAGGCTCAAAACCTGAGCAAGAGCTTTAAAAAGTTTACGGCCGTTGATGGTTTAAACTTTAAAGTAAACCAGGGCGATATTTATGCTTTTTTGGGGCCAAACGGAGCGGGAAAAAGTACCACCATACGCATGTTGCTCGGCTTTGTGGAACCCAGTGCCGGTAACATTCGCCTTTTTGGCCGCGAGGGCAGCGAAAGACGCAAAATGCTCGTAAACGTGGGTGCCCTCATCGAAAGGCCCGATTTCTACAAATACCTTTCTGCCTTTAAAAATTTAGAAATCATTGCCCAAATTTCGGGTGTAAAGGTTAGCAAAAACAGAATTTACGAAGTGCTTGAAATGGTTGGTTTAAAAGGCCGTGAAGCCGACCGGAGTAAAACCTTTTCGCAGGGTATGAAACAACGCCTGGGTCTGGCACGTGCCATCATGCATGACCCTGATTTGCTGGTTTTGGATGAACCGGCAAACGGACTCGACCCGCAGGGAATGAAAGAAATGTGTGAGTTGGTTTTGGCCCTCAACCGTGATTTTGCCAAAACCATCCTGCTCAGCAGCCATATTCTTGCCGAAGTGGAACTGATGGCCAATCGTATGGTTATCATTAACCGAGGCAAAGCCATTGTGGAAGGCGACGTGAAAGAACTGCTGCAGTCGGGAGAAATGAAACTGACCCTGAAAGTTGAACAGCCGCAAAAGGTACTGGATGCCCTGCAAAACTCAACTTTGCGCTCGGCCCTAATTAGCCACGAAGACAACAGGCTGGCTTTTAATTTGCATCAGGACCAAATTCCTCAACTCACTGAACTGGCCGTGCAATCGGGTGCCGGTGTGTTGTCACTTATTCCCGTTCGTTCACTAGAAGATTATTTTATTTCACTTACCTCATGATAAAACTGGTACTGGCCGAACTGCAAAAAATATTTCTGCGCGGTAGAACGTATATTGGCTTTGCGGCGGTGGCGCTCATTGTGCTGGCCATTCAGGTAGCCGTTTACCTCGATGGGCAAAAATTACTCGACTTTGCCACCGGCGCACTCGAAGACATTTTTTATTTTGAAGGAAACCTGCTCAACGGATATTTTACGGCTTACCTTATACTCAACAGCCTGTTTATGCACATTCCGTTTCTCATTGCCTTGGTAACGGGAGATTTAATTGCCGGTGAGGCAGCCGGCGGAACCTTTAGGCAAATTTTGTGCGGACCCGTGAGCCGTTTCAAACTCATAACGGCCAAGTTTATAGCGGGTTTAACCTATACATCGCTGCTCATTGTTTTTATGGCGGTTATCAGTTTGGGAATCGGTATTGCGCTTTTTGGCACCGGAGACATCGTGGTGATGAAAAAGGCCATCAATTTTATCCCCGAATCTGAATCATTCTCTAGGCTGGTTTACGCATTTTTATTCGGAATGCTGGGCATGAGTGTGGTGGCTGCCCTTTCCTTTTTGCTGAGCAGTTATGCCGAAAATTCAATCGGACCCATTATCGGCACCATGGCCGTTGTTATATTTTGTACCGTAATTTCAGCGTTGAATATCAGTATTTTTAAATACATGCGCCCATTTCTTTTTACAACTTATCTTACCGACTGGCGTGTATTTTTTGACCTCGTTCCCGATTATGCCCGCATTACCCGCTCGGCTGTTATACTGGGTCTTCATGTTATTGTATTGTTTGGATTTACCGCATTCCGTTTTTCAAGAAAAGATATTTTATCCTAATGAAAAGAAGTTTCATCACCGTATTATTTATAACAGCATTCAGTGTGGGTTTAACCGCGCAGTCTACCGATCCCTATCAATTATTGGATAAGGTAAAAGCCAAGATGGATCTGGTAAAAGATTATCAGGCCGACATTACCATCCGGCTCAGTTTGGATATGTTGAAAATTCCGGCCAAAAAGGCTAAAATGTATTACAAGCGCCCGGATAAAATCCATTTTGAAACAAAGGGTTTTGCACTTATTCCGAAAAAAGCCTCCAATTTTCAACAGCGCGATGTGCTGGAAGGTGAATATACCGCCATTTTTGTACGGCATGAACTTTTTGAAGGCCGCAAATTATCGGTTATTAAAGTGGTTCCCATGGACGATGCCGCCGATGTGGTGCTTTCAACTCTTTGGGTAGATGCCGAATTGAATCAAATTAGAAAGGTAGAGAGCGTAACGCGCAACGACGGCAGCGTGAACATTCAGTTTATTTATGGTGGAATGCCTTTCGATTTGCCCAAGGCAATCCAAATTAAATTTGAAGTACCGAAAACAGAACTCCCGATGGGCATTACCGGAGACTTTGACGGCGGGCTTGAAATGCCTGCGGAAGAGGAAGAAGGCGGAAAAACAAAAAAATCAAAAGGCTCCGTTTGGGTTACGTATGAAAATTATGTAGTAAATGCCGGTATTGATGATGCCGTGTTTACAAAGTCTTCAAAAGGAAAAAAATAGCTGGTTTTTACACCAGTTCCTCCGGGTTTAAAATTTTCTTTATCCGCCCGCTTTCTAATACCAGAATACGGTTGCACATGTAGCGTAAAACAGCCGGTTCATGCGAAATAAAGAGAATGGTCAACCCGCTTTCGGCCTGTAATTGAAGCAATAAATCCAGTATTTCTCGTTGTAAACTGCGGTCAAGTGAGGAAACACATTCATCGCAGATTAAAAATTCGGGCTGCGAGATCAAAGCCCGCGCAATGGCAATCCGCTGCCGCTGTCCGCCGCTGAATTGCTCAGGCAACTTTTCCGCATCACCCGCTTTCAGGCTTACTTTTTCGAGCCAGTGTTTTATCGTATCTTTTTTATTTCCTTTTCCATCAAATGCTTCTTCTAACTGTTTGCCTATGCTTATTTTGGGGTTTAATGAAGCATACGGATCCTGAAAAATAATACGGAAGCGTTTTCTGAAATTTCGCAGTTCCGAATCATTCATTTCAAACGGATTTTTCCCGAATATTTGTACTCGGCCCGCATCGGGGTGTTTAAGAGCCATCAGAATCGAAGCTAAGGTGCTTTTTCCTGAGCCCGATTTTCCCATCAGTCCCAGGGTTTCTCCTTTATGAATGCTGAAACTAAGGGAATCAATAACGCCTTGGTGTGCCGTTTTTTTAAAAAGGGATGAACTTCCATACCCAGCCGATAAAGATTCTACCTGAACAATAACTTCTTCCTCCAGTGAAATTGGATTTCGGGTGAGATGCAGGGATGATTCAATCAGTTTTTTGGTGAAGGGGTTTTCGGGCGACTGAAAAATTCGTTCTGCGGTTCCGGATTCCACCATTTTTCCGTTTTGCATAACACACAATTGTTGGCTCAGTTTGGCCGTTAGTTCCAGGTTATGACTGATGAACAAAAGGGCTGTCTGCTGCTCCGAACAGAGTTTCTGAATCAGGGAGATCACTAAATCCTGCGTCTCCGCATCGAGCGCCGTGCTCGGTTCATCGGCCAGTAGCAATCGTGGCAGGGGAGCCATGGCTATGGCTAGCATGATGCGCTGTTTTTGTCCGCCGGAAAGTTCATGTGGAAAACGGGCATATATCTGTTCCGCATTTTCAAATCCCACTTTGTTCAGCCATTTCAGGCATTCGTTTTTAGCTTCGGCACGGCTGATTGAAAAATGCGTTTGAATAACTTCTTCCAGTTGCTTTCCACATCGAATCACCGGGTTTAGGGCCATGCCGGGTTCCTGAAACACATAGGCAATTTCTTTGCCCCGTATGCCGTGCAAGGTTCGGGTATCACATGAAAACAGGTCAACCGTACCAAATTTTTCGGACCGAAAATGGGCCGTTCCGCGTGTAATTTTCCCGGGCTGAAGTCCCAAAAGCGCCAAGGCCGAAACCGTTTTCCCGGAGCCCGATTCGCCCACGATACCCAGCATTTCGCCTTCGTTTAGCGAATACGAAATATCATCAACAACGGTTTCTCCCGCTATCTGAAGTGAAAAATGGCTAAGCTTAAGCAGTGCTGACATTCATCCCGAAGGTAAGTAAATTTAAAAACCCGTAAACGAATTAAATCAACCAAGTTGCAAATGGTATTCGTCTAAAAAGCGGGCTCTTGTCGTTAAAAAACCCATAAAACGCCGATTTTTTTAACCACCCTGCAAACATTTTTGCAATTTTACGTTTGAGTATATATCCAAAACAAAACAAAATCGATTTTTTGATGACTAAGAAGTTCTTTTTTCTTCTATATATTCCGGTTGCCCTTGCGGTTGCCGGAGTTTTTACCGCCGGAAAAACGGCTAATTCCGTCCCCCAGCTTGAACCGCTTCCTGAACACGGCAAAGTGGCCAAAGAAATTGTGAATGCGTTGCGATTCTATCACTACAAAGAACAAACCTTTGATGATTCACTTTCTTCACTGGTTTTTGATAATTATTTTGAATCGCTCGACGGGAATAAAATTTACTTCCTGCGTGACGACGTGAACCGTTTTGAACCATTCCGTTTCAAACTGGACGACCAACTTAAGGACGGTGACGTAAGTTTTGCCTTTGAAGTGTATAACTTATACGCCGAAAGGGTTGAAGACCGCATTAGTTATGCATTAAGTCTTACGGATAATACTCCGGTTTTTTCAAAAAATGACCGCTATGCGTATGATCGTGAAGAGGAACCCTGGTTTAAAGACCGCAAAGAAATTGATGCTTACTGGGATAAGAAAATTGCCTATGAAACACTCAACCTGAAACTGGCGGGGAAAGAAGAAAAGGAAAGCGGTGAAACCATTACAAAACGGTATACCACGTTCCGCACTCAAATGGAAAAACAGCGTTCAGAGGATGTTTTCCAGTTGTACATGAATGCACTCACCGAAGCCGTTGAACCGCATACTTCGTATTTTTCTCCCCGCACGGCTGAGTCGTTTAAAATTACCATGAGTAATTCACTCGAAGGTATCGGGGCCACGCTTCGCACAGAAGGCGAGTACACCAAAATTGTAGAAACGGTAAAAGGTGGCCCGGCCGATAAAAGCAATCAAGTTTTTAAAGATGACCGCATTGTGGCCGTAGGACAAAATGAGGACGGAGAAATGGAAGACGTGATCGGATGGCGCATTGATGACGTGGTTTCTAAGATCCGCGGAGCAAAAGGTACTACCGTGCGCCTGGAGATTTTACCTGCGGACGCACCGGCCGGTGGGCCAACCAAAATAGTGAAGATTGTTCGGGATAAAGTAAAACTGGAAGAACAATCGGCCAAAAGTGAAATCATTCAGTTGAAAGAAGGCGGTAAAACGTATAAAATAGGAATCATTGACCTTCCTTCATTTTACTTGGATTATGAAGCCATGCAGCGTGGCGAAAAAGATTACAAAAGCACGACCAGCGATGTAACCAAAATTTTGAAAAGCTTCAACAAAGAAGGAGTTGACGGCGTAATGATGGATTTGCGCAGCAATGGCGGCGGATCTTTATATGAAGCCATTGAGCTTACGGGTTTGTTTATTGATAACGGTCCGGTGGTTCAGGTGCGCGACTCCGAAGGTAAGGTTGACGTAAAACGTGATGATCCTGGTGTGGTTTATGCCGGTCCGTTTATGGTTATGGTAGATCGTTTCAGCGCCTCTGCTTCTGAAATTTTTGCGGGTGCCATTCAGGATTATGGCCGCGGCGTGGTAGTGGGAAATACCACCTATGGAAAAGGAACGGTTCAGAATTTATTGGATATAAACCGTCTTATTCCGCGCGAAACGGCCAAGTTGGGACAGATAAAAATGACGATAGCTAAGTTTTACCGCATTACCGGAAGCAGCACACAGCACAAGGGCGTTGTTCCGGATATTTCGTTTCCTGAATTGTTTTCGGCCGAGGATTACGGCGAAAGTGCCGAGAAAACGGCCTTGCCTTGGGATAAAATCAGTGAGGCCAACTATACAAAAGTGGCCGATCTTGGTCAGGCCATTAAATTTTTGGCTGGGCTGCACGATGCCCGCATGAAAACAAGCGAAGATTTCCGTTTCATGCTTGCCGACATAGAAGATTTTAATAAACGGAAGGCCGAAAAATCGGTTTCGCTGGATGAAGAATCGCTTAAGGCTGAGCGTGAAACCGACAGAAAGGAAGAATTGGTGCGCTACAATAAACACCGAAGTCTGAAGGGGCTTCCTCCAATTGAAAAGTTGGAAGATAAGCCCAAGGATGAAAAAGCCTATGATTTTATCAAAGAGGAAAGTGAGCGAATCATGATTGATTATATTCAGTTTTTGAAGGCAAACAAAATGACTAAAAAATAGCATATAGCCTTTCATATTTTGACTGTTTTAGTTTAGTATTTGTCGAAAAACACTGATTGATAACAGTTTATTATTGTCCGCTTATTGTCCGGGTATTCTTATTTATGTAGGTATGTATTAGAACTACCTTTGCAGTGTAATTGTGTTAGATAGCCGCGTGCTAAAATAAAATTAGATTGTATTAGGGGTTAAGAGGGTTAATTAAAAAAGCGGTCAGCAACTATCTTGTTGACCGCTTTTTTATTTTGGGCGCTTGCCGAATCTTTAAATCAGGATATTTATTTTAGGATTTTAGTAAGATAGTTTCCCCGCTTTGTAAACCATTTATGGCTACTTTTGTTAAAATTTAAATGATTTATTATTCTTAAAATTTAAACAGATATGGCATTCGAACTACCAAAATTGGCCTATGATTACAATGCGTTGGAACCACATGTTGACGCACGCACGATGGAAATTCACCACACAAAGCATCATCAGGCTTATGTTACCAACTTAAACGCTGCAATTGCGGGTACTGACGCTGAGTCATTAAGCATTGAAGAAATTTGTGCAAAAATTTCAACCTATACACCGGCCGTAAGAAACAACGGTGGCGGTCATTTTAACCATTCTTTGTTTTGGACGCTTATGTCGCCAAACGGAGGCGGTACACCAAGCGGTGAATTGGCTGAAGCCATCAACAAACAGTTTGGATCTTTTGATGAGTTCAAAACACTCTTTGCTCAGGCAGCAGCTACCCGTTTTGGATCCGGTTGGGCTTGGTTGTGTGTAAAGGCCGATAAATCCTTGGCCGTATGTTCTACCCCAAACCAGGATAATCCGCTTATGGATATTGCCGAGTGTAAAGGCAGCCCGATTCTTGCCTTGGATGTGTGGGAACATGCCTATTACCTGAACTACCAAAATCGCCGTCCGGATTATGTTTCCGCATTCTGGAATGTGGTAAACTGGAGCGAAGTGGCCCGTTTATTCGCGGCTGCAACAAAATAATCTGCATTTTATTTTTTAAAGGGCATTCCGTAAGCGGAATGCCCTTTTTTCGTTTAAACGGGTTGATTTAAGCACTCATTTACTCAAACAGCCATCATTGGGTATAATTTACCTTTTTTCATTCTTTTTTGCTCATGTTTGTCAATTGTGTAAATTTGACTATATTATTGGCGTTATTTTAGCCAAAAAAACTGTCAAAATATGTTTGCAGCCAATTTAAAATTTTTGAGAAAACGTAGGAGTCGCTCTCAGGACGAGGCCGCCGGGGCATTGGGGGTGAAGCGTACCACCTGGAGTGCATACGAACAGGGTGTTTCGGAACCGGGTTTTGAAACCTTGGTTAAAATTTCGGAGTATTTCAAAATTCCCATTGATGTATTAATCAAAGAGGATGTTACCCGGTATCCCGAAAGTAAAATCCGGGAATTGGAAATAGCCCGCGAAAATGATGTTACCGGCCGTAATTTAAGGGTTATTGTTACCACGGTTGATTCCGAAGACGGGGATGAGAACATTGAACTGGTTCCGGTTAAGGCAAAGGCCGGCTATACGGGAGGCTTTGCCGATCCCGATTATATTAAAGTGCTTCCCACTTTCCGTTTGCCTTTTTTGAGTAAAGAGCGCAAATACCGGGCATTTCCCATCAGTGGGGATAGCATGCCGCCGGTTTCCGACGGTTCTTGGGTAACGGGCGAATACCTTGAAAACTGGACCCAGCTTGCCAATGGCAAACCGTATATCGTAATTACTAAAAATGACGGTATTGTTTTCAAAAATGTGTTTAACCGCCTCGAAGAGAGCGGCACGTTTCTTTTGTGTTCAACCAATCCGCTGTATGCACCATATGAAGTGCCTTCCGATGATATTCTGGAAATTTGGAAGTTTGTAAACTATATCAGTGCCGATTTGCCTGAACCCAACATCAATCAAAAACAACTTACAAATACTGTTTTAACCATGCAAAGGGAAATGACTGAGCTTAAGAAAGATATGAATCGGGTTCAGAGCAAACTATTTTGATTTTTTTTTGACATTAATATGCTTTTTAACAATTAAAGCCTTTATTGTTAATATTTAAAGTGTTAAAACTATATCACATTGTTGCGACAAATATTAAATGGTGTATCTTTGGGCGTCCTAATTTTTAAAAAGACCAAGTGTCTAAAATTCGGAGTACTCTCCGACCTTCTATCACAAAGGATTTTTTGATTCCACCCCGAATCAAAAAAAATTGCGAAGGCTCTGCTTTGTCGTGCTAAGTGTATGCTTAGTATTTCTTAGCAGAGCTTTTGCTTTTATACTGCTTTTCATTATTATTTTGGCTGCCAATGCTACATTTGCATAAAAGAATAAACGTTGAATAATTCAGATACATTGCAGCGCTTTACGGTAACCGCCGCACTCCCTTATGCCAATGGCCCCGTACACATAGGGCATTTGGCCGGATGTTACATACCTGCCGATATTTATGTTCGTTATCTTCGGATGAAGGGTAAAGATGTGCTTTTTGTATGTGGAAGCGATGAACACGGCATTCCTATTACCATCAAAGCTAAAAATGAAGGCATCACTCCCCAACAGGTGGTAGACAAGTACCATAAAATTATGGGGGATGCTTTTAAAGCTTTCGGCATCGACTTCGATATTTATTCCAGAACATCCTCTGAAATCCACAAAGAAACGGCTTCGGCTTTTTTTTTAGATTTATACAAGAAGGGTGAATTACTGGAAAAAGAAACAGAAGAGTATTTTGACCCGGAGGCAAACGAGTTTCTTGCTGACCGGTATATTGTGGGTACTTGCCCTAGTTGCGGAAATCCTGACGCATACGGTGATCAATGCGAGAAATGTGGAAAGACGCTCAGCCCCGATGAATTGATTAATCCCAAATCAAAATTATCAGGCGCCGTTCCGGTTAAAAAGAAAACCATACACTGGTTTATTGACTTGGGAAAACACCAGGATGAATGGCTTAAAGCCTGGATTGAAAGCAAACGTGGTTCTTGGAAATCAAACGTTATGGGCCAGTGTCTGAGTTGGATGGGCGAGGGGGAAAATAAGCTTAAACCCCGCGCTGTAACCCGCGATTTAAAATGGGGCGTTCCTGTTCCTGCCGAAATTCCCGGCCACGAGGGCAAAATGCTTTATGTTTGGTTTGACGCACCCATCGGTTATATTTCTGCCACCAAAGATTTTTTCATAACACGCGGAAATGCCAAACCGGATTGGGTAAAAGGTAATTCTTGGGAGGATTATTGGGCCGAAGGAAAATCGAATCTGATTCACTTTATCGGGAAGGATAATATTGTTTTTCATTGTATTATTTTCCCTTCCATGCTTAAGTCGTTTGGGAATTTGACCCTTCCGGCCAATGTTCCGGCCAATGAGTTTTTAAACCTCGAAGGCGATAAAATTTCCACCTCCCGCAATTGGGCCGTTTGGTTACACGAATACCTGCAGGAAATGCCTGGCCGCGAAGATGAATTGCGCTATGTACTCACGTCAAACATGCCCGAAACCAAAGACAATGACTTTATTTGGAAATACGACGGTACTGATAATACTACAGACAGTTTTCAGGCCAAGGTAAATAATGAGTTAGTAAATAACCTGGGTAATTTTGTAAACAGAGTCTTTGTTCTCACTCATAAACTTTGTGCGGGCAGGGTTCCTGTTTTAAAGCGGTCAGTTGGGTGGGAAGCAACTGATGAATGGCTTTACCGTGATATTCGTTCTGCTTTCGACCATGTTGACAAACATTTATCCAATTTTGAGTTTAGGAATGCACTAAGTGAGATTATGAAGCTAAGTACTATTGGCAATAGATACTTGCAAATTAATGAACCTTGGAAGTTGATTAATATAAATGCTGAACGTGCAGAAGAGGTTATTTTTAATTCTCTTCGTATGACTGCTTCATTAGCTTATTTATTGCAACCATTTCTTCCTAATACTTCTGATAAAATTAAGAGGATATTAAACCAAGAGTCTTCCTCATGGACATATGAGAATGCTTACAAGGGGCGAATTGTTATTGAGGACACTGAAATTGGAGATCCCATACATTTGTTTACAAAAATTGCTGATGGAGATATTGATTTCCAAGTTAATAAGCTAGTAAAGGATATTGTTAATCCTGATATCAACAGTAAAACTGATAGCTCAGATATTACATATGTACCTGCTGCCCAAAAACCCGAAATCCAGTTTGATGATTTTGCTAAACTGGACATACGCGTTGGAAAAATTACCGCTGCTGAGCGTGTTCCCAAGGCCGATAAACTGCTTAAGTTAACGGTTGATACAGGAATTGATGTACGAACGGTTGTTAGCGGCATAGCGGCTTATTTTACTCCGGAGGAAATTGTGGGCCGGCAGGTGAGCATTCTTGTTAATTTGGCACCGCGTAAAATGCGTGGGGTTGAATCGCAGGGTATGATTCTTATGGCTGAGGATGCTGACGGCAAATTGGTTTTTGTAGCACCCGAATCTGTAGTTAATCCGGGTTCTGAGATAAGATAAACGAAATGTTCATAAACGGGAAAAGCTCAGCATCGCTGAGCTTTTCCCGTTTATAAAGGCTTATTGACTACTTCACTGTAATGCAACCTTTGCTAATTTCAATATTATCGCCGGATTTAACTTTAACATCGCCGCAAGCACAAGAAATCACCGCTTCGGTAGATCCGCCCTGGATGGTAACGCTTGATGTGCGGCTGCTTCCAAATTCAACGGTTGTAGTTGAACCAGAAATTTTTACTTTAAACTTGTACGTTTCTGAATCTTTGTTGTAGTAACGTAATGTTACGGCTGCCGCTGCCGATCCAATGGTAATGAGCAGAATGAGTGCGATGGAAAGAAATTTTTTCATGATATGATAGTTTATTTATGAAGCACAAGGTATAAAAAAAGGCTGTAATTCATATTACAGCCTTTTTAATATTGTCTTTAGATTCTTCTAATGATGGGCAGAAGCATTTTCTTTTTCCTTCTCGCTCAATGGAACGTTTTGCGGAATAAAGTCTTCTTCGGCACCGGGTACGCTGTAGTCATAAGGCCAACGGTGTACTTCGGGAATTTCGCCTGGCCAGTTACCGTGAATGTGCTCAACCGGGGTTGTCCATTCAAGGGTATTGGCTCTCCATGGGTTTTGCGGAGCGATAGGTCCGTAATACATAGAGTAGAAGAAGTTGTAGATAAATACCAACTGTGCGGCACCGCCCACAATTACAAACATGGTAATTAATACGTTAATGTCTTGTAATTGGTCAAACATTGGGAAAGCCGTGTTGCTGTAATAACGACGCGGAACACCGGCCAAACCAAGGTAGTGCATAGGCCAGAATACACCGTAGGCAGAAACGATGGTTACCCAGAAGTGGATATAGCCCAGTTTGTTGTTCATCATGCGGCCATACATTTTAGGGAACCAGTGGTAAACACCGGCAATGATACCAAATAAGGCAGATACACCCATAACCAAGTGGAAGTGGGCAACTACGAAATAAGTATGGTGAACTGTAATATCAAGAGCAGAGTCTCCTAAAATGATACCGGTAAGACCACCTGAGATGAACATGGATACAATACCAATGGCGAAAAGCATACCCGGAGAAAGGATAACATTTCCTTTCCAGAGTGTGGTAATGTAGTTAAAGGCTTTGATGGCCGAAGGAATGGCAATGAGTAATGTTGTAAAGGTAAATACCGAACCCAGGAATGGATCCATACCGGTTACGAACATGTGGTGACCCCACACGATGAAGGATAAAAATGCGATAGCCAAAACAGATGCAATCATGGCACGGTAACCGAAGATGGGTTTACGCGACATGGTTGAAATAATTTCTGAGGCAATACCTAAGGCAGGTAAGATTACGATGTATACTTCAGGGTGGCCCAGGAACCAGAAGAGGTGCTGGAACAGTACAGGTGATCCGCCTGTTTGCTCTAATGCTTGTCCGCTGATGAAAATGTCCGATAGGAAGAATGCCGTTCCGAAGCTACGGTCAAATATCAATAAGAGGGCAGCAGCAAGAAGTACTGGGAAAGATAAAATACCTAAGATAGCTGCTGTCATGAATGTCCAAACCGTAAGTGGCATACGGGTCATTTTCATACCTTTTGTGCGGCAGTTTATTACCGTGGCCACATAGTTAAGGGCACCTAAAAGGGACGAAATAATGAACAGGGCCATGGCAACCAACCAAAGTGTCATACCCAATCCGGAACCGGGTATGGCCTGGGGCAGCGCACTGAGCGGAGGATATATTGTCCAACCGGATGATGCCGGGCCTGATTCAACAAACAACGAAATAATCATGATAAGGCTGGACACGGCAAAGAACCAGAATGAAAGCATGTTCATAAATGGATTCACCATATCACGAACGCCCAATTGATATGGAATCAAAAGGTTAGCGTATGTTCCGGTTAATCCTGCCGTAAGCACGAAGAATACCATCAAGGTACCGTGCATGGTAATCAGTGACAAGTAAAAATTTGGATCGAGGATACCTTCTTTGGCCCATTTGCCGAGGAATATATCCAAAATCATAAACGGCTGGTCAGGCCAAGCCAGCTGTAAGCGGAAAAACAGCGACATGAAGAAGGCCACAACGGCCATAAAGATGGAGGTTACCAAGAACTGCTTGGCAATCATCTTATGATCCTGACTGAATATATATTTAGTCAAAAATGTTTCGTGGTGATCATGGTGATGCTCATGTGCATGGTGGTCATGTGCATGAACTTCATTTTCTATTGCTATACTATCGGCCATGGATAACGAATTTTATATATTCAAAAATAAGTAACTATTCTATAATTTTACTTGCTAGCCACTAATTTGGTGGCAACAGTGTCTGTTTTTGTACCGGTTGAATCGGAAGCTGCTGGTTCTTCTTTTGCCCCGCCAACAAGTGCTTCAGCAAAAGTAGGTTGTTTTTTCACCCAACGCTCATACTCTTCTTCAGACTCAATTACAATTTTCATCTGCATGTTGAAGTGCGCAGAACCGCAAATGTTGTTGCAGTATAATAAGTAATCAAATTCCGGATTGTTCAGTTTCGATTTCATTTCCGCCGAGGTAATGGTAGGAATGAAAGAGAACGAGGTTGTCATACCAGGAACGCAATACATGTGAACGCGGAAATGTGGCATGTAAGCACTGTGGATTACATCCTGAGAGCGCATTTTTAACTCAATCGGACGGCCAACGGGGAAGTGGATTTCACCACCCGGTGCTACAACTAAATCATCATAAGCTTTGATATATTTGGTTGTTTCGTTTTTCTTTTTGAAATCGTTGATGAGCTGCAACTGGTGATTGTATTGGCTTAATTGTTTTTCAAGTTCGGATAAATCTTTTGCAAGTGGGAAATTAGCCAACTTATTCATGATGTCCGTGCGGGCGGCATCAATTTTGGCATGTTGCGCTTCAATGGTTTCAGCTGTGATGATACCTAAACTGTTTAGATCAGAAATCATACTGTAGTTTGCTTCTCCTAATTCTTTGTCTTCACCAGCATAGCGGGCTGTCCAGTCAAACTGACGGGCATATAACTCAACGGTTAGTTTATCTCCTTCAATTTCAGAACCTAAAGTATCATTCCAAATTTTCAAACCGTAGAATATCAAACCACAGAAAATGATTGCCGGAATAACCGTCCAAGCCATTTCAAGTTTGTTATTGTGAGCATAGTGGAATGCTTTTCTATCTTTTTTGTAGCGGTAGTTGAAAGAAAATAACCAAAGAATAGGCTGCACAATCAAATAAGCCAATGAAATGATGACAAATGATACGGTTTGCAGTTTGTCAATTGACTCTCCGTGCACCGATGCCGCTGCGGGAAGCAATTTACCGCCGGCTACATATTCAATGTGGAAATAAAAGTAAATCAGGTATCCGAAGAACAACATGAACAAGCACATGATGGCATTCCAGTTATTCTCGTTTTCAGTGATTTCATACGATTCACGATTGCGAACCCGGTTGATTAAATCCCCTATTTTCAGCAACTTTCCTACGCTGATGAGTGTAAGAAGAATTACGAGGCTGAATAAAATTGTAACTATCATATCCCTACGGGTTTTTTATATCAAACTATTTAATTCAAATTTAGATTTCGTGATGACGGCTTTCATCCAAGAATGTTGATTTCTGTGGCTCAACACTGGCTTTGGTGAGTGCTGTAAACACAACGAAGATGAACAGACCGGCAAACAGCGCCAGACATGAAATTTCTGCAAGTCCGATTCCCCAATGTTCAGCAACGGTTCCGGGCATAATAATTTGGAATAAATCCAACCAGTGCCCAACTAAAATCAACAACGCAACCACGGTAATGATGTTGTAGTTTCTTTTAGAATCGCGAGTCATCAACACAAGTAACGGAAGTACAAAGTTCATACCTACCATTAACAATACAAGCGGACGATAGTTCGTATCGTAACGCTCCATGTAGTAAACAATTTCCTCTGGAACGTTGGCATACCAAATCAGGATGAACTGAGAAAAATACAGGTAAGTCCAAAAAATAGAGAATGCAAACAGGAATTTACCTACATCGTGGATGTGGCTTAGATTCAGGTTTGGCATATAACCTTTACGTTTCAAATGGATTAATAGAACAAGCGTGGTTGCCAGACAAGAAACGAAAATACCGGCAAAAATGTACCATCCGAAAAGGGTACTGAACCAATGTGTATCGATTGACATCAAAATATCCCAAGCAGAAGTAGACGATGTAACGGCGAACAATACCAAAAATCCTGCCGCCCATTTGCGCATTTTGATGTAATGTTCGAATGTACCGCCCATTTGCTCATCTTGTAATGAGAATTTACGAAGTAAGTAAGCAAATCCACCCCAAATTAAATAGTAAGCAATGATACGGCCTACAAAGAAAGGAGTATTGAGATATCCCATTTTACCAGCAATTATCGGATCATTTTTTACCACTTCGGGATCCATAAAATGATACAGGTGGTGAACATGAAACACACCGGCCAAAATTACAATCAGCACAGCTGCCATACCGAAGTATGTGTATTGTCCCAAAGCCTCGGGAATACGTTTAACCATTGTGTACCAACCGGATTCTCCAACGATATTAACCGCAATGAAGAACGTTCCTGCTACGGCTATACCGGTAAAGAAAAATGAGTTTAACAATAAGTTGGCCCAAACGCGTTGGGAATCCACTAAAAGGAAACTGGCAACCAAACCAATCAGGCCTAAGCCCATCAGTGCTATGGATGCTATTTTTAATTTGCCCTCGAAAACGTATTTCATCGGTATATGCGTTTTAACTTCTTATTCAATTCTAATTTAAACAGACCCTATTTTTTTGCAGTTGAATCTGCAGCAGCGGCAGGAGCAGCAGCTCCGGCAGCAGGTGTTTGCTGAAGGGTTTGTACGTAATGAACCAATTTCCATCGGTCAACTTTTGAAATCTGGTACTGGTGTGCTCCCATGGCATTTTTACCCCAGGTGATGGAGTGAAAAATTTTTCCTTCGGGAAGTGTTTTAAGCTGGTCGGAATTGTATGCCGGTGGAATCAGGATAGCCTGTTTTTTTCCGGCTTTCCCGTCGCCCATACCAGCTTCTCCATGACAATGTGAACAAAAGTTTTTGAATAATTCTTTTCCTTCTGCCAAATTTTTCTCTGTAAGCGGAAGCGGGTTTTTCAACGCCACTGAGGCCTCATATCCTTCGGGAGTATTTGGATAAGGGTAAGGAACCACATTGAGGATATTCTCACGGTTTTCTTGAAATGCAATTGTGCCGTCAACGGGTTGTTGGGCATTGGCTCCGTTTGAAAAGTTTTTATTGGTTCCGTATGCTTCATATCCTACAGAACGGTACATGTCCGGCATAAACTCGTATCCCGGGCTTTGCGGATCTTTGCTGCATGAGCTAACTACGATGGCAGCTGCCGCAAACAGGCCGAAAGAAATATATTTTTTCATGTTGATGCGCTTCATGTCAAATCAATGGTTTTCGCTGCGGTTAATTTCCTCTGCACCGGCTGATTTCAACATGGAAATCAAATCGTTTTCAGATTGTTTCTGTTTCGCAGGATCTATTTCAATAATGATTTTATCATCGGTTGTACGCGGATCGGGATTTTGACCGTCTTTTCCGGGTAAAATATCGCTGATAAAGAAAAATGTCCAAATCATACCGTGTGCACCAAATAGAATGGTACACTCAAACATCACCGGTACAAATGCCGGAAAGTTTTCAGAGAAACTGAAAGAAGGTTTACCACCCACGTTCATCGGCCAATCATAAATCATCATGTACCACATCATTAATGCAGCCAATGAAAAGCCGGTAGCACCAAAGATGAATGCGGCCACTGAAATACGTGTTGGTTTTTGTCCAATGGCATCATCAATTCCGTGAATCGGAAAGGGCGAATAAACCGTGTTGATTTTTACGCCTTCACCTGTAAGTGAATGACCTGCCTTTACGGTAACATCCGGATCGCTGAATACAGCGTATATCAAATTACTACTCATGGTGTCCGGTATTTGAATGTTCGTGTGAATGTTGATGATGCTTAAATTCTTCTTTTTGTTTTTCACCGCTTATTTTCAGGATGGATTTTAACTCAGCCATGGCGATAACGGGGAACGAACGGGAGAATAATAAGAACAAAGTGAAGAAGATACCTAATGTTCCAACAAAGATACCTACATCCACCCAGGTTGGGTAGAACATAGTCCATGAAGATGGAAGGAAGTCTCTGTGCAGTGAGGTTACGATAATTACGAAACGCTCAAACCACATTCCTAAGTTAATCACCAAGGACATGAAGAAGGTAAATAACAGGTTGGTACGTAATTTTTTAATCCAGAATAACTGTGGAGAGATTACGTTGCAGGTCATCATGATCCAGTAAGACCAAGAAAGCGGACCGGTTGCACGGTTCAAGAACGCGTATTGCTCATATTGAACACCGGAGTACCAAGCCACAAATAACTCAGTGATGTAAGCCACACCCACGATTGAACCCGTGGTAATGATTACTTTGTTCATGGATTCTACGTGACCTACCGTGATGTAATCTTCGAGTTTTAATACTTTACGCATTACCAGCAACAGGGTAAGTACCATCGCGAATCCCGAGAAAATCGCTCCCGCAACGAAATAAGGCGGGAAGATGGTGGTGTGCCATCCCGGAAGGATGGATGTAGCAAAGTCAAAGGATACGATGGTGTGTACTGAAAGTACGAGTGGAGTAGACATACCGGCCAAAACCAGCGACACTTCCTCAAAACGTTGCCATTGTTTGGCCGTTCCTGACCATCCGAAAGAGGTAATTTTATAAATGGCTCGCATCCATTTGATTGACTGACGGTCACGTACGGTAGCGAAGTCAGGGATCAAACCGGTATACCAGAAACCTAATGAAACCGAAAAATACGTTGAGATGGCGAATACGTCCCAAAGGAGTGGCGAGTTAAAGTTTACCCATAATGAACCCAACTGGTTTGGAAGCGGAAGAGTCCACCAACCTACCCAGATACGACCCATGTGCATTAGCGGGAATAAACCGGCACAAACTACGGCGAAGATGGTCATCGCTTCCGCTGAGCGGTTAACGGCCATTCTCCAACGCTGACGGAACAGTAAGAGTACCGCTGAAATCAGAGTTCCCGCATGACCGATACCTACCCACCATACGAAGTTGGTAATATCCCAGGCCCAGTTTACGGTGCGGTTCAAACCCCAGGTACCGATACCGTTACCGATGAGGTAGGCAATACAACCCACACCCCAAAGGGCGGCAATGGCGGCTAAGGTAAAAGCCAGATACCATAATTTACCTGCGCGTCCCTCAATCGGAGCACAAATATCTTCCGTGATTTGATTATAGGTTTTATCACCTAATATCAACGGTTTCCTGTATATCGACTCGCCGTGCATATTCTTTATCGTTTATAATATTCTCGTTGAAAAATCTGATTGCTATTTAGTGAGCGCCGTGCTCTTCAGTTTTAGTTCCGTGTTCTTCACCATGTGCGCCTTCTTCGCCGTGGCCTTCAGCTCCGTGCTTGTGGTAATAGGCTTCGTCAACGTTACGCACCTTTACGTGGTAGAATACGTTTGGCTCTGTTCCCACTTCTTCTAAAAGGGCGTATGTACGCTCTTCGTTGCGGAGGCTGTGTACCAGTGATAATTCGTCGTTGTAATCGCCGAAGTTGATGGCATGTGCAGGACAGGCGGTTTGACAGGCGGTTTTTACATCACCGTCTTTCATGGCACGTCTGTCTTTTTTGGCTTCCAGTTTACCGTATTGGATACGCTGAACACACATTGAACATTTTTCCATTACCCCGCGGGCACGAACGGTAACATCCGGATTCAGTACCATTTTTCCTAAATCATCATTCATGTAGAAATCAAATTTCGAATTGTCGTGGTATTTAAACCAGTTGAAACGGCGTACTTTATACGGACAGTTGTTGGCGCAGTAACGTGTACCGATACAACGGTTATAAGTCATTTGGTTCAGGCCTTCGTTGCTGTGTGTGGTAGCTAATACCGGACATACAGTTTCGCAAGGTGCCTGTGAACAGTGCTGACACATGATGGGCTGGAAAACCACCTGTGGAGAGGCAGAGGGAACTTCGGCAGCCAAATTGGTATTTTTGTAATCGCTGAATCCTTTGGCTTCATCCATCATCTGTTTAGTGGTGTCAGATGAATAGTAACGGTCAATACGCAGCCAGTGCATATCACGTACCCTGCGGATTTCATCTTTACCTACCACCGGAACGTTATTCTCGGCATGACAGGCTATAACACAGGCGCCACAACCGTTACATGCGTTCAGGTCAATGGTAAGACCCCAGTTATGGTTCGGACGGTCAAATTTTTTCCAGAAATCGGCTTCATCTGCGCTCAAATGACCATGGGTCATTTTGCCTTTCATCTCTTTCACATTGGTATGGAAAGTATGCTTATGATTACCGCTATGTGGATTTTCTTTGAACTGTTTGTACGAAGTTTCTTTTACGATGTCGCGGCCCATCATAGTGTGGTGGGTTTGTGTTGCGGCTATCGGATAAGATTCGTTCAGGCTGTTTACGGTAGCGCCGAATGCATGGAATGCAACCGCACCTTCAGCAGTAAGCGAGGCTAATGGATAAGCATTCTGACCGATAATTTGGCCTTCTTTGCCCATTGCCCTTCCGTAACCTACGGCAATACCGATGGTTCCCGGAGCCTGACCCGGTGATGCAACAACCGGAAGTTTGATTGATTTACCATTTACGGTAACCTCTGCCAAGCTTGCCGGTTCTTCCTGACCCATAATCACATTGAAACCTTTTTCGGTCATTTCGGCTATGTTCATGGTGATGTAGTTATCCCATGTTACACGTGAAATGGGATCGGGTAATTCTTGTAACCAAGGATTGTTGGCCTGGTTACCGGAACCGATTCCAATTTTTTGGTAAAGCACTACTTCGGTGCCTGCGCCCGGTTTGTATGTGGCATTAATTTTTGAAGCTGCATCAGCTGCACCGCTAGTTACTACGGTGCCGGCATCAACTAAGCTGGTTGTGGTTGCTTCTGCGGTTGAAGACGATTCAAACATACCATCGTGAACCGAGTAATTCCAGAAATCTTCCGTACTTGCGTACTTCGATTGTTTGGCATATATGTTCTCTGCCCAGTATTTTTTGATGTATTCGCGGTACAGGGTTGAGTTTTTATCTCCGCGCTGTCCGTTTCCTGCCCAGATCAGGAAGCTTTCCTGTGCCTGACGGGTATCGAACAGTGGGTGGATGGTTGGCTGCGCGAGGGCATAATGTCCGCCAAATGGATTAAAATCGTTCCATGACTCCAGATAATGATGGTCAGGAAGTACATATTTACAGGCAACTGCCGACTCATCCATCGATCCGGCAAAAGATACGCTCAATTTAAGTTTGGCTATTGCTTCTTTTACCTTATCGCCGTTTGGATGGGTATAAACCGGATTTGAATTGTAAAGAATCAAACCTTGAACCGTTCCGGCAGCGATATCTTTAAACAGTTGGGTAACTCGTGCAGAATCACCTTGTTTAATAAATACAGGTGTATTAAAGTCAACCGTTGTACCGGCCGCACCTAAAGCTTTGTTTATTTCAGCCGTAATGATTTGTGCGTTCACATCATTTAAACCACAAACTACCAATGCTTTTCCTTTGTTGGCTTTCAGGTAATCGGCACATTTGCTGATTTGGGCCTCATGCGCTGTTTTAGCGCAAGGTAATGAAGCACCGCTAATTTTATTATATAGGCTGATGAGTGCGTGTGCAATCTCAGACTGTTTCAGTGCGCTTCTGTAATCGGCATTTGCTCCGGTGAGGGACATTACTGTTTCGAAAGAGAACAGACGGCTCATTTCGCCTTTCGGATTACGAGTTTTGGCAAAGTCACCTTCGTAGAGGTTATGATCTAACCATGTTCCCAGGAAATCAGCGCCAAAGGACGCAATGGCCAAAGCTTTGTCGAAACGGTAGGTTGGAATTACGGCTTTACCGAATACGCTCGCATTGGCTTTCGGAATGGCATCGTAAGGAATGGCATCGTAAGTAACATGATCTATGTTTCCGAATTTGGCCTTAAACTCGCTGATTGCTTTGTTTGTTGAAGGCGAAATTACGGTAGAGCTAAGAATTACGGTGCGTTTTCCGGCAGCCGCAATTTCCGCTAATGAGGTTCCAATTTCTTTATCGGCCGTATTCCATGCAACCGGTTTTCCGGCTTTCATGGCTTCTTTTAAGCGTGTGGTGTCATATAAACCGAGTACAGATGCCGAAACCTTGGCAGACAAGCCGGTACGGCCTGTAACCATCGGGTTTCCGCTTTCAATGAAAATCGGACGGCCTTCGCGGGTTTTAACCAGAATATTGGCAAAGTCGTTATCGTCAAAATAAGCGGATGCGTAATAATTTGGGATGCCCGGAGCAATATTCTCAGGCTTGATTACGTACGGAAGCGCTTTTGTGATTGGTGTTTCACAGGCAGCAACGGCTGCTGCGGTAACACTGAATCCCAGGAACTTCAAAAAGTCCCGGCGTCCGGTTTTTGTCTGGCCTAATTCCTCTTTACCGAGAAACTCTTCCATAGGAAGCGGCTCCACAAATTCATTATCCCTGTTTTTTACAAACTCGGGAGTTTCGTGAAGTTCCTCCAGTCCTTTCCAATATTTCTTCTGATTGCTCATATGATTGAGAAGAGATTGTGTCCGTTAATGATTAATAGTGACATTTGCTACATTCGAGGCCGCCTATACGGGCCACAGTGAACTGTGAACCGCGTTTGTAACGCTTGGCGAGGTAATCGTGCAGTTTGTCGTAATATGGATTTTCTTCGAATTGTACCTTGGTTTCACGGTGACAGTTGATACACCAGCCCATGGTAAGCGGAGAATATTGATATACTTCTTCCATTTCTTCAACCGGTCCGTGACAGGTTTGACACTCAACACCGCCTACATTGTAGTGCTGGGCGTGGTTGAAATAGGCATGATCCGGAAGTTTGTGGATTTGAACCCAAGAAATCGGCTTCTGAACAAACTGCTCAACTTGACGGTAAGCATCGGCATCACCAAGCCAGGTTTCGTATATTGAAGCTACTTCTTCGTATGATTTTGATTCATAGTTCTCAATGTAACGATCTTTCTCTGGGTCGAAACCGATGGAAGCATAGATTTTTGCAATCTCTACCTTGCCATAATTGGTACCTTCTTTCACTCCTTTATGACAGTTCATACAGGTTGAAGCAGAAGGAATGGTGGCTTGTTTGGATTCGGTTACACCCGTATGGCAGTATACACAGCTGATTCCGATTTCGCCGGCGTGCAACTTGTGCGAGAATTTAATGGGTTGATGTGGCTGGTATTCCGTGTAAACACCGATGCCTAACAGAGCGTCCCAAACATATTTGAGACCAATTAGTACGACCACGGTTACGAGCAAGCCTACAATTTTCTTGTTTTCTTTTGACCAAACCTTTAGGTTTTTGAAGAAGTCTTCAATTTTATCCAAGAAAGAACGGTCATCAACAGAACCTTCGCCATCACGCTGTTTGATAACGGTGATAAGCGAGGATGACATGCTGTACAGGGAATAAACGAGGATGGATAATACAACCGCCACGGCAATCAGCACGTAAAGCAGGTTGTTGTCTTTTTTCTCCGTGTCTTCACCCCCGTCAACAGGTGTTGTTGCTGTAACTTCCGGGGCCTTGGCATTTTCGGCGTCAACATAATCCAAAATGGCATTCACATCCGCTGCTCCGAGCGTTGGGAATGCAGGCATTGCCGATTTGTTGTAGTCTTCAAACAGCTTGGTAGCGTAAGCATCTCCTGTTTTCAGGAACTCGGCTGAGTTTTGAACCCAGGCTACCAGATTATCCTGTGAAGACCAACGTGCACGGACGTCTTTCAGGCCTGGCCCGATTAACTTTTTCTCGTTTACGTTGTGACAGCGTTTACACTGTGATTCAAACAGTTGTTTGCCATCAGGCTGCGCAAAAGCAGCTGTTGTTGAAAGGAAAAATACGGAGAATACCAGCGTTCTCAACATAGACAAACGGGATATTCTGTTAATAAATTCTGTCATGCGGACTACGTTTTTTGCGAATGACGTATCGGATCGCTCCAAAACCGGGGCAAAGTTAATAGCGTGTTAAAAAAAACCAATGCAGAATACCTAAATTTAGGTAGAATAGACGTTATTTAGAAACAGTCTAAATAATACATGTGTTTTGTGAAATTTTTTGCCCTCACACAAACCAAAACTTACACACTAAACACCAAGTATTTGTGGGATTTTTAGCCTTCTTTTTCAGAGGCATTTTTGGGCTTTCGATTTTTCTGATTTTTTCTGAAAATTAGATCCGCAATAAGCAGGGTTCAAGTTCCGTTTTACATCTTTGCACACCATGAAATTACAAAAGTTGTTAACAGGTTTGGGCTGTTTTTTCATCCTCAGCCTTCCCACATTCGCACAACACCGGGTAGGGGTTGCCCTTCGTGGTGGTCCGGGTTATTACGTTGGGGATCTGAAGCGTACCTCCCTTCCCGAAGGAAAATACCTGATGCCTGTGGTTGGCGCATCTGTGCATTACCGGTTTCGTTATTTTTTGGATGTTTCCTATCGGTTTAGTTACGGAAAATTGGTTGGCGGTGATGTTTTGGGTAATGTGATTCCTGAGCGAAATCTTGATTTTCAGACCTTTTACTACACCAATGAGCTGCGCATTAATTATTACCCAATCACCATTTTTGCCGACGGCGTGCGTAAAAAGAAGGTCAGTACCGTGGCCTGTTCTTTCGGAAAGGATACTCCCAGAGAGGTTTTTAAACCAAGCATCGGAGTAGGAATCGGGCATTTTCACTTTAATCCGTATTCCACTTCGGGCGGACAAACGGTATTTTTAAAGCCCCTGGGAACCGAAGGACAAAATATTCCCGGATACCGCAAACCGTATTCACTTGACCAGCCTGCGCTGTTTTATGATTTGGGATTCATCGTGAACCCCTTGCGTAATTTAGAGTTGGAAGTAAATATTGAATACGTGCAGCTTTTTACCGATTATCTGGACGATGTAAGTACGGTTTACCCGGATCAGGTTGCACTCCAGAATGCCGGCGGAGCCCAAAGTGTGGCCTATTCACACAAAGGCTCCGGAAGTTTTCCGGCCGAGGGTGTTACACGCGGCAATCCGCTTATGAAAGACGGAACCTTTCGTGGTTTTATCAGCCTCCGGTATCTGTTTGCACTCAAAAACCGGCCCAAGGGATACGATCCAAATGTGTTGAAAAGAAGCAATAAGAAGCAGAAAAAAGTGCGTTTCCCGAGGGAAAAACCGCCTGAGCAAAATCAGGGAGGAAACGGCGGCTAAATCTCTTTTAGAGGATATTTAGCAATTGTTCCTTGATTTTTTCCAAATCATCTTTCATGTCAACCACTATCCGCTGTAAATCGGCGTCATTGGCCTTAGAGCCCAGTGTGTTGATTTCACGTCCGATTTCCTGGGAAAGGAAGTTCAGTTTACGGCCCAGATCTTCGCCGGTACCGTTCACCATTTCGCGGAAATAACCCAGGTGGGAAGCCAGTCGGACTTTTTCTTCGGTAATGTCAATTTTTTCGAGGTAATAAATCAGTTCTTCTTCAAACCGGCTTTTATCGTGGCCGGCTTCAATTTTCAGGTTATTTATGTGTTCATCAATCCGGGATCGGATGCGAACCATGCGTTCGGTTTCAAATTTGGGTACTTTTAAAAGACCTTCCTCAATACGCGACAAACGAAGAAGAATATCTTTTTCCAAATTAATGCCTTCAACCCTTCTGAATTCATCTACTTTTTGCAGGGCTTCGGCCAGCGCGTCAAAACAGGCTTTGGCATCTTCGGGTGCAAGCTCCTCGTCTTCTGATTTAAAAATATCCTGAATCCGGAAAAGGCTTTCCATGAGCTGTGCATCGGTATTTCCCAGACGCTCGGCAAGGGCTTTCATTTCAGCATAGTAGGCTTCGGCCAAGGGTGCGTTTATTCGTCCGGAACCGGTGATACGTTTGAATTCGGGATTAATACGAACATCAATTTTGCCCCGGACAAGCGCATTTCCAATGCGTTGTCTGATTTCATGTTCCACTTCGCGGAATATGCCCGGCGGCTTAAGCATTAAATCGAGCGAACGGCTGTTCAGGCAGCGGATTTCGATGCTCACTTTTATGTTTTCTGATTCGGCCTTTGCGGAGCCGAATCCGGTCATTGATTTTAACATTTGATTTTTATATGTGAAAACAAAGGTGCTAAAAACAAGCAATACTGCAAACGCTGATTCAAAATGCCAGGCAGATATAAATTAAAATGCCGGCAATTTGCCGGCATTTTAAGCGTATTATTTGTTTTGCTTGATGCTTACTTTACTAAAGCGATTGCCTTTTTGCCTTCTTCAACCAGGCCGGGGCCTTCACGAAATCCTAATACTTTGTGTATGACTTCGCCTTTACTATTTATGAATAACAGCGTTGGATAAGCCCGAACGCCATATTTCATGGCGAATGCCGGTCCTTCACCCACTTCCATGTCTATTTTCATGCTGATGAAGTTCGCATTGAAATACTCGCCGGCTGGCACGTTTTTAAACGTATTGCTGTTCATCATTTTACAAGGTCCGCACCATGAAGTATAGGCATCTACGAAAATGAGTTTTTTCTTTTTTGATGCTTCTTTCAAGGCTTGTTCAAAAGTGCCTTTGTAAAAATTAAACGTATATTCCGATGTAGGAGTTTGTGCTTTAAGTGTCAGGCTCCCGAGGAAGAAAATTACCAGTACGAGTAAATTACTTTTCATTTCTGTTTTGCTGTATCAGTTTAGTTTTTCTAGCTAAAATCATGCCAAATCTACTTTTTTGTGCTTGAAAAATCAAGCCAATCAATGATTAACATTCATTTTAATTAAAATCTCCGGAACACTGCGTTTTATATTGGCTGAAATGGAATCTATCGGCAAATCATTGGCATCCGTGCCAAACGGATCTTCAATTTCTTCGGCTATAAGTTCAAGGCTGGCCAGTACGTAAAACACAAAAATAAGGGCCGGAAGCAAAAAGTACCCCATGGGTTTTAAAAACACAAAAGGGAAGAACATGGTATAAAAGAAGATAAACTTTTTCAAAAATGAACTGTAGCTGAATGGAATAGGAGTGTTTTTGATGCGTTCGCAAGCTCCTAAAATATCGTAGAACGCATTCAGCTCGGTTTGCATACTTAAAAACTGCATGTCTGATATTTTGCCGGCGGAGTAAAGCTCATTTATGCGTTTAGACATGGCCGCCGCTACCTGGTTTGGCACGTGGAACTCTTGTTGGATGCTGCTGACCGGAAAGATTGCGGCATCCTCCATTTCTTCGGGATAATGAAATCCCCGCAGGTGATTTTTGAGTGATACGGCAAAATTTGGAATCAATGCCGCAAAATCGGCTTCGTCCTCAGCGCTTATACCGGCCGATTTTAATTTTTGCGCCAGACTCCGGCTCACATTCACTAAACTGCCCCATTGTTTGCGTCCTTCCCACCAGCGGTCGTATGCAGTATTGGTTCTAAATACGAACAACAGTGAAATTACGAAACCCAGAATGGAATATACGATTGAAAAATTGTTCCATTGCGGTAAGTCGTCAAAATGAAATATGTCGTGAAAAAAGTAAACAATCAAGAAGCCATACACTGCAAGGCTTGCCATAATGGGCATCAGCTTACGGAAGGTGTCAGCTTTATGGAACCGGAACAGAAAACTGAACCAGTCTTTAGGGTTATATTCTACCATGTTTTGTTGTGGAACTGCTTGATGCAAATATCAAAAAAAAACTGTCCCGCACGCGTGCGGGACAGTTTTGGGGAGTAATAAAAGTAAAAAACATCCAAATTAATTCGAGGCCTGCATGCCCAACCACATATCTACCCATAGCTCAGGCATTTGCGGGTGCAGGTTCAGCACTTCGAGTTTTACCTTGGCCACACCATATTTGCGGTATCCCAATTCTTCGGCGGTGGCTCTTGTAAGGTCAATGATGGGTGATGAGGTGAGTGGCATACGGTCGTTAATTTTAACAATGATGCTGCGTCCATTCGCCAAATTGGTCACTTTAACATACGAGCCCAATGGAAGAAATTTATGGGCGGCCGTAAATTTGTTGTAGTCAAAACGCTCTCCGCTGGCTGTTAAGTTTCCCTGTAGGGCAGCTCCGTACCAAGTGGCTTTTCCGGTATAAATGCTGTCTTTGCCATTCCAATGGCGACCGGTACTTTGTGTGAATGAAAAGGTTGCAAACCCCAACACCATGATAGTCAATAAAATAATCTTTTTCATGCGCTTTATTTTTGCGCAGCGATTATTGCAAAGACCGTGCCGGAATTGAATAATTAAGGGTGAAAACGTATTTAAATGATTGATTTAAAGGGCTTTGATGCAGTTTTTGAACCTGTATTCAATCTTTACTTTTTGAGTAATTCATTAATTCGGTCCATTTGATCAAAGGTATCATCGAGGTAAAAATGCAGTTCCGGGATGATACGAAGCTGATTGCGCACGCGGTTTCCGAGCTCATAACGCAGTTGGGCATTCCGTTCATCAACGGCTTCCATGATTGTTTTTTTGTTTTCGGTAGGAAATATGCTCAGGTAAACCCGGGCTATGGACAGGTCTGGACTAATCCGTACTTCCGTGATGGAAATAAGTTCCGGCCCAAATAGGCTTCTCCCTTTTTGTTGGAAGATTAAACTCAGTTCGCGTTTCAGGAGTTCTTTAATTTTTTCTTGTCTCGTACTGTCCATTATATTTCTACTTTTTCTGTGAGGCAAAAATAGGGCTATTCCGGTTAACCGCCTAACCCGTTTATGTTGAACCACGCTGCCAAGTATTTGTTTTGCATATTTGTATACGTAATTCATGTTGAAAATGAAGAGTATGATAAAATCTGTTTTTTCGTTGTTGCTTTTCTTCGCCTGTTCGTCTTCTTGTAGAGTAAATCCGCCCATTTTGCCTGCCGGCGGAAGTGTTGAATCGCGGCTTCCCGACATTAAACTGCCGCCCGGATTTAAAATTAATGTATATGCCTCGGGAGTTAAAAATGTACGCTCCATGACGCTTTCGCCAAACGGAACACTTTATGCCGGATCCCGCAAGGAAGGAAAGGTTTACGCATTTAAAGATGCCAATGCTGATGGCATTGCCGATGAAGTACTTACACTCACAAAAGGCTTGACAATGCCAACCGGAATTACCTATCATAAAGGCGATTTGTACGTGTCGGAGGTTTCGCGTATTTTGGTTTACCGCAAAATTGACCAAAATCTAAAACAAGTTCCGGAACCCGAGGTATTGCCCTACACTTTTCCTTCGGAAGAGCACCATGGCTGGAAATTCATTGATTTTGGTCCCGACGGTAAACTGTATGTGCCCATCGGGGCGCCATGCAATGTATGTGAACGAACCGATGATGCCCGTTTTGCAGGAATCATGCGCATGGATGCGGATGGTAAAAATGCTGAAATAGTGGCCTCCGGCGTGCGCAATACGGTTGGGTTCGACTGGCATCCGGAAACGGGCGAACTTTGGTTTACCGATAATGGCCGGGATTGGCTTGGCGATGATATTCCGCCCTGCGAATTGAATCGTGCGCCTAAGGCCGGTCTTCATTTTGGCTTTCCGTATTGTCACGGAACGGGTATTGCCGATCCGGAATACGGGAAAGGGAAAAATTGCAACGACTATGTGGCTCCGGCCATGGATTTAGGTCCGCATACGGCTCCGCTCGGTATGTGTTTTTACACCGGTTCCCAGTTTCCGGAAAGATACCGAAATGGTGTTTTTATTGCAGAGCATGGTTCCTGGAACCGGACCAATCCCATAGGTTACCGGGTAATGTTTGTGAAGGTGGAGAATAATAAGGCTGTTTCGTATGAACCCTTTGCCAACGGTTGGCTGGCCGAGAACGGCGACCGTTGGGGTCGTCCGGCAGATGTATTGCAGTTGCCCGACGGCTCTTTACTGGTAAGCGACGATTTTGGGGATGCTATTTACCGGATTTCGTATGCTCCTTAATGCTATTTCATGCGCGGAAGCGGAAAGAATCCGGACACTTTTTTCATGTGTTCGGCATATTCGGGCCGTTTTTCTTTCATGCGTTTGTCCATCATGGGTCCGGTAATGAAAATAAACATCAGTAATAAAAACAAAGCGCCAAAGCCGGTCCACCAATAAACAGGATTTGCCAACCAGCCGAAAAGAAAAATACCAAACCAAAACAGCCATTCGCCAAAGTAATTCGGATGCCGGCTATAGGCCCAAAGGCCTGATTTCATAAATTCCTGAGGGTCTGTTATGCGGTGTTTAAAAATGCGGAGCTGTTCATCGGCAATGGTTTCCAGTGTTATGGCCGAAAGACAAATCGCAAACGCCAGCATATCAAACACGGTTAGGTCTGTAGAATGGTCAACCAAAGCCGGGTACAGTGGCAAACAAAGGGCAAAAACCAAAGCGGTAGGAAAGAAGTGGATGCCAATAAAGTCGGCGATAAAGGCCTGTATTCCTCCTTTTTTCTTGAGTTCAACATATCGCCAGTCTTCCATTTTGATGCCTTTCCAGTGGCGTGCCCAGTTAAAGGTTAGGCGTATGGCCCAGAGAATAAGGGCAACGCTTACCAAAATTTGGCGAAAATCGGCGGTTTCAGCTCCAGAAATGGGTATTAAAAAAAGTAAGAACACCGGCGGGGCCACGCTCCAATAGGCATCATAAAAACTACTGTTCTTAAATCCTACACTAAAAAAATAAATAATGAGCGTGCCCACGGCATCGGCTAAGGCTAATTTATAGAGTGGATGCCAGTCAATATCCTTCAAAAGGGTGATGGTAAAGGCTGCAAATGCGTACGATATGATGTAGGCAATGGCGACAATCAATAACGAAAATGATTTCGTGTAGCGCGTATGTGGAAGGCTTGCATTCATTTGTTCAAGTTAACGGATTTATTTCTGAAAAGTTTAAGGTTGCTTTTCCACGCTAAGCCAATACCGTTTTTGTAATGAGGACTCACGCGTTTTGGGATTTAAAAAACTGATGGTGAGCAAACCCGGATGATGCTGTTTAAATTCAGCTTTTACAGTGGTTTTATAACCGAATTGTTCAATATCTGATTTGCCAAATTCATCTGTATATATAACATGGTCTGGATTTTTTGAGATGAACGGTTCAATGTTATTTGAACTAAGGTATGGGAAAATCTGCTTTGCATGAAACTCAAGTGGGTGATCGGTAATGTAATACATGCCTGGTTTTGTTTCGGAGGCTTGGTTTGAAAGCCATTTGGCGGCCGTTTTTCCGGGTTGGTAGCTGAGTAATTCGGGGTAGAAGAGCGTATTTAACTGAATATTGGCAAGGCCCGCTGAAAAAATGGCTGCAAACACGATTTTTTCAACCGGTAATATTTTTTTTCTCAGCATGAACATCAATGTTATATACAAAATCAGTCCGCCCATGAATAGGAGAACCCATTTTGCACCAAATGGAAAAACATACATACAGGCTGCTCCCGAAATGCAAATCAAGCCCAGTGAACCTAAGCCGAGCGGTATGGTTGCCCATACCGCCTTTTTGGGATATTCCATCACCTGGTAAATAAATGAGGCTGTTATAACGGCCATAAACGGAAAGGTGACAAATATATAGTGCGGTAATTTATAATGTGAAAATGATAAAGCAATAAAGGGGAGTATAAACCCGAAAAGGGAAGCCGTTTCCGGTAATGATTTTCCGTTTTTAAATTTATTTTTAATCAAACAGGAAATCGATTTCAGGAGCGCCGGAATAGCCAGTAAGGCCCAAGGAAGAAAGGCCCAAAGAAAGGTATGGGTAAAATAGAAGTAGCCGGCATCGTTGCGCCATTCATTTTCACCCGTAATTCTTCCGAAACTTTGGGTCCAAAAAAAGAATTTTAGTCCTTCATATCCGTACTGTTTATATAGGCCGTAGCTCATAGGCATAAGCAAAGCGCCTACAATAATCAGCATGAGCAGCCATCCGGGCTTAAAAAAACCTTTCCAATTGCGCGAAAAAAACAGATGTGAGCCAATAGCTAAAACCGGGCTCATCAATCCGATAGGGCCTTTTGCCAACATGGCTGCGGCAATGCCCAGCGAGCCAAGAATGAGTCCCCAAAAACTTTTATACTCGATATACCGGCTAAGCTGCCATACAGAAAATATAACAGCCCCGGCCAAAAGGGTATCGGTGCGGACATCATTGTTAAACATAAACCAGGCTTGGCATGATGCCAGAATGAAAAGTGCATACCAGGCTACTTTTCGGGGATAATAAATGAGCGTAAATCTGAATACAGACCATAAACCCAACAGTGTGAACAGGAAAGAAGGAAGTTTATAGGCCCATGCAGAAACGCCGAATGCGCTTATGCTTAGTGATGACAACCAGAATAAAAGGGGTGGTTTGTCTAAATAATCGGCATACCGGTGTTTTACTTGCAGGTATTCGCCGGTTTCAGCCATTTCACGTGCAATGCTTGCGTATTGCGCTGCATCCACTTCCATAATATCCGGAAACAGTCCGGCAATATAAGCTGCCGCCAACAACAGTAGGGCTGCCCATAATAATAGAGGTGGTACCGGGGTTTCCCGGTCAATAAAACGGTTTTCGTTTTTCATTCCATTCGGGTTAAACTCCCCCGGAGCAAAGGCTCAAAAGGGGGAATTGTTCCGTAGATTATTTACCGGAATCAGCAGCGGTGCTTTTGCCTTCCGCATTTTCTTCCAGTGCTTTCATGGCTCCTTCAACACCGGCTTCCGGATTCATTTTTACCAGTCTGAGCTTGTTTTTAAGTTCTTGGGCCGATTGTAAAATAATCGTTGCCCTTCTTACTTCGTCTTCAATTGAGCGTGCTGCACCGCCTTCAAACTGTTTAAAGTAATTCAGTTCCTGTGTGGTTCTTTCTTCCAGTCGGGTCAGCATTTTTTCTGCTTTGTCAAATTGCTGAAGGTCAACCAAAAGGTCAGCTATAAGTAAGTTGAAGTAATTGTAAGGTACAATATTGTCGGGCATCAGCTCTTCCGTTTTATCTAATACGGCAATGGCTTTATCCTTTTTACCTTCCATCATCAGTTTTGAGGCCAAACGCACAAAGCTGTTACGGAAATTGAATGTCATCCGCAGGTTTGTTTCATCCAGATAGACTTCCGGGTCATTCATATTTCCCCAAACAAATTTGTTCATCACATTTTCGTACATGATATCAGCGTTCACCTCTCCCGGCTGTCTGTCGTGCGATTGCGCTTTGAACGGAACCAGGCGGTATGCCATTCCTTCAAGTTGGAAATAATCTTCAAGACCCATAAAGTCTTCACCAACGGTTATGGCAAAGTAAACCGGACGATCCCATTTAAAGTTGTTCAGTAAGGAAAGAATCATCAAGTCGCTTTTTAGGATATACGGGCGGTTGATGTCTAAGCGGATATCTTTTGCCACGCGGTTTTCCATACCTTTTGGTACGGTTCCGTTGCTTACAACTTTTGCACTGTCAACCGGGATGATGAACTTATTCGAGCGGAAGTAATACAGTTTCTGGCCCTGACCAACCGTAATCATATTGCGCCCTTCAGCGTTCAGCAACCAGTCGAAATGTTCATTCATGGTATAGTACTGTGTGTTTTCGCGGTCAAACAACACTTGGTCACGTTTTGAGCCCAGGTATTGGTCTTGGCGCATGCCGAACGGAACACCCGGTCCGTCATAGGCGGCACGTTTCATCTGGTCAATGTACCAATCGGTATTCAGGAGGCTTAAGTTTACCACGCGCACATCGGTTCGCACGCCTTCTACTTCCTGGGCATACCAAAGCGGGAAGGTATCATTATCCCCATTCGTGAAAATGATGGCATTTGGGGCACATGAGTTCAAGTAGTTATGAGCAAAATCGCGGGCAGTATACCGTTTGGCCCGGTTATGGTCATCCATGTTTTGGGATACCAGAATGGCGGGAACAATTAACCCGATTACGGTGGCTAATGAAGCAAATACGGCCGTAGGTATGATTTTGCCCAGTAGTTTTTCGGCTAAATCATATAAGGCAAACACGCTCAATCCAATCCATATAGAAAATGCATAGAAGGATCCTGCGTAGGCATAGTCACGCTCACGCGGCTGGATGGGTGTTTGGTTTAGGTAGAGTACGATAGCATATCCCGTAAGGAAGAAGAGCATGAACACAATGATGAAATTACGTCCGTTGCGCATCAGGTGATATACAAAACCGATTAATCCTAAAATAAGCGGGATAAAGAAATACGTGTTGCGTCCCGGATTGTTGGAGCGTTCTTCTGACATGTTTGACTGTGGCGCACCGGTAAGCATTTCGTCAATAAAGCCGATTCCACTGATCCAGTTTCCATTAATTGGCTCTCCATGGCCCTGTATATCATTTTGGCGGCCCACAAAGTTCCACATGAAATAACGGTTGTACATATGTACAATATGGTAACGCCAGAAGAAAATGAGGTTATTGGCAAAGGTTGGTTTTCCGCCTTTTCTAACCTTGCCCCAGTAATTGTACTCTTTTATATGATGGCCCTGCGGACTCCACATACGCGGGAAGATGGTAGATTCTTTAGACGAATATGTTGGTTCTGACTTTCGGCCGGTTTCTAGGTATTTGTAACCGATGGTGTAGTCTTTGTTTTCTTTTTCTTTGGAAAGTTTTACGAAGTACTCTGCTTCAAAGCGTTCAGTAAAGAAATTAACTTGTTTACCGGTTTTATCTAAAATGGTATATGCCCGGGTGGTTACGGGGCCTTCGTCTTTATAGTCGGTAGGTTTGGCGTAGTAATATGGGCCGTAAAATAAGGGCTGTGATCCATATTGTTCGCGGTTTAGGTAGGAGAGGAGTGAGAATACGTCGGCCGGGTTGTTTTCGTCCATTGGCGTATTGGCATTTGAACGAATAATAATCATGGCATACGAAGTATATCCCAACAGGATAACCACGAAAAAGGAAAGCATAAGGTTGAGGGTGGACGATTCTGAATGCCAGCTTTTATCGGCAAATAAATCGTTTGATTTATCTTTATAAATACCGAACCAAAGGATAAGCCCCGGAATAATCAAGGTTACGGCACAGAGGAATGCCAGAAATTTGTTTTTGGTAATGGCCCAAGTAATAAAGTAAACCAGTAAACCAAAAACCACCCATCCCAGATGGGCTTGAAGGATAAACCAAAAAATGGCGGTTGCCGCGGCATACAGCCATATAGGTGCTTTATTGTTTCGGGTGAGGTAAATCCCGGCCACGATAAACGCTACCAAAATGGCCAGATAAGCAACAAATCCCGAGAAGAAGGGCAATCCGAAAGAATTGGTAAACAGCTTTTCAAACACCGAGGCACTCTCAACTAAGCCCGGAATGATACCGTACTGCACGAAAACTAAGAGGAACATACCCAAAAACAGGGTTCCGATTACGCCCAGAACGGACGGTTTGTAACGGCGGAAATAGTAGATGAAGGCGAGCGCCGGAATGGTCAATAAGTTCAGTAAGTGAACCCCGATGGAGAGACCCATGAGATAGGCAATGAGTACCAGCCAACGGTCGGCATGCGGCTCATCGGCCGATTCATCCCAACGGAGCATGGCCCAGAAAACAATGGCCGTAAAAAGGGAAGAGGTAGCATACACCTCGGCCTCAACTGCCGAAAACCAAAACGTATCGGAAAAGGTGTAAGCCAAAGCCCCAACCAATCCGGAACCGAGAACGGCAATTTTTGCGCCCGTTGAAAGTTCATCCGGCTTGCTTGTTCCGGTTGATTTTCCTGCAATTTTACGTGCAAGAATGGTGATGGTCCAAAATAAAAAAGCAATGGTAAAGGCAGATGATAACACCGAAATCATGTTAATCCAGTAGGCCACCATGGTTACGTCATCGCCCGCAAACAGGGCAAAAAACCGGCCGAGCATCAAAAACAGGGGAGCCCCGGGCGGGTGACCTACCTGTAATTTGTAAGATGATGCGATAAACTCACCACAGTCCCAGAAGCTGGTTGTGGGTTCCATGGTTGTAAAATAAGTAAAGAAAGCCACTAAAAAAGTGAGCCATCCGAGCATATTGTTCCAAAAACGATAATTCATCATAACAGGTGTAGCCTAATTTGAACGATTGCGAAAGTATAAATGTATTTTAACTTAATGAACTTTTAACCAAACTTACTATACTCAATGAAGTGTTAAAAGCGGATTATCGGTCTCAATCTGAAAATATTTTTTCCTTGTTTTGGTCAAATTTGAGAACTAATCGTGCTGAAATTACGTTACTTTGTCTGTAAATCAAGAAATTTAAGCCGGATGAGGCGGATTTTGTTTTTCATATTCGTGGCTACGATTCCTTTTTCTGTTTTCGGGCAGGATTTAGATCCTGATTTGCAGTATGTACCCCGCGAAACTAAAAAAGCGGAAAGGCCGATTGATAAATTTTTCTTTGGAGGCAATTTCGGATTGCAGGTTGGGGCGGTTACGTACGTAAACATTGCACCTATTGCCGGCTACAAAGTTACGCCTAGGTACCGCGCCGGGGTTGGCATCAACTACATTTACACGAATTATTTTGGTCAGTCTTTTCATCTGATCGGCGGGCGGCTATTCAACCAGTATTTTGTTTGGAAAGGCATATTTCTGCATGCCGAGTATGAGTTTATGAATTATCCCACAGGGAATGTGGTTCCCGGAACCAACAAAAGAGAGCACAACATAGCCAATGCCTTTAATTTGGGAGCCGGATACCAGCAAAATTTTGGGCGAAGGGCTTTTACCAGTGTGGCCGTACTTTATAATGTAATTTGGGATCCGAATAATACCATTTACAACACACCCTGGTCGCTGCGCTTTACTTTTGGATTTTAAAATCCAAGGTAGCCACCCTTTCTATTTCACTGTTGTCAGGGCATTCGGCCAGCAGTGTTTCCAGGTTTTTGTTTAGCGCCGGATGATTTCGTTTAGGTTCTATTTCGGCGGCGGGCATCAGCACAAAACGGCGTAAATGTGCCCTTGGGTGCGGAATTTCCAATAAAGGCGAATGGATAAGCACATTATCCCAAAGGATGATATCCAAATCAATGGTGCGTGCCGAATAGCCGGTTTCTTCCGCACGGAAACGGCCCAGTTTTTTTTCGGTATCCATCAAAAATTCAAGAAGCTGGTGCGGGCCTAATGCTGTGTTGGCACTCAGGCACATGTTTAAAAACACATTCGGATGATCAAATCCCCAGGGTGGCGTTTCATAAACGGATGATAACCTGGGTTCGCTCAAGTTTTCAGCAAGTAACAGATGTAGGGCTTCCCGGAGGAAGGCTTCCCGATTTCCCAAATTGCTTCCCAACGAAATTAAAACCGAGGCCAGCGAACCATTTGCCATCTTGTTTGCTTATAATTGAACCACAAAGAAAATACATCTTAGGCATGAACTTGGTAATCCGTTCAAAAATCAGACAGGTAAATGTGCAGGATGTTTACCGCATATTTGATTTTCAGCTCCTCTCGGAACTCAGCCCGCCGTTTATGCGCCCCATTCCCGTTTTGTATGAGGGAAGTGCCTTGGGCAGCCGAATGCATTTTAGGCTAAAAACACCTTTTGGCCTAAAAGACTGGAAAGGTGAAATTTGTGCGGAAGGCATTGGAACGGATGAAATTTTTTTTGTTGACCGCGGAAGCAAGATGCCTTTCGGGATTATATTTTGGGAACATACACATAGAATCAGCCAAAAGGGCCTTAACGTGATTATTTCGGATGAGCTTGTTTTTCGCAGCGCATGGGTTTTAACGGACTTATTATTGTATCCCGGAATTTTGTTTCAGTTTTTATACCGCAAGCCATTGTATGAAAAAATCATAAAGCGTAGGTTATCACAGGGCAGTCAATTTTTGTGAAAAATTGTGAAAATTGAAAAATGTTCCTACATTTGATTCTCCGTATTTGCTAATCACCAAACAGTTACGGATTCTTAAAATGAAAAAAGGTATATCATTTCTAATTTTAATATTAAGTCTGGCAGGCGTTCATGCCCAGTTAGTCGTCAATCAGGCCACTCCGCAGCAAGGATTGAATGCCCTGATCGGCGGAAACGTTTCCTATTCGTTTGTTTCATCGCAGGGTAGTGCGGCTCAGTTTGGTACATTTAACGGGGTAAATAGCAATATTGGATTTAATTCGGGTATGGTACTTTCCACGGCCCAAATTAATGGCCCTCTTAGTTTTGCGCCGCCAAACGGGCTCATGAGCGCCGGAACACCCGGTGTTCAAATTTTGAACAACTTAGGTTTAGGAAACACCAATAATGCCGCAGTGGTTACGTTTTCCTTCACTCCGATTGGGGATACCATCAGCTTTCGTTATGTATTTGCATCAAACGAATATCCTGGTTTCGTATGCTCGGGTTTCAACGATGTATTTGCCTTTTTCTTAAATGGGCCAAATCCGGCCGGAGGAAATTATAACAACCAAAACATTGCCCTTATCCCGGGAACAAATACCCCTGTAACCATTAATTCTGTAAACGCCGGTAGTTCGGGAGGAGCCTGCACGCCACCGGGCGGTGGTCCTCAGTGCCCTTGTAATTCGCAATATTTCGTAAATAATTATAATCCAAACCAAGGCACGGTTGCCATTAACGGGTTTACTACGCCCTTAACCGCCTGGGCTCCTGTTGTGCCGTGTTCTACCTACACCATTACGCTTGCCGTGGCCGATATTTTGGACGGAGCCTTAAACTCTGCCGTATTTTTAGAGGCGAGCAGTTTTATCTCGCCAGTGGTTACCATTAATCCCAATGCCAGTATTGGCGGAATTGACACCGTTCTTTACGAAGGTTGCAGTTATGCGGATATTGAGATTGTTCGAAACTACGATATTGACCAGACCAAAACCTACAACCTTCAAATTTCAGGAACCGCTGTTGACGGGGTGGATTATACCGGGCTTCCGCAAACTGTAACTTTTGCGCCCGGAGATACTGCACAGACGATTACCCTTAATACCCTCAATAATCCGGCATCCAATTCCAATTCGTTTGTTACCATTACCATTCAGGATACAATCTGTAGCAACGGTGGGGTGATTACCTCATCCATTACTTTAGAAATAATTAATATTGATACGCTTCAGGTAGATATCGGTCCGGATATACTTTCCTGTGATACCATTAATATCCAATCCTTGGTAACCGGTGGTTTGGCTCCGTATACATACAATTGGAATTCCGGAGCATTTGCCACACCCAATATCAATAATTTTATTCTCACCGGTCCGGAAACATTTATCCTGGAAGTGGAGGATAATTGTAATAACTCCGCCTCGGATACCCTGCTTGCCAGTGTATTAAATTCTCCCACCGCCTATTTTGATATAACAGCCTCGGCTATAAATGTGAATGAAGAGTGTGGTTCGGTAGAAATTACCATTACGCGTCAGGCCCTGTTGGATCAGGCCCGCACTTATCCGCTTATTATTTCTTCACAAACGGCAACCCCCGTAGATGATTACACGGTGCCAGCTACTTTTTCGTTTGGTGTGAATCAGAATTCGGTTACCGTTACGCTAAATCCGGTTTGGGATGCCCTTTCCGAAGGAACGGAATACGTTACCTTACTTACGGTTGACACCCTCTGTAATGGAACCTTTGTGTATGATAGCGTTAGGGTAAACATCTTAAATATAGATCCGCTCACTTTGGATGCAGGAATTGATTTGTCAACCGGTTGTCCCATTCTGGAGCAAAACATAAATCCGTTAGCATCGGGTGGAACTGCGCCATACACATGGGCATGGAGCTCAGGTCAGAATACACAGAATATTGCGGTGCAACCGGCTGGAACTACCGTTTATGAGCTTACCATGACTGACTCCTGTGGGAATACCGTTTCTGATGAAATTGAGGTAGAAACCTATTATCCGCCTGTTGCGGATTTCAGCTTTAGTTCGGCCGACTGGTGTGAGCCAGCTATTGTGCTGTTTACCAATACAAGTCAAAATCAGTCGGGAACGATTACCACTCTAGCTTGGAATTTGGGGAACGGTGAAACGGGCTCCCAAAATAATCCGGCAGGCGTATATGAATCCGATGGCGATTATGTGGTATCCCTTGTGGTTACTAATTCATACGGTTGCGTAGATTCCATTTCTAAAACCATAACGGTGCGCCCAAAACCTGACGCCGATTTTTATTGGACACCCGAATCACCCAACATCAATAACCCCTTGGTTAACTTTAATGATAATTCTTCGCCGGATGTAACCGCGTGGCTTTGGCAAATTTCTACGCTGCATTCTTCTTCTGAAACCAATACACAATATCAGTTTGCAGTTCCAGGTGAGTACAAGGTGCTTTTAACAGTTGAGAATGAATTCGGATGCACGGATACGGCAACAAATACTGTTGTGGTTACCGGCATATCCACCATTTTTGTGCCTTCGGCATTTACCCCGTCTGGCGATAACTTAAATGAAACCTTTATGCCGCGTGTGACCAATATGCGCGAATTCAGCATGAAAATTTATAACCGTTGGGGCGAACTGCTTTACTCAACCGAAAATGCCTACGACGACGGCTGGAACGGCAGAACACCCTCGGGGAAATTGCTCAAAAACGATGTGTACGTGTATAAAATTTATGTAAAGGACATTTACGGCAAAGATTTTGAGTACTTCGGAAATGTAACGCTTATGAGTGATAACTAAGAATAAACTCCCAAATTTGGCGTTACTGAGTACATACTATGCGCCAAACGAGCCTCTTTTTTATTTGTTTTTGGATAGCCATCCTGTCTGTTCGGGCTCAATTTGTATTTATACCCGGCCAAACTGTTGATTTTGGGCAGGTAGATGAGTGGCGTAACAACCCGGCCGATTTTTATTTGGTGAACACGGGACAAAAACCCCTGGCCATTTTAAAACTTACGGGTTCCGGAAATATTCTGGCCCAATATCCCAAAACATACATCAATCCCGGCGATACCGGAAAAATATCCATATCCTTTTATACTCCGCATACGGGGGCTTTTTCTGAAACGGTAGAGGTGATGTTAAGTGCCTCTTTTGAACCGGTAAAACTGAATATTAAAGGCAAAATCAAAAATTTGGCTTCAGATGCGCTTACGGCCTGCCCGGGAGATAACATGCAGGGCGCCCCGCCTAATTTTTCGCAGCAGTTTATAGCCTTGGATGCCATTACGGGAAAAGTAATTCCAGGAACCGAATTTTATGTGGGTACCCAGGGAGAGTGGCTCGACCGATTTAAAATCCCGGCAGTTGGAAAACCGGTAAATAAAACCTATAAAAGCGGACTTTACGCACTTAAAATCCGTGCCGAAGGATACCTTCCCCTGGATACCGGAATCGTGATTTTAGCCGGTAATCGTTCCTATACCTTTTACTTGAATAAAACCATTGAACCTGTGCTTGTTGGTATCACACCCGTACCTGTTCCCGAACCTGAACCTGTTCCGCCGGTGGTGAATCCGGTGCCGCCACCCAAGGTAATTCCACCGCCTGTTGGGCCGGATACCAGTATTATTTATCCCGATTTCCCAATTACGGAGTTTAAACCCAACAATATTGTATTCATTTTGGACGTATCCTCTTCCATGCGCCTATTGGGCCGCTTGGATATGCTTAAAGAAGCTATGCTGCGCTTAGTAACCGTGCTACGTCCGGTTGACCGGGTAAGTATTATTACGTTTACCACTTCGCCGGTTACCCGGATTCAGGGTGCCTACGGGAATCAGCATGATACGCTCAGTTCAATTATTCGTTCGTTTACCGCAGCCGGTGCCACCAATGGTATCAAAGGACTCAAATATGCCTATGAATTAGCCGAAAATCATTTTATTGAGGGCGGAAACAACATGGTCATCATCGGCACCGACGGCGTATTTGCCCAAACCGACGAAAACGGAGTGAACATTCTTACCCTGGTGGAGAGCTATGTGGCCAAACATATAAAACTGGGCGTGATGGCTTTCGGGCGTGATGCCGAAGCCTTAAAATCAATGGAAAAAGTGGCGGCCAAAGGCAATGGCGGTTACATGCGCATGGATGAGCCGGCGCGTGCTGCGGAGCTTTTGCTGGAGCAAATCAGGCTACAGAGCCGGCGGGCCGGCGGGCATTAAAATCCCCCTTAATTGTTCATTCTCATCAAGTATTATTAATTTCGTGCTCGCAAATCGAGTTACTTCTCCTGTATTTTTGCTTTGGAGTTTTTCGTTTCGCCGGTAAATACGTTCTTATTTTCATCATTCCGCTCCGGCGGCTTTAATTTAATCATATGCTAGTTGAAAAAAACAAGGTGGTTTCCATCACCTACACGCTCCGCGAAGCCGGAGAAAACACCGAAGTAATTCAAGAAGTGGATGCTTCCCAGCCGCTCGTTTTTTTATATGGAGCCGGACAGCTTCTTCCTAAATTTGAAGAACACCTTTCAGGTAAAGCCCTGGGCGATACATACGAATTTGTGCTGGCCCACATGGACGCTTACGGTCCTATAGATGCCGAAGCCGTTGCCGATGTGCCGATTGATGTATTCATGGTGGACGGTAAATTGGCCGAAGATATGCTCGCCATTGGCGGACAGGTTCGTTTACGTGACCAGGAAGGCCGTTTGTTGCAAGGCATTGTGTTAAGCCGCAGCCTTGAAGCCGTAAAAATTGATTTTAATCACCCCATGGCCGGAAAAGATCTTCACTTTTCTGGTACCGTGGTAGCCCTCCGTGACGCTTCTGAAGATGAACTGGCGCATGGCCACGTTCATGGCGAAGGCGGTCATCAGCACTAAAAATAATTCTACCTGTTATGAGCGAAAACAGTCCGTTAAACCCTGAAAGCGAAACCGAACGTAAAGCACGCGAACGCCGCGAATTTGAACTCTATTTCACCAAAGAAAAAGAGAAAGAAGAAGGCAATACCCGAACAGCCATGATTTGGGTACTGATTTTTGGCGTGGGTATTCCCTTGCTGTTTTCAATTCTTTACGTTATTGTTTCTGTTATTCTGGGCTTGGCCGGAGCATTATAACACGGTAATCCGTTTTTAAAAGGAGGTTTGCTTTTGCATACCTCCTTTTTTTATGTCTTTCAAATTGCCAAACCCGGCGTTTTCAATATTGGTTTATTAATACCTTTGCGGCTTAAACGGAGTTTTTATGTTCAGAACACATACCTGCGGAGAGCTGCGCATCTCAGATGCCGGCAAAACGGTTACACTGGCCGGATGGGTCAAAAAAACGCGCGAATTGGGCGGCATGACCTTTGTTGATTTGCGTGACCGCTATGGCATTACCCAGTTGGCGTTCAACATGGAAACCAATGCCGATCTATGCACGCAGGCCTCAAAACTGGGCCGCGAATTTGTTATTCAGGCCACGGGCACCGTAACAGAGCGCAGCAGCAAAAACAGCCAGCTTCCCACCGGTGAGGTTGAAATTACGGTTACGGCCCTTCAGGTGTTGAATGTATCGGCCACGCCGCCGTTTACCATTGAAGAAGAAACAGACGGAGGCGATGAACTCCGCATGAAATACCGTTATCTCGACTTACGCCGTGACTCCGTGCGTAAAAACCTGGAACTTCGCCACCGGGTAGGTTCCGAAACCCGTAAATACCTCGATTCCCTCCAGTTTATAGAGGTAGAAACACCCGTTCTAATCAAATCAACTCCCGAAGGCGCCCGTGATTTTGTGGTTCCTTCACGCATGAATCCGGGTGAGTTTTATGCATTGCCCCAATCGCCGCAAACCTTCAAACAATTGCTGATGGTTTCTGGCTTTGATAAGTATTATCAAATCGTAAAATGCTTCCGCGATGAGGATTTACGCGCCGACCGTCAGCCCGAGTTTACTCAAATTGATTGTGAAATGAGCTTCGTGGAGCAGGAAGATATCCTTTCAACGTTTGAAGGCTTGGTTCGTCATCTGTTCAGGGAAGTAAAAGGCATTGAAATACCTGCCATGGCCCGTATGACCTATGCCGATGCCATCAAACTGTACGGTTCCGACAAGCCCGATATCCGTTTTGGGATGCAGTTTGTGGAATTAAATACACTCGTAAAAAATAAAGGATTTAAAGTATTTGACGATGCTGAACTCGTAGTGGGTATCAATGCCAAGGGTGCAGCCGAGTTTACCCGCAAACAGCTCGATGAGCTTACCGAGTTTGTGAAACGTCCGCAGGTTGGAGCCAGCGGACTGGTATACGCCCGATATAACACCGACGGCACGCTAAAATCAAGCGTAGATAAATTTTATAACGAAGAAGAATTAAAATCCTGGGCGGCCGCATTTGATGCCCAAGCCGGTGATTTAATGCTGGTATTGGCCGGGCCTGCCGATAAAGTGCGCAAACAGTTAAATGAGCTGCGCTTAGAAATGGGTAATCGCTTGGGATTACGTTCAAAAGATAAATTCTCCTGCCATTGGGTGGTTGATTTTCCACTGTTGGAGTTTGACGAAGAAAGCGGCCGTTACCATGCCATGCACCATCCGTTTACCTCACCCAAACCCGAAGATATCCAGCTGCTCGACAGCGATCCGGGAGCAGTGCGCGCCAATGCTTACGACATGGTGATAAATGGCGTGGAAGTGGGCGGAGGCTCTATCCGTATTTTTGACCGCGATTTACAGATGCGCATGTTTAAACTGCTTGGTTTTAGCGAGGATGAAGCCCGCAAACAGTTTGGTTTTTTAATGAATGCCTTTGAATTTGGTGCTCCTCCACATGGCGGTATTGCCTTCGGATTCGACCGTTTGTGTTCGCTCTTTGGCGGAGCCGATGTAATTCGCGATTTTATTGCCTTTCCAAAAAATAACGCCGGCCGCGATGTAATGATTGATTCACCTTCCAGTATTGCCGAAGAGCAGCTGAAAGAGTTGAGTATTGCCTTGAGAGCAGAGTAATACACAAACTGACTTTGTTATAGAAAATTTGGTTTTTTGGTCCGATTTGGCAAGTTTACTTCATTTAAAGTTGCATATTTGGTAAGTCATTCGTGCGAAAGAATCCTAACTAAACTTGGTTAATATGAGACTAAACTTTTTATTTCCGGTTATACTGTTTCTGCTTGCGGTAGGCTTGAGTAATTGTTCAACAGACTGCGAACCCAAATTTACAACCTGCAGCGAAACTCCGCCCACCAATGAGGCCTGCCAGGCTGCATTTAACAGATGGTTTTTTATTGCTGACGAAAATAGATGCGAACAAATTGCATACAGCGGTTGCTCGCAAAAAGGATTTGCCAGCCAGAAGGAATGTGAAGAATGTAAATGCAAATAAGGCTATTAACCAATTAATGGAATTTGTAAAGAAACATATATCAATTATTGTCAGCAGTTTTGTTTTTGGCATCCTGTATTCATTAATATCCCTAATAAACCATTATAATTTCAGGACGTATTCGCTTGATTTGGGTTTATATACCAATGCCTTATACAAGTATGCCCATTTTCAGATGGCAGACAACAATATGATTAAGGAGCATTATGAATTGCTTTTGGGTGGACATTTTGATTTATATCTGTTGTTGTTTTCGCCCAGTATATACTTGTTTGGTTCGTATTCTTTATTAATTATTCAAATTATTGCCCTTTTATTCGGCGGTGTGGGAGTGTATACTTTTTTTAAATTAAAAGGCACAAAAAATAGATTTATACCCATTTTAGCCGCGATTTATTTTTATTCATTTTTCGGTGTTTTTGGTGCACTTTCTTTTGATTACCATAGTGTTGTTGTTGCCAGTAGCATTGTGCCCTGGTTTTTCATAGCCATACATCAAAATAAAAAGTGGCTCTCGGGTTTGCTGTTTATTTTTATTTTAGTAGCGCAGGAGAATGTTTCCTTTTGGGCCGTTTTTATTTGTTTGGGTCTTTTAATTGAATACCGATCCGATATAAAAAAGGTATATTATTTGGCTTTCCTTTCTGCATTGTCAATGGTGTATTTTTTAGTAATAATTTATTTGGTAATTCCTTATTTTTCGGTAGAACACGCTTATGGCGGATTTCGGTATTCTGTATTAGGTGATAATGTTCAAGATGCGTTTATGAGCCTAATCTTAAACCCTGTTGATAATTTTTTTGTGCTTTTTACCAATCATAATAACACTCCCTATGGAGATTACGTTAAGGTTGAATTTCACCTTATTCTTTTTGCGTCCGGGCTATTATTTTTATTTAGGAAGCCTCAGTTCTTTCTGATGCTTTTGCCTATTTTTTTTCAGAAACTTTTTCACGATAATGCCAGTATGTGGAGTGTCGGATTTCAGTATAACATTGAATTTGCTCCTATAATGGCTATCGGTATTTTTAGTGTACTCGCTGACATTAAAAATTTGAAAATTGTTTACGGTTTATCATTTCTGGTTTTAGCTTTTACTGTAGGTTCAAGTATCCGCACTATGGACAATACGGTTTTTTACACCAATAAAGCCCAGATTAGGTTTTATAATCCAGAACATTATTCTCGGAATTTTAATGTTGCCAATATACACCTGCAATTATCAGGGATACCTGAGCATGCTGCCGTAAGTGCCCAAACACCATTTGTTCCGCATTTAGCTTTGCGAAATGATATTTACCAATTTCCTATTTTAAAAAATGCAAATTATATAGTTTATTCTGAGAATGAGAGCAGCTACCCGCTCACAAAGGAACAGTTTGATAAAAAATTGGACGAAATTTTGATTTCCGGGCAATGGGAATTTGTTTACGAGGGTGAAATTTCTATTTTGAAAAAGCGGGATTAAAATTTATAGGGATAGCCATCCAAATTAGTATTGAATTTTTTGTCAACAATTGAATTTTCAGATAACTTTTTTAAATTTTGTATATTGCATTCAAATCCGAAGCATATGAAAATTAAGCTTAGCACTTTATTTTATTTACTTTTTTCCTTCAGTATATGTGCACAGAATTATGCCCCTTTTAATCAAAATGTCAGCAAACGTTTTCATTTGCAAGGTAACACTGATGATGATGAATATTTTTTACACATTGAAAGTGTTGACTCACTCTTTACATTGATTGCAGGGGATACATTGTATTATCAAAAGCAGTTTAAGCCCTATTTTATTGGGCGGGATGTGCCCTATTTTGAGCCTGATAATTGTACTTTTTGGGGTTTGGGAAGTGAGCGGGTGATTGATACCACTTGGCTTGGTCCATTGGTAAAACAATGGAGTTTATTCTCTTTTGACCAATACATTTTTTATAACCGGTATGCCGATTCACTACAATTTGATTTTGAGCAACAAACGGGTGACTCAGCCCTGTTTTTTACCGCTGCTCAGAACGATAAATTTTATTTAAAGTATGAGGGTATACAAGCGGGCACTGTATTAGGGCAAGCGGAAAACCTGAAAGTATTCCGTATTTTACATTATGACAGTGTGGGCAATACAATGCAAACGCCCCTGCATAATTTTGAAATTAAAATTGGCGAACACTTGGGCTTAGTTAGTTTTTTTGATGTGTTTAATTTTCCAGTTGAAGAAACACCACTTTTGTTAAAGGGGCAAACCAACCCGCCCTTGGGCTATTTCCAAATGACCCTGGGCGAAGTATTTGACTGGCATGTGGGTGATGTGCTTCAGTATAAAGGGACTTATTCAGCATTACCCGGCTACTATCCAAGCTCCAGTTCCTTTAGCCAGTATACCGTGATTGACCGGATGGAAGATAATGATACCGTGAAAATTTATTTTGATGTCGTTTCTTCCAGTATCAAACCGAGTCCTTGGTTTGGAACGTTTAATATCAGTTATCCAAATCCTTTGGTTTTTAATAAAAAGGTAAGCGTGATTGATTTTCCGTATAACAAAGCATTTTTTTGGGATTTTGATATGTATTCTGTCGATTCCGTTTCGTATTGTGGAATAGATCATGAAGGTATACGTTTAACCGGGCGGTTTCATTATTTTTGTGCAGCATGTGCCTGCTTTGGCCCTGCTGACGGTGATGGCCAATTTATAGAAATTGCTGACTGGGGCAAAGGAATTGGCGTAAGCAGCATGGCTTTTGTTCCCTATGGTTATATGGGTACAGTTAGCAGAAATGCTTCGCTGGTATATTCTAATATTAACGGTTTTGCATGCGGAAATTTCATTCCAAATATTGGCATCAGCGAGTCTTATACTAATGAATTTGAGATATGGCCCAACCCCGCTAACGATATTTTACACACAAGCCTTTCGTTTGAACGGGTTGCCGTGTATGATGCAAATGGAAGGATCATTCCCATGGTAAGTCAACCGGGCAATTCATTGGATATTTCATTGTTAGCGGATGGATTTTATGTACTTGAATTTTTGGTGGATGCAAAACCGGTTAGAAAGCGGATTGTAAAACAGTAAAGTGTAGAAAGGGGAAAAGAGGAAGCACATATTTTGTATTCTGTTATACTTGGCATTCCTTTTTTTGTTTACAAATACCGTATTTGCGCAAGTGGCAAAACAAATTGCGATTCAATAGCGTACGGTTACCAGGCTAAATTTTTATACCTGGATTAGATCGCTTGCTCTATGGCGGGTTTGAATTAGATCAAGAATCAGTTTTTAGGTTTTATAAAAGGAATAAATGGAGATGAAATAGTATTGATTATTAAGAATAAATAGCATGATTACTATTTTTTCGATGAAGTCATTCTTCCATTATAATTATTCAACCAATACCCTAAATTAACTTTTACAGAAATTAGGCCATGAGTTTCTTTTCCAAGAATTTCAATTCCCTATGAAATTACTTAGTCAATAAAACCCCTATTGTTTTTTCCTTATCAATCAAGGCATCCTTGTTAGTGTTTTTTTTCCAATCGCTTATCTCTGCGCTTCGGGCATAATCCAGGGCCGTTTTTCCGCTGTTGTCCTTTTTCTGTTTATCTGCTCCAAGCCGTATTAGTAGTTCAACCACATCGGCTTTACCGTTGGAAGCCGCCAACATAAGTGGCGTTTCTCCTTTTTGTGTTACCGCATTTACATCTGCTCCGGCAGCAATCAGCGCTTTGCAAATTTGTATTCCGCCATAATAGGCACAGGCTACATGTAAGGCCGTTCTGCCTGCTTCGGAGCGAGGCTGGTTGGGGGTGGCGCCGTTTTTCAATAAAAACCTTACCATGGGTATATTTCCCCATCGGGCGGCTGTCATAAGCGGTGTGGCTCCATACTTATCCCGCACATTTATATCGGCTCCGTTTTTAAGGGCTTCTTTAATTGTCAGTGAATCGTCTTTTAATACCGCAGCATGAATATCTTGTGTATACACATCAGAAACGGGTAGTAAACAAATGATAATGACGAAAAATAAGATCTGAAAAGCAGTTTTCATACGGGATAAACATTTTGACATTATGGTAACGAATTGCAGCAATCAAAGCCTTTTTGAGCAAACATCTCATTAATTACTTCATAAATTGCAACAAGCTGTATAGTACGGGGTTGGAAATAAAGTTGTTGTATGTTTTATTGAACATTACTTTACCGTTTAACGATTTAATGATTGTTTCAATTTGGGGAGCCAAGTTTTCATTATCTTCAAAAACCAGGGTAAAGCCCTTTTTGTTTTTATCGGAAAATTCTTTGTGTTCGGTAAGTAAATATATGTTTTTCAAAACCGTTTCGGGATTTTCGTCGCGTTCAATTTCTAAACTGAACAAGTACCCCGAATAAGAATCAACGGCCATAAACATATATGCCAAGCCTTCTTGGGTTCGCACTTTCACATTCAAAAAAGCCACATATTCTAACGGATAATTTGCTTTTAAAATCTGTCCCATAGTACAATATTAAAAGATATTCTGAAAAATACGATACATTCATTTTTATTCGTCTATGAGCATTTTATACGGGTCTTCTGAATAGAAAATATGCAGTGCCGCATCAGCAGCTAATGCGTAGTTTGCCTAAAGAATAGCATTTTTAATGATTACGGTGTATCTAATCATAAATATGTATACTTTCGAGGTATGAGAAGTGTGTTATTTAGTATACTGGCCCTTTTTATTGTACCGGTTGTTTTTTCGCAAGTATGTACCAATAACCGGTACCGGGAGCGTGTTTTTCCGCAGGTTACAAAAACTGCTGATATACAGTATGCCACGGTGCAAACGCTTCCGGCTGTATATTTGAATGAAACCCAAACCATATCTCAAAACTTATACCTCGACGTTTGGCAGCCTACCGGTGATACGCTCCAAAAAAGGCCTTTGGTGATTTTGGCTTTTGGCGGTGCATTTTTAATTGGTACCAAAAACGATGCAGACATCCAGGCGGCATGCGATTCACTGGCCCATTTGGGTTATGTTACGGCCTCTATTCAATACCGGCTTGGTTTAAACCCTACGGTAGCCAGTTCTGGTGAGCGGGCGGTTTACCGTGCCACCCAAGATTTTTCGGCAGCCGTTCGGTATTTTAAGCAGTTTGCTTCAACCTATAAAATTGATACTTCGGCTATTTTTGTAGGCGGTGCCAGTGCAGGCAGTTTTGCAGCCCTTCACATGGCCTATGGCGATGAAGATGAACGCCCGGCTTCCTCTTTTGCTTCGGGTGGTTTATTTCCGGCTCCGGATTTAGGCTGTATGGATTGTTCGGGCAATAATTATCCTTACAGTCATAAAGTCCGTGGTGTGTTGAACATGTGGGGCGCATTGGGTTTTTTAAATTGGATGGAACCCGGAGATCCGCCTATTGTGAGTTTTCATGGTAATTCAGACCCGGTTGTTCCATTTTCTGAAGGTTTTCCTTTCACCGTAGGAGCGACACTACCTTATGTTTACGGCTCCGAAAAAATCACGCAAAAGGCCCAGCAATTGGGCATTTATAATGAGTTTTATCCGTTTTCGAGTGCCATTCACCAACTTTGGGGAGCCGGCTTGGAACAAAACTGGGTAGTTGGCCCCACCGAATTTCAGGTACCCATTTTAAATGGCATACGGGAATTTATGTTCAAGATTTTAAAGCCTGCGCACAGCTCTCTTTCCGGTCCATCAGAGGTATGCAGTGGCGCCGAGGTGCTGTATAGCGTTCCCCTGAGGCCGGGCTTCAAATATTGCTGGCAGGTGCAAAATGGACAGATTGTTCAACAAAACAATAACCAACTACTGGTAAAATGGAATTTTGCCGGCAATGGGCAGGTTTCGGTGCGTGAGTTTAACATGAACGATATTCCGGCTGATTCATTTCTGGTGAAACAAGTCAACATATTTCAAACACCCAATGTAGAGCTCAGCGGTCCAACTTCGGTTTGTCTCGGCGATACCATTCAGCTAAGCGCCACGGGAGCCGATTCACTTGTTTGGTCGCCCCAGGGCATCATAAGCCCGGTGCCCGGCGGTTTGGCCTTGGCATGGCCTAGCCAGCAGACAGTATTCTCGGTAACGGGTTATGCTGCGGGTAACTGCTCCGATGCCGACCAACATACCGTACAGGTTAATCCGCTTCCGGTATCACCCATCATTACCCGGTTTGATTCGGTATTATTCGTCCCCCAACAGTTTGCGGCTTATCAGTGGTATTTGAATGGGGTGGCCATTCCTGGGGCCACATCAAATGAATTACTGATTAGTTCTAATGGGGTATACACGGTTGCTGTTTTCAATGCTGCCAGTTGTGATGTGCTTTCATATCCTCAGGCTGTGGCCAACATGGCTATTCAAGGCTTTGAATCAAGTTCGCTTACACTTTTCCCCAATCCTTCTGATGGTCATTTTACGATTTCAGGTCTGCCCGCCGGAACTTACACCGTGTCTGTGAATGGTTTGAACGGCAGCGAGGTATTATCTCAACAAGCTTGGCTTGTAACAGATGGAAACATTCTACTGAACGGAGATTCCTGGATACCCGGTTATTATATCCTTAATTTAAGCGATGAGCTTGGAAATACCTTTCGGATGCCGCTCATCCGGAAATAAAAAAAGCACACATCCCAAAGGGATATATGCTCAAGAAAGTGCTATTATAGTAAGGTTTATTGCTTTTCTTTCGGATGAAAGAACATTTTTACCATCCACCAAAGGGTAAGCCCGGCAACGGCAAAAATCATAAACCAGTTAAATCCCATACCCAAGGCCTCTAGGCCTCCGAAAGTCCAAACAAAAAAGTCTTCTAATGCATTAAAAAGCCAATCCATAACTGAAAGGTTATTCGTTTATTTGCCCCAAAGGTAAACATTATCTCAAAATTCCAAAGATTCCGTTAAAATGCCGAAGGCTTTTCTACATAAAAATAAACCGCTGGCTTTGATAGCATCACTTAGTATTGTGTTGCTGTTTAGGTTAGGTAATTTTTTTGAACCGGTTGCGGAGTCTTCGGGAGCCGGAATTCTGTATCCGTTTTTACGGGTAGAAGTTTGGCCGGCATTGGTTCAGGTGCTGGTATCGGTTGCTATGTTGGTTATTTCGGCTGCTATTTTTGATTTAATACTTACCCGTTTCAATATTTTGGGAAGCATATCCGGTTATCCGCTGTTTTTCTTTGCCGTTTTTGCCTCTTTACATCCGGCTATGGGAAGCATGAGTCCGGCCGTTTTGGCTTTGCCGTTCATTGGAGCAGCATGTTGGGCACTGCTTATTAACTATTCTGAAAAAAGGGGGCAGTTTACGGCTCTGTGGTCTGGTCTGTTTTTGGCATTTGCCGCTTTATTTTACGCACCGTTTATTCTGTTATTTCCTTTTGGGATTGTGGCGTTGGCTACGCTTAAACCTGCATCTGGAAGAGAGTTTATTGCCCAGTCAATGGGCTTTTTGCTGCCCTTTGGGTTTGCTTACGCCGTATTCTATCTCAGCGATTATCATGGAGCCCGTTGGCCGTTGCCGGGTTATGTTGATTTACTCAACTTTTTTGACGCATTTTCATCTGATTGGGATATTTGGATGGTTGCGGTACTCGTATTTGGATTACTCAATTTCGCCCTGTTCATCAGCTTTAACCAGATGAGTACCTACAAAATTCTGGTGCGCCGTTTTTTTGTGGTGCTCATTATGCTCCCGGCATTTTTAGTACTCGCCTTTATGATGTCACCTTTGCCTGATGTGGGTGCTTTTTGGCCGGTGGTATTCCCTTTTTCCTTGCTTTTGAGTCGGTTATTTATTGATTTTCGTAGTAAAGCCTTCTTAAGGCTGCTGCTGGGTTTGGTTTTACTGATTGCCCTGTTGGCTCATTTCAATTATTATTTTGGCGGCGATTTCACATTTAAATTGGTAAATTAGCGGCCTCAAATACCGTGTATGAAGTTTGGAGTAATTACTTTCCCGGGGTCCAATTGCGACCATGATTTATTGTATTGCCTGGAGCAGATTTCTGGCTCAAAACCCGTGAATCTGTGGCATAAAGATCATGATTTGCAGGGCTGCGACATGGTTTTTTGTCCGGGTGGATTTTCCTACGGTGATTACCTGCGTTCGGGAGCTATTGCCCGCTTTTCTCCCATCATGAAAGAAGTGGTTGATTTTGCGTCTAAAGGCGGTTATGTGATGGGAATTTGTAATGGTTTTCAAATACTAACCGAAGCCGGATTGCTGGATGGTGCACTCTTGCATAACGAAAGCCGTAACTTCATCTGTAAAAATGTATACCTGCGTACCGAAACATCAAACAGTTTGGTAACCCGGAGCATTGAAAAAGGTGCCGTACTGAAAGTTCCCATTGCCCATGGCGAAGGACGTTTTTTCTGTGATTCGGATACCTTAAAAAGCATACAGGACGAGGATCGGGTTCTTTTCCGTTATTGTGACGAAAACGGGAATATCACTCCGGAATCAAATCCCAACGGTGCTTTAGACAATATTGCCGGTATTACCAATAAAGGCCGTAATGTTTTTGGCATGATGCCACATCCGGAGCGTGCCTGGGCAGATTATCTTTCAAACAGCGATGGTAGAATGTTATTTGAAAGTATTTTGGAAAAGGCGACTGTTTAGTTTGCCAAATTTGAAGTGCTCTTCGTAAAGAATCGGCTTGCTTCTGCTTGGTTTTGCCTTAAACATGGACTCGTAAGTGGTTCATTTGTGCTCTGAAATATCAAAGCACAGTATGAAAAAATTACTTCTCCTTCTTTTCTTCCCAGCCCTTTTCTCTTTTCAATGCCTGAAAGCACAAAACCACATTTGGCAAGCTTCTTTGGTTGAACAGAGCGTAACGTCTTCTTTTGTGAATCATCGTAACCTGGATCCTTGTGCGTTTACCAGTCAGACTAGTCAATATACCGCAGGAGGTCTGTCTTCACAAATTGGCGGATCGATTATTTTTTCAAAACTTCTGGATGATGTTTTTATTCCTGCAGAAACATGCCGGCTTATAAACTCCCTCACCGCCTATTTTTGGTTAGTTCCCGGTGGAACGATTAATGACGTAAACGTGTATTTGTATAATGACAGCTTGAACTTTCCGGGTTCACTGGCTAGTTTTGGTGGACAAGAATTCAATAGCATTGCCTTTGAAAGTACCTATTTGCTTAATAATGGATCATACGATGTGTATGCCATAAAGGCAAATTTTCCAAGCCCTTTTGAAGTTTGTGCAGGCGCTTCGGCAGAACGTATTTTTATTGGGATGCAAGTGGTTTCAAATGTAAATGCCTACTGGGATTATAGATCAGATTCGACTTCGGTAGGCAGCGATGCCTTACTTTTCTCTCCTAATCTTGGAGTGAACTCATACGCGGCTGTTTCACCGAATGCTTCACTCACATTCAACTATGAGTTTATTGAAAAGACTGAAATAGCTGTTGAGCTTTGTGAAGGAGACACTTTGTTTATTGGCGGATTGCCGGTTACAGAGGCTGGTTTTTACAATGACACTTTAACAAGTAGTGCAGGTTGTGATAGTTTGCTTGTAAGCGCCGTAACAATGAAGCCTGCTCCTACGGTTTCGGCCGGAACAGGATTCTCGGTTTGTGCCTATGGTGAAGTAGTTCCACTAAACGGTAGCCCGGTGGGCGGAACTTGGACTGGGGCAGGGATAAATGGAACTGATTTTGAGCCAGCTGATGCTCCATTGGGAAATAATGAACTTACTTATTCTTTCACCGCGGCAAACGGATGCCAAGCCGAAGCTTCCATAATGGCTAATGTTTCTGAATGTTTGAATGTAAACGAAAATTCAGGTGATGGAATCTTTTCCGTATTTCCAAATCCGGGTACTACCCATATTACAATAAATCTAGCCGAATTTTCGCTGCCGGCAAGTTTACTGGTGCTTGATATTACGGGCAAAGTAGTCCATACGGGTACAATCAATCAAACCTTACATAATTTAGATATCAGTGATCTGGCAGAGGGTGTTTACTTATTCAGGGTAAACCAAGGAAGTACCGCCAAATCACTTCGCTTTGTGAAAGTTAAATAAACATTTAGGAGATAAAAAAGGCCTTTATCAGCAAGATAAAGGCCTTTTTTTTTGTGCACCCGAAGGGATTCGAACCCCTATCGTTGGTACCGGAAACCAATATTCTATCCATTGAACTACGGGTGCCCGAGGCCGCAAAGGTAAAAAATCCGGTGAATCATTTTGCAGGGTATACGCTTTTAAACGGATTGTCGTTTATCCATGAAAAATACCGAAGCGTTCCTTAATTTCGGGAAGAATACGTTATTTGCACTATACTTATGAAGTTCAGTTTATACATTTTCTCCATTCTGCTCCTATCGGTAGGCGCCATGGCCCAGCAACAGGTTGGTACCGGAGAATGGAACGTACATTTACCTTACAATAAAGGAAATTCAGTTTGCGAGGGAGACGGGATAATCTATGTCGGGTGCGGCTCGGGAGTGTATTCGGTAGATATGGATTCAAAAGAATTGAATTTACTCAGTACGGTAAATGGGCTTTCGGATGTAAATGTTACATCCGTCGGATACTCAGATCAGGCGTCTGCCTTAATTATAGCCTATGCAAATGGTAATTTGGATATCGTAAAGGATGGGCAAGTGGTTAATTTGCAGGATATTTTAATTGCCAGCAGCATTAATCAGAAACGTGTGAATCATATCACCATCCGGGGTACTATGGCTTACCTGGCTTGTGATTTTGGTATAGCCACCGTTGATTTGGTAAAAGAAGAAATTCCCTCATACGTTATTTTTCTCGATGGCAATGGCCTTGAAATGGAAGTGTATGATATTGAGTTTACCGATAATGGCCAGATGCTTGCCGCGGCGGATGAAGGTTTATACTACTATGATGGAAATGGCGCTTTGCAGGATTTTGGTGCCTGGCAGGTGTATGACGAAATTTTTCAGGGTACATATAATGCTGTGGTAAACCATAACGGAACCATTTATGCCTGTTATTCCAGAAAACTTAGTAACGGATTAGACAACCAGGATACCATTTATACCTTTAATGGAAGCAACTGGCAGGTTTGGGATACTATTATAGGTCAAACGGTACGGTCGTTGGATGTACAAAACGGTAAACTCAGTATTTTACTTGCTCCAGAAGTAGGATTCAATGGAACGCTAATCGTAAAAAATGCCGACGGAACCGACCATGCCCGCCTTTCTGATGGATTCTTGTATCTCGGGATACGCGCTTTTACTGATAGTAAGGGAATTGCCTGGGTTGCCGAAGGTTCTTTCGGAGTTATCTCTGTTTTTGATTACGACAAACGTAATTTTTATGTACCCGACGGGCCATTTTCATCAGCCAGCTACCATTTGTCGCATACGGGCAATACGCTTTGGGTTGCCGGCGGCGGAATGTCACTGTCTTTTGGTCCACTTTTTAATGTGGATGGCGTATTTAAATTGAGAAAGGGAAGTAATTGGAGCTATTTCAATACGTTAAGCATACCCCTAATGAGTAATGCGGCAGATTTTCTTCAGGTGATCCCTCATGTATCCGACACGGCAAGGGTTTTTGCCGTGTCAAACGGTGCAGGGGTCTTTGAAATCGTAGGGAATTCGATAGTAGCTAAATTCGATTCATCAACCACCAATGGAGCCATTTCTAAATCGGTTTCGGGGCTACATAATACTACTTCTGCATCAATGGATGAAAATGGGGCGCTCTGGGTAAGCTTAACCGCAAATTCAAGACCCCTGGCTGTTCGCGATCCCAACGGTGTTTGGAAGTCCTTTTTTGTGCCAGGAGCATCATCGGCCCAAGTAAATTATGTGAAGGCTCTTTCAAACGGCGATGTATGGATTTCTGTTCGCGGTGTTGGCATTGTCGCCGTTAGGCACGATGATTACAATTCTATTTCACAGGTAAGAACCATTTCCACCAATTCGGGCTCCGGAGCATTACCTTCTCCATTCGTAAATGTGATTGTTGAAGACCAGGACGGTGAAGTTTGGGTTGGTACTGAAAACGGATTTATCATATTTTATAATCCCTCGGCCGTCTTTGGTAATAGCGGATTCAACGGAGTGCAGCCGGTTGTGGTAGCCTCCGACGGAAACAATGAAAAATTACTCGACGGCGTATTTGTAAGGTCAATTGCGGTTGATGGTGGTAACCGGAAGTGGATGGCCACTTATGGTGCCGGAGCCTATTTACTCTCCGAAGACGGGTATACCATAAAACAACATTTCTTGAAAACAGCTACTCCGCTCATTTCAAATAATTTAATTTCGGTTTGCGTAGATCCGGATGAAGGCAATGTATACTTTGGCTCCGACTTGGGTATTGTTTCCTATCGGGGGGATGCCACTGAAGCCGGTAATACATTTTCTGAAAACATATATGCATTTCCGAATCCCGTAAGGCCTGAATTTACGGGACCCATTACCATTACCGGTATGGCCCGTGATTCGTACATTAAGATAACGGACGTTTCGGGGCAGTTGATTTTTCAAACCCGCTCAAACGGCGGAACGGCCATCTGGAACGGAAACAGTTTTGACGGTCGCCGGGCAAAAACCGGTGTTTACATTGTATTTGCGGCCAATGAAGACGGTTCGGAGCGGGAAGTAACACGCATCCTGATAGTAAATTAATCAACCATGCAGGAAACATGTAAAGGTTTCGTGCTCAAAACCATTCCATACGGAGATTCCGGTTTAATTGTTAAGCTACTGACGGATACCGACGGGCCGCTTTCATTTATGGTTAGGGGAGCCAAGCGAAAGGGAAAATCATCGGGAGCCGGTGTGTTTGCCCCAATGAACCACATCAGCATTACCTTTATCCGCAAAGAAAACAGGGCCATGTTTACCGCCGGTAAATACGCTATGCATGAAATGTATGGCAATTTACTGACTGATATCCGTAAAACAGCCATTTCCGTTTACATGGCCGAAGCCTTGTACAAGGTTTCAACCGAAGGCCACACCGATATGCATTTGTATCCGTTTGCTGCAGCAGAGATGAGCCGCTTAAACGAAGCGGACCAGCTTGCCCATTTCCCACAGCAATTTTTGGCGGGATTGATTGCCTGTTTTGGCATTAGTCCGGGAGGTCGGTTTTCAATTGATACGCCAGATTTTTCGGTAAAGGATGGTTTGTTTTTGCCACAATATGAGGGCGAAGCGGCCTACAGGGTGTCGGGAGAAACGGCCGAATACATTTCCCTGTTGGTACTTAACCGGGTTCCGGAACGTGATTTTTCGTTGGGTGTGAGGAGAGAATCCCGAAGGAGATTGGAAGATTATATCCGTTTGCACCTGGAGAATAAGTTCAGCCTATTATCCGGCGAAGTATTGGAAACAGTTTTTGATGATTAAAATCGGTTCACGATATGCTTAACGGACTGGATATAGGAACCCGGAAATAAGTTTACGTGAACCAACAGGGGGTAAAGGTTGCAGATATCGAACCGTTTTTCGTACCCCGCCACCAGCGGAAATTCTGCATGGTAAGCATCATAAAATTCAGTGTCAAAACCACCGAAAAGGCGCGTCATGGCAATATCCATTTCCCGGTTTCCGTAATACACGGCCGGGTCGAAAATCACGGGTTCGCCATGAAGTGAACACATAAAGTTTCCGCCCCAAAGATCGCCGTGTAACAAGGCCGGTTTTTCATCCGGAAATATTTCATTCAGTTTGGCAAACAGGTTTTCAAATTTGTGAACCAGTGCGTTGTCGGCTTTACCGCTGTCAACGGCTCTTTTCAATTGCGGTTCAATGCGGTATTGGGCAAAAAACTCCGCCCAGGTATTGCATTGCTTATTTTGTTGGGGTAAAGAACCGATGAAGTTATCGCGCTGAAATCCAAATTTTTCGTTACTGTTTCTGTGAAGTCTGGCTAGTCTGGTTCCAAAATCTTCCCAAAAATCGATTCCGAAATCGCCGGAGTCAATATGTTCCATAATAAGGTAGCATCGTTCGGAATCTTCATTTGACCCAATTACTTTTGGCACCCGGATGCTTCCTGTTCCAGCCAGGGTGTTGAGGCCGAAAGCTTCTTCGGCAAACATGCCTTTTCTGCCTTCGAGCGAGTTCCATTTGGCAAAAAAGGCACCCATGTCGGTCCTTATGATTGCTGCTGCATTAATTGAACCCCCGCCTTTCTCCTCAATGGATAAAATTTCTGGATTGATATTCAATTGTTTGCGAATTATTTCGAGCAGTGCTTCAGGAATATTTGGCTCAATCATGATAAATATGTGCTTATAATTACAAAAAAACATATTTTTGCGCTGCTTTTAAAAAGAAGTATCGAAAGATACCAACGCTTAAAAGTTAAAAAATCGGGGGATTAGCTCTCCCGATGTTTATCGGGAGGCTAGAGCGCATAAACAACGATAGATAAAGTTCTTTACACAATACGGGGGATTAGCTCAGCTGGCTAGAGCGCTTGCATGGCATGCAAGAGGTCATCGGTTCGACTCCGATATTCTCCACAAAAGTTCCTCTGTTTTCAGGGGAACTTTTTTTATTTTAACCAGAGGTCATCGGTTCTCCCGATAGCCATCGGGATCCGATATTCTCCACAAAAGTTCCTCTGTTTTCAGGGGAACTTTTTTTATTTTAACCAGAGGTCATCGGTTCTCCCGATAGCCATCGGGATCCGATATTCTCCACAAAAGTTCCTCTGTTTTTAGAGGAACTTTTTTTATTTTAACCCGAGGTCATCGGTTCTCCCGATAGCCATCGGGATCCGATATTCTCCACAAAAGTTCCTCTGTTTTCAGGGGAACTTTTTTTATTTTAACCCGAGGTCATCGGTTCTCCCGATAGCCATCGGGATCCGATATTCTCCACCAAGGCTCCACTGGAAACAGTGGAGCCTTTTTTATTATATGGAATTGACTGACAAACCCGGGGCTGATTACTTCAAATGCTGCGGTTTTTACGCTTACAATATGTTAAAAGCTTTTAATTTTCCGGCTTTTGGGTATGCCGGTCATTCAACTCTCGGGTTTAACAAATCGCACTTGGTATGTTGATGAATGATAAAGTTTAAACAGTATTACACGATTATTAAATAGCAACTTAGCCCTATGAGTGTTTTGCATTTTTAGTGGGATTTATCCGACAAGCCTGCAAATTTGTCGGTAAAATAAGCGGCTTCGTATTAAATATTTGGGAAACTTTTTGCGTTTTCTTGTCAAATTGCTTTTCACTTTGAATTAAAAAGATACTTTTGTCATTCGTTCAGAAACAAAAATTAAGATAGTAAACAAAAACAAACCAAAGAACAATGAAAAAGATCGTTGCTCTGTTTAGCATGGTATTTTTAATGACCATCGGAACAATAGGATTATTTGCTCAGGATTCAACTGCAGCAGCAAGTGACTCAGGAAATGCTACAACCGCGGTTGCAGAGCCAACCCCGGCAGCTCCCGAAGAACCAACAGTTGTAGAAAGTGAAGGCTTTCATCAGGCCGTTAAACGTTACTTCGTAGAGGGTGGACCCGAGTTCATGTCGCTCGTTGTAATCTGTTTAATTTTAGGTCTTGCCATTGCCATTGAGCGTATCATTTTCCTCAACCTTTCTTCTACTAACGTAGAGAAGTTGATTTCGAAAGTGGACGGCGCACTCCGCTCCGGTGGTGTAAATGCAGCTAAAGAAGTTTGCAAAAGCACTCCTGGTCCGGTTTCAGGCATCTTCCTCGAAGGCTTAAACCGTTCAGACGAAGGAATAGAAATCGTAGAGAAAACAGTGGTTGCCTACGGTGGTGTTGAAATGTCTAAATTAGAAAAAGGACTTTCTTGGTTATCACTGATGATTGCCCTGGCTCCAATGCTCGGGTTCTTGGGAACCGTTGTGGGTATGATCCAGGCCTTCGATGCCATCGCGATTGCGGGTGATATCTCTCCAAACGTAGTAGCCGGCGGTATTAAAGTGGCCCTTATCACTACGGTAGGTGGTTTGATTGTGGCCATCTTACTTCAGATTTTTTACAACTACATTCTTTCTAAAATTGAATCAGTGGTTGGTTCTATGGAAGAGGCTTCTATCTCTTTCATCGATGTACTGGTTAAGAATGGTGTAGGTACCAAATAAGAATCTTTAAAAGATTTTCAAATGAATAATAAAGTCATTAAATTCCTTTCCATGGGTTTAGGCGGCGCAGTGGGTCTGCTTGGAATCGTTTTGATTCTGGTGGCACTCTCTAATGCCTCAAATCCCGATGGATTGGGTGGATCCTTAGACGGATTCTTCTATGTAATCTATATCGCTTTGGCTGTTTGTGTTGTGGTAGCTTTATTGTTTGGTGTTCTCCAAACGGTTACCGCACCCAAAAAATCACTCGGTCTCATTGCCGGTATTGTTTTATTGGTATTGGTCTTCGTAGTTGGCTACAGCATGGCCGGCGAAGAAGTGAACTGGGTAGGTAAAACGGCTGAAGAAATTCGCAAAGCAAATGAAATGTATTCTGCCGGCATCCGTAAATTCAGCGGAGCGGCCGTTAATACTTCCATCGCACTCTTACTTATCGGGGTAGGAAGCATCCTTCTTATGGAGGTTTACCGCCTCATTAAACGATAACATTTTATGGCAAGAAAGAAAAGAGAGGTTCAGGAAATTAATGCCAGCTCAATGGCTGACATCGCCTTCCTTTTGTTGGTTTTCTTCCTAGTTACCACCACCTTCGATTCTGATTATGGTATCCAGCGTTCATTGCCGGCTAAGCCTTCGGAAGAGGTTGAACCGCCAGAAATTAATAGACGCAACGTGTTCATCGTGCTGGTAAACCGAAACGATGAAATGTATGTAAACGGTGAAGTGGGTGACGTAAATCTGTTGAAAGAAGATGTAAAAAACTTCATCCTTAATCCAACGGATAATGAAAAATTATCCAACAAAAAGCTTGTGAAATCAACCAAGTGGGGTAAGGATATTTACGTTTCTAAAGGCGTGGTGGCATTACAGACTGACCGAAATACTTCGTACAAGCGGTACATTGAAATTCAAAACCAGTTAGCCGGTGCATTCAACGAAATGAAGAATGATCTGGCCCAGCGTGAGTTTAAGGTATCGTATGATGAATTGAAGGAATTGGCGAAAAAGGGAGATGAAAAAGCCAAGGCAAATGCGGAAGCCGTTGATGAGGCTATTCCGTTGTCGATTTCGGAAACCTCACCGCGCAAAACTAATTAATACTTTTTTTAATCATGTTTAAGAAAAAAGGTTCAAAAGCCGTACCCGCCATATCTACAGCCTCGCTGCCGGATATCGTGTTCATGCTACTGTTCTTTTTCATGGTGTCAACAAAAATGAAGGAAATAACACTCCTGGTTAAAGTTGACCGTCCAAACGCATCCGCGGCCTCCAAACTCGAAGATGAGACCTTGGTTAAAACGGTTTATATCGGTACACCAACCGACGAGTACCGTGCCCAGTTTGGATCGGAGCCGCGTATTCAGTTAAATGATGTGTTGGCAAACGATGTTTCTGACTTAGATGCAGCCGTACAGGACTGGAGAAATGAAATCAACGAAGCCGAGCGCCTCAAGATGACCATTTCGCTCAAAATTGATAAAGAAACCAAGATGGGTGTGGTTACCGATGTAAAGGAACGCTTACGCGATTTAAATGCATTGAAAATTAGCTATTCTTCTTTGAAAACACAGTAAGGTTTTTAATACTTATAGAAAGGCGACTCAATAGAGTCGCCTTTTTTTATTGATAGGTTTAATTTTTATGTCTTAATTCGTTTTTAAGGTTGTTTTTCGTTAAGACGATGTAAACTTCGTAATCAGTAGATTTTTTATTGAATTAATACCATAATTATTCGTAATTTACTTAAAATGTGATTCTTGCATCGAAGAAAACGATTTTCTTAAGTTAATTTTTTGGTGTAAGTATCCGTATTAGCATTAAAATCTCTATTTTTGTTATTGTTAGGCTCATTATTTCAAGTAATTAGCTGTTTAATTTATTAATTTTAGTTATTAATTAGGGATTAGGCTTCATCTTTATTTTCGTCTTTCTACTTTATTTGAAAACGCGTTAATAATTTACTTTTTCCAATTCTATACCGAGCTGAATAATGTTTTTTGATCGCAAACAGATATTTTACAAGTTTTCTGATTTTATTTTCAAAAAATTGATTTATAAAAGTCTTATACTGTTTGTTTTTATATTCTTCACATCTGTATTTTCTAATCTTTATGCCCAATTTGTAATTCAGTATCCGAATGTTTCCCAAGGAATGACTATCTGTATGAGTCCGTCCCTGCTTACGGTCCGGGTGGACGTTGGCGTTGCCACAACCGACAATAATGTGGTTACGCTTACCCTTCCCCCCGGGGTCACCTGTGTGCCCGGATCCGTAACCAAAATGGGCGGTACGGCGGCATTAACCATTGCCGATTTGGGAGGTACGCCTTCTGCACCTACGTTTCAGTTGGGTCCCAGTACGCTTACTGCCGGTAATTTCATTATTTTCACGGTTCAGCGTGAGGCAGGCTGTGCCGCCCGTACTTTTGCGCTTGGCGGCGGCACCTTCAAGGACAACGTTACTGTTACGGGAACCGCGGGTACAACGGTAGAAAATGACCCGGCCGTTAACCCGTACAATGTTAATTTTCCCTCCCTCTCTTTTGCCCAGCCTCCGGCTTTAAACAATACGGTGGTAGGCTCTTCCTACAACCGTACTTTTTCCATTACGAACGGGGCTGATGGCTGTACCGATGAGGTTAATTTTTATATTGTTTATCCCGGTGGCGGACTTACCCTGAACAGTTTAACGCTGACTGGTTTTGGAGCCGTTACGCCCGCTTCCACAAGCGGAGATACTCTGTTTTTTACTATTTCTGGAGCTGGAGTACTTACTGCAGACGGATTGTTGTGTAATGGCGAAAACTTGCAGTTTACGGAAAACTTCCGTGTTAACACCTGCAACGCTTCCACACAATACCGGGCCGGCTGGGGTTGTTCGGCTTCGCCCTCCGCCTGGTGCCAGACGGCTTCCGGAAGCGGAAGCGTGAGTATGGCTGCGGGAGTGGGAACATTTAGTTCATTTTCTACCCAAATACTTCCAGGATATACGGACATGTGTGGCACAGGTAATGGAGGTTTTATTAATATGCGAGCTGTGTATGGTTGGAGTGGAACAGGTAATTCATCTGCGGCTTCTGCATTTAACACCATACTAAGACTTGGTGGTCAAACTCAATCGAATGCTTTGGTTGGGCTTCAAAGTGGTGTTTATTCATTTATTGGTAATGTTAATATAGGAGGAAACCCCATCCCCTCTGTTTTTTCGGGGGGATTTTTAACTATAAATGTCAATAATTTTTTTGCATTTGACCCTGATGGTCCTGGAGGATTATCCGATATGGATGGAGATGGGTTTTTTGATGATCTTGCTCCCGGAGCATCTGTTTCTATTGATTTTCAGATACAATTTAATTGTAACAAACCTTGTAATTTAAGTACAGAGACTAATGCTGGCATCGCTGGAGATGTTCGTTATAATTTAATGTGCGGTGGTGCTTTGTTATCAGCCAATCGTATCAATAGTGGTCAAGCTTTTCAAGAGTCTGGTTGGGTTGCAAATGGTTATATCCCTGCAAATATTACAGAAGGCGTTCCTTTCCGTGTTCGGGTAAGTACTGGTATTTTTACTAATTCTAATCCTTTCAGGACTTCATCTACCCGTTGGTTGTGGTATTTGGTTCTTCCCCCTGGAGTAAGTGTTGCCGGCTCAGGTAATCCTACCTGGAATAATGGTGGGTATTTTAATTCAAGTTCCTCGGTTTCCCATGCCTATTACCAGTCAAACGATACAATTTTTTTTATATCGCCATCAACCAATGTTGGTTGGGGAGAAATAGACTTAGTATATAGTTGTGCTTCTGGAGGCAATGCAAATACCCTTAATTTTAATTATGGCCTCGTTCAAATTAATAATGTTTCCACAGGATGCCAATGCAGAAGCTTGATGGTTTGTGGGAGTTTTACCACAAACACCTTATGTCCTTCTCCCTGCCCTGCTGGACCTGTTAATGGCATTCCTGTAGTCAGAAGAGTTGATAACTCGTTAGGTTGGACTAACGCATCAATGACTGTGAGGCAGAATGCTGGAAATATAAGTGCTTACGATTTATCAAAAGCCCTCTTTTTAGATACGATCCAGGTAAGAGGTTTTGCCAGACAATCAAATGCTGCTTCAAACTTGTGGTTAAGGATGGAGCTTCCACAGACAACAATGGCCCCATTGAACACTAATAAGCTAACACCTTTAACAATAAACTGTATTATTCGAAGAGGAGGAACTATCATTTCAAGCGGGAGTGTTAGTTCATTCTCTATGGCTGCAAGCAGTGGCGGTGTTCAACGCATTGACTGGGATTTAACTGGTATTATTCCTTCTGGTGGTCTTTTGCCGAATGATAGTATAGAAACGGTTTCAAAGTATTGGGTATCAACAAATGCAGGCTTGCCTACAAATGATGTTCAGTCGGGAGGTAGGTGGTATCATTATAATCTAAGCGGTCAGCAAAGGGATCACTGTAATGAATTCGTTCCGGAAATGTACTTAACCGGTACAATACTCCAAAACGCGAATAATACCAGTAATCTTTTTTCTTGTAATCCGGGAGCTCCTGGTGGTGGCACCAATTATTTGGCAAGGCGGTTCAATACAGCAGGGACTTTATTTGCCAACGAGTTTCGACCTGCCTTGTATATTGACTCTGTTCAGGTTTTGCTTCCGGCAGGATATGAATTTGTCAGTGCTGCTTACAATTATACTGCTGCATTTGGTACACCTGGGTTCAGTTTGTCTTTATCACCCAGCTCTATAAATGGGAATGTTGTGACTTTAGTGAATAATGGATCATGGCTTCCTCTTGGAATAACTGTTACTAACACGTATGGGGCAATTTTGCCGATTACAATAAGACCAAATTGTGCGACTCTCTCGTCTGAGCCAATAACATATAGAGTTTTTATAAAAGATTATTATTATGCATTGGCCTCATTGCCCAGTTATCCCTCTCAATATAAGGGTAATTTATTAGGGAAAACTGAAACGTTGATTCATGCGAATAAAGGAAATCTTGTTGTTTCAGATCAAACTGGTTTGGTTCAGGCAGCTGCGCCACAGGAAAGTTGGACTATTCGTTTATCTAATATTGGTCAGGGTGCAACCCCATACAATTGGCTTGCTATTCCTTCAGACCCCAATACAACAGTTGTGGGCGTGGTAGACCTTACAACCATGATGGCGATACCGTCTATACCTTACCCGGGCGGCGTATGGTACCAATTGAGTTCATCGGGCTTATCGCCGGGTCAAAGCCGAAACTATCGAATTGATTTTACTTATTCCACATGCGATTCAGACAGTTTGATTGTTTTGGCGGGTTGGAACTGCGGCAGTTATCCGGCAGATCCTTCTTCTTACGGTTGCCAGCCGAGGGAGCTGGTTTTGCGTTATGCTCCCGTATCTTCGGAAGTGGGTCTTTACCAGGTTTCTGCGTCGCCGGATTCTGTAAATTTGTGTACTCCGGTATATTACGAATATGTTGTGAACAGTTCGCAGGCAGGCAATACGGTCAGCAATACGTTCAGTCTTAACCTTCCTCAGGGGATGTTTCCGGTTCCGGGAACTTTTGAGGCCGAATACCCTTTAGGATCGGGGAACTGGTTTTCGGTTCCGGTTCTTGTTTCTGGTACCACTTATGTTTTTGATCTGACCCTTCATCCGCTTTATCCCATCCTGACGGGCCTTCCCGGTACCCTTAATGCGCTTGGGAATGCAGACCGTCAGATGGGCATCCGATTTTTATTGACGACCGACTGCAGTTATATTGTAAACACACAGTTTGTTGCATCAACCGGAGCGATGCAGCCCTGCGGGGTTTCTGCCCCGGGTGCCGGCCTTTTGGTTCAGGGTCCGCTTACGCCTGTTGCGGGAGTTGAGCAGGGTTACATTACGGTAAACAATATGCTTTCGGGAGATACGCTTCTTTCCTGTTCCGACACCGCAGAGGTGGATATGGTTACTTTTATTGTTGCGGGCACCACCACTTCCGGCGGTTTCATCCGCATAGATATCCCTTCGGGATTGAATTATGTTCCCGGTTCTCTGCTTTGTTCCTCTGGTTTCTGTCCTTCGTTTTCGGGTCTGACAGTTTTACCTGGCGGTACCGAACGGATAACCCTTCAGATACCATCCGGCCTTTCCCCGGGCGATTCCATGTCTTACAGTATACTGGTTAGCTCGGAACCGGCGGGAAACTGTGGATTACATTCAATCGAACTCAATACTTTTGCGGAGTCATCCACCGTTTTGTGCGCTAGTGATCCCGGCGGGTTTTGTAATTCGGTTCAGGTGTTTACGGGTCAGGCATCATCAGATATCTGGGTAGAGAAACCCGGACTCGTTCTTTTTTCGAATGGCCCCGGCCCCGTATCTTCATCTCCAGGCAATTTTCTGCTGGATTTTGGTCTCACACAGGTTTCCGGCAGCCCGTTTTCGGGGGGCGCACTGATAGAATTGTGGGGAATTACGCCTTCAGGTCCGGTACTGGTTCAGGATACCCTGTTTACGGGTTTATTACTTCCGGGTGATTCCGTCGTTCTACTCTTTAACGTGAATTCAAATTTATGCAATCTGACGGGCTTTCAGATAAATCTGCCCAAGGAAGTAAACTGTATATGTGATTCATCTTTTTTGGTATGGAACACAATAGACACTACTTATCAATTAACACAAAACGAAGTGATCTGCCAGGGAAGTTCATTCACCTTCGGCGGCACGGCGTATACGACAACGGGTAATTATCCATACACATTCCAGACCATCAACGGCTGTGATTCTACGGTGATCCTGAACCTTACGGTGAATCCGGTTTACACGGGCGGCGTGCAGAATGAGGTAATTTGTCAGGGACAAAGCTTCACCTTCGGTGGCACGGCGTATACGACAACGGGTAATTATCCATTTACATTCCAGACGATTAACGGCTGCGACTCCACGGTAACACTGAACCTGACGGTAAATCCTGTTTATACGGGTGGCGTTCAGAATGAGGTAATTTGTCAGGGACAAAGCTTCACCTTCGGCGGCACAGCGTACACGACAACGGGTAATTATCCATTTACATTCCAGACGATTAACGGTTGTGATTCCACGGTAACACTTAATCTTACGGTTAATCCGGTTTACACGGGTGGCGTTCAGAATGAAGTAATCTGCCAGGGACAAAGCTTCACGTTCGGTGGAACGGCTTATACTACGAGCGGTAATTATCCATTCACCTTCCAAAGCATCAACGGATGTGATTCCACGGTAACCTTAAATCTTACGGTTAATCCGGTTTATACGGGCGGTGTTCAGAACGAGGTGATTTGTCAGGGTGATTCATTCACCTTCGGCGGCACGGCTTATACCACTAGCGGTAATTATCCATTTACGTTCCAGACGATTAACGGCTGCGATTCCACGGTAACACTGAACCTGACGGTAAATCCTGTTTATACGGGTGGCGTTCAGAATGAGGTCATCTGTCAGGGACAAAGCTTCACCTTTGGCGGCACGGCGTATACGACAACGGGTAATTATCCATTTACATTCCAGACGATCAACGGTTGTGATTCTACGGTAACACTTAATCTTACGGTTAATCCGGTTTATACTGGCGGCGTTCAGAATGAAGTAATCTGTCAGGGACAAAGCTTCACCTTCGGTGGCACGGCGTACACGACAACGGGTAATTATCCATTTACATTCCAGACGATTAACGGTTGTGATTCCACGGTAACACTGAACCTGACGGTTAATCCGGTTTATACGGGCAGCGTTCAGAATGAGGTAATCTGCCAGGGACAAAGCTTAACGTTTGGCGGAACGGCTTACACCACGAGCGGCAATTATCCATTCACATTCCAGACGATTAACGGCTGTGATTCCACGGTAACCTTAAATCTTACGGTAAATCCGGTTTATACGGGTGGCGTTCAGAATGAGGTAATCTGCCAGGGACAAAGCTTCACCTTTGGCGGAACGGCATACACGACAACGAGTAATTATCCATTTACATTCCAGACGATTAACGGTTGTGATTCCACGGTTACACTTAATCTTACGGTTAATCCGGTTTATACGGGCGGCGTTCAGCACGAAGTAATCTGCCAGGGACAAAGCTTTACGTTTGGCGGAACGGCGTATACGACAACGGGTAATTATCCCTTTACATTCCAGACGATTAACGGCTGCGATTCCACGGTAACATTGAATTTGACGGTTAATCCGGTTTACACGGGCAGCGTTCAGAACGAGGTAATCTGTCAGGGACAAAGCTTCACCTTCGGCGGAACGGCGTACACGACAACGGGCAACTATCCATTTACGTTCCAGACCATCAACGGTTGTGATTCAACGGTAACACTGAACCTGACGGTTAATCCGGTTTATACGGGCGGCGTTCAGAACGAGGTAATCTGCCAGGGTGATTCATTCACCTTCGGCGGCACGGCGTATACGACAACGGGTAATTATCCATTTACATTCCAGACGATTAACGGCTGCGATTCAACTGTAACACTGAACCTGACGGTTAATCCGGTTTATACGGGCGGCGTTCAGAACGAGGTGATCTGTCAGGGACAAAGCTTCACCTTCGGCGGAACGGCATACACGACATCAGGCAATTATCCCTTTACATTCCAGACGATTAACGGTTGTGATTCCACGGTAACATTGAATTTGACGGTTAATCCCGTTTACACGGGCGGCGTTCAGAATGAGGTAATCTGTCAGGGACAAAGCTTCACCTTCGGCGGAACGGCATACACGACATCAGGCAACTATCCATTTACCTTCCAGACGATTAACGGCTGTGATTCTACTGTAACACTTAATCTTACGGTTAATCCGGTTTATACGGGCGGTGTTCAGAACGAGGTGATTTGTCAGGGCGATTCATTCACTTTCGGTGGCACGGCGTATACGACAACGGGAAATTATCCATTTACTTTCCAGAGCATCAACGGCTGTGATTCTACGGTAACACTCAATCTTACGGTAAATCCGGTTTATACGGGCGGTGTTCAGAACGAGGTAATCTGCCAGGGACAAAGCTTTACGTTTGGCGGAACGGCTTATTCGACGAGCGGTAATTATCCCTTTACATTCCAAAGCATCAACGGTTGTGATTCCACGGTTACACTGAACCTGACGGTTAATCCGGTTTATACGGGCGGCGTTCAGAACGAAGTGATCTGTCAGGGCGATTCATTCACGTTCGGCGGCACGGCTTATACGACAACGGGTAATTATCCATTTACTTTCCAGACGATTAACGGCTGCGATTCCACGGTTACACTGAACCTTACGGTAAATCCTGTTTATACGGGCGGCGTTCAGAATGAGGTAATCTGCCAGGGACAAAGCTTCACCTTCGGTGGCACGGCGTACACGACAACGGGTAATTATCCATTTACGTTCCAGACGATCAACGGTTGTGATTCCACGGTAACATTGAACCTTACGGTTAATCCGGTTTATACGGGCGGTGTTCAGAACGAGGTAATCTGTCAGGGACAAAGCTTCACCTTCGGCGGCACGGCATACACGACAACGGGTAATTATCCATTTACTTTCCAGACGATTAACGGTTGTGATTCCACGGTAACACTGAACCTGACGGTTAATCCGGTTTATACGGGCAGCGTTCAGAATGAGGTAATCTGTCAGGGACAAAGCTTCACCTTCGGTGGCACGGCGTACACGACAACGGGTAATTATCCATTTACTTTCCAGAGCATCAACGGCTGTGATTCTGCGGTAACACTCAATCTTACGGTAAATCCGGTTTATACGGGCGGTGTTCAGAACGAGGTAATCTGCCAGGGCGATTCATTCACCTTCGGCGGAACGGCTTATACTACGAGCGGTAACTATCCATTTACCTTCCAGACGATTAACGGCTGTGATTCCACGGTAACCTTAAACCTGACGGTTAATCCTGTTTATACTGGCGGTGTTCAGAACGAGGTGATTTGTCAGGGCGATTCATTCACTTTCGGCGGCACGGCTTATACCACAACGGGTAATTATCCGTATACGCTCCAGACGATTAACGGCTGTGATTCTACGGTAACACTCAATCTTACGGTAAATCCGGTTTATACGGGCGGTGTTCAGAATGAGGTAATCTGTCAGGGCGATTCATTCACTTTCGGCGGCACGGCTTATACCACAACGGGTAATTATCCATTTACTTTCCAGAGCATCAACGGCTGTGATTCTACGGTAACACTCAATCTTACGGTAAATCCGGTTTATACGGGCGGTGTTCAGAATGAGGTAATCTGTCAGGGCGATTCATTCACCTTCGGCGGCACTGCGTACACGACAACGGGTAATTATCCCTTTACATTCCAAAGCATCAACGGCTGTGATTCCACGGTAACACTCAACCTGACGGTTAATCCGGTTTATACGGGCGGTGTTCAGAACGAGGTAATCTGTCAGGGCGATTCATTTACTTTCGGCGGAACAGCATATACGACGAGCGGCAATTATCCATACACATTCCAGACGGTCAACGGCTGTGACAGTAGTGTTGTTCTGAATTTAACCGTTAACCCTAATCCCATTGCCGGCTTTCAATTGTCCGGCAACCCAGGAGATTGGGAGCAGGGAATGCCTATTTCTGTTTATGATGCTTCAATCGGTGCTGAGTCCTATGTATATTTTCTTTCTGATGGTTTTTCTACGTCTTTACCTTCGTTTGATTTTACGCCCAATGTTTCAGGTTATATTTTTGTTAATCAGCAGGTGACCAACATCTATGGCTGCTGGGATGAGATGTCTTTGCCTGTTTGGGTTGATGTTCCTTCAAACGTATATGTACCTGGAGCATTTACGCCTGGTACAAACGGGATTAATGATGTGTTTATGGTATACGGAAATGGGATTACTGAATTTAAGATGAGTATTTTTAACCGTTGGGGCGAACTCCTGTTCAGTTCTGCCGACATACACGTGGGTTGGGATGGTTATTTTCGTGGAGAACTCTGTAAACCGGATGTTTATATTTATTTGATAGAATATAGCACCAGGCGGGCCGCTGAGCAGACCCAAAGAGGCGGCTTTACGCTGATTCGTTAGCGTTTTTTGTTGGAAATTTCATTTAATGTGCTGACGTTTATTGTCGTATAAATCCGTATTATGCGTGCTTATATGCTTATTCCTAACTTCTTGAAGTCACAGCATTATATAAAAGCAATATTTTTAAAAGGAGGCTTAACATTGTTAAGCCTCCTTTTTTTATGTTTATTTTGTATCGGACATTAATCTAAATAACTCACCTTTACTATTGATGTTTAGCTTTTTATAAACATGCTTAATGTTCATTCGAACAGTATCAATAGAAATGCCAAGTTTTTCACCTACCATTTTATAACTAAGCCCATTTAATATTTCGCGCACTATATCCATCTCTCTTGGTGTTAGTTTGGGCATTTTTACTCTAGGCCTGTGAAAATGCTCAATTATTTTTCGTGCAATTTTGGGTGTCATATATGCGCCATCGTTTTCGATGCATTCAAATACCTCTTCTAAATTGAGTTCGAAACTTTGCTTATCTATATAACCAACTGCGCCCATTTTTAGTGCCTCAAAAATGGTATCGGCATCATCCTTTATGGAATTCATAACGATGGAAACTTCAGGGTGAATCTTTTGAATAGCAGCAATGGCACTGATTCCATTCATTTCTGGCATAATAATGTCAAGTAATAGGATATCTGGCTTAACCTTGGTTTTTAAAAAACTTATTGGACTGAGAAAAATATGTTCACAATGGTATTTTTTACTTAAATTAATTCGACAACGCAGCAGCTTTGCCAGCTTTTCGTCATCTTCAATTATTACTACATTTTTCATTTCATGGGGATTTTAATTAGTATTTTAAAGCCATTATTTATGGCAAGTATTTCAAAATTTCCATTATTTCTTCTTACCCTGTTCCTTAAATTCCGTATACCATTTCCGGTATTTTCTTTTATTGGGATATTTTTCTTTTCCAGGGTTTCGGATACTTCAATGTAAATTGTATTTTCTAGTGCTTTTAACTCAAATATGATATGTTTTGAACAGGAATGCTTTAAAATGTTATTTGCGATTTCATAAGTACAAAGCTTTAAATCCCTATATAATTCTTCATTAATTAGGTATTTTTTATCATTCGAATATTTCCCTTCTAATTTTATATCAGTATATCGAAATTGCGAAATAAAAAATTCTTTAATGTCATCTTCAAGGTTTTCTATGGTTTTTCCTTTCGTGTCTAAGGCTTGCATAAATGTTCTAAGCCCAAATAATGCTTCTTCTGTAGCCTTCTGAATTAAGCTAGAGTTGTCCTTATCAGGCGGTAGAGTTGATAAGAAAAATACACGGGTTAGAATGGTTCCTACCTCATCATGCAAATCCATTGCGATTTTATTTTTTAGGTTAATTTTTTGTTTCGAATTTTCATATCGGATATATATGATTGCCAATATGAGAATAAATATTATACTTAATATTATCATATTAAAGCCATCGGTTCGATGAAATGGTAATTTCGAATGAATGTAAATCGTTTTGAAGTCAATTTCATCACCAATTTGATTTACCAACTTTAAATTAACTTCATGCTTTTTTGCCGTTAAATTTGAAAATTTTAGAATATTATCCTTAGGTAGTTGATTCCATTCACCGTCATTTAACCTAAAGAGTATTTTGTAATCTTGTGTGTTATAATTACTGGTTGTTAAATATAGGCTCAACTCTTCAACTCCGGTAATAAATTTCCATTCTTTTTCTGATTCTTTTGTTGTTGAAACAATATTTATTTCTTTTCCTTTTGTTTTGGAATAGCCAGTTATTTTTATTCTATTAGATTCATCCACCTCATTAATCATTTCCGGATTGATTATATCATACATTCTGAGTCCCCCAAATACTAATTTCCCGTTCCTTAGTTTGAGTGCCGATTTATAGTTATACTCAGCATTATATAAACCAATTTCAGGATATAGTTTATGAATTTTTCTATTCGTAATATCAAAACAAGTAATTCCATTGTAAGTACTGACCCATACACGGTTGCTATTATCCTCAATTAATGCTGTGACTCGCGGATGCGTGATTTGTTTTTGACTTTTTATCTGAATATTAACTTGATCATTGATCGGATTTATCAGTTGTATACCCGTTCGTGTGGCCACCCATAAGTGACCGCTGTTTTTATGCCATAGTATATCATTGCTTTCTTCGGTAATGGGGGTTCCCATTATTTTATGTTCCTTGATTTCTGTACCATCATTTTGCATCATGGTGCAAAACAGACCTTTGTCCGTCGCAAAATATAGTTTATTGGTTTCTTCATGATGTAAGATATCATGTACCGATTTACCGGGGACGGAAATTTCTTTGCTTTCATTATTACGTGGGTTCCAAATAATGATTTGCTCCTCACCGCCCATAAAAAATAAACTGTCGTTTATAATACTAATGTCAAATAGAAGATCCCCCTCCTTTATATTTATTGATTTAATTGGGGTCGTGGTTTCTTTTATTAGGTCATATTTTCCAAAACCTAATCCTTCGGCGGAGGCAGTATAAATAGCATTTTTGAATAAAGTTCCTCCGTAGGCCGGACTATAATCGTCATTTGATTCAGAAAGAGTCTTATTATATGGATTATATTTATACATTTTTGGGTATCCTAACATATAGATATTACCCGCCGTATCTTCAATAATTTTTCGTCTAATTCGTGTACGGTATTCTTTAGTCTTAGAAATATCGTCAATGTACTCTGACCAAACAGGCTTTACATAAATTACAAATACACCTTGATTCGTGCCAAGTAATAAGCATGTTGGTGAAACGGCCTGAATGGTGTTGATTAAGGAGTAACGCAGATCTCTGCCGGGTATGAACAGGTTAAACGTATTATGTCTGATGGATACGTCTCTGTTCGCAAAAGCGTAGTGCTGTCCCCCGTCGCTTCCTTCATTGTAATAGGATATTTCTTTGTTTTGCGGGAAACTCACTTCGGGTTGAAACGTTGTATCTCCATCAAATTCGTACATGGCTCCGTCGGCATAAAAGAGAAGTTTCCCGGTTTGCGACTGGCAAAACTTACCCATTATTTTATCATAACCGCTTACCGTACATTTTTTTTCGGTTTTGAGTGTTTTTTGATCTAGAATCAATATGCCTTCATCTGGTGTGTTTAAAAATAAAACCCCGTTAGCCCCAAATAATTTACTCTTTGGAGACGCATTGAAAAAGCGACTTGCATATATCTTGCCGGCTTTTCTGGCCTCTAAGAGTCCGTCAGCAAACAACACGAATAATGTATCATTTGTAAATTCAAAACTAACAATGCCTTTCGCCTTCACCCAGCTGAGCCGGTTGGTTTCAGGATCTAGCCGGATGCATCCTTCACCTTTTGAAATTAAAAACAGATGCCCCCCATACAGCTGTATATCATGCACGGCATTGCGGCTAAAAAAGCCGGGGTTCGACTTTTGAGTAATATTTCCAACGTGACTACCGTCATAACGGGTTAAGCCCCCAAGTGTAGCAATCCAGCTTATACCATTATCGTCTTGTAAAATATCTGTTACCTGATTGTTTGGTAGTCCAGTTTCTAGATCAACAATTTTCGCTACCTTGGCTTCGTATTTTTGGGCACATACACCAAAATGAATGTGTATGATAAGAACGAAAGAGTATAAAATAGACTTTATGTAATCCTTGCTTTTAATCATGATGGGGTGGGTAATATTGGCATGGATTACCCGGCTGATATTTGTTGCCACAAAATTGCTTGATTTATTTGGATGAGTTAATACACATTTTAATGCGTATTAAATTTTTTAACATTTGTTTTAAAATCCTGTTTTTTAAATAGTTGCATGTTTTGAACTTCGTATACACATTTTCATGTTGTAGGCTTAATCACAATTTTTAAGAAAATCCTAACTAAGTTTGCGCACTTGTATAGCATGAGTTCAATTCATTGTCTATGCTTGGAAGTCCAGTTTCTAGTCTTTGTTTTAAATGGTTAACAGCATTGTAAATACTTGGTAATAAGCCGTAAATGGCTTATTATTATTGGTTACATATATAAGTAAAAGATAAATTAAACTATATGGTTATTTTAGACCCAGTTTATCGTGTAATGTCTTCTTTTTGGGCAGTGAAGCGATTCAAGTTTTCTGACTACCTTCTCAGGAAACCCCTAAAGCAGCTTAAAGCAGTAAGTTTGTTTGTGCTTATTATGTCAGGGCTTTTTGCCTCCGGCGTGCATGCACAATTTGTTGTGCAGTACCCTACGGGAGCCCAGAGCATGACTACCTGTCTGAATCCGTCCCTACTTACGGTCCGGGTGGACGTTGCCGTTGCCACAACCGACAATAATGTGGTTACGCTTGCCCTTCCCCCCGGGGTCACCTATGTGCCCGGATCCGTAACCAAAACGGGCGGTACGGCGGCATTAACCATTGCCGATTTGGGAGGTACGCCTTCTGCACCTACGTTTCAGTTGGGTCCCAATACGCTTATTGCCGGGAACTTCATTATTTTCACGGTACAGCGCGAGGCAGGCTGTGCCGCCCGTACTTTTGCGCTTGGCGGCGGCACTTTTAAGGATAACGTGAGTGTGACGGGAACCGCGGGTACAACGGTGGAGAATGATCCGGCAGTTAACCCATACAACGTTAATTTTCCTTCGCTTTCTTTTGCCCAGCCTGCGGCTGTAAACAATACGGTGGTAGGCTCTTCCTATAACCGTACTTTTTCCATTACGAACGGGGCTGACGGCTGTGCCGATGAGGTAAATTTTTATATTGTTTATCCCGGTGGCGGACTTACCCTGAACAGTTTAACGTTGACCGGTTTTGGCGCCGTTACGCCCGCTTCCACAAGCGGCGATACCCTGTTTTTTACCATTTCCGGTGTGGGTGTACTCACGGCGGACGGACTTCTCTGTAATGGCGAGAGTCTTCAGTTTACGGAGAATTTTACCGTAAATGTCTGCAACGCTTCCACACAATACCGGGCCGGCTGGGGCTGTTCGGCTTCGCCCTCTGCCTGGTGCCAGACGGCTTCCGGAAGCGGAAGCGTGAGTATGGCTACGGGTGTTGGTAATTTAACTGGTTTTACTGCAGCTCTTGCTCCCGGTTTTGTTGATATGTGTGGTACTGGAAATGGCGGTTTTGTAAATATGATTTCCACTTGGACCTGGGGAGGTACGGGTAATCCAACTGCGGCAGCATCTTTTAATACGACCTTGAGATTGGGTGGCCATTCTCAGGCAAATAACCTGGTCGCTTTGGAGGCTGGTGTTTATTCAACGTTTACTAATTTTACTATTAATGGTAACCCAATCCCCGGTGCAAATGTTGTTTTCTCAGGTGGGATTGTTACCGTGAATTTAAATAACCTATTCAATTTTGATCCAGACGGTGCAGGTGGATTATCTGATGTAGATGGCGATGGCTTTTTTGATGATTTGACTCCGGGTGCTGTTGTTACTGTAAATTATCAGTTACAAGTAAATTGCGCATTGTCTTGCGGTACTGGGATAGGAACCAACGCAGGTATTGCCGGAGATGTTCGTTTTAACCAAATGTGCGGAACATTAACAACAACACAACGTATTAATGGTGGCGGTGCCAGTTGGAATGAGAGTGGATATGGAATGAATGGTTATGTGCCTTCGAACGTAGTTGATGGAGTTCCTTTTAACGTTCGTTTGAGTTCTGGCGTATTTTCCAACTCTAATTTTATGGATAATGCCAATACCCGATACCAATACTGGATGGTATTGCCGCCCGGCGTTACTCCTGTACCTGGTTCTGCAACATGGACAAGTGGTGTGTATTTCAATACGAATACTCCTGTCGCTCATTCATACACAGTGTCAAACGATACGCTTTATATTTTAAGCCCTTCTACTGCTTTTGGCTATGCCAACATTAATTTGGTTTATGATTGCGCGGCAGGAGGAAACGCAAGTAGCCTTTCACTGTCTTATGGGTTTAGAAAAATCAATAATATTGTTACTGGTTGTTTTTGTAAATCAGATAAAGCTTGCGGTTCTCTTTCCGCAACTGCCACATGTCCTTCTCTATGTGCAGCAGGGCCGGTAAACTACCTTCCGGTGGTGAGAAGAGCAAACGGCTCCTTGGGCTGGACCGATGCAAATATGACTACCAGACAGTCAGTAGGTAGTATTTCGGCCTATCAGTTATCAAGAGCCTTGTTTTTAGATACCATTCAAATTTCGGGAAGTGCTCGTCAAACCAATGCCACTAATGATTTAAGAATGCGGGTAGACCTTACAAGGCCCAATGGAGTGAATGCTTTAACTCCTGTCAATATCTATTATGAAATTTGGCGTTCAGGCGTGTTACAGTCATCCGGAACATTAACTTCATCTTCTGATGCAGGATCTGCCGGAACAACTCAACGCATTGCCTGGAACTTAAATGCCGGTTTGCCTCCGGGTGGTTTGCTGCCAAATGATAGTATTTACAGCGTATCTCGTTATGTAGTTGCTACTAATGCAGGGTTACCCCAAAATGATATTCAAACGGGTATTGATTGGTATTACTATAATGATATTGCCGGTGTACCCGAATATTGTAATCGGTTTACCCCTGAAATGTATTTGATTCGTACATCTTTTGAAAATGCAAACAACACGAGTAACCTATTTCAATGTACTGCTGCAGCGCCCGGTGTTGGAACCAACTATTTAGCAAGAAGATTCAACACAGTTGGTATTCCTTTTGCAAATGAGTTCAGGCCAGCCATGCGGGTTGATTCTGTTCAAATCGTTCTTCCTTCTGGTTATGAATATGTTAGTGCCCAGTATCAATATACTACAGCCTTTGGTACACCTGGTTTTACATTAAATTTACCTGTTAGCAGTGTTTCTGGAAATGTTGTTACTTTAGTTAATGATGGTTCTTGGTTGCCTATGGCTATTACCGTTACCAACAGTTACGGTGCACTGATTCCCATAACAGTAAGGCCTACCTGTGCTTCATTGCCATCTGAGCTTATAACGTATCGTGTTTTTGTTAAAGACTATTATTATGCATTAGCTGATTTACCTGTTTATCCGCCTGTTTATTCGGGTAATTTATTAGGCAAAACGGAAACACTTTATCATTCCCAAAAAGGAAATCTAGTCGTTTCTGATCAAACAGGTTTGGTTCAGGCGGCTGCCCCTCAAGAAAGCTGGACTGTTCGTTTATCTAATACCGGTTTGGGTGTTACTCCTTATACCTGGATAGCTGTTCCTACCGATCCTAATGTTACGGTAACCCAAATTACAGACCTAAGCACCATGACAACGCTTTCTCCCATTTCTTACGCTGGGGGAGCTTGGTTCCAGTTAAGCGCTGCAGGTTTGGCTACGGGAACTTTTAATGATTACCGAATTGATTTTAATTATACATCTTGTAACTTAGATACTTTACGCATATTAGCCGGTTGGAATTGCGGAAGTTTCCCTACCGATCCTACTTCTTATGTTTGTAACGCCCAAACGTTAAATCTTCGTTTTGACCCTGTGATTTCGGAGGTTGAGCTGATACCGGTTTCTGTACCTGCGGGCACGGTTGACTTGTGTGTTCCGGCTTCTTACCAGTATAATGTAAACTGTTCACAGGCCGGTAATACGGTAAATAATACATTCAGTCTTACGGTTCCACAAGGCATGTTCCCGGTTTCGGGTTCGGTTCAGGCTGAGTATCCTGCGGGTGCCGGCAACTGGGCTGTAGTTCCCGGTACGCTTTCCGGCAACACGTACACATATAATTTAACGGCACACCCGGCTTATCCCACTGCCACGGGCCTTCCAGGCACGTTCAATGCTGCCACGAGTGCAGACCGTCAGATCGGTGTCCGCTGGCAGATCCAGACGGACTGTAATTTCGTTGCCAACAGTAATTTCGTGGTTGCCACTGGCGCCAACCGTCCCTGCGGTCAGCCAGCTATCGGCAATTCCATACCTATTCAGGGCCCTCCGGTTGGCATCACCGGGGTTTCGCCTGCCTATTTTACGGTAAATGCCCTTGCTACCGATACGCTAAGTAACTGTCAGAACACCACGACGATAGAGTTCAATACCATTATCGTTGCGGGTACTACCGGCACTACCGGGGTCATTAACATAGACCTTCCTTCGGGTCTCAGTTATATTCCGGGTTCTCTCACCTGTACTTCGGCTTTCTGTCCGACATTTGTGAGTGTCACTACCCTTCCCGGAGACATTGACCGCGTTCAGCTGTCGATTCCTTCGGGCATGGGTTCGGGTGATTTCATGGATTACAGCATCGGAGTGGATGATGAGCCTACGGCATCCTGCGGAACGCAGACGATCATCCTCCGGACCCTTGACCAGGTGGCGGGTGTTGCTTGTCCTACTGCTCCGGGCGGCGTATGTCCTGTAATCACGGTTGCCACGGGTAATGGCCAAGTAAATCTTACTATCGAGAAGCCGGATCTTGCCATCAGCTCGGCGCCAACCGGTGTTACGGTTTACACTCCCGACAATACTTACACTTCCACCGTAACTGTTTCCAATACGGGTTCCATAGACCAGACCGGTTCGAATCCCGTTACGGTTGAATTCTATTGTGCCGATGTTTCGGGTAACGCCATCGGTTCACCTATTTCTACTTTTGTGATGGCCGGAACTATACCTTCTGGCGGCACATTGACGGAAACGCATACATTCACCTACAATTCTTGTGATATTCCGAACGGTATCGTTACTGTTCTTTCTCAAAGCAACAACTGTATATGTGCACCTTCCGAGTTGAGGAGCTTCTTAAATGAAGTGCCACAGGCTAATGACGACTATGCCGTAACAACAGAAGATACACCTGTATCGGTGAATGTAGTGTTTAACGACACCGATAACGACGGTAATATTGATCCAACTACCGTTACTGTGCTTTCGGGCCCATCAAACGGAACAGCCACAGTTGATCCGTTAACAGGTGTAATTACTTATATTCCGGCACTAAACTTTAACGGTAACGACACGCTCCTTTATCAGGTATGTGATGATGGAACTCCGCTTCCTTCACAATGTGATACGGCTTATGTTTTCTTCACTATATTGCCTGCCAATGATGTACCCGTAGCAAATCCCGATGCTGCTGTTACACCAGAGGATACGCCAGTAGCCATTAACGTAATTAGTAACGATACAGACTCAGATGGAAATATTAACCCGGTAACTGTTCAAGTAATTAATGGTCCGGCAAACGGATCAGTGACGGTTGACCCTGTTACCGGAGTAGTAACGTATACACCGTCTGCAAACTTTAACGGAACCGATACATTTATTTATCAAGTTTGTGACGACGGCACTCCGCTGCCCGCACAATGCGATACTTCAATCGTCACCGTCACGGTTACCCCTGTAAATGACGCACCTATAGCAGTAAATGACAATGCATCGACTTCTGAGGACACGCCTGTCGTGATCAACGTACCGGGCAATGACACGGACGTAGACGGCAACTTAGACCTTAC